>ENA-ORCV01000016-ORCV01000016.1-marine-metagenome-genome-assembly--contig:-NODE-16-length-600083-cov-11.819755_pt1 | contig 600083 bp, 520 predicted proteins | sample MGYA00237779_ERZ508509 | MGnify/ENA primary metagenome ERZ508509 (study PRJEB26180, sample SAMN06268772) | marine metagenome | isolation source: Bioluminescent Bay, La Paraguera, Puerto Rico | place... | reverse complement strand
GGACGGCATCGCCGTGCCCGAGTGCGGCTACTACGCCCGCGATATGGTGGACGAGGATCTCGGCGAGCGACGCGTCGAGCACTTCGGCCATCCGCCACGTGGCGGATTATTGAACGCGGTGGAAAAACTGGTGAACGAGCCGCCACCGCCCGAGTATTTGCATTAGCTGGGCTGCGGACGGCCGGGACAGGCCACGAAAATTCATTGGTGAGCCAACCGGCGCGACGGCCGGTGGCCGGTGGCCGGAGCCGTGACCGCTTCCCCCGGCAAAGCAGCCGCTCGACCGTCTGCTTTTGAGTTGAGATAGACTTCTGCTACTGACCCACAGCAGCCATTCAAGCATCCCGCGAATGAACTAGTATCCTGCTATATAGTGGACGATCATAGAGGAACGAAAATGACGCTTGAACAAGGCGCATACCTTGCCGAAATCATCGGAGTCATCGTTGTCGTCGTGACATTGATCTATCTGTCCGTGCAGGTACGTCAGGGTACAGAGTTGCTGCGGTCCGAGTCGAGGCAGGCGCAAGTTACTAACGATCAAGATGGCGTATACAAGTTTGTCGAGCATCCGGAGCTAGGTCGATTGTTCTTTCAGGTCGAAACACCCAGCTTTACCGAGAAAACAAAGCTCAATTTCTGGTTGATAGGTCAAATGCGAGCCAGGGAGCATGAGTGGCTGCAGTACAGAAGCGGTGCTCTGGACGAAGATACATGGTTAAGCTATCGCGACGTAATCTACTTTTTGCTTGGTACGAAAAGAGCGCGGGAGCTTTGGAAACTGTGCAGCCCATTCTTTAATCGCGACTACGTGGAAATGGTCGGCTTCATGATGGAAGGGGTTCCAGAAATTGACTACTGGGAGAAGTTAGAAGCGATCACATAGCCTTGATTATCAATAGCGAATGACCGCTTCTGGCCGGAAGCGACCGTTCAGGCATTCTGAGCTACACTTTCCGCTCCTGACCCAAAGCGGTCAGTTTCGTTTCATAAGCCGAATTCCTGCAAACAAGAGAAGCTGGTGCGATTATTGATCTGGTTTGGAGCGTCAGTCGCGGCTGCCTGTGCAACGCATCCGCGGGTCGTGTCGACGTTTAATCCAGCCTGTCGAAGCCTCGAAGACGTATCCACGATTGCGGCGACAAAGCATGAAGCATTACGAGAGATGAAGTCACGTGTTCTCGCCGTTGGCGGAAATACGCTTCTGTTTGGAGAGGAAGGCTTAGTTCAGCTACATATTCATGAATCACGCGCTGCTTTCGAAAAGCAACAGCTAGTGAATACAGGCGACGAGCGAAATGACACGGTGATTGACACACCGATTTCAACTGCGTACCGGACACCACCAGGTAAGACAATGTTTTATGGTGCCGCGCTCCTATGTGAACGGCAATGATCGGCCGCTTCTGGCCGAAAGTGGCCGTCCAGGCGTTCTGAGATACACTTTCCGCTTCTGACCCAAACCGGACGACCGCACCTGTTCGGAATCAGTTCTTCATGCCAACCAATCGACTTCTGCTGACGCTCTGTATTGCATGTTTTCTAACATCCAGTTGCAGTCGGGACGGCGAATCTGAGTCTGCATATTATTCGACAACGATTGACTTACAAGATAAAGACCAGTTCGTAAGCGCCGAGCATTCGCTGCGGGAAACTATAGAAGATGGTTGTGGGCTACTCGCACGCGAGCGTGCCGTATACAAAAAGGCATATGGCGGCGACAACGCACTGTATTCATTGGAGTCCCGCTGGCCAGAGGGACGACGGCTTGCCGGATATATTTCTGCAAGTGAATCCCTTCGTCCCGAGTTAGCGAGTTCGTCCTACCACATCGAAGTTTCTTTGTTTGAGAGTGGATTCATTGATGTTGCGAGCATCGATGAGTGCCGAAAGATTGTGCAAGAAAGGATTGATCAGGGTTTTCGAATTGCACTACTGGAAATTGACGTAGCTCATGATGGCCAATAGGACCGCTTATGGCCGGTAGCAGTCTCCCAGAGGCTCTGAGAAAAAATTTCCGCTACTGACCCGAACCGGGCATTCGATCTCAGGCAAGTCTGAATGGAATCTATATGGTTTTCGATCTTGGTGGTGGTGAGCCTTATTCACCTCGGTTTGTCGCTGTTCGCACTTGCAAATATTAGAAAATCTTCGGACGGCTTCACGAAATATATTGTGCTTTGCGGTTGGTGGCCGTTCTTTTCGCGTGACAGGTTTGAAGCGCATGTTCCGCAGATGTTTGGGCGGATAACGTTGACAAGCATTCTCGTACTGATACTCATTGCCCCCCTTTTTTGGGGTTCATAGTCGCTATTTCACCGGCTACTTCTGGCCGCAAGCCGCCAGCCAGGCTCGCTGAGGTAATATGACGGCTCCTGACCCAAACCTGACGTATGCGAGATCGATTTTCGTATGACCAAGATTTGTAGAAGCTCCGATTGCGGCAACTCGCCGAAGAACCAGCTTGTACAAGAGTTCACAATCGCGATGGCGCGGTGTGACACCGAACGCGTACGGGAAATAGTCACTGACGATGTTCATTGGGTGGCTATTGGCCGGAAGCCCGTGCACGGCGTTGATGCTTTCTGTGAAGCGTTGGCACGCTACGGTCCAGCCTCGCAGCTCACTATCGAACACGTTCTATCTCACGGCAGAACAGGAGCCGTGAACGGAGTCGTCTCCTTCGGAGAGAAAAGTCGAGCGTTCTGTCATATGTACATATTCGGTAACGTGAAAGGCGCGAACATCAAGTCACTTTCGACTTATACGATACCGCTCAAGTAGGGCCGCTTTTGGCCGAAATCCGCCTGATGGATCGTTCAGAATGCAGTCACTCGAACGACGGCTTCCGGAAATAGCGGACAACTGACGATACCGCGGAAACATCTTCGTCGGTGCGCTCAGGACAGAGCCCTTTGGGCTCCTACCGGGTCGCTCGATCCAGGAAAGCTGACAGCATTGCCTGGAGAGTCTTGCGGAGGTGTGTTGCCTTCGGCTCGTCATATTCGCGACTTTCCTCGTCCATGTACGCGCGTTGCGCGATCTCGAGCTGAATCGCGTGAATGCTCCCGGCCGGATCGCCGTAGTGTCGAGTAATGTAGCCGCCCTTGAAGCGCCCGTTCAGCACCGTGTCGAACGGGCTGGCCTGCGCTGCCTCGAACACCGACGCCGCGCGCGCCTCGGCACAACTCCGCCCGTCGAAGGTGCCCACGTTCAGCGTTGGCAGGTCCCCGTCGAACAGGCTGGGCACGCGGCCTGGAATCGAGTGGGCATCCCATAGCAAGGCATGACCGTGGCGTTCGCGCAAAGTGTCGAGGGTGCGGCGTATGACGTCGTGATACGGACGCCAGTAGCGTTCGACCCGCTCGGCGCGTTCGTCGTCCGAAACAATTCCACCGTCGCGATAAATCGCCTCGCCGCCGAACGTCCGCGCCGGGCACAGCCCGGTCACGAGTTGCCCGGGATACAGCACGCCGTCGTCCGCCGACCGGTTGAGATCGACCACGTACCGCGACCAGTGCGCAACCAGCACCGTCGCGCCCATCGCGTGCGCAAAGTCGTACAGTCGCGCGACGTGCCAGTCGGTGTCCTGGATGTCGAGGCCGGCCGGCGTCATGCGCGCACGGATGTCCTCCGGGATGTCGCGCCCGTCGTGCGGCACGCTGACCAGCAGCGGCGCATCGCCTTCGATCAGGGTATAGCCCTCGTGCACGACGCTTCCTCAGCCGTTGTGCGTCGGCAAAACCGACGCCGCGTGCGCGCAGAACTGCCCGCTGGAGATCAGGCGGGCCACTGCCGCAATGTCACCCGACAACGACCGGTCTTCCTCGTAGCGCGGTGACACGTCGCGGATGGCCGTGATGGCCGCCTCCAGCGCGTTCGAGCTTTTCTGCGGGTGGTGGAACTCGATGCCCTGCGCCGCCGCGAGCATCTCGATAGCGACGATGTTCGTGACGTTATCCAGCATCGCATGCAGCCGCCGCGCCGCGTGTGTCGCCATGCTGACGTGATCCTCCTGGTTCGCCGACGTCGGCAGGCTGTCGACACTCGCCGGGTGTGCGAGCACCTTGTTCTCGGAAGCCAGTGCCGCCGCCGTCACCTGCGCCATCATGAAGCCGCTGTTCAGGCCGCCCTCCGCCACCAGGAATGCCGGCAGGCCAGACAGGTGCGAGTCGATGAGCAGCGCGATGCGACGCTCCGACAGCGCACCGATCTCGGCGATGGCCAGCGCGAGGTAGTCGGCCGCGAGCGCAACCGGCTCCGCGTGGAAGTTCCCGCCCGAGAGCACCGCGTGCGTGTCCGTGAACACGAGCGGGTTGTCGGTGACCGCGTTTGCCTCAGTCTGCAGCACCTTGCACACGTGCCGCAGCACGTCGAGGCAGGCGCCCACGACCTGCGGCTGGCAGCGAATGGAGTACGGGTCCTGCACCCGTTCGCACTCGAGGTGCGACGCGCGGATCTCGCTGCCGCGCATCAGCTCGCGCAGCACGGATGCCACCGCGATCTGCCCGCCGTGGCCGCGCACGTTCTGGATGCGTCGATCGAATGGGGTGTCGCTGCCCTTGATCGCGTCCGAGGCCATCGCACCGGCAACCAGCGCGCCGGCCAGCACGTTTTCCGTCCGGAACACCGCAGCCAGCGCCAATGCGGTCGACACCTGCGTGCCGTTCAGCAGTGCCAGCCCTTCCTTCGGCGCCAGCACGAGCGGCTCGATACCGGCGTCGGCCAGCGCCTTGTCCGCCGGCATGACCACGCCGTTGACCCGCACTTCGCCGATGCCGAGCAACGCGCCGGCCATGTGCGCCAGTGGCGCGAGGTCGCCGGAAGCGCCGACGGACCCCTGCGACGGTATGCGCGGGTAAATGCCGTTGTTGATCAATGCGCACAACGTCTCGACCAGTACCGGCCGAACGCCCGAGAAGCCCTCGGCCAGGGCGATGACCTTCATCAGCATGACCAGTCGGACCACCTCATCGTCGAGGTCCGGGCCGACGCCCACGGCGTGCGATCGCACCAGGTTTTCCTGCAGCCGCGCGAGCTTCTCGTTGCTGATGCGCACCTGCGCGAGCTGCCCGAAGCCGGTATTCACGCCGTAGATGCGCTCGCCGCTGGCCACGACGTCGTCGATCAGCTCGTTGGACTCGGCGATGCGGTGCCAGGCCTCTGTGCCGATACTGACTTCGACGGGCGCCAGCCACGCCTGCCGCAGGTCGGACAGTGTGACCAGCTGGTTGTCGATGCGTATGTTCATTCGGCCTCCCCGCCGCCCAGCATCGGCAGCTTCAGCCCGTTCTCCCGCGCGCACTCGATCGCTTCCGGGTAGCCGGCGTCCGCGTGGCGCATGACGCCGGTGCCCGGGTCGTTCCACAGCACCCGCGCGATGCGCGCGTCCGCAGCCTCGGTACCGTCGCACACGATCACGACGCCCGCGTGCTGCGCGTAACCCATGCCGACGCCGCCGCCATGGTGCAGTGACACCCAGGTCGCGCCGCTGGCCGTGTTCAGCAGCGCGTTCAGCAGCGGCCAGTCGGACACCGCGTCGGACCCGTCGCGCATCGCTTCGGTCTCCCGGTTCGGGCTCGCGACCGAGCCGCTGTCGAGATGATCGCGCCCGATGACGACGGGCGCTTTCAGTTCGCCGTTGCGCACCATCTCGTTGAATGCGAGGCCGAGGCGGTGCCGCTGCCCGAGGCCCACCCAGCAGATGCGCGCCGGCAGGCCCTGGAACTGGATGCGTTCGCGCGCCTTGTCGAGCCAGTTGTGCAGGTGCTCGTCGTCGGGAATGAGTTCCTTCACCTTCGCGTCGGTCCGGTAGATGTCCTCCGGGTCGCCGGACAGCGCGGCCCAGCGGAATGGCCCGATACCGCGGCAGAACAGCGGCCGGACATAGGCCGGCACGAAGCCCGGGAAGTCGAACGCGTTCGACACGCCCTCGTCCAGTGCCACCTGCCGGATGTTGTTGCCGTAGTCGAATGTCGGCACGCCCGCACTCTGCATGGCCAGCATGGCACGCACGTGTACGGCCATGGAGGCGGACGCCGCCTTCGCGACCGCGTCGGGGTTCGCCTCGCGCTCCCTCTTCCACTGGTCGACCGACCAGCCGATCGGCAGGTAACCGTTCACCGGGTCGTGCGCGGACGTCTGGTCCGTGAGCGCGTCCGGGTAGATCCTGCGCTCCACCATCTCGGGGAGGATCTCCGCGACGTTGCCGAGCAGGCCCACCGAGACCGGGGTTTTCGATTCGACCGCGTCGCGGATGATCGCGAGCGCCTCATCGAGAGTGTCGGCGCGCGTGTCGAGGTAGCCGGTGGCGAGGCGCTTCTCGATCCGGTCGTCCTGGCACTCGATCGCGAGCATCGAAGCGCCCGCCATCGTTGCCGCAAGCGGCTGCGCGCCGCCCATGCCGCCGAGGCCTGCGGTCAGGATCCAGCGGCCGGCGAGATCGCCGCCGAAGTGCTGCCGGCCCATCTCGACGAAGGTCTCGTAGGTGCCCTGCACGATCCCCTGGCTGCCGATGTAGATCCAGCTGCCGGCGGTCATCTGGCCGAACATCATCAGCCCCTTGCGGTCGAGCTCGCGGAAGTGCTCCCAGTTCGCCCAGGCCGGCACCAGGTTGGAGTTTGCGATCAGCACGCGCGGCGCGTCCGTGTGGGTGCGGAAGATGCCGACCGGCTTGCCGGACTGCACGAGCAGCGTCTCGTCGTCCTCGAGGTCACGCAGCGATCGCACGATCGCATCGTAGGCATCCCAGTTGCGCGCGGCCTTGCCGATGCCGCCGTACACGACCAGGTCTTCCGGCCGCTCCGCGACCACCGGGTCGAGGTTGTTCATCAGCATGCGCAGTGGCGCCTCGGTCAGCCAGCTCTTTGCCGACAGTGTCGTCCCGGTCGGCGCCTTGATGATGCGTTGTTTACTCATTTCTTCAGGCTCTCCAGTTGCACGACGTCGGCGCGCGCCGCGTCGTGTTGTGCATAGGGTTTGTGGTGGCCCACCAGTTCGTAGCGATTGCCCGGGTGGTGCAGGCGCGCGAACGTCACGGCGCGGCCGTTCGCCCAGGTGCGGCGAATGACGACGAGCTCCGGTTCGTAGTCCGCCATGTCGAGCAGTTGCCGTATCTCGCGGTCCGGCAGCCGCGCGCGCACCACCTGCTCGGCCTCGGTCAGCGGCATGATCGACGTCAGGTACGCGCTCGGCGTCTGGCGGGCGAAGTCCTGGGCGAGCGTGTCCGGCGCGAAGTCGGCGAGAACGTAGCGGTCCTCGACCTGGATCGGCGTGCCGTTCTCGCGGTGCACGACCACGACGTGAAACACCGGCGTGCCCGCATCGACGTGCAATGCCTGGGCGACCTCGCCGCGCGCCTCGGCCTGCACGCGCGCGATCACGTCGGCCGTGTGCCGATGGCCACGCGCCGCGATTTCCTCGGCAATGTTCTGGACCTCGCGCACGTGCGACTGCGCCCGGAAGTCGGACACGAACGTGCCGCGACCCGCGACGCGCTCGACGTAGCCCTCGTCGGTCAGCTCGCGCAACGCGCGGTTCGCCGTCATCCGGGACACGCTTTCCGCGAGCACGAGTTCGTTCTCGGACGGTACGCGGTCGCCGGGCCGCAGCTCACCGCTCGAAATGCGCTCGATGATCCCGTCCTTGAGCTGCTGGTAGCGCGGGATGGCGGTGCGGCTCATGAGCCGGCCTCCACGGGCGCAAGGTCGCCGACCGCTGCGGCGTACGCGGCGCGGGTCTCGTCCTGGTCCACGTGGCGACCGTCGATGACCCGCCACTCGCCGTGCACCATCACGCGCTCTATCGGCAGCGTGTAGCCCGAGAACACCAGCGCGTCGAGCCGCGACGCATCGCCGTGCGCGACCAGCATCGGGTCGTCGCCGGACAGGCAGACGACGTCGGCATAGCCGCCGGTCACGAGGCCCGACCCGGGGTGCCCGCAGGCCTGCGCGCCGCCGTCCACGCAGCGCTCGAAGAGCTCGCTGCCGACGTGCGAGCCGCGCAGCGCCGCCACGTTGCGTGTGCGGGTCGCGAGGCGCTGCCCGTACTCCAGCCAGCGCAGTTCCTCGAACGGGTTGATCGAGATCTGGCTGTCGGAGCCGATCGCGATGCGCCCGCCGCCCGCGAGGAAACGCTTCAGCGGAAACAGCCCGTCGCCGAGATTCGCCTCCGTGCTCGGGCACAGCGCGACCACGGCCCCGGTACGCGCCAGCGCGTCGATCTCGTCGTCGTCCATGTGCGTCGCGTGCACGAGGCACCACTGCGAATTCAATTCGTAGCGCTCGAGCAGCCACCGCACCGGCCGCCGCTCGTAGAACGCGAGGCTCTGGTCCACCTCCCGCTGCTGCTCCGCCACGTGGATATGCATCGGCAGACCGTGCTCGTTCGCCGTCGCGACGATACGGTCCAGCGACTCGGCACTGACGGCGCGGATGCTGTGCGCGCCGATGCCGGTGTGCCCACGATCGCCGGACGCCGTGCGGGCGCGCTCGACGTGCGCGAGGAACGCGTCAATGTGCGTCGCGAACAGCGCCTGCGCGCCCTCGGGCGCAGGCCGGTCGAAGCCGGCGCGCTCGTAGAGCACCGGCACGTAGGTCATGCGGATGCCGGACGCCTCCGCCGCATCCCGCAGTGCCTCGAACATCGCGTCGTCGCGGCCGCTCGTGCGATCGCGGTGCAGGTAATGAAACTCGGCCACGGACGTGTAGCCGCTGGCGAGCATTTCACCGTAGGCCTGCCGCGCGACCGAGCGCAGACGCTCCGGCGTCATGGCGGCGGCGAACCCGTACATGCGTTCGCGCCAGGTCCAGAAGCTGTCCTCGCCCGCCGGCGAGCGCTCTTCGGTCCAGCCGGCGAGCGCCCGCTGGAACGCGTGGCTGTGCGCATTGCCGAGGCCGGGTACCACGCAGTCGACGCGCTCGTCGCCCGGCTCGGCCGTGGCGTCCGTGCGCAGCGCGTCGATACGGCCCGACGCGACGCCGATCCGGACATCGTCCGCCCAGCCGTCGGGCAGCAGCGCCTTGCGCGCAAAAAGCGTCGTCATCGAGGGCTCCCCGGTAGTTGTATATACAGGTTAGCGCGGCCCGCGCAGTCGCGCAATCCCCGTTACGTGACCGGCGTTGCAATCGGCCGCCGGGGCGGGTTTAGTGGCGCCATGGCTGACTGGGACCTCCTCCTGACGGACGCACGCATCGCGACGATGCGCGCCGGCGACGCGCCCTACGGCGCGGTCGAAAACGCGGCGATCGCGATCGACGGCGGCCGCATTGCATGGCTCGGCCCGGCCGACGAGCGCCCGCGCAAGGACGCCGACGAGGAGCGCTCGCTCGGCGGGCGCTGGGTGACGCCCGCGCTGATCGACTGCCACACGCACCTCGTGTTCGGCGGCGACCGCGCGGGAGAATACGAGCAACGGCTCTCGGGTATCAGCTACGAGGACATCGCGAAGGCCGGCGGCGGCATTTTGTCGACGGTCACCGCGACCCGTGACGCGGAGATCGACACGCTGTACGCATCGGGACTCCGGCGGCTGCGCGCGCTCGCGGCTACCGGCGTCGCCACGGTCGAGATCAAGTCGGGCTACGGGCTGGACACCGCCACCGAGCTGAAAATGCTCGGCGTTGCGCGCAACCTCGGCCACGCATCGGGCGTCGACGTGCAGGCAACGCTGCTGGCCGCGCACACGGTGCCGCCCGAGTACGCCGGCCGCGCCGATGACTACATCGACCTGATCATCGAGGCGATGCTGCCCGAGGTCGTCGAGCGCGGGCTCGCCGACGCCGTCGACGCCTACTGCGAGACGATGGCGTTCCAGGCGCCGCAAGTGGCGAAGCTCTTCCGGGCCGCGACGAAGCTCGGGCTGCGCGTCAAGCTGCACGCGGACCAGCTCTCCGATGGCGGCGGCGCGGAGCTCGCGGCGCACTTCAAGGCGCTTTCGGCGGACCACCTGGAATACAGCAACCCGACCGGCATCCGCGCGATGGCCGCCGCGGGCACCGTCGCGGTGCTGCTGCCGGGCGCTTACCTCACCCTGAACGAAACGCAGCAGCCACCCGTGGCATTGCTGCGCGAGCTCGGTGTGCCGATGGCGGTCGCCACCGACTGCAATCCCGGCACGTCACCGTTGTGCTCCATGCCGGAAGCGATGGCACTCGCGAGCCGCCTGTTCGGCCTGACGCCCGAGGAGTGCCTCGCCGGCGCAACCCGAAATGCGGCACTGGCGCTCGGCCTGGACAGCGATCGTGGCACGCTCGAGAAAGGCAAGCGCGCGGACCTCGCTGTGTGGGACGTGAATCACCCGCGGGATCTCACTTACTGGCTGGGTCGCGATCGTCTGCACGAACTCCTGATCGAAGGGCTGCCGGCCGGCTGAGCTTTACTCATTGGAGCATGGCGCCTATGCTGCGGCGCTCGGCGCGCGCTTGCGCCGGCGTCCCCTGCTCTACCGTGAACCTGCCTACTGCCCATCGAAAGGCCTTCGTCGTCACGCTCGGCCTGCTGACTGCCGTCGCCGCGCTGACGGTGGACATCAGCCTGCCCGCGATTCCTGCCATGGTCGACGCACTGGCGACGACGCTGTCGCACGGCCAGCAGATAGTCGGCATCTTCATGGCCGGCATGGCGCTCGGCCAGATCCCGGCGGGGTTGCTGTCCGACCGCATGGGCCGCATGCCGGTCCTGTACGCCGGCATGGGCGTGTTCATGCTGGCCGCGTTCGTCGCGGCGTCGGCAACTACGATCGAGGTAATGCTGGCCGCACGCTTCGTGCAGGGTTTCGGCGCGGCGTCTGCGATCGTGCTGTCGCGCAGCATCGTGCGCGACGTCGCCTCCGGCCGTGATGCCGCGCAGCTAATGTCGCTGATGACGATGATCTTCACCGCGGCGCCGGTCGTCGCGCCGAGCATCGGTGCATTCCTGACCACGCACTGGGGCTGGCGCACGCCGTTCATCGCGATCGCAGCCGTCTCCGTCGTCATCCTCGTGGCCATACGGTCGAACCTGGTCGAGACGCACGCGCCGAACCCGGACGGTCACCCGCTGCGCCAGTTGTCCAACAGTATCCGCGAGTTCTTCCGGCACCGGCAGAGTATCTTCGGCCTGCTGCTGCTGATCCTGCCGCCGGCCGGCTACATGTCGATCATCGCGGTGTCATCGGCGCTCGCGATCGAGCACTACGGCGTCTCGGTGCAGGCCTACGGCCTGATTTTCGCGTGCGCAGGACTGTCGATTCTCGCCGGATCGTTCCTGAACCGCATCCTCGTGATGCACTTCGAGCAGCTCGAGCTGATCGGGTTCGGCGTCACCATCATGGGGATCGCAGGCATACAGCTCCTGCTCATGGCCTGGCTCGACGCCGCGCCGTTCTGGTGGCTCTGGGCCTGCGTGTGCGCATTCATGTTCACGATCGCGATACTGATGGCGAACGCGACGGTGCTCGCGCTGGACCCGCTGCCGACGATCGCCGGCGTCGCGTCGTCGATCATCGGCACGCTGCAGAACCTGATCGGCGCTGCCGGCGCACTGGTCGGCGCCGCGATCTACGACGGCTCCGTGCGCAACGCGGTGCTGATCATGGGTAGCGTCGCGACTGCTGCCACCGTCATTTTCCTGCTGCGCCGCTGGATCGCACCGGGGCCGCTGGTGCATCATCCGGACGAACTGGCGAGGGACTAGGGGGTTCCTGTACGTGGCCGGCCTGCTATCCTGCTGGCCGCCGCGCTGCTCGGTAACCACCTCGCGACGCTGGCGCTCCGCCGACGCATCGAGCAACTCGTCAGCAGCACCGAACGCAAGCCGTCGCTGAAGTCCGGTAGCGACCACCGCTAGCTTTCCCGCCGCGCAGGCGTACACTTTCCGAATTCCTGGCACACCATCCGGGAGGTCGACCGTGTCCATTCTGCTACGCTGCGGCACCCTCGTCTGCCTGCTGACCGCCGGCTGCGCGGCGACGCCGGTTCCCGGCAACTGCGACCAGCATTCCGTCTTCCGGCAGTTCTACGATTACCCCCCTGAGCGCCTCGCGGTGCTGGTGGCCACGGACGTGGCCGCCGGCGAGCACCCGCCCTACCTGTCGATGACGCCCGCGCGCGACGCCGAGGCGATCGACGGGCGCCTGTCGGCGACGTCGGCGCCACCGCGATCGATGACGGAACTCGGGGAGCTCTGCGGGCTGCCCGTCCGCGCGTATTCGATCGAAATGCCGGAAGACGAGTGGCGAGCGTTCTGGACGGCGGCCGTCGACAGCGGCAGCTCCTCGTTCGGCATCGGCATCCCCGGCATGACTCCGGAGACGACGATCGACTCGGTGGGTTTCGCCTTCGTCGACGCGGCGAAGGACAAGCGGATCATGACCTGCGGTTGCTGATCGGGACGGCGCCCTACGGCAGGCGATCGAGCACGTCGTCCAGCCCTTTCCGCTGCTGCGTCGGCGTGAGCTTCGGGTAGCCGTACCAGACCAGTCCGACGACGAATTCCTCTGCGAAATCGATGCCGAGTATCTCGGCAAAGCGCGCATCGCGGGTGATGTCGCCAGTCGTCCACTTCGTGCCGACCCCGGCTTTCCACAGGTACAGCGCGAAGTTCTGCACGGCGGCGCAGCATGCGCCGTAGTCCTCCTGCTGGCGCAGCGCGTCGTCCGACGTCCGGCAGGTCACGACCAGCCAGCCCGGCTTCTCCGACCACGCCCGCCGCTTGAATGCGCCGACTTCCGGCCCACGCTTCGCGGTGACGAGCTGCTCATTGAGGTCGAGGCAGCGCTCGATGGTTTTCGGCCCGAGCAGGTAGAAATGCCAGGGCTCGGTGACGTGGTGGTTCGGCGCCCAGATCGCGGTCTCGATCGCCTCGAGCACGAGCCTCTCCGGCACCTTCGTGTGCAGGTACTGGTCGATGGTGCGGCGGCCCCGCAGCACTTCCTCGAAACGTCTGAGCGCCTCGGTCTCGTAGCTCGGCGGCTTCTCCTTCACGCCCCGCTCACGCCCCGCTCACGCCCGCTCGATGATCATCGCGATGCCCTGGCCCACGCCGATGCACATCGTGCACAGCGCATAGCGGCCGTTGCGGCGCCGCAATTCGTAGGCCGCGGTCGCCACGAGCCGCGCGCCGGACATGCCGAGCGGGTGCCCGAGTGCGATCGCCCCGCCGTTCGGGTTCACGTGTTCCGCGTCGTCGTCGAGCCCGAGCTCGCGCAGGCACGCGAGGCCTTGCGCCGCGAACGCCTCGTTCAACTCGATCACATCGATCTGCCCGATCCTGAGCCCGGCGCGATCCAGCACCTTCCGCGACGCGGGCACCGGCCCGATACCCATGACACGCGGCGGCACGCCGGCCACGGCCCATGCGACGACACGTGCCAGCGGTGTCGCGTCGAACGCCTGGACGGCAGGCTCGGACATCAGCAGAAGTGCCGCCGCGCCGTCGTTGATGCCGGAGGCATTGCCCGCGGTAACGGTGCCGCCGTCGAACACGATGGGACGCAGCTTTGCGAGGCCCTCGGCCGTCGAGTCCGCGCGCGGATGCTCATCCACGTCGACCGCGACGGCGTCCCCGCGCTTCTGCGGAATCGTCACACCGACGATCTCCTCCGCAAGCCGTCCCTCGCGGAGAGCCGCGGCTGCCTTCTGCTGGCTGCGCAGCGCGAATGCGTCCTGCGATTCCCGGCCGACGCCGTACTCGTCGGCCACGTTCTCCGCCGTCTCCGCCATCGAGTCGACACCGTACTGCTTTTCGATGGCCGCGTTGATGAAGCGCCAGCCGAGCGTGGTGTCGTAGACCGTCGCATCGCGGCCGAACGGCGCGCTCTGCTTCGGCAGCACGAACGGCGCGCGCGACATCGACTCCACGCCCCCCGCGATGCCGACGCTGAGCGTGCCCGCCCGGATGGCGTCTGCGATGTTGCCGACCGCGTTCATGCCGGAACCGCACAGGCGGTTCACGGTCGCCGCCGGCACCGAGACCGGCAGGCCGGCCAGCAGCGCGGACATGCGCCCGACGTTGCGGTTGTCCTCGCCGGCCTGGTTCGCGCAGCCGTACGCGATGTCGTCAATCGCTTTCGGGTCGAGCGCGGGATTGCGCTCGAGTAAGGCGCGCAGCGGAACGGCACCGAGATCGTCGGCACGGACGCCGGACAGCGAGCCGCCGTAGCGCCCGATCGGCGTCCGCACCGCGTCACAGATGTAGACGGCGTCCATGTCAGCGGGCGACTTGCTGCGCGACGTCCGCCTGCTCGTCATCGGACAGGCGGTCGAACGAGCGGCCGAGGAAGAAGCCCACGCATGCCCAGATCGCGGCGATGCCGGCGCCGACCGCGGCAACGGCACCGAGTCCCAGCCCGAGCGCCGTCGTCAGCCAGGTGAATGCCCAGGCCCAGACCATGTCGCCGCCGCGATAAAAGACGATGTCGATGACGGGTTTCGCCTTGAACCGGGCCTCCCGGCCAACGAGCGTGAACAGCATTTCCCGGCCGGGCCGCGTGATCGCGTAATTTCCCGCGCTGCGTGCGACCTGCAGCCCGAGCACGACGGCGAGTATCGGCGAGAACGCCAGCACGAGCAGGCCGAGGACCACCAGCGCGGGCACCAGGGCCAGCGTTACCGCGAGGCCCAGCCGGGTCGCGAGTCGGCTGGTCACGAACATCGCGGTAACGATCGCCAGGGTGTTGATCGTGAGCGTCACCAGCGCAAGTATCTCGGTACGGCGCGCCCGCTCGAATGGCTCCAGCAGGTTTTTCTGCTCGAAGTAGATGAACGAACTGATCGCAACGTACAGCAGGATGAACGCGCCGATGCCCAGCAGGAACGGACTCTTGAGGAATAACGTAAATCCGCTGAACGGATTGCGGCCGAGCGACTGCTCGCGCGGATCTGCGTGCAGGCCGGCGTTGCCGAGCGCGGTCTCCTTGAGACGTCCGAGCGCGATGATGATCGGAATCGGCACCAGCAGCAGAACGGCGGTCAACAGCATGAGCTGCTTCGGCGCTATGACGTCGGCAGTGGCCGCCGCGATGGCGGGCCCGACGATGGCCCCGACGCTGCTGCCGACCGCGATGAAGCCGAACAGGCGCGTCGACTGCTCCTTCGAGTAGATGTCCGACATGAAGCTCCAGAACACCGACACGTGGAACAGGCTGAAGACGCTCAGCCACACATAGAAGCTCTTGTCGATCAGGACCGGCCGATCGACGACTGTCGTCCCGATGTAGAAGACGAAGAATGACGCCGCGAAGAATGCATAGACGGCGGGGATGATCCGCCGGAACGGCATGTTCGATATCGCCCAGCCGTACAGGAACACCGCGCCGACGCTGATGAAGAAGTTCAGCGTCCACAGCCAGCTCACCTCGGCATCGCTCCAGTCGCTCGCCATCGCGTCGCGCGCCGGGCGCAGGAGAAAGTAGGCCGCCATCAACAGGAAGACGAACAGGAACGACAGCAGCGCCGCCGTCAGCTCGTTCGCGTGAATCTTCGTCGCGGTGCCGACCAGGCGCCGCCAGGGCGAGACCCGCTCAGTCGAGTCCAAGTTCGAACCCCGCCTCGAGTTCCTTCTTCGAGTACGCCCGGAACGCGATCAGCGTCTCGGTCGCGACAATGCCGTCCATCTGCCGCATCTTGTCGCTGATGACGTCCGCGAGCTGTTCGTTCTCCGCGACCTTGACCACTGCGATCAGGTCGTAGCGGCCGGCAACGGAAAAGACCTCGCTGACGCCGCGCATTTCGGCGATCTGGTCGGCGAGATCGGGGATGCGGTTAGTCTCCGCGTTGATCAGTACGATGGCCGTAACCATGTTTGTCTCCGGGCTGGGCGTGCGCCGGAGAGCGTACCACTCAGGTTGCGGGCCTGCACGGGGCGGGCGGCGTCCGGGGTCAGATGGCCTTTTCGAGGCGGGACACGAAACCCAGGTCGTCGGTGTCGCGATTGCGTGCCTTGGCACGGTACATGGCCTGGTCGGCCTCGCGGAGCAGCCCGGTCAGCGTGTTCGCGTTGTCCGGGTAATGCGCGAGCCCGATGCTCGCGGAGCACTTCAGTGTCAGCCCGCCGATGACGTACGGCTCCTCCAGCGCCACTGCCAGCCGGGACGCGAGCTTGCCGGCGAGGTACTTGGAGACGTCCGGCACGAGCGCGACGAACTCGTCGCCACCTGGCCGGCCGATGATGTCGCAGGACCGCAGGCTCTTCTGCAGCCGCTTCGCGGCGATCGTCAGAAGCTGATCACCGACGCCGTGCCCGTGCTCGTCGTTGATCCGCTTGAAATCGTTGAGGTCGATGAACAGCAGCGCTCCGTTCGCGTCGTCCGGGCTGCTGCTGAGCCGCTCGGACGCGTGATGTTCGAAACCGCGCCGGTTCAGAACGCCGGTGAGCGGGTCCGACGACGCAATGGATTCCATCTGACGCTGCTTCGCCTTGGTGTCGGTAACGTCGATGAACGTGACTGCAACATCCTCGCCGACCGGCTCGGCGATCATGCGCAGCCATCGGGCCGTGGCCCCGTTGCCTTGCCGGACTTCGCGATCGATACCCGTGCCCGTTGCAGCCGCGGCGGCGAACTCCTCGAGCACGGGCCGCAGCTCGTCTTCCGCCATGCCCTCCGCAGCCAGCCGGATGATGCCCTCGGCATCGCGATTCTGCAGCCGGTCTGCGCCCGTCTGCAGGAACCGGGCCGCGGCGGCGTTCGCGAAGATGCAGCGCAGCGCGCGGACACCGGCCGGGTGATCGTCGTGCCAGCGCAGTCGAACGATACCGTTGACGGAGTGGTCGACCAGCGTGCGCAACAGCAGTTCGTTCTTGCGGATCTCCGCCTGCGCCTGCTCGACGTCGCTGACGTCGCGGAACATCAGGACCTGGCCGCGGCGGCTCGACCGGCCGCTGGGACGTATCGGCGATGCCTGCACGTGGAGGAAGCGGCCGCTCTCGGTCAGCATGCGCCGCGGTTCGCCACTCTCCAGCGCCTCGAAGACGCACGTGGAGCCTTTGCCGAACGCGATCTCGAGCGGAACCCTGAGCGCATCGGTTTCGCGCATCGCAAGCATGGTCTCTGCAACCCGGTTGAGGCCGATGATGCGATTCTGCTCGTCGAGCACCACCACCGGGTCCTGCATGTTCTCGAACACCGTTTCGTACGGCAGCGGCGAGTGATCGACGATCCGCCGATTCATCACCAGCCACACGTTGATCGGCAGCATGGCCGCGAACACCAGTGGCACGAACGACATCGTGTCCGGCCCGTAGCCGAGGTCGTAGAGCAGCGTCGCCACCAGCGGCGGCGTGCAGATGCCCACGAGCATCGCCGCGCTGCGACGGTACACGGGCGCGACGGCGGAACTCCGGAATACCAGTTTCAGCAGCGCGACGCCGATGATCGCGTAGCTGTACGGCGCATGGACGTACAGGAACCACGACCCCCATGCCGGCGGCCGCGTGAGGAACAGTCCCTCCGCATTGGCGGTTGGCAGGGACCACATGAACCCGTGATACGCGTTCGTCGCGGCCAGCGTGACGGACACGACCGGGACGATGAGCAGCAGGACCACCAGCCAGGGTTGCGAGGACCTGCCCAGGTACTCGCGGAAGCACACGTACGCGGCGATCGGCAGGAAGGCCGTGCCAACGAAGTGCCCGGTGCGCCCGATAAGGAACAGCCGCTCCGACGTGGCGAGCATCTCGATCGCACCGCCGAGCACCCACAGGGCGCTGATCATGAACATCGCGCCCAGGGGCAGGCTGCCGGTCGCGCGCCGCGACGACACGAGGTGCACGCCGAGGAAGCCGTAGCCCACGGCCGCCAGGATCAGGAGGGTGGCGATGACGGTGTCCAGCGTCATTCTTTCTGGTTCGCTCAAATTGGACGGTACCGGCATCGTAGCGAGCCCGGCCATGCCCGTCCGGACCTGCATCTCAGCTTTGATGTCCCGGTGGCCGGCCGGCACGGTGCCGGGCCCTTCCGGGTGCTGAAATTCTCGCCGAAACCACTAAAATGTGACGCAGTTCCGCTTCGAGCGCCTCCCCGGGTTTCGCCAATGGATGACAAGCTGACGCAGACCGTGCGCATCATGCGCCCGTCTCGCGTGACGACAGACGATCGTGGCCGCACCGTCTGGGAGGGGCCGGTCGAGGAAACCGAACTCGAACTGGTCTCGACGCAGATGCTGCAATCGCTGCTCGACTCCGGTGACAAGCAGCGACGCCGGCAACTCGAGGACGCCGCGAAGAGCAAGGAAGGCGTGCTGGCGCGCAACCTGACGAGCGGTTCGTTCGAGATCATCGACGACGATGATCTCAAGGCCGCGCTGGCCAGCGCCGACGCCACACCGAGCAAAGTGCGTGCCGCCGAAGTGACGCTGGAGCCGGTCTCGAAAAAGCCCGGTGACACGGACGAGGAGCTGTCGCTCGTCAGCACGATGGCGCTGCGCAAGATCCTCGGCCACGAGGCTCCGGAAGCGACCGACGACGACCCCGACGACGGCCCGGCATTTCACGGCGGCGGCTTCGACCCTTACAATCACGGCTGAGACGCCGACAGAAGGAAGGACCGCGCGCATGCCGCTCGAAATCACGTTCACGCTCAGCGACCGCGACCTGGAGCACTTCCAGGACATCGTCGACAAGGCACGGACCTGCGTCAATTGTGAAGAATCGATGGGCGAGATCGAGGCTGCCGCACGCAAGCTGCTCGCAGAAACCGAACACAGCAACATGCCGGACTTCATCGCCGAGCGGCTGAAGAAGCTCGGCGTGGTCATCGACATGATCAACGATCGCGAATGGAACCTGAGCGCCGACGAACGCCGCCAGGTACTCGTCGCCCTGGCCTACCTTTGCGAACCGGACGACCTGATCCCGGATCACATCCCGGGCCTCGGGTTCCTGGACGACGCGATCTATGCCGAAATCGTGCTCAACGAGCTGCGCAACGAGATTGCGCTGTACGAGGAGTTCTGCGAATACCGAAAAGTCGAAGAAGCGCGGCGCGCGGAGCGTGGTGACGATGTCAAGGTTGGCCGGGACGAGTGGCTCGCCGAGAAGCGCGCCTCTCTGCACAAGAAGATGCGGCTGTTCCGCGGTTCGAACGGCGGCGCGGGCCGCTGGCGCGTGAAACTCTGGGGCTAGCCGCCCACCCACTTGTCTTCTGTCGGCGGCACATAGCCGACGAACTGGTCGAGCAACCGTGCCGGGTCCGTGTCGTCCAGCAGCATCGCGCGGTTGACCGGCTTCAGGAAACCGGCCTCGACCGAGTGCTCCAGGTAGGCGAGTAGCTGGTCGAAGAAGCCGGCGACGTTGAGGAACCCGCAGGGCTTCTCGTGCATGCGCAACTGCCCCCATGTCACCGCTTCAATAATTTCCTCGAGCGTGCCATAGCCGCCGGGCAGCGCGATGAAGGCGTCGGCCAGCGTCGCCATCTGCATCTTCCGCTCGTGCATCGTGCCGACCACGTGCAGCTGCGTCAGGCCCTCGTGCGCGATCTCCTTTTCGATCAGGAACTTCGGTATGACGCCGACCACGCGGCCGCCACGTTCGAGCACGCGATCCGCGATGGCCCCCATCGTGCCGACCGATGCTCCGCCGTAGACGAGTTCGATATCGCGCGCGACCAGCTCGTCGGCGAGCTTGTGCGCCGCCTCGAGATAAACCGGGTCGCTCCCGCCGCTGGACCCACAATAGACGCAGACGTGTTCGATCGCGCTCATGCGGCGGACGACTTGACGTTTTCGACGATCGCGGCGATCTCGGGTCGCGCCTGCCGCAGCTCTTCCGGCGTCAGCGCGTCGAGCTCATGCGGGAACACGAGCCACTCCGCCGTTTCGTGAACGAAGTAATCGGGCACGATGTCGGTCTCGTTGCGGCTCGGCTTGAACCACGGCACCGCGATGCGAATATCTTCCGGCGTATTGCCCCTGGCCCGCCGGCCGATTTCGTCGATGACCGCCTTGATCGTATTGCCGGTGTCGAACACGTCGTCGATGATCAGCACGCGGTCATCGTGGCAGATCTTCTTGATGATGTAGTTGAGCCCATGGACGGCCACCGCGCCGCGCTGGTCGACACCAACGTAGGATGAGGTGCGGATCGCGATGTGATCGGCGTCGACGCCGGCGTAGGCGAGAATCTCCTGCACTGCCATGCCGACAGGCGTGCCGCCGCGCCAGATCGCGATGATGAGGGTGGGCTCGAACCCGCTTTCGAGGACCTGCAGCCCCAGTTGGAACGAATCTTCGAGCAGGTCCTGGGCGGAGAGTACGGTCTTGTCCATCGGGGTCCCTTGAATGCCGGCATTCTGCTGTCGTTATAATGCGCGGCATGATTGCGTCGCGGCGACATTCTAGCGTACCCGGCGCGGCCGGGAGGGCCCAATAATGAAAAACCGCTACGTCGCCGCCGACGATCTCCTGCGAGACTCGTTCCAGCTGGCAGCAAATATCCACGACTCCGGGTTCCGGCCGGATTTTCTCGTCGGCCTGTGGCGCGGCGGCAGCGCCGTCGGCATCGCGGTGCAGGAGGGGCTCGACCACTTCGGCATCCCGACGGACCACATCGCCATTCGAACGTCCTACTCCGGCGCCGCACGCTACTCGGAGATGGTCAACAAGGCGGAAGCCATTCGCGTGCATGGCCTGCAATACCTGCTCGAAACACTGTGCGCGCACCACAAGCTATTGATCGTCGACGACGTCTACAGCACGGGCTCCAGCGTCTCGGCGGTCATCAAGCAGCTCGCGGAGCGCACGCGGCGAAACCTGCCGCAGGACATTCGCATCGCGTCCGTCTGGTACCGGCCGACGGAAAGAACGCTCAGGACGCCGGACTTCTTCGTCCACGAGACGCGGGACTGGCTCGTCCTGCCGTACGAACTCACCGGGTTCTCGGTCGAAGAGCTACGGGAGAGTCGCCCGGAGCTCCGCGCCGTCATCGACCGGCTCGCGCCGATCATTGCCAGGCGCGCCGGCGACACCGCCTGACCCCGGATCAGGCGTCGACGAGCAGGAGCGGTTCGTCGAGCGTGTGGATGTCGCAATTCGGCTCGCCGGCCGCCCGGTCGATCAGCAGGAAACGCTGGTCCGCGTCGAACGCGATCAGCGGCATGTGCCACACGCCGCGATGGTAGTTGATGCCCTGTCTTCCATTGCTCTCGAACGCGACGAGTTCGTCGGAAGAGACGCTTTCGCCGGCCGGCGCCACCATGACGATCATCCGGCACGGTGACAGGGGCACGAACGCCTGCGTCCCTAGCGGGTGTCTTTCCACGAAATCGACACGGTACGGAAGCGCGCTCGGCACGCGGGCGCAAACGAGGCTCACGGCGAGCCGGCCGCCGCCGGCATCGAGCTGGCACAGGTCGTCGAAACGCTCGAAACGCGCGTCGTTCATGCCGGCCGTCGCCCTGCGCGACGCCTCGATGACGTCGCCGTAAGGGGCAAAGCGCTCGGCGGTCAACGGCACGGGACGGATGCGGCGCTCACTCATCTTCAGTCTCCTCGGCTCGCCCGAACAGGCGCAGGCGGCTGACACCGCCGTCCGGGTAGATCGCCATGCGCACGTGCGTCACGGCGCCGGCAGGCAGCAGTTCGCGCTCGAAGTAGTGCTGCTGGTCCATCGCCAGCTTCGATTCCGGCAGCAGCGGCTGCCACGCGGTACTCGTGTTCGTCGCCTCGTCGTGGCGCTCGAAGCGCGCCGCATCCAGCGAGACGCGATCCGGGTAGTTGCCCTTGAAGTGCGCGGTATCGACCTCGACGCGGTCGATCGTCCCGGGCACGCCGAGCGCGAGAATGACCCAGTCATGCCCCGGCCCGCGCCGCCGCGCCGTCTCCCAGCCGTCGCCCATGTTGATGCCGCGCCCGGGCAGGTTCAGGTTGTGCATGCTGCCGAAGTGCTGGTCGCTGGCCGCGAGTGCGCGGCCGCCGTTCTTCAGCGCCACGAGGTCGATGACGTCGCCGGGCGCCGGCCGCGCGGGCGGGACTTCGCCGTAAACGTGCAGTCGCGCGATGCCGCCGTCCGGGTAGATGTGCAGGCGCACGTGGCTCCATGCGCGGTCGTCGTGCACCGCCAGGTAGTGGTGCGCGTTACCGCCGATCGGCGTGCGCGGCAGCAGCTCGGTCCAGCCCGCCTCCGGCACGTCGTCGTCGCTCATGCAGGCCTCTATCGAGACTTCCGGCGGGTAGTTGCCGGTGAAGTGCGACGTGTCGACGTCGAAGCCCCGCACGATGCCCGCCGTGCCCAGGCGGATGACGCACCAGTCGTGCCCCGGCGTGCGCCGCCGTCGGCTTTCCCAGCCGTCCATCCACTTCCCGTGATCGTCGTACCTGTCGGGGATGAAGACCGGGTCGGCAGCTTCGATCAGGCGCTCGCGTGCGCCGAAGAATTCGTCCGTCGCGAACGTCACGCGGGAACCGAGACGCGGCTGCTCGAGCCGGATCCAGGCGGCAAACGGGTTCGTCGTCATTGGTGCGCGAGCCCGAGCGCCTCGAGGCGCAGCCGGGCAATCCGGTGAATCTCCTGCAGCGCCCGTTCGAACTCCTGCGCCGGATCGTTCGCGAGCCGCGCCTCGAACGCGTCGAGGATCTCGGCGCGGGACTTGCCGCGCACGGCCATGATGAACGGAAAGCCGAACTTGTCCCGGTACGCGGTGTTCAGGCGCCGGAAGCGCTCGACTTCCTCCGGCGTGCACTGGTCCAGGCCCGCGCTCGCCTGCTCCTCCCGCGACGACTCCGTGAGTTCGTCGGCCGTCGTCGCCCGGTCCGCGAGGTCGGGGTGCGCGCGTATCAGCTCGAGCTGCTGTTCGTACGACGCGTTGTCGACGCAGTCGGCCATCAGCCGCGCGATCTGGTCGTAATCCGCGGACCGGCCGACATGCTCCGCCGCGCGCTCGGCGACCCACGGCGAGTTTTCGTAGATGCCGCCGAAGCGGCGAATAAACTCCTCGCTGCTCATGCGCCCTCCGCAGGATGCTCGGCGCGCCAGTGGCGTGCGACGTCGATACGCCGAGCGAACCACACGTCCTCGAACCCGCGCGCATAGTCGACAAAACGATCCAGCGCGGCGAAGCGTCCCGGCCGGCCGGCCAGCCGGCAATGCAGGCCGATCGACAGCATCTTCCCGCCCTCGGCGTAGAGGACGTCAAAGCTGTCGCGCAGGTACTCGAAGAATTGCGACCCCGCGTTGAAGCCCTGCGCCGTGGCAAAGCGCATGTCGTTGGCGTCCAGCGTGTACGGCACCATCAACTGCGGCACCCCGAATCGGTGGTCCCAGTACGGCAGGTCGTCCGCGTAGCTGTCGGCGTTGTACAGGAAGCCGCCCTCGTCGGCGACGAGGCGGTGCGTGTTCGGGCTGCAGCGGCCGAGGTACCAGCCGAGCGGACGCTCGCCGGTGACGCGCGTGTGCACGTCGATGGCCCTGGCCATGTGATCCCGCTCCGCCGTTTCGTCGACCGACTGGTAGTCGATCCATCGGTAGCCGTGCGACGCGATCTCCCAGTCCGCGTCCCGCATGGCCGCGACCGCGTCGGGGTTGCGCTCGAGCGCCATCGCGACACCGAACACCGTCACGGGAATGCGGCGCTCGGTGAACAGGCGGTGCAGGCGCCAGAATCCGGCGCGCGACCCGTACTCGTACAGCGATTCCATGTTCATGTGCCGCTGCCCGCAAATCGGCTGGGCTCCCACGATGTCCGACAGGAAGGCTTCGGAGGCCGCATCGCCGTGCAGCACGCAGTTCTCGCCGCCCTCCTCGACGTTCACGACGAACTGTACCGCGAGCTTTGCACCGCCCGGCCAGTTTGCCGCGGGCGGCGTCGCCGCGTAGCCGCGCAGGTCCCGCGGGTACGGCGCGTCACTCACCGGGCGCGCCCTCCATCTGGCCTCGGTACCAGTCGTCGATCAACTGCCGTTCCTCGTCCGTCATGTTCGTCAGGTTACCGATCGGCATGCCGCGCGTCACGACCACCTGTTCGTGGATGCGCGCGGCTTCGGCGCGCACCTGCCCGTTCGTATCGAAGGCCATGCCGGCCGGCGGCGCGGCGAAGCCCGGGTTCGACGGTGTTTCCGAATGGCAGCTCGTGCAGCGTGCGTCGAGCACGTCGCGCACCGCGGCCAGCGACACGCGGCTGCCCGACCCGTCGCGCGACGCCGGCGCCGCCAGGACCGCCATTGCGACGAGAACCGCACCCGCCGCGACCAGGGGGGCCGGCGACGCGCGCCCGGCATGCCGCATGACGAACCACGCGCGGATCAGCGCGCCGGCGAGCGCGATGCCCGCGAGCAGCACCCAGCCGTAACGGTGCGCGTAGGCAAACGGGAAGTGATTGCTCGTCATCGCGAACAGGACCGGCAGCGTGAAGTAGGTGTTGTGCACCGAGCGCTGCTTCGCCTTGATGCCGGGCGCCGGGTCCGGCGCCTCGCCGCGCGCCGCCGCCGCGACCATCTTCTTCTGGCCCGGGATGATCACCATCGCCACGTTCGCGACCATGATCGTGCCGAGCACTGCCCCGAAGTGCACGAACGCGGCGCGCCCCCCGAACAGCGAACACAGCCCCCACGCCAGGAGCACGACGAGCGCGAACAGGATCCCGGCGAACAGCCCCTCCCGGGCCGCGAGCGGCGAGCGGCACAGCCCGTCGTAGACGACCCAGCCGCCCACGATGAACGCCGCGGAAACCGCGATCGCCTGCCACGGCTCGAGATCCGCCACCGAGCGGTCGACGAGGTACACGCCGGCGCCCAGCCAGTAGATCGTCACGAGCAGGAACATGCCGGACAGCCAGGTCGTGTAGGCCTCCCACTTGAACCAGTGCAGGGGGTCCGGCAACTCGGGCGGCGCCACGCGGTATTTCTGCGCGTGATAGAACCCGCCGCCGTGCACCGACCAGACTTCGCCCGCGATCTCGTCGCGGCCCCCGCCGCGCGGTGCGCGCAGGTGATTATCGAGCCAGATGAAATAGAACGACGAGCCGATCCAGGCGATGCCGGCAATGAAGTGCAGCCAGCGCGCCAGCAGCTCGACCCAGTCCATCAGGTAGGCGCTCACGTCAGTTTCGCCGGATCGGGAGCACGTTGTTCGCCCGGGCGCCCGAGACGCCGGCCTGCCGGCGTGCCCGCACCTGCAGGAGTTCCGCCGCGGTCGAAACCGCGATCTCCGCCGGTTTCTTGCCGGTGGCGCCGGACACGCCGATCGGACAGTGCAGCCGGCGGATCGATGCTTCCGGCACTTCGTCGGCACGCCAGCGTTTCTCGAACCGGCGGCGTTTCGTGCGCGAACCGATCAGCCCGCAGTACGCGGCGTCGGCGCGGCGCAGCACGCGGCTGCATATCTCGTAGTCGAGCGCATGGCTGTGCGTCATCACCAGGTAGTAGCTGCCCGGCGGCATCGCGGCCACTTCCAGCTCGGGGTGCGCTGTCTCGACCGCGCGCACGTTTCGCGGCACGTCGCGAAACACGCCGCGCCGGCTGTCGACCCAGCGCAGATTGCAGTCGAGCAGCGACAGCGTCTCCGCGACCGCCGCACCGACGTGGCCGGCGCCGAACAGCGCGATGTCGAAGTCGCTGGCAACCACTGGCTCGAGGACGAAGCCGCTGTCGAAGCGCGCGTCGCCGCCGTTCGCAACGAGCGTATGCGCGAGGTCCAGCACGGCGGCCGGCAAGCCTTCCGGCGCGGGCCCGTAGACGTCGCCCGCTGTCACGACGAACTTGCCGCCATTGCGCCCGACCCCGGTGACCAGCGTCGCGTCGCGGCGCTGGCCGTGCAGCGCGCGCAGCTCGGCCAGCCAGCCCGGCAGGCCGTCGTCCAGCGGCTCGAACATCACGTCGACCACGCCGCCGCAGCACTGCCCTAGCGACGGGCCGAGCGGGAATCGGCGCGTCGACGGCAATTCGTTCGAACCAAGCATCGACACCGCCAGCCGAGTGCACTCGTGCTCGAGCGTGCCGCCGCCGATCGTGCCGATCGTCTCCGACGCGGTCACCAGCATTTTTGCGCCGGGCTCGCGCGGCGCGGAGCCGCGCACGGCCGCGATGGTAATCACGACGACGGCCTCGCGCGCCGCCGTCAGGTCCGCGAGATCGTCGAGCCACTCATGCATCGCCCAGTTCTCCCAGCGCACGCAGCACCGCCTCGGGCGTCGCGGGCGCCATCAGCGGCGGCTTCGGGTTTGCGTCGCTCGCGATGGCATCGCGCAGCGCGAAGAACACGGACAGCGCAAGCATCAGCGGCGGTTCGCCGACCGCCTTGGAACGGAAGATCGTCTTCTCGGCATTCGCGGCCTTCGTGAGCATGGCGACCCGGAAATCCGGGGCGAGATCCGAGCAAACCGGGATCTTGTAGGTCGACGGCGCATGCGTCGTCAACTCGCCGGCCGCGTTCCAGCGCAACTCCTCGCTGGTCAGCCATCCCGCCCCCTGTACGAAGCCGCCCTCGATCTGTCCGAGGTCGACGGCCGGGTTCAGCGAATCACCGCAGTCGTGCAGGATGTCGACGCGCAGCAGGCGGTGCTCGCCGGTCAGCGTATCGACGACGACTTCGCTGACCGCCGCGCCGCAGGCGAAGTAGAAGAACGGCCGCCCGCTGAACGTCGCGCGGTCGTAGTGAATCTTCGGCGTCCGGTAATAGCCGGTGGCCGACAGCGACACGCGGTCCGCCCACGCGAGCCTGACCAGCTCCGCGAACGTCAGCGTCTCTGCGCCGGCCGTCACGCGGCCATCGGCGAAGGACACGTCGCCCTCGCGGACGCCGAAATGCCGGCACGCGACCGCCTCGAGACGTTTGCGAATGCGCCGTGCCGCCTTCTGCGCCGCCTTGCCGTTCATGTCCGAGCCGCTCGACGCCGCCGTCGCCGACGCGTTCGGCACCTTGCTCGTGTCCGCCGCCGTGACGCGCACGGCATCGATGCCGACGCCGAACTCGTCCGCGACGACCTGCGCGACCTTGATGTACAGGCCCTGCCCCATCTCGGTACCGCCGTGATTCAACCGCACCGTCCCGTCCTTGTAGACATGCACCAGCGCACCCGCCTGGTTGAGGAGCGTCGACGTGAATGAGATGCCGAACTTGACCGGGGTCAGCGCGATGCCGCGCTTCAATACCGGGCTGGCCGCATTCCAGTCTCGTATCGCCCGCCGCCGGCCCGCGTAGTCGGCATCCGCGGCGAGCTGCTCGATGATCTGCGGCGCGGTGAAATCGCTGACCTCCTGGCCGTAGTGCGTGACGTTGCGGGTGTCCTTCCCGTAGAGGTTGCGGCGCCGCACGTCGAGGGGATCGATGCCGAGATCCCGCGCGACGTCGTCCAGCAGGTACTCGATGCCGAACATGCCCTGGGGCCCGCCGAAACCGCGGAAAGCCGTGTTCGACACGGTATTCGTCCTGCAGCGGTGCGACGTGATGTGCACGTTCTCGAGGAAATAGGCATTGTCGCAGTGGAACATCGCCCGGTCGTTGACCGGCCCCGACAGGTCCGCGGAAATGCCGCAACGCGACGCGAGCGTGAAATCGACGCCGACCAGGCGGCCGGTGTCGTCATATCCCGCGTCGTAGTCGATCACGAAGTCGTGGCGCTTGCCGGTCATCACCATGTCGTCGTCACGGTCGAGCCGCAACTTGCACGGGCGCCCGGTCTTGCGCGCCATCAGCGCGGCAAGGCAGGCGATCAGGGCCGCCTGCGACTCCTTGCCGCCGAACGCGCCGCCCATGCGGCGGCAGATCACGACGACGTCCTTCGCGGACAGCGCGCAGGCATGCGACACCGCCGTCTGCACCTCGTCCGGGTGCTGCGTGGAGCTGTAGACACGCAGGCCATCGTTCTCCTCCGGCACGGCCAGGGCAATGTGGCCCTCGAGGTAGAACTGGTCCTGGCCGCCGCACTCGACGCGCCGCGCGAGCCGGTGCGGCGCGGCGGCCATCGCGCCCGCGGCGTCGCCGCGCGACAGCTCCTCGCTCGGCAGGACGAAGGCGCCGGCGGCGACCGCGTCGGGGATCGTGAGCACGGCCGGCAATTCCTCGTACTCGATGACCGCGAGCCGTGCGGCCCGGCGGGCGGCATCGGCCGTTGCCGCAGCAACGGCGAACAGCGCATGGCCCGCGTAGCAGGCCTCGCCGTCGGCCAGCAGCGGTTCGTCCTCGACGATCGGGCCGAAGCGGTTGGGGCCGGGAATATCGCCCGGCAACAGCACGTCGCGAACCCCGGCGGCGCGGCGCACCGGGTCGAGATCGATCGAGCGCACGCGGGCGTGCGCGCGGGCACTCATCCCGACGGCCAGGTGCAGCAGGCCGCGCGGCTCCGGCAGGTCATCCGTGTACGTCGCCTGCCCGGCGACGTGCAGCGTCGCGCTGTCGTGCGGGAGCGCCCGGCCCACCGCGCGTCGTGACACGGACGCCTTACGCGGTGCGTCCATAGGTGTACACCGTCGTTTGTCCGGCGCCGGTCGTTTCGACGAACATGCGCCGCAGCAGGTTCTGCGCGACCCGTAGCCGGTACGCCGCCGACGCGCGCATGTCGGAGATGGGCTCGAAGTCCGCGGCCAGCGCCGCGCAGGCGGCGTCGAGGGTGTCCTTGTTCCAGTCCTCGCCGACCAGCGCATCCTCGCAGGCTCGCGCCCGCCGGACCGTCGCCGCCATCCCGCCGAACGCCACGCGCGCCGCGGCGACCCGGCCGCCGTCGATGTCGATACGGAACGCGCCGCACACCGCCGAGATGTCCTGGTCGAAGCGCTTCGAGATCTTGTAGCAGCGCAACAGCGACGACGCCGGCGCGTGGGGAATCTGCACGGCCTCGACGAACTCGCCCGGCCGCAGGGCCTTGACGCCGTAGTCGATGTAGAACGCGTCCAGCCCCACTTCACGCACGCCCGCCGCCGAGCGCAGCAACACCGTTGCGTCGAGCACCATCAGCGCCGGCATGGAATCGCCGATCGGCGAACCGTTCGCGACGTTGCCGCACAGCGTGCCGGCATTGCGGATCGGCGGCGACGCGAAGCGAGCGAACATCTCGGCGAGCGCCGGGTATCGTTCCATGATCGCGGCCGTGGCCTCGGTGAGCGACACGGCGGCGCCGATTTCCAGGTGCGAGCCCGAATCTTCAATACGCCGCAGTTCCCGCACGTCGCCGAGGTACACGAGGTCAGCCAGGTCGCGATGCTGCTTGGTCACCCAGAGCCCGATGTCCGTCCCGCCCGCCAGCAGCGTGGCCTCCGGCCGCTCGGCGAGGATGTCCGCCAGTACCGCGAGCGACACCGGCGCGGTGTAGCGGCGGCCCGCCGCCGCGAGATCCAGCGTGCCGTCGCGCTCGATGTCGGCGAGCATCGCCAGGCGCTCCGGCGGCGCGGGAACGCTCGCGCCCGGCGCCCGCAGCCAGTCGTTTCCGCCGGCATCGTACATCGCGCCCGCCGCGGCGATGATCGGCCGGTAGCCCGTGCAGCGGCAGAGATTGCCGGCGAGTGCGTCGTCGATGTCGCGCCGGACCGGGCGACGCGCTGCATCGAACGCCGGATTCTTGTACAGGGCGAACAGGGACATGACGAAGCCCGGCGTGCAGAAGCCGCACTGCGAGCCGTGATTCTCGACCATCGCCTGCTGTACCGGGTGCAGGCTGCCGTCGCGCGCCAGCGACTCGACCGTGAACAGCTCCTTGCCATCGAGCGCCGGCAGGAAACGGATGCACGCGTTGATCGCGCGCAGCGAGAGGTCGTCGCCGTTCCGTTCCGCGATCACGACGGTGCACGCGCCGCAGTCTCCTTCCGCACACCCTTCCTTGGTGCCGGTGCGCGCGAGGTCCTCGCGCAGGAACTGCAACAGCGTGCGCGTCGGGTCCGGGTTCTTGAGCGAGATGACCTCGCCATCGAGGACGAACCTGACGGTGTCGGTCGATGCGGAACCAGTGTCGCCGCGTCGCGCCATCAGCTCCCCCGGTAGGTCGAGTAGCTCCACGGGGAGACGAGCAGCGGCACGTGGTATGTCTCGTCCGCGGCCAGCGTGACGCGGATCAGGACGGTATCCAGGAACGGCGACGCGGCCGCAGCGCCCCGGCCGGCGAAATAGGCGCCGACGTCGAACTCGATCTCGTAGGTACCGGCCTCGAACACATTCTCCGCCATCAACGGCGCATCGGTCCGTCCGTCCGCATTCGTCCGCGTCTCGGTGACAAGGCGGCGATCCCGCCCGGCCCGAAACAGCCGGACAGGAACGTTCGCGGCCGGCTGCCCGCCCGCGGTATCGAGTACGTGTGTCGTCAGTTGTGCCATGCGCCTCCGGCCGCTTCCGTCACCTCGCCCGGCAATGTTCGCGGCATCGCCCGATTATACGGATTCCTTTGCCCCTTACCGGTGCAAGCGCATCCGGGCCGGCAATCCCGCGCCGGGTGTGCTAGCGTCGTGCCCACCGTCCGGAGAAAGACGGGCATGTCACATCAGAACACGTGTACCCGACGGGGATTCATGGGCGGCGCCGCGGCCACGGGCGCCGGCGCATTCCTGCGGCTCGGCGCACCCGCGCTGGCCGCGATTACGCAGGCAGCCTGCGGCGCGAGGGACGACGGCAACGCCTTCGCCGTTCTCGGCGCCGATGCGGCGCGCGACCTGGCCGCGATGGCTGCGCGCATCCTGCCGACGACCGACACCCCCGGTGCCAGCGAGGCCGGCGTCATCCACTTCATCGACCAGGCGCTCGGCGACGCGATGGCCGACTCGCTGCCGTTCGTGCTGGAGCAGCTCGAGGCGCTGGATGCGTCGGTCGGCGGGCGCTTCGCGGCGCTCGATGCCGCCGCGCAGGACGCCGCGCTCGCGGGCATCGAAGACGGCCCCTTCTTTTCCCTCGTCTACATGATGACGATCTTCGGCTTCTTCTCGATGAGCCGCTACGGGGGCAACCGCGACCACGTCGGCTGGAAGCTCATCGGCTTCGACGGCCATCACGGCGCCTGGCAGTACCCGTTCGGCTACTACGACGCCGAGGCGCAGCGGGGTGACGTCGATGCCGGGTAAGCCTTCGTTTCCGCTCGACACGCCCGTGGACTTCGTCATCGTCGGCTCGGGCTCCGCCGGCGGCATCCTCGCGAAAGAATTGTCCACGGCCGGCTTCGACGTCGTGATCCTGGAGCAGGGCCCATACCGAAAAGCCGCCGATTTTCGCCACGACGAGCTGTCGGTGATCTTTCGCGACGAACTGCTGGGCGGCGGCACCGCGGCCAGCGGGCAGACGTTTCGGCACGACGCGGACGAGACCGCGGTCCGCCCGCGCCGCCAGCCGGCCCAATACGCGCAGACGGTCGGCGGCTCCAGCGCGCATTTCACGGCAAACTTCTGGCGCTTCCGGGACATCGACTTTCGCGAGCGCAGCGCGCTGGATTCCATCGCCGGCACGAACTTCGCGGACTGGCCGATCACCTACGACGAACTCGAACCCTACTACACGAAGGTGGACTGGGAGATCGGCGTCTCCGGCGCGCCGGGACCGAACGACGCGCGCCGCTCGAAGCCGTTCCCGCTGCCGCCGATGCCGGTCAAGTCGTCCGGCGTGCTGATGGAGCGCGGCGCGAAAGAACTCGGGCTGACCTGCCAGCCGGAACCGCACGCAATCCTGTCGCAACCGTTCAATGGCCGCGCGGCGTGCATCAACTGCGGCTACTGCATGTTCTTCGGCTGCGAGGTCGGCGCAAAGTCGTCTACGCTCGCCGCGATGATCCCTCTCGCCGAGGCCAGCGGTCGCTGCGAGATCCGCGCCGAGTGCGCGGCGTACCGCGTCGAGACCGATGCGAACGGCCGCGCGAGCGAGGTCCTTTACTACGACCCCGACGGCAACCAGCGAGGGCAGAAGGCGAAAGCGGTGATCCTGTCCGCGAACGGTGTGGAGACGCCGCGGCTGCTGCTGATGTCCGCGAGCGCGCGGCACCCGGACGGGCTTGCAAATTCCAGCGGCTTCGTCGGCCGCAATCTCATGTTCAACGCGCACTCGGTGGCGAACGGCGTGTTCGAGGAACCGCTGAACGACTACAAGGGCGTGCAGGTCACGCGCATCATCCACGACTTCTACGACGCGGACCCGGCCCGCGGTTTCTACGGCGGCGGCGGCCTCGACGCGCGCCCGCTGTGGTCCGCCACACCGATACTCCATGCACTCGAAGGCATGCCCCCGGACGTGCCGTCCTGGGGCGCCGCGTTCAAGGACGAAATCGCGCACAATTTCACGCGCCAGATGTCGATCGTCGGCAGCACGACGTCGCTCGCGCAGGACCGGAACAACGTGACGCTGGACCCGGAAAGCCGCGACCGCTGGGGACGCCCCGCGGCGCGCATCACGTACCGCGATCACGACGACGACCTCGCGATGGCGACGTTCCTGCAGGACCATGGCATGGCGCTGCTGGATGCGGCCGGCGCAACAAAAGCGTGGCGACGTCCCGTCGAGCCGGGGACCAACAGTGCACACCTGCTGGGGACCTGCCGTATGGGCGATGACCCGGCGACGTCGGTCGTGAATCGCGACCATCGCAGTCACGACGTGCCGAACCTGTTCCTGTGCGACGGCTCGAGCTTCGTGACGTCCGGCCGCGGACAGCCGACCATGACCATCATGGCGCTCGCGTTTCGCGCCGCCGACCGCATCAAGGCGGCGGCTGCCGCCAACGCCATCTAAGGAGACTCACCATGCGCAAACTGCCCGTCATTCTCGCAGCGCTCGTCATGACCGCGTGCGCCGGCGAGCCGCCCGCACCGGTGCCCGAACCCGCGCCCGAACCCGTACCCGGGCCTGCGGACGTCGTCTTCCTGCAAGCGCCGGGAACGGAAGACATGAACCTGCCGTTCTCCGCGGCGGTGCGCACCGGCGACCTGCTGTTCCTGTCCGGCGCGCTCGGCATCGACCCCTCGACCGGCGCGCTGGCGCCCGGCGGCATCCAGCCGGAGACCCGCCAGACGCTCGAGAACATCCGGACGCGATTGGCCCTGTTCGGCTCCTCGATGGACCGCGTGGTCAAGTGCACGGTCTTCCTGGCCGACATGGCGGAATGGGGAGCGATGAACGAAGTCTACCGGACGTTCTTCCCGAACCCGCCGGCACGCAGCGCACTGGGCGCCAGCGGCCTCGCCCTCGACGCGCGCGTCGAAATCGAGTGCATCGCGGTAACGGGCTAGCACGGTTTACGGGTAGACAGGCACATTCCTGCGCGAACTGCTGCGGAATGCCGGTGCCTCTAGGTCCGGACAGCGCCCAAACTACGTGCATGCCCCGAGCCCGCAAGCACCTGGTTTGCATCGATTCAACGCCTTACTACCACGTAGTATCCCGCTGCGTGCGCCGGGCATTTCTATGCGGCGAGGATCGCGTTTCCGGCAAGTCCTTCGAACACCGCAGAGGCTGGATCGAGGACCGGGTGCGGCTGCTCTCCTCGACTTTCTGCGTGGATATCGCCGCCTACGCCATCATGAGCAACCACTACCACCTGGTTGTCAAGCTGGTCCCGCACAGGGCAAGGAGCTGGTCGGACGACGAGGTTCTGGGTCGGTGGGCGACCCTCTACCGTGGCCCGCTGCTGATGCAGCGCCACCGCGAGGGCGAGACCTTGTCCGCGGCCGAGCAAGACAGCCTGGCCTCTATAGCCAAGGTCTTCCGGCAGCGTCTGACCAGCCTCAGCTGGTTCATGAAGTGCCTGAATGAGCCCATCGCCCGCCAAGCCAACCGCGAAGACGGCTGCACCGGACATTTCTGGGAAGCTCGCTTTCACTCCCAGGCACTGACCTCCGACCGCGCGCTGGTCGCCGCGATGGCCTACGTGGACCTGAACCCGGTGCGCGCCGGCATCGCCGAGACGCCGGAAAGTTCTGAGTTCACGAGCCTGCGTGCACGGCTGGACCAACAGGCTGCCGACGCTCGACGCAAGCCGCAGCTTGTGCGACCGTTGCTGCCATTTGCCGATGGCAGCGGCACCGAGTCACTTCCGATCCGCCACCAAGACTACCTGGCGCTGGTCGATTTCGCCGGGACGGCTGCCCAGCCTGGCAAGGTCGGGCGCATAAGCCCCAGCCTGCGACCGATTCTCGAGCGATTGGGACTGTCGCAGCGGGAATGGGTCGCTTCTGCCAACCAGTTCAAACGGGTGATCCGAAGGGGTGACCTGCGAGCAGCGAAGACGGCCTAAGCGGCAGCACATGCTGATCAGGCTACTCGCCTGAGCGTTGTCGTGCCTGTCCCTACGGCAACGACACCGCCCTCCCACTCAAGATACTCGCGAGATCAGGACTACTTGCTCGTTCCGCCGGCGCGTAACTGGAAAGTGCCTGTCCATGATCAAGTCTGACTGGAAAGTGCCTGTCCATGATCAAGTCCCATCGCGGTAACGGGTTAGCGCGCGCCGGCCAGCAATTCGTCGCGGCGGGCCAGCAGGGCCCGCCGCCCTTTCGCGTCGACCACGTCGCCGAGGCGCTCCTCCAGCAGCGCCGCGTCCAGGCGCGCCAGTGCTTCTCGCCACGCGGCGTTGACGTCCAACTCGATCTTTTCGAACTGGCGTGGTCGGCCCTTGCGTGTGCCGAACGCGCCGTCGTGCCCGATCAGCAGGAGCTGCCAGCTGTCCGTGCTGTACAGCATGCGATCCCGTGTCCTCCCCGCGTTGTAGATGAGCGTGTCGAACACGTACATCGCCTCCCACTGCTCCTGCAGCGGGCAATAGGCCGAGCCGCCACGCCCCGTGGAGGACCGCTGCACCTCGTCGACGCTGCCGGGCGGCAGGAACTGCAACGACACGTTGCGGCCGTCGACCTCGCGCAGCACCGCGACCGGCACCATGTCGAGCGCGAGCAAGCGGTCGAGGCGGTACGCCGCCACGTCCGGGTAATTGCCGCGCGATGCGCGCGGCGCGACCACCGCGCTCACGCTCTGTTCGCCGAGCGTCACCGTGGCCACGTCGCGGCCCGCGCCGTCCGGTGTGATCGGCCCGATCGTGCCGCGCAACAGGACCTGCTCGATGTCCTCGGCCGACATCGAGCCGTCCGGCCGGGCGCCGACCTGACGCGGCGCGGCGTGTGGCGCCAACGCCTCCGCGCTGCGCTCGGATACCACGTACGCGCGCGCGCCCTCGAGGATCAACGCATGACCGCTGCCGCCGTAGAAGTTCGACAGCATGCCGGTATCGACCTCGAACACGCGCCCGCCGAAACGCTCGAGCACTTCGCGCCCGGTCGTCGGCGTATGCCCGATGACGACGCGATGCGCACCCAGCGCGTCGAGCGCGGGCTCCATGCGGTCTTCCTCGATGAGTTCGCCGCAGTACACGTTGCCGCGGTACCAGAGCGGCCCGTCCGGGGCGTTGACATCGCCGGCGTCGAGCTCGGCAAGGCGCCTGACCTGTTGCATCTGCTCGGGCGAGAGCTTCGTCGTCGCGAGTACCCGCAAGGCGCGGAGATCGTCCGTCGGCAGCAGCAGGCCGGCGTCGCGCAGTTCACCCCACAGGCGGACGAACGCCGCGAGCTGGTCCCGCAACGTGGTGTTGACGCCGTCGAGCCCGTACTCGGCGAGCTTCGGTGACAACCCCGCGTGCACAAACGCGGTGCCGTTGATCACCACCACGATCGGCTTTTCCAGGAGCCACCGCCCGTAGCGGCCGTCCGCGGCGAAGCCGCGCCGGTGCGCGAAATAACCGCGCGGGAACCGCTCGTCGAACTGCCGGCGAAGTGCCGCCGGGTCGAGACCATTGCCGTGGCGCGCCGCCCACGCATCGAACGCGCGCGCCCGCTCCTCGTCCGTTTCGTCCTCGGCGAAAGCCGCGTACTCCTCCGTCGACACGTAGCGAAGGTCGCCGGCGAGGTTCATGGCTTCGTGGTTGCCGAGCAGCACGTGCACGCGGCCGCCTGCCGTGCCCGCTTCGCCCTCGAGCCGCATCAGCAGGTCCATCGCCTTGCGGGAGTCGGGCCCGCGATCGACCAGGTCGCCGACGATGACGAGGTGCGCGTCGCCCCCGGTCCATTCCGTCGCCGGCCCGAGGAGCCCGGCGCGCGACAACGTCCTCACCATCGCGTCGTACGCGCCGTGCACGTCCGAGAGCGCGACGACGCGGCTGACGCCGTCGTATCGCTCGCTTGCCGTGACCGGCGCCGCGGCCAGCAGGCCCGCAAGGGCCAGGCAGATCATCGATGTACGCATACGAATTCTCCGGGGCCGGTGCACAGTGTAACGACAAGACCGACTGCCGCCAATTTGCTAGTATTTTCGGCACCTTAGGGCTGGAACCCCGCATGAGACCGCGCCACGCTTCATGGCCGCTCGCCGCCGCGCTCTCGCTCCTCGCCGGAGCGCCGTGCGCGGACGACGGCGCGCCGGACCCGCTGTTCGCGACGGACGACGTGCTCGAATTGCGCATCGAGGCGCCGCTCGACACGCTGCTCGACGAACGGCCCGACGACGAATACCTGCCGGGCCAGCTGACCTGGCGCGATGCGTCCGGCGCCGACGTCAGCGTCTACGCCGGCGTGCGCACACGCGGAAAGTCGCGCCGAAGTCGCCAGATCTGCATCTTTCCCCCGGTGCGGCTGAACGTTCGCAAGAGCGAAGTCGACGACACGCTGTTCGATGGGCAGGACAAACTGAAGCTGGTTTCGCACTGCCGCACCGGGTCGAGCCGCTACGAGCAGAGTGTGCTGCGCGAATACCTCGTCTACCGGATGCTGAACGAGCTGACGCCGACCAGTTTTCGCGTTCGGCGGCTGCGCGTCACCTGGGTGGATACCGAACGCGACGGAAAGTCGTTCACGGCGCCGGGATTCCTGATCGAGAGCGACGAACGCTTCGCCAGGCGGGTCGGCCTGCCGGTCGCCGAGGTGACGAGGACGCGCGTGTCGGTGCTCGATCCCGACTACACGAACCTTGTCTCCGTTTTCCAGTTCTTCATCGGCAACACGGACTTTTCACCGATCGTCGGACCGCCCGGCGAACCGTGCTGCCACAACACGCAGCTCTTCGGGGACCCGGAGTCGCGCCTGTTCCCGGTCCCATACGACTTCGACATGACCGGCATGGTCAACGCGCCATACGGCGCGCCGAACCCCGAGTTCCGGCTGGCCAGCGTCCAGTCCAGGCTCTACCGCGGGCGCTGCGCGAACAACGGCCGGCTGGACGCGACTGCGCAGCATTTCATCGAACACCGCGAAGCGCTCTACGCGCTGGTCGATGCCGTCGACGAACTCGGCAAGCGCGCGCGACGTGACATGACTCGCTTCATGGATCGTTTCTACGACGACATCGGTGATGCCGCGAAACGCGAACGCCTGCTGGCGGACAAGTGCATCAACTAGCCGGCTGGCCGGTCCCGGACGCGACGCCGTCACACAACCAGTCGCCCAGGATCTTCGTGACGCGCGGGTGCACGAGGTAACCCGCCGAATGGTGCGGGTTCGATCGGCCGTAGCGCACGGCATGGTTATAGACCTGGAAATCGCGGATCGAATCGACGAGGCGTTGGTCGAGCATCTCGCGGTAGTCGTCCGCCACGGTCTTGTCGTGGCAGGTGTAATCGTCCTCCGCGGCGACGTTGCACCAGCGCGAAACGGACTCCGGGTACCGCGATCCTGCCGCGGCCGGATCGGCCAGCCGTCGACGCAGGTGCGCATCGGCGAGCGGCGCACCGAGCGTGACGAACAGGTCGACCTTGCGTGACAGCGGTATCCCGGCACGCCCGCGCAACACGTCCCAAGCGACCACGGCGCCGGTCCCGTGCGCCACGAGCGCAACGCGGCGGTATCGGGCCAGCATGGCCTCGAGCGGTTCCCTGACCCGCTCCATGACCGCGTCCCGGTACGTGGGCGGACCGAACAGGTATTCCCCGAAGTCCGGGCACGCCCGGCGGACGACGGGCTTCCACAACCCGAGCACGCCGAGAACCGGCGATCCCACATCCGCGACGAACTCGGGCAGCGCCGACTTGCCGGGCAACCGGTCGTAACGGCGGATGCTGAAGCGCTTGCGCGTCGGGATCTGCCGAAGCGCGTCCATCGCCCTCTCCCGATCCGCCAGGTCGTGTGCCTCGTCATACGCCCGGCCGTGGCGCTGCAGCACCTCGGCGGCGACGTCGCCGTACCAGGCGACTTCGACGAACGTTCGTTCGAGCACGGCAACGCGATCAGGGACGTCGCGCTTGAAACCAGAAAGGAGCGCCGTGCGCACGATGCGGCGCCAGGTGTCCGCGGCCGGCTTGAAGCCGCGGCCGTGCACGACGAGTATGCCCTCCGGTTGCCTGTCGTCCTCGGTGCCCAGTCTGCGCCTCCGCCGTGCCTATCGATCGTCCGTGTAGGCGTCTTCACCGGCGTCCCGGCGCGTCAGCATCGTCAGGAACGGCCCGGTGAGTGACTTGCCGTACTCGAGACGCCAGATCGTGAGCGTGGCGTAGCAGAACGCGGCCGATATGACGGCGGCCACGCCCAGCGCGCCGATACCGGCACCCAGCCCGATCGCGATGGCGACGAAAATGTACATCGCGTCGGACGGCTGGCTCAGCGTGAAGCGAAAGCGTACCGCCGCGACGACGCCGGCCAGGCTGAACGCCAGCGCGATGCTGTTCAACACGATCATCGAAATGCCGGTAACCACGACGGGCAATACCATGATCGTCTGCAGGAAAGACTGCAAGATGCGCGACTGGCGGCTGGTGATGAAGTACACCCAGGACACCGGCACGATCAGGATCAGCGCGCCGACGCTCGCGAACGCGAGCTGCGCGGGCCCGTGCCGTGACAGGACCGTGCGCTCGATGTTCGAGTACACGGGTTCGAAGCTGTTGACGTCCGACGAGGCCAGCTCGGCAATTCCGCCGACGGGGAACCAGGCGTGCAGTGCCGGCACCTTCACCAGCAGAGTCGCGATGAGCGCCGCCCAGAACACGTACCACGCCGTGATGATGCTGAGCGGTATCAACAGGCCGCCGGATTTTCGCACCCGCGTCTCTCCCCGGTTCCTGCCGGAACGGCAGTCGCTATCCGCGCAGGGTAGCGCAAAGCGGCACGCGCTGCCCACCGGCGAAAGGCGCTACACCGTGGTCATGCCGCCGCATCCGGTATAGGCTATGCCGCGTTTTGCCGCGAGTGCGGCGTCACGCGGACCCCGGCATGCCCCACACGACCCAGATCCTCGGCATCAGCAACGCCATCGTCGACATCCTCGCACACGTCGACGACGCCTTCATCGACGGTATCGGCGCCACGAAAGGCGCGATGAACCTGATCGACGAGGAACGCGCGCGGACGATCTACGACAGCATGGGCCCGGCCACCGAGATGTCGGGCGGCTCGGTTGCGAACACCGTGGCCGGCTTCGCAAACCTCGGCGGCAACGCGGCATACATCGGGCATGTGCACGCCGACCAGCTCGGCGAGATCTTCAACCACGACATGCGCTCCCTCGGTGTCGATATCCGCCTCGAACCGTCGGCGGAGGGCTCGCCGACCGCGCGCAGCTACATCCTGATCACGCCGGACGCACAGCGCACGATGAACACCTACCTGGGCTCGTGCACCGAGCTCGGCGTCGACGACGTCACACCGGAAACCGTCGGCACGCCCAGGCTAGTGCTGCTCGAGGGCTACGTCTGGGACATCGCCGAGGGCCCGGCACTGACCCGACAGGCAATCGACATCGCGCGGGCCAGCGGCGCGCGGGTGGCGTTGTCGCTGTCGGACCGCTATTGCGTGCAGCGGCACCGGGCGGAATTCACCGCGGCGATACGGGACGGCGTCGACATCGTCATCGCCGACGAAAACGAGATCGTCGACCTGCTCGAGGCCGATTCGTTCGACGCCGCGGTCGCGGCACTCGACACGACGGACACGCTGTACGTGCTGACGCGCTCGGAGAAGGGCTCGGTGATCCTCGGTAACGGCGAACACGTCGTGCACCCGGCCACGCGGGTCGAAGAGGTCGTCGACACGACTGGCGCCGGCGATGCGTATTCGGCGGGGTTCCTGTACGGCTGGGCGCAGAACTGGCCGCTGGCGGAATGCGCGAAGCTGGGCACCCATTGCGCCACGCAGGTCATCCAGCAGGTCGGCGCGCGCATCGAGCCGGGGCTGCTCGACAGCTTCTGAGTACTGGCGGCGCCGCGCCGGCGCGTTACGTCCCGATCGGGTGCCAGGTCGTTTTCACTTCCTGCGTGTCCCGGATGAAGTACGGGCTCTCGGCGTCGCTCTTCATCCAGTCGACGCCGGCGCGCGCGATCACGCGCTTCAGGTTCTCCGCCGCCTGCGACTGGACGGTCCCCGCGACCTTGCGATCGAGGCCGGCGAACGCGACCGCGTTCACGTCCATGTGTGACGCGAACTGCCCTACGAGCTCGCTGCGGAACCCCGTCAGGATGTTGACGACGCCCGCCGGTACGTCGGAGGCGTGCAGAACCTCGGCAAAGCTGACGGCGGACAACGGGCTCGTCTCCGATGCCAGGACCACGCAGGTGTTGCCGCCGACGATGGCCGGAGCCACGTTCGACACCAGCCCGATCAGCCCGCTGTCGTCGGGTGCGATGATCGCAACCACGCCGGTGGGCTCGAGCACCGAGAAATTGAAATGCGACGACGCAACCGGGTTCACGCTGCTGAAGACCTGCTGGTACTTGTCGGACCAGCCGGCGTAGTAGATGAGCCGGTCGATCGCCGTCTCTACCTCCCGTCGCGCGCGCGCCCGGGTCGTGCCCTGCAGCACCAGCTCGTCGACAAACTGCGCGCTGCGGCCCTCGAGCATCTCGGCGATGCGGTACAGGATCTGGCCGCGCAGGTAGGCGCTGGCGCCGGCCCATGCGCCCTGCGCCTTGCGCGCCGCGACGACGGCATTGCGGAAATCCTTGCGGCTCGACCGGCAGACGTTCGCGAGCACCTTGCCGCGCTTGTCCTTGAGCGGGAAATAGCGGCCGGACTCCGTGCGCGGGAATTTCCCGTCGATGTAAATCTTGTAGGTCTTCGCCACGGCGATGCGTTCGTTCGCGGCCATCAGCGTGCTCCCAGGTCGACGTAGGCATCCAGCCCGTGCAGACCGCCCTCGCGGCCGACGCCCGACTCCTTGTAGCCGCCGAACGGCGCCGTCGGGTCGAACTTGTTGAACGTGTTCGCCCAGATGACACCGGCGCGGATGCCCGAGGTCATCCTGAAGATCTTCGCGCCCTTGTCGGTCCATACACCGCCGGACAGGCCGTACGGCGTGTTGTTCGCCTTCGCGAGCGCCTCGTCGAAGTCTCGGAACGTCTGGATTGCGAGCACGGGCCCGAAGATTTCCTCCTGGACCACGCGGTTCGACTGCGCGACGCCGGTGAAGATCGTCGGCGGGCACCAGTAGCCCTTCTTCGGCAGCCGGCAGGCCGTCTGGAACATCGCGCCGCCTTCCTGTTCGCCCACCTTCAGGTAGGACGCGATCTTGTCGAGCTGCATGCGCGAGTTGATCGCGCCGATGTCCGTGTTCTTGTCCAGCGGGTCGCCGACGATCAGCGTCTGCATGCGGTCCTTCAGCTTCTCGATGACCTCGTCCGCGACGGACTCCTGGACGAGCAGCCGCGAACCGGCGCAGCAGACGTGCCCCTGGTTGAAGAAGATGCCGTTGACGATGCCCTCGACGGCCTGGTCGATGGCCGCATCCGCGAAGATGATGTTCGCCGCCTTGCCGCCGAGTTCCAGCGTGTACTTCTTCGGCGTGCCGGCCAGCGCGCGCATGATCAGCCGGCCGACCTGCGTCGAGCCCGTGAACGCGATCTTGTTCACGCCCTTGTGTTCGACGATCGCGGCGCCGGTCTTGCCCGCGCCGGTGACGATGTTCACGACGCCCGGCGGCAGGTCCGCGTCGGCGATGACCTCGGCGAGCTTCAGCGCGGTCAGCGGCGTGGTCTCGGCCGGCTTCAGCACGACCGTGTTGCCGCACGCAAGTGCCGGCGCAATCTTCCACGCCGCCATCAGCAGCGGGAAATTCCACGGGATCACCTGGCCGGCGACGCCGAGCGGTCGCGCCCGGCGGCCCGGGAACGCGTAGTCGAGCTTGTCCGCCCAGCCGGCGTAGTAGAAAAAGTGCGCCGCGGCGAGCGGGATGTCGACGTCGCGGGATTCGCGGATCGGCTTGCCGCCGTCGAGCGACTCGATCGCCGCGAACTCGCGCGCACGTTCCTGCAGGATGCGCGCGATGCGGTAGATGTATTTCCCGCGCTCCTTCGGGCGCATGCGCGACCAGCGCTCCGAGTAGGCCTTGCGCGCCGCGCGCACGGCGCGGTCGACATCCGCCTCGCCCGCGTCGGCGACCCGGGCCAGCGCCTCCTCGGTCGCGGGGTTGATCGTGTCGAAGTAGCGGCCGGATTGCGGGGCCGTGAATTCGCCGCCGATGAACAGGCCGTAACGCTTCTTCAGCGACACATGGTCGGTGCTCTCCGGCGCCGGGTCGTATTCCCAGCCGCCGTCGAACGCGAGCTTGTTTTCGGGCGTTGCCATAACGGGTCCTTCGAGAACGTCTAGTCCTTCGAGAAGTAGTCGGCCGACTGGTAGCGGCCGGTCGTCTGTTTCATGATTTGCATCAGCACGTCGTTCGCGAGCGAACTGGCGCCGAAGCGAAACCACTCCGGCGTCATCCACGCATTCCCGAGCGTTTCCCTGAGCATCACGAGGTAGTGGATCGCGAGCTTCGCGGTCGAGATGCCGCCGGCGGGCTTCATGCCGACCATGCGGCCCGTCGCGCGATAGTAGTCGCGGATCGCCTGCAGCATGACGAGCGTCACCTGCATCGTCGCGGCGGGCTGGATCTTGCCGGTGGACGTCTTGATGAAATCGGCACCGGCGTGCATCGCGAGAACGCTCGCGCGCCGCACCCGGTCGAGCGTACCCAGCTCGCCGGTCTCCAGGATCACCTTCAGGTGTGCGTCACCGCACGCGTCCTTGACCGCGACGATCTCGTCGAAAACGTAACGGTAGTCGCCGGCGAGGAACGCGCCGCGCGAGATCACCATGTCGATCTCGTTCGCGCCGGCCGCAACCGCCATGCGCGTATCCTCGAGCTTGATCTCGCGCGACGACATACCGCTCGGAAACGCGGTGGCCACCGACGCGATGTTGATGTCGTGGCCCGCGAGCGCTTCCTTTGCCACGGCCACCATATTCGGGTAGACGCACACGGCCGCGACATGCGGCAGTCCCGGCATCGCATCGTGCAGGTGAATCGCCTTCTGGCAGAGCTGGCGCACCTTGCCCGGCGTGTCCTGACCTTCGAGGGTCGTCAGGTCGATCATGCTCAGCACGAGCCGGAGCGCCGCCATCTTGGAATCGGTCTTGATCGAGCGGCTCTGGAAGCGCGCGACGCGCTCGTTGATGCCGACCTCGTCCACCGCGGGCACGCGGGACAGGTCCGGGTAGGTGAACGGGTTGTCGATGACAGCGAGGCTCATGCGAGGTGTCCCGGCGCGGCGCGGCGGCCCGTCGTCAGGCCACCGCCGTCGCGAGTGCAACGTTGATCATGTCGTCGAACGTCGTTGCGCGCTCGTCCGACGTCAGCGCCTCGCCGCTCGGGATGTCGTCGCTGACGGTACAGATCGCCAGCGCGTCGACCCCGTGCTCGGCGGCAATGGGATAGATGCCCGCGGCTTCCATCTCGACGCCGAGGACATTGTACCGCGCCATCGTGTCGAACATCGCCGTGTCGGGCGTGTAGAACAGGTCCGCGGAGAAAATATTGCCCACGTGGTAGCGAACGCCCTGCGATTCCGCGGCCTCCGCGGCTTTCCGGACCAGGTCGAAACTCGCCAGCGCCGCCAGGTCGTAGCCGCCGAAACGGATGCGGTTGACGTTCGAGTCGGTCGACGCGCCCTGGCCGATGACGATATCGCGCAGTTTCACATCCGGGTGCGTCGTCCCGCAGCTGCCGACGCGCATGACGCGCTGCACGCCGTAGGACTCGATCAGCTCCGTCACGTAGATCGACGCCGACGGAATGCCCATGCCGTGCGCCATGACAGAGATCGGCGTGCCGCGCCAGGTGCCGGTGTAGCCCCACATGTTGCGCACGTCGGTGACCCTGCGCGGCTTCTCGAACCAGTTTTCCGCGATGTACTGCGCACGCAGCGGATCGCCGGGCATCAGCACCGTCTCGGCGAAATCGCCGGGTGCCGCGTTCATGTGTTTCGTGGCCATCGTTGTTGTCTTTGTTCGGCTTGCCGGGCGCTACCAGCGGCTGCGTGACGACATGCCGCCGTCGACGACCAGGTTCGCGCCGGTGATCCATTGCGCTGCGGGACTGAGCAGAAACAATACCGCGTCGGCAACATCGTTGGGAACCCCGAGCCGGGCCAGCGGCGCGCGCTCGACCCAGCGCCGCACGCCATCCGGCCAGTCCGAATCGAGGCCATCGCGCTCGATGAGGCCCGGCGACACCGCGTTCACCCTTATCCCGTGCCGGCCCTGCTCGGCGGCCGCGGCGCGCGTCAACATCAACAGGCCCGCCTTGCTCGTCGCATAGTGCGCGTGGCCATCGACCGGGTCCGAGCCTTCGATGGACGCCACGTTGACGATTGCGCCGCCGGCACCGGCCCCGCGCCAGCGGCTCGCCGCTTCCCGGATGACCAGGAACGCCGCGTCGAGGTTGATCGCGTGCATCCGGCGCCACGCGGCGATGTCGATATCGTCGAACGCGCGGACCGCCTGGTCGGCGGCGTTGTTCACGACGGCGTCCGGTGCGCATGCGCCGACCATCCGGGCGACCGCGTCCGCGTCCGCGAGATCGGCCTGCACGGTCTCCGCGTCGAGGTCCGCCGCGAGCGCGCTCGCGGCATCCGCCGACGCGCCGAAATGCAGGATTACGCGCGCGCCGGCTTCGGCGAGGCGGCGGACAATGCCGCGCCCTATCGTGCCGGTCGCGCCGGTCACGAGTACCCGGCGGCCGTCGAGGTCGAGCAGATCATTGACTGCCGGTCGGGCACGCATTGGTTTATTGTCGCCGGAATGCCGCCGAAATCGAAGTCACCGCCCGAATTCCGGACCGAGGAGCGCTGTTTCATCACGGAACACGTCAATCGGGCCGACCTGCCATCGGTGTCAGTGGCCCGCGCACGGGTCGAGCCCGGCGTCACGACGCAGCGACACGTGCTTGCGGTCGACGAGTGGTACGTGATCACGGCGGGATCCGGTCGCGTTGCCGTGGGCGGCGCAGCGCCGGCCGACGTTGGCCGTGGCGATACCGTGTACATCCCCGCCGGACATGAACAACAGATTACGAACACCGGCGACGACGACCTGTTGTTTTTGTGCGTCTGTGTGCCGCGTTTCGTACCGGACGCCTACCGCTCGCTCGAATAGCCCGGACGCGATGCGGGCGCTATACTGCGCGCCATGCTCCCCAACCGCAGAACTGCTCAGGAGACCCTTCATGTGTGGTCATAAACCAACAACTCTCACGTCGACCGGTGGCTGGCTGGCGGCAGCCGGCGCCCTGGCCATCGCCCTGCCCGCACAGGCGCAGATCAGCGGCGTCCTGGAGGAAATCACGGTTACCGCGCAAAAGCGCGAGGAATCGCTGCAGGACGTGCCGATCTCGGTTGCCACGCTGCAGGGCGACCGCTACGACGTGCTGTTTTCCGGCAGCGAGGACATCCTCGCACTGTCGGCACGGGTGCCCGGACTGTACGCCGAGAGCTCCAACGGCCGCGCCGCGCCGCGCTTCTACCTGCGCGGTCTCGGAAACATCGATTTCGACCTGGCCGCGTCGCAGCCGGTCTCCGTGATCATGGACGACGTGGTCATGGAAAACGTCGTGCTGAAAAGTTTCCCGCTCTTCGACATGAAGAACGTCGAGGTCATTCGCGGCCCGCAGGGCACGCTCTTCGGCCGCAACACGACTGCCGGTATCGTCAAGTTCAACACCGTGCGCCCGTCGCACGAGGCATCGGGTTACGTGAAGGCGTCGTGGGCGACCTATGACACGATCAACATCGAAGGTGCCGTCGGCGGCAGTCTCATCGAGGACGAACTCGCCGTGCGCATCTCCGGCCTGAAGCGGGATCGCGACGACTGGATCACGAACGGCTACACCGGCGAGAAAGCGATGGGCGGCTATTCCGAGCACGCCATGCGCGCCCAGCTCCTCTGGACGCCCGGCGATCGTTTCAGCGCGTTGCTTTCCTACCAGCTCCGCAACCTCGAGGGCACGTCCTCGATCTTCCGCGCGAACGTATTCGACACGGGTTCGAACGCGCTGAACCAGAATTACGTGCGCGACATGGTCTGGTACGACGGCGGCGACAACAACCCGCAGGCGTACGATTCGCAGGGCACGACGCTGAACCTGCAGTGGGACTTCGACCGCGCGACGATCCAGTCGATCACGTCGTTCCAGTCGGCCGAGGGCTTCAGCCGCGGCGACATCGACGGCGGCGTCGTCGACTTCACGCAGTCGGTGCAGGTGCCGCCGGGCGTCACGTTCGACCCGAACGCAAACGTGCTTGGCAACCCGGCGCTGACGTTTCCGGGCACGATTACGGTCGATTCCGTCACCCAGGACGGTGCGGACACCGACCAGTTCACGCAGGAATTCCGGCTCGCGAGCCTGAACGACGGACCGCTCAACTGGCAGGTCGGCGCGTTCTACTTCGACTCGGACCTCAAGGTGCAGACCGACTCGTTCGCGTCCTATGGCTTCGACGGCTCGCAGCAGGACACGATCATCGAGCAGACGAACAAGACCTGGGCCGTCTTCGGCCAGGCCTCGTTCGACGTCACCGACAGCCTGACCCTGACCGGCGGCGTGCGTTATACGGACGACGAAAAGGAGTTCCAGGTACTGCAGTTCGGTCAGCTCTGGCTCGACATCGGCATCCCGACGTTCATCGCCCCGCCGATCAGCGTCAGCGACGACCAGACGAGCTGGGAACTGGCCGCGAATTTCGCTGTCAGCGACACCTCCTCGCTGTTCGCGCGCGCCGCAACCGGTTTCCGTGCGCAGACGATCCAGGGACGCGACGTCGCGTTTCTCGAAACGCCGACGGTGGCCGAGCCGGAAACGATCATGTCCTACGAGATCGGCTACAAGGCGGACCTGTTCAACAGCCGCATGCGCGTCAACGCCGCCGCATTCTGGTACGAAGTGGACGATATGCAGCTGTCCGTCATCGGCGGCGCGTCGAACACGAACCAGGTCATCAACGCGAAAAACGGCGAGGCGACAGGCTTCGAGGTCGACCTCGACTGGCTGGTGACCGACAACTTCCTGGTCACGGCAGGCGCGAGTTGGAACGACACGGAGATCAAGGACTCGACGCTGGCGACGGTGCCCTGCGGCTCCGGCCTTTGCACGCCGCTCGACCCGGTCGACCCGACCGACGCGTCGCGCGTACTGCTGAACGGCAACCCGTTCCCGCGCGCGCCGGAGACGACGTACAGCCTGACGCTGAAATACACCGCGCCGATTGGTACCGACGCGGAGCTGTATTTCCTCACCGACTGGGCGTACACCGGCAAGATCAACATGCCGCTGTACGAGGCCGTCGAGTTCCAGACGGACGGCCAGTACGAAGGCGGCCTGCGTGTCGGCTACCGTCAGATCGGCGGCGGCTGGGAAGTCGCGGTGTTCGGCCGGAACATCACGGACGAGGACAACGTGCTCGGCTTTGTCGACTTCTCCAACAACACCGGGTTCGTCAACGAGCCGCAGATCTGGGGCGTCGAGTTCGGCTACGAATTCGGCGACTAGTGCGCCGGATCGACACCGCATCCCATCGGAAGCCCGGCCTCGCGCCGGGCTTCTTTTTATGCGCGCTACTCGCCGCCTGCGAGGCCCCGCCGCAGGACAAGGGCGAACACCTGCCGATCCGCTTCACCGTTGACGCCCGCGTCGCGGATGCCGATCTCGACGAGATCAGCGGCATCGCGGGTTCCCTGCGCGACCCGGCGGTTCTCTGGGTACACAACGATTCCGGCGACAAGGCGCGGCTGTATGCCGTCGACCGCGCCGGCAACACGCGAGGGCGCATCTGGCTGGAAGACGCCGACAACGACGACTGGGAAGACCTCGCCGCCTTCGAGCACGACGGCCGCGCCCACCTGCTCGTCGCCGACACCGGCGACAACGACGCCCGCCGCGACAGCGTGACCCTGTACGCCGTCGCCGAGCCCGACCTCGCCGTCGACAACCGCGTCCGCGTCCCGCCCGCATGGCGCGTTCACTTTCGCTACCCGGACGGTCCGCGCGACGCCGAGGCGATGGCCATTGACGGCGACCGCGTGCTCATACTCTCCAAGCGCGACGTCCCGCCGGTCCTGTACTCGGTGCCGCTGCGGGTGTCCCGCGACGAGCCGGTCGTGGCGGCGCGCCTCGGCCCGGTCGCCAGCCTCCCGCGACCGACACGTGCCGAAATCGACGTCGCGCCGATGACAAAGGACTGGTACTGGCAGCCGACCGGCATGACGATCTCCCCGCGCGGCGACGCGCTGGTCGTCCTCACCTACGGCGCGCTTTACTACTACCGGCGCGCCGCGCACCCGGACTGGGAAACGGCGCTCGCCGAATTGCCTTTGCGGCTGGACCTGCGCAAGATTCCCGACGCCGAGGCCGTCACGTTCGTCGACGACGGCCGCTCGCTGTACGTGTCGGTTGAAGCGAAGAACGCCCCGCTCGTGCACATCGAACTGCTCGCCGAACCCCGGGAGTCCCAATGAAACGACGCTCCGCCCTGTCCCTCGTCGCCACGGTCCTGCTCGCGGGTTGCGGCGCACCGGATGAGCCGCCGCCGGCCGCGGTTACGATCATGACGTTCAACGTCGAGAACCTGTTCGACACGACCGACGACCCGGACCATACCGACGAGACCTACCTGCCGCGCGCGGCGAAGCAGAACGACGCGCACGCCGCGGCCTGCGCGCCGATACCCGTCGATCGCTGGCGGACGGACTGCCTGGAACTGGACTGGAGCGACGCCGTTCTCGAGCACAAGCTGGGGGCGATCGCCGAGGTGATCCGCCAGGTCGAGGGCGGCCCGGACATCATCGCCTTCCAGGAGGTCGAACACGCCGCACTGCTCGATCGCCTGCGCACGGAATTGCTCGCCGATCTCGGCTACGGTCCCGCCATCCTGCTCGAGGGCCAGGACCGGCGCGGCATCGACGCGGGCTTCCTGTCGCGCTTGCCGCTCGTGGGCGAGCCGACCCTGCACCCACTGGGCTTCCCGGACCATCCGGACCGCGAACCCGATACGCGCGGCGTGCTCGAGGCGACGTTCGAACTACCGGACGGCACGCTGCTGACCGGTTTCGCCGTGCATTTCCCGGCGCCATTTCACCCGACCGACATGCGCGTTCGCGCCTACGAGCACCTGAACGCCCTGCGCGCAGCGCTGCCGGACGATCGCCACGCCTTCGCCGCCGGCGACTTCAACACGACGAGCAGCGAGGACGCCGCCCTGGGACTGCTCGGGCAGTTCGTGCGGCCGGGCTGGACCGTGGCGCACGAAACCGGCTGCGACGGGTGCCCCGGCACGCAGTACTACGCCCGTGACGACAGCTGGTCGTTCCTCGACATGATCCTCTGGTCGGCGCCGCGTAGCGAAAATGCAACATGGACGATTCGCGCAGATTCGGTTCGACTTGCGAACGAAGTGGCCGCCCAGAAGACACCGGACGGCACGCCGCGCCGCTACGACGCTGCGTCATTATCGGGCGTTTCCGATCACTGGCCGCTCGCCGTGACGGTCCATTCGACCCAAAAACAATAGCTTGTAACAATCTCGTAAACGGCTTTCTGGACTGCCCCGCCCCGGTGCGCCGGCGCACGCGCGGCCGCACCGCGCGCCGGCCCACAAACCCTTATTGCACCGGCATTTTTGCTGCGCTAGATTGCTTTCAAAGCGGGCCTCAGAGCGACCAAAAACGCCCGAATCCTATAAATTTAATACTTCGGTAAACATTGTGGCCGAAATGAATGTGTCACATTCGTGGCCTATTCTTTCGCCCCTTTCCAACCCTGGGGATCATAATGAAACAAGCAAATCGCACCCTCGGATCGCGGCTCGGGTTGATCGCCCGAAAAGGCATCGCCCTGATGGTCGCCGGCTTAATGCTGGCACTGCCTGTTGCAGGAAACGCACAGCAGACCACGGCATCCATTCGCGGCAAGGTCCTGGATCCGAACGGCGGCCCGGTCGTGAGCGCCTCGGTCGTCGTCGAGGACCTCCGCAGCGGCACCACGCGCGCCTATACGTCTAACGCCGACGGCCTCTTCTTCGCCGCCCGCCTGCTGCCCGGCGGCCCGTACCGGGTCACGGTGAACAGCACGAAGACGGTCGACGTACCGCTGATTTCGGTCGGCGACACGTACAGCCTGATCATCAACCTGCAGCAGCAGGAAGAGATCGAGGAAATCGTCGCCATCGGCCAGACCGGCGAACTCGTCGAAGTGGCGGCCGGACCGTCCGCGACGTTCTCCCTGGACGACCTGGAAGGCGCGGTCGCGTTCAGCCGCGACATCTCCGACGTCTACGGCATCGATCCCCGCCTGATGGTCGACTTCGACGAGGACGGCTTCGGCGTCAACTGCGTGGGCAAACACCCGCGCTTCAACCAGATCACGCTGGACGGCGTCAGCCAGTCCGACCGCTTCGGTCTGAACGAAAACGGCTACGCGACCGCGGTCGGCCAGCCGTTCCCGTACGATGCGCTCGAACAGGTCGCGGTGGAACTCGCGCCCTTCGACGTCACCTACGGCGGCTTCTCGGCCTGCAACATCAATGCGGTCACGAAGTCGGGCACGAACGAGTTCGAGTTCAAGGCCTTCTACGAGTACTCCAGTGACGACTTCCGCGGCGACACGGTCGCGGACGACGACAGCGACTACGGCAGCCCGGTTTCCTACGACAAGACCTACCGCGGCTTCAGTGTCGGCGGTCCGATCATCAAGGACCGGTTGTTCTTCTACGCGGCCTACGAGGATTCGGAGACACCGCGCTTCCTCGCCCGCGGTTATGACGGGTCGGGCAATGGCGACGAGCGCGACTGGCTGAGCCAGGCGGATTACGACCGCATCAATACGATTGCCCAGAGCGTCTACAACTACGACGGCAACGGCCAGCCGGGCGACGGCCTGCAGGAAGACGAGAAGTACCTCGTCCGTCTCGACTGGGACATCGCCGACAGCCACACCGCATCGGTCATCTACAACTACTACGAAGGCTCGCAGCTGCGTGACTCGGACGGCGACGACAACGAATTCGAATTCGCGAACCACTTCTACACGAAGGGCGCGGAATTCGAGGTCTTCACCGCGAAGCTGACCTCGCAGTGGACGGATACGTTCTCCACGGAGATCTTCTACAACACGGCCGAGATGAACGACTCCCAGGTCACCGTGGGTCCGAAGGACTTCGGCGAAATGCAGGTCAGCATCGGCGGCAACACCGTCTACCTCGGCGCCGACGACTCGCGCCAGGCGAACAGCCTCGCGAACGAATCGGAACTCATCAAGTTGTCCGCGCAGTGGCTGGTCGGCGACCACGTGATCACCGGCGGCTACGAGTCCGAAGAGCTGGAGATCTTCAACATCTTCGTACAGCACTCGAACGGCGGCGAGTACCGCTTCTTCGACGACTCGGGCGACAACGACCCGGCCTGCGCCGCGCTGACCGCTCAAGAGCGTTTCGACGGGGTCAACGGTTGCGGCGCATCCGGCATCGACCGCTTCGAGCTGGGCCGCGCCAACCGCGTGTACTACGGCAGCGGCGGCGGGTCGAACGACCCGAACGACGCGGCGGCGCTGTTCAGCAACACGCTGAACACGCTGTACGTCCAGGACGAGATGTTCTTCGACCAGCTCGACCTGACGATCGTCGCCGGCCTGCGTTACGAGTGGTTCGACTCCAGCGACCGCCCGGTCTTCAACCAGGCCTTCTTCGACGCGACCGGCATTCGCAATGATGCGAACATCGACGGCCTCGACCTGCTGATGCCGCGTATCGGCTTCACCTGGGGCGTCGCCGACGACGTTACGCTGCGCGGCGGTGTCGGCCTGTACTCCGGCGGCAACCCGAACGTCTGGATTTCGAACGCGTGGAGCAACGACGGCCTGACGAACGCGCAGTTCGAACGCCGCGACTGCACGAGCTCGTCGCGGCCGAGCTTCGAGGACGAGACGGGCGTCTGCTCCTGGACGATCCTGCCGGGCATGGCGGACTCGATCACGCTGTCGGACGGCGGATTGCCGGGCTACGACGTCCCGCAAGCCATGGTCGACGACGTGCTTGCCGTCTCCCCGGCCGACGCGAACGACTCGTTCCTCGCACTGATCGACCCGAACTACGAGCAGCCGCGGGAATGGAAGTTCGCGCTCGGCGGCACCTGGGACACGCCGTGGTGGGGCATCACGCTGGACATGGACTACCTGTACTCGCGCGGCGAACGCCAGGCGTACTACGTCGACGTCGCCGAAGAGCAGATCGGTACCACGTCGGCCGGCGCGCCGATCTACGGCTACATCCCGGGCATCGTCGACAACTACATGCTGACGAACTCGGACGCGAACCCGCGTTCCCACGCGTTCTCGATCGTGGCGCAGAAGTCCTTCGACTGGGGCCTCGACGTGCTGCTCGGCTACGCCTACGTGGACGCCGAGGACGTCAGCCCGATGACGTCGTCGACGGCCGGTTCGAACTTCGACAACACGGCGCTGCTGGACGTCAACAATCCGTCGGCCGCCACGTCGAACTACCTCGTGCCGCAGCGCGTCACGCTGCGCCTCGACTGGGAGCACTCGTTCTTCGCCGATGCGCTGACACGGGTCACGCTGTTCGGCTACTGGAACGAAGGCCAGCCGCAGAGCTACGGCATGTCGGGCGCGTCGACGGGTGACTGCGAGGACTTCACTGGCCTCGACTGCATCCGGCTCGAGGGCGACGGCTTCTTCGGTCGTCACCTGCTGTACGTGCCGACCGGCGCGGACGACCCGAACGTGGTGTTTGGCGACGGCTTCGATCAAGCGGAGTTCTTCTCCTGGGTGCAGGGCGAGGGCCTGGGCTCCGGCTTCACGGAGCGCAACCAGCGGCACGCCGACTGGTCGACCCGCTTCGACCTGCGGGTCAGCCAGGAAATCCCGCTGCCGGGCGACCTCTGGGGCCGCCTGTACCTGAAGGTCTACAACCTCGGCAACCTGCTGAACGACGACTGGGGCAAGATCACCGACTCGGTGTTCTTCACGCCGGTCTTCGTCCAGGGTGCGGTCATCGAGGACACGGGCCAGTATTACTACGACTCGTTCAGCGAGTCGGCGATGGAACGCACCATCGTCAACAGCAGCCTGTGGGAAGCCCGTCTCGGCATCGACATCCGCTGGGGCAACTAGGCCTTACCACGGCTTGGGAAGTAAGAGCGGCGCCCTCCGGGGCGCCGCTTTTTTTGTGCGTCAGGTCCCGTCCGGGAAGCACGCCGCGTCCGGCAATTCCCGGATGACGACGCGCGGGTTCGCCGGGTCCACCGGCGTGCCGACGGTCCGTCCCTCTGCCTGTGCCGCCATGATCGCGTCGAGTACGAGGTACTTGAGTTCCGAGGCCGGCAGGGACACGTCGCGATCCTGCGGAAGGCGGTACCCGTCACCACCGCGGTACAGGAAATCCGGCACGACGACGCTGTACTGCCGGTCCGGATCGATCTCGGACCAACCGTCCCCGGCCGGTACCTGCAGGCTCACGATTCGTTCTCCCGCCGGCCGGCTGCGATTCACGCAGACGCGAAAACCGGACACCTGCGGGAAGTAGCCCTGGCTCGGCGCGGACCCGCGGAAACCGGCCTCCAGGATTTCCCGGAACTCGGCGCCGGTGAGTGCCAACCGCCGCAGGAACGACGAAAAGCCGAACGTGCGCCCGATGTCCTCGAAGTGGATGTCGCCGCGAATCCAGTCGTCCAGCCGCAGCGTGCCGCTGTTGAGAAACGCGAGATCCGCGGCCGGCGACCCGAACGCGCCACGCATCTGATCGGCGATGAAACTCCCCCACGCCGACTCGCGGTTGCGTATCGTGACCTCCCGCGCGTCCATCGGCGCGGTCGCGACGCCGACGCGCGCGGTGATGAACGGAAACTTCTCGAGCAGCTGGACACGCCACTTCCGCTCGAGGTCGGCGTACGCCGGATCGGCCGCAACCCGCTCGTCCAGCGTCACGAGGCGCGCGTCCGTCACGACCGGCAGGCCGTCGCGGCCGGCATCGATATCGATGCGCCACACACTGCGGGCGTTCGAGGCACCTTTCATGACTGCCGCCCGGTCCGCCGACGGGTGCAGGTATTCCGGCTCGTGTTCGTGCCCGCCGACGATGAACTGGAACGTCGGGTGATCCGCGCGCAGCGCGGCAATGCGCTCGTCCTCCCAGATGTGCAGGTGCGTCAAGCCGAAGATCAGGTCCGCCCCGGCGGCTTCGAGGCCGCGGATCGCCTGCTCCGCATGGCCGAGGTAGTCGGCGTCGACCGGCAGGTACTCCCGATCGTTGCCGCCGTCGTCCGCGTGCATCGTCAATGCGAACACGCCGATCATGTAACCGCCGGCCTCGAACGTGAACTCGCGCCGCAACGCGGCGTCAACGTCGGGCTGCCGCGTTGCGAAACGGTAGTTGTCGCCGAGCCAGTCGAACGTCGAAGCTCGCACCGCGGCGACCAGGGCCTCCGGCGATCGTGGGTCCGTCTCGTGATTGCCGATCACCGCGTACAGCGGCGCGACGCGGTCGAGAAAGTTCAGGGCATCGACCATCTGCGCGCCGTCCCAGACCTGGCTCTCGAGAGACGGGTACAGGAAATCACCGCCGTGCGTCAGGCGGACGTCGCGCCCTTCCGCCTGAGCTTCCCGCGTGATCGTGACGAGCCGTCCGAAGCCGCCGGCGGTTCCATTCTCGACAGCGTCGATGCGGTACGTGTCGTTGGCATGAATGAGCGTGAGGCCGCGCGGTTCGCTCGTCGGCTCGCCGCCGACGGCGCAGGCCGCGAGCAGCGGCAGGAGAGCGGAAACGATGACGGCCGGCAGATAGCCGATGACTGCTTTGCGCATGGGTCCTCCTCGGGATGGCCCGATTGTGCCGAATGCGCAGGGTGCATGCTAATCTTGCGACTGGCCAAAGGAAGCTCCCTGATGCACGAACGGTTCATTCTGCTCGCGGCCGCGCTGCTGCTCGCCGCCTGCGCAACGCAACCCGTCGACGACGAGGCGACGACCACGCACGACCCCGCACACGACCTCGGCATCAACTGGATCAAGTACGCCGCCGAGTACCGCGCCATCACGCGACAGGTATACCGGTCGGCGGAACGTGCCCTGCCCGCCTTCATCGAGGACCGCAGTTGGAGCGCATTACCGGAACAGACGGAGGCCGGCGACCTGCCGCCGGCAGTGATCCTCGACGTCGACGAAACCGTCGTCAGCAATGTCGATTTCCAGCTCACGTTCGACCGCCCGTTCGCGAACTGGAAACTGGACGAATGGACCCGCTCGACGACCGCGACGCCGGTCGACGGCGTGCGGGAGTTCGTCGAGGAAGCGCGGCGGCTCGGCGTCGAGGTGTTCTTCGTCACGAACCGGCCGTGCGAACCGCGCGAAGGCATCGAGGACACGTGTCCGCAACGCCAATCCACGATCGACGACATCCGCGAAGTCGGCATCGATACGGATGCGGCACACGTGTTTCTTTCCGAGGAGCGTGGCTGGACCCGCGAGAAGCTTCCGCGGCGGTTGCACGTGGCACGTACGCACCGCGTCATCATGCTGTTCGGCGACGACTACGGCGACTTCGTGCCCTGTGCGCGCGAGAAGGTCGTGACGCCGTGCGATGCGCCGGCGACGCAGGAGAGCCGTGCCGCGGCGCTGGATACCTACGACGATTACTGGGGCAACGGCTGGTACATCCTGCCGAACCCGATGCACGGCTCCTGGACCGGGGTGCTGTGAGCAGCGATGCGGATCTCGCCCGGCGCGCCGCCGCCATCCGGCACCGGGCCTGGTGCCCGTATTCCGGATTCCGGGTCGGCGCGGCGCTGGTCGACGACCAGGGCCGCGTCTTCGAGGGCTGCAACGTCGAGAACGCGTCGTACCCGGAGGGCAGCTGCGCGGAGACCGGGGCGATTGCCGCAATGGTCGCCGCCGGCGGCCGGACGATCCGGACGATTGCCGTCGCGGGCGGCCACGATACAGTGACAACCTGCACGCCCTGCGGCGGCTGCCGTCAGCGCATCAGCGAATTCGCGGACGAAGACACGCGTGTGCTCGTGCTCGACGACGAGAAAAGCTGGACGACCTACTCCGTCGCTGAGTTGCTGCCCGCGTCGTTCCACCTCGACTGATCGGCAACCAGCGCCTCGACGTCCGCCCTCCCCGGTAGCGACGGCTGCGCGCCCGGGCGGGTCGTTGCCAACGCGCCGGCCGCACAGGCGAAGGCCAGCGCCTCTGCCGGCGGCATCCCCTCGACGAGGCCAACCGTCAGAGCCGCGGTAAACGTGTCGCCGGCACCCGTGGTATCGACGACGTCCACGTGCGGCGAACCGACGCGGGCGATCATCTCGCCGCCACGCCGCAGCGCAGCCCCGTCCGCGCCGAACGTCGTCGCGACGTAGCCGCCACAACGGCCGAGCCGCGACCCGTACCAGGCCGCTTCCGTCTCGTTGACCACGACGAGATCGGCGCGCTCGAGCAGCGCATCGTCCACGTCGCGCGCGGGCGCGAGATTCATGCAGAAGAGCCCGTCGAAACCCTGCAGCGCCCGCGCGATGGCCGCCTGCGGCACCTCGAGCTGCGCGATCATTGCGTCCGCGGGCGGCAGCGCCCCGGGTACCCGGTTCAACTCGGCATTCGCGCCGGGCGCAACGACGATGTGATTCTCGCCGGACGGCGCGACGCAGATCAGCGCGGTACCGGTCGCGGCCGTCGGGTGGGCGACGCAGTGCGAGAGATCCACGCCGCCGGCGCGCAGCAGGGCGAGCGCCTCGTCCGCCGTGGCATCACTGCCGACCGACGCGACCAGGCTGACCTCCGCACCGAGCCGGCGCGCGGCCAGCGACTGGTTCGCGCCCTTGCCGCCGGGGTAGCGCGACAGCGCGGCGCCGGTCACCGTCTCGCCGGCGACCGGCAGCCGCGAGACCGAGGCCGTCACGTCGAGGTTGACGGAACCAATCACGAGGATGCGGCTCACGGCGCGCGCCCCCCGAAGCGCGCAAGGCGCCGTGTCAGCAGGTCATAGAACCCGTCCGCGTCGACGGAATGAACCCACAGGGCGTTTCGGGGCCGGTCGGTCACGTGCCAGAAGTCCACCGCGGTGTGGCCGGCGGTCAGCGACGAGGCCGTCTCGACCGAGACGTTGCACGGCTTGCCCTCGAACAGCCCGGGCGACAGCAGCCACGCGACCGTGCACGGGTCGTGCAGCGGCCCGCCCTCGGTGCCGTACTTGGCGCTGTCGTGGCGGTGGAAGAAGCCGAGCATGCTCGCGGTCGCGCGCGCGACCGGATTGTCGAGCGCGGCAATGGCGGCGACGCGCGCCGGCGTGGAGATCACCTGGTGCGTGACGTCGAGTCCCATCACCACGAGCGGGCGTCCGCAGCGAAACACGGCATCCGCGGCGTCCGGGTCGACGAAGATATTGAACTCCGCGGACGGCGTGATGTTACCGCCTTCGCGCGACGCGCCGCCCATCAGGACGATCTCCCGCACGTTTGCGGCGATACCCGGCTCGCGCCCGAACGCCGTCGCGACGTTCGTCAGCGGCCCGGTCGCAACCAGCGTGATGCCCTCGTCCGGCGCCGCCTTGATGGCCTCGACCAGGAAGTCGACCGCGTGCCGATCGGAAAGCGGCGTTGCGGGATCGAACAGGTCCATGCCATCGATGCCGGTGCTCCCGTGCACGTGCTCCGCCGTGACGGAGTCGCGCCGCATCGGCCGGTCGCAGCCGGCGAAGACCGGCACGTCGGCACGGCCGGCCAGGTCGCACATGATGCGCGCGTTGCGCTGCGTCAATGCGAGTGGCACGTTGCCCGCGACGGCCGTGATCCCGACGATGTCGACGTCTTCCGGCGACGCCATCGCAAGGAACAGTGCAACGGCGTCGTCCTGGCCGGGATCACAGTCGATGATGACCGGGCGTGGACTCACACCGTGAGCAGCAGGCCCGCGAGCGCGGCGCTCATGAGGTTGGACAACGAGCCCGCGGCGACGGCGCGCAGGCCGAAACGCGCAATCAGCTCGCGCTTCTCCGGCACCAGCACGCCGAGCCCGCCGAGCAGGATGGCGATGGACGACAGGTTCGCGAATCCGCACAGCGAGAACGTGACGATCGCGCGCGTCCGCTCGCTCGCATCGGCCAGGTAGTCGCCCAGGTGCGAGAACGCGACGAATTCGTTCAGGATCAGCTTCTCGCCGAACAGCGAGCCGGCCGCGCCGGCCTCGGCCCACGGGATGCCGAGCATGAACATCAGTGGCCGGAACAGGAAGCCCAGGATGTCCTGCAGTGTCAGTACGTAGCCGAACCAGCCGGCCACGAGGCCGACCAGGCCGTTGAAGAGCGCGATCAATGCCACGAACGCGACGAGCATCGCACCGATGTTCACGGCGAGTTTCAGTCCGTCGCTCGCGCCCACCGCGGCCGCGAGAATGACGTTCGCGTGCTGGCTGCGTTCCATCTTCATCGTCTCTCGGCCGTGCACCGGTCCGCCCTCGTCCGGCATCATGATCTTGGCCATCAGCAACCCGCCCGGAGCGGCCATGAAGCTCGCAGCCAGCAGGAACTTGAGCTCGGCGCCCATCAGTACGTAGGCCGCCAGCACGGTGCCCGCCACCGACGCGAGCCCCGACACCATGACCGTGAACATCTGCGCCTCGGTGAGGCCGCGCAGGTAGGGCCGCACGACCAGCGGTGCCTCGGTCTGGCCGACGAACACGTTCGCCGCGGCGTTCATCGACTCGACGCCGCCCGCGCCGATGATGCGGTGCAGCGCGCCGCCTACCAGCCGCACGATCCACTCCATGATGCGCAGGTGGTACAGCACCGACATCAGCGACGAGAAAAAGATGATGATCGGCAGCACGTTGATCGCGAAGCTGAAACCGACGATGTCCGCATCGGCCAGCGGCCCGAACACCATGTCGATGCCCGCTTTCGAGTAGCCGATGATGGCGAGGACCCCTTCGCTGAGCCAGTCCAGCAGTCGGCGGCCGCCGTCGACGTAGAGCACGAAGACGGCGAGCACGACCTGCAGCGCAAATGCCGCGCCGGTGACCCGCAGGCTGATACCGCGCCGGTTCGTCGACAGCGCGACGGCCAGCGCCAGAATGACGAGGACTCCCCCGAGTCCGATCAGTCTCGCCTCCATGAGATCCCCTCGATCCGTTCTTGTTGTTGGTTACAGCATACCGTAACCGGGCCGGTCAGCCGCCCCGAATCTCCGTGACGACCGCCCGTGCCCCGGGCGGCTCGGCACCGGCCTCGCAGGCCTGCCGCAGCCGTTTCTCGGCGAGGTCGGCGTCTGCCTCGGTCGCCGCGTGCACGACGGCCAGCGGCCGCTCGTCATCCAGACGGTCCCCGACGTTCGCGAAGCGGCTGTAGCCGACCGACAGGTCCAGCGCCTCGCCGACGCGGCGCCGCCCGCCGCCGAGTTCGATGATGCTGTTGCCGACCGCCCGCGTATCCACCGCGTGGAGGTACCCCTCCGCATGCACCGCGCGCGTCACCGGCGCCATCGGCAGGTATTTATCGCGGCGCTCGACGAAATCCCCGGGGCCGCCGAGGCCCGCGCACATGCGGCCGAAGACCTCGGCGGCGCGGCCGCTGTCGACGGCGTCGCGGCACAGCGCCGCCGCGCGTTCGCGGTCCGGCTCGCGGCCGGCCGCGACGAGCATTTCCGCCGTCAGCGCGATCGTGACTTCGTCGAGACGCGGGTCGGCGGACTCGCCCAGCAGGTACGCCACGGATTCGTCGATTTCGAGCGCGTTGCCGACCGTCGTGCCGAGCACCTCATTCATGTCGGTGATCAGCGCGTGCGTGCGCAGGCCCGCCTGCTGCGCCGTCCGGATGATGCTGTCGGCAAGTTCACGCGCGCGCTCCGGCGTTGCCATGAAGGCCCCGTTTCCGCACTTCACGTCCATCACCAGCGCCTCGAGCCCGGCGGCGATCTTCTTCGACAGGATCGACGCAGTGATCAGCGGCACCGACTCGACGGTGCCGGTCACGTCGCGGATTGCGTAGAAGCGACGGTCCGCGGGCGCAAGCTCGCGCGTCTGGCCGATGATCGCGCAGCCGGCGTCGCGCACCACCTTGCGAAACCGGTCGAAGTCCGGCATCGACAGGTAGCCGGGGATGCTCTCGACCTTGTCCGTCGTGCCGCCCGTGTGCCCGAGGCCGCGCCCGGATATCATCGGCACGTAGCAGCCGCAGGCCGCCGCGATCGGCGCCAGCAGGAAGCTGACCTTGTCGCCGACGCCGCCGGTGGAATGCTTGTCGACGACCGGCCCGTCGAGGCCGGCATCGGACCAGTCGAGCACGGTGCCGGACTTCGCCATCGCGAGCGTCAGTGCGGCGGCTTCGTCGAAGGACATGCCGTTCAGGAAGATCGCCATCGCGAGCGACGAGATCTGCTCGGCCGGGATGCTGTCGTCCGCCAGCCCCGTGACCAGGAAGGCGATCTGATCGGCGTCGAGCGCGCCGCCGTCGCGCTTGCGGCGGATGATGTCGGTGACCAGCATGCGTCAGGCGAATCCGCGCAGCGGCAGCGACGGGTCCCGCTGCAGCCAGTTGTCCGCGGGGTAGGTGCTCCGCCGGTCGATGGCGTGCAGCGTGTACGCATGCCGCGACCGGCCGGAACGGTTCGGCCCGCTCATGTGCGGCGCGCGCCCGCTGAAGATCACGAGCGACCCGGCCGGCGCCTCGGCCGGCCGCGCCCGCTCCATCGGCCAGGGCGTGTCGTCGAGGACCTCGGTCCGGAGCTGTCCGTCCGCCTGTCGGCGGTGCCGGGCCTTGAGCAGTCCGCGGTGCTCGCCGGGAATGAAGTGCATGCAGCCGTTCTCGACCGTCGCGTCCTCCAGCGCGAACCAGAAACCGGTGCAGGTCTCCGGCTCGGTGTAGATGTAGGTCGAGTCCTGGTGGCACACGACTTCGCCACCGATGCGTGGCGGCTTCAGGATGTACATCGACTGGATGATCACGGCGTCGGCCAGCCCGAGACTCGCGGCCGCGGCGGCGAGTTCCGGCGTGCGCGAGAACGCGTCGAAGGCCGGGTCGAGGTCGTGCATCGCGTGGCCGATCTTGTTCAGGCTGTCGCGGCGCGCCTGGCGCAATCGGCCATCTTCGTCGAACGCGCCGTCCTCGAAGAAGAAACGAATCTTGTCGCCGGACTCCGTGAAATAGCGGTCGGCATGCTGCGCGTTGCTGGTCGTCGAGAACACGCTCGCGTGTTCGGAAGGGTCGAACGCGTCGATCAGTGCCTCGGCGCAAGCCTTCAATTGATCGCAGGCGTCGGGTGAGACGAAGCCGTCGAGAATGATCACGCCGGCCTCGTCGAAGGCGCGCCGCATGATCTCGTCGAGTTCACCGGTCGGCGGCGCCGGGAACCGGGGCAGCGTGTCGTACATTACATTGTCGGGGTGCGCGGACATTCGGGCAGGGCATCCGGACGGTCGATCAGCGCAGTATACGGAGGCTCGTCACGAATTGCGGCCCCGCCGCGCCGCCATCGCAACGAGGGCCGGCGCGAGTGCTACAATCGCCGGGAAAGGACACCTCATGACAACGATAAGAAGCTGTTTTTTCACATTTTTCCTGGCATCCCTCTGTGCCGCGTGCGGTCCGGCCGACGCGCCGGAGGCCGCGGACACAGCCGGCGATGCCGCCAGTGACGGCATCGACCTGCTGGTGCTCGGCGACTTTGTCGTGACGATGGACCCCGAGCGCCGCGTCATCATGAACGGCGCGGTCGCGATCGATGACGGCGTGATTCTGGCGGTGGGCGACGCCTCCGAACTCGTATCGGCCTACCCGGCGCAGAAGACGCTGCCCGGTGACGGCCGTGTCGTGATGCCGGGGCTGGTCAACGGTCACTCGCACGCGGCGATGACGGTGCTGCGCGGTGTCGCCGACGACCTCGCGCTGATGGACTGGCTCAACAACTACATTTTCCCGGCCGAGGTCGCGTTCGTCGACGGCGAGTTCGTGCGCATCGGCACCGAGCTCGCCTGCTGGGAAATGCTGCGCGGCGGCACGACGACGTTCGTCGACATGTACTACTACCCCGACACGATCGCCGACGTGGTCGACCGCTGCGGCATGCGGGCGCTGATTTCCGCCACCGTCATCGGTCAACGCAGCCCCGACGCCGAAGGCGCCGGCGACTCGATCACGAACGGTGTCGGCTTCATCGACCGCTGGCAGGGCCGGAACCCGCGAATCACGCCGATCTTCGGGCCGCACGCAAACTACACGCTCAACGCGGAGCAACTCGCCGCGACGCGCTCAGCGGCGATCGAGCACGGTGTGCCGATCAGCATTCACCTGTCCGAGTCGCCCTACGAGGTCCAGTACTCGAAGGACACCTACGGCACGACGAGCATCCACATGCTCGAATCGATCGGCTTCTTCGACGGCCCGACGATCGCCGCGCACGTCGTCTGGCCGACCGAGGACGAGATCCCGATCCTGGCCGAGCGCGAGGTCGGCGTGATTCACAACCCGACGTCGAACATGAAGATCGCCTCGGGCGTCGCGCCGATCACGGCCATGCTCGCCGCGGGCGTACGCGTGGGGCTCGGCACGGACGGTGCCGCGAGCAACAATGACCTCGACATGTGGGAGGAGATGCGGCTCGCCGCGTTCCTGCAGAAGGTCGACCGCATGGACCCGGAGGCTCTGCCGGCAATCGAGGTCCTGTCGATGGCGACCGACGGCGGTGCCCGGGCGATCGGGCTCGGTGACAAGATCGGGTCACTCGAGCCGGGCAAGCAAGCGGACCTGATCCAGGTCGTGTTCGACGACGTGCACCACGTGCCGCTGTACGACGTGATCTCGCATCTCGTCTACGTGAGCGACGAACAGGACGTGGGCGCGGTCGTGGTCGACGGCCAGCTGCTGATGCTGGACGGTGAGTTCCTGACGCTGGACACCGCCCGCATCGCGACCGAGGCCCGCGAACTCGCCGCGCGCATCCAGCGCGAGCTGACCGAACGCAACAGCGACTGACGGAGCAGCACGATGGTACGAAAGGTCCTGGGAGGGGTCGTCGGCATTGCCATCCAGGACCGCATGGCCGACAACCATTGCTACGGTTGTGGCTCGGAAAACCCGGTGGGCATGCAGATCAAGAGTTACTGGGACGGCGACGAAACGGTCTGCCGGTACCAGCCGCGGCCGGAACAATGCGCGGGCCCGACGCAATACCTCTACGGCGGCACGATTGCGAGCCTGATCGACTGCCACACCGTGTGTACGGCCGCGGCGAACCAGTACCGGCTGGAGGGCCGCGAGGTCGGCGAAGGCGAGATGATCTGGTGCGTGACCGGGCAGCTCACCGTCGATTACCTCGCGCCCACCCCGATCGACAAGCCGGTCGACCTGCGCGCTCGCATCGAGGAAGTGTCCGGCAAGAAGACGATCCTGACCTGCACGCTGCATTCCGGCGACACGCTGTGCGCGAAGGGCCGCGTGATCGCGATCCGGGTGCCGAACTCCTGGCGGGGGTGACACGATGAACACGTTCAACATTCGACCGATGTTCCTGCTCGCACTCGGCCTCGCGGCGCTGGTCGCGGCCGCGTGCGGCGATCAGGCTGGGGAAGATACGTCGCAGGCCACGCTGGCCGTCATCGGCGCGCGCGCCTGGACCGGCGACCCGGACCGGCCGTGGGCCGAGGCCGTGGCGGTCGGCGGCGACACGATCGTCGCCGTCGGCAGCGACAGCGACATCACCGCGCTCGTCGGACCCGGGACCCGGGTCATCGAGGCGCGCGGTGCGATGCTGGTCCCCGGCTTCATCGACACGCACGTGCACTTCGCCATGGGCGGCGGCGGACTCGCCTCGGTGCAACTGCGCGACGCGGCGACGCCCGAAGAATTCACGCGCCGAATCGGCGAGTTCGCGAAGACCGTCGATGCCGGCGAATGGATCCGCTACGGCAACTGGGATCACACGCTGTGGGGCGGCGAGTTGCCGACGCGCGACTGGATCGATGCCGTCACGCCCGACAACCCGGTGTGGATCGAACGACTCGACGGGCACATGGCGCTCGCGAACTCGCTCGCGCTGGCGGCGGCCGGCATCGATGCGGATACGCCCGACATCGACGGCGGAGAGATCGTCCGCGACGCGAACGGACGACCGACCGGGCTCCTCAAGGACAACGCGATGATGCCGGTATACACGGCGGCACCGCCGCCCGGTGACGCGTTGATCGACCGGCAGATGCTTGCGGCAATGGAGCACGTCGCATCGCACGGCGTCACTACCGTGCACGACATGGCGGACTTCGCGAGCATGGCCTCGTACCGGCGCCTGCACGCGCGCGGCGAGATGATCACGCGCGTCTATTCCGTCGTGCCGCTCAATGAGTGGCGTGAGCTTCGCGACACCGTGGCCGAGCACGGCCCCGGCGACGACTGGCTGCGCGTCGGCGGTCTGAAGGGCTTCATGGACGGCTCGCTCGGCTCGCACACGGCGGCGTTCTTCGAGCCGTTCACGGACGCGCCCGACGACCGCGGCCTGCTGATCAACGACCTCGACGACATGCGCGACTGGGTGTCCGGCGCGGACGAGGCCGGCCTGCACGTCATCATTCACGCCATTGGCGACCGCGCGATTGCGGACCTGCTCGACATCTATCTCGACGTCGTCGAAGCGCACGGCGAACGCGACCGGCGCTTCCGCATCGAGCACGCGCAGCACATCCGCCCGTCCGACATCCCGCGCTTTGCCGCGCAGGACATCATTGCCAGCATGCAGCCCTACCACGCGATCGACGACGGACGCTGGGCGGAGGCCGTGATCGGGCCCGAGCGCGCCGATACTACCTATGCGTTCCGCGACCTGATCGACTCGGGCGCTCACGTCGCGTTCGGCAGCGACTGGTTCGTCGCGCCGGCCATCCCGCTCGAGGGCATCTACGCCGCCGTCACCCGCCGGACGCTGGACGGCGCGAACCCCGGGGGCTGGGTGCCGCGCCAGAAGGTCACCGTGGAGCAGGCGCTGCGCGCCTACACGGTCGAGGGCGCCTACGCCTCCTTCGAGGAGGACCGCAAGGGCGCGCTGCGCCCCGGCCTGCTTGCCGACCTGGTGCTGATCGACCGGGACCTGACGGCCATCCCGCCCGAGACGATCCGGGACGCCCGGGTACTCGTGACCGTGGTGGGCGGAAAGGTCGTTTTTGACGTGGAAACTGCACCCGGGCGCTAGCGTTCCACCCCCGTACGGGCGCTATAATGCGCGCCTTTTGACCCCACCGCCGGAATCCGTCCGGCCGGATACCCCCGTGTTCCCCACCGATAAGATCCGCAACATCGCCATCATCGCGCACGTCGATCATGGCAAGACCACGCTGGTCGACCAGCTGCTGCGCCAGTCCGGCACGCTCGACGCGCGCGCCGACATGCCCGAGCGCGTCATGGACTCGAACGACCTCGAGCGCGAGCGTGGCATTACCATTCTGTCCAAGAACACAGCGATCCAGTGGCAGGACTACCGCATCAACATCGTCGACACCCCGGGCCACGCCGACTTCGGCGGCGAGGTCGAGCGCGTGCTGTCGATGGTGGACGGCGTGCTGCTGCTCGTCGACGCGGTCGACGGCCCGATGCCACAAACGCGCTTCGTCACGCAGAAAGCCTTCGCGCAGGGTTTTACGCCACTCGTCGTCATCAACAAGATCGACCGCGACGGCGGCCGCCCCGACTGGGTGCTGGACCAGACGTTCGAGCTGTTCGATCGCCTGGGCGCGACCGACCAGCAGCTCGACTTCCCGGTGATCTACGCATCCGCGCTGCAGGGCTACGCGGGCACGGACACGGACGTGCGCAGCGGCGACATGCAGCCGCTGTTCGACGCGATCACGAAGCACGTGCCGCCGCCCGAAGTGAACGCGGAAGGCCCGCTGCAATTGCAGGTGTCGAGCCTCGACTACAACCCCTACGTCGGCGTGCTCGGCATCGGCCGCATCACGCGCGGCCGCGCGCGCGCGAACTCCGGCATCAGCCTCGTGCGCCGCGACGGCAAGGTCGAGAGCGCGCGCCTGATGCACCTCTACGGCTTCCACGGCCTGGAGCGCATCGAGGTGGAGGAAGCCGGGGCCGGCGACATCGTCGTGTTCTCCGGCATCGACGACCTGCAGATTTCCGACACGCTGTGTTCGCGCGACAAACCGGAGGCGCTGCCGCCGCTCAAGGTCGACGAGCCGACCATCAGCATGACATTCCAGGTGAACAAGTCGCCGTTCGCCGGGCGCGAGGGCAAGTTCCTCACGTCGCGGCAGATCCAGGCTCGTCTCGACCAGGAGCTGAAGCACAACGTGGCATTGCGCGTCGAACCGACGAGCGACCCCGACAAGTTCCGTGTGTCGGGCCGCGGCGAGCTGCACCTGTCCGTCCTCATCGAGACGATGCGCCGCGAGGGCTTCGAGCTCGCCGTGTCGCGCCCGGCCGTCATCGAGCGCGAGATCGACGGTGTGCTGTGCGAGCCCTGGGAGCTCGTCACCGTCGACTTCGCCGAGGACTACCAGGGCGGCGTCATGACGCGGCTCGCGTCCCGCAAGGGCGAGCTGCTGAACATGACGCCGGACGGCCGCGGCCGCATCCGGCTCGAATACCGCATCCCGGCTCGCGGACTCATCGGCTTCCGCACCGAGTACCTGACGGCCACGTCGGGCACCGGCCTGCTCTACCACGTCTTCGAGAAGTACGCGCCGAAGGTGCCGGGCGACATCGGCCAGCGCCACAACGGCGTGCTCGTCTCCAACGTGCAGGGCAAGGCCCTCGCCTACGCGCTTTTCAACCTGCAGGAGCGCGGCAGCCTGTTCCTCGGCCACGGCGCCGAGGTGTACGAGGGCATGATCGTGGGCATCCACAGCCGCGACAACGACCTGCCCGTGAATCCGACGAAAGCGAAGCAGCTCACGAACATCCGCGCCGCCGGCAGTGACGAGAACATCATTCTCACGCCGCCGATTCGGCTGTCTCTGGAAGCCGCGCTCGAGTTCATCGACGACGACGAGCTCGTCGAGATCACGCCGTCGTCGATCCGGCTCCGCAAGAAGCTGCTGTCCGAGGGCGAACGCCGGCGCGACAATCGCCTGCGCACGAAGGAAGCCGCCGTCTGATTCGCCCGGCGGGCTTTCTCGCCGCGCCGTGTTTTGAAACAATCCGGGCTGGCCGACGGAGATCGCCTTGCCCGACCTGTCTCATCACAAGTCGCACCGTACGAGCTGGCTGCGCGCCGCCGTGCTGGGCGCGAACGACGGCATTGTCTCGACAGCCAGTCTCGTCATCGGGGTCGCGGCCGCCAACGCCGGGCTCGAAGCCATCCTGCTCGCCGGCGTCGCCGGCCTTGTCGCCGGCGCCATGTCCATGGCCGCCGGCGAATACGTATCGGTGAGCTCGCAGGCCGATACCGAGAAAGCCGACCTGAAACTCGAGCGGGAGTCGCTTGCCGTCAACTACGAGACCGAGCGGGACGAACTCGCCGATATTTATCGAGGGCGGGGTCTGACGGACAAGCTCGCCCTGCAGGTGGCGGTACAGCTCATGGAGCACGACGCGCTGGAGGCGCACGCGCGCGACGAGATCGGCATCACCGACACCGGTCGCGCGCGGCCGCTGCAGGCCGCCGTTTCGTCGGCAATCGCGTTCAGCGTCGGCGCGTCGCTGCCCGTTGCGGCCGCGTGGCTGGCGCCGATCGCGAACACGATTCCCGTGGTTGCCGTTTCGTCACTCTTTTCGCTCGCGGCGCTCGGGGTAGTTTCGGCACGCGTCGGCGGCGCGCCGATCCTGCGCAGCACGGTGCGCGTGGTCTTCTGGGGGGCGCTTGCCATGGCGCTGACGGCCGCGGTCGGCAACCTGTTTGGCGTGGCGCTCTGAGGCGACTGCGATGAATCGAGCTCTGGTTCTACTCGCCTGCCTGGCGACGACCGCATCCGCGCAAGCCGACGGCGACTTCGCCGACCGCATCCTCGCGGCCCTCGAGCCGCACGTCGCACACAGCATGGCCGCAAATCGCACGCCGGGCCTGGCGCTTGCGCTGACGGACCGTCACGGGCGGGTCCTCGTGCACAACTGGGGCGTCGCGGACCTCAAGACCGGCGCGCCGGTCACGGACGAGACGCTGTTCCAGATCGGCTCGGTCACGAAGTCCTTCACGGCGCTGGCGCTGCTGAACGCGGCCGAGGCCGGGAAGCTCGATCTCGACGAGCCGGTGCGCGACGCCCTGCCCTGGTTTTCCGTGCAGACGCAGTTTGCACCGATCACGCCGAGCCACCTGCTGAGCCATACCGCCGGCATCCCGGCGAACCGCGACGACATCTACTCGTCGCGATACATGGCGGTAGCGCTGGCACAGCGACGCACGGCGTGGGCGCCGGGCACGAATTTTCACTACTCCAACATCGGTTACCAGACGTTGCACGTACTGCTGGAGACGACGACCGGGCGGGACTATGCCGACATCCTGCGCGACGACTTCTTCGGCCCGCTCGGCATGCAGCACAGCGAGCCGGCCATCCGGCTGGATAGTCGCTCACGGCAGGCCGTGGGCTACGTGGCGCCCTACGACGACCGGCCGACCGACCCGTCACGCGAACTCGTCGAGGCGCAGTTCGACGAATACGCGTTCGGCGACGGCTGCATCCAGTCCACGGCATCGGACCTCGCGGCGTACACGCGGCTGTGGCTGAACCGCGGCGCGACGCCGGACGGCCGCCGGGTGGTGTCGGAGACCGCGTTCGGGGAATTCGCGACGATCCGCCCGGGCGCCGAGTCGGTTCGCGACCGCGGCATGGGCTCGCCACGGCGGGGCTACGGCTACGGCGTGGACATCGCGGAGTTCGACGACGGCATGATCCTGTCCCACACCGGCGGCATGGTCGGCTTCCTCGCATTCGCGGGCGCCGACCTGCGGAACGGCCATGGCGTCGCGGTGCTGGTGAACGGCCCGGGCGAGCCATTGCGGATCGGCCGGACGGCACTGGAGATCTGGGCCGCGATCGAGGCGGGCGAGCCTTTGCCGGCGATTCCGATAGACGAACCCGACCCCACGAACGCCGCCGAGTTCGTTGGACACTATGAATCTTCATCAGGTCAGCCGGTCGAGATCCGTGCGATTGACGGCGAGGTCGTGCTGGTCCGCGACGGGAAGCCGGCCGTGCTGTCACCGCGCGGCGAGGACGCGTTCTATTCGACGGCACCGGGCCTCGATCGTTATTTCGTGGCGTTTGGCCGCAACGAAGATGGGCGCGTCGTGGAGTTCGTGCACGGCGCAGACTGGTACACGAACAAGGCCTACCGAGGGCCGCGCGAGTTCGGCGTTCCCGCCGAATGGGCAGCGTTCACCGGCCGCTACCGCAACTTCAGCCCCTGGCACCCCTACTTCGAGGTCGTCATCCGCAAGGGTGAGTTGCTGGTCATCACCGGCGAAGGCGGCGAAACCGCGAGCGGCAGCACGCGGCTGGTACCGCTTGGCGGGCGCCGGTTTCAGATCGGCGAGGAAGTGACGCCCGAGGTACTGGAATTCCATGATGTCGTCGACGGCGAGGCGCTACGCTCGACCTGGTCCGGGCACGTTTTCTTTCGCCAGTAGTCCGCCGACGTTACGCCGAACCGCAACAGGTGAGCGCCGTCCGGCAGCGCCGGACGGGCTCTTTGTTGCCAGTGCGCACTGGACTCCCTACGGGACCGGCAGACCTACGCGGCCGCGCTCACGCGGACCTGGCCGACCAGCGTTGCCCAGTCCATTCCAAGCGCCGTGTAGACCTCCTGCGCCTTCGGCGAGGCATTGTCGCCGAGGATTTCCACGATCAGGCTGGACGTGTCCGCCGCAACGACGCCGCTCTGTACCAGCCTGAGAATCCCGGTCTCCCGTTTCGTGGCATTGAACGTTCCGCTTGCATCGACCGCCACGTACGCCTCGAAACCTTCCCTCGCGGCGCGCATTGCCGGAAACGCCGCGCAGACCTCCAGGGACACCCCGGCAAAGACCAGCTTGCGGCGGCCGGTGGCCCGGATCGCGGCCTCGACGCGCGGATCGTCCCAGGCATTTACGGTTGTGCGATCGATGAAGCTGTGGCCGGGAAGCGCCTCCTGCAATTCCGGGAAAGCGGGACCCCACAGCGTGTCCGCCGACGTGGTCGTGGTCACGATCGGGAGGTCGAGTGCCCGCGCCGCCCTGGCCAGGGCCACGACGTTGTGCTTGAGTTCAGCGATGGAGTAGTCGCGGACGCCCGTCATCAGGCCGACCTGGTGATCAACGAGAACCAGTGCCGCGTTGTCCGCACTCAGCGGTTCCGGATTGTGGAAGTGTTCATTCATGGCATTCTCCTTTGGATCGGGTGGGTTTGCTGCTTCTTCAACGACTGCCGGCGATGGCGCCGAACTGGCCTGCCCTGTGCGCCGCCTTGACGTGCGCGATCTGCGCCTGCGAGCCCATGACGAAGGGGCCCTCCTGGACATAGGTCTCGGCGATCCGGGCACCCTCAAACAGCACGAAGTGAACGGACTCGCGGGACGGGTTCCCGAAGCTGATCATTGCGTTGGCTTCTGTACTGACGGCAACGGCTTGGCCAGGGGACAGGCGCCTCGCAACGTCACCGACGACAACGTCCAGGCGTCCCTCGACGGACTGGATCCAGGTGCCTCGATTGTCGGCTGAGTGATGTGCGAAGCGACCGCCCGGTCGAATCGTGCCATCCAGTATCGTCATCGGGTTTGCCGGGGACGCCGTGCCGCGAACGCCGTTCGACTCGCCGAGCGCGACCTTCACTCGGTAGGCTGCGGTGCTGATGACGGGCATATCGGCGGACCGCACGAGGCGTGAAGCCGGCGTTGCGAATCGCTGCGCCTGGGGGACATTCACGAAGACCTGTAGCCCGTGAATGCGCGCCTTCGCCCGGGGGGATTCATCGTGTACCGCGCCCCTGCCGGCGCTGAGCCAGTAGAGATCGCCGGGCTGCAGATCGAAATCGTTCCCCAGGGAATCTCGATTGCGAAAAAGCCCTGTGCTGTCCTCGAACAGCAGGGACACAGCGGAGATGCCCGCATGGGGATGCTCGCCGAACGTGGGTTCCATCATTACGTAGTGATCGACCATTACGAGCGGGTCCATCGCTGCGCCGACGTCGCGAGCCCGAAAACTCTCCGCCCGAAAGCCGCTGCCAATGGCCAGTTCGTCGCCACTGATCGGCTCCGATACGAATGCCGCACTGTCCCTGGTGGCGCCAGGCGGCGTGCTGGTGGCTGTGTTGATCGCGCTCATGGTCTCTTCCGCTTCTGGCTTGATTGAGTTCGGGAGAGTATAGATACGGAACAATAAGCACTGGAATAGCTATATTTCGAACTTATAATTCTATTTGTGGAACAAATGAGGCGGGCCGGCATGACCTCCGTGGATCTGAATGACTATTTCTACTTCGTGCACGTCGTCGAGGCGGGCGGGTTCAGCCGTGCCGCAGAATCCCTCGGAATCCCGAAGTCGCGGCTGAGCCGACACATCGCGCAGCTGGAGGAGCGGCTCGACACGATCCTCATTCAGCGAACAACGCGCCAGTCGAAGATCACCGAGATCGGCGATGCCTTCTACCAGCGAGCGCGCGCCGCGCTCGACCAGGTAGAACTCGCCGAGGCCGAACTGAAGCGGAAGAAAAACACGCTATCCGGGCAGGTGACCCTGAGCTGCTCGGTCGGCGTCGCCCAGTTTGCACTGAAGGAGCTGATTGCCCGATTCATGACGGACAATCCGCAGGTCACCGTTCTGCAGCAGGTCACGAACCAGACCATTGACCTGGTCGCATCGGGAGTCGACATGTCCATCCGCGGGCATACCGATCCGCTGCCCGACTCAACGTTGATACAGAGACTGCTGGCTGTAGTTGAGTGGAACCTGTTCGCCTCTCCCGATTATCCGACCGACGGCAATCCGATCGCGATGCCCGCGGACCTCGCAAATCTCCAGACGCTCTCTCTCGGCTGGCGGGCACATGGCGACCACTGGCGGCTGGAGCATGGATCGGGGAAGATCGAGGACATCCCGATCGCGCCCCGATTGAAGAGCGACGACATGGCCACCTTGAAAGAGGCCGCCGGCGAAGGCCTGGGCATCGTCACACTACCCGCCTACACCTGCCGGGACGAGCTGGCCTCGGGGAGGCTGGTCAGAGTATTGCCCGAGTGGCACGCCGGCCGGGCCAGCCTCAGCCTCATGATGCCGCGACGCAGCGGATTTGCTGCTCCGGTCGTCGCACTCCAGGAATTCCTGCTGGCAGAGTTTGCCGATTTCGTCGCGACACCATAGGTCGAAAAAAGGAAAAAAGGTGTCAGGTTTATTTTCCGAGGCGGAGAGACAAACGTCACCGAGAAAATAAACCTGACACCTTTTTTGAGAGACAAACGTCACCGAGAAAATAAACCTGACACCTTTTTTGGACACCTTTTTTGCTGAGCATAAGGGACGATGATGTCCGGTTAGATGAACCTGACACCTTCTGTATCAACTGTCGCCCGCGTCAAAAATCTCTTCGATCGTGAGACCGAACAGGCGGGCGATCCGGAATGCCAGCGGCAGCGCCGGATCGTACTTGCCGGTTTCGATTGCGTTGACGGTTTGCCGCGACACGCCGAGTTCTTCGGCGAGTCGCGCCTGGGTCCAGTCGCGCTCGGCACGCAACACTCGAAGTCGGTTTTTCATCGGTAGTGACGTACCGCGATGATGTTGCCGACCATCCAGCCCGCAGTCATGACCAGGATGATCGTCGTCAGCGAGATGGCCGGCGCGCCGGCCGATTGCAGCACGAGGTAGCCGATCGCAAAGAGCCACCCGGTGCCGAAACCGATCGCGAGGCCCTCGATCTGGATTCGGCGCTGCATCTCGTCCGCCATGCGCAGGTAACGCAGGTAGGCAACCAACGCGCCGATCGCGAGTACGTTGGGTGACAGGGCGATGAGCCATGCGATCGGGCCGGTAATGCTGTCGTAGCTCTTCACGACCCACGCCGCGCCGATCTGTGCCACCGCCCAGGCGATGGACCAGGCCGTGAGTCGCCGGTTGTTGCGACGGTCGGTCGCAGTGCCGGTGCCCGTCGTGATTTTCTGCCAATAGGACAGGCGGTCTTCCTTGCCGTCATTCATGCTGTAAATCCTCTTTGTCAAAATGTAAAGCAAACTTGATATCGCGGAATGTACAGCGACCCTGACGTATTGTCAATCACCCTTTACATTACTCGCCTGGCGATGGTTTGAACATACGGCGTATGGCGCGATCGCCGCTCGGTGAAGAAGCGATACTGGCCGCGGAAATTCTCCGCGAGCGTTTCCGACGGTCGCAAGTCGCCTTTACGACAGACACTTTTAGATCGCTATACAGTTTATGCAGCAACGTCACCGCGACCCATCGAAGGCAACTTACGAAACCGACCTCAAGTTGTTTCGAGGAAACCCCTCCGCGAGGGGTAATTGAGCAACCCGAAAAAGTTGTTTCCGCGGTAACGCGGAACTTCCGCTGTCAACGAAAGCGGCCGCTTGAATGACGGCTTTGCTGGAAAGATGGCCGGCGACTTCCGGCCACTAGCGGACGCCTAATTTGCGACGAGTGCGCCGATACTCATACGAACAATCAACAAGCTAGCCACAAAACTCACAATGAAAAAGACGGGCAAGGTCCGGTGCACCTTCTCATTCTCTGTAAAGAAACCAATAACAAAAATTGCAAGATACACAGCCTGAGATAAACGATAGGGGTGTAGGACAGGCGTACCGAAGTACTTAACATTTACCCACACCGCTAAAAACATCATGGCAATACCTAGGCCGAAGAAAATCCGCCTTACTCGGAGAAACTGGGATCGCCAATCGACATCGCTGACACGAACGGCTGGAACCAGCAGGTGGATCCCGGTGTACAGAATTGCAGGTAATGTCAACGTAGCGAGATATGTCGTGAGTCGCCACTGAATCACAACATTGAAGTCCCAAAGGCTCCACCAACCGAGCAGGATCATCAAAATATAGGCTACGATCCAAAGGAAATGAGGCGTATAGCGGTTAGGACTGACCAGGACCTCGGATAAACCGCGCAATCCCTGCGCCAATGCAAGCGCCATGATCAACGACATCATTGCCATTACAAATTCGAATTGACTCACGGGGCCTTCTCGTGGCTTCAACAAATAGCAGTGAGGATTGGTCTGAAAGTGAATATCTGAAAGGGGTCAGAGGCTGACAGTTTATATCAGGGGGAACGACTGTCCGCTATGCGACGTGAAGCCATCACTGATCCTACACGCGGCGAATTTGACTGAGTCCAATTCCCTCAAGCTGCCGTTCGAGCTTCGACCTGGAATATCTCCGCTCTCGGCGAAGAGCGGCCGGTCAAACTATTTCTCAAGCGGCATTCGCTTTGTTGTCGAAGTCTAGTTGGACAGTTAGCCGACCGCCCAGCGCCTGGACTGCGCTTTGGAGTGTCTGCAGTGTTACCGAAGCGTTTTCCGGGTCCAAAAGACGGTCCAGAGCAGATCGGCTTGTGGCCATTCGCCGCGCCATTTCCGATTTCGATAACGAGAACTCCGACATCTTCTCGGCAAGTTGAAATGCGATAACTCGCTTAACCGCCGTAGCAGTCGCCTCCTCAAGGATTCCCTCCTCCTGAAGAAACTCATCAAAGCTACTTCCTACATTCTTCTTCGCCACAACTACGACCTCAATTTACTCAATCTACGTTTGGCCAGAGCCAATTCATTCGTGGGCGTCTTTTGGGACTTCTTAACAAACCCGTGCAATAGGACAATCTGGCGCTCATAAATCGTGAAGAACGTCCGCGCGATTCCTCGTCCCGAGTTTGATCGCAACTCCCATAAGTCGGTATCCATCTTTCGAGCCAACGGCAAACCGACCGGCCAACCAAACTGGAGCGTTTTTATGTCCTCACCAATGACCTTACGGTCATCAGGCCTCATACTTCTAAGCCACTCCCGTACCGGTTCTCGGCCAGAATCAAGGCAGAAAAACCTTACCGGAATAGGCCTATCCATGGACATTGATGAAGTGTACCAAAATTGGTACACGACTCAAGCTTTATGGCCGATTTCCCCAGCGATCAGCCTCTCAAGTTTCAACGACAGGCGCTGAGGCGAGCCGGCGGTCATGCGAGCGGCGACGCGGCGATGCGCGGCTGACTCTGCGACCTCACCGGCATCAACATATAAAGCATGCTATTTGCCGCATTAATGTGCGAGACCAGTCATTTCGCAGTATTTTTGAAGCATTGAAGCACTTTACAAAGGCCGCATTCTGTGCCATAAATGACGCATTGATAGACTCTCGCAAACTTATTGCCTCAAAAATGCCGCATAACATCGATTTCTCAACGGCCTCCAGCGAGGCCATCATCGACGCGCTGTGCCGGCGCCTGGACCAGATCCGCCTGAGCCGCAACGTGAGCCAGGCCGACCTCGCCGCCGAGGCCGGGGTCTCCCGCAGCACGCTGACGCGGCTCGCAGACGGCCAGCCGATCTCGCTGGATTCCTTCGTCCGCGTCATGAAGGCGCTCAAGCTGACCGATCACCTCGCCGCCCTGCTGCCCGACCCCGCGGTGCGTCCCGTCGAGCGCGTGCAGTTCCAGGGCACGGAGCGCCAACGTGCCAGCCGCAAGAAGGCTGAGCCGGCCGAGTGGGAATGGGGCGACACCGACTCATGACCGACACCGCCCGCGTCATCCTCTGGGGCCGCGATATCGGCGCCGTCACCTGGCTGCCCGACCGCGGGGTCGGCGTGTTCCAGTACACGCCCGAATTCGCGCACTCCGGCATCGAGGTTGCGCCGATGATGATGCCGCTGACCGACGTCCCCTACGAGTTCCCCTCCCTGTCGAAGGAATCGTTCAGGGGATTGCCCGGCCTGCTCGCCGACAGCCTGCCCGACACCTTCGGCAATACGCTGATCAACGCCTGGCTGGCGCAACAGAGCCGAGACCCGGCCAGCTTCACACCGGTCGAACGCCTGTGCTACACGGGCACCCGCGGCATGGGCGCGCTCGAGTTCGAGCCGAAGATGTCGGACACGCCCACCAGCCGGCGCCAAGTCGAGATCGATGCCCTCGTCGAACTCATCAACCGTGTCCTTGACGACCGGATCGCATTGCACGGCAAGTTCACCGGTGACGACGACAAGCGCGTCATCGAAGACATTCTCCGCGTGGGAACGTCCGCGGGCGGTGCACGCGCGAAGGCGGTGCTGGCCTGGAACCCGGAGACCGGCGAGTTCCGCTCCGGGCAGGCGCCTACGGACAAGGGCTTCAGCCACTGGATCATGAAGTTCGACGGCATCAGCGGCAACCGCGACAAGGAGCTCGCCGACCCGCAGGGCTACGGCCGCATCGAGTACGCCTACGCGCTGATGGCGAAGGCCGCGGGTATCGACATGATGGAATGCCGGCTGCACGAAGAAGCGGGGCGCGCGCACTTCATGACGAAGCGCTTCGATAGGACGACGAGCGGTGGAAAGCTGCACATGCAGTCACTCGGCGCGATGATGCACTTCGACTTCAATGCGGCCGGCGCCTATGCCTACGAACAGGCGCTGCAGACGATTTTGCGGCTGGACTTGCCCCGGGAGGGCATCGAACAGCAGATCCGTCGGGCGTACTTCAATGTCCTCGCCCGCAACCAGGACGATCACGTGAAGAACATCGCGTTCCTGATGAACCGGAAAGGCGAATGGCGCCTCTCGCCCGCCTTCGACGTCGCCTACTCGTACAACCCGACCGGCGACTGGACGAGCCAGCACCAGATGAGCCTGTCAGGAAAGCGTGACGACTTCGATGTCGACGACCTGGTCCGGTTCGCCGCCGTCGGCGATACGAAGAAGGCGCGGGCGCGGAGTATTCTCGCCGAGGTGTCGCAGGCCGTCGGCGACTGGCGGAAGTTTGCGCAGGAAGCCAGCATGCCGGGCACGGACATCGATCGAATCGAACGTACGCATCGTCGCGCACTGTTCATTTGATCTCCGGGCGTCCGCCACCGAGCCCGCTATCGGCGCACCTGCTCCTGCACGACGGCATCCAGCTCCTGAAGAAACGCGCACGAGAAAATGTGCGTCGACCTCGATTGCGGGTCCGTGGGCTTCAGCCGCTCGCGGGCAACCGGCTCGTCCGCCCACCGATCGGCAAGTTCTCGTCGGTAGTTGTACGATCGATCGCCATTGATAAGCCGGACTTCGGCACCCGAGTCATGGTAAGGCCCCTCGAACTCGAACGGCATCTCCTGGTCAATCGTGTCATACCGCGAGCCGCGCAGGCTGTACGTCTGAGGGTCTTCGAGAGACAGCTCCGCGACGAAAGCCTCACAGGACTGCGCGCCGTATCGCCGGGTCGCGACCACCGACGTACCCTTGGTATCCGCTCCGGCCAATTCGGCCGCGTGGTCGGCTGACACCAGGTAAATGCCCAGGTAATCCGGGGAGTAGCTGTGATTGGTGATCGAGACCGACCGCACCAGGAACCATTGCCCCGTCAGTGCATGAAGCTCGTAGGCTATGTCCTGCGCAGTACGCTTCGCGACCGCGCTGTCGCCGTAGATGATCGCGGGACCGGAAATCCCGGCGGGCGGCTCGGCATCTAGGAACCGGACCTCGAGATCGCGAGCCGCAAGCAACTCTGCAATCCCCGCGCGAAGCTCCGCGTACTCGCCGTAGGCGCCAATGTAAGCCACGGGCTGTTCCGCGCATGCCGCGAGTACCAGGAACGCCAGAATGCCCATACGCCAGACGACCGACATGCCCACCTCGCGGTATTAACCACGCACACCCGTAGCCACGGGAATACCAGCCTCCCCGCCCTCACGCCGCCGACAGCGTCGCGACGATGGGAGCCCCTCTCGTCACGATAATCGTGTGTTCGTACTGCGCCGACAGGTTCGCGGGATGCCCGACTAGCGTCCAGCCGTCATCCGCCTCGGTCACGTGCGTGCTGCGGGTCGAGAGGAACGGCTCGATCGCGACAACCTGTCCCTCGTGAAAGCGACGCGTATCACCGCGGTCGAAATAGCTGACGATGCCGTCCGGATCCTCGTGCAGCGAGCGGCCGATGCCGTGCCCCGCCAGGTTCCGGATGATCCTGAATCCGTGTTTTTTCGCAACGCGCTGCACCGCCTTGCCGATCCGGTTGATCGGCGCACCAGCACGCGCTTCGCCCAGCGCCTTGCTCAATGCCTGTCGCGTGGCGTGCAACAGTCGTGTCTTCGTTGCGTCGGTCGGCGGCACGACCATCGTTCCGCCGGTATCCGCGTAGTAGCCGTCCAGCTCGGCGGAGACGTCGACATTCACGACATCGCCGGCCCGGATGACCCGGCTCCCGGGTACACCATGCGCCGCCTCCTCGTTGATGCTGATGCAGGTGGCGCCGGGAAAGTCGTACATGACCCGGGGCGCCGACCGGGCACCGGCCCGGTCCAGCAGTTTGGCACCGAACGCATCCAGCTCCGCCGTCGTCATGCCCGGCTCGACGGCGCCCAGCATCGCGTCCCGCACCGCCGCCACGACGCGACCGGCGTTCAGAATGCCATCGACGTCGTCCTGGTTTTCTACGGTCATCCCTTGCTTCCGATCCCGTGACTGGCGATGGAGGTTCGCACGTTACCGCGGAAACGTCATGTGGACCGGCTAGCGGTAGGATTCGAAGACGCGGGCGGTGCCGTCGCGTTCGATCAGCAGCACGTCGTAGGGATCGATGACGCCCCCGTACTGCGGGCCGTCCATGCCGGGGGAGCCCCGCGGCATGGCGGGCACCGACAGCCCGATCGCGTCCGGCTTTTCATCCAGCAGGCGCTTGATGTCGCTCGCCGGAACGTGGCCTTCGATCGCGTAGCCATCGACCTCGCCCGTGTGGCACGAGCCGAACTTCACCGGCATGCCCAGTCGCTCCCTCGCGTCCCAGTTGCCCTCGTCGTGGAAGGTCACCGGGAACCCGTTGTCCTCGAGGTGCCGGATCCAGTCCTTGCAACAGCCGCAGGTCGGGCTCTTCCAGACGTTGATCGTCGGCAGGTCGTCCGCGGCCCGCACGGGTACCGAAACGGCTGCCACGACGGCGGCTGCCAGCGCCGAACCGACGAGTCGGCGGCGCAACGGATCAAAGGGTTCGCGGTTTCGCATACTCGTCCTCGCGTTCGGCGACTCACGCCGCCCGAATGAAACTCTCGCCATACTCCATCGGCTCCAGCTCAAAGCCCTCGGCGATGGACTGGCCGATGTCGGCAAACGTCTTGCGCCGGCCCAGCGGGCCCGGCGTGACGCCCGCGCCGTAGGCAATGACCGGGATGTGCTCGCGCGTGTGATCGCTGCCTTCCCAGGTCGGGTCGCAGCCGTGGTCGGCCGTGATGAACAGCGTGTCGCCGTCCTGCATCTTCGCCATCAGTTCCGGCAGGCGGCGGTCGAAGTACTCGAGCGCCTTCGCGTAGCCGTCGACGTCACGCCGGTGCCCGTACAGCATGTCGAAGTCCACGAAGTTCGTGAACACGATCGAGCGATCGGGCGCGTCGTCCAGCGCTTCCAGCGTCGCATCGAACAGCGCGGCGTTGCCGGTCGCCTTGACCTTCTTCGTGATGCCCTGGTGCGCGTAGATGTCGGCGATCTTGCCGATGCTGATCACCTCGCCACCCTGCTCCACGAGCTTGTCGAGGACGGTGGGCGACGGCGGCGGCGTCGTGAGGTCGCGGCGGTTGCCGGTACGCTGGAAATTCGCGGCGGACGTGCCGACGAACGGCCGCGCGATGACGCGGCCCACGTTGTATTCGTCGACGAGTTCGCGCGCAATCTCGCACAGCGCGTACAGGCGATCGAGGCCGAACGATTCCTCGTGGCAGGCGATCTGGAACACGCTGTCCGCCGACGTGTAGACGATCGGCTTGCCGGTCCGCATGTGCTCCTCGCCCAGGCGCTTGATGATCTCGGTGCCGGACGCGTGGCAATTGCCGAGTACGCCCGGCAGGTCCGCGCGCTCGATCAGCGCGTCCAGCAGCTTTGGCGGGAACGTGTCGTCGTGCTTCGTGAAATAGCCCCAGTCGAACAGCACCGGCACACCGGCGATTTCCCAGTGGCCGCTCGGCGTGTCCTTGCCACTCGAGAGCTCCTCGGCGAAGCCCCACGCGCCGACGATATCGGCCGGGGTCGTCGCGCCGGCGGCATAGTGACCGGTGCTCGCCTTGCCGGCCTCGAACAGGCCCAGCCGGGCCAGGTTCGGCAGCTTCAGCGGGCCCGCCTCGCTCGCCGCCCGCTCTCGCGCGATGCTGCCCAACGTGTCCGCGCCGGCGTCGCCGAAACGCCCGGCGTCATCGGTCGAGCCGATGCCGAAGGAGTCGAGTACGAGAATGATCGCGCGGCGCATCATTCCTTTATAGGCTCGCCAGCGAGAAAAACAAGCCGGCGAGGCCCGCGTTCATCAGGTTTACGAGCGTGCCACCGATGACCGCGCGCAGCCCGAGCCGCGCAATGTCGTGGCGCCGCTCCGGAATCACGGCGCCGAGACCCCCGAGCAGGATCGCGATCGAGCCGAAGTTCGAGAAGCCGCACAGGGCATAGGTGACGACCAACTGCGTGTACTCCGACAGTTCGCCGCGCACTTCCATGAACGCCGCGTAGGCGTAGAATTCGTTCAGCACGAGCTTCTGGCCGATGAGCGAGCCGGCCGTCATCGCCTCGTCCCACGGCACGCCCAGCAGGTAGGCCACCGGCGCGAACACCCAGCCGAGGATGCCCTGCAGCGACAACTCCGGGAAGCCCACGAACCCGCCGGCCGAGCCGAGCAGGCCGTTCAACAGGTAGATGAGCGCCACGAACGCGATCAGCATGGCACCGACGCTGAACGCGATCTGCATGCCGGTCAGCGCCCCGTTGCCGATGGCCTCGAAAATATTGGCCGGCTTGTCGGCAGGCGCCGCGGCGCCCTCGCCCGTCTGCGGCGCCGGCGTCTCCGTCTCCGGCAGCATGATCTTGGCGATCAGCAAGCCGCCGGGCGCGGCCATGAAACTCGCCGTCAGCAGGTAGCCGAGGTCCACGCCCATGTTCGCGTAGGCCATCATGACGCCACCCGCGATCGTGGCACAGCCACCCGTCATCACGGCGAACAGCTCGGACTGCGTCATGCGCGCCAGGTACGGCCGCACGACCAGCGGCGCATCGGTGTGCCCGACGAAAATGTTGGACGCCGCGGACACCGACTCGGCGCGGCTCGTCCGCAGCAGCTTCTGCAACGCGCCGCCGAGGACGCCCACGACAGCCTGCATGATGCCGAGGTAGTACAGTGCGGACATCAGGGAAGCGAAGAACACGATCACCGGCAGCACGTTGAATGCGATAGTAAACCCGAGCGTCGGCGTCACCTGGCTGCCGAACACGAATTCGATACCGTCGTTCGCATAGTTCATGACGTGCTGCACGGAGCGCACCGCGGACGCCAGCGCGCTGCGCCCCCAGGGCGCGGCAATGATGAACGCGGCGAGACCGGCCTGCAGCAGGAACGCGACGGCTATGGTGCGGCGGTTGATCGAGCGCCGGTGCTGAGACAGCGCGAACGCGATCAGCAGGACGGACAGGATGCCAAAGACGGTCAGGATCGCGCGCATGAGGCCCGATGATAGTCGGTACGGGCAGCTTGCGCGACAGCGAGCCGGCTAGTGGTGAGGCGCCTCCGGCTCGAACGTGCTCTCGCCGTAGTTGTCGATGCGATTGTTCTCGACGTAGTGGCCCTCGTAGGACATCAGCCAGATCAGCACGAGGATCGCGACGGGCGGCGCGAGTATCGCGAGTTTCAGTGACAAGCGCTCCCAGCCCATGTGCATGAAGATCCAGACGATGCCGCCGGCCTTCAGCATCATGAACGTCAGGATCAACGCCGTCCGCAGGGCCCCGTCCGGCATGAAGTCGGTCGCGTACGAGAAGCCGCTGAGCACGAATAACGCGCCCCACATGATCCAGTAGATCTTGAGCGGATGCTGTTGTCCTTCTGCGGATGCCATCGAACCGTCCTTACCAGAGATAGAAGAAGGCGAAAATGAAGACCCACACGAGGTCGACGAAATGCCAGTAGAGCCCCGCGATCTCGACGATCTCGTACTTGCCGCCGCGGCGCTCGTAAAACCCGTTTCGGACCCGATTCGCGACGACCAGCAGGTAGATCACGCCGGCCGACACGTGCATGCCGTGGAAGCCCGTGATCATGAAGAAACTGGAACCGAACTGCGCGGCGCCGAAGGGGTTCTCCCAGGGGCGCACGCCTTCCATGATCAGCTTCGTCCACTCGAAGGCCTGCATGCTGACGAACGTCGCGCCGAGCAGCGCCGTCGCGACCATCAGCCAGAACGTCTTCTTGCGGTCCTTGCGATAACCGTAATTCACGGCCAGCGCCATCGTGCCGGACGAGGTGATGAGCACGAAGGTCATGATCGCGATCAGCAACAGCGGCACGCTCACCCCGAACAGCGTCAGGCCGAAGACTTCGCTCGGGTTCGGCCAGGGATCCGTCGTCGAGATGCGCACCTTCATGTACGACACGAGAAAGCAGCTGAAGATGAACGTGTCGGACAGCAGGAAGATCCACATCATGGCCTTGCCCCAGGGCACGGGGAAGACCTGCTTGTCGCGCGAGAAGTCGTGCTCGACGCCGCGCTTGCCGGTCGGCTCGATGGCCGCTTCTGAACCCATTACCGCTTCAGACATACGTCAACGCCCTCGCATCAGGTTGACAACAAGTACCCGAAGATCACCAGCCAGACGACCAGCAGGAAGTGCCAGTACACCGCACACAGCTCGATGCTGCGCCGCACGCGCACCGTGCCATGGCCCGCGGCGAGCCGCGCCGTGGCCATCGCCCATACCACCAGCCCGCCCAGCAGGTGCAGGCCGTGCACCGCCGTCAGGAAATAGAAGAATGCATTGGCCGGGTTGCCGGACAGCGTCAGGCCGTCGGCCATGAGCTCGCGCCACGCCAGCAACTGGCCGGCCAGGAACGCAAACGACAGCAGGCCGGTCAGCGCCATGCCGGGCAGCAGGCGCGCCACCCGGTCGTCGATCGCGGCCTGCCGGGTCCACTGGAATGCGAAACTCGCGACGACGAGGATGCCGGTATTGACCCACAGCAGCGCCGGTTCGGACAACGGCACCCAGTCGCCGAGTTCCATCCGCTCCGCGTATGCCGACATGACGAGCGCGAAGAACGACGTCATGACGGCCATCAGCACGCTCAGCGCGATCGTCTTCGCGTTCGCGCCGAGCGGCGCCTCGTGCGCGGTCTCGCTGACCGTCTCCGCGACCCAGGGTCTCGTGTTGAACGACTGCTTCAGCAGCCAGCCGAAGAACACGGCCAGGATGACCGCCAGGACCAGGAGAATGAATTCCATCCCGCCGCGGCCCCCTAGTGATCGCCGCCGTGCTCACGCCCGGCCGGCGCCTTGTCCGGCGGCACGTTCTGCGGGATGAAGTCATCCGGGTAGCCCGGCACGCTGTAGTCGTAGGCCCAGCGGTAGCAGACCGGCAGGTCGTGGCCCCAGTTGCCGTGCTTCGGCGGCGTGTCCGGCGTCTGCCACTCGAGCGACGTCGCCTTCCACGGATTCGAACCCGCCGGCTTGCCACTCTTCAGGCTCCAGATCACGTTCACGAAGAACAGGATCTGCGTCGCGGCGACGAACAGCGCCGACACCGTGATCGCCGCGTTCAGGTCCTGTGCCGAGGCGGGCAGGAAGTCGGTGTTGCCCATCGCGAAGTAGCGGCGCGGCACGCCCTGGAAGCCAAGGTAGTGCATCGGCAGGTAGATCGCGTAGGTGCCGAGGAACGTCATCCAGAAGTGCCACTTCCCGAGCGTTTCGTTGTACATCTTGCCGGTGATCTTCGGGAACCAGTGGTAGATGGCGCCGAACACGACGAGGATCGGCGAGACGCCCATGACCATGTGGAAGTGCGCGACAACGAAGTAGGTGTCGGACAGCGGCAGGTCGATCGTCACGTTGCCGAGGAACAGGCCGGTCAGCCCGCCGTGGATGAACGTGAAGATGAAGCCGATCGCGAACAGCATCGGCGTGCGCAGGTGAATGTGCCCCTGCCACAGCGTCAGCACCCAGTTGTACACCTTGATGGCCGTCGGCACCGCGATGATCAGCGTCGTCGTCGCGAAGAAGAAGCCGAAATACGGGTGCATGCCGGACACGTACATGTGGTGTGCCCACACGATGAACGACAGCCCGCCGATCGCGATGATGGCCCACACCATCATGCGGTAGCCGAAGATGTTCTTGCGCGCGTGCGTGGACAACAGGTCCGACACGATGCCGAAGGCCGGCAGCGCGACGATGTACACCTCCGGGTGCCCGAAGAACCAGAACAGGTGCTGGAACAGGATCGGGCTGCCGCCCGTGTAGCCCGGGTCCGCGCCCATCGAGCTGACGGCCGGCATGAAAAAGCTGGTCATCAGCGTCTTGTCGAGCAGCATCATGATCGCGCTCACGAGCAGCGCCGGGAACGCGAGCAGGCCGAGCACGGTCGCGGTGAAGATGCCCCACACGGACAGTGGCATGCGCATCAGCGTCATGCCCCGGCAGCGCGCCTGCAGGACCGTGGTGATGTAGTTCAGGCCGCCCATCGTGAACGCCACGATGAACACGGCGAGCGAGATGAGCATCAGCACGATGCCCCACTCGACGCCGGGCGTGCCGGGCATGATCGCCTGCGGCGGGTACAGCGTCCAGCCGGCGCCGGTGGAGCCGCCCGGCACGAAGAAGCTGGCGAGCAGGATCAACACGGACAGCAGGTACACCCAGTACGACAGCATGTTCATGTACGGAAACACCATGTCGCGCGAGCCGCACATCAGCGGGATCAGGTAGTTGCCGAAGCCGCCGAGGAACAGCGCCGTCAGCAGGTAGATCACCATGATCATCCCGTGCATCGTGATGAACTGGTAGTAGTTCTCCGGGTTCACGAAATGCACGTCCTCGGGGAACCCGAGCTGCAGGCGCATCATCGCGGACAGGATGAGTGCGATGACACCGACGAAGATGGCGGTGAGCCCGTACTGCACCGCGATGACCTTGTGGTCCTGGCTCCAGACGTACTTCGTGATGAAGGTCTGTGGATCGTGATGTTCGATCTCGTGATCGCGATCGGCTATTGCGACGTATGCCATGCTCTATTCCCCGTTCCGGGCAGTCATATCCGCCGTCGATTCCGTGTCCAGCGTGTTGATATAGGCCACCAGGTCGTTGATCGCCTGGTCGTCCTTCAGGATGCGGCCCATGAAGCCCATCTGCATGCCGTAGTAGTCCTGCGGGTGCGCGCCCCGCACGCCGTCGCGGAAGTTCGCGAGCTGCCGCGCGAGGTACCAGTCGCTCATGCCCGCGTAACGCGGTGCATTCGTCGCGTAATTGCCCATCCCGTCCGCGCCGTGGCAGTAGGCACAGACCGCGGCGAGCCGGCGGCCGTTGTCGGCGTTGCCCTCCACGGTAGCGGGCGCGGCGGTGTCGGGCAGGCGCGATATATGCGCCGCGACGTTCGCAATGGCCGTGTCATCGGCCAGCATCGCCGCCATCGGCGCCATCTGTTTGCCGAACGTGTCGTCTTCGTGCGTGCCGCGCAGCCCCTGCTTGTAGGCGCGCAGCTGCCGTTCGACGTACCAGCGATCGAGGCCGGCGAGCTTCGGCGCATTCATCGCCTGCTGGCCCTCGCCCTGCGCGCCATGGCACGCGGAACACACCGCGTACTGGCCCGCGCCCACCATCGCGTCGCCGGCCGGCGCGGACTGCGTCTCGGCGAACGTCGGCTGGTTGGAGAGCCAGGTCTCGAAGTCCGCGGCGTCCTCGACGACGACTGCGCCGCGCATCGTGTGGTGCGCGATGCCGCACAACTCCTCGCAGAGTATTTCGTAGCGACCGTTCTCGGTCGGCGTGAGCCACATGTAGGTGTCCATGCCGGGTACGAGGTCCATCTTCACGCGGAACTGCGCCACGGCAAAGTCGTGCAGCACGTCCTTGGACCGGAGCAGGAACTTGACCGGCGCGCCCACAGGCAGGTGCGCCTCGGGGCTCATGACGACGATGTCGTCGGCGCCCCTGGGGTCGTCGGGGTCGATGCCGAAGGGGTTTCCCTCACTCACGCGCTCCGCGTCCACCTCGCCGAGCTTGCCGTCGGCCCCCGGGTAGCGGTAGTTCCACGTCCACTGCTGGCCCACGGCCTCGACCACGTGCGCCTCCTCCGGCACGTCGACGAACTCCGACCACACGAGCAAGCCGGGCGTCAACATCGCTGCAACGCCGACGGCCGTGAGTACTGTCAGGAACGTTTCGAGCCGCTTGTTTTCCGGCGAATAACGCGCTTTGGACTCATGCCCTTCGCGATGGCGAAACTTGATGATCGCGATCGCGACGAACAGGTTCACCCCGATAAAGATGATCGCGGTAACGTACAGCGTCACGTCGACCGTGAAGTCGACGCGCCCCCAGTTGGAGGCCAGCGGCGTGAACGTCCAGGGACTGAACAGGTGGAAGAGGATCGATCCGACGACGAGCAGGATCAAAACGACGGCAAAAGGCATACGTCAAGCATCCCTCTTTCAGTGCAACCTGACCGGCGGCCACGGGGCGCCGTCGGGCAGACGGTCTTGCCAGTTCGCTTTGTCTAGATCCTCAGAGCTTTCCTGTTCCCCGTCGTTCGACGTCCTTTTCGATGGCGGTATCGGCTGTTGTTAGTGCTGTTCGATACCGGCGAACTGAACCCCCGCGTCGAGCATAAGGGAATCAATGCTCGATTTCCACACCGCGGACGGACGAAAGACGCGCGGTTCCCGGGCCCTCAGAACGTGATACCCATGTCCTCTTCGACGGCATCGCGCGCCTTGCGAAGGTCGGCCTCGAGCTTGTCGAGCTCGTGCTCGAGCGGCGTCGTCAGCATGGCGGATTCGGCACGCAGTACCGGCATCGCGAATGGCGGCGTCGACGTCGCGGCCGCCACCGGCACCGTCGGCCGGCTCTCCGTCTCCTCCGGCGGCTGGTTAATGATCGCAAGCACCGCCGCCGCCAGCGCGACACCGGTGAGACCGCTCGCCAGCCACATCGTCCAGCGAGGCCGCGATTTCGGCACCGGCCGCGCGACGTCGTCCGCGATCGCGTTCAGTGATGCGCGAATCCGGTCGTCGAGCTCCGGCGAGACGCGCGCGTCGATCCTGCGCGCATCGTCGCGAAGGCGCGTTTCCAGGTCATCCATAGACTTCACTCCGGCCGGGTGCGGCGCTGTCACTCAATGCCTCATCCAGCGATTGTCGGGCCCGCATCAGGTTTACCTTCGTCCACGACTCGCTGCGGTTCACGACGGTCGCGACGTCGCGCACGGACATGTCCTCCACCGTGCGCAGCCACAGCGCAGCGTACACGTCGTCGTTCAAGACGCGCCGCGCCACCACCCACAGGTTTTCCCGTTCGCTCGCCGCGATGCACTGTTCGAGCGGATCCGACCCGGCGGCCGGCAACGTGTCGGGGTCCGCGCCCTCCGGTGCCCGGAACCCTGCCGCATTACGCAGCGCGATGCGGTACAGCCACGTGCTGAACCGCCAGCGGGCATCGTAGGTATGCAGGTAGCGAAACGCATTCAGGAACGTGTCCTGCAACGCGTCTTCCGCGTCCGCGAAGCTTTGGCAGCGCGTCACCAGGAACCGCAGCAGCCGATCACGGTACTGGTGAACGAGCTCGGTGAAGGCATCCACCGAGCCCGTCCGGGCAGCATTGATCAGGTCCAGTTCGTCGCTCACCGTCCGCGCCGCTGCCCGAAGGGACTCAGACCTCGTCGAGCGCGGCGGCCAGCATCTCGGGCGTCAGCGCCACGCTGATCTTCAGCCGAACGTCGTCGACGTCGACGCGCGTGTTCTGAAGGAACTGCGCGATCTCCGGGTCCATCTCCGTGCTGAACGCCTGCAGCGCGATCAATCCGCGAACGATACTGGCCAGCGATTCCGCGGTGGCGGCCTCGGTGGCGATCAGCTGCGCCTCGATCGCGATCTTGCCCGCCACGTCGGCGATCATGACCGCAACGTGCTTCGTGTTGCGCATGATGTTCGACTCGAAGCCGCCCTCTTCATCGTCGTCGAAACCGTTCGTGTCCATGCCGGCCTGGATCAGGCTGTGTTCCGCCGTCAGCACGAACAGCGTGCCGTTGTTGCTGCGGTTGCCGGGTATGCGGCCGTCGTTCGCGAGGAGCGCTTCCATCTGGCCCTTCCTCGCAGCCACGACCAGCTTGTCGCGAACGTCGAAGCTGAAATAGAACTCGTTGTCGATGCCGTCGATTTCGACGTCGCGGTCCTCGTCGTCGCCCCGCACGTAGTAATAGGTCTTGCCGCCCGACTTGAGCAGCTCGAAGCGTTCCGCCCCGGAGGCCGCCGCGAGCGCCTTGTCCCGGGTCGACTGGCTGAACTTGCCGTCGACGACCATGATCGCGCCGTCCGCCTGCGTGGCGAAGGCCGTCACCCGGCTGACTTCCTTGCCGAGGTCGATGCCGGACTCCTCGCGGATTTCGGAGAACACCTCGGACTCCAGCCAGGCGTACAGGCTCGTGCCGGCGTCCGTGCCGCGCATTCGCTCCAGGTCCGCATGGAAATACCACGTCGTGCCGGCCGGGAGCTCGTCCGCGCCGACCGCGGCACCGGCCGGCGAAGCAAAGGCCGCCGCGATCAGCAGCAGCGGGAAGATCAGTCGATTCGGGCGCATCGTTTGAAGTCCTCGGGTCACAGGGTTCGTACCCCCTTATAGCGCCCCGGATGCCGGCCGGTTACACCGGGACCGTGCGATTTACTCTCCGGCCGGCCGTTCCCAGGTGAGGAAGCTGACACCCCAGGTCAGCAGGAGGCCGACCGCAAACCCCGGGATCGCTTCGTAAAGGTCCCACGTGTGCTCCTTGATGTAGAGCACCCAGACGACGCTGGTCAGAAAGCCGCCTGACATGCCGGCAATGATGCCGGCTCGTGTGATCTTGCGGTAATAGAGCAACCCCAGCGTCGCCGGCCCGAACGCGGCACCGAGGCCGGACCAGGCAAACAGCACGAACCAGAAGATGAGTTCCGCCTCGGGAATCGCGAACGCGATACCGATGATGCCGATGACGATCGTGACGATCTTGCCGTACCCGGACAGCTCGCGCTCCGATTTCGTACTGCCCATGATCTTCTGCACGGTGTCGCGGATGACCGCCGACGAGGCGAGCAGCAACAGCGAATCCACGGTCGACATGATCGCCGCCAGCACGACGACCAGCAGCAGACCCGAGATGACGGCCGGGAACAGGTTGCTCGATATCACCGGGAAGATCGACTCGCTGTCTTCCAGCCCCGGGAACAGCGCCCTGCCGGCGATGCCCGCCGTGACGGCGCCGCCCGTAAAGAAGATCATCACGATCACCGCCATGATGCGTGCCTTGACGACTTCCCCGTCGTCGCGCGCGGACATGTAGCGGATCAGGAGCTGCGGCACGCCCATGAACGGGAGGCCGATCGCCACGAAACTTGCGATGGCGACCCAGCCGGCAACGCCGGTCGCGGTCACCGCGAACATGTCGAGCAGGGCCGGGTCCTGCGCGTTCAGCGACGCGGTCACGCCGGACCATCCGTCGGACGCGTAGATCGCGGCGGCCGGCACCAGGATCAGCCCGAGCAGCATCAATACGCCCTGTACGACGTCCGTGTAGGCCACGGCTTTGTAGCCGCCGATGAACGTGTAGCCGATGATGATGATCGCGCCGACGATGACGCCGGTCCGGTAGTCCATGCCCATGAACCCGGACAGCGCCTTGCCCGACGCCACCATCTGCGCCGTCACGTAAGTCGTGACCATGACCAGGATGATCGCGACCGCGATGCCCCGAATGGCGTGGTAGCGGTCATCGAACTTCGCCGCGAGCACGTCCGGGAGCGTGATCGAATCCGTCTCGTCGCCCAGCTTCTTCAGGCGCCGCGACATCAGGCCCCACGACGCCAGTACGCCGACGATTTCGCCGACCACGACCCAGTAGGCCTGCGCCCCCACCGCGTAGCCCATGCCGGTGAGGCCCAGCAACAGCCAGCCGGACTCGCCGGTGGCATTCGCGCTGAACGCCACGACCCAGAACGGCAGTTTCTTGCCGGCGAGGAAATAGCCCGACAGCGTGTGTGTCTCGGCACGGCTCCAGATCGCGAGCGCCGCGAGAACGAGGAGGTAGACGACGAGGACTGCGGCTTCGACGGACATCGGCGTCTCCTGCTCAGTCGAAAAAGTCGGTCAATGCGCCGATCGGCGAGCCGGGCGGCACCGCGACGTCCGGCAAGGCGGCAACGCTCGACGGGTCCTCGCGGAATCGCTCGATCCGGTACCGCGCGATGCGCAGCCAGGCGTTCGCCGCCGCATCGCGCGTCACCGTCCTTCCGGCGCTGTCATAGAGGCGATCGATGGCGGCGAGGGCCGTACCACGCACCGCCGCATCCGCGGATTCGTCCACGGCCAGCCGCAGCAGCGCGTCCAGCACCAGCAGACCGGTCTGGCGCCGGATCTCCGCCTGTGCGCCGCCGCTGCCGGCGCTCTGCCAGGTGCGGTCCAGCAGCGCGTCGACGAGGTCGGCGAAATCCGGACGCGGCGCTGCCTGGCGGTTCATGCGTGCCGCCCGGGACGGGTTAAGCAGCACGTCGAGCGTCAGCACCGTCGCCGCGGCGGCGGGCGCGAGCGGGTCGAACGTGACGCCGGTCTGCCCGACGAAGGACTCGCGGGTGCGGGGGAACCCCGGCGGCCGTGGCGGAATCGCGGCGGCGATGCTCGCCGGCAGCGCCAGCACGTCCGGCGACAGCGTACCGAGCAGCGCGTCGATCGCGGCGCGCTGCCGATCGGCGTCGACGGGCCGCAGTGCGCTGCGCGAACCATCGCGCATCGAATAATCGAAAGTGACGCCGCCGATCAGCTTGCCCACCGCCTGCACCTGGAAGCGGTGCAGCAGGTAGACCGGCACGAGCACCTCTTCCAGGGTCGCGTCCGGCCGTCCGGGGCGAATGTTGTTCTCCGAGAAGCGGCTCAGCGCGTAGTCGCGGACGCGCAGCAGGTGCCCGAGTTCCTCGATCGCATCGGTACCGTTGTCCCAGAGGTTGCCGTCCGGGTGGGCGGTCCCTACGCTGCGCGCGTCGGCGTCCGCCACGTAGCGGTAGCCGGCGTCGATCGTCTCCGCGAGTATGCGGGCCCGCGCGGCATTCGCGTCCTGTCCGTCCGACACGTCCGCGTAGGCGTACATGACCGTCCGCGCGTCCCAGCGCCCGATGCCGGTGGCGTAGGCGTCCGACAGGTCCAGGCTGCCGTCGTCGGCGAAGCGCGCCAGCGGAGCCGGGTAGTCCATGACCGAGGCACGATCCTGCGTGCTCGCCGCGAAGTTGTGTTCGAAGCCGAGCGTGTGCCCGACCTCGTGCGCCGACAGTTGCCGGATGCGCGCGAGCGACATCTCCAGCATGGCATCGGGCACCATCGCGTCCGCGTAGGGCGCGAGCAGCCCCTCGGCAATCAGGTAGTCCTGGCGGACGCGCAGCGAACCCAGCGTAACGTGCCCTTTCAGTATCTCGCCGGTGCGCGGGTCGACGACCGACGACCCGTAGGACCAGCCGCGCGTCGAGCGGTGTACCCACTGGATGACGTTGTAGCGCACGTCCATCGGGTCCGCGTCTTCCGGCAGCAGGCGCACCTGGAACGCGTCCCGGTAACCCGCCGCCTCGAACGCCTCGTTCCACCAGCTCGCGCCCTCGATCAATGCCGAACGCACCGGCTCCGGCGCACCGGGATCGACGTAGTAGACGATCGGCTCGACCGCCTCGCTCACCGCCGCGGCCGGGTCCTTTTTCTCCAGTCGATGGCGAATGCCGTAATTCACGAACATCGGCGCACCGATCGGCGACGCGTAGTCGATGAAGCCCGGCGACCCGTACTCGAGGCCGATGACGCCGGACCGCGGCTCGTACGGCAGCGGTTCGTAGCCGTCGTCGGGGAGGCGAATGAACGAATGGTGCAGGTGCACCGTGACCGAGCGCGCATCCGGAACCACGGTCGGCAGATGCTCACCCGTCGGGTCGCCGGCGAACGTCACGACAGCCTCGACCTCGGTATTGTCGGGGAACGCCTTCGTCCGCGGCAGGTAGATCGCCGATCGCGACGCGTCGACGCGGTAGTTGCCTTCGCCCGTAGCCGACAGGCGCTCGGCCAGGCCGTGCGCATCGCGAAGGAAGAAGTCCGTGCCGTCGACCGTCAGTACGCCGTCGCGCTCGTCCCTGATCTCGAAGCCCCAGATCACCGAACGCGCGAAGGATTCGGCGACTGCACGGGACTCGAGCGCATCGCCGCTCAGTGCGCGGTAATCGAGATTGTCCTGCTCGAGCAGCACCTTGTTCCCGACTCGCCGGAGTCGCACGAGACGCGTGTCGCCGAGCTGCCCGCGGTCGAGGCCGAGATCATTCGACCCGACGCCGCGCGCCAGCGACGACTGGTAAATGAACGGGGTATCGAGCGCATCGATGGAGAACGACAGCCGGCCGGACGACGCATTCCATTGCAAGTCGACGAAGCCCTCGAAACCCGCCGGCGGCGCCTCCGCCGCAACGTCGCCGGTTGCCGTCGCCGTCGTGCCGGCGCAGGCCGCAAGACCCGCAAACGCCAGGCAGGCCAGAAGTCGCTGCGTCATTGCAATCCCCTTGTTGCTTGTTACCGGGTCGATTCGCGCCGCTGCCGGGCGATGCGGCCCGAGATGATTCCGCCGACCGTCAGCACGATCGCAATGCCCAGCAGGTATTCGGGGAACGTACGCGTAACGCCGCAATAGAAAATCAGGGCAATGTTGACGATCTGGAACGCGTTGATGAGCTTGCTGTCACGTATGGTCGCCTTCGGAAACCAGATTCGCGACAGCATCAGGATCGACAGCACGAAGAGCAGCATCGGCAGATAGAGGTGGAGCGGCATTGCCGACGCGATGTCCTGGTAGTGAATCAGCACGAGCACCAGCGAAGCCAGCACTCCGCCGCCGCACGCGGTGATCGGCACACCCGAGAACCAGCCGGTGGGCGGCTTGTCCGTGGCGATATTGAAACGCGCGAGCCGCATTGCGCCGGCAAGCGCGAACATGCCGGACGCCAGCAGCAGCACCCAGAACTGGCCCGTGTCGTACTCGATGCCCCCGATCTGCACACCCGCATTGAGCACGAGAACCGCCGGCGCGACGCCGAATGAAATCACGTCAGCCATCGAATCGAACTCGGCGCCGAAACTCGATGTCGCGTTCAGGACGCGCGCCGCGACGCCGTCCATCGTATCCAGCAGCCCACACCAGACGATCAGCCACGCGGCGAATTCGAGCTCGCCGAACTGCGTCGTGACGATCGACGCGAGGCCGAAGAGGAGGCTCAGCCCGGTCACGCTGTTCGGGACGGAGTATCGCAGTCTGCTGGTCAATGATTTGCCGGTTGGACGAAACGTGTCGGCCATTCTGCCTCTACCGCCCCCGAGTTTCTACTTTGCTGACGACCGCCGCCGATCTGTGTTCTCATGAGTCCTCCACGCAACTGCCGATGGCCAGAACATGCCCCGCAAGATACTGATTTTGTTGCTTTCCACTGGCCTTTTCGCGGCCTGCTCCGGCCCCGGCGAGGAGGCGCCCGCCGCGGCCGTTGAGCGGCTCTCGAACGAGTTCGTCGCGGGCTACTACGCGCAGTTCCCCGAGGAAGTCTACGAGGTCGGGTACCCGGACGCTCCGCGGGACCGGTTCGGCGATCACGGCCCGGACGCGATGGCCCGCTGGGACGCGAAGGTGGACGCGTGGCTCGCGGCGCTGGACGCCATCGACGCCGAATCGCTCACTGACGATACCGCGGTACTGACCTGGGTCTTTACACGCGAGCGGCTGCAGGCGATTGTCGATCGCCGGGTCTGCCGCACCGAACTCTGGAATGTGAGCCCCACGTGGACCGGCTGGCAGTCGTCGATCATCGCGACGCTGGCCGTGCAGGATGTCTCCACGAAGGCGGCACGCAACGCGGCCATCGACCGGCTCGCCGACATCGACCGCTATCTCGACACGGAGATCGGGAACCTGAAACGCGGCAAGGATGCCGGCTACCTGGCGCCGGCCACGAACGTGTCGCGGGTCATCGACCAGGTCACTGCGTTGATCGACACGCCGACCGACGGCTCGCCGTTCATGGACCCGGTCGCGCGCGCGGACGACGAGCGCTTCGCCCGGGTCTACCGCCGTGTCTACGAAGACGAGGTGCGGCCGGCGCTCGTCGCCTACCGGGACTTCCTGGAAAACGAGTACCCCGGGCGCGACGCTCTAGGCGTGGGCGCGAACCCGGACGGCGAGGCCTGCTACGCCGCGTCCGTGCGCTACTGGTCGTCGCTGCCCGGATCCGCCGACGCGATTCACCGCACCGGGCTGTCGGAGATGTCCCGCGTCCGTGCCGAGATGCTCGGCATCGCGGAAACCGTCTTCGACACCGATGACCTCGATGCGCTGGCCGAGCGGCTGCGCACGGACCCCGCGTTCCTGTTCACGTCGGAACAGGACATGCTCGACTACGTGGCAGCGGCGGTGGACCGGGCGAAGGCCGCCATCGGCGAGCAGATCGGCTACGTGCCCGACGCCCCGATGGTCATCGTGCCATCACCGGCCTACGAGCAGGACTCGGGCGGCGGCTTCTATGCCGCCGGGTCGGCCGACGGCACCCGGCCGGGCCGCTACCAGGTCGGCACCTGGAACGCGGCGTCGATCAGCCGCGGTGCCGGCATCGAGGCGACCGCGTTCCACGAAAGCTATCCGGGCCACCACCTGCAGGTCTCGATCGCGCTGCTGAACGACGGGCTGCCGCCGATCCTGCGCTACATGTTTTCGTCGGGCACGGTGGAAGGCTGGGGCCTCTACTCCGAGCGGCTGGCCGACGAAATGGGTCTTTACTCCGGCGACCTGGACCGCATGGGCATGCTGTCGAACGAGGCATTCCGCGCGGCGAGGCTCGTGGTGGACCCCGGCATTCACGTCATGGGCTGGACCCGCCAGCAGGCGATCGACTACATGCTGGAGCACACGACCGAGAACCCGACATCCGTGGCCTCGGAAGTCGATCGCTACGCCGCCGTGCCGGGACAGGCCACGTCCTACCTGGTCGGCAGCCTGGAGATCCAGCGCCTGCGCCGGCACGCTGAAACGCTGCTCGGCGAGCGCTTCGACATCCGCGCATTCCATGACCGCCTGCTCGCGAGCGGCGGGGTCACGCTGCCGATGCTGCAGACGGCGATCGACGCGTGGATCGAAGATGTTTTGTCAGCGCCCTGATTCTCACGGGCGTTCGACGATGCGCGCGCCGACGACGCTCACCGGGCAGGCGCCACCGCTGTAGGGGCCGATGCCCGTGTTGACGCGGCCCACGCCCCCGGACGCCAGCGTGCCGGCGAGTTCGCGCGTGAGCCGGCGAACCTGGCCGGCGCTGTCCGCCACGTCGATCGCGATGACGACGTTGCTCACGGTAGCCGGCGCCCGGTTCTGTACCGCGACGACCAGGTTGCCCTTGCTATCGGCACCGCACTGGGTCGCGAAATAGGCGCCCGGCTGCCGCGGCATCTCGAGCCGGGCCAGCGACATCGCCGCCGACTCGCCGATGTCCCCACCCGCCTTCGCCACGACCTTGTAGTGGCCGATCGCTGCGTCGAAGCGGCCCTCACGCTCCGCGATGCTGCCGAGCGCCATCTCGGCCGGCGCCGTCGGCATCAGCTCTCGGCTGCGCTCCAGGTCCGCCCGTGCCCCCTGCAGGTCGCCGGCCTGACGGCGCGCCAGGCCGCGTTGCAGGGGGTAGTAGAAAAACTTGTCGCGGCGTTCCATCGCCCGCGTGTAGTTCGTGATCGCGTCCTTGTAGTTCTTGTCGAGCATTCGCACGTCACCGCGAAGCGCGTGAAAGTGCGCCTCCTCCGGCAGCAGGTCGAGTGCCGCGTTGGCGCGGTCCAGCGCCGTCTTCCGGTCGCCCTGCGACAGCGCCTTGCGCCCTTCGTCGTACAGGGCGTAGGCCGCCTCGGCGTTCAGCGTGCGCTGCATCTGCTGCCGGTACTCGTCGCGCCCCAGCCTGCCGCCCGCCGGCAGCGACGACGCCGTTGCACGGTTCGCCTCGACACGCTCCTGCGACGGCGGGTGGCTCGCGAACAGGCCGCTCAGCCAGTCCGTCCGGTGCCCGTCGTTCAGCCGCACGAAGGTTTCCTGCAGGTGCACGGCGCCCTGCGGGTCGTAGCCCGCCTTCGACATGTACTTCATGCCGTATTCGTCCGACTCGAGCTCCGCGCTGCGTCCGTAGCGCGTGTTGACGAGCTGCGCCGCGAGTCCCGCGCCGCCGACGGCGAGCCCCCCGTAGTCCGTGTCGCTGGCGACGACCGCGGTCGCGACCACCAGCACCTGCGACAACATGCCGCGGGTCACCTGCTGCGCGGAATGCCGGGCCGCCGCGTGCACGATCTCATGGCCGAGCACCGCTGCGAGCTCGGCCTCCGAGTCGAGCTCCGTCAGCAGGCCTCGATTGATCGCGATCTTGCCGCCGGGCAGCGCCCAGGCGTTCGGGACCGAGTTGTTGAGGATGACGAACTCGTAAGGAAGCTGCCGGTCGCTGACCGCGGCGAGGCGGTAGCCGACGTCCCGCACGTAGCGCGTCAGCTCCGGGTCGATGTCGTACTCACCGCCCTGTGACTGCTGGGACGCGAAGTACGCCTGCTCGCCCATCTGCAGTTCCTGTTGCTCGCTGACGAGCACGAGCTCGCGTTCCCCGGTGACCGGGTTGACGGAACAGGCGCCGGTGGCAACGGTGGCGGCGGCGAGCAGGATCGTGCGCAGGGCGTTGACGGTACGGTGTTGCATTTTTTACCTTTCGATTCAGATTGCGGTCCGCGGCAGCGCGATTTGCCGGCACTACGCGGCATCCGTTGTTACACTCCTTACAACACAGGTTCGTCCCGCCCGCGGGCACTGTCAACAATAAGGAACAGGGAGGCACGACATGGGATTTCTGGACTTCGTCAAGGAAGCCGGCAGCCAGCTCTTCAACACGGATGCCGAGGCAGCGCGAAAGATCAAAGAGATGCTGGAGATCCGCACGTCCGGCATCCGCAACATCGACGTGGCGTTCGATGACGGCGTCGCCACCGTCTGCGGGGACTGCGTCAACGAGGCGACCCGTGACAGCGCCATCCTGATGGTCGGCAACGTCAAAGGCGTCGAAAAAGTCGTCGCGGACGACCTCGCGGTCGACCCGCCGGCGGAGAAGGCGCCCGCCGAACCGCCACCGGCCGCCGTCGAGTACTACACGATCGTGAAGGGCGATACGCTCGGCGCCATCGCGAAAAAATTCTACGGCAAGGCGTCGCAATACGTGCGCATCTTCGAGGCGAACAAGGACATCATCGCGGACCCCGACAAGATCTACCCGGGGCAGAAGATTCGCATCCCGAAAGACTGACCGGCGGCCGGGCGGCAGGCAGGCACGGCGGCGGGCCCGGATTCACGCGCCCGCCCCCGCCAATCCCGGTACAATGCACGCCCGATGAACGCCGACCCCCAGACGCTGCCCGGCAGGGACACCGAACTCCAGCTCACGCCCGACGGCCGCCTTCGGCACCTGCTGACCCTGAAGGGCCTGGACCGGGACCTGCTCGTCCGGTTGCTGGACGACGCGGAAAGCTACCTGAGCCCGGTCGGGGCCGCCCCGGTCCGGAGCCGCCTCCTCGCGGGCCGGACCATCGGCAACTTGTTCTTCGAGCCCAGCACACGGACGCGCGCTTCCTTCGACTTGGCCGGCCGCCGCCTCGGCGCGGACGTGCTGAACCTCGACGTGAACACGTCATCGCGCAAGAAGGGCGAAAGCATTCTCGACACCATCTACACGCTCGAGGCGATGGCGGTCGACGTCATGGTCGTGCGCGATGCGGGCGCCGGCATCCCGGCCTACATCGCGCGCCACGTTCACGAGCACGTCTGTGTTCTGAATGCCGGCGAGGCCGACGTGTCGCACCCGACACAGGGCCTGCTCGACCTGCTCACGATCCGCCAGCACAAGGCCGACTTCGCAGCGTTGACGGTGGCGATCGTCGGTGACATCCGGCATTCTCGCGTCGCCCGCTCCACGGCCCAGGGGTTGCACACCCTCGGCGTCGGCGACCTGCGGCTCGTCTCGCCACCAGCCATGGCGGCGGACGACGACGACCTCGCGTTCGCTACCGTGACCGACAGCCTCGAGGATGGCCTGCGCGATGCGGACGTCGTCATGGCGCTGCGGATCCAGAAGGAGCGCATCGACGATCTCGACAGTGTGCTGTCAATCGACGACTACGTCGCCAATTTCGGCATCAACGAAGAACGCATGCGCGTTGCCCGGCCGGACGCGATCGTCATGCACCCGGGCCCGATGAACCGCGGTATCGAGATCGACGGCGCGCTCGCCGATGGCCGGCGATCGGTGATCACCCGCCAGGTGACGAACGGCGTCGGGGTGCGAATGGCGGTGCTCGCGCACGTGGCCCGCGCCACGGGAATGGTGTGATGACCGCGGCGCAGACGGAAGCGCGGCGACACGCGCAACGCAATCGCAACACGCTGTTCGTCGAAGATGCCGAGATCCTGCAGGTGCACCCGTTCGCGGGGGAGCAATTCATCCAGCGTATCCGCGCGCCCAGGTGCGCGGCGAACGCGAAGCCGGGGACCTTCGTGCACGTCACCTGCGCTGACGCGCTGCCGATGAGGCGCCCGCTGTCCATCATGCGGACCGGGGACGACTGGATCGAAGTACTGTTCAAGAACGTCGGCGATGGCCTGCGCGCGTTGTCGCGCAAGCGTGCCGGCGACGTGATCAGCGTGCTGGGCCCGATCGGCATGCCCTTCAACCCCGACCCGGCGCGGCCGCGATGTCTCCTGATCGGCGGCGGCGTCGGCATCCCGCCCATGGTGTTCCTCGCGGACCGCCTCCGCCACGACGCGCGCTACCGGCCGTTTGCCATCCTCGGCTCGGAGTTGCCGTTCCCTTTCGAACTCACGGCATCCGCGATCGATGTTCCGGGCATTGCCGACGGCACGAACAGCACGATGCCGCTGCTCGAGTCCTGGGGCATCCCGGCGCGCCTGACGAGCCTCGCCGGGTTTCCCGGTTGCCACGACGGCTTCGTCACCGACCTCGCGGACCGCTGGCTGCGCACGCTGTCGCCCGGCGAACTTGCCGAGGTCAAGATCTTCACCTGCGGACCGACGCCGATGCTGAAGGCCGTGGCCGCGCTGGCCGAACGGCACGGGGTCGCGTGCGAGGTATCGCTCGAGGAGTTCATGGCCTGTGCGGTCGGCGGCTGCGCCGGGTGCACCGTGCCGATCCTTACCAAAACCGGCAAGGCGATGAAACGCGTCTGCGTCGACGGCCCGGTGTTCGACGCCAGGTCGGTCGACTGGTAGAGCCGCTACTCCGGCACCGTCTCGCCGGATCCGCCCATTTCCGCCGGAAAGTCCTTGAGCTTCGGCAGCCCGTCGGGGATGCGCAGGACCGCCGATGCGTAGTTGACGTGCACGCCCGGCTCGAACGAGAGCGTCGGCAGAATTGCCGCGAAGATATCCGTGAAGTCGAGCGCGGGGTGATCGGACATCATGTTGCCGCCACACTTCTTGCAGGACTGCCGGATCGACGCACCGTTCTTCGTGTAACTCGCCAGGTGTTCCGCACCGCGGGTCACGCGGACGGCATCGCGCGTCCAGAGCGTGAACGCGTTGACCGGCCCCGCGCTCCACGCCCGGCAGTCCTTGCAGTGGCAATACCCCATTGCGAACGGCGCGCCGCTTGCCTCGACCTCGACCGCCCCGCAGAAACACGTGCCCGTATGTTTGTCGCCCATATTCCCTCTCCCGATGTTCATGTCAGGGAAGAGAAGTCTGAGCCTGTTGGCCCCGGTTCAGCAATACGCCGTATCGCGCCGCCTGACGCCGCGCAGCGGCCCGTCAGCCGCCGAAGTTGATCTTGGCTTCGAGGTTGGACCGTGAATCGGCGTGCGACATGGCCTCGTCGAGCGTGATGGTGCCGGCCTTGTAGAGGTTCAGCAGCGCGTCGTCGAAGTTCTGCATGCCCTGCTCGCCCGACTCCTTGTGCGCTTCCTTCACGGCCGAGATATCGCCCTTCAGGACCAGGTCCTTGATGTGCGGCGTGTTCAGCATGAGTTCCACGGCCGCCACGCGCTTGCCGTTGCGGCTGCGGACGAGGCGCTGCGCCAGGATCGCGCGCAGGTAATGCGCGAGGTCCATGAACACCTGCGAGTGCTGGTCCCGCGGGAACAGGTTGATGATGCGGTCCAGGGTTTCCGGTGCGTTGTTGGAGTGCAGTGTCGCGAGCACCAGGTGGCCGGTACCGGCCATGTCCAGCGCGGACTGCATGGCCTCGCGGTCGCGGATCTCGCCGATCTGGATGACATCCGGCGCTGCGCGCACGGCGCTCTTCAGGGCCCGGGCATAGGACTTCGTGTCGAGCCCGACCTCGCGCTGGTTGACGATCGACTGCTTGTTCGGGTGCAGGAATTCGATCGGGTCCTCGATCGTGATGATGTGCGACGAGGTCTTCTCGTTGCGGTGGTTGATCATCGCCGCCAGCGTCGTCGACTTGCCGGCGCCGGTCGCGCCGACCATCAGGATCAGCCCGCGGCGGAGCATGACGAGATCCTTGAGCTGCTCCGGCATGCCGAGATCGTCGAGCGAGGGCACGTCGTTCGTGATGTAGCGCAGCACCATGCCGACGTTGCTGCGCTGGTGGAAGATATTGACGCGAAAACGCCCTAGCCCAGGCTCCGAGATGGCGAAGTCGATCTCGAGCTCCCGCTGGAAGTACTCGAGCTGCTCGTCGTTCATCAGCTCGAACGCCGCCTGTTTCACCATCTTCGGCGTCATCTCGAGCTTGTTGACCGGCATGATCTTGCCTTCGATCTTGATCTTGGCCGGGGCAAACGGCGCGAAGAACAGGTCCGACGCCTTCTTCTCCACCATCAGCTTGAACAACGGTTTGACGTTCATTGCGGCGAAATCCTTTGTCGGGCGGCTCAGAAGGTCCGCGCCGTATCCTCTTCCATGATGTGCAGGCTGTCCGACTGCTGATCCGCAATCGATGAATCGCGCTTCGACTCGAGCTTGACGCGCAGGCGCAGTTCGTTCTTCGAATCCGCGTTTCGCATCGCTTCCTCGTAGGAAATGATGCCCTGCTCGTACAGGTCGAACAGCGCCTGGTCGAAGGTCTGCATGCCGAGCCGCGTGGACTTGGCCATGATCTCCTTGATCTGGCCGACCTCGCCCTTGAAGATCAGGTCCTGGATCAGCGGCGTGTTCAACATGATCTCCATCGCCGCGATGCGTCCGATACCGCCCTCCCTGGGAAGCAGTCGCTGCGAGATAATGGCCTTGGTATTCAGGGACAGGTCCATCAGCAGCTGCTGGCGGCGCTCTTCCGGGAAAAAGTTGATGATGCGGTCGAGCGCCTGGTTCGCGCTGTTCGCGTGCAGCGTCGCGAGACACAGGTGGCCGGTCTCGGCAAACTGGATGCCGTACTCCATCGTCTCCTTGTCGCGAATTTCGCCGATCAGGATCACGTCGGGCGCCTGCCGCAACGTATTCTTCAGCGCCGCGTGCCATGTCTCCGTATCGACGCCGACCTCGCGCTGAGTAATGACGCAGCCCTTGTGCGGGTGCACGTACTCGACCGGGTCTTCGATCGAGACGATGTGGCCGCGCGAGTTTTCGTTGCGGTGGCCGATCATCGCTGCCAGCGTCGTGGACTTACCCGAGCCGGTACCGCCGACGACGATGGCGAGCCCGCGCTTGTTCATGACGACGTCTTTCAGGATCGGCGGCAGGTCGAGGTCCTCGAGCGTAGGGATCTCGGTCGTGATCGTGCGCAGTACCGCGCCGACGTAGCCCTGCTGGATGAACGCGCTGACGCGGAAGCGGCCGATGCCCTGGGGCGCGATCGCGAAGTTGCACTCCTTCGTCGCATCGAACTCCTTGATCTGCTTGTCGTTCATGATCGAGCGGACCATGATCGCCGCCTGGTCCGGCGACAACGCCGTGTCGGTGGCCTTGTGGATCGTGCCGTCCACCTTGATCGCCGGCGGAAATCCGCAGGTAATGAACAGGTCGGAGCCGTTCCGCTCCACCATCTTCCGAAGCAGGTTCTGTGTCAGTCGTACCGCTTGTTCGCGTTCCATCTCGCCGGACTCCCGTCTCAGAAGTTCTCTTTATTCACTGCCCTGAAGCGTGCCTCTTCCTTGCTGATCAGGCCCTTGGACATCAGCTCGGCCAGGTTCTGGTCGAGCGTGTGCATACCCGAGCCCTGACCTGTCTGGATCGCGGAGTACATCTGCGCGATCTTGCCCTCGCGAATCAGGTTTCGGATGGCCGGCGTGCCGATCATGATCTCGTGCGCCGCGATGCGTCCGCCGCCGATCTTTTTCAGCAGGGTCTGTGAAATCACGGCGCGCAGCGACTCGGACAGCATGGCGCGGACCATTTCCTTCTCGGCGGCCGGGAACACGTCGACGACGCGGTCGATCGTCTTTGCGGCAGAACTGGTGTGCAGCGTGCCGAAGACGAGGTGGCCGGTCTCGGCGGCAGTCAGCGCCAGGCGAATGGTCTCGAGGTCGCGGAGCTCGCCGACCAGGATCACGTCCGGATCCTCGCGCAGTGCGGAACGCAGTGCCTCGTTGAAGCCGAGCGTGTCGCGATGCACTTCGCGCTGGTTGATGAGCGATTTTTTGGATTCGTGGACGAACTCGATCGGGTCCTCGATCGTGAGGATGTGGTCGGGCTTGTTCTCGTTGATGTAGTCGACCATCGCCGCCAGCGTCGTCGACTTACCGGAACCCGTCGGGCCCGTCACGAGCACGATGCCGCGCGGGTGCATCGAGATGTCCTTGAAGATCTTCGGCGCGCCGAGGTCGTCCAGCGTCAGGATCTCGGAGGGAATCGTACGAAACACGGCCGCCGATCCGCGGTTCTGGTTGAAGGCGTTGACGCGGAAACGCGCCAGCTTCGGAATCTCGAAGGAAAAGTCCGTCTCCAGGAATTCTTCGTAGTCCTTGCGCTGCTTGTCATTCATGATGTCGTACACCATGCTATTGACGTCCTTGTGCGTGAGCGCAGGCATGTTGATTCGCTTGATGTCACCGTCGACGCGGATCATCGGCGGCACGCCGCCGGACAGGTGCAGGTCTGACGCGTTGTTCTTGACCGTGAACGACAGGAGCTGGGCTACGTCGACGGGCATGTTTCTCCCTCTGGCGGCTTAGGTTTCCGGGGCCCCGGACTTACCATAACCCGGAGCGAATCTGGGCCTAGTATAGCGGAGCATCCGGAGCAAAACGTGATTGGAGTCACGGAAAACTTAAAGCTAGTCAAAGATTTGCTGGCACGGGCGGCGCGGGACGCGGGGCGAGACGCGGCCGCCGTCCGGCTGCTCGCGGTGAGCAAGCGGCAGCCGCCGGAGCGTATCCTCGAGGCCGCCGTTGCCGGGCAGCGGGACTTCGGGGAGAACGTCGTCCAGGAGGCGCTGCCGAAGATCGAACGCACGGCCGGAAACGACCTCGTCTGGCACTTCATCGGGCGCTTGCAGCGCAATAAAACACGGGCCGTGGCCGAGCGCTTTGATTGGGTTCACAGTATCGACAGGCTCCAGGTCGCGGAGCGCCTCAGCCGGCAGCGCCCGGACGACCTGGCGCCGCTGAACGTCTGCCTGCAGGTCGACCTGGACGACGAACCCGCGAAGGACGGTGCCGCGCCGGTCGACGTTCCCGGCCTCGCGCGCTCGGTCAGCGAACTGCCGCGGCTGCGGCTGCGCGGGCTGATGTGCATTCCGGCGGTTCGGGACGACTTCGAGGCGCAGCGCAAGCCGTTCCGCGTGCTCCGCGAACTCGCCGACTTCATACGCAACGAGGGCATTGAACTGGACACACTGTCGATGGGCATGAGTGGCGACTACCGCGCCGCGGTTTTCGAGGGCGCAACGATCGTGCGCATCGGCACGGCCATTTTCGGGGAGCGAACGGCATGACGCAGGCGATCGCTTTCGTGGGCGGCGGCAACATGACGCGGGCGATTGCCGGCGGACTGGTCGACGGCGGCCTTGACGCGCGCCGCCTCCGCGTTTCGGAGCCGCAGGCCGATGCCCGGTCGGCGCTCGCGGACCTGCTGCCCGGCGCAACCATCAGCAGCGATAACGCGCAGATCGTCGCCGGCGCCGAATGCGTCGTGCTCGCCGTGAAACCGCAGATCCTGCCCGCCGTCTGCCGGGGGCTCGCCGACACCGTGCAGGCAGGCAGGCCGCTCATCGTCTCCATTGCCGCCGGCGTCCGCAGCGCCGATATCGACGCCTGGCTCGGCGGCGGCCTCGCCATCGTACGCGTCATGCCGAATCAGCCGGCCCTTGTGCGCAAGGGCGTTGCCGGCCTGTACGCGAACGAACGGGCGAGCAACGCGGATCGCGACCTCGCGGGCTCGATCATGGCCGCGGTCGGCGACGTCATCCTGCTCGATGCCGAAGGCGATATCGACGCGGTCACCGCCGTTTCCGGCAGCGGACCGGCCTATTTCTTCCTGCTGATCGACATGCTCACGCGCGCAGCCGTCGACTTCGGGTTGCCGGCGGATGCGGCCCGCAAACTCGCGATCGGTACTGCCCGCGGCTCCGCCGCGCTCGCTGCGGCGTCGGACGTCGACATGGCAACGTTGGTGTCGCGGGTGAGATCACCGGGCGGCACGACCGCCGCGGCACTCGACGAGCTCGATGCCGCCGACGTCCGTGCTATCTTTGCCGCCGCCCTGACCGCCGCCCGCGACCGGGCGCGCGATCTCGCCGACCAGGCTCACCAGGACAACCCGGAGTAGACATGGGCAGCAGTGCAACCAACGCCCTGATATTCGTCATCACCGCGCTTGCGCAGCTGTACATCCTCGTGCTGTTGCTGCGGCTCCTGATGCCGTGGATGGGCATTCCCTTCAACAACCCGATCTCGCAGGGGATACTGCGCCTGACGTCGCCACTCGTGGTGCCGGTACGGCGCATCCTGCCGCCCGTCGGCAAGGTCGATACCGCGACGTTGCTCGTCGCCTTCGCGATCCAGTACCTGCTGATCCTGGCCATCTGCCTCATCGTCGGCTGGCCGCCCCGGATTCTGCCCATCGCAATCACGGCGGTCGTCGAGCTCGTCATGCTGACGGTTCGGCTGTTCATTTTCGCCATCATCATCCGCGTCGTGCTGAGCTGGATCGGCAGCCATTCCTACAATCCCGCGGTCGCGCTGATCGACTCGATCACGGAACCGGTACTGCGTCCCTTTCGCCGTGTCGTACCGCCAGTGGGCGGCTTCGACCTGTCGCCGCTGTTCGCCATCATCCTGCTGATGGCCCTGACGATCCTGATCGAAGGCCTCCGCCCGTTGCCGATCTGACGCCGCGCGGGCTGCCGGCGCCCCCTGAATGGTTTATAGTGACGCGGAGGCGCACGGCAGGATCCGCTCGCCTGCGTCGGGGGAAAGGCGCACGTCTCGGGGAGGGAACAACATGCTACGTTCAAGAATAGCGATGGTCCTGGCTTTGTTCGGCGTAAGCGCGGCCTGCGGCGGCCCGGGCGCCGACGCGGAAGTGCCGCAGGCTCAACCGGCCGGGGTTACGTCGGCCGACATCGGCGATCACGTCGTGCACTTCAGCGCCCAGGCAACGGACAAGTTGTCACCCGAAGTCGCAAGCGCTTACAACATCACGCGAAGCAAGAGTCGCGCCATGGTCACCGTGTCGATCATCGACGAGGACGGCGGCCATTCCACTGCCGGTGACGTCAGCGTCAAGACGGTCAATCTCACCGGCCAGCTGAAGAACGTGACGATGCGCCGTATCGACGAACCGGGTACGGCGGGAGCGCGGGGTGCCATTTACTACATCGGCACCACGCCTGTCGCGAATCGAGAGACACTCGTCTTCGATATTTCCGTGACACCGGAAGGCGTGAACACGCCGTCCGAAGTGCGCTTCAAACAGCAGTTTTATACCGACTAGCGCCACCTTTCGGCGGTATCACGAAGAAACCGCGAAAAACACGGGAAATAATGCGGGATTCCGGTTTTTCCCCCGGAATAGTTGTGCTATCGTCGCGCTGCTTTTTGCGCGGGCTCACGCCCGTTTTCTTTTTTTTCGGAGTTGATTTTTCATGGCAGCAAATACCAAGAAGGCACCGACCAAGTCGGAAATTTTTGCGAAGATCGTCGATGACACCGGGCTGACGCGCAAGGACGTCGCGGCCGTTTTCGAATCCCTGAACGGCCAGATCAAGAAGAACCTCGCCAGCCGTGGCCCGGGTGTGTTCTCCATCCCCGGTCTCCTCAAGCTGCGTGTCGTGAAGAAGCCCGCCCGCAAGGCGCGGAAGGGTGTCAACCCGTTCACCGGCGAAGAGATGATGTTCAAGGCGAAGCCGGCGACGAAGGTCGTCAAGGCCACGGTCCTGAAGGGCCTGAAAGACATGGTTTGATTCGACTCCGAATCAGGCGATAAGAAGCCGGGGCTTGCCCCGGCTTTTTTTTGGGCGGTTGCCGCGACTTACCGGTGCCGGTCGATGAACTCCGTCACGGCTTCGCGAAGGTCGATCAGCTTGCCGTGGAAGAAGTGTTCGACGCCGGGAAAGACGAGTAGCTCGGGTCCGGGCTCGAGCCCGTTCACCCATTCGACGGTTTCGTTAATGTCGACGAGCTCGTCCTCGTCGCCCTGTACGACGAGCCACGGACACGACGGCTGCGTCTCGAGGCCCTCAGCGAAACGGCGGACGGCCGGCGCGACGCTGACGAGCCCGGCCGGCGCGGCTTCGATCGCGGCGCGTATCGCGATGGCAGCGCCGAAGGAAAAACCGGCGATCCAGAGCGGCTGGCCCGGGTAACGGTCCCGCGCCCAGTCGATGGCGGCCAACGCGTCGTCGAGTTCGCCGCGCCCCTCGTCCCAGGTGCCTTCGCTGGCGCCGGTACCGCGGAAATTGAAGCGTAACGCGGCGAATCCCCGGCGGACGAAGCTGCGCGCGAGCGTGTGTGCGACCTTGTTCTGCATCGTGCCGCCGTGCAATGGGTGCGGGTGCAGGACGACCGCGACGCCGCGCGCCGCCTCGTCCTTCGGCGTCTCGAGCAATGCCTCGAGCGCGCCGGCGGGCCCGTCGATGACGAGCCTGTCGTTGTCGGGTGGTTTGGTCATGGGCGCTGCGCCGCTGGCCGACGCGCCGTTTGTTGCTGTAAAATTAGGATCTTATAGAGCTTTCGGCACCGGCGGCAAGCTGTCCCGGTGCCAGCCGGGGTAATCGGTGAATTCCAGGATCGATCTCGAGTCGCGCTATTGCGCGCACAACTACCACCCGCTTCCCGTGGTCCTGACGCGTGGCGAAGGCGCCTACGTGTGGGACGATGACGGCAAGCGGTATCTCGACATGATGAGCGCGTACTCCGCCGTCAGCCACGGGCACGCGCATCCGCGGCTGGTCAGGCTCGTGCAGGAACAGGTCGCGACATTGAACATCGTGTCGCGTGCATTCCACACCGACAAGCTGGGGCCGTTTCTCGCGCGTGCCTGCGAATTGACGGGCCAGGACATGGCGCTGCCGATGAATACCGGTGCCGAAGCCGTCGAGACCGCGATCAAGGCGGCGCGCAAATGGGCATACACGGTGAAGGGAGTGCCGAACGACCGTGCCGAGATCATCGCGTGCAACGGCAACTTCCACGGCCGGACGATCGCGATCGTCGCCATGTCCGACGAGCCGCAGTACCAAGCCGGCTTCGGCCCGTTCCCGCCCGGGTTCAGGCGGGTCGACTACGGGGACCTCGCCGCGCTCGAGGCCGCGATCAACGCCAACACGGCCGCTTTCCTCGTCGAGCCGATACAGGGCGAAGGCGGCATCATCGTGCCGCCGGACGGCTACCTCGCGAAGGCCACGGCGCTGTGCCGCGAGCGCGACGTGCTGTTTATCGCGGACGAAATCCAGACGGGCCTGGGGCGCACCGGACGCCTGCTCGCGTGCGAGCACGAGGGCGTGCGGCCGGATGGCCTCATTCTCGGCAAGGCGCTCGGCGGCGGCATCCTCCCCGTGTCGATGTTCCTCGCACGCAAGGACGTAATGGACGTGTTCCGGCCCGGCGACCACGGCAGCACGTTCGGCGGAAACCCGCTCGCGGCCGCGGTCGGCCTCGAAGCGCTCAACATCCTCGTCGACGAGAATCTCGCGTTGCGGAGCGCCGAACTCGGCGACTACCTGATCGGGACGCTGCGCGAGCTCTCGAGCCCGCTGATTCGCGAGGTACGGGGCCGCGGGCTGTTCGTCGGCATCGAGCTCGATCCCGAGCTCGGCAGCGCGCGTGCGATGTGCGAGGCCCTGATGGAGCGCGGATTGCTCAGCAAGGAGACTCACGAAACCGTCGTCCGGCTGGCGCCACCGCTGGTCGTCACGCGCGAACAGGTGGACTGGGCCATCCGGCAGATTCGCGAGGTCATCGCCCAGATGGACGAGCTGCGGCTCGCGTCCTAGGGTCGGCGGAATCGGGGAGAGGATGCCGAACATCAGCGTTATAGAGATCATCCTGCTGACCGTGGCGATCCTCGCGGGCATCGTCACCGGCTGGTGGGTACGGGGCAAGCGCGCCAGGCAGGAAAAAGCGGCGCTCAATGCCAGCTGGAAGGAGCGGATCGACGCGCAACGTGGCGAGCACAAGCGGCTCGTCGACCAGAACCAGGGCCTGATGGAGCAGGTCAGCCAGTTCCAGGCCTCGGGCAAGGATGCGTCGAACCGCGCTCGCGAACTCTCGACGGCGCTGAAGGAGGCCTTTGAGCGGCGCGATCACCTCCAGCGGGAGATCAAGGACGTGCGCGGCGAGCTCGACGCGGCGCGGAAGGAACGGCGCCGGCTCGAAACCGACCTGCGCCATCGCGCCGAAGCGGACAACTCGCTGCAGACCGCGCTGCGGGAAAAGGACGACAAGATCTTCAAGCTGAGCCGCGAACTGGAAAGCTGGCAGGATCGCCTGCCACCGCTGATCCAGCGTTACCGCGAACGCGACGCGGACGCCAAGCGCCTGGAAACCGACCTGGACCGCGCCTACGAGCGCATCCTGGAAATCGAGTCGGGCCGCGCGGCAGACCACACCCACGTCGAATCCGTCGATCGCGGTACGATGTCGCGTACGCTCGACGCGTCGAACGACGCCGGCGCAGAGGACGACGGCGCGGGCGCGCCGCTCGACGTCAACGGCGCCCCGCTGCACGACGGGCGGGACGACCTGAAGGAAATCAAGGGAATCGGTCCGGCGATCGAAAGGACCCTGCATGAACTCGGCTTTTTCCGCTTCCGCCAGATCGCGGAGATGAGCGAGTACGACATCAACCGGGTGGCGCAGCGGCTCAAGGGATTTCGCAGCCGTATCTACCGCGAAGACTGGATTGGGCAGGCGCGCGAGCTCGACCTGCGTCGATCCGCGCACTGACGCCCGGAGGCACGCGATGGAGCGCCCCTACGCCGCCGTGCCGGCCCTGCTGCTGACTGCGCTGCTCGCGGCCGTCCCGACTGCCTTTGCGTCTGACGAAGGCGTGCCGCCGGCGTGCCGCACGATGTTCGACTGGTTGCTCGCCGGCGAACAGGTGCGTTTTCACCAGGCCAGCGTCACGCTGCGCAGGTCCTCGTACGCCTTGCTCGAACGGCTGGCCGAATTCAGCGCGGACTGCCCGGGGACCCGCATCGCGATCACCGGGCACACCGACGCCGTGGGCCCCGCGGCGTTCAACCAGGCACTGAGCGAGCAACGCGCGCGCGCCGTCGCCGACTTCCTGCAAGAAAAGGGCGTGGACCCCGAACGGCTGGTCATCGCCGGCGCGGGTGACACGCAGCCGGTCGGCGACAACGCCACCGCGTGGGGCCGCGAACGCAATCGCCGGATCGAGTTCGAGCTGCGTCCCGGGCGCTAGCGTGCCGGGCGCTGGCGTCGCGGCCTACTGCTCGTCGGGACCCCGGGCGCCGAACAGCTCGACCTCGAAGACCAGCGTCGCGTTCGGCGGTATCGGGCCGCGGCCCGACTCGCCGTAGCCGAGCGACGGCGGAATGATCAGTTCGCGGACCTCGCCGATCAGGGTTCCCGGCAATCCCTGGTCCCAGCCCTTGATCATCTGGCCAGCGCCCAGCGTGAAAGTGAGTTTCTCGCCCGTATCGAGCGAGCTCCAGAACTTCTCGCCGCGATGGTCCGGCGCATCCGCATCGTAGAGCCAGCCGGTCGTGTGCACGGTGAGTTCGTCGCCGGCTTCCACCGCGCGGCCGTAGCCGCGGCGCACGATAGTCGTCTCGACGCGGGGCGCATCCGGGTTCGCGACGGGCGTTTCGACCGCGGCTTCCGGTGTCCGGTCGCAGCCAGCCGCGAACAGTCCGAGGGCCAGCACCGGCCAGAGCCTGTTCATGACCTGTCCCCGGTGGTCCCGTCGGCGAAATCCAGCGACGCCGAGTTGATGCAGTAGCGGAGGCCGGACGGTTGCGGCCCGTCCTCGAATACGTGGCCCAGGTGCGCGCCGCAGCGGCTGCAGGTGACCTCTTCCCGGATCATGCCGTGGCTCGTGTCCCGCGACACCGTGACGGCGTCGCCCGCGAGCGGCAACCAGAAGCTCGGCCAGCCCGATCCGGAGTCGTACTTCGTCTCCGAGCTGAACAACGGCTGCTCACAGCAGACGCAGACGTAGGTGCCGTTCGCCTTGTGGTCGACGTAGCGCCCGGTGAACGGCCGCTCCGTGCCCTTGTTCTGCGTCACCTGGTATTGCTCGTCGGTCAGCTTGCCGCGCAGCTCGCGGTCGCGCTCGCTGTCATCGCTCATCGTTATCTCCGCGTTCCGGTTATGCAGTATCAGCCGCGGCCGCGCCCATGATCAAGCGATTGACGCGGCGAACGTGTTCGGCGGGATTGTCGATGCGCGCGCCGTCCGCCAGCAGGGCCTGGTCCAGCAGCACGTTCGACAGGTCCGAAAATCGCTCCTCCGCCGTCTCGGCGGACAGGCGCTCGACGAGCGGGTGCCGGGGATTGATCTCCAGTATCGGCAGCGAAGCCGGGACGTCCTGCCCGCTCGCCGCCAGCATTCGCCGAAGCGGTTCGCTGAGCTGCTCTTCGCCGTGCACGACGCAGGCCGGCGAATCGACCAGCCGGCGGCTGACGTTCACCGCGTCGACCCGGCCCTTCAGCGTCCGCTTCAGCTTCTTGAGCAGCGGCTTGTACTCGTCGTTGTGGGCGTCCTTCGTGATCTCGCCGTCGCCGTCCGGCAGGCCGAGATTCTCGCGTGCGACGTCGACGAGCGGCTTGCCGTCGAACTCGCGCAGATGCTCGACGACCCAGGCGTCGATCGGGTCGGTCAGCAGCAGTACCTCGAGATTGCGCTGACGCAGCGCCTCGAGCTGCGGACTTGCCGACGCCGTGGCATAGCTGTCGGCGACGAGATAGTAGATCGCGTCCTGGCCCTCCGCCTGGCCGGCCACGTAGTCGGCCAGCGACCGGCTCTGCGCGCCGCTCTCGTCGGCGGTGGAGGCAAACCGCAACAGCGCCGCGATGCGTTCGCGATTTGCCGCATCCTCGACGATGCCCTCCTTGATCACATTGCCGAACTGCCGCCAGAAGCCTGCGTATTCGTCGCCTCCATCGGCCGCGAGTTTCTTCAGCATGTCCAGGACCCGATGCGTCAGCGCGCCGCGGATGGCATCCAGCTCCGGGTGCCGCTGCAGCATCTCTCGCGACACATTGAGCGGCAGGTCTGCGCAATCGACGATACCCTTGATGAAGCGCAGGTACAGGGGCAGGAACTGCTCGGCGTCGTCCATGATGAACACGCGCTGCACGTACAGCTTCAGTCCGCGCGGGGCTTCGCGGTTCCACAGGTCGAACGGCGCCCGCGCCGGCAGGTACATCAGGCTCGTGTACTCGCGTTTGCCCTCAACGCGGTTGTGGCTCCAGCGGAGCGGGTCCGCCACGTCGTGCGAAAGGTGCTTGTAGAACTCCTTGTACTCGTCGTCGCTGACCTCGCTACGCGAGCGGGTCCAGAGCGCCGTCGCGGAGTTGACGACGCGCGCGTCATCTTCGCCGGCGACAGCCAGCGTGACGGGAAACTGGATGTGATCGGAATAGCGGGTGATCAGGTGCTCGATACGCGGCGCCTCGAGGAACTCCTCGTCACCGTCCTTCAGGTGCAGCGTCACCCGCGTCCCGCGGTCGGCAAGCTCGGCGGCCTCGATGGTGAATTCACCCTGCCCGTCCGACGACCAGCGCACGCCGTCCGACACGGGCGTCCCGGCACGGCGGGTCTCGACCACGACGCGGTCGGCGACGATGAAGGCCGAGTAGAAGCCGACGCCGAACTGGCCGATCAGCCGCGCGTCCTTGCGCGCGTCGCCGGACATCGATTTCAGGAACTCGGCGGTGCCCGAGCGCGCGATCGTACCCAGGTTGGCGATGACCTCGTCACGTGACATCCCGATGCCGTTGTCGACGATCGCGAGCGTCTTCGCCGCCTTGTCCAGCTCGACGCGAATGCCGAGATCCGGCGCGTCAGCCAGCAGTTCCGGGGCCGCCAGTGCCTCGAACCGCAGCTTGTCGGCGGCATCGGATGCGTTGGAGATCAGCTCGCGGAGGAAGATCTCCTTGTTGCTGTAGAGCGAGTGGATCATCAGCTGAAGCAGCTGGCGAACTTCGGTCTGGAAGCCCCGGGTCTCCGGACTGGCGGTGTTGGTCACGTGAAAATCTCCTCGAACGCTGCGTGCCGGCCGCACGCGACAGCACGCACCATAAGGGCGAGCGCGAGATTTTCAAGGCGGCGCGGCGCCGTCCTGCGTCGGGATCGCCGGGCTCAGGAGCCCGTGCGGACCGGACGTGGGCCGGTCACGGAGCGGTACATGAGGCTGACGAACAGCAGTGTCGCGGCAGCCATCGCCAGTGGCGGCTCGCGGAACGCGAGCGCGATGCCAGCGCCGATCAGCGCCATGAGCAGGAGCGTGGACAGGGCGAACAGGCACAACCGGCGCAGCCTTTCCGCAGACAGGCGTGCGGCGCCGACCAGGTCGTCAAGGTCGTCCCAGAACTGCAGGACGCTTTCCATTCCCTGCCTGCGCATCTTCAGCGCACGATCGACAGCAGCGGACCGCTGCCCTGGTTGTCGTTCGAGACGACTTCCGAGTCGTCCATGGCGTCGACGTTCGATTGTTTCGCGTGCGCGATCGCACGGTGGAAGAGCTCCCAGCGCTGCCGGGCCGCTTCGTTCTTCAACGCGAATGCAGGAACGTCCGTTTCCTTGGGTTGTCTTGCCATACGATGACCGAAGAGAATCCGTTTTCATTGAGCCATTCGGTAAAAGCGACTATATGCCCGTCGCCGCTCCGCCTCCGTGAGTTGGATCACAGCTTTCCAACGCAGCATTTCCGGCAGTATGCGTGTGCAGAAAAAAGTGACGGAGGTCCGTTCCCGGTGCGGACGGCGATCACGCGATCGATGCCGAACCGCGACGATGCGGATCGCATTCCGTGCCGCCGATGCGAAAAAAAAAGCGCGCCCACCGGCGCGCTCTCGTCGTGTCCATGGCATTCCGCACGATCAGGATTCGTCTTCGTCCCGCCAGTTGCGCTTCACCTGCTCGGACCAGTTTCGGTAGCCCTTCCAGGTGTACAAGCTGGGGTCGAGTCCGACACGGCGACCCCGCGGCGCGGGTGCCTTCGTAATCCAGCGACGGTACTGCTGCCAGCCGTCCGCATCGTTCGCAGCGGGTTCGCTGGCCGGCAATGCGGCGTCGGGGTTGGAGGCCGACGGACTGTCTTCCGTGTAGTCGTCGACCCACTTGACGTTCTTGCTGTCGGGCATGGGCGTGCTCGGGCAATCCTTTGCACGCATGCTAGGGGCACGGCCGTCGAAAGCACAGGAACTGCATCACAATGCAGTCCGGTACTTTTTACAGGTGGAACAGTTAGTTGCGGCCGGTTTTACTTAATGCGATAGCACGGTGTGTAGTCGGTGCTCGCGATCTTCATACGCCGGTCCGCGACGAAAGCCGAGAGCAGCCCGTCCAGCAATCGCATGACCCGCTCCGACCCGTTGATGACGAAGGGACCGCCCTGCTCGATGGCCGCGGCCGTGTCTTCGCGCACGTTGCCGGACACGATGCCCGAGAACACGCGGCGGAGGTTCGCTGCGAGTTCGTGGACCGGCTGGTCTTCCCTGAGGTTCAGCGTCTCCATCGAGGCGTGCGTTGCCTTGAACGGCTGCTGGAAGTCGCGGTCGATACGGAGGCGCCAGTTGAAGTAATAGGCATCGCCGTGTTTCTCCCGGAACTGCCGAACCTCGGCCAGGGATTCGTTCATGCGGCGGGCGACGCCGATCGGGTCATCGATGATGATCCGATACCGCGACCGCGCCTCTTCACCGAGCGTCGCGCCCACGAATTCGTCGATCTGCCGGAAATAGGCCTCGGCGCTGGCCGGCCCGGTCATGATCATCGGCAGCGGCATGTTTCGATTGTCCGGGTGCAGCAGCACGCCGAGCAGGTACAGGATCTCCTCGGCCGTACCAACGCCACCCGGGAACACGACAATGCCGTGGGCGAGCCGCACAAAGGCTTCGAGCCGTTTCTCCATGTCCGGCATGATCACGAGCGCGTTGACGATCGGGTTCGGCGACTCGGCCGCGATGATGCCGGGCTCGGTGATGCCGATATAGCGGCCGTCGCGGATGCGCTGCTTGGCATGGCCGATCGTGGCGCCCTTCATCGGTCCCTTCATCGCGCCCGGACCGCAGCCTGTACAGACGTTCAGTCCGCGCAACCCGAGTTCATAGCCAACGAGCTTCGTGTAGTCGTATTCCTCCCGGCTGATCGCGTGGCCGCCCCAGCACACGACCAGGTTCACGGAGGCCGGCAGTGAGAGCAGGCGGCCGTTGCGCACCTGGTGAAACACCGCGTTGGTGGTGCCGTCGACCGTGTCCAGGTCGAAGCGCACGTCGTCGAGAATTTCGTTGCGCGTGAAGACGATGTCGCGAACGACCGAGAACAGGAGTTCCCGGATGCCGCGGATCATGCGTCCGTCGACGAACGCGTGCGCCGGCGCGCCGGTGACGGACAATTTCAGACCGCGATCCTGTTGCAGGAACGAGACGTCGAAATCGCGGTAGCGGTCGAGGACCGTCTGCGCATCGTCGGTGTCGCTGCCGGAATTCAGCACCGCGAGCATGCAACGGCGCAGCAGCGGGTACAGCCCGCCGGCACCGCTGGAGCGCAACTGCTCGACCTCGAACTGGGACAGGACCTCGAGGCTGCCTTCCGGCCAGATCTCGGCGTCGACGGTCGCGTAGGGTTGGGCCGGAGGGCGCTCGGGACGTGCGTCCGGTATGCTCACGGCCGGATTTCGATGGGGGTGTTCTCGCCCGTCATCAACCAGATGTCGATCATGTCGGAGTTGGATACGGCGACGCAGCCGTTCGTCCAGTCCTGCGTCCGGTAGTAGGTCTCGGAACGCGTCGGGTGATTCGGCTGGCCGTGTATCATGATCGCGCCGCCCGGGTCGACGCCGCGGGCGCGCGCCTCGCGGATGTCGTCGCGGTTCGGATAGGACACGCGTATCGACAGGAAGTACTCGCTGTTCGGGTTGCGCATGTCCAGCACATAACGGCCTTCCGGCGTCCGGAAGTCTCCCTCCTCCTGCTTGTCACCAACCGGCATGATGCCGAGCGCAATCCGGAAGGTCCGCAGCACTTCGCCGTCGCGCAGAAGGTGCAGCTTGCGGCTGCCCTTCTCGACGACAACGAAGTCGGCCTTCGGGAAATCGCTCGCCGCCACCGGCACGATCGGCAGTACGGCCAGCGCGAGGAAGGCCAGGGTCGTGCGAAGCGGGCGGCGCGTGGTGTTCATAAGCTGCGGTTCACGGCGTCGGTGACGGCTGAAGACTATCAAAAGCCGATGACAGCACAAGTCCTTCGCCCGATAACGGCATCAGTTCACGTTTCGCCCGGCGAGCCAGCACAACGGGCGACATCAGCTGCGGTCGCCGGGCGCCAGCAGCGGAAAGCGCACGACCGTGCCCGGTCGCACGTTGTCCAGGTCCAGTTCCGGGTTGTACTGGCGAAGCAACCACAGCGGGACATCGTACTCGCGGAGCGCCAGCACCCAGAGCGACTCGCCGCGCCGAACCACGTGTTCGCGCACGCCCGTGATGACGTTCTCGCGGAAGTACCGGTCCTGTTGCGTTCGGTGATACGCGATGCGCCGGGTTTCGAACGCCGCGCGGTCCACCGTGCCGAACTCGAGCCGGATTCGCTGCCCCACCTCCACCGGCGTACGGAAGGCGAAACCGTTGAGGTCGCGCAGGCGTTGCGTGCGGATGCCGAGCCAGTCGGCGTAGTGGCCCAGCGTCTCAAGGGGCTGAACCTCGATCGTGCCGTTCGTGGCAACCGTGTAGTCGCTCGGGTCCGACAACAGCTCGGTCGTCGACGCAGCGGCCTCTTCGTCAATCACCGTGTCAACGCCCATCGCCGCGGGCGCCGGCTCATCGATGCCAGCCTCCGCCGGCGGCTCGGCGACGCTGGCGACGACGTCCGCCTCGACCTCCGCCTCGACCGGTGCCGCAGACGGCGCGGGACCTGCGGCCGGAAGCCGCAATTGCTGGCCAGCCCGGATGCGGTGCCGGCTGCCCAGGCCGTTCAGTGCGACGAGTGTCGACACCGACGTGTCGTATTCCTCCGCGATCTGCGACAGCGTGTCGCCGCGGGCGATCGTGTGGAACAGGTCGGGCAATTGCTCGGCCGCCCAGTCGTCGGCGGGCAGCGCGGCGAGCAGTGCATCGAGCGAACCGTCGACGCGCGCGGGCGGCACGCGCAGCTCGAAGCCGCGCGGCAGCAACTTGCTGCCCTGCCATACCGTCGGCTGCAGGGACGGGTTCGCGCGGCGGAGTTCGGCCGCCGACAATGCCAGGCCGCTCTGCAGGGCCTCCGCGGACACGTAGCCGGGCAGCCGCGCCGTTGCCCAGACCTCCGGCGGGTCCCGCACGAGGCCGGGGAAGTAGCGATCCGCGTTCCTGTCGATCTCGAGCGCCGCGAGAAACGCCACGTAGAAGTTCCGCGACGCGAAGCCGAACGTGCGGCCGTCGTAGCGGCGAAGGATGTCGACGTACGCGGTGTCGCCGTACTCGCGCATGGCCCGGCGGATGCCCGCCAGTCCGTGGTTGTAGGCCGTGATTGCCGTCGGCCAGTTGCCGGTGATCGAATGGTTGTAGGCGAGTAGCTGGCCGGCCGCCCTCGTCGCCGCGTAGGGATCGTTGCGTTCATCGAGTACGTGGTCGACGCGCAGGAAGCGCCGGCCGGTACTGCGCGTGAACTGCCAGATGCCCGAGGCGCCGACGTGCGATCTTGCGTCCGGGTTGTACGAAGACTCCACGTGCGGCAGCGCCACGAGTTCGACCGGCACGCCGAGTGCCGCGAATTCCTGCTCGACATACGAACGCCAGCGGCCCGATCGCGCGAGGCCGTCGCGAAAACGATCCGCGATACCGCGTTGAAAACGGATCCGGTCACGGGCGCTTGCGAGCATTTCGTTGCTCACGTTCGCCGGCCACAACGCCAGGATACGCGCCTGTTCCCCGGTCAGGCCGTCGCGCTTTCCGGTCGCCAGCACCGTGAGGGCGGCGCGGATCCGGTCGCGCTCCGGGTCGATGCGCCGATTGCGTTCGGCCCGCGACAGGCGTTCCGGCACCTCGAGGCGCGTGTACACCACGCCGAGATGGCGATTGTCATGCAGGATGCCGCTGTCCGAGTCAATCTCGGTGAATACCGAGACCCAGAAATCGACGTCGGGCTGTAATTCCGGCGGCGCAGGAAAGGTCTCCTCGGCGGCAACAGGCGCGAAGAAGCACAGGAACAGTGCGCTGATCAGGTATCGGCGGGACATTTGGACTTATTCAAGTCTCCAGCGTAAATTATTGATATGAACCCAGTTCACAGTTCAATTCCGGGCCGTGCCGTAAGCTGGCGATGCTAAAGACGTTTTGAAATCACCGCAATCGACGTACTCACGGCCCCGAGCGGCCAGTTCATGACGACACACCACGCCGTTTTTCGTTCCCCGAGCAGCACCTGGCTGCTGCTCGCCATGCTCATTGCGGGCAGCGTCCGCGCGGGCGAGATCGCGGACGAGTCCATCGACACCGAGGAAAACGACACGGCGGAGATCGTGACGGAGCCGGCGCCGGAGGCCGTTGCAGTCCCCGCACACGACGGCGGCGACGGCGGCGACGGCGAACCCGGTGGCGGCGATTTCATCGAAACGGGACCGTTGCACGACAACCCGGTGCCGCTCGCCGAGGCCGTCGTCGAAGCCGAAGGCCAGGCGGAGCCGCTGCACATGCTCGGCGCCAGCGTCGCGCCCGGCACGTCCGCCAGGCTCTCGTGGGCCGCCACGGAACTCTTCGAGGGTGTGCCCGTCTCCACGCCGGTACTGGTCATGAACGGTGCGACGCCGGGGCCGACGCTGTGCCTGACGGCCGCCGTGCACGGCGATGAGCTCAACGGCATCGAGATGGTTCGCCGCGTGATGCACGACATCGACCCCGCGGACCTGTCCGGCGCGCTCATCGGCGTGCCGATCGTCAACGTGCAGGGCTTTCGACGCGGCTCCCGGTACCTGCCGGACCGCCGCGACCTGAACCGCTATTTCCCCGGCAACCCGAACGGCAGTGCCGCGGCGCGCATCGCCAATTCGTTCTTCGAGAACGTCGTGTCACATTGCGACGCACTCGTCGACCTGCACACCGGGTCTTTTGAACGCACGAACCTGCCGCAGATCCGCGCCGACCTTCGCGACCCGGACGTTGTCACGCTGACGCAGGGCTTCGGTGCTACGGTCATCCTGCACAGCAGGCCGGGTGCCGGCACGCTGCGCTATGCGGCGACACAGGCCGGCATACCCACGGTGACGCTGGAGGCCGGCGGCCCGCTCGAACTCGAACTGAACGAGGTGATCCACGGCGTTCGCGGCATCGAGACGCTGATCAGCTCGCTCGGCATGGTCAAACGCCTGCGGCTGTGGGGCAGCCCCGAGCCGGTGTATTACCGCTCGAGCTGGGTCCGCGCCGGGTCCGGCGGCATACTGCTCGCCAACGTCAGCCTCGGCAGCACGGTGCGCAAGGGCGACCTGCTCGGCACGATCACCGACCCGATGAGCAACGCCAGGACCGAGCTGCGGTCGCCGTACGCCGGGCGCATCATCGGCATGGCGCGCAACCAGGTGGTGATGCCCGGCTTCGCAGCGTTCCACGTCGGCATCCAGACCGCGGACGCACCGGCGCTCGACAGCTTCGCGATCGAGGAAGACGGCGCTACCGGCGACGAGGTCGACGGCATCTCCGAGTAGGCGGCTGGACGCAACCGGCCGCGGTCCATAAGCTCCGTTCACGATGAGCGAACGGAAAGCACTCTCCCGCTATATTGCCCCGCGCTACTGGCCCATCTGGCTCGGCATGGGGCTGCTCCGCTTGCTGGTCGCGCTGCCGCATCGGTGGGGCCTCGCGATCGGCCGCCTGCTCGGGCGGCTCGCGCACCGCGCAAGCGGGAGCCGGCGCGCCGTCGTGCGCCGCAACATCGAGCTGTGTTTCCCGGACCTGTCGACGCGCGAACGCGACGCGCTCGCAAGACGCCACTTCGAGGCACTCGGCATGTCGCTCATCGAGATGGGCATCGGGCGCTGGGCATCCGAGAAGCGCATCGGCAGGCTCATGACGCTCGAGGGCCTCGAGCACCTCCAGGCCGCCGTGGACGAGGGCCGTGGCGTGATCCTGCTGACCGCGCATTTCACCACGCTCGAGGCCACCGGCCGCCTGCTTGCGCGGGTCTCGCCGCCGTTCGACGCCGTCTATCGCAAGAACCGCAGCGACTTCATCACGGAACTGCAGCGTAGCGGCCGAGAAGTCTCCGCCGACGGCACAATCGAGAAGCGCGAGATCAAGAAGATGGTCCGCAGCCTGCGCGACGGACGGCCGGTATGGTATGCGCCGGACCAGAGCTACGACCGGAAAGGCGCGGAGATCGTCGAGTTCTTCGGCGTGCCCTGCTGGCACACGACCGCCACGTCAGTACTCGCGCGACTCGGCGACGCGGTGGTCCTTCCGTACTTCCCGCGGCGGCTGCCCGACGGACACTACGTGATGTCGATCGGCGAACGCTTCGAGCCGTTCCCGACGGACGACCTGCGCGCCGACACCCTCCGCTACGTGCAGGCGCTCGAAGCACACATCCGGACCTGCCCCGAGCAGTACTTCTGGATACACCGGAAATTCAAGAATCTCCCCGGCGATTATCCCGATTACTACGCCGATCTCGACGCGTTGAAATAGCCCTCGAGCAGCGCGTTCCATTCGCGGCCGCCGAAATGCATGCCCGGCCGCAGCGCACAGATCTTGCGCAGGCTGCGGTGCAGCCGATCCAGCGTCTGCTGCTGCCAGGCACCGGGCGGACGCAGGCGGCCCTTGTCGAAGTCGAGCATCCAGATGCGGTCGCGGTCGTCGACCTGGACGTTGTACGCGTTCATGTCCGCGTGAAAGACGCCGGCATCGTGGAACCGGAAGATCGAGGCGCCGACGTCCGCCCAGAAGTCGACCGGCCGCGACCCGCTTGCGATAATTGCCGACAACGGCTGCACGCCCGGTATGCGCACGGTGATGATGTCCGCACGGTACAACGGGCCATGCCGCGTAATGCGTGCCGCCGCCGGTCGCGGTACGCGCAGGCCGAAGCCGGCCATCTTCGCGAGCATGCGCCATTCACGAAACGCCCGCGTGTCGTCCTCGCCGGTGTACACGTACAAGTCGCGAATCAGCTTGCCCGGCAGCCCGCCGCGCCGGTAGTGACGCAGCACGAATTGCCGCGGCACGTTGCCGACGAACAGCGTGTTACCCCGCCCGCCGGAACCGAGATCGCCGCCGACCGCCTCCACGTGCGGCCAGCCCGACGGGCCGAAGTGCGCGTCCGAAATCTGGTTGATGATCGAACGATCGTATAGGATGGCGCCGGATCGTGTTCTCTCGACGGTTTCGGTCAACGGAATCGTTCCTCGGTATCGACTTGACCCAGTTGTTCGACAATCACCCGCCGGCATCCGTCTGCGTCGTGCGCCTGTCCGCGATCGGTGATACCTGTCATGCCCTGGCCGTCGTCCGCAATCTCATGGACAACTGGCCGGACGTCCGCGTCACCTGGATCATCGGCCGAACGGAAGCCGCACTGCTCGGCGACATTGCGGGCGTCGAGTTTATCATCTTCGACAAGTCGCTAGGCCGCGCCGCCTGCGACGACGTCGCGTCACAACTGCGGGGACGCTCGTTCGACGTCGCGCTGTGCATGCACGCGTCGATGCGTGCGAACCGGCTTTGCCGGCGCATTCCGACGCGGCTGCGCCTCGGTTTCGACTGGAAACGTGCCCGGGACTTCCAGTGGCTGTTCACGAACCGGCGCATTCCAGCCGCGCCACGCGAGCACGCACTCGACGCGATGATGGGTTTCGCGCGCGCAATCGGCGCCGGGCCGACACCGGTTCGCTGGGACATCCCGCTGTCTTCCGCCGACCGCAAGTTCGCGTCACGTTACGCGAGCTACCCGACCCTCGCCATCAGCCCGTGCAGCAGCCAGCGCAGCCGCAACTACCGCAACTGGCCCGCGGAGAGATTTGCGGCCGTCGCCCGCTATGCGCAGGAACACCACGGCTGCCGCATCGTCGTGACCGGCGGGCCGAGCGCACTGGAGCAGGAATACGGCGCCGCCATCGCCGCGGACGCCGGCCCGGATCTCGTGAACCTGGTGGGACAGACGACGCTCAAGCAGTCACTCGCCGTGTTCGCCGCGGCCGACGCCGTGATCTGTCCCGATTCGGGGCCCGCGCACATGGCCACGGCGGTCGGCACCCCGGTGATCGGCCTGTACGCGACCTCGAACCCGGGCCGGACGGGCCCGTACGTGTCACGTCAACTGACCGTGAACCGCTACCCCGACGCCGTGCGGCAGTTCCTCGGGAAGTCGGCGGATACCGTGCGCTGGGGTCGACGTGTCCGCCACCCGGACGCAATGTCGCTGATCACCGTGGACGACGTGACCGGAAAGATCGACCGCCTGTTCACGGACTGAGCTCAGGGCCGACGGCGCAGGACCCACGCGTGTACCGCTTCCGGGCCGATATTGCGCAGGCAGTTGTGGTGCGTCAGCGGGCACACGCGCTTCCGGCACGGACTGCAGTCGAGATCCAGGAAGTGAATGTCCGCGCGCGCCGTCAGCGGCCTCACGAAGGCCGGCGACGTCGGACCGTACAGCCCGTGCACGTGCACGCCGACGGCGGCGGCGATGTGCATCAGTCCCGAGTCATTCGCGACCGCCTGCTCCGCGAGCGCCAGGAGGTCCACCGCGTCGGCCAGCGACGTCTTGCCACAGATGTCGTGCAGGAACGGCGCCGACCCCACGAGCTTCGCGATGCGACCCGCCACCGGCGCATCCTTCGGCGACCCGCACAACCACACGTCGTAGCCGTCGCCCCCGAGACGCTGCGCCAGCGCGGCGTAGTGTTCTGCCGGCCAGCATTTCGAAGGACCGAACTCCGCGCCCGGCAGCAGCGCGACGACGGGGCGGTTCGTCGACAGGCCGTGTTGCTCGACGAGGCTCGCCTGGTTTTCCGGGGACACGTCCAGCGCGGGTGACGGCGGCTCGGGCAGCGCGCTCCCGCCCGGCAGGCCGAGCGCGAGGAATCGCTTGATCGTCTGGTCCAGCTCGACGGCGTCGAAGGGCCGGACGTCATTCAGCAGCCCGAAGCGCATCTCACCGCGAAAGCCGGTGCGCACCGGGACGCGCGCAAACCAGGGGATCAGCGCGGACTTGAACGACCGCGGCAGCACGATCGCCCGCGCATACCGCGAGCGCAGCACGCGGCCGATGCGCCGGCGCTTGCCGAGGCCGAACTCGCCGTGCCCCGTCTCGGCGGCGATGCCCTCGCGCACCTCCGGCATGCGCGCAACCACGGGCAGCGACCACGCGGGCGCAAGCACGTCGATGGGCACGTCCGGCTCGCGGGACTTCAGGAGTTTGAACAACGACTGCGCGAGCACCATGTCGCCGACCCAGGACGGGCCGACCACCAGCGTCGCGGCGCTGCTCACGGCTTAGCCGCCGAGTACGTCGAGATAATCGCGGACGCCGTGGGCGACGTCGCGGAACGCGACGTCGCACCCGGTCGCCCGCAGACGCGTGAGGTCCGCCTCGGTATAGCTCTGGTAGGCACCTTCGAGATTCGGCGGGAACGGGATGTAGCGTATCCGCCCGCGGCCGTGCCACTCGAGCACCGCGTTCGCGACGTCGTTGAACGTCTGCGCGTTCCCGGTGCCGGCGTTGAAGATGCCGGACACGTCGGGGTGGTCCAGGAACCAGAGATTGAGCGCACAGATGTCGTCGACGTGCACGAAGTCGCGCCGCTGGCCGCCATCGGGGTAGCCGTCCGTGCCTTCGAACAGGCGCACCTCCCCGTCCTGCAGCGCCTGGTTGTTGAAATGGAACGCGACGCTCGCCATCCCGCCCTTGTGCTGCTCGCGCGGGCCGTAGACGTTGAAGTAGCGCAGGCCGACGACCTGCGTCTCCGGGGCCGGGACGTGGTGCCGGACATAGCGGTCGAACTGCAGCTTCGAATACCCGTACACGTTCAGCGGCAACTCGTTGTCCGGAACCTCGGCGAACGCCTGCGAGGCACCGTAGACGGCGGCCGACGACGCATAGATGAACGGAATCCGGTGCTCCCGGCAGCGCGCAAGCAACAGGCGCGAATAGCCGTAGTTGTTGCGCATCATGTAGCGGCCGTCCCACTCGGTCGTCGTCGAGCACGCGCCCTCGTGGAATATCGCGCGAATCCGCGAGGCGAACCCGCTGTCCGAGAGCTTCTCCGGAAACTCGTCGCGGTCGAAATAATCCGCGATATCGCAATCGGCGATGTTGACGAATTTGTGGCCATCGGTCAGGTCGTCGACAACCACGACCGGGGCGTCACCTCGCGACAGCAGGTGCCGCACGAGATTGCTGCCGATGAACCCGGCGCCGCCCGTGACGATGTACACCTCGTCAGCCCTGCGCGTCGTCTGCGAGGACGTACTGTGCCCCGCAATAGGGACACTTCGCCTCACCCGTTTCCTCGATCGGGAGGTAGACCTTCGGGTGCGAATTCCACAGGTACATGCCGGGCATCGGGCACGACAACGGCAGGTCTCGCCGGCGAACCTGGTAGCGATGCTGCGCGTTGGCGGGTATCAGTTGCTGGTCGACGGTTCCGGCTCGGGCGGCCACGACGTTCTCCGGTGTTGAGCGACGAACCGGGAATTATACGCATCGTCCCGGGACCGGGCTACGGCGCGAAGACCTGCTGCCAGCACTCCTCGACGAAAGCGCGTTCGCGCCGGAATTCGGCATTCGGCACCCGTCCGCCTTCGTCGTCCAGCGCGAGGCGATGCTGGCGCTCACGGTAGCAACGATAGACATCCTGCAGCCTGGCTGCTGTCGGCAGCGGCAGTGCACCGCATTCCGCAAGTGCGTTGAGCTGCCGCACGTTGTCCGTGAATTCGACCACGGCCGGGTGTGGCGCGGCGTTGGAAAGCACGAGGTACTGCACGAGGAACTCGATGTCCCCGACGCCGCCGGTGCCGTGCTTGAGATTGAAGCCGTCGTCATCGCTGTCGTCGAGTTCCTTGCGCATCCGGGCACGCATGGAGAGGACGTCTTCGCGCAATTGCTCGCGGCGAACGCGGCGGGTCAGGATCTCCAGCCGGATACGTGAGAATGCCTCCCCGATCGCGGGACTGCCGGCAACCGGCCGCGCGCGCAGCAGGGCCTGGTGCTCCCAGGTCCATGCGTTCTCGTCCTGGTAGCGGCGAAACGCGTCCGTGCTGGTGACGAGAAGGCCCTTCCGGCCGCTGGGCCGCAGTCGCGTATCGATCTCGTAGAGCGCCCCGGTGGTCGTTCGCGTCGACATGAAGTGCACGAGCCGCCGGACGAGGCGCGAGTAGAACATCGCGTTGTCGAGCGGTTTCGCGCCGTCCGTTTCCTGTGACTCGCCGCGCGAATCATGCAGGAACACGATATCCAGGTCGCTGCCGTAGGAAAGCTCGAGCCCCCCGAGCTTGCCGTACGCGATGACGCCGAAACCGGCGGCCCGGCGCTCGCCGCCGTCAACGTAGTGAGGCGCGCCGTGGCGCGCGGTCAGCTCGTCCCATGCAATGGTGAGAGCGCGCTCGAGCACGACCTCGGCCAGCCAGGTCAGGCTGTCGCTGACCTGCATGATCTGCAGGTCGCCATGCAGGTCGCCGACGGCGACACGGAACATCACCGCGCGCTGGAACTGCGCGAGCTGCTCCATCGTCTCCTCGACGTCCGCGTCGGGCCGTTGCGCGAGCCGCGCGTCGAGCTCGCGGCCGAGTGCCGCACGTGACAGTCGCGCGGGATTGACGGCTGCCTCCAGAAGCTCGTCGAGCAACACCGGGAACCGGGCGAGCTCGGCACTGATGTGCGCGCTTCGAGCGCACAGCGAGACGAAACGCCGCATTGCCGCGGGGTTCTCGTTCAGCAGGGCGAGGTACGCACTCCGGCGAAGAACGCTGGCAACCACGTCGAGGCAGCGTCGGACGGCGCGTTCCGGGTCCGCGCACTCGCCGGCCATGTCGACGAGCCGCGGTACGAAGTGCTGCAGCCTCTCCGCGGCGGTCTTGCCGAGCTTGATAACGGCCGGGGAGCGGCGAAACGCGACGACCATCGCCGCGATCCCGGCTGCGGCGCCCGGTTCGAGCGCGCTTTCCCAATCCGCGACATCCGCGTCGCGCGCCCAGAGCCCGGCGTAGTGCGTTTCCGCGTCCGCGGCGTCCGCCTCGCCGCCGTCCCGCAACGCGATTGCGCCGAAGTGTGACGTCACGACGGCGCGCACCGCGTCGAGCGCCGCCCGGAATGTGCCCCAGTCCGGGAAGCCGGTCGCGAGACACAACCGGTCCTGGTCGGCCTCGTCGTCCGGCAGGTCGTGCGTCTGCCGGTCGCGCATGGCCTGGATCGCGTTCTCGGCACGCCGCAGGAACAGGTAGGCGTCGCGCAGAGCATCCGCCGTCGCCCGGTCCAGTCCGCGCGTCTCGGCGAGCCGCGACAGAGCCTCCTGCAGGCGCGGCGTGCGCAGCGACGGCATGTCGCCGCCGCGCACGAGCTGCAGGGACTGCACGATGAACTCGATCTCGCGAATACCGCCGGGTCCGAGTTTCAGGTTGTCGCGCATTCCACGCGCCCGCCCTTCGCTGGTGATGCGCGCGTGCAGGTCGCGCAGTGACTCGAAGACGCCGAAATCGAGGTAGCCGCGATAGACGAACGGTCGCACGATCTGCTCGAACAATTCCTGCTCGACGGCGGGCGCGTCGGTCGGCGCGACGAGGCGGGCCTTGACCCACGCGTAGCGCTCCCAGTCGCGCCCGTGCTGCGTCAGGTAAGACTCCAGCGCGCCGAAGCTGATGACCGGCGGCCCGCTGTCGCCGAAAGGCCGCAGGCGGGTGTCGGTTCGATAGACGAAACCGTCCTCCGTCACGACGTCCAGCAAGTCCACCAGGTGTCGCGACAATCGATCGAAATAGGATTGCGCATCGAGCGGCCGGTCGCCGTCGCTCTCCCCGCCCCCGGCATACGCGAAGATCAGGTCGACGTCGGACGAGAAATTCAACTCACAGCCGCCGAGCTTGCCCATGCCGATGACCAGCATCCGAACGGCCTCGCCCGCATCGTCGCGGACGACCCCATGCCGAAGCGCGATGCGACGCGCCGCAAACCCGGCCGCCGCGGCGATCAGCGCGTCGGCGACCGACGACAGGTCGTGCAGCGTCTCGTCGACGCGCGCGGTGCCGCTGACGTCGCGCCAGACGATACGCAGCAGCTGCCGGTCCCGTTCACGGCGCAGCAGCGCCTTGACCTCGTCGGTCGGCGTGTCGCCGCCCGCCGCGAGCCGCGCCCGGAAGGCGTCGTCGTACGGCGAGCCGAGGAATGCCGGGTCGATGCCCCGGCGTGCAGCCTCTCGCAACAGCACCGAGGCCGCGAAATCGCTGCACGCGACGACGCGCACCAGCGTCGCCAGGGCGTCATCCTCCGGCAGCGGGGCCGCCGCCGCCAGCCGCTCCACCCAACGGCCGGCGGGCGCCTGCAGGCGCTCCGGCAATGCGTCAATCAGGGTGGCAACGTCGTCGCTGCGAGACATGCCACGCAGTCTAGGGAGCCCGCCGGTCGGGGGCAATCACGATCGGGGCGATTGCCCTCAGCCGGTCGATTCAGCCGCGGCGCCGAGTTCGTTCAGCACGTCGAGCAAAGGACGCGGCTTGCCGATCTCGTGTCCCTGCGCGTAGTCGACGCCGAGCTCGGCGATGAGCTTTCGCGTCTCCGCGCACTCGACGTACTCGGCGACGGTATCGAGCTCCATGACCTTCGCAACCTGCGTGATCGCCGCGACCATCGATTCCGAGATGCGGTTGTCGGTGATGTCGCGGATGAAACTCCCGTCGATTTTCAGCGTGTCGACGCTGAAGTTCTTCAGGTAGGCAAAGGAACTCAGCCCCGCACCGAAGTCGTCCAGCGAAATGCGGCAGCCGCGCTCGTGCAACGCATTGATGAAGTCCTGCGCCTTGGCGAGGTTCGAGACAGCGGCCGATTCCGTAACCTCGAAGCCGATTGCCTCGATCGGCACGGAGGCGGCCCGCAGCTCGTCCTCGATGAACGCGAGTATGTCGTCGTCACCCAGGGACTGCCCCGACAGGTTGATCGAGAACAGCGCCCGCTGCTTTTCGACGCCGACCATGTGAGCCGCGAGGCAGGCGATGGTCTTGCTGACGACCCAACGATCAATCTGGGGCATCATCTGGTAGCGCTCCGCGGCCGAGAAGAACGCCTTCGAAGGCACGGTCTCGCCGTCCCGGTCGCGCATGCGCAGCAGCACCTCGTAGCGCGGGCGCGAATCTTCGCCGCGCAGTGCACAAATGGGCTGGGCGAGCAGCTCGAAGTCGTCTCCGTCCAGCGACTGCTGGATATCCGCCACTAGCTGCATGTCGTCGTGCCGGCGGATCAGGCTCACGTTCTCGAGGTTGTACACTTCGATGCGGTCGCGCCCGTGGTCCTTCGCCGCCTCGCAGGCCATGCGCGCCGACGTGAGGCAGCGATTCTCCTCGCCGGCGCCAGGGCCCATCGGTGCGATTCCGATGCTCATGGTCACCTGCAGCGACTTGTCGCCTTCCAGGTAGCGCAGCGCCTCGCAACGCTTTCGAACGTCCAGCGCCTGCCGCATCGCATCGTTCTCGTCCGCATGCGTCAGCAGGATGCAGAAGTCGTCGCCCGTCAGGCGCGAAACGACGGCGCTCTTCGGAAGGTCCTCCTCGAGCAGCCGCGCGAAACGCATGATGACCGCGTCGCCCGCTGCGTGGCCGAACGTGTCATTCACGAGCTGCAGGTTGTCCAGGTCCAGGTAGATGACGTGGTGCATGTCGTTGCCGGCACGCAGGTCCTGCCAGGATTCGTGCAGCTGTGCCTCGAAGCCGGCCCGGTTCATCAGGCCCGTCATCGTGTCGAAGGACTGCTCGATGACGTACTCGACCTTCCGCACGACGTTGGCCATGAAGCGCCGGTGCCGTTTCGTGAACGGACGCTTGTTCACTCGGCCGAGCTGCGCGAGCACGCCCTGCGTGTTCCCGTTCTGGTCCATGATCGGGCAGACAAGCGTCTGGTAGCCGTCGGGGTTCGTCTCCGAGGTGCCGTCCTCGGCCGGCATCTCGAACACGACCGGTTGGTGCTGCCCGTCGACCTGCGGCAGGATCTGCTCGACGAGGTAGCGGTCCAGCACCTTGCGATTCACGGTCTTCCAGCTCGAATGCGTCGCGCTGATGCGTATGCGCTTCGACGGGATGAGCAGTACGCTGTAGCAGATGTTGAGGTACCGGCCGCTTTGCCCGACGAGCTTCGCGAGCGCCGAGTTGCTGCGCGAGTTGCCGAGTATCTGCTCGTCGATGTCGTAGACGAGTTTCAGCTCGGCCTCCATGTCCAGCCTCGCCTGTTCGCGGGCATCGACTTCGCGACGCAGGTTCAGCATCTCCGCGACCACGCCGACCGCCGGCTCCAGCAACCCGTACAACATGCTCGGGTTGAAGCCGGACGACTTGCCGGCGTTGCGCGAGAAAACGGTCACCAGCAGTGCGGGCGGCTCGTCGTTCGCCAGGAACACGGGCAGCACGAGGAGCGTCCGACCGCTCTTCAGCGTGCGGCGGAGGTAGCCGGCGTCGTCGCCGCCGCCGAGGAACAGGTCGGGCGGCAATTCGGCGACGAAACTGTCGACCTCGAAGTCCTCGGCGCCGTCGGACGACCAGGACGGCCGGCGCTCACCGTCGTAGAAACAAAAGCAATGGGCACGCGGCACCAGCGACTGGAGCAGTCGCCTGGCCTTGCCCAGGTTTCTCATGGTGGTGAGGCTGTGCACTTCCGCAGGCACGGCAACTCTCGCGCTGGTGCGATCCAGCGCCAACCATGCCAGCCCCGGCCCCCCGGCGCTGTGATCGCCGTCTCAGCCCCGGCGCGCGCCCGCGGCCGGAAACTTCGGCCGATTCAGCCCCTTACAAGCTGTTGAGCCACTCGTCGTCGGAGCCCTCGTTCACGCCCTCGAACAGCGGCGTCGACAGGTAACGTTCGCCGGTATCCGGCAGCATCGCCAGGATGACCGAGCCGTCCGACGCCGAGGCGGCCACGTCGAGCGCGGTGGCGAGCGTCGCGCCGGAGGAAATGCCGGTGAAGATACCTTCCTTGGCCGCCAGTTCGCGGGAGACCTCGATCGCCCGCTCATCCGTGACCGACTTCAGCTCGTCGAACACGTCCCGGTCGAGCACTGCCGGCACGAAGTCCGGGGTCCAGCCCTGGATCTTGTGGGGTTTCCATTCCGCGCCCGACAGCAGCGACGCGCCCGCGGGCTCGGTGGCGACGATCCTGAGGTCCGGGCGCGCGGCCTTCAGCGTACGGCCCGCGCCGGACATGGTGCCGCCGGTGCCCCAGCCGGTGACCCAGTAGTCGAGGCGCTTGCCCGCGAAGTCGCGCAGTATCTCCGGCCCCGTCGTGCTCGCGTGGTAATCCGGATTCGCCATGTTCTCGAACTGGCGCGCCAGGAACCAGCCGTGCTGTTTCGCGAGCTCTTCCGCCTTGCGCACCATGCCGGTGCCGCGCTCTGCCGCCGGCGTCAGAATCACCTTCGCGCCGAGCCCGCGCATGATCTTCCGGCGCTCCATCGAGAACGACTCGGCCATCGTCGCGACGAACGGGTGCCCCTTGGCGGCGCACACCATCGCGAGCGCGATACCGGTGTTGCCCGACGTCGCCTCGACGACGGTCTGGCCCGGCGCCAGCAGCCCCTTCTGCTCGGCGTCGTTGATGATCGCGAACGCGAGCCGGTCCTTGACGGACGCCATCGGATTGAAGGATTCGACCTTGACGTACACATCGACGTTTTTCGGCGCGATGCGGTTCAGCTTGACCACCGGCGTGTTGCCGATCGTCTCGAGGATGTTGTTGTAGATCATCGGAGTCCCCTCTCGTTGTTCTTCATGTTGAACCGGGCGTGGCCCTGTTTATAGCAGATTCGGATGTCGGCGATGGCGCGGCACGGCGCGGGCGCAGGTCCGGCGCGCCGGTCCGGGACGCCCCGTAGCCCGCGACCTCGCCCACGATCAGCAGCGCCGGTGCCTCGACGCGGTGCGCACTCGCGAGCAGCGCCAGCTGTCCCAGCGTGCCGCGCAGCACCCGCTGCGTGGGCAGTGTCCCGCGCTCTATGATCGCGACCGGCGTGTCGGCGGCGCGTCCGTGCGCGGTCAGTTTCTGCATCAGGTCCGGGAACCGCTGCACGCCCATGTAGATTGCGAGCGTCTGCCGGCCGCGCGCCAGGGCCGCCCAGTCGATGCGGTCGACGGCATCCCGGCCGTGCCCCGTCAGCAGCGTCAGCGACTGCGCCGCGTCGCGATGCGTCAACGGGATGCCGGCGGCGGCGGCGCAGCCCAGCGCCGCCGTGATGCCGGGCACGACGACGTAGGGCAGACCCGCCGCGTCCAAGGCTTCCGCTTCCTCGCCGCCGCGGCCGAAGACGAAGGGGTCACCGCCCTTCAGCCGGCACACGCGCTTGCCGTCGGCAACGAGTGCCACGAGCCGCGCGTTGATCGATGCCTGGCTGTTGTCGCGGCAGCCCGGCACCTTGCCGACAGACACGCGCTCCGCGTCGCGCCGGGCGAGGCCCAGGATGTCGTCCGACACCAGCCGGTCGTGGAGAATCACGTCCGCATCCTGCAGCGCCTGCAGCGCTTTCAACGTGAGCAGGCCCGGATCGCCGGGGCCGGCGCCGACCAGCCACGCGACACCCGTGTCGCCTCCACTGCCGGCGGCTTCGACGAGCGCCTCCTGCAGCTCGGCGTCCGCGCCGCCGTGCACGCCTGCGCCGTCGAACCAGCGCTCCCAGAAGCGCCGCCGTGCCGCACCGTCGGGCAACGTGCCGGCGACGCGCGCGCGCCAGCGACCGGCGGTGCGTGCCAGCGCGCCGGTGCTCGCCGGCAACATCGCCTCGATCCGCTCGCGAATGCGGCGCGCGAGGACCGGGGCCGTGCCGGCGGATGAAATCGCGACCATGACCGGGTCCCGGTCGACGACGGCCGGGACCGTGAAACTGCAGCGTTCCGGGTCGTCGACCGAGTTGACGAACACGCGCTCGCGCTCGCCCGCCCGCCGGACCGCGGCCGCGACGCCCGGCGCTCCGCAGGCATTGATGACGAGCCAGTGGCCCGCGACGTCGCCCGCCCGGAACCGCCGCCGATGCCATTGGACGTCGCCCGCCCGGGCGAGGTCCTCGATTCCGGGCACGGCCTCGGGCGCCACGACCACGGGTTTCGCGCCGGCCGCGAGCAGCGGCGTGAGCTTCCGCAGCGCAACAGGGCCGGCACCGACGACGAGGACGGGTCGGTCACGAAGCTCGAGAAAAGCGGGGTATGCGCGCACGGCGGTCTCCTGGAGAGCGGACGACTATAGAAGCCCGATCGTTGCGCGAAAAAGACAGGCTGTTTCTGCCGATATAGCTATGTGTTATATGTACCGATGTTGCACTGCAAAATATGCGCATAAACGCGGCGCGCGCCCGAACAACGCCGCGGAATCCTGGCCATTTAGACCAATGCGTTATTTGCGCCGATTTCGGAAACGATCCGATCGCTGCACGGTCATAGGGTTAGAGCGCGGGGGCTTGTACGTTTTCGATGAAATTACAACAACTCAAGTATCTTCTGGCGATCGTCGATAACGGGCTGAACATCACGGCGGCGGCAGAGCGCCTGTATACCTCGCAACCCGGCGTCAGCAAGCAGTTGAAACTGCTCGAGGAAGAACTCGGGCTGCAGCTGTTCACGCGCAAGGGCAAGAGCCTGGGCGGGATCACGGCGGCAGGCCGGCAGGTGATCGACCGGGCGCGCCTGATCATGCAGGAGGTCGACAACATCCGCAGCCTCGCCTCCGACTACTACCACGAGGAAGAAGGCACGCTGTCGATCGCCACGACCCACACGCAGGCGCGCTACGTGCTGCCGGACGTAATCCGGGCCTTCCGCGAGCGCTACCCGCAGGTCACGCTGAACCTGCACCAGGGCACGTCGGAGCAGATCGCCGACATGGTGTCCGCGAACGAAATCGACTTCGCGATAGCCACCGGCTCGCGCGACCTGTTCGCCGACCTGTTGCTCGTTCCGAGCTACCACTGGGACCGCAAGATCATCGTGCCGAAGGATCACGAGCTGACACATCTGGACGGCAAGGTAACGCTGGAGGAGCTCTCCCGGTTTCCGCTGGTCACCTACGTGTTCAGCTTCGGCGGGCATTCGTCACTGAAGAAGGCGTTCGCTGACGAAGGCCTCGAACCTGACGTCGTGTTCACGGCGCGCGACGCGGACGTCATCAAGACCTACGTGCGCATGGGCCTCGGCGTGGGCATTGTCGCCAGCATGGCGGAGGACTGCGACGACAAGAAGGACCTGGTCTCGCTCGATGCCGAGGGCCTGTTCCCGCGCTCGACGACCTGGATCGGGTTCCGGAAGGAGGCGGTGCTGCGCCGCTACATGCTGGATTTCGTGCAGCTGTTCGCGCCGCACATCACGCCGGACCAGCTCGAGAAAACGCGCCACGCGCGCACGCAGGACGAAATCGACGCACTGTTCGGTGAATCGAAGCTGCCGCTGCGCGGCGGCTGTTCGGACGACATCACCGAGGCCGCGTAGCGGTTCGGTACGGCCGGGCGGTGGTCAGGCCGTCTTGCCGAAATCCATCTCGTGCAGGCCGCACTCGCGGGTGAGCCCGAAGAACCGGGTCTCGTCGCGCGATGCCACGTCGAGCAGCGAACGCGTGGTGTGCACGTCGCCGATGGACACGTAGCCCTCGTGCCACAGCGGGTGGTACGGCAGGTCGTGCTTCTTCAGGTAAACGTAGATGTCGCGATCCGACCAGTCGGCGATCGGGTGCACTTTCCAGCGCTCGCCCGACGTGTCGACGAACGGCGTGCGCGAGCGGCTCGCGGACTGCACGCGCCGCAGGCCGGCGAACCAGGTGCCGACGCCGAGCTCTTCGAGCGCGCGCTCCATCGGCATGACCTTGTTCTCGCGGTTGTACGCCGCCAGCCCCTCGACGCCCTGCTCCCAGCGGCGTCCGTGGCGCGCTTCCTGCCACGCCGGCGACGTGTCGGCACGGTAGACACGAAGATTCAGGTCCAGCCGTTCGGTCATCTCGTCGATGAAGCGGTAGGTCTCGGGGAACAGGTAGCCGGTGTCGATGACGACCACCGGGATGTCCGGCTTCTGCTGCGTGAGCAGGTGCAGCATCACGGCCGATTGCGCGCCGAAGCTCGAACTCAGCACGTGGTTGCCGGGCAACGTCTTCAGCGCCCACGCAACACGCTCCTCGGCGGTCTTGCGCCCAAGCATCTTGTCGCAGACCTGCTCCGCCGCCCGCCGGCTGGAGCGTTCGTTCAGCTCAGCCATCCCCCGCCTCCGGTGTGTGAAAATGCCGCCCGGCGGTGACCTCGCGCACGACGCCCTCGCGCACGAGGAAGTCGCCGAAGTGCTCGCCGTCCCGGCGCGCTGACGAAAAGCGCTCGAACAGCGGCTGCAGCGCCTCGAGAATATCGGCCTCGTTGATGTTCTCGCGATAGAGCACCCCGAGACGCGAACCGTCGAACGCCGCGCCGAGATACAGGTTGTAAGTGCCCGGCCCCTTGCCGACCAGGCCGATTTCCGCGATGTAGGGCCGGGCACAGCCGTTCGGGCAGCCCGTCATGCGGATCGTGATCGGCACGTCGCCGAGACCGGCGTCGGCGAGCCTCTGCTCCAGTGTGTCCACCAGCGACGGGAGGTAGCGTTCGCTCTCGGCCATCGCGAGCCCGCAGGTCGGGAACGCCACGCAGGCCATCGAGTTCAGACGCAGCGGCGAGGCCTGGGTGTCGTTGGCGATGCCATACTCGGCCAGGAGCGCCTCGATCGTCCTGCGGCCGGCGTCGTCGACGCCGCTGATCGCGAGGTTCTGGTTCGGCGTCAGGCGGAACTCGCCGTCGAGCACGGCGGCGATCGCGCGCAGCCCCGACAGCAGCCGCCGTGAACCGACGTCGGCGACCCGCCCGTTCTGCACGAACAGCGTGTAGTGCCAGCCGCCCGCGTCGTCGCGGACCCAGCCGTACGCGTCGCCGTTTCCGACAAAGGCGAACTTGCGCGGCTCGCCGAGCGGCACGCCCGAGCGCTCCACGACCTGGCCGCGGAACCAGTCGACGCCGCGATCGTCGATCGTGTATTTCAGGCGCGCGTGCTTGCGGTTCGTCCGGTCGCCGAAATCACGTTGCGTCGTCACGACCGCTTCCGCCACGGCCAGCACGTCGCCGGCCGAGCAGAAGCCCAGCACGTCGCCGAGCCGCGGGTAGGTTTCCGGCTCGCCGTGCGTCATGCCCATGCCACCACCGACGGTCACGTTGTAGCCGGTCAGTTGGCCGTCTTCGACGATCGCAATGAAACCGAGGTCCTGCGCGAAAATGTCGGTATCGTTCTGCGGCGGGATGACGAACGCCGTCTTGAACTTGCGAGGCAGGTAAGTCTTGCCGTAGATCGGCTCGACGTCGGCGTCCGGGTCCTCGTTCTCCAGCGCGACCTTTTCGCCGTCGAGCCAGATCTCGTGGTACGCATGCGTCGTGGGCGACAGGTGCGCGCTCAGCCGCGCAGCGTCCGCCTGCACCGCACGGTGCACGTCGCTCAGGTCGTACAGCGTCGGCGCCATCACGTTGCGGTTCACATCGCCGCAAGCCGCCAGCGTGTCCATCATCTCCCGGTTGATGCCGGCGACCGCCGCCTTCAGGTTCGTCTTGATCACGCCGTGCAGCTGGAACGCCTGGCGGGTCGTCAGGCGAATCGTTCCGTTCGCGCGCTCGGTCGCGACGCGGTCCATGTTCAGCCACTGTGCCGGCGTGCAGATGCCGCCCGGCACGCGCGCGCGAATCATGAAGCTGTAAGCGGGCTCCAGTCGCTGACGCTTGCGCTCGCTGCGCAGGTCGCGGTCGTCCTGCTGGTAGATGCCGTGGAACTTCGACAGCTGTGTATCGTCGTCCGCCAGCGCGCCCGTGACCGGGTTCGCGAGGCTGTCGACCAGCGATCCGCGCAGGTGGCGGCTAGCCGCCTTGATGCGCTCGACGTCGGAGAGGTTTGCGCCCATCAATACACGTCCCGCTGGTAACGGCCGTCACGCCGCAGTTCCTTCAGGCGCGCCTGCGCGTCGTCCCGGCTGACGCCGCCGTGCTCCGCGATGATCGCGGCCAGCGCGTCGTCCACGTCACCCGCCATGTGCTTGGCATCGCCGCACACGTACAGCGCCGCGCCGCCCTCGAGCCACGCGTGGATGTCGGCGCCGTTCTCACGCAGCCGGTCCTGAACGTAGACCTTGTCCGCCTGGTCGCGCGAGAACGCGACGTCGAGCCGATGCAGCGCGCCGCTCTTCAGGTGGCGCTGCCATTCGACCTGGTAAAGGAAATCGTCGCGGAACGTGCGGTCGCCGAAGAACAGCCAGTTGCGGCCGCTCGCGCCGCGCTCCTCGCGCTCCTCGACAAACGCGCGAAACGGCGCCACGCCGGTGCCGGGGCCGATCATGATGACGTCCCGCGCGTCGTCGGCCGGCAGGCGGAAGCGCGTGTTCGGCTCGACGAAGACGGAGACGCTGTCGCCTTCCGCAACGCGATCGGCGAGATGCGTCGACGCCGCGCCCCAGTGCTCGGTGCCGAACGCCGTGTAGCGCACCGCGGCGACCGTCAGGTGCACCTCGTCCGGATTGGCCTTCGCACTCGATGCGATCGAGTACGAGCGCGGGCTGAGCCGACGCAGGCTCGCGGCGAACGTGGCGGCGTCGACCGTCGCCGGGAAGCGGCGCACGACGTCGATGACCTGGTGATTCTCGACGAGGTCGGCGAGCACGTCACGGTCGCCGCCCTCCAGCAGCCCGGCCAGTTCGCCATCGCCATGCTGCGCCCAGGCCGCGAGAAAGCCCGTGCTGACCGCGGTGATCTCGAGGCGCTCGCTCAGCGCGTCCTTCAGTGCCAGTGACTCGTCGCGAAGCTCGACGGCCTGCGCGCCGTCCAGTGCCAGCGCGTCCAGCAGCTCGTCCACGAGCTGTGGCGGGTTGCGCACGATCACGGCCAGCGCGTCGCCCGGCTCGTAGTGCAGGCCCGAGCCTTCGAGCGACAGCTCGATGTGGCGCACGTCCTTGGTCGAGTCCCGGCCGGTAATCTTCTGGTTGGCGAGCACTTCCGCGGCAAACGGCCGGTGCTTGTCGAAGCGCGGCCCGGCCGCCACGGCGCGAAGCTGCGGCACCGGTGCACTGGCGTCGATCAGTTCCGGCAAGCGGCCGATGAGCCCCGCACTCCAGCCGGCCGCTGCCTCTTCGTAGTCGACGTCGCACTCGACGAGCGGTTGCAGGCGCTCGCCGCCGAGTTCCTCGAGACGGCGATCGAACTCGCGGCCGGTCTGGCAGAAATTCACGTAACTGCTGTCGCCGAGCGCGAGCACGGTATAGCGCAGCCCCTCGAGCTTCGGCGCCTTCTTCGACAGCAGGAACTCGTGGAACAGCTCCGCGTCGTCCGGCGGATCCCCTTCGCCGTGCGTGGAGATGACGAAGGTCACCAGTGACTCGCGCTTTAGCTGCGACGGCTTGTAGTCGGCCAGGCTCTGCAGCGTGACCCCGAAGCCTTTTTCACGCGCCCGGCGGCCCAGGTCTTCGGCAATGCCCTGGCCATTGCCGGTCTGGGAGCCGTACAGGATCGTCAGTGTGTTCGCGGCGTCGGCCGCCGGGGCGGCGGCCGGCAACGCGGCGCCGTTCGTGGCGGCGGCGAGGCCCGCGGCATAACCGCTGATCCACTGGAGCTGGTCGGTGGTCAGTCCCGCCAGCGCGTCGTTCAGGCGTTGCGATTGGCTGTCGTCGAGCGGCAGCGGGCTCTGTTGGGCGGTCGAGGCGCGCATTGGGCGGTTCCTGTCGTCGGGTGTGCCCGGCGCGGGCCGGGCGGGACAGGCCACACCTTAGGGACAGGGCCGGAGCCCGTGAACGATCCGTTTTTCAGACGCATATAACGTTCGGGAATATGATATTCCCGGAACGCCCGACGCGCGGCGCGGCGGGCCGTTCAGACGACGCGAATACCGCCGTGACGGCGCCGGCTTTGCCGGTCGGTCCACCAGACGCCGAGCAGCACGCCGGCGACGAGGCAGATCAACGCCGCGCCGCCCACCCAGCTGTACGGCAGGCTGAACGCGTACCGTGCCTGTCGCTCGACCAGGTCGGCGTTCGCCGCCTGCAGTTCTGCGACCAGGGCACCCGCGGCATCAGCCTCGCTGCGGGCCGTGGCCGCACTGGTTTCCAGCTCCGCCATGCGCGCCGCCGGCTCGGCGAATGCCGACCGGAGGTCCGCCAGCTCGGCGGCAAGACGGTCGCGCTCGTCGGCGGTCTGCTGCACGATGAACGCGGCCGGTGGCTCCGTCACGATGAAGTTGGCCTTCACGTAGCCGGTCGTGCCGTCCGCGAGCCGGATGTGCGCGTAGTAGCCCTCGCGCGAGATGATGTCGAAGCGATCGCCGCTTTTCAGCGTCCGGAACGGCCGGTCACTGGTGTCCGAGGCGTTGTGCAGGCCGAGCGAAAGCTGGTCCGTCACGTACCCGGTCTCGGCGCGAGCCGCGCCGACGGCGAACAGCAGCGCCAACACGATGAATTTCCACATGATCCGTCTCCCAGGCATCGCGCGAGTTTACTACAGCACCCCTCGCGGTTTTGCGACGCGGGTCCGGTCCCGGCTATTGCTCGTACAGGTAATGCAGGAGCGCGGACTGGATCTCCTCGCCCGGGCCCCGGTGCACGCCCTCGTGGTTGACCAGGGTGACCACGGCGAAGCGGCGCCCTGAGCGGGCCTGCATGTAACCCGCGATCGCCGACACGTGATCCAGGGAACCTGTCTTCAGGTGCGCCTGTCCGGTGAGCTTGCGGTCGGCAAACTTCGAGCGCAGCGTGCCGTCGTGCCCCGACAGGGCCAGCGAAGCGGCGAACTCCGGCATGTACGGCTGGCGCCAGGCGAACTGGAGCAGGCGGACGAAGTCCTCCGCCGTGATGGACGCAGTGCGCGACAGCCCGGCACCGTTGTCCACGCGAACGCTGTCGGCGCCCGGAATCTTCTTCGCCAGCCAGTCGTCGATGACGGCCCGGCCGCCCTGCTCGGTGCCGGGCGCGCCGAAGGTTTCGGCGGCCAGCGTGTAGAGAATCTGCCGGGCCATGACGTTGTTGCTGTGTTTGTTGATGTGGCGGATGACCTCGGCAAGCGACTCGGACGGGAACGCGAGGAACGGCGTGGCGTCCTCCGGCGGCACGCCGGTGCGCCAGTCGCCCGCGAGAACGTTGCCCGCCTCCCGCCACAGCGACGCGAACAGGCCGTAGGCGTACGCATTGTGATCGAGGGCCGTTCGCGACATCGCGTAGTTCTTGCAGCGGCTCGGGAATTCCCCGTCCAGCACCATCGTCTGGTAATCGTCGGCGGGAACGATCGAGATCCCGCGCTGGTAGCCGCGGCAGCTCGCGTTCGCGAGCGCAAGCCGGTTTTCGACCCGCAGGTTTTCGAGTGGCGGCTCCAGGATGACGCGCACGGCGTTCGCGTCGCGGTCGGGCTCGAACCAGTAGCGAACGACCTTGAGGTTCATCAGCAACGCATTCGGTGCGACGTTGTAGGCGCGGAGCGGTTGTCTGTCGAACGCCGCGGGATCTTCCCACGGCACCTCGAAGTAGCTGTCGTCGATGACGAGATCGCCGGTGATCTCGGTGATGCCCGCCTGGCTCAGTTCGCGAAGCATGCGCCACACGCGCTCCGTGACCAGGAACGGGTCGCCGTAGCCCTTGATGAGCAGGTCGCCGTCGAGACGCCCATCGCTGACTTCGCCGAGCGCGTAGAGCTCCGTCTTCCACTGGTAGCTCGGCCCGAGCATGTCCAGCGCGACCAGCGTCGTGACGAGTTTCATCGTCGACGCCGGGTTGCGAGGCGCGTCGGCGCGCCAGCGCACGACGTCCCGGCCCGACTCCAGGTCGACGACGAGGATGCTGAGCGCATCGTCGGGGACACCGCGAAGCTCCAGCAGGTGCCGCACGCCCTGCGGTAGCCGGCTGTCGGCCATGACCGGCAGGCTGCCCGCCATCACGGCCAGCAGGAACAATGCTCGAAGGATTGTCCGGGATCGCTCGTACACGTCTTTTTTGGTTGTGGCCAGAGTCGTGCGCGGACAGGTAACCGTCCGGTCGCGCCGCGCGCGCGACCAGCATACTGGCGCGAATTCGCGCCCGTCAATCAGGGGCCGGAGGGCTTCCGGATGCCGAAGGAACGTATCCTGTCCGCGAGCGTCGTGGGCTTTACGTCCAGCAGCTCCGCGGCGCCGCCGTTGCCGGACACGCGCCAGCCGGCCTGCTCGAGGGCCCGGACGATGTTGCGGCGCTGCAGGTCGCGCATGTCGGATTCCGTGAGGATGCCCTCCACGCCGTCGCGCGCCGACTCGCCGGCGGGCTCCCCGCCCGACACATCGCCGGACTCCCGAAGCTCGGGCATCGACCGGTCCAGGCGCAGCACGCTGCCTTCCGACAGGATCACGGCGCGCTCGATCACGTTCTTCAGCTCGCGGACGTTACCGGGCCAGTCGTAGCGCCGCAGGTGCTGCGCCTGCGCCCGCGTCAGCGTCATCGGCTCTCGCCCGAAGTCGCGACAGGTTTGTTCGAGAAAGTGCTGCGCGAGCTGGACGACGTCCTCCGCGCGCTCTCGCAGCGGCGGGACGTCGACGGGAAACACGCTCAGCCGGTAGAACAGGTCCTCACGAAACTTGCCCTCGACGATGAGGTCTTCGAGGTCCCGGTTCGTTGCGGCGATGACGCGCACGTCCACCGAACGCGTGACGTCGTCGCCAACCCGTTCGAACTCGCTCTCCTGCAATACGCGCAGCAGCTTGCCCTGCAGCTCGAGCGGGATCTCGCCGACCTCGTCCAGGAAGATCGAGCCGCCGTCGGCAAGTTGGAAGCGCCCGACGCGATCGCGATGCGCGCCGGTGAATGCACCCTTGACGTGGCCGAAGAACTCGCTCTCGAACAGCTCCTTCGGGATCGACGCGCAGTTGACGCGCACGAGCGGCCCTTCGGCACGCGGGCTGCGCGCGTGTATCGCCCGGGCGATGAGCTCCTTGCCGGTGCCGGATTCGCCGAGGATCAGGACGCTGGCCGGCGTGTTTGCCACGGCCTCCACCTGCCGGAGCATGCGCTGCAACGCCGGGCTCGTGCCCACGATCCTGCCGAAGTTCAGCGCGACGTTGACCTCTTCGCGCAAGTAGTCGCGTTCGTGCTCGAGTTCCTCGCGCAGGCGTGCATTCTCGGCGAGCGCCTGGCGCAACCGCCGTTCCGCACGCTTGCGTTCGGTGACGTCCTTCGACGCGACGAGCATGCGATCGACGCGTCCCTTCGCGTCGCGGTGCGCGATCGCCGAGCTGATCACGTCCAGCTTCTCGCCGGTCTTCGTGACCATCTGGCGTTCGAGGTTGTTGAAATCGCCTTCGGCGATCAGCGCCCGCAGGCGATCGCCGGCGTAGAGGCGGCGGTCCGCACGGCTGAAGAAGTCGGTGATCGAACGGCCGATGACTTCCTGGCGCGTGTAGCCGAGCTTCTGCAGCCAGTGGTCAGTGACCGTGCTGATCTGTCCGTTGCCGTCGACCGTGTGCAGCATGGCCGGCATCGAGCGGTACAGGGTGCGGTACTTGAAATTCGCGCGCGCCTGGTCCGTCGCCTCGGTGTAGACGGCAATCGTGCGCAGGAAGCGGCCGTCGGGCCCGTGCTCGAGAATGGCGTCTGTCAGGCAATCGACGATGTCGCCGTCGCGCGAAACGAAACTGATCGGTTTCTGCCGCAGCCGCCCGGTGCGGCGCAGCGCGGGGCGGAATTCCTCGGCGATGCGCCGCGCGCTGTCCTCGGTGACGAAGACTTCCGGGCGCTTGCCCAGCACCTCCTCCCGTTCGTAGCCGAGGCGGTCGAGAAAGGCGTCATTGACGTCGAGGTAAGCGCCGTCCTCCGCGATGGTGGTGGCCATCGACGGCGACTTCCGGAACAGCCACTGGTAGTCCTCGAAGCTCAGCATGGCGCGTTTATACGAAATTCCGTAAATGCTGTCACGGATTTTCGTAGTTTACGGATTTCCGTAACCCCCGCTAGTCGCGTAACTTATTGTTTTTTATTTGATTTCAAAGTTGGCACGGTCCCTGCAATAGAGTCTGCGAGACATCACGGCGCAGCACCTCCCGAGGTCGCTGCGCCACCACAGACACACTGCAAGGACTGCATCATGAACAATCGCTACTTTCAAAACGGGCTCATGCTGGCCGGCGCGCTGGTCGTGCTTTTCAGCCTGATGTTCGCCACTTCCGTTGCCGTCAGCCGCGTACCGGCAGGGCTGTGACACCCGATACACGCAAGACCGCGGGCGGTACGACGCGCACTTGATAAGTTCCGTCACTGCCCGCACATCCACAACGTTGGGTACCCCCCCCTTTGTTATGGACCCCCAACGATGCCCGACCGGGCGGGGCTCTCTCCCCCCCGATCGCTCCGCCAGGAAGGGCATCGAGTGCCGGAGAGGATCTCCGGCGTAAACGGGCCTGGAAGGCCCGGCGGCAACCCCCCCTGCCGTAAGCCTGGGCGCCGGAGGACGATTCGTTCGAATCGGTCCGCTGACCTGTCACCGACAGCAGCACTCCGGCGCCTTATTTTTTTCCCGGATCAGTGATTCGCCGCGTCGCGGCGCGCCTCGGCACGGTCGCCCTGGCCGTTCGCCGAGCGGCGACTGATCGTCTCCCGGACCTTCCGCAACCAGTGCCGCGCCCACGCGAACTCGATCGACAGGATGGCGAGGCCCAGCGGAATAAAGACGAAGGCCGGCCCCGGCGTCACGAGCATGACGACACCGAGCAGCAGAACCGTTGCACCCACGACGGCGATGACGATGCGCCGCGCGGCCTTGTAGGTGATGGTTGCGAGTCGGGCGATCACGTCGGCGCCCCCGGCAGAAGCCGGGCTCAGGTCCCGTCTTCGCTCGTCAGCGATTGCGCGAAGAACTCGAGCATACGCTGCCACGCCGTGGCCGCGACCCGCGGGTCGAACGCTGACCGCGCCGAATCGGCGAACCCGTGCCGCGCATCCGGATAAATTTCGATCTCGGCAAGACGGGTGGCCTCCGCGAATGCCTGCACCGTCGCGACCGGGATGGCCCGATCGTTGCCGGCAAACAGCCCGAGCACGGGCGCGGACAGGCTATCGAACCGCGTCGTATCCGAGCCGACCTGCCCGTAGTACATCGTCACCGCGTCGATACGCTCCGGGAACGCGAGCGCCGCGTTCAGCGCCCAGCCGCCACCGAAACCCCAACCGACAATGCCAACCGACGGCGCGCCGGCAATGTCGACGAACTCGAGCGCCTGGCGCACGTTGTCTTCGACGTCCGCCGGGTTTTCGAGCACCGCGATCGTGCGTTGCCGCGCCTCGTCCGCTCGTTCGAAGGTTTCTCCCGCGTACATGTCGATGGCGAGCACCATGTAGCCGGACGCGGCGAGCCGGTCGGCCGCTTTGCGCGCCTCGGCATTCAGGCCCCACCAGTCGTGTACCAGCACCACGGCCGGCAACGGTTGGACCATGTCGGACGGGAACGCGAAATAGCCGTAGACCAGGTTCTCCCCGACGTCGGCGTATGGCAGCAACTCCGAATCGACGGCGCGATCCGGCGCCGGCATCGGGTCGATGATCTCCGGGGCCGCGTCCGCCGCCGCGCCGCTCTCCGGCGCCGCCGCCGGGGCCGGGTCGCCGCGGTCGCACGCCGCGAGCGCAGCAAGACAGGACAGGGCGAAACCGGCGATGCTGACTCGTGTGGGGGACATAGGTGCCTGTGCGGCGGATCGAAGACTGGCGCCCGAGTGTAATCGAAAAACGTCGGCGGACGAACCTTGCGGACCCTCGCGGGCGGCGTGCCGTGCCATTACACTCACCGGAGTCTCCCGGTCCCGGACAATGTTGCATGAGTTTGCTCGTCGAAGCACTGGTCTTTCTCGTTGCCGCCATCATCGCGGTGCCGATCAGTCGCGCACTCGGTTTCGGTTCGGTACTCGGCTATCTCGCGGCGGGCATCCTGATCGGGCCGTTCGGCGTCGAACTCATCTCGGACTACGAGGAGACGCGCCATTTCGCGGAATTCGGCGTCGTGCTGCTGCTGTTCATCATCGGCCTCGAACTCAAGCCGTCGCGCCTGTGGATCATGCGCCGCACGGTGTTCGGGCTCGGTGCCCTGCAGGTCTTCATCACGGCGGCCGCCATCGCCGCGGTTGCGTGGCTGCTGGATGTGCCGCCGGCGTCGGCCATCGTGCTGGGTTTCGCGCTCGCCTTGTCGTCCACCGCCTTTGTCCTGCAGATGCTGGCCGAGAAGAAGGAATTGACGACGAGCTATGGCCGAGCCTCGTTCTCTATACTGCTCTTCCAGGACCTGATCGTCATACCGTTGCTGGCACTCATGCCGTTGCTCGGCGATTCCGCGGCGGGCACGAGCCTCGATATCACGCAACTCGCCGTGAGCACGGGACTGTTGCTGTTGCTGATCGTCGGCGGGCGCTACCTGCTGAAGCCGGTGCTCTTCCTGGTCGCGCGAACCGGCATTCCCGAGCTGTTCACCGCCACCGCGTTGCTGGTCGTGATCGGTGCGGCGCTGCTCATGCAGGTCGCCGGCGCGTCAATGGTACTCGGCGCCTTCGTCGCCGGCATGCTGCTGGCGGATTCGGAGTACCGCCACCAGCTCGAGGCAGACATCGCGCCGTTCAAGGGACTTCTACTCGGGCTGTTCTTCATCACGGTCGGCATGTCGGTCGACGTCGGAATGCTGCTGCGCGACCCCTTGCGCCTGCTCAGTATCGTCGCCGGGTTCATGTCCATCAAGGCCGTGATACTGGTGCTGCTCGCGCGTCGATTCGGCATGTGCGATACGTCGAGCTCCCTGAAGCTCGCCGCAGCCATGGCGCAGGGTGGTGAGTTTGCATTCGTCATTTTCGCGCTGGCGGCGCAGACCGGCGCGCTGTCCGCGACCGTCAATGCCGAGCTGACGCTGGCCGTCACCGTGTCCATGCTGCTCACGCCGTTGCTGTATGTCCTGGCGGAGCGCGCAACGCGCGGCATGCAATCGCCCCCGCAACCGGCATTCGATACGATCGACGACGAAGGGAACGAAGTCCTGATCGCGGGTTTCGGCCGCGTCGGGCAGATCGTCGGCCGGCTGTTGAGAATGAGCGGACGCCCGTTCACGGCCCTGGAGTTCGACCCGGACCAGGTCAGCATGGTGCGCAGCTACGGCAACAAGGTTCATTTCGGCGACGCGCGCCGCCTGGACGTCCTGCGTGCGGCCGGCGCCGACAAGGCGAAGTTGTTCGTGATAGCGACAGCCGACATGGAAACGTCCCTCAGTATCGCGCAGACGTGTAAGCGGTACTTCCCGAACCTGACCATCGTCGCCCGCGCGCGAAACCGCCGCCACGTCCACAAGCTGATGGATCTCGGCATCACGCACATATTCCGCGACACGCTGCTCTCGAGCATCGCGATGGGCGAGCGCGTCTTCGAACAGCTCGGCATTGGTCGCGAGGAAAGCGAGCGACTCGCGCGCCTGTTCCTCGACAGGGACGAGCAATTGCTGGCCGAACAGTTCGCGGTGCACGACTCGGAAGAAAAACTCATCCAGACGTCACGCGAAACGGAACGGGAGCTGGCCGCATTGTTGCGCGGTGACGTGCGCGACTAGCCGCGGTCTCCCCAATCGTCGTCGTCATCCCATTCGCGCAGCTTCGACTTGTCGACTTTTTTCCACTGCTCATTGCTTACGCGCATATACTCGCGGATCCTGACCACGACGTAGACCAGGACGAACGCGATCAGGGCCAGTACGGGCCAAAGTCCCTCGGGCAAGGCGTGTACCTCCGGAATGACAAGAGCAGCTTAACACCGCGCGCCTCTGCCGGCGCGGCAGAGCCGACAACATGACCGACCATCCTGTGACAGGCTGGCGTCGCGCGATGGCGTTCCTGCGCGAAGCACTCGCCGACAACGACATCGATTTCACGCGCGGGCCGGTGGGTCGCGCACTCGGCCTGCTCGCCATTCCGATGATGCTGGAAATGGCGATGGAGTCGGTCTTTGCGGTGGTCGACATCGCATTCGTGTCCCGCCTCGGTACCGACGCGGTCGCCGCGGTCGGTATCACCGAAGCCATCGTGACGGTTCTGTATGCGGTCGCGATCGGGCTGGGCATGGGCGTCACCGCGATGGTCTCCCGCCGCGTCGGCGCCCGGGACGCCGACGGCGCGGCGCGGACCACCGGGCAGGCGATCTGGGTCGGCGCCGCCATCTCGATCGCGACGGGCCTGATCGGTGTGGTCTTCGCGCGCGACCTGCTCGTCCTGATGGGTGCATCCGATAGTGTGATCGACAACGGCGTCGGCTACACGACCGTCCTGCTCGGCGGCTCGGTCAGCATCGTCTACCTGTTCCTGCTTAACGCCGCGTTCCGCGGCGCCGGTGATGCGGCGGTGGCGCTGCGATCGCTGTGGCTCGCGAACGCCATCAACATCGCGCTGGATCCCTGCCTGATCTTCGGCCTCGGGCCGTTCCCGGAACTCGGCGTGACCGGCGCGGCCGTCGCGACGACGATCGGGCGCGGGACGGGCGTCCTCTACCAGCTGTATTTCCTGGCGGGCGGCCGCGGCAGGCTCGCGTTCCACGTGTCGCACCTGCGCGTGGACGCCGCGCTCATTCGGCAGATGCTGATCATCTCCGCCGGCGGCGTGGGGCAGTTCCTGATCGCCACCGCCAGCTGGATCGGCCTGATGCGCATCGTGGCGCTGTACGGCAGCGCTGCCATTGCCGCCTACACGATCGCGCTGCGCATGCTCGAGTTCGCGCTGTTGCCGGCCTGGGGTCTCGGCAACGCCGCCGCAACTCTCGTCGGCCAGAACCTCGGCGCCGGGCTCCCGGAGCGTTCCGCGGCATCGGCCTGGCAGGCGGCGCGCTACAACGCCATGCTCATGTTCGGCGTCGGCGTGCTGACGCTGATGTTCGCCCCCCAGGTCGCCGGGCTGTTCACTTCCGACCCGGACGTCCTCGTCTACGGCACGACCTGCCTGCGCATACTCGGCATCGGGTACCCGGTCTATGCCGTCGGCATGATCATGATCCAGGCGCTGAACGGCGCGGGCGACACGTATACGCCGTCCGTACTGAACTTCATCTGCTTCTGGATGCTCCAGATACCGCTCGCCTACTGGCTCGCCCAGGGTGCGGGATTCGGGCCGAACGGCGTGTTTGCCGCTATCGTCATTTCCGAATCCTTACTATCATTGCTGTCCGTCATCGTTTTCCGGCGCGGTCGCTGGAAATTCCACGCAGCCTGAACACCGTATGCCGGGAGATCACATGGACGACCTGTCGAGATTGGCCGACCTCGCCGAGATCCTGGGCGCCTTCATCGTCATCGGCGGCGTGTTCTTCGCGCTCGTGCAGATGCGACAACTCCGCCAGCAGCGGCGCGAGATGGCGGCCATCGAACTGTTCCGCTTTTTCGGCAGCCCGCAGTTTGCCAGCGCCTACCATTGCATACTGCACCTGCCTGACGACCTCGATAAGGCGGGCGTGCGCGCGCGCGGCAGCGACGTCGAGAATTGCGCGATGATCATAAGCACCACGATGGAAAACATCGGCGTCATGGTGTTCCACCGGATCGTCCCGTCGGTCGTCGTCAAAAACCTCATGGGAACGAGCTCGATGCTTCTGTTCCGTAAGCTCGAACACTGGATTCGCGACATGCGCACGGAACTCGGCAATCCCGCAGCGTTCGAGTGGTTCGAGTGGCTGGCGGTGAAGCTGGAGGAACTCGAGCAGGACTCGGAACCAGCGTACGTGGCGTACCGTGACTGGAAGCCGACGCGCAGCCACGACCAATTCTAGGGAGACCCTGATTCCTGCCCTGCTCGACTTGTGTAAAGTCACCGTGTGGCGCGGTGAGACGCGCGTGTTTGACGATCTGTCGCTGCGTATCGAACAGGGCGAACACGTCGCGATTCTTGGGCCGAACGGCGCCGGCAAGACGACGCTGCTGAAGCTGATCCACCGCGAGCTGTATCCGGTCGAGAACCCGGCGTCCCGCGTCGAAATCCTGGGACGGGCGCGCTGGAACGTCTGGGATCTGCGCCGCCGGATCGGCTTCGTGTCGCAGGAGCTGCAGCAGCACTATGCGCCTGAAGTGATCGCGGAGGACGTGGTGCTGTCGGGCTTCTTCTCGAGCGTCGGCGTTCACGGCATGCTCGCCGGCCGCGTCACCCGGGCCCAGCGCGACGCCGCGCGGCGCGCGCTCGAATCCGTCGGCCTGGCGGACGCCGCATCGCGGCGGTTCGGCCAGCTCTCGACCGGGGAACAGCGCCGCTGCCTGCTGGCCCGTGCGCTCGTGCACGAGCCCGAAACCCTCGTGCTCGACGAGCCGACGGCCGGACTCGACCTCGCCGGCAGCTACGAAGTTCTCACGCGCCTCCGGCAGCTCGCGCGACGCGGTCATAGCCTCGTTCTCGTCACGCACCACCCGGCCGAGATCCCGCCCGAGGTCGGGCGGGTGATCCTGCTGTCCGGCGGCCGCATCGCCGCGGATGGCCCGAAGGACGAGATCCTCGACGCCGCGCTGCTGAGCCGGGTCTACGGCGTACCGGTGAACATCGCGGCCATGGACGGGTACCACGTCACGTGGCCGGCCCCGGAGATCGCCGAAACGTGACACGCGGCAAGGCCGGGACGCGCGGTCCCGGCTACGATGCGCTCATGCCGATCCTTCGCACATTGCTGACCGGGCTGCCGCTCGTGGCGCTGCCCGCCATGGCTGCCGACGGTACGCCGGTGCCGACCGGCATCACCGGCATCGGCCCGTCGGCCTTCGTGTTCACGGTGGCCGGTGCGCTGCTCGCGACACTGTTGTTCCGCGCGCTGACACGCCGCGCGACGGACGCGGCCGGCCGCCTGCTTGGCCGCTGGCGAATCCGGCGCACGCTGCGGGCCCACGGCCGGCACGTCCTTCACGACGCCATCCTGCCCGGCGCATACGGCGGACTCGCCCGCATCGACCACGCGTTGCTGACGACCGGCGGCCTGCTCTGCATCCGGGCCGTCCACGGGCACGGCAAGGTCACCGGCGGGCAGGACGATGCGCAGTGGGCGTACGTCGACGGTGCACGGCGCGGCCGCTTCCTGAACCCGCTGATCCAGAACGAGGGCCGGGTCCGCGCGCTCCGGAAAGTCCTCGGCGACACACCGGTCCTGAACCTCGTCGTCTTCACGGGCACCGTCGAGTTTGGCGGCACGCCGCCGGCGAACGTCATCACGATCGGTCGGCTGGCGGAGCGGGTCGCGCGACACGCTGCGGCGCCGCGTGCCGTCGACGACATCGACACGGCCTGGTCGCGCCTGCTCGACGCACGATTGACGAGCGAGGACGCCCGGAAGGACTTCGCCGCACAGATCAGCTTCTCCTGAGCGCCCTCGCGGCATGCCCCGATCCGGGGCCCGGGCGTTAATCGGCGCCACACTGGCTTATACTGCGAGCCATCCGACGCTACCGGGAACACGCGATGCCCGCTTCCGACACCGCTGCCCTGATTCATTCGCCGATCGGCGTGCTCGCCGTCCTGTGCATCGTCGCCGCCGCCTTTTTTCTCCTCGCCGTCACCACGCGCTGGAAGTTCTTCAACTACGTCCCGCCGCTGTTGTTCATCTACCTGACGCCGGTCATCCTGAACAACACGAACGTGATACCGTCCGACTCGCCGGTCTACGGCGGCCTCAGCACCTACCTGCTGCCCGCGTTCATTGTCTTCATGCTGATCAAGGTCGACGTGCCGGCGATCGTGCGCGTGATGGGCAAGGGCGTGCTGGTCATGTTGATGGGCACGGTCGGGGTCATCGTGGGTGCCGCAGTCGCGTACGCGATCGTGCACCCGTGGCTCGCGCCCGATGCGTGGAAAGGCTACGGCGCACTGGCCGGCAGCTGGATCGGCGGAACGGCGAACATGGCCGCGACCGCGGAGATCCTGGGCACGTCGGAAGAGCAGTTCGGCTACGCGGTCATTGCCGACAACGCCGTCTACCTCGTGTGGCTGCCGATACTGCTGGCGTCGCGCGATTTTGCCGACCGTTTCAACCGCTGGGCGCGTGTGCCGACCGACCGCGTCGCCTCGATGGAGGAAGCGGCGGAACTGCTCGTCGAGGATGACAAGGCGCCGACGATGCCGCAGTACCTTTTCCTGTTCGCCGTCGTCGTCGGCGTGACCTGGATCGGGGCCGCCGCGGCACCTGGCATCGCCGCATGGATCGCGGGCCAGTCGGCTACCCTGGCGACGCTGCTGTCGGAAACCACGGTTCGTATCCTGCTCGTGACGACGCTGGCGCTGTGCCTCTCCGTCACGCCCGTCTCCAGGCTGCCGAACTCGACGGCGATCGGCACGGCGCTCGTCTACGTCTTCGTCGCGGGCATGGGCGCGCGGGCGTCGGTCACCGATCTCGAGCAGGCGCCGATGTTCATCGTGGGCGCTTTCATCTGGATCTCGATCCACGGCCTCTTCTGTCTCGCCGGCGCGTGGCTATTCCGGGTCGACGTGCACAGCGTCGCAATCGCGTCAGCCGCCAATATCGGCGCGGCCGCATCCGCGCCGATTGTCGCCGCGCACCACAAGCCCGGCCTCGTGCCGGCATCGATACTCATGGCCCTGCTCGGCTACGCGATGGGCAACTACCTGGCGCCGCTCGCCGGGCACCTCGCGCGCATCGCCGCGGGCCAATAGCATCGACGTGGCCGACATGCCGGCCCGAAACCCGCTGGCGCGCGCACGACGCATTCTCGAGCGCGCGTTCGCCGCCCTGCTTGCCGTCTTCGCCCTACTCGCGCTGATCGTCACGCTGCTGTGGCGCGACCGGGTCGAGCTCGACGACGTCCCGCTGTCGCCGGCACCCGGCGATATCGCGGCGGGCGAAGGCGTGACGGTCACGTGGTTCGGTGTCACCACGCTGCTGTTCGACGACGGCGAGACCCAGATCCTGATCGACGGCTTCGTCTCCCGGCCGGGCCTCTTCAATGTCGTCCTCGACCGGCCCGTCGCAAGCGACGTCGCGAGCATCAACCGGTTTCTCAATCAGTACGAGGTCCGTCGCCTCGCGGTGATCATCCCGGTGCATTCACATTTCGACCACGCGATGGACATCGGCGCCGTTGCAAACCGCACCGGCGCCTCGATCGTGGGCTCCGACTCATCCGCCATGATCGCCCGCGGCGCCGGCGTTCCCGACGACCAGATCATCGTCGTCAACGACGACGCGGAGTTCACGTTCGGCAACTTCACGGTGCGCCTGCTGTCGATGCCGCACGCACCGATCGGCTGGGGCGGCAGCGTGCCGCTGGCCGGCACGATCGACGCGCCGCTGTCGCCGCCGGCACCGGTATCGGCGTATCGCGACGGCGGCGGTTTCGCCGTCGTGATTTCGCACCCGACGGGGACCGCGCTGGTCCTCGGCAGTGCGGGCATCAGCGCCACCGCACTGGCCGACCTCCACGTCGACACCGTGTTCCTCGGGGTCGGATTGCTGGAAAGCCTGGGTCGCGACTACTCCGAACGCTACTGGCAGGCCGCCGTCACCGCAACCGGCGCGACGACCGTCATCCCCGTGCATTTCGACGACTACACCCGGCCCTTCGGCGACATTCGCCTCGCCCCTAAGCTGCTGGATGACTTCGCCGAGACCGCCCGCACGCTGCGGGAGATGCGCCAGCAATGGGATCGGGACGCGCGAATCTACCTGCCGGAATTCGGTGTACCGATGCCGCTGCAGAGTGCCCCGCCACCGGACGCGTGAATCAGCCGGTGTCGAGTTCCGCCAGCGTCAGCCGGCCCGCGATGAGCGCGAGCTTGCGCGTGCGCGGCAGGCGCTTCACGCGGCTTTCCACGCGCTGCGCATGCGCCCGGTCGCCGACCACCTGTCTGAACACGATTGTCAGTGGCGCCCTGCCGCGCAGGTATTTCGCACCGTGGCGCCCGCTTTCGTGTGCCGCGAGGCGCGCATCGACGTCCTGCGCAATCCCCGTGTACAGCGTGTCGTCGGCGCAACGCAGCAGGTACAGCGAATAGTCGCCGGCCACCGGGTCAGGCGGCGCCGCCGACGAGACGATCTCCGAGAACCCGGAACGCGCCGGCTTCGAGATTCTCGAGATTGTTCTCGGTCTCGTCGAACACGAGATTGAGTTCCCTGGCATTGCCGAACGCGGACGCCGGCTCATTGAACTCCAGCGTCAGGCAGTTGCCGACGAGTCGCGCCGATCTCAGAAGGTCGTTGACCTCCACGCGCGTCTCGTTGCGCTCGATGGTCAGTGTTTCGTCGAAATCGTCTTCGATAGCACGCATCAGGAGGACGTAGTCGTCGATCTCACCGGTATCGGACGTGCCGGCGAAAAACAGCATGATGGCGTTGTCGCGAACGTCGAAGGCGACGGTATCGTAAACGCGACCCTTGGGCATTTCCTGCGCTCCGCGAACGGGGCAGCCCAGTTTACGTCACGGGCACGCCGGAACGCGAATCCGGCCGTAGTGCCTCGATCCGCGCGTCCTTTTCGCGCCACAGGTCGCCCAGCCAGGCATGCACCGTACGGCGAAACTCGCGGTCGCCTTCGTAGTCGCCGCGACACAACGCCGGGTCGATGTCGCGCACGACGACGTCGACGACCGGCACGACGCGGTCGCCGCAGCACATGCCCCAGAAACGCGGCACGCCGTCCGGGTACACGATCGTGACGTCCAGGACGTGATCGAAGAGTTCGCCCATCGAGCCGAGGGCCACCGCGATGCCACCGGCGCGGGGTTTCAACAGGTAGCGGAACGGCGACTGGCGCGCGACCCGCTTCGCCTCGCTGAAGCGGGTGCCCTCGACGAAATTGATGACCGACGTCGGGGTCTGGCGAAACTTCTCGCACGCCTTGCGGGTCGCTTCCAGGTCCTTGCCCTTCTTGTCCGGGTGCTTCGCGAGATACGACGGCGAATGGCGCTTCATGAACGGCATGTCCAGTGCCCACCATGCGACGCCGAGCACCGGGAACCAGACGAGCTCCTGCTTGATGAAGAACTTGAGGAACGGGATGCGCCGGTTCAGCACCGACTGCAGCACGAGGATGTCCACCCACGTCTGGTGGTTCGCGACGACGAGGTACCACCCGTCGGGGCGCAGCGTGTCGATCCCGTCCGCGCGCCAACGCATCGCGCCGCTGCCGGCGAGGATGCGCTGGTTGACCGCCACCCAGTTCTCTCCGATCGCCATCAATACCCGCGTCAAGCCGCGCCGGACCGCGGGTACCGGCAGCAGCAATTTGACGATCGCGAGCAGAAAAAGCGGGGTAAACCAGAACAGCGTGTTCGCGGTCAGCGCGGAGAAGATGGCGATACCGCGCAAGTTGCGCAGAAAGGCTTTCAACGGCTTGTTCCGTGAACGGCTGACACGCCGGCCATTGTACCCGCCCGGGGTCCCGGCGCACCGGTTTACCCGGTCCGACCCCGACGGTACCATCCCCGGCTCCTGTCTCCCGGATCCCGTATCGATGACCCACGGCGCACGAATCGACGGCAAGGCCAAGGCCGCCGAACTCGCGACACGCATATCCTCCGCCACCGGCGCGCTCAAGGAGCAGCACGGCCTGCAACCGGGGCTGGCCGTCGTCATCGTCGGCGAAGACCCGGCAAGCCAGGTCTACGTGCGCAACAAGAAGCGCACCGCGGAGAGCTGCGGTTTCCATTCCGTGCAGCACAGTCTGCCGGCCGATACGTCGGAGGCCGACGTGCTGGCCATGGTGGAAGCGCTGAATCGCGACCCGGCCATTCACGGCATTCTCGTTCAGCTGCCATTGCCGGACCACATCGACGAACAACGCGTCACGCAGGCCATCCTTCCGGAGAAGGACGTGGACGGGTTTCATTACATCAACATCGGCAAGCTCGCCGCGGGTGACACGGCCGATGCGTTCGTGCCCTGCACGCCGGCCGGATGCATGCTGATGATCGAGGACCAGGTCGGCAAGGACCTGTCGGGCAAGCGCGCCGTCGTCGTGGGCCGCTCGAACATCGTCGGCAAGCCGATGGCGAGCCTGCTCCTGGCCGCGAATGCGACCGTGACGATCGCGCACTCGCGCACGGAGGACCTCCCGGGGCTGTGCCGGGAAGCCGACATCCTGGTCGCCGCGGTCGGCCGGCCGGAAATGATCCGCGGCGACTGGGTCAAGCCCGGCGCCGTCGTCATCGATGTCGGCATCAACCGGGTCGAGGTCACGGAAGGCGGCGAATCGCGGTCGCGCCTGACGGGCGACGTGGACTTCGACGGCGCGCTCGCACGGGCGAGCGCCGTCACGCCGGTGCCGGGCGGCGTCGGGCCGATGACGATCATCATGCTGATGTCGAACACGTTGCGGGCTGCAAAACTGTCGGCCGGCATCGGGGACTGACGCCGCGCGGCTGACCCGATGCAGACACGCGACGACGACTTCCGCACGATCTGGCTGTCGCCCGAGGACCCGGCCACGGTGCAGGTCATCGACCAGCGCCACCTGCCGCACGACTACCGGGTGCTCGATCTCCGCGGCTGGCGCGACGGTTACGACGCCATCGCCGACATGGCGGTGCGCGGCGCGCCGCTGATCGGCGCGACCGCGGCCTGGAGCCTGTACCTCGCCGCGCTGCACGGCGGCGCCCGCGAAGTCGGGCGCGCGGCGGAGTCGTTGCTGGCGGCGCGGCCGACGGCGGTCAATCTCCGATGGGCGATCGAACGCGTCAGCGCCCTCGCGTCGTCGGCCGACGACGACCTGCCGGGACGCGTACGCCGGGACGCGGAAGCGATCTGCGACGAAGACATCGAGATCTGTCTCGGCATCGGCCGCGCGGGCCTGCCGCTGATCGAGGCGGTGGCGGCGCGCCGTCCCGGCCCGGTCCACGTGCTCACGCATTGCAACGCCGGCGCCCTCGCGACCGTCAACTGGGGCACCGCGACGGCACCCGTGTACCTCGCGCACCGTGCCGGCATCGACGTGCACGTCTGGGTGGACGAAACCCGGCCGCGCAGCCAGGGTTCACAGCTTACGGCCTGGGAACTCGCGCGACGCGGCGTGCCGCACACCCTGATCGTCGACAACGCAGGCGGGCACCTGATGCAGAACGGCGAGGTCGACCTCGTCATCACCGGCACCGACCGGACCGCGCGGAACGGCGATGTCGCGAACAAGATCGGCACTTACCTCAAGGCGCTGGCGGCGCGCGACAACGGCGTCCCGTTCTACGTGGCGCTGCCGTCGACGACGGTGGACTGGTCGCTGGACGCGGGCGTCGGCCGGATCCCGATCGAGGAGCGCGACGCGGCCGAGGTAACGCACGTCGCCGGACGTTACAACGGCGAGACGGTCACGGTACGCACGACGGCGGACGGGACGCCGGCGCGCAATCCCGCGTTCGACGTGACGCCGGCGCGGCTCGTCACCGGCCTGATCACCGAGCGCGGCGTGTGCGCCGCGAGCGAGGCAGGCCTTCGTTCGCTGTTCCCCGACCTCGCGGGAGCCTGACGCACATGTCCGGGTCGCCAATCGACATCGACGAAGGCTACGTCAAGTACCAGAGCGACTGGCGGCCCGGCCCGGCGCCGGACGCTGCGGCCGTGCGCCTGCTCGACACGTGGCGCCGCAAGCTGTACGCGGCCGGCCTCGTCGGCCACTACCCGGACCTCGGCGTCGGCTTCGGCAATATCAGCATCCGTGCACCGCGTGCCGGCGAGTTCATCATTTCCGGCACGCAGACCGGGCACCTTGCCGAGACGGGCGGCGAACACTACGCGCTGGTGACGGAAGCGGATATCGACGGAAACCGGATCGTCTGTCACGGACCGGTGCAGGCTTCGTCCGAGGCGATGACGCACGCGGCGATCTACGCGCTGAGCGAGCGCATTAACGCCGTCGTGCACGTCCACAGCCGCCCGTTGTGGGACGCATTGCGCGACAGGCTGCCGACGACGCGCGCCGAGGTTGCATACGGCACACCGGAGATGGCACGGGAATTCGGCCGGCTGTGGCGCGAGACGCCGTTTCGCAACGACGGTGTCGCCGTGATGGCCGGGCACGACGAGGGCCTGATCAGCTTCGGCGAATCGCTGCCGGAGGCCGCCCGGCGCGTCCTCGAGCTGTCTGCGGACTGATCGGCCGGCCCGGCTCGGGCCAGGGCGCCGCGTTCAGTCGAGCACGGCCCGCAGCGTGGCGCGGCTGATGTTCGCACCGCAGATGACGATGGCGACGTCCTCCCCGGCGAATTCCGGCGCCATCGCGAGGCAGGCGGCGACCGCCACGCCGGCCGCGCCCTCGATCAGCTGGTGCTCGGTATCGATGACCTGCCGCATCGCGGCCGCGATGTCGCGTTCCTCCACCAGGTGGTACTCGTCCACGACAGAGCGGCACAGTTCGAACGTGATCGCGCCCGGCTCGATGCCGCCCGCCGTGCCGTCCGACAGGGTCGGGCCGCTCTCGCGATCGACGATGCGCCCCGCCGCTACCGACTCCGCCATGACCGGTGAGGCCGCCGGCTGGCAGCCGATGATGCGCGCCGGCCGCCCGGCGTCGCGGAAGACACTCCCGATGCCGCCGATGAGGCCGCCGCCACCCACGGCGACGAACAACGCCCGCACCGCGTCGAGGTCACGCGCAATCTCCAGGCCGCAGGTCCCCTGGCCGGCAATAACGGCGGGGTCGTTATACGGCGAGACGTACACCATGCCGTTCCGGTCGGCGTAGTCGCGGGCGTGTTGCTCGGTGTCGAGACCGTCCGTGCCGAATTCCCTGAGGTCCGCGCCGCCGGCCCGGATCGCGTCCGCCTTGACCGCTGACGTGCCCTGCGGAACGAACACGATGGCGCGAATGCCGAGCTCCCCGGCCGCGCGCGCGACGGCCGCACCGTGATTGCCGCTGGACGCTGCCACGACACCCGCCCCGCGCGTGGCCGCGTCCATCGCGAGAAGGCGATTGCACGCGCCGCGGTACTTGAACGAGCCCGTGTGCTGCAGGTTCTCGAGCTTCAGATGCACGCGCGCGCCCGTGATTTCGCTGAGCCGTGGCGCAAACACGAGCGGCGTCCGGCGAACGTGTGGTGCCAGCGCTTTGGCGGCGCGGCGCACGTCGGCGGCAGTGTTTTCGATAAGTCGATCTGACATGGCCGGTCAACGTTCGATGCGGTAGATGAAGTCGACGCCCGACTCCTTCTGCCCCGACGTCGCCTTGACGCCGAAGCCCCGGCCGAGATCATAACGCGCACTGATGACGTTCTCCTGGTCGAACAGGCCAACGCCGTAGCTGACGAACAGCCTCGGCGCGATGTAGGTACCGAAGTCGATCGCGCCGACGCCCTGCTCCATGTCGAAGTCGCTGCCGGTGACCAACAGCGTCAACGCGCGCTCTTCCGTCGTCGCGGGGTCCGTGTAGGCTTCCACGATCGGGCGCTTGACCGTCCCGGCGATGAGGACACCCGCGGTCTTGATCTGCGAGTTGCCGAAGATTTCGCGCTCCGCGCGGATCCGGATCGTCGGGTTGTCGGCCGGCACGTTCGTGAAGCGGATCATCCCCTCGGTGATCTGCAGGACCTGGCCATAAGCCTGCACGTCGCCGGCGATGTCGTAGCGCCCGTTGGCCAGGGGGACCAGGTTCTCGTCCCACTCGAAGCGGGTCGTGCCCGTGACGGTCGCCTTGGCGAGGTCGATGTCGACGACCACGTCGCTGCCGAGGCTCACGGCCAGCGCGCCGTCCAGGCGGATTCCCGAATCCGCTTCCCGATCGCGCTCGTCCGGTAGCTCGCCGGCGACAATCACCACGTCCTCGCTCTCGGTGTACCGGGTCGCGGGCAGGCTGCGCGGCGAGATCCGGGCATGCGGCACGACGACGTTGCCGTTCAGCGTGACAAGGCCGTCGCTGAAGCCGATTTCGAGGTCCGCGTCCGCCGTCGCGGTGACATCGCGAACATCGATGACGCGCAGCGAGTTGCCGCGGATCGCGACCGACAGCGGCGCCGCCCCGGCGCCGTACGCACCGCTGCTCGTGATCGTGCCGCGACCCTCGCCGGCGAGGAACGCACCGCTCACCTCGAACGAGCCGTCCGGCTCGATGCGGCTCCGCAACGTCAGCTGCTCGAGCCGGGTCCCGAGCGGCCGGTAGACGAGTAGGCCGTCGTCGAGTCGCGCCTCGCCGGCGAGACGCGGCCCGGACGCCGTGCCCGCGAGCGTGACGTCGGCGACGAGCCGCCCGTGGGCTTCGTCGAGCAGTGGCACGAGCACGCGCACGACATCGATGTCGTCCACGACCGCGTTGAGTCGCCCGTCGATCGCGCTGCCTGCAATATCGCCGACGTCGGCCAGCGTGAACTCGCCGTCGATGCGGCCCGTGCCCGGCATCGGCAGCACCAGCCGGCCCTCGAGCAGCCGCCCGTCACGCACGTCGAACGTGACACGGCCCGGCCCCGTCTCGACCACGAGGTCGTCTCGCCGGGCATTGCGGATGCGGCCCGCGCCGATCACCAGGTCCGCGAACGCGGTCAGCGGCTCGCCCACGGCCTTCTCCCACCGCAGCCGGCCGGTGACCAGCTGGTCGAAAAGGAAACCCGTATCGACGAACTGGTTGACGCGATCGACCGCGACCGAATCCAGGTCCGCGGTGATGGCGAGGCTGCGCCCGGCGACCCAGTCCACGTCGACGCACAACCGGGCCGCCGCGATGCCCTTGAGGCAGGCCTGGTCGACGCGCACGGCGTTCCGCGACACCTCGATCGCCGCGGAATTGATCAGCCGGATGTCGCGATCGGCGACGTCCGGTTCGCCGATCAGCAGCTCGGACAGGATGCCGTGCCAGCTCTCGGGCGACGCCGGGTCGTCCGGGCCGCCCGCGACCGCGACGACCACCGGTTGGCTCCCGATCCGTGAGCTCAGGGTCGCGGCCTGGTACTGGCGCGTCCCGTCGATAGACAACGTCGTGCCGGACAGCGTGGTCCCGCCGCTCACGAGTCGCTCGCTTCGCAGCTCGGCGGCGCCGACCGGCTCGCCGTTCTCGAGCCGCAGCGTGCCGTTCGCAGCGACGTCGCCCCGGATGCCGTCGACATAGGTCGCGATGTCGCCCACGGTCGCGACGAAGCGAAGCCCTTCCGGCACCTCGAGGCCGCCGTCGAGCTGCAATTCGTTCGCGCCGTGACGGATCAGCAGCCGGCGCGCCGTCAGCCCGTCGTCGCCGAGCGCGACCCCGCCGTCGGCACGCAGTGGCCAGTCGCGCAGGCGGCCCGTGACGCCATCGAGTTCCGCGCGAAAGCGCAGCGGGTCGGACCGGCCCTCGGCCCGGACCCGGCCGGTGATGTCGCCGGGCCACTCAGCCACCAGCGGGCCCGTGTGTACGCGATCGAGGCCGAGGTCCACCGACCAGGACAGGGTGTCGCGCCAGTCGACCGCCGCGTTCCCTTCCACGCGCCCGCCGAGAATTCGCCCGTCGACGATGCTCACCTCGGCCCTGTGCCGGTCGCCGCTCGCGGCGGCCCGGAATTCGCCGTCGCCGAACTCCGCGGTGTTCAGCGCCGCCCTGCCGTCCACCGACCAGTCGTCGAGGTGCCCCGCGATATCGACGTCGCCCGACGGGCTGACGAGCGACGGCTCCGCGGCCGCAATGGGCCACGTGAGCGACGTCCACGTGATGCTGCCTTCGACGGAGTCGTCCGCATCCGTCAGGGTCACCCAGCCCAGCGCCTCGCCCGGCCGCGCGATGAACGCGACGCGTGCGTTGCCGAGGTGCAGCCTGGCCGGGTCGTACGCGAGGTCGAACGCGCCCTCGACGGATTCCCCGGACGGCCAGCTGTCGACGAGCAGCCACGGATCGAGACGGGCGAGTCGCGTCGCGGCATCGACACGCACGCCGCCGGCCCAGGAAAACCTGCCGCTGGCCCCGCCGTTGACGTGCTCGCCCGCGAACGTCGCATCGTGCACACGAATCTCGTCCGCGGTGCCGTCGCCCGACGCCGTCACCTCGACGAGGCCGAGCGCAACATCCGTGAGCGTGCCGTGGGTGTCGTAGTCGTACGATGAGAAGTCGCCCGAGACGGTCGCGGTGCCCTCGATCCGCGTGAACCGCGACGTGAGACCCGGCCCCGCGTCGATCGACACCCGGCCGGAGAACGGCCCGGCATCACGAAGACCCAGGCTGCCGGCGAGCGTCAGGGTGACGTCATCACGCTGCACGAGCAGGTGCTGGATGCGCACGTCTGCGCTCCAGCTCCCGCGCAGTTCGACGCGATCGAACCGCAGTGTTTCCGGCGCGCGCCCGGCGACGACCTGCAGGTCGTCCACGGAGAGACCGTCGACATCGAGGTCGAACGGCAGGTCGAGCAGCGGCCACAGGTCGGCGAGTTCGCCTGACCGTTCCGGGTCATCCGACGCCGGCACCACGACGTCCGCGTCGCGCGCGACACCATCCGCCAGCGTCAGTCCGAGCGGCAGCAGCCTGACGTCGATGCGCGCCGCGAAATCGGCAACCGTTACCGTCGCAGCATCGCCGTCGTAGCGAAATCCGCGCAATCGCAGTCCGGATGCCACCGCGCCGTCGATCGACTCGACACTCAGCACGTCGCCGAGCGCCGCATCGACGCGCGCCCAGGCAAAGCGCGCGCCGCCCGTCGTGTACAGCAGCCACCATGCCGCCGCCGAGCCGACGAGAGGCAGCAGCACGAGCACCAGGAGCAGCGCGCGGCGCCAGGTCACAGCAACGGGGTCCCGATCGTCACGTGTATGCGCCACGGCCGGTCAGTGAAATCGCGCGCCTGTGCGATATCGAGGCGGATCGGGCCCGCGATCGAATACCAGCGGATGCCCACGCCGACGCCGAGCTTCAGCTTCGCGTCGGACCAGTCGTTGAACGCGTTGCCGATGTCGGCGAACAGGGCCGCCGACCACTTGTTCGACAGGCGGTACTCGACCTCGGCACTCGCGGTGACGATGCTGTTCGAACCGACGTTGTTGTTGCTGAGCTGTTCGAAGTCGTAGCCGCGTACGCTCGCCGATCCGCCCGCCTTGAAGCGATAGAAGTTCGGCAACTCGGTCACGCTGAGCTCGATCGGGATGCCGTCGACGTCGACATTGACCGTGTGCACGTCCGCGTCGGTATAACCCACCTCCGCGCGCAGGATGTATTTCCAGCGCTGGCCGCGCAGGTAGCTTCGGCGCGTCGACAGGTAGACCTGGAGGAAATCGACCTCCGACCCGATGGCACTGTCGGACGCGAAGATCCAGGCGCGGTCGTGGTAGCCGCGCGTCTCGAATGCCTGCCCGACGATGGCGACGATGTCGAAGTCCACGCCGACGGAAAACGCGTTGTCGATGCCTCGCAGCAGGCCCTCGATCTCGGGGTCGGGCCCGCCGGCGTCGGCGAATTGGTCCGGGTCGATCAGCGAGTAGCTGCGTTCACTGTTCAGGTACTGCACGAACGGCTTGACGAAGGTCTGCTTCTCGCCCGACTCGGCGTTCAGGACCTTGAGCCAGCCACCCTTGACGTGTCGCTCGTCGACGTCGCCGTTCGCGATCGTCAGGAAGTTTTCGTCCTCGTCCGTCCGTTTCAGCTCGAGGTCCTGGTTCTCGAAGCTGATCTTCGCGTCGACGACCCAGTACTCGCGGGCACGGTTTGCAATCGGGAGCCGGTAGGCTCCGCGAATCGCAAATTCCCGGTTCACTTCCTGCCAGCCCGCGCCGACGTCGATGCGGTCGCCGCGCAGCGACATCGGTTGCTTCGTCCAGTTCGCCTGCAGCCGTACGCCGGTATCCGTGCCATAGCCCAGCGCGCCCGTGTACGTGTTCCGGGTTTCCGTTTCGAGCTCGACGCGCAGGTCGACGGTCGGCGGGTCGTGTTCCGGGTGCCGGGTTTCGATCACGTTCACCTCGGTGAAATAACCGGTACGCCAGAGGTCCAGCCGGAAGTCGTCCATGAGCTGAACGGTGTACGGGTCGCCACTCTCGAAGCGCGGAATGTATTCGACGACACCGGGCTGCAGCACGTGGTCGCCGAACTCGATGTTGCCGATGACGAAGCGGGGACCGGTTTCCATCACGAGCTCCGCGTCCGCCGAACGCCCGGGAAGGTCCAGCGCCAGCCGACGCACGCGATACGTCGCGGCGAGGTACCCGGCCTCGTTCGCGATCTCGAGCCCCCGCGCCTTCTGCCGTTCCCACGCAACCTGGTCCAGCCGGTCGCCCGCAGCCAGCGGCCACGCCGACTTCCAGCGCCTGAGCTCGCGCACGGATGCGCCCGGGCCCTCGACGTTCACGGTCATGCGGCGGATCACGACCGGCGCCCCGGGCTTGACGGTCAACTCGATGACCGGTTCGCCGTCTGCGTCCCGGTAGTAGCGCCCACGAATGTCCGGTTCGTAGTAACCGTAGGGACGCAATGCCGCCCGCGCATTGTCGATCGACTGTTGCGTGATGTCGTTCAGCCCGTGGTCACTCAACGCCGCGGATTCGGCGAAACGGAAGATGTCGTTGTGATTGAGAATATTCGCCCGCAACGCGTCGTCGACGCCGATCACGACGAACCCGAGCTCCGCCGTCGCGACCGGCGACGCGCACAGCGCGGCCAGCGCCATCACGGCCTGCGAACGACATCGCGCCAGTCGCCGGCGGCGTGCGTGGTTCGGCATGTAGGGACGAGATTGCGGCATGGTGAGGTCAGTCGGTCGAAGTCTACCGGCTGCGAACGCCGGCACGTGATTTTGACAATAATTCCGGCCGGACGTGTGACGGCGACCCGGTTCGTTGACAGGTTTCGGGCACTCGTGCAAGGATGAAGATTCGTTCGATAAAGGCAAACCCGACCGAAAGGCGGGGACGCAAAACCACCGGTCTAAGGGCGCGAGTCTACGACAGCGGGGTCGCCGGAGACGTGACTTGAGTGCAGCTCGCCTGAAGAAGACCGGTCGTTTCGCGGTGTCCGCCGCGGCCGAAATCCCCGTCAACAACATCGAATCCATCGTCCGCATCATGCAGCGCGGTACGAGTACGGCCGTGCCCATTCGCCCGCAGGGCGCCGCCACGGCGTCCACGGACTGCAACCGAAGCTCGGCGGGCACGACCGTCCGGATGACGGGACTGGACCGGATCATCGACATCGATACCTACAACCACACGGTCACGGCACAGTCGGGCGTCCGCCTGTACGCGCTCGCCGAGGCGCTGGCGGAACAGGGCCTCGAGCTGATCGGAAACCACGAAATGACCGGGCGGACCCTGGGCGGTGCGATCGCCGCGCCCTGCCTCGGGCCGTCCATCGGAAACGAAGCCGGCGCGCTCGCGAGCAGCGTCGTCAGTGTCAAGATGGTCACCGGCGCCGGGAAGGCGATGACGGTCGGCCCGGACAGCCAGAAGTTTCTCGCCGCGGTGCGCGCAAGCTACGGCATGCTCGGCGTCATCACCGAGGCGACGTTGAACGTGCAGCCGCAGAACACGTTCACCGCGAGCCATCGCAAGCTGTCTATCGACGAGTTTTGCGCGGTCTCGGACCGGATCTCGAACGCGCCGGTCGGTTTCCGCTTCGCCCTGATGCCGTATCGCGACCGGGTCTATCTTGACCTCCGACGCTACGCCGCGAACGCGGGCCAGACCTACAACACGCCGTGGAAGATCAAGGACTGGGGTGAGAGCACCGTACTGCCGCAGGTCTGCAAGTCGCTCAACCGCCTGCTGCCGATACAGTCGGTTCGCTACCGCGTCATCGACAGTGTCACCGAGGCCACCCAGGGAATCGTCAACAGCCGCTTCGTGCGGACGGGCAACAACGCGACGATGCAGGGGCGCACGGCAAGCAGCATCAAGAAACTCCTGTACTCGACCTGGTGTTTCCCGGCGACCGATTTCTCCTTCGTCGCGCGCGCGTACCGGGATTTCTGCCGCGAGACCTTCGAGCGCACCGGGTATCGCTGCGACGTCCCGGCGATCGGCTACCGGATCAGTCGCGATGCGACCAGCGTGCTGTCGCCGTCCTTCGACGAACCGATGATCGCGCTGCAGACGACCGCGACGCAGGTCGCCGGGTGGGAGGACTTCGTCATAGACCTTGCCGACTTCGCCGAACACTGGGCCGGCGTGCCGATCTTCAGCCAGACGCGGTCGCTGCGGGCGGACTACGCGAAACAGGTCTACGGCAACCGCCTCGCCTGGTTCCGGAAGCTCCGGCGCCAACTCGATCCCGAGGATCGCCTGCTGACGCCGTTCATGGCGCAGTACTTCCAGTAGTCGTCAGGGGAAGCGGTAGCGTAGCGTCGCGAGCGGCCCGCGGTACTCAATCGTCACATCGCCGCGAAGGCGGTCGTCGCCGCTGTCCAGTGACTGGCGATAGTAGCGATACCCGGCTCCAACGTCGAAACGGGGCGACAGGCGGTACCGGCCTTCCACGGCGAGATCGACGAGGCTCCCCTTAGCGCGGTCGAACTCGAGACCGAACAGTTCCAGGCCGATATGCATTGCGAGCCGGGGGCTGAAGTTCGCCCGCAGCGACGCGCCGACGAGCGGCATGATCGCGGTGGTCGCCGCATCGACCTCGCCCGATTCCGCGGACGCCGAGAAGTCGAAACGTGTTCCGTGCAGCCCGGCTGACACGATGAGCTCCTTCTGGGCGTCTCGAAAGACCGCAAACCCGTAGCTGAGCCGCAGCACCCGCGTTGCGAGCCGCGTCCGCAGGCGCGCTCCGGCCGCGAACGGCACAGACCCGACCTGCCGGTCCGCCGCAATCTCGACGGCGCCGTCACGGTAGAGCTCGAAGTAACGGGCGTTGAGCGTGTGAAAGCGTCCGATGCGCCATTCCAGGCTCAGCGGGAGACCGACGTCCTGCGTGTCGAAGCCGCTGTCCCGCTCGAGGCTGCCCGATGCTTCGCCGTCGTTGCCCGACAGCACCACGGTCGAGCTCGCCCGCATGAAGAACGCCTCGATCCCCATCTCCCAGGTCGACGGCGATACCCGGTCGTCATCATGCAGCCGGACGAACGCGCCGGAATCCCAGGCGACGCCGACGGCCACGTAGTGGTCCCGGTCGGCGGCGACGATCGGGCTGTTCGCCATCGCTCCGGGCAGCCAGGAGTAGCCTGCGTCGATGCGCAGGAACCATTGCGGCAGGAAGCGCCAGCGCAGGTCGACGCGCACCTCCGGCACGGTCGCGGCGCCCGGCGAGTATGCGGGCCGTTCCGGCGTCGCCTCCCCGTCCGTGACACCGTAGTAATAATCGACGTAGTTGCCGGAGTAGCGCGTGAGCTCGACCTGCGGCACGAAGACCAGCCGGCCGCCGGACATGGGCCACGCGAGCTTCAGGCTCGCGATCTGCCCGTTGTGGCGACCGAAGAGGTCCGTGGTCAGGAACAGGTCCGCGTGCAGCGGACCGACGGCCACGCCGGCGAGCGCGCCGGCGGACACGCTCCAGCCGCGGCTCTGCATGCCGGCCAGGGCCCCGCCGGCGGTCGCACCGTAGCCGTCCGCGTTGACCCGGGCCGTGAAGCCGGCCTGGAAGCGCTCGTTCGCGACGGCCCGCAGGCCGACGTAACCCTCGCGGACGAACAGCGGGTGGTCCGTCGTGGTCGCGTGCTCGAAGGACGACAGCAACGGATAGAGCACCGTCGTGGCGTCGCCCCCGTCGTACACGGACGGCGACGCGTAGACGTTCATCGACAGCGCGTAGTCGTTGAAATCGAAGGCGTCGAGCCAGGCCTCGAAGCGGCCCGGGGTCGCCCCGGCCGGCGGCGCGAGGGAGAGCGCAAGCAGAACCGCGCCGAGCCCGTACCCCCTCGTCAACATGCTGCCCCGCCGCGATCCCAGCCAATAAGATACTGATTTTGCACGACTTACGCGCGGATACAAAACTTAACGTTTTGGAAATGGAATTACTATATCGGATGGATATAATGCATCGCCCCGATATATGCGGCCTGGCCGCGGGAAGACGGCTCGATGGACGTGAAAACGGTGTGCCTCGGAATGCTCTCGGATGGCGAGGCGTCCGGCTATGACCTGAAGAAGCAGTTCGAATCGACGTTCGCGCATTTCTTTGCCGCGGGCTACGGATCGATTTACCCGGCACTCTCGTCGCTGCACGCGGACGGCCTGGTCGACTGCCGCGAGGAGGCCCAGGACGGTCGGCCGGACCGCAAGGTCTACCGGATCACCGACGACGGGCTCGCACACCTGCGCGGCGCACTCAGCGAAACGAACCTCACCCACCGCGTTCGTTCGGAGTTCCTGGCCGCGATGTGCTTCGCGCACCTGATGTCGGCCGAACAGATCGCGGCGATCCTCGATCACCGCGTCACGGAGCTGTCGCGCTACCTCGCGATGTTCGACGAATTCGACGAGTGCAATGGCGAATGGACCGACGGCATGCGTTTCGTCTGCGGTTTCGGCCGCGCCATCACGGAGGCGTCGAAGCGTTACATCGAGGCCAACCGGGACACGCTCACCGCCGCGCCCGATCTGAAGAGAACGGCGGCCCAATGACCGCCGCCGCTGCATCCGCTCATTCCCTGGAACCGAATTCATGAAGTCCGCGAACCTGAAGACCTACCGATCCTGGATCATCTCGCTCGGCATCGCATTGCTGATCGTCCTGTGGCTCGCGAGCGGTGCACTCGGCCCGTCCGGCAATCCGGACGATGAACGTGCGATCGCCGCCGCGGACACCGCGAACGCGGATGCCCGCGGCAGCGTCCGCGTGCGCACACAATCGGCGGAGGAGGTCCGGCGCACGATCCTGGTTAACGGCGAGACGGCGCCGGCGCGCATTGTGCGTCTCGCGGCCGAGACCGATGGCCGCGTCACCGCCACGGGCGCCGAGCGCGGCAGCAACGTGGACGCAGGCGGCATCGTCGTGCGACTCGACGAACGCGACCGCCAGGCGCGCCTGTCGCAGGCGAAAGCCACCGTCCGCCAGCGCGAAGTCGAGTACGAGGCGCGCGAAAAGCTGAAGTCATCCAGCTACGTCTCCGAGGCGCAGCTCCAGGAAGCCCTTGCCGCGCTCGAAGCCGCGCGCACGGAGCTCACCCGCGCCGAGCTCGACCTCGAATACATGACCGTGCGGGCGCCGTTCGACGGCGCGCTGCAGTCGCGCGAGGTGGAGATCGGTGATTTCGTCAAGGTCGGCGACTCGATCGCGACATTCGTCGACAACCGCAAGATCATCGTGACCGCCGACCTGTCGGAATTCGACGCGGGCCAGGTCTCCGTCGGTGACGAGGCGGACGCACGTCTCGCCACGGGCGAGACCGTGCACGGGCGGATTCGCTACGTTGCGCCCGTGGCCGACGAGGCGACCCGCACGTTCACGGTCGAACTCGAGGTCGACAACGGCGACGGGGCACTCCGCGCCGGCGGCACGGCCGAGCTGCGAATCCCGGGCGAAACGGTACTCGCGCACCGCATTGCGCCGTCGCTGCTGACGCTCGATGACGACGGCAACGTCGGCGTCAAGATCGTCGACGCCGACGGTCGCGTCGAGTTCATCATTGCGGACATCGCCGTCGCAACCAGCGACGGCATCTGGGTGGCGGGGCTGCCGCCGACCGCGACGATCATCACGGTCGGACAGGGTTTTGTGCCGGATGGCGCGCTCGTGAACGCCGTTCCCGAAGGTGACGTCGACACCGCTGTCGCCATCCAGGCCGAGACAGACTAGATGCAGGTCATCGACGCCGCCATCTCCCGCTCCCGGACCGTCTTGCTGACACTGGCCGCGCTGCTGGCGACCGGACTGTACGCGTACGTGTCCATTCCGAAGGAAGCGGAACCGGATATCGAGATTCCGAACATCTACGTCAGCATCCACTACGAGGGCATCTCGCCGGAGGATTCCGAGCGGCTGCTCGTGCGCCCGATGGAGCAGGAGCTGCGCTCGATCGAGGGCATCAAGGAAATGACGTCCACCGCCTACGAGGGCGGTGCCAACGTGATGCTCGAGTTCGATGCCGGCATCGACACGAACACGGCGCTGCAGGACGTGCGCGAAAAGGTCGACAAGGCGAAGGCGGAGATCCCGAGCGAGGCGGACGAGCCGTCCGTTAACGAGGTCAAGTTCTCCCGTTTCGACCCGATGCTCGTGCTGAACCTGGCCGGCGACGTGTCCGAACGGACCCTCACCACGATCGCGAAGGACCTGCGCGAAAGCATCGAGGGCATTTCGGGCGTGCTCGAGGTCAACCTGGTCGGCGTGCGCGAGGAACTGATGGAAGTCATCGTCGACCCGCTCGCGATGGAAAGCTACGGGCTCGACCAGGCGCAGATCGTCAACTTCATCAACCTGAACAACAGGCTCGTCGCGGCCGGATCACTGGAGGCGGCCGAGGGCCGTTTCCCGGTCAAGGTGCCGGGGGTGGTCGAGGACCCGAGCGACGTGCTGAACATGCCGATCAAGGCCGTCGGCGACCGTGTCGTGCATTTCAAGGACATCGCGGAAGTGCGCCGAACGTACAAGGACGCCACGAGCTACGCGCGGCTGAACGGCAAACCGGCGATCGCGGTCGAGGTCATACAGCGCACGGGGGCCAACGTCGTCGACACGATCGCGCAGGTACGCGCGCTGGTGGCCGAAGAGCAGGCGTATTGGCCCGCCGGCATCACGGTGTCCGCTTCGCGCGACAAGTCGAAGGACATCGGCGACATGCTCACCGAGTTGCAGAACAGCGTTCTGATTGCCGTGCTGCTGGTCTTCATCGTCATCATCGGCATCCTCGGCATTCGCTCGGCGCTGCTCGTCGGCGTGGCGATCCCCGGCAGTTTCCTGGTCGGCATCCTGCTGATCGGGGCCATGGGCATCACGATCAACATGATGGTGCTGTTCGCATTGATCATGGCGGTCGGCATGCTCGTCGACGGTGCCATCGTCGTCACCGAACTCGCGGACCGTCGCATGGCCGAGGGCGAGTCTCCGCGCCACGCGTATTCCCGCGCCGCGATCCGCATGGCCTGGCCGATCATCGCGTCGACCTGCACCACCCTCGCCGCGTTCCTGCCCATGGCGTTCTGGCCCGGCATGACGGGCGAGTTCATGAAATACCTGCCAATCACGCTGATCGCGGTATTGTCCGCGTCGCTGGTCATGGCGTTGCTGTTCGTCCCAACGCTCGGCACGATCTTCGGCAAGACCGGCGCGAACAGCGAAGAAGCCCGGCGCAACCTGTCCGCCGCCGAGATCGGCGACCTCGACACCGTGACGGGCATCACGGGCAGCTACGTGCGGTTCCTGAAGCGATCGCTGCGCAACCCCTGGCGTAACGTGGCCTACGTTACGACGTTGCTGGTCGCCATCTACGTTCTCTTCTTCGTCTTCGGACGGGGCCTCGAGTACTTCCCCGACGTCGAACAGAACTTCGCGACCGTCGACATCCGCGCACGCGGCGACCTGTCCGTCGACGAGAAGGACCGGCTCGTGCGCCAGGTCGAGCAGCGCGTGCTCGGCATGGACGAGATCGAGTTCGTTTACGCCAAGTCCGGCTCCGCGAACAACGATGCCGCCGAGGACTGGATCGGTTCGCTGACGCTCAACTACGTCGAATGGGACGAGCGCCGCCGTTCGGACGACATCCTCTCCGAGATTCGCGCGAAGACCGCGGACCTCGTCGGCATCGTCATCGAGACGCGCAAGCCGGACGCGGGCCCGCCACAGGGCAAGCCCGTGAACATCGAGTTCTCATCGCGCAACTACGCGCTGCTCGAGCCGACGGTGCAACTCGTCGCCGAGGCGCTCGAGCGGCACCCGGCGGTGTTCAACATCGAGGATGACTTGCCATTGCCCGGCATCGAGTGGCAGATCAAGGTGGACCGCGCCGAAGCCGCACGCTTCGGCGCCGACGTCGCCCTCGTCGGCGCAATGGTGCAATTCGTCACGAACGGCCTGAAGCTCGGCGAGTACCGCCCGGACGACAGTGACGAGGAAATCGACATCCGGGTGCGCTACCCGGTTGGCGACCGGTCGCTGGCGCAGATCGATTCGCTGCGCATCCCCACCGCGAACGGCCTCGTGCCGATCAGCACTTTCGTCACTCGCGAACCGGCACAGAAGGTCAGCACGATTCACCGTACGAACCGGCACCGCACCGTCGTCCTGCAGGGCGACGTCCTGCCGGAGTACCTGCCCACCGACATCGTGGCCGAGCTGCGCGACGAGGTACTGCCGGCGCTCGGCATCGATCCACGCGTCGACTATGCGTTCCGTGGATCCACCGAAGACCAGCAGGAGGATATGGCGTTCCTGGAGATCGCCTACCTGCTCGCCATCGCCATGATGGCCATCATCCTGGTCACGCAGTTCAACAGCCTGTACCAGGCAGGGTTGATCCTGACCGCCGTCGTGTTTTCCACGGGCGGCGTCCTGCTCGGGCACCTGCTGCTCGGCAAACCGTTCGGGCTGATCATGTCGAGCGTCGGCGTCATCACCCTGGCCGGCATCGTCGTCAATAACAACATTGTCTTCATCGACTCCTACAACGTCCTGCGCGAGCGTGGCGCGGACGCGCACGAGGCGGTGCTGCGGACCTGTGCCATTCGCCTGCGGCCGGTGTTGCTCACGACCGTCACGACGATCATCGGCCTGATGCCGATGGTCCTTGGCGTGAACATCGACCTCATTCACCGCGAGGTCACGGTCGGCGCGCCCAGCTCACAATGGTGGACGCAGCTCGCCTCGTCGGTCGCGGGCGGCCTCGCCTTCGCGACGATCCTGACGCTCTTCCTCACCCCCAGCCTGCTGCTCGCGCAGGCGAATGCCTCGGCGCGGCTCGCGGCCTGGCGCGAGCGCCGGCGCGGCCGCCGGACAGGAGACGCCGAGCCGGCCGCCCGCTGAGGCCGTTGTTGCATCCAAAAGCGCCCGCCGCGCATCCAAGGAGAGCCGGCGGACTTGCCGGGACGCCGGCGCGAACCCGGCCGCCCGCGCGCTGTCCGAAAAGTAGACCGGCCAGTTGCGTTATACCGAACTAGTGTTATACTCCACTATAACACCGAACCAGAGCCACGGGCGTCCCCATGAACCGCATCACCCTGTCACTCGCCGCACTCGCTTCGCTGGGCAGCCTTGCGATCGCCGGTTGCAATGCCGATGCCGCCAACCCGTCGGCCGCCGCCGCGACATCGGACACGGCCGCGGTGCCGGTCCAGGTGGACTACCCGCGCCGCGCGGACCTGCTCGCGACCTACGGTGCCACCACGACCCTGGCGACCGACGGTGACGCCCCGGTCCCTGCGCGCGTCGCAGGCGACGTCATCGACATACACGTGGAGGAAGGCGACCGGGTCGTCGCGGGCCAGGTCCTGGCGACACTCGACGGCGAACGCCTGCGCCTGGAGATGCTCGCGGCGAAGGCCGAGGTCGACCGCGCGCGGGCCGAGTACGAACGCTACGTCGATCTCCACGAACGCGGCCTCGTGAGCAAGGCGATGTTCGACGGCCTGCGCTTCGACCTCGATGCCCTGCAGGCGACGTTCGAGCGCCGCCAGCTCGAGTACGGCTACGCGCAGATCCGCGCACCGATCGCGGGCGTGGTGTCGGCGCGCATGATCCGTCCGGGCCAGCACCTGCAGGCCGGCACGCCGGCCTTCCGCGTTACCGACACGCACGAGCTGCGCGCCGACCTGCAGCTACCGCAGACGGAATTGTCACGAATCCGGGCGGGCCAGCGGGCCTGGCTGCGCGTAGACTCCATACCCGACACCCGGTTTCCGGCAGAGATCGTGCGCACCAGCCCCACCGTCGACGCCGAGACCGGCACGTTTCGCGCAACCGCCGTCGTCAATAACGCGGCGGGCCGGCTCGCGCCGGGCATGTTCGCGCGCTTCTCGATCGCCTACGACACGCACGAGAACGCGCTGGTGATCCCGGCCCGGGCCCTCGTCGACGAGGACGACGGCACGGCCGTCTACGTGGTCGACGGCGATGCCGTGAAGCGCCGCCGCATCGTGACGGGAATCCGCTCCGGCGATGACGTCGAGGTGCTGGACGGCCTCGGCGCGGAAGACCGCATCGTGGTCATCGGACAGGACGGGCTGCGGGACGGTAGCCGCGTCGTCGCGAGGCTGGCGGACCCGGCGCGGTCGGCCGGCTAACCACGCTCGACGGGATCGCTGCAATCGAGCCGCGGGAAACACGCGGCAGGGGCAAGAGGGAGAGACAACGATGACCTTCGAGTCACGCTGGACAGTCACACTGGTCGCCGCGCTGATGCTCGCCGCCTGCGGGGGCAATCCCGGCGAGGACTCCGCCGGCGCGCAATCGGACGGGGAGGCGGAAGAGGAAACGCCGCCGGTTCCGGTCGAGGTCGGATTGCCGACCCGCGGCGACGTCTACGCACTGTACCGCGGCACCGCGCCCATCGAGGCCTTCGCCGACGCCGACGTGCTGGCCAAGGTGGCCGGCGAGGTCCGGGAGATCCTCGTCGAGGAAGGCGACGTCGTGCGCAAGGGGCAGGTGCTCGCGCGTCTGGACGGCGACCGCCTGCGCCTGGAACTCAACGAATCGGAAGCGCGCCTGAGGAAGCTGCAGCGTGACTACGAGCGCAACGTCGACCTCAGCGAGAAGGGACTCATCAGCGCGGGTGACTTCGACCGGATCAAGTACGACCTCGAAGCCCTGCAGGCCTCCCACAATCTTGCGAGCCTCGAACTCGACTACACGCAGATCCGCGCGCCGATCGACGGCGTCGTCTCGCGTCGCTACATAAAGCTCGGAAACACGCTGGCCGTCAACGAGCCGGTATTTCGCGTGACGAGCCTCGATCCGCTGATCGTCGACCTGCACGTGCCGGAACGCGAGTTTGCGCAGATTGCCGCGGGCCAGCCGGTGGCGCTGGAGATCGACGCGCTGCAGGAAGCGCCCGTCCAGGCGACGGTGACGCGCGTCAGCCCCGTCGTCGACGCCGCGACGGGCACGTTCAAGGTGACGATCGAGCTGTACGACGCCACTCGCCGCATCAAGCCCGGCATGTTTGCGCGTGTCGGAATCGTGCACGACCGGCACGTCGATGCACTGCTGGTCCCGCGCAGCGCGATCGTCGAGGAACTCGGCCGTACCAGCGTCTTCGTCGTCGAAGACGGCAAGGCACGGCAGCGCTACGTCGAGACCGGATACAACAGCGAAGGCCGGATCGAGATCCTGTCCGGGCTCTCGGACGACGACAAGGTCATCACGGTGGGCCAGGTGGGGCTGCGGCCGGATTCCGCGGTGATGGTCATCGACGCGCAGGGCGACGGCGCCGACGTCAGTGTCGCCGGCGGCAACGGCACGGAAGGGGATGGCGATGCGTCGACTGATTGAAATCGCAACCGAGCGCCGCGTCACGATCGTCATGTTCGCCGTGGCCGTCGGCCTGTTCGGCCTCGTGTCGTTGTCGCGGCTCAACCTGAACCTGCTGCCGGACCTTTCGTACCCGACGCTGACGATCCGCACCGAGCTCACCGGCGCCGCACCGGCCGAGGTCGAGAACCTCATCACGAAGCCGATCGAGGAAGCCGTCGGGGTCATACGCAACGTGCGGCTCGTTCGCTCCGTCTCCCGCTCCGGCCAGTCCGACGTCACGCTAGAGTTCCTGTGGGGCACGGACATGGACGTCGCCGGCGTCGAGGTCCGCGAGAAACTCGACGTGCTGTGGCTGCCGCTCGAGGCACAAAGGCCGTTGCTGTTGCGGTTCGACCCGTCATCCGAACCGATCATGCGTCTCGGCCTCCGGCGGGCGGCAGGCCTCGCACCCGGCCCCGAAGGCGAGGCGCAGCTGAAGGCTCTGCGGCGACTCGCCGAGGACCGCATCAAGACGGACCTCGAGGCCGAAGAAGGCACTGCTGCCGTCAAGGTCAGCGGGGGCCTCGAAGACGAGATCCAGATTCGCGTCGACCAGGAAAAGCTCTCGCAGCTCGGCATCAGCATTGAGCAGGTCGCCGCCCGTATACGCGCGGAGAACGTCAACCTGTCCGGCGGCCGACTGGAGGAAGGCGACCAGCGCTTCCTCGTGCGTACGCTGAACGAGTTTCAGACCGTGGACGAGTTCCGCGACGCAATCATCGCGAGCGTCGGCGGCCGGCCGGTGTACCTGCGCGATGTCGCCGACGTGATTCGGGGCTACAAGGAACGCGAAGCCATCACCCGTGTGCAGGGGCTCGAGTCCGTCGAACTCGGCGTGTACAAGGAAGGCGACGCCAACACGGTGCAGGTGGCAAACCGGCTAGAGCGGCGACTCGAGCGCGTGCGCGAATCACTGCCCGAGGGCACTGAATTGACCACGATCTACGACCAGTCGCGCTTCATCGCGGCCGCCGTCGCGGACGTGCGCAACGCGGCCATCGCGGGCGGCATCATCGCGATCATCGTCCTTTACGGGTTCCTGCGAGACGGCCGCGCCACGGCCATCGTCGGCGTCGCGATCCCGGTCTCGGTGATCGGCACGTTCATGTTGATGTACCTGAACGGTGTGTCTCTCAACATCATGTCGCTGGGTGGCATTGCCCTGGCAGTCGGGATGCTGGTCGACAATTCCATCGTCGTTCTCGAAAACATTGTCAGCAAGAAGGAGCAGGGCCTGGACGTGGTCGAGTCCGCCCGCAGCGGTACTGCCGAAGTGGCCGGCGCGGTCTTCGCCTCCACGCTGACGACGATCGCGGTGTTTTTCCCGATGGTGTTCATCACCGGCATCGCCGGCCAGTTGTTCCGCGACCAGGCGCTGACCGTCACGTTCGCGCTCGCCTTCTCGCTCATCGTCGCCCTGACGCTGATCCCCATGCTGGCGGCACTGGGCGGGCGACACCGGTACGACACCGAGGCCGAAAATGCGACCGAGGCGGCGAGGACGGGCTGGCCCACGAAGACGGCCATCGTCCTGGTGCGCGCAGTCCGATTCCTGTTTACCGTCATGTGGGCCCTGCTCTGGGTCCCGACCTGGCTGCTGCAGCGGTTGAACGCTGCGGCGGCCGCGGTGTACCCGTCGCTGCTGCGCTGGTCGCTCGCGCACCGGGCCACCGTGCTGCTCGCGGCGTTCACCCTCTTCGCCGGCTCGATGGCGCTCGTCCCGCGCCTCGGCACGGAACTGATTCCGCAGCTCTCGCAGGGCGAATTCAGCGTCGACCTGCGCCTCCCGCCCGGCGCGCCGCTCGCCGAAACGGATCGCGCGATCCAGGCCGCCCAGGCCGCGACCCGGAACATGGATGCCGTCGCGATGGACTACTCCGTCGCCGGCACCGGCAATCGCCTCGACGCAAACCCGGTCGATGCCGGCGACAATACCGGCACGCTCAGCGTACGCCTGCAGCCCGGCGCGGGCCGCGCGGCCGAGGATGCGACGATGGACGCGATGCGTCGCGAACTCTCCGGGCTCCCCGGCGTGCAGTACGAGTTCTCCCGCCCGGCCCTGATGGCTTTCGCCAGCCCGTTGCAGGTCGAGGTCACCGGCTACGACCTCGACGCACTGTCGGCGACGGCCCGGCGCATCGAGGCGGACATGGCGGAATCGGACCGGTTCGCCGACATCCGGACGACGGTCGAGCGCGGCAATCCGGAAATCCAGATCGTGTTCGACCAGGAGCGCGCCGCCGCACTCGGCCTCGCAGTGCGCGACATTGCCGACCGCGTGGTCGCGAACGTTCGCGGCGAACTGGCGACGCGCTACACGTGGCGCGACAAGAAGATCGACGTTCTCGTGCGCAGCGTGGATACGCGCCAATCCAGCATCGGCGAGATCCGCCGCCTGATCGTGAACCCGAACTCGGCGCGGCCGGTGACGCTCGACGCCGTCGCCGACGTGCGCGTCGCCAATGGCCCGGCCGAGATTCGCCGCGTCTCGCAGGAGCGCGTCGCAATCATCACTGCCAACGTCGCACACGGCGACCTCGGTGCCGCAGCGCTCGAAGCCGGTGACATCGTCAGCCGGATCCCGATGCCGAACGGCGTCACGGCGACGGTCTCCGGCCAGAGCGAGGAAATGCAGGCGTCGTTCCAGTCGATGCAGTTTGTGCTCGCGCTCGCCGTATTCCTCGTCTACCTCGTGATGGCGTCACAGTTCGAGTCACTGATTCACCCGTTCGTCATCCTGTTCACGATCCCGCTGGCATTCGTCGGCGCCGTCCTGGCGTTGTTCGTCACCGGGACCACGATCAACATCGTAGCGCTGATCGGCGTCATCATGCTGGCCGGCATCGTCGTGAACAATGCCATCGTTCTCGTCGACCTGATCAACCAGCTCCGGGCCCGGGGCCTCGAGCGCACCGAGGCGATCGTCGAAGCCGGCGGCGCGCGGCTGCGCCCGATCCTGATGACCACATTGACGACGGCACTTGGCCTCGTGCCGATGGCGCTCGGTTTCGGCGAGGGTGCCGAAGTGCGCGCGCCGATGGCCATTACCGTGATCGGCGGACTGCTGACGTCCACGCTGCTGACGCTGGTCGTCATCCCCGTCGTTTACTCGCTGCTGGACCGGAAGCACTGGCCCTCCATGGTCGCCGACGGCAACGCCGTCGTTCCCGGGGCATCGGTGTGAAACACACCGAGACGGCGCTGCGGCGGCCCGTAACGACCGTCGTCGTCTTCGTTGCCCTGTCGCTTGTCGGTCTGCTGGCTTCCCGGCTGCTCCCCCTGGAAAAGTTTCCGGACATCGAGTGGCCGGGAATCTACATCTATATCCCGTACGAAGGATCGACACCGGAGGAAATCGAACAACTGATCACGCGGCCCGTCGAGGAAGCGCTGGCCACGCTTTCCGGGATCAAGCGGATGCGGTCGACGTCCGGCGAGGACCAGGCGCAGATCGAACTGGAGTTCGACTGGGACCAGAGCATGGCCGTCAAGGGTATCGAGGCACGGGCGAAGCTCGACAGCGTGCGGCACCTGCTGCCCGATGACGTGCGACGAGTGTTCGTGTTCACCGGCTCACTGGCCGACCAGCCGGTGCTGCAGCTCCGGATCTCGTCGGACCGTGACCTGTCGGACAGCCACGAGTTGCTCGACCGGTTGCTGAAACGGCGACTCGAGCGGCTCGAAGGCGTTTCGCGCGTCGAACTGCAGGGCGTGGACGCCCGCGAGGTGCGCATCCTGTTGCGCGCAGATGCGATCGCCGCCTACGGCGTCGACCTTGGCGCGCTGCGTACACTGCTCGCGCGCAGCAATTTCGCCGTCAGCGCCGGGCAGGTGACGACGGACGGCCAGCGGATGAATATCCGCCCGATCGGCGAGTTCCGCTCGCTCGACGAGATCCGGGGCCTGCAGATCAACGAGAGCGGCCTGCGACTCGGCGACGTTGCCGAGGTCTCGCTGCACACACCGGAACGCAACTATGGCCGGCGGCTGGACAAGAAGTACGCGATCGGCGTCGCGGTCAGCAAGTCGACGGGCGCAAACCTCGTCGAAGTCACGGACCGCGTCATCGCCGAGGTCGAGGAAATCGGCAAGTTGCCGCAGATGCAGGGCATCAACATCTTCCCGCTCGACAACCAGGGCGAATCCGTCCGCGAGTCGCTGTCGGACCTGCTGGATGCCGGGCTGATCGGCGGCCTGCTGGCCATCGCCGTCCTGTACCTGTTCGTCCGGCAGGTGACCACGACGCTGATCGTCGTCGCCTCCGTGCCCTTCTCACTCCTGATCACGCTGGGCGCGTTGTACTTCGCGGGGCTGTCATTGAACATCCTGTCGATGATGGGCCTGATGCTCGCGGTGGGTATGCTCGTCGACAACGCCGTCGTGGTTACCGAGAGCATCTTCCGGCACCGCAGCGAGGACCCGGACAACCCGTCCGCGGCGACGCTGTCCGGGGTACGGGAAGTCGGGCTTGCCGTCATCGCCGGCACCACGACGACGATCATCGTGTTCCTGCCGATCATCTTCGGCACGAAATCGGACATTTCCGTGTTTCTCACGCACGTCGCCATCACCATCGTCGTCGCGCTCCTCGCCTCCCTGGCTATCGCGCAGACGCTGGTGCCGATGCTCGCGGCGCGCGTCGCGATTCCGAAGAACCAGGGTAACGGCCCCGTCATGGGCCGGCTGACGCGCGGCTACGTGAATGCGCTCGGCTGGCAGTTACGGCATCCGTGGTGGACCGCGCTCGGCATCGCGCTGATCTGCGCCATCGGCGTGATGCCGCTGCCGCTCAATCTCGTGAAGTTCGACATGTTCCCGCAGGACGCGGGGCGACGGCTCAACATGCCGTACCACATCGAGGGCGAGCACTCGCTGGAGAAGGTCGAAAGTGCCGTCGACCAGATCGAGACTTACCTCTACGACAACCAGGAAGCCTTCGACATCCGCTCTGTGTACAGCTACTACGACCAGGGCTTCGCGGTGTCGACGATTCTGCTGACCGACGAAGAGGAAGCGACGCGCCCGACCCCCGAGATCATCGAAGCCATCATGGAAAACCTCCCAACCATCGCGATTGGCAAACCGAGCTTCGACTGGAATCAGCAAGGCGGTGGCGAAGGCTTCAGCCTGCAAGTCAGCGGCGACTCGACGCAGGTGTTGAACGAGATTGGCAACGAGCTGATGCGCGCGCTGTCGTCCATCGAAGGGCTGGACAGGGTCCGTACCGACGGCGAGGCCGGAGAGCGCGAGATACGGATCTCGGTAGACCGCGACCGCGCGGCGATCGCCGGGCTGGATGCCGCGACCGTCGCGCAATCCGTGAGCATCGCCCTGCGCGGAGAAAACCTGCGCGAATTCCGGGGCGAGTTCGGCGAAGTCGCGGTTCGCCTGGCGTTCCGCGACAACGACCGCCAGAGCCTGGAGCAGCTGGCGGACCTGCCATTGTTCACGCCGGCGGGCGAGCGCGTGGCGCTCGGCACCGTCGCCCGGCTGACGGTCGGGCGGGCCCCGGTGTCGATCCGGCGGACCGACCGGCAGACGTCGGTCATCCTGTCGGCGAACCTGGCCGATGGGACCAGCCTCGACGCGGTGCGGCCGCGGGTCGAGGGTCTGATGGGCCAGATCGACCTGCCGCCGGGTTACACGTGGAAATTCGGCCGCGGCTTCGAGCGCAACGACGAGACGCAGGCGATGATGACCATGAACCTCCTCCTGGGCATCGCGTGCATCTACCTCGTCATTGCCGCCCTGTTCGAGTCGCTGCTGCTGCCGTTCTCGATCATCCTGGGCTCGATCGTGTTCTCGATCCTCGGCGTGTTCCTGTTCTTCGCCGCGACCGGGACGACGTTCTCGTTCATGGCGATGATCGGGATCATGATCCTCATCGGCGTGGTCGTGAACAACGGCATCGTGCTCGTGGATCACGTCAACAACCTGCGGCTGCAGGGCGCGACTCGGCGCGATGCCATCGTGCAGGCGGGACGAGACCGGCTGCGCCCCATCCTGATGACCGTGGCTACGACCATTGTCGGCCTGGTACCGCTGGCGCTGGGCACGACGCAGATCGGTGGTGACGGTCCGCCGTACTACCCGATGGCCCGCGCCATCATCGGCGGCCTGGCGTTCTCGACCGTCGTTTCGCTGCTGGTCGTGCCGGCGCTCTACGTCTACTTCGACAACCTGGCCGCACGGGTCCGGCGCGTCATCCGGCGCGCCCTTGCCGATCGGCCACCGCGTGCGTCGGTCGCCGGCGACGCCTGACAAGGACCAGGGACAGCGCCAGCAGCGTGACCTGCAGCAGGTCGACCGCGCCGCCGCCGCCCTGCTCGACCACGACCACCCGCGGCTTGTCGCGCTCCGCGTCTTCCAGCGGCAGGAACGACAGCGCCGACGTGTCCGCCGGGCCGATCTCGGCGACGAAGGCACCGTCCCAGGTGTCGTACAGCTCGATCAGGAGGTCGTAGCTGCCGCGCGGGTACCCGTCGAGCAGTTCGGTCACGATCACGTAGTCATCGTCGCTGGTCGCGCCGAATATCGGGAATACGTCCGTCTCGGCGTACTCCATCCAGGGGCCGCCATCGCGACTCAGGTAGAGCACGGCGAAGACGTCGGCCTGTTCGTAGACCGTGTCCGCGTCGAACAGCAGGTCGATACCGTAGTAGTAGCCGTCGTTGTCCTCGTCCGAGAACAGGATGACGTCGGCGGTGTAGAACCAGAAGTCGGTATTCGGCGTCTCGGTGCGGCGGGTGCCGGAGCTTGCGCTCTCGCTGCGACGGCCGGTTTTCTGCGCGGCCGGCGATTCGCTGCCGTTCGGCACCTCCGAGAGCTCGACCTTGTCGGGCACCGCCTGGCGGCGGCCGTCCGATGCGTAGAACTTGCTGCGCGACACGCGCATGTCGTCACCTGGCTCGGCAGCGGCGAGCGGCATCGCGGTCGCGGCCAGTGCCAGGACGGCGACGGTGATCAGTGCCGGTGGTGTGTTGAAGAGACTACGGCGCATGACGATCCCCTTCTCGTGCATGAATTTCAGGGTCATTTCACACCCCCGCGCATGAATCGCGGCTGAACCCGTGGGTTTTCCGACAATGGCGTGCGATCATGTTCAGCAATGATTCAGGCTGGCCGGGACGACGCGGTAGACAAGGCGATTGCACGGCTGCTGCTCGGCGTCGGCGCGGGCCTGGGGCTCGACCTGTGCGCGAAGCAGCTCCTGCTCAGCCATTCACTGGACCAGTTCGTGTTCCTGCGCAGCCTGGTCGGCCTGTTGCTGTTCCTGCTGCTCGCTCGCCGATTCGGCGGGTGGCGGCAGCTCGCCACGAAGCGCTGGCGGTGGCACCTGCTGCGCACCGCGCTGTCCTGTTTCACGATGTTCGGCTTCTTCTACGGGCTGGCGCACATGCCGCTCGTCAATGCACTGACGCTGGGCTTCACGGCGCCCCTGATGGTCGTGGCGTTGTCGATGCCACTCCTGGGCGAGCACGTCGGCTGGCGCCGCTGGATGGCGGTGACCACCGGATTCGTCGGCGTGCTCGTCGTGCTGCGCCCGGGCGCGGGCCTCGTGACGCCGGCATCGATCGCCGTGCTCGTGGCCGCATTCTGCTACGCGTGCCTCGCGATCACCGCGCGGCATCTCGGCAGCACCGAGAGCAGTTATGCGCTGTCCGTGTGGGTCATCGTCGGGCCGTTGCTGTTGTCCGGGCTCCTGATCGCGGACGATCCGTGGGTGGCGCCGGACACCGCGTCGTGGACCCTGTTCCTTGTCGCCGGCGCTTGTTCCGTGCTGGCCTGGATCGGCATCGTCGGCGGCTACCGGCGCGCATCACCGGCGATCCTCGCACCGTTCGAGTACACGGCCCTCGTCGGCGGCGCCGCCGCAGGCTACCTATTCTGGGGAGAAGTGCCGGACGGGCACACGCTGGCCGGGGCCGCGATCATCATCGCGTCCGGCCTGTACGTCGTGTACCGGGAAGTTCGCTGGCGGCGCCCGCCACCCCAGGGGGCGGGGGAGCCAGACTAGACGGCGCCGGTGCGCAGCCCCGCGATTTGCGCAGGCGTGACGCCGAGCGCGTCCGCAACGCCGTTGAAGAAATCGACTTCGAGCGCGCTGACTTCCTCGTCACTGCGCATCACGTCGGCAAGCGCGCTGATCACTTCGCCGCGCTGCCGGTGCGTCAGCTTCTTGTTGACCTTGCTGAGGTACTTGCGCAGGTTCGCCTCGGCATACAGCTCGGCGCGCGCCGCGATGCGGATGTCCGCCTGGCTGAATTCCTCGCCGGTGTGTTCTTGCAGGATTTCCCGAATCCGGTCCACTTCGACATTCTGAATGTTGATGTCCGCGTCGGCTGCGCGCGCCAGCGTCATCAACAGGACTTCCTTGTACAGCTCATCCTGGGCGCCCGAGTCGATGTCGGAGCCGCCGAAGATTTTGAGGACGTTTTTCAGATCTGCGATTGCCATGGATTGTCTCTCTCGTTATCAATTATGTTCGCGGCCGGCGTCCGCGACTGGCTGGGGCCAGAGTATACACGCCGAGCCTGACATGCACCGCGCCCAATCGGCCAATTTCGGCCCGTCCTAGGCGGCTCGCCGCATTGGCTGACGCCGCCAGTAGGTCAGCGATCGCCAGAGCCACTCGGCCGGGCCGAACCGGTAGCGGGCGAGCCACCACGGGCTGAAGGCCAGTTGCACGCCGATGACGGCCGCGACGAACGCCATCTGCGCGAGGCGCGGGATGTGGCCGTAGAGGCCCAGGCCGTAGCCGTAGAAGACCGCTGTCAGGACGATCGAGTGCGCGAGGTAGTTCGTCAGGGCCATGCGGCCGACGGCACCGAACCGGGCCAGTGCCGCGTGGCAACGGCCGGAACGGACGAGCCACAGCACGAGGCCGGTGTGACCGAGCGCCACGATCACGCTGCCCACGTAGTTCGGCCAGCCGCCGGGACCGAACATGTAGATCGCGTCGAAGCCGTGCTGCCAGGCGTTCCAGCCGCTGAAGACCGTCAACGGCAGCCCGAGCACGTAACCCGCGACGGCCATCCGGCCGTACAGCGTCGCGTCACGGGTGCCGGCGAGGATGCCGAGCTTCATCAGTGCCATGCCGATCAGCATGAGGCCGCCGACCCGCCAGACGATGAAGAACGGCAGCGCCTGCAGCTGCATCATCAGCAGGTGCGGCGAACGGAACGCGACGGAATCCGCGTAGCTTCCGCGGTAGGCAGCCAGGTCGTTTGCCAGCTCATCGGGTCCCGGCAGCACCATTTCACGCGTTGCCTGCCACTGCTCGAGGATTTCTTCCGCCTCGGTATCGATCGCCTCGCCGGAGCCCTGCCCGGCCTCGATGACTGCCGCCTGGCTCCGCAGATCGTTCATGGCGTGGCTGGCGCCGAAGCCCATCAGCTGCCCGACCGCGAGCGCCAGCACGCCGATGATGAGCAACGTACGGGGCGAACGCTTCCGGAACAGGAACGCGAGCATGCCGACGACGGCATAGAAGAACAGGATGTCACCCATCCACACCAGGTAGGCATGAACGAGTCCGATGACGAGCAACCAGAATTGCCGGCGAAAGAAGATCGGCCCGAAGCGCGCACCGCGCGACTCCATACGCTGCATCATCAGCACGATGCCCGCGCCGAACAGCATGGAAAATATGCTCATGAACTTCTGGTCGAAGAACACGTGCGTCACGAACCAGGTGCCGAGGTTGTAAGGCTCCAGGCCGCCCATCAGGAGCGGGTTCGTGTAGGCGGCGAACGGCATCGCAAATGCGTAGATGTTCATCACCAGGATGCCGAGCACCGCGACGCCGCGCAGCACGTCGAGACCGGCGAGCCGTTCAGCGCCGGGCACCGGCGCCGGCTCGATTACCGTGCCTCCGTCGGCGCGTGCCTGCTCCTGCATTCCGGATCTCCCCTGCGCAGCGCCCGCCGGCGCTTCAGGCGCGCCTGTTCTCCGGGCCGAGCCCCGGGACACGGGGCGAGCTGCTTAGAATAGCGCATGAAATGTCGGTTTCATACCCATGTTTTTGTGAGGAATTTCCGCTTGATTTTTGCCCGTCCCGAGAGATACTGACCGCGGGCAAACAACTGAAAGGAGGTGATCCATGTCTAGTGAGATTATCGAGGTATCGCGCAAGCGGTCCGGTCTTATTCGGATACTGGAGCACCCTGCCCTTATCCTCTGACCACGCTTTCGATACGAATCTCACCGAGTACAGGAGCCGCCGCAATGGCGGCTCCTGTCTTTCCGGCCCTCACGCTTCTTCGAGCACGTCCTCGACGGCATTGAGGAGATCGTCGATCTCCGACAGCGTGTTGTAGTGCACCGGGCCGATCCGCACCGCGCCGCCCCGCCCGTCGATGCCAAGCGCCCGCGCCGCTTCCAGTGCGTAGTTGTGTCCGCTCCAGACGAAGAAATTGCGATCGCCCAGGCGTCTCGCGACCTCGTGCGGATCCGCGGACACGTGCGTGAACGAGACGGTCGGGACGCGCCGGCTCATGCCGTCCGCGGCGGTGACACCGTGCACGGTCACGCCGGGAATCGACACGAGTCCGCGAACCAGCCGCGCTGACAGTTCCCGCTCGTAGTCGGCCATCCGTGCCATGGCGGCGCAGAGCGCCGAGCGCCGATCGGCCGGCGCCCCGGCGCCGGCGAGCTCCGCGAGGTAATCGACCGCGGCCGCGGTACCGGCCATGCCCTCGTGGCTCTGGGTGCCCGTTTCGTAGCGTCCCGGCGGCGCATCCGGCGCCGGGCGAACCTTGTAGGCGTCGAGCTTCCGCAGCCGCTCGAGGCGCCCCCACAGGATGCCCTGGTGCGGGCCGAAGAACTTGTACGCCGAGCAGACGAGGAAATCGCAACCGATGTCCTGCACATCCGTGGAAACGTGCGGCACCGACTGCACGGCGTCGACGTAGGTCCACGCGCCGGCCTCGGCGGCACGGCGGCAGATGCCGCGCACATCGTTCAACGTGCCGAGCAGGTTGCTCGCGGCACCGATGCAGACGAGCCGCGTCTTCCCGGTCAGCACGTCGTCGAGGCGTGCGAGATCGAACTCACCCGCCTCCGTGTCGAATTCGAACCAGCGGACGACGAGCCCCCGGTCGCGAGCCAGGAGCCGCCACGGCTGTACGTTCGCGTCGTGGTCCATGCGTGACAGCACGATCTCGTCACCGGGCTCGAGCTGCTGCCCGATCGCACGCGAGAACTGAAACGTCAGCGTGGTCATGTTCTGGCCGAACACGATTTCGTCGGCCGACGGCGCATTCAGCAGATCGGCCATCGCGGCATGCGCGCCGGCGGCGATCGCGTCCGCGCGGCGCGAGGTTTCGAAAGTCCCGCCCAGGTTCGCGTTCGCGTCGAGCAGGCAATGGCTCATCGCATCCACGACCGATTGCGGCACCTGGGTACCGGCGGGATTGTCGAGATAGTAGCGGCGGCGGCCGCCGTCGCGGCGAGCCAGCGCGGGGAAGCGGCGGCGGACCGCTTCGACATCGAACGTCATAAGCCGGGAGACCTCGCGCTATTCCTTGGCGTCGCCGCCCCACTTCTCGCGATGCGCGTCTTCGGCGCGCTGCCGTATCTTCTGGTGCCGGCTGCTGAGCAGCAGGCTGCCCGGGTCACAGACCTCGGCCCGGATCACGCCCAGGTCGCTGGCCGCATCGAACAGCGTCGGGTACCAGCGTTCCCAGTTCGGCAGGAGGCGTTCGACTTCGTCGCGGAGACTCATCGCCGCAATGTACCCGACCCCCGCGGCCGACGCCAATGACGCCCGTCGCAGCAAGGGCGCTGCGCGCGCTCAGGAATCGAGCACCCGCAGCCAGAACACCGTGACGAGAAACAGCGCGCCGCCCCACAGCAGCATTGCCGCCGACGGCAGGGCGTCGCCCGCCTCGAATCCAAGGCTCCCGGCGACTTGCCCGACCACCCGCAGCAGGAGCGTGGCGAGTTCCACGACCGGCCTTGCAGCGACGAGTGTCCCAACGATGAGCGCAACGCCGAGGCTCCAGCGACGGATGCGGACGCGCCGGCGAAGGCGGCGCACGATCCCGTCGCTGAAGCCGTCGTCGGGGACGGCATCCGAGGCGAACGCGGCTTCGAGCCAGCGGTCGTCCGCGTCCCGCAGGATTTCAGCCATGTCGACGATCTTCGATTTCAAAATGCGTCCTGATTTTTTCCTTGCCGCGATGCAGGATCGACTTCACCGTACCGACCGGGCTCCCGGTCACGTCGCCGATCTCGCGATGCGACAGTCCACATGCGTACGACATCACCATGATGGCACGCTCCTCTTCGTTGAGAACAGCGAGCAGCTTCCCGAGATCCGGCAACTCGTCGCTGTGTATCGTGCAGGTCCGCGCCTCGGCGTCTGCCGTGTGGCCCGCCTGTTCGATCACGGCCGCGTAGCGTTTCGACTGCCGCCGCGATTGCAGGAACGTCGTGTACGCGATCTTCATCACCCAGCTCACGAACGTCCCCTTGCCGCTGTAGGTCTCCAGCTTGTCCCAGGCGCGCATGAAACTGTCCTGCGCGAGGTCGTCGGCCAGGGCCATGTCGCCGGTCAGCTTGCGCAGGAAGTTTCTCACCCGCGACTGGTGGCGGCGCACCAGCTCGCCGAAGGCCCGCGCGTCCTGCGCCGACAGGACGCGCGCAACCAGCTCGGTATCCGCTTTTCCGGCGAACATGCGCGTCAGTCCGGGCCGGTCACTCAGTCCCGCGACGACGCATAACGCCACATGATGAGGAACGCGACGCCCAGCGAAAACGGAAACGCGGCCGCGGCCATCAGCCCGCGCATCGCATCGCCGCTGGCATCCGGCACCGCGACCCCGCACAGGACGAGGCCGGTCGCCAGCGCCAGCCAGATCAGCGCGATGCGCAGATCGCGCTCCTTCGGCGGTTTCGGCTGGCCGATGCGGTCGATGATCTCGGGCGTGAGCTCGTGCCCCTTGTCGATCGCGACACGTATCGTTTCCTGCATGTCCTGGCGGCCACGGTAGCGGAACCAGAAGTACAGGCACGCGACCAGCGTCAGGCCGGCGAACATGCTGATCGGGATGAGTGCTTCAAATAGGTCCGACATGAATCAAATCTCCACTTGCCACTGCGCATGCAGCGCTTGCCTGTCAGATGCCTGTCAGGGCCGGATTGGATGCACGCGAGATAATACATTGTTTTTATTAAGACTATCCGGACATCCTCGGCTCGTCAGTGACGTCTTTCCGGACAGTACCGCGGCACGGCCGGCACGCGATCTCGTTTGCGCCCGACGCGTGGCAGAACCCCGCACCCGCTCCGGCTGCGTTAACAGGCAGCATGAACGCGTTGCGAAAAACACTTGCTCGTCACACCGGCCGCCTGCGTGACCCGCGCTGCTACCAGGTCGTCGCGCTCGGCACCCTGCTCACGTTCGGCGCGTTCGAACTCGGCATCGGCGCAAGCGCGAGCAACGTCGCGGCCATCTTCATCACGGCGCTGGGAACGCAATGGCTGCTGACGCGATGGCTGGGCACCGGCCGGTTCGACCCGTTGAGCCCGCTCATCACGTCGCTGTCACTCAGCCTCCTGTTCCGCACCGATACGCCGGCGCTGGCCGTCGCCGCCGCCGGGCTGGCGATCGGCAGCAAGTTCCTGCTGCGGATCCGCGGCAAGCACGTGTTCAACCCGGCCACGTTCGGCATCGTCGCCCTGTTCATCGCCAGCGACCATGCGTGGATCTCGACGGGCCAATGGGGCAGCGCGACGCTCGGCGGCCTGGCCTTGATCTCGCTCGGCATGCTCGTGCTCACGCGGGCACGGCGTGCGGAAACCACGTTCGCGTTCCTTGCGACCTACGCACTCATCGTTGCCGGCCGTGCCATGTGGCTCGGCGACCCGGTTTCCATCCCGCTGCACCAGCTCCGGAACGGCGCGCTGCTCGTGTTCGCGTTCTTCATGATCTCCGACCCGCGCACGACGCCGGATTCGGCGGCCTGCCGCCTGCTGTTCGGCGCAATCGTGGCCGCCGTGACGGCGTCGCTCCAGTTCGCCCTGTTCCAGCCGGGCGCGCCGGTGATCGCGCTGGCCGCCTGCGCGCCGTTGACGCCGTTGCTCGACGCCCTCTTTCGCGACCGCCGCTACGAGTGGGCAAACGCGTCGGCGTCGCCATTCCTCACCTTTCGCAAGGAGAATCCACATGCGATTCATCGTCCTCACGGTCTCGGCCTGTCTCACGCTCGGCATTGCCCAGACCGTCCACGCCTTCTGCGGCTTCTACGTCGCGAAGGCCGATACGAGCCTGTTCAACCGTGCATCCCAGGTCGTGCTGGTGCGCAACGGTGACCGGACCGTCATCACGATGGCCAACGACTTCGAGGGTGACGCGCGCGACTTCGCGGTCGTCGTCCCTGTGCCGACGTTCATCGAGCGGGAGCAGATCCACGTCGCGGAGAAGGCACTGATCGACCATCTCGACGCGTACACGTCGCCGCGCCTGGTCGAATACTTCGACCCCGACCCGTGCATGCGGCTGGAATACCGAACGCGGCAGGACGCGGCAAAGAGCCTTGCCATCGAGGAAACGACGGTCGGAGCCCGCGACGAGGCAACGGGCGTGACCGTCGAGGCGAGCTACTCCGTGGGCGAGTACGACATCCAGATTCTCTCGGGCGAGGACAGCCGCGGCCTCATTCGCTGGCTGAATGCCAACGGCTACCGCATCCCCGCGGGCGCACAAGCGATCGTCGGCAGCTACCTGAGGCAGGACATGCGCTTCTTCGTCGCGAAGGTCAACGTCGAGGCGCAGGCGAGATCGGGGCGCAACACGCTGCGCCCGCTGCAGGTCGCCTACGAGAGCCACAAGTTCATGCTGCCGATCCGGCTCGGCACGCTGAACGCCGATCGCGCGCAGGAACTGTACGTCTACACGCTGACGCAGAACGGCCGCGTGGAAACCACGAACTACCGGACGGTGAAGTTGCCGAGCAACACCGAGGTCCCCGAGTTCGTGGAGGCCGAGTTCGGCGAGTTCTACCGGGCGCTGTTCACAGAACAGCACGAAGCACAGGACCGCCGCGCGGTGTTCCTCGAGTATGCGTGGGACATGGGCTGGTGCGACCCCTGCGCCGCGGACCCGCTGTCGAACGAGGAGCTGCGTGAACTCGGCGTGTTCTGGGTGGAGCCCGGCTCACCGAACGAACGGATCGCCGTGCCGCAGCGCGCGCCGAACGTGTTCGTGACACGGCTGCACCTGCGCTACGATGCCGAACGCTTTCCGGAAGACCTCGTGCTGCAGGAGACCGGCGACCGCCAGAACTTCCAGGGGCGCTATGTCATCCGGCACCCGTTCGCCGGCAAGACGGGCTGCGACGACAGCAGCTACCGCGCGTCCGTGCAGCAGCGAAAGGAACGCGAAGCACAGCAGCTCGCGGCACTGACCGGCTGGGACATCGAGGCGATCCGGGCGAAGATCCCGCTGCTCGCCGGCACCGCGCCGGAAGAGGCGTCGTGGTGGCGCAAGCTGTGGAACTGACCGGTCAGCTGTTCCGGGAGTTCCAGCGCCCGATCAGCGCCGCCTCGTCTTCGGGCGTCAGCCGGAAGCGGGCCTCGGCATGACGTTCGGCGGGCAACGTGTCCCACCAGCGCAGCAGGTCGCGCACGGTCTCGCGCTCCGGTCGGATGGTCAGGCCCGCGGCATAGGCGCGCTGCCCGCTGAACCCGATCTTCTCGCCGGGTCGTAGCTCGCCGGCCCGGTAGATCGGCAGTGCGCCATGCAGGTCCTCGGCGGTAATGAAGTCGTCGTCGACCCAGACCGGGTCGACTGTTGCCTGCGTCACCGCCTGGCAATCCTCCAGCAGGTCGCCGAACGTGTACGACGCGACCGGGTTCACGGCGTTGTAGGTCCCGTGCAGACGCTGGTCGATGCAATCGAGCGTGAACGTCGCGAGGTCGCGCACATCGACGATCTGCATCGCCGCGTCCGGCCCGCCCGGCCAGAGCATGGCGCCGCCGCGGCGCGTCCTGACCGGGTACCAGGTGAACCGGTCCGTGTGGTCCCCCGGTCCGCAGATGTAGGTGGGCCGCACGATCGCGAGTCGCTCGGCGTCGATCTCGGCGCGGACGCGCTTCTCGCACAACGCCTTCAGCGGCCCGTAGGTCTCCCCGTTGACCTCCTCGATCGACTCGTCGGCGATCGTCGCGAGCGGTGCGTCCTCGTCGTTCAGCCGGTCGAACTTCTCGTACACCGCAACGGTGGATATATAGAGATAGAAGTCCGTGCTCGCCGAGAGCAGGCTGGCGGAGTTTTCCACGTGCCGCGGCACGTAGCCCGAGTTGTCGATGACGGCGTCCCAGGTCCGGCCCCTGAGCCCTTCGAGATCGCCGCCACGATCGCCGACGATGCGCTCGACGTCCGGGAACAGGTCGTCATTGGTCCGCCCGCGGTTGAACAGCGTGAGTCGGTGCCCGCGCCGCAGGGCTTCCCGCACCATGTGGGGCCCGATGAAGCCGGTGCCGCCGAGAACGAGTATGTCGAGCGGGCGCGGGCTGGATGTCACGGCGGACGCGAGCGTGGCGCCCGGCATGCCGGCGGCGGCAATGCCCGCCAGGCCGGCGCGGATGATGCGGCGACGATCGATCGTCATCGGGACCCCCGGCGTATTCTTGTTATTGGGACGGGCCAGTATCCGCGACCGGGCACGCGCCCGCAAGCTCAGGCGTAGCCTGACAGGATCTTGCGCAGCTCTTCAGCGCCGGGGTGCAGCGATTCGTAGGGCAGTTTCGACAGCGGCGTGTCCGTATTCCCCATGAGCTCGTGCATTTCCGGCCGTTCCTCGTCGAGGTACAGCAGGCCGGTGGTGATTTCGCCGGCATTGAACTGTTCGCGGAGGTACTTGAAGGCCTTGGCACGGCTCGTCGGATCGTAGGACTTGTCGACCTTGCGCAGCACGATCCGGCTGCCGTCGTGCAGCTCGACCGGCATCGCGTCGCCCTCGTCGTAGGCGGCACGAATCTCCTTCGCCGGCGGGATGTAATCCATATCCACGACGTGGTGGTAGAACTGGCGTGTGTGCTTGTAGCTCTTCGTCGAACCTTCGTGGTCGTTGAATGTCACGCACGGGCTGATGACGTCGACGAGCGCGAAGCCCGGGTGTTTGAGCGCGCCCTGGATCAGCGGCACGAGTTGTTCCTTGTCGCCGGAGAAGCTGCGCGCGATGTAGGAAGCGCCGAGACTGAGCGCGGTGCTCACCGGGTCGATCGGCTCCTGCCGGTTCGGCTCGCCTTTCTTGGGCTTGCTGCCGATGTCCGCGGACGCCGAGAACTGGCCTTTCGTCAGGCCGTAAACGCCGTTGTTCTCGATGATGTAGCACATGTTCAGGTTGCGTCGGATCGCGTGCACGAACTGGCCGACGCCGATCGACAGCGAGTCGCCGTCACCCGACACGCCGATGTAGGTCAGGTCCCGATTTGCGGCGTTCGCACCGGTCGTCACCGACGGCATGCGCCCGTGCACGGAATTGAACCCGTGGGACTGGCTCACAAAGTAGGCCGGCGTTTTGGACGAACAGCCGATGCCGCTCATCTTGGCCAGCATGTGCGGCTCGATGTCGAGCTCGAAGACCGCCTGGATGATCGCGGCCGTCACCGAGTCGTGCCCGCACCCGGCGCACAGGGTCGACACCGTGCCCTCGTAGTCGCGGGGCGTCAGCCCGAGCTTGTTGCGCCGTATGCCCGGGTGAGTGACCTTGGGCTTGCCGATGTAGCTCATGCCGCCTGCCCCCGCTGAATGGCGTCGAGTACGCCGTCGACGACGAAGCCCGCATTGAGTGGAATGCCGTTGTAGTGCAGCAGCGACACGAGCTTCGCCGGCTCCGCGTCGATGTCGAGCATCAGCAGTGTGCGCAACTGAGCGTCGCGGTTCTGTTCGACGATGTACACGACGTCGTGTTTCGCGATGAACTCGCGAACGTCGTCGCCGAACGGGAACGCGCGCACGCGACAGTAATTCAGGTTGACGTCCTGCGCGGCGAGACGGTCGAGCGCCTCCACGCAGGCCGCGTTGCCGCTGCCGACCGTGAGAACCGCAGCGGAATTGAACCGCGAGTAGCGAATATCCGCCTTCGGCAGCAAGCCGCGCGCCGTTTCCCACTTGACCAGCAGCCGGTCGACGACGTCCTGGTAGGCGCTGGCGTCCTCGGTATAGTTACCGTACTTCGTGTGGCCCGACCCGCGCGTGAAGTACGAGCCCTTCGGGTGCACGCCCGGCAGCGTTCGGTACGGGATGCCGTCGCCGTCCACGTCCAGGTAGCGGTAGAACTTCTCCATCTTCTCGAGGTCCTCGGCGCCGAGGACCTTGCCGCGGTCGGGCACGTAGCCGTCATCCCACTCGAACGCGGGAATCATCCAGTCGTTCATGCCGATATCGAGATCGGACAGGACGAGGACCGGCGTCTGCAGGCGCTCGGCGAAGTCGAAGGACTGCACCGCCATCGAGAAGCACTCGCCGGGATCCGCGGGAAACAGCAGCACGTGCTTGGTATCGCCGTGCGACGCATACGCACAACTCAGGATGTCCGATTGCTGCGTCCGGGTAGGCATGCCGGTCGACGGCCCGGTGCGCTGTACATCGAAGACCACAGCCGGAATCTCGGCGTAGTACGCGAGACCGAGGAATTCGCTCATCAGCGAGATACCCGGGCCGCTCGTCGGCGTGAATGCACGGGCGCCGTTCCAGCTCGCACCGAGGACCATGCCGATCGCAGCCAGTTCGTCTTCCGCCTGGATCACGCAGAACGTGCGCTTGCCGGTCTCCGGCTCGACCCGGTACTTGCGGCAGAACGCATGGAACGAATCCATCAACGACGTCGACGGCGTGATCGGGTACCACGCGCCGACCGTTGCCCCGGCATACATGCAGCCGAGACCGGCGGCCGTGTTCCCGTCGATGACGATGTGCCCGCGCGTCTTGTCCAGCGCCTCGACGCGCATCGGCAGCGGGCAGGAGAAGTGCGCGTGGGCGTAGTCGTAACCCAGGCGTATGGCCTGCATGTTGGAGTCGATCAGTTGCCGCTTGTCGCCGAACGTCTCTTCGAGCAGCGTCGTGATGATGTCGAGGTCCAGGTCGAGCAGGGCCGCGACCACGCCGACGTAGGCAATGTTCTTCATCAGGATACGCGCGCGGGCGCCATCGAAGTTCTCGTTGCACATGCGTGAAAGCGGCACGCCGAACACGGAGATGTCGTCGCGATCGAGCAGCTTGCTGCGCGGCCAGGTCGAGTCGTAGATCAGCCAGCCACCTGGCGACACCTCGGCCAGGTCCTGCGCGTAGGTCTGCGCATTCATTGCGACCATGATGTCCAGCCGGTCGGAACGGGCCTGGTAGCCGTCGCCGGTCACCCGTATCTCGTACCAGGTCGGCAGGCCCTGTATGTTCGACGGGAAATAGTTCTTGCCGACCACCGGCACGCCCATGCGGAATATGGCTTTCCGGAGGAGCCCGTTCGCGCTGGCCGAACCGGTTCCGTTCACGGTCGCGATCTTGATGACGACGTCGTTGGTTTTGCCCACTGGATATTCCTGCGTCAGGCGGCGCTGCTCTTGGCCCGGGTTGCTATCGGCTGATCACCCGCGTAGGGCAGCAAGACCTTCGACTTCTGCATGTCCCAGGCGCCGGTCGGGCAGCGCTCGGCACAGAGGCCGCAGTGGACGCAGAGGTCCTCGTCCTTGACCATGACACGACCGGTGTGCGGCAGGTCCGCCGACACGTACAGGGCCTGGTCCGTGTTTTCCGCCGGCGCCGACAACCGGGTGCGCAGGTCCTCTTCCGTGCCATTGGCCGTGATCGTCAGGCAGCTCACGGGGCAGATATCGATACACGCGTCGCACTCGATGCAGAGTTTCGCGGTGAACACCGTCTGGATGTCGCAGTTCAGGCAGCGCTCCACTTCCTTGACGATCTGCTCGGCGGAAAAGCCGAGCTCGACCTCGATGTCGAGATTCTTGAAACGCTGCTTCAGGTCGACGTGCGGCATCAGCCGTCGCGCCGCCGGGTCGTAGTCGTTCGAGTAACTCCACTCGTGCATGCCCATCTTCTGGCTGGACAGGTTGATCCCGGGCGGCAGCCGGTCCTCGACATTCTCACCCTGGCAGTAGCGGTGAATCGACGTCGCGGCCTCGTGTCCGTGCGCGACGGCCCAGATGATGTTGAGCGGTCCGAATGCGGCATCGCCGCCGAAGAACACGCCCTCACGCGAACACATCATCGTCGTCTCGTCGACGACCGGGCAGTCCCACTCGTTGAACTCGATGCCAATGTCGCGCTCGATCCACGGGAATGCGTTGTCCTGGCCGATCGCGAGGATGACGTCGTCGCAGGGAATCACGACCTCGTCGACTGCCGTGCCGCGATCGATACGGCCGTTGTCGTCCACCTTGTATTCCATGACGTCGAAGCGCATGCCGGTCAGCTTGCCGTCTTCGATGACGAAGGCCTTCGGCGAATGGTTGACGACGATCTCGACCTGCTCCTCCTCGGCGTCCTCCAGCTCCCACTCGGATGCCTTGAAATAGCCGCGCGGCTTGCGCGCCATGACCTTCACGTCTTTCGCGCCGAGGCGCAGCGACGTACGGCAGCAGTCCATCGCCGTGTTTCCCACGCCGATGATGAGGACGCGTTCGCCGATGGACTCGACGTGCTTGAATGCGACGGACTCGAGCCAGTCAATGCCGATGTGGATGCGGTCGGAATCACCGCGGCCGGGAATCTCGAGGTCCTTGCCGCGCGGCGCGCCGGTGCCGACGAACACGGCGTCGAACCCCCCGGTCTCCAGTAGCTCGCGCAGGCTCTCGATCGGGTGATTCAGCTTCAGCTCCGCGCCCATGTCGAGGATGTAGCCGATCTCCTCGTCGAGTACCGCGGGCGGCAGCCGAAAACGGGGGATGTTCGTGCGCATCAGGCCGCCGGTGGTGCCGAGCGCCTCGAAGATCGTCACGTCGTAGCCGAGCGGGCACAGGTCGTTCGCGACCGCGAGCGATGCGCAGCCGGCGCCGATCAACGCGACCTTCTTGCCGTTCTTCGTCGCCGGCGCCTTCGGCAACCGCGACCGGATGTCTTCACGGTGATCGGACGCTACGCGCTTGAGACGGCAGATGGCGACAGGCTTGTCTTCGACCCGGCCGCGTCGGCATGCGGGCTCACAGGGCCGATCGCAGACCCGGCCGAGGATGCCCGGGAAGACGTTCGACTTGCGGTTCTCCATGTACGCGTCGCCGAATCGGCCTTGTGCGATCAGGCGGATGTACTCGGGAACGTCGGTGTGCGCGGGGCAGGCCCATTGACAGTCGACTACCTTGTGAAAGTAGTCGGGGTTGGCTGTATCTGTCGGCTTCATGTCGCTACCGCAACAGGCTCCGCCATTGCGGTCTGGTCCTTTCGTAGGGCGCTAGCATAGCGGGATCGGCCGGAAAGTAAACAGTTGCCCCCGGAGCGGGAGAGGCGGCGAATTCCGCGGGTCGAACGGCTCGCACTCAGCGGGCGCGCATGCACGTGAGCGCCTGTCCCGCGATGTCACCCGTCAGCCGGCCGGCGCGGTACACGACACGGCCGTTCACGATCGTCGTGTCGATCGTGCTGGAGAAGACGTGTCCGGCAAACGGCGACCAGCCGCACTTGCTGAGGAGCGTCTCGTTCGCCACCGTGGACGCGCGGGCGGGGTCGACCAGGACGAGGTCGGCGTACCACCCTTCCCGCGCGTAGCCCCGGTCGCGCACGCCGAAGATGTCGGCCGGCGCGTGGCAGGCCGCGTCCACGATGCGCTCGACCGGCAGGTGCCCGTCGTTCGCGAGGTCGAACAGCACGCGAACCGCGTGCTGCACCAGCGGCAGGCCCGCCGGCGCCTTGAAGTACGGGCGCGACTTTTCTTCCCGCGTATGCGGTGCGTGGTCGGTCGCGATGATATCGATACGGCCGTCGTTGACGGCGGCCCGCAGGGCGTCCCTATCCTCGCGACGCTTGATGGCCGGGTTGCACTTGATGTCGGCGCCCAACTCGTCGTAGCGCGACTCGTCGAACCACAGGTGGTGCACGCAGACCTCGGCGGTGATCCGCTTCTCCGACCGGTGCCGCGCCTCGAACAGGTCCATCTCGACGGCGGTCGTGAGGTGCAGGACGTGCAGCAGCGCGTCGTGCCGTCGCGCGAGATCCGTGGCGAGCGTGGACGACTTCAGGCACGCCTCCGCGGACCGGATGCGCGGATGCTCCGCGAACGGCACGTCGTCGCCGTAGCGCTCGCGCGCCGCCGCCTCGTTTGCCCAGATCACAGGCGAGTCCTCGCAATGCGTCACGACGATGACGGGCGCATCCCTGAAGATGAGGTCGAGGGCCTCCGGGTCGTCGACCAGCATGTCCCCGGTCGACGCGCCCATGAACGCCTTGATGCCCACGCCGTCCCCGACCCGGAGTGCGCGTATCTCTTCGATGTTCGAATTCGTGGCGCCGAAATAGAAGCCGTAGTTCGCGGTACACCGGCCCGCCGCCATGCGGTACTTGTCGGCCAGGGCCTCGCGCGTCACCGTGAGCGGGTTGACGTTCGGCATGTCCATGAAACTGGTGATGCCGCCGGCCGCGGCCGCGGCCGATTCCGTCGCCATGTCGCCCTTGTGCGTGAGGCCGGGCTCGCGGAAGTGCACCTGGTCGTCGATCATGCCGGGCATCAGGTACATCCCGTTTGCGTCGATGACCGTATCGACACCGTCGGCCCGGATCGCGGCGTCGATTCGCTCGATGCGTTCGCCCTTGACGAGAACGTCGACTTCCTTGATCGAGCCTTCGTTGATCAGGCGGGCATTGCGAATCAGCATGGTGGCAATCGGTTCGTGGCGTTGCAGTCATTATGAGAGGCCCGGCCGGCAATTGCCATCGACGACCGGGCACGACCCGCGTGCGCGCCGAAACGCCCGCAGACCGGCCCCGGACTTTGCCAGCCCGGTCGCCGTATGCGATAACGCGTGCTGCACAGCCGCCGAATGCCATGAAACCGAACGACTACGTATCGCGCATCGAACGCGCCCGCGTCTACGACGTCGCCATCGAGTCGCCGCTCGATCGCGCGGTGAACCTGTCGAGGCGGACGGGAAACACGATCCTGCTCAAGCGCGAAGACCTGCAGCCGGTGTTCTCGTTCAAGCTCCGTGGCGCTTACAACAAGATCGCGTCCCTGCCGGATGCCGTGCTGGCCGCCGGCGTGATCTGCGCCTCGGCCGGCAACCACGCCCAGGGCGTCGCATTGGCGGCGCGGAGCCGCGCCGTGCGCGCCGTCATCGTCATGCCGGTGACGACGCCCGCCATCAAGATCAATGCCGTGCGCGCGCTGGGCGGCGAAGTCGTCCTGCACGGCGACACCTACGACGATGCCTACGCGCATGCCCGGAGGCTGGAGGCAAAGGAATCCCTGGTCTTCATACACCCGTTCGACGACCCGGACGTGATTGCCGGACAGGGCACGATCGGCCGCGAGATCCTGCGGCAGGCGGAACAGCCCATTGACGCGATCTTCGTGCCGGTCGGCGGCGGCGGACTGATCGCCGGCATCGCCGCCTACGTGAAGAGCAAGCATCCCGACATCCGGATCATCGGCGTGGAACCGGATGACTCCGCCGGCATGCAGGCATCGCTGGCCGCCGGCGAGCCGGTCACCCTGCCGCACGTCGGCATCTTCGCCGATGGCGTCGCGGTGCGCCGCGTTGGCGACGAAACGTTCCGGCTCTGTCGCGAGTACGTGGACGAGATCGTGACCGTCGACACGGATCAGACCTGCGCCGCGATCCGCGACATCTTCGAGGACACCCGGTCCATCGTCGAGCCGGCCGGCGGCCTCTCGGTTGCCGGTGCAAAACGCTACATCGCGGAAAAAGGCCTCGAAGGCAGGACGATCGTCACGATCAATTGCGGCGCGAACGTGAACTTCGACCGCCTGCGGCACATCGCGGAACGCGCTGCCGTCGGCGAGCAGCAGGAGATGCTGCTCGCGGCCGAGATCCCGGAAACCCCGGGCAGTTTCCGGCGATTCTGCAAGACGCTCGGCCGCCGCGGCATCACGGAGTTCAACTACCGCTACAGTGACCGCGCGAAAGCGCATATCTTCGTCGGCGTGCAGCTCGCCCGCGGCCAATCGGAACGCCGGGAGATCCTCGAAGCGCTGGCGGCAGCGGACTACCCCGTCGTCGATCTCAGCAATAACGAGATGGCGAAGCTCCACGTCCGCCACATGGTGGGCGGGCGCTCACCGGCCGTCGCGAACGAACGCCTGTTTCGGTTCGAGTTCCCCGAGCGGCCGGGCGCCCTGCTCGATTTCCTGGACGCCATCGGCAACGACTGGAACATCAGCCTGTTTCATTACCGGAATCACGGATCGGACTACGGCCGCATCCTCGCCGGCATCGACGTGCCGGCCGAGGAGACCGGGGAACTGGAGCGGCACCTGGCGAAGCTCGGCTACGCCCATTTCGAGGAAAGCGATAACCCGGCCTACGCGATGTTTCTCGCGTAACGGCGTCAGGCGTCGTAGCCGGGATTAACGCGATCCAGCTTGCGCAGGAGGCCCGGCCAGACGAGCTTCCCGCCGAGGCCCCGCGTGACCTGTTCCGCCTGGGCCTGGATGCCGGCTACGACCGGTGCCGGCACGTGCACGAGTTCGTTGCCGGTCGACTGTGCCATCAGCTGAATCTGGCATGCCGTCTCGAGGACGTACATCATCAGGAACGCGTCTTCGATCGACGGCCCCACGGTCAACAGGCCGTGGTTGCGCAACACCAGCGCGTTGTTTGCGCCGAGGTCCGCGACGAGCCGGGGCTTCTCGTCGTCGTTCAGCGCCACGCCCTCGTAGTCGTGATAGCCGAGCGTGACGCAGGCGAACAGGCTGGTCTGAGACAGTGGCAGCAGCCCGTCTTTCTGGGCCGAAACGGCCACGCCGGCCCGCGTGTGCGTGTGCAGGACACAGCCGACATCCGGCCGCGCCGCGTGTACCGCACTGTGGATGACGAAGCCGGCCGGGTTGATGTCGTGGGGCGATTCGCCGACCTTGTTGCCCTCGAGGTCCACCTTGACCAGGCTGCTCGCCGTCATCTCCTCGAACAGCAAACCGTACGCGTTGATGAGGAAGTGTTCCTCGGGCCCCGGAACGCGCGCGGACACGTGCGTGAAGACCAGGTCGTCCCAGCCGTACATCGCGATGACCCGGTAACACGCGGCCAGGTTGACGCGCAGCGCCCACTCCTCGTCGCTCACCCCTGTTCTCAACGTCATGGCGCCCCCGGCGTAGTCTGTTCCAGGGTCCAAGCATAGTCGCGCCGTCGAGTGGTTGCACATGCAACTCCCGAAACCGGCATATGCCGCTGACTTATTCCAATTTCATTGCAACCAAACCCCGGCCCGCTGCATCAAAGCATCAAGTTCCAGGCAAAACGATCGTCGCCGTTGTCATGGGTTGCAGGAGAACGACGGCGATGACTACCGAGGTTGACGTAACAAACTGAAAATCCCTTATGCTGTTTGTTTCGTACCGACTGGGCGGTGGCCTCTGGCCACCGCCTTTTTTTATTCACCACATCTCACGCATGCGCGACGCCACGTCGATACGTATCGGCGACGTCCCGGCCCGGCCGTCACTGCCGGCGTCCGGCCGTCCGGCAAACTGCGCATTCATCGATTCGAGCAGCGCGGGTGTCATGAAACGACTGCGGGCGCCGTAGACGTGGCGGTCGCCGTCGCGCCGCTGCTGCGTAACGTGAAAACGCAGCGGTGCATACAGGCTCAGCGCCTGCCGCGCGCGCGTCATTGCCACGTAGAGCAGCCGCCGTTCTTCCTCGATCTGTTCGCTGCGCCCTGTCGCAAATTCCGACGGAAAGCTGCCGTCGGTCACGTTCAGCACGTACACGGCGTCCCATTCCTGCCCCTTCGCCGAGTGCACCGTCGACAACACGAGGTAGTCCTCGTCGAGCAGCGGGTCGCCCGCCTCGTCGCCCGCCGCTGACGGCGGGTCCAGCGTCAGCTCCGTGAGGAAACGTTCGCGCGTCGCGTAACGACCGGCGATGAGCTCGAGCTGCTCGATGTCAGCGGCGCGCGTCTCGACGTTGTCGTAGCAGCGCTCGAGGTGAGGCTGGTACCAGCGCCGTACGGCCGGGAGCTGCGACTGCCAGCCGGGCGCATCCGCACCCGGACCGGACAGCGCCTGCAACAGGTCCACCAGCGCCGGCCAGTCCGCCGCCGCCGCGGCCGGCGCGGCAAATTCGCCGAGGCTCCCGAGGCGATGGTCCGCGAGTTGCAGGTGCTCGAACGCCTTGCGGGCAAAGGCGGGTCCGACGCCGGGCAGCAGCTTGAGGATCCGGAACGCCGCCACTTCGTTCTTCGGGTTTTCGGCCCACTTGAGCACGGCCAGCACGTCCTTCACGTGGCCGGCTTCCAGGAACTTCAGCCCCCCGTATTTCACGTAGGGAATGTTCCGCCGCACGAGTTCGAGCTCGAGCCGGTCGCTGTGGTGCGAACTGCGAAACAGTACCGCCTGGTCGCGCAGCCGCAATCCCGCTTCTCGCTGTGCGAGGATCGCCGCCACCACGCTCTCCGCTTCCGCGTCCGTGTCCTCGACGGTGACGTAGGCTGGCCGGTCGCCGTCGCAACGATCCGAGAACAGGTTCTTGCGGTAGTAGCGATCGCCGTCGGCGATCAGGCGGTTCGCCGTATCGAGCAGCGCCTGGGTCGACCGGTAGTTCTGCTCGAGCGTGACCACCGTCGCGGCCGGCATGAAACGGTCCGGAAACCCGAGGATGTTGTCGACCTCCGCCGCCCGGAACGAGTAGATGGATTGCGCATCGTCGCCGACGACGGTCACGCCGCGGCCGTCCGGCCGCAACGCCTGCAGGATGTGCGCCTGCAATCGGTTCGTGTCCTGGTACTCGTCCACCAGGATGTGATCGAACCAGCCGCCGATCTCGGCGGCGAACCCGGGCTCGTCGACCAGGTGCTGCCAGTAGAGCAGCAGGTCATCGTAGTCCAGCGCCTGCGCCTGCTGCTTGCGAGTGACGTAGTGTCGGAACAATTCCCGGAGCTCCGCCTGCCAGTCGCCGCACCACGGGAAGACCCGGTCGATCACCTCCTCGAGCGTGCCCTGCGTATTGACGACGCGCGAATAGATCGCGAGGCAGGTATCCTTCGCGGGAAACCGGCGCTGTCGCGCCGACAGGCCGCGTTCGTGGCGCACGACATCAAGCAGGTCCGCGGCGTCGCCGCGATCCAGGACCGAAAACCCCGGGTCCAGGCCGAGGTTGCGGGCGAAGTGCCGCAGCAGGCGGTTGCCGATACCGTGAAACGTGCCCGCCCAGCGCAGCCGCGCGCCCTGCGCACGCGCCTCGCCCAGCGTTCGCCGCACGATCGCCTCGACCCGCCGCCGCATCTCCTCGGCGGCCCGCCGGCTGAACGTCAGGAGGAGGATCCGCTCCGGCGGCACGCCCTCGACGAGCAGGTGCGCCACGCGGTGCGCGAGGGTCATCGTCTTGCCGGTGCCGGCGCCGGCGATGACCAGCAGCGGCCCGGCCTCGACACCGCAGCCGTCCACCGGCTGCCCGAAAGACGCCGCCCGGCGTTGCGCCGCATTCAGCGACGCGAGGTGCGGGTCCGCGGTGGCGGGGCTATCGGTCGAAACGGACTGCACGGGACCTCGGCAGCGGCGGCAAAAGGATCTGTATTTTTATACAGTACTGTATGAACTTACAAGGCCCTCTGCAGGAATCGGTCGAGCTCGCGCGCGACCGCGGCCGGCTGATCGAAATGCAGCATGTGCCCCGCGCCGGCGATTTCCGCAACCGTCGCGCCGGGCACGGGCACGGCCTCCGCGAGGCCGCCGCCCTTCGCCAGGATCGCCCGCCGAATCTCGCTGTCCTGCCCGGCGAGCAGCAGCGTCGGGGCCTCGATGGCCCGCCAGCACGCCTCCGCCTCGGCGCGCCGGTACAACACCGGGTTCGGCAGCTTGTGCAGCGGGTCCGCCCGCAGGCGCACCTCGCCGTTCGCCTCGATGCCCCAGCAGCCCGCCACGTACGCGGCACGCGCGGCGCCCAGCCGCGGATGCCGGCGCTCGAGCCGCGCCGCGAGATGCGCGAAGTCCGGGTAGGTCGCGAAACCATCGAGCGTCCTCGCCGCCTCCAGCCATTCGCGAAGTCGAGACGGCGCGTCGTCCGGCCGGCTGTCCGGCAATCCGAAGCCCTCGAGGTTTACGAACGCCGCGACACGCCGCGGCATCGCGCCGGCGTACAAGCCGGCGACATTGCCGCCCATGCTGTGTCCTGCGAGGCACACCGGGCGCGTCGGGGAGTACTGGTCCAGCACACGATCGAGATCCGCGAGATAGTCTGGAAACCAGTAGGATGTGGCGTCAACGCGGCTGTCGCCGAAGCCGCGGAGATCCGGGGCAACCACGTGCCAACGACCGGCCAGGTCGTCGACGACGAACTGGAACGTCGGGCCGCAGTCGCCCCACCCGTGCAGGTACACCAGCAGCGGAGCGTCGACATCGCCCCACTCGTGCACGGTGACGTCGCAGCCGCGCAATCGCATCCGGCGGCTCCGTCGCGGCCGCCGCGGCGTGTAGATCTCCGCTGCTTTCATGATTCGTGTATAAACAGGACAGAGGCCAGCGGAGTACCTTCACAGACCCGTGACTTCATGACAAATGAAATTGCGATAGTCCTCGGCATTCTTGCCGTGGCGCTGATCCTTTTCATCAGCGAAGTCATTCGCATGGACCTCGTCGCACTGCTCGTCCTCGGTGCGCTCTCCGTGACCAGCCTCGTCACGCCCGACGAGGCCTTGTCCGGCTTTTCGAACAGCGCCGTCGTGACCGTGTGGGCGATGTTCATCCTCAGCGAAGGGCTGACCCGCACCGGCATCGCCGACATCATCGGCCGCCAGGTCCTGCGGGTGGCCGGGCGCCGCGAAGTGCCGATGATCGTGGTGATCATGATCACGGCGGCCGTCCTGTCCGCGTTCATGAACAACATCGGGGTCGCCGCCCTGATGCTGCCGGTCGTGATCGACATCGCCCGACGGACGCGCATCCCGCCCTCGCGCCTGCTGATGCCGCTGGCCTACGCCACGTTACTGGGCGGCCTGATGACGCTGATCGGCACGCCGCCGAACCTGTTGATCAGCGAATCGATGTCCCAGGGCGGCTACGAAAGCTTCACGCTGTTCGACTTTACGCCGATCGGCGGCGGCGTGATGATCGTCGGCGTGCTGTTCATCGCCCTGTTCGGAAGGCTGCTGTTGCCGAAGGGCAAGGGCGAGCCCGAGCGGCATGTCAGCCAGCGCAGCCTGCGGTCACGGTACAAGCTGCACGAACGGACCTTCCTCATGCACGTGCCGGCGGGCTCATTGCTCGTCGGGCGCACGATCGCGGAGAGCCGCATCGGCCGCTCGACGGGCCTTTCGATCCTGTCGCTGATTCGCGGCGCCCGCAGCGAGGCGCTCCCGGGCCGGCAGACCGTGCTGCGGGCCGGCGACGGCCTCCTCGTCCAGGGGCGCGTCGACCAGTTCCGGGAACTGCGCCGCTGGTCCGACCTCGTCATCGAGCGCGAGGCGCCGGTGCTCAAGTCGATGGTCGCCTCGAAAGTGCGCTACGCCCAGGTCACGATCACCGAGGGGTCACCCCTGGTCTCCGAGCTCGTCCGGCACGCCGCGTTCCGCAGCCGCTACGACGTGGCCGTAGTGGGCATACTGCGCCGCAGGGGCTACCGGCTGACGAACCTCGCGTACGTGCCGCTGAAGGCGGGCGATCGCCTGCTCGTGCAGGGCGAAGCGGAAGCCGTGCAACAGCTCGAGCGGCATTCGGATTTCAGTGACGTCGAGGTCCTGTCCGGCGAACGGCTCGCGGAGGTCTATCACTCCGACGAACGCATGTTCGTCGTCCGCCTGCCGAAATCCAGCGATCTCAGCGGAGCGACGCTGGAGAAGAGCCGGCTGGCCGACGCGTTCGACTTTCGCGTGCTCGCCATGTTCCGCGACGGGCACCTGAAGGTCATGCCGCGCGGCGAGGACGGTCTCGAGGGCGGTGACCTGCTGCTGATCGAGGGCCAGCCCGGGGATCTGGACGTGTTGCGCGGTCTTCAGGAACTCGAGATCGAAACCAGCGTTCCGGCGAACCTGGGTGGCCTCGAGTCCGAACGGCTGACGCTGATGGATGCGACGCTCGACCCGCGCAGCCGGCTCGCGGGCCGCACGGTCGCGGAACTCAATTTCCGCGAGCGCTACGGCATCGAGCTGGCGGGCATCTGGCGCGAAGGCGAGCCCGTCGGCACCGACCTGTCCGACGAACGGCTGCAGATCGGCGACGCGCTGTTGTTGCTCGGTCCGCGCGAGCGACTGCAACTCCTGTCGTCCGACTCCGACTTCCTCGTGCTGACGCCGCTCGGCCAGGAACCCCCGGACACCGGCCGCGCGCCGATCGCGGCCCTCGTCATGGCGGGCGTGGTCGTGAGCGTGATGCTCGGTCTCGCGCCGATCTCGATCGCGGCCGTCATCGGCGGCTCGGTGATGGTGCTCCTGCGCTGCCTGTCGATGGAACAGGCGTACCGCGCGATCGACTGGCGCGCCATCTTCCTGATCGCCGGCATGCTGCCGCTCGGCACCGCCATGCAGTCGACCGGCGCCGCGAACTACCTCGCCGGGCAGGTCATGGTGCTGCTCGGGGATGCGGGACCCTGGCCGGTGATCATGGGCCTGTACATCCTGACGGCGATGGCCACGATGATCATCCCGACGGCGGCGCTCGTCGTCCTGATGTCGCCGATCGTGCTGTCCGCAATGGCGGACCTCGGCCTCGCCCCGGACACGGCGATGATGGCCGTGGCGATGGCCGCATCCGCGAGTTTCACGAGCCCGATCTCGCACCCCGCGAATATTCTCGTCATGGGACCGGGTGGCTACCGCTTCGTGGACTACCTGAAAGTCGGCGTACCGCTGACCATCGTCGTGTTCATCACGGTAATGGCATTGCTGCCGGTACTCTGGCCGCTGACGCCGGTTTGAACGCCGCTTCGATCGACATCCGGCGAGCGCCGGACTAACCTAGCCCGCAAATTCCGTCGGAAACGCTGCATTGGATCGACAAGTCGTCATCGTCGGCGCCGGGCACGCCGCAGGCCAGGTCGTGGTGTCGCTCAGGCAACACGGCTACGCAGGCCGCATCGTCGTCATCGGCGAAGAGCCGTACCTTCCGTACCAGCGGCCGCCACTGTCGAAGAAGTTCCTCGCGGGCGAAATGCCGGCCGAACGCCTGTACGTGAAGCCGGCGGCGTTCTATGCCGAACACGACGTCGACGTGCGCCGCGACACGCGCGTCGTCGCGATCGACCGTGGCGCACGGACGGTTACGACGCATGCCGACGACGTCATCCCGTTCGACGACCTGGTGCTGGCGACCGGCTCGCGCGTCCGCCGACTGCCGGGCCACGACAGCGCGCCCGCCGGCATACACTACCTGCGCACCATCGGCGACGTCCTCGCCCTCCGCGGCGAACTCGGCGCCGACCGCCGGGTCGTCATCGTCGGTGCCGGCTATATCGGACTCGAGGTCGCTGCCGTCGCCCGGAGCATGGCGTCTCGCGTTACGGTCATCGAAATGGCCGACCGCGTGATGAGCCGCGTCGTCGCACCGGACGTATCCGCGTTCTACGCCGCCGAACATCGTCGGCACGGCGTCGACCTGCGCCTCGGCACCGGCCTCGCCGGCTTCGAGGGCGACGACCGCGTGCGGGCCGTCGTCACGACCGACGGCGAGGAACTACCGGCCGACACGGTCGTGGTCGGCGTCGGCATCGAGCCAGCGACGGAACTCGCGGCGGATGCCGGTCTCGACGTCGACAACGGCATCGTCGTGGATGCCCGGTGCCGCACGGCGGACGAACACATCCATGCGGTCGGTGACTGCACGGCGCACCCGAGCGCGCTGTACGGGCGTCGCCTGCGCCTCGAGTCCGTGCACAACGCGCTGGAGCAGGCGAAGACGGCTGCGCTCGACATTTGCGGCGAGCCCGCGGACTACGACCAGGTACCCTGGTTCTGGTCGGACCAGTACGACCTGAAATTACAGATTGCGGGGCTGTCGCAGGGGCACGACAGGACATTGCTGCGCGGCGACCCGGAAGAGCGTTCATTCTCCTGCCTGTACCTGAACCACGGGCGCCTGATCGCCATCGACTGCATCAACGCACCGCGCGATTTCGTGCAGGCGAAGGCGTTGATCGAGAAGCGCTGTATCCCGGACGAAGACCGCGTCCGCGACACGTCCGTAGCACTGAAGGACTGCGTCGGCTGACGCGCGGAAACGGCCCTAGGGCTCGGCGTCGCCGGCGACGCGGGTCTGGTCCTGCGGCAGTTCGATGACGAGTTGGCCGTCCGCCGCGACCGGGCCGGTGCGGGCGGAGTACGCGGTGGCGCTCAGGTATTCGGCGGCCTCGAGCAGCGTACCCGCGTATCGGCCGCTCCCGCCATACACCCTGGCGGTACCCAGCGCATTCGGCCCGCTGCTGAGCAGCCCGCGCCAGTTTCCTTTCCAGCTGTCCGCGGCGTTCCAGTACGCCGGGAGCACGATTTCGCGCAGGTAGTTCCAGTGGTTTTCGGTCTGGCCGATCTGCAGCGTGCCCTGGCGCGGCAACGCGATGTGCCACGCGGACTCGACAATGGCCTCGTTGTTCAGCAGCCGGGTCGCCTCTGACAGGGAGGAGAACTTCACGCCGACGCCGACCGTCGAGCCCTGATGATCCTTCAGCGCGGTGACCAGCACCGTCGTCTGGCGGATCGGGGCTTCCCAGAGCTGGGACACCTTGCTCGGCTGCGGCGCCGTCCGCGACTCGCCGTCGTTCGTGAACACGATCGCCTCGCCGGGCACCGCCGAGTAGTTCAGAACAACCTGCTGTCGCCCGCTGACGGCCAGCGGAGACAGCGTGCCCATCGCAATCGGGTTGAAATACAGCGCCCCCGCGGCGATCAGCACGCCGCAGACGATACCGAGGAGGAGCGGCAGCAGGAACGGCAACAGGATCTTCATTCGTCGGTCTCCGCGGCAGGCCCGGCATCATCCGGCGATTCCTGGACGCGCGTCGACACGTAACTGGCGACGAGTTCGATACGGCCATCGTTGCCGTCTGCGCCGTCTGCCGATGCCGCCACCCAGCGCTCGGACAGGCCCCCGCCCAGTTCGCTGAATTCGCCCGTGCCGCCGCGCAGCACGCCGTCGCGTCCGCCGTCGCGCATCGCCGGATCCAGCACGGCGAACAGCGACCCGCGCGCCGGCAGATGCACGACCCACTCGACGACGCTGCCGATGTCCGAGTTGCTGACCGCGAACCGGCTGGCCACACCGATCACCACGTCACGCTGGTTGCGCAGCTTGAACAACTCGGCCTGCGTGCCGTCGAGAACGGAATCCTCGGGCCAAAGCATGCCCTCCGGCAACGCGGTCGCCCGGCCCTGCGCGCCCAGCATGATGCGATCGCCCGGAATGTTCACGTGGAATCGTTCGGCGTTACCGCCGTTCGGCGCCACCGTGATGACGGACGCCTCGCGTGCCTGGTCCACGGCCGGCACGTAGTACAGCGCGGCGATGGTGCCGACGACACCGATGATGACTCCGCTAAAGAACAACTTGATCACGAAACGCCCGACCCATACAGCCTGGATGCAGAAGGATTCAAGTTTAGTTAAATGCAAGACCCCGGCACACCGCCGAGTGTCGTTTTGTGACGGAGCGCACACCGGCGCGTCGAATTGCGGTCGAAATGCACGCCGCCGCGGCCCGGTCAGTCTCTTCCGAAATAGCGGGCGAGATAGTCCTCGAAGAGCAACGTATCGGCGGCCTCGATGTCGCGTTGCCGTGCGAGCGAGGCCATTGCTTCCGCGGCGAGTGCGTCCATCCGGTCGCCGGGGAGGTCCTCGACCGCCAGGAAGTAGTTGCGGTGGCTGATCGCCGCATCCATCGCAAAACGGAAGAAACCGGCGCCGCCGGACGACAGGTCCGCAAGGATGCGCGCCGACGGTGTCGCGTCGGGCTCGGCGACCCGTTCCTGCAGCGTGCGCACCGCCGCGCGGTACGAATCACCGGATTCCGCACGGTCCAGCAATTCCGCGACGCCGATGACCCCGTCGAACACTTCCCCGGCCCACGCGGCCAGCGTGATCCCCGCGCCCCCGCGTTCGAGCGTGAGCCCCGGGCGCCGTCCTTGCTTCGCGACGAGCGCCTGGTTGCGCCGACAAGCATCGAGACTCCCATCCGCGAATGGCGGACTGTCTTCGAGCAGGCAATAGATCAGAAAAGCCTCGACGAACCGCATCGTGTTCTGGTTGATGCCGCACGGGTCGAACACATTGATGTCGAGCGAGCGCACCTCGACGTACTCGACACCGCCGCGGCGCAACGCCGCTGTCGGCCGCTCGCCGCTCCTCGCAACGCGTTTCGGCCGAATCGAACTGTAGTACTCGTTCTCGATCTGCAGGCGATTGGTGTTGAGCTGCCGCCATTCGCCGTCGACCTGCACGCCGATTCGCGCGTAGTCCGGGTCCGGCGTGCGTATTGCGGCCGACAGGTCGCGAATGTACTCGTCGACGCTGTTCATGCAGATATTGATCTGCGACTGGCTCCTGTTCGTGTAGCCGAGATCGCTCATGCGCAGGGACGTCCCGAACGGCTCGTAGTACGTGGACCCGTGCAGGACCGGCATATCCAGTTCGCGATCGCCGGTGAAGGATCGGCACAGCGCCGGCGAAGCGCCGAACAGGTACAGCAGGAGCCAGCCGACGCGGTGGAAATTGCGCACCAGTCCCATGTAGCGCGCCGACCGGAAATCGTCGAGCGCCCCCCCGTCGCCGAGCATGTCGGCGCAGGCCGGCCAGAACGCGTCCGGCAACGAGTAATTGAAATGCACGCCCGCGATCGTCTGCATGTGCCGCCCATAGCGGTATCCGAGCCCGCGGCGGTACACGGTCTTCATCGTGCCGACGTTGGACTCGCCGTAGTACGCAAGCGGTATCCGGTCGTCGTCGGGTATCAGGCACGGCATGCTCGCCGGCCACAACAACTCGTCGGCCAGGTTCCGGTACGTAAACTGGTGGATGTCGCACAATGCGCGCAGCGCTTCCCACGTGTGTTCGAACGCGGGCGTTACGAATTCCAGCAGCGCCTCGGAAAAATCCGTCGTGATGTATTCGTTGGTGAGTGCCGAACCGAGCGCCTCCGGGTGCGCCCGCATCGACAGCTCGCCGGATTCGCTGACGCGGAGGCACTCCTTCTCGATGCCCTTCCGCCCGCCACCCAGCGTCCTGCCGAGCTCGTCGTCGTCCAGGCCCGACCAGGCGGCCAGCCGCGTTTCGAAAGTGTTCGTCACGGCGACGTTTTACCATAAGTGCCCGCCACCGCGCCCTGCCGATGCCCCTGCTACAATCCGGGGTATACCGTGAACACGTTCAGCAAAATCGGAATCCCCGGCATCGTGCTGGCAGCGGCCTGCCTGCTGGTACCGGAATCCGCGCATGCGTTTCGCTGCAAGAACAAGATCGTGCGCGACGGGATGCACGAGCAGCAGGTCATCGCGGCCTGTGGCGAGCCGACGACGCGTCGTCACCTCGGTTACTCGATACGCAGCTACGCCTACTACGACAACACCTACTACGTCGGAGGGCACCGGCGGTTCGGGCGGCCGGGCTACGGCCTGCCGAGCGAGGAAGTCGCGATCACGGAGTTCACGTACAATTTCGGGCCCCGCAAACTGATGCGCCGCCTGGTATTCGAAGGCGGTATTCTCATTACGATCGAGTCGATCGGCTACGGCTATCGCGAATAGCGAATACCGCGAATTGATTCGCTGACATTTTCGTTGACGTCCGGGTACCATTCGCCCATTGAAACCAGACCCACCGGAGTACCCGACGAGATGAGCGATTCGCGCTTGCGGCGACTGCGTGACAAGGCAACCGGCCCGGCCACGCTGATCAGCGAAGGCTGCCGTATCCAGGGCACGGTCACCGGTAACTGCGACTTTCACCTGTCCGGCGAGATCGACGGCGATTGCGACGTCGAGGGCACGGTCACGCTCGCGAAGGGCGGCACCTGGAAAGGCACGGTACGGGCACGTCACGTCATCGTCGCGGGGCGGGTCGAGGGCGACATCATCGCCGAGGGCCGCGTGGAGATTACGGACTCGGCCCGGATTTCCGGAACAGTTTCAGGTGAAGCTATCGCCGTGGCCGAGGGCGCGGTCGTCGAGGGCGTGATGAAGACCACCGGCCCGGCCAAACCCACGGAATTTGTCGAAAAGCGCGAAAAAGACTGATTTTGACCCGCACGGGCGCCGCTATGCGGGGTATCGTCAAATATGGGCCCGCGAACGGTGGTGGGTGCTACACTGCGGGCGGCAATCAGCATTGGTTGCGGATCGAACGGATCCGCCGAATAACAATCAAAATAACCAGGGGCGGGCGGCAACTTCGGGGACGGCGTTCCTCGCCTGCCTGCCGGGAACCGGCCAAGGATGAGCAGCAGCAAAATCTCCAGGTATCTGCTATTCGGCATCATGCTGGGCGTCGTCGTCGCCGTCATCATGCTGTCGATGCTCTATGGCCAGTACCGATGGCTCGCGTCAGGCGTAGTGGCCGACGGAGTCGCCAGCCACGAAACCTACCTCCGGGAGCAGCTCCGGGAAGTCAATGGAGAACGGATGGCGCGCCTCGCCGACGAACTCGCGCCGGACGCGCGGTCCGGGGATCCCTCGGCGATCCTCGCCGCGTTGAATCGGATGCTCGCGGCCAATGACGACCTGAACGGCATTCGCTTTACGAACAGTGACGGCGCGACACTGCAGGCGGGTAATGTTCCCGCCGTCATCGACGGCGGCCCTGCGGGCTGGTCGGCGACGAGCCTGGTACTCCCCGCAAAAGTCGGCGGCAACGTCGGCGAATTGGCGGGTGCCTGGAGCCTCGACGAGCTTCGCGCCCACGCCTCGACGTTCGCGCAGCAACTCGCGGCCGCTGAGGACGAGCGGCGCACGGCCGGCTATCTCTGGATTGCGGCCGGCCTTCTCGCGGTACTCCTCGCAAGCGCCTTCATCATCTACCTGATCGCGCGCGACCAGACGCTCCGCATCCGGCAACTAAAACGGCAGGCCGAGAAGCTTCGCCACGCGGACTTCGGTGAGCCCCTGCCGGTCCGGCGGGGCGACGAGCTCGGCTCGCTGGCGGCCGTGTTCAACGACATGCGCAACGAGCTGCGCATCACGACGATCAGCCGCGACTACGTCGACAACGTGTTGTCGAGCATGAACGATGCGATCGTGATCACGTCGCGCGACGGCAATATCAAGCGCATCAACAAGGCCACGACACAGCTCCTGGGCTACGAGGAGCAGGAGCTGCGCGACACGACCATCGACTTCATCGTCGATACGAAGCGCAGCGGCAACCTGGTCTCGGAATCGACGGCCGGCGTCCCGCGCGAAGCGTTTCTCGAGAGCAAGTTCGGCGATTCCATCCCGGTGTCCTACACCTGTTCCGTCCTCGATGACGGCGATGACGGCCCGGGCGACCGTATCTACGCCGCCCAGAACACGACCGAGCGACGCCGGGCGGAGCAGCGGATTCGCTACCTGGCGCGCATCGACGCGTTGACCAAGATCCCGAACCGCATGCAGTTTCAGCACCTGCTGCAGCGCGGCATCGCCCGTGCCCGGCGCAGCAATCGTTCGCTGGCGCTGTTTTATGTCGATATCGATCACTTCAAGGAAATCAACGACACGTTCGGCCACCTGGCCGGCGATACGACGCTGGAAACCGTGGCGGAGCGACTCACCTCGGCGCTGCCGCCGCGTTCCGTGATAGGCCGTCTCGCGGGCGACGAGTTCGCGGTCATCGTCGACGGCGCGACGCCGGGATCACCCGGTACCGTGGAGACGGACCGGCTCGCGCGCTCGCTGCTCGACAAGCTCGCTGACCCGTTCTTCGTGCAGGGCCATGAAGTCTTCATGACGGCGAGCCTGGGCATCGCGTTCTATCCGCAGGACGCACCGAACGTGATAGACCTTATCCGCAACGCGGACGCGGCGCTCTATCATGCGAAGAAATCCGGCGGCAACACGCACTCCTATTATGTGCCACGAATGAACGAGGCCGCCGTCGAGCGCCTCATGACGAAGAGCAAGCTGAAGCGTGCCTTCGAGCGTGACGAACTGCTGGTGCATTACCAGCCGAAATACAACCTGGCGACCGGCGAGGTTGCCGGCGCCGAGGCACTCGTGCGATGGGAACTCCCGGACCGCGGCATGATACTGCCGGCGGACTTCATTCCTATCGCCGAGGAAACGAACCTGATCATCGAGATCGGTGAATGGGTGCTCGACAAGGTCTGCGAGGATTTCCGATTCTGGCAGCGGTCCGTGTCGTCGCCGGGGCGCGTGTCCGTCAACCTCTCGCTGAAGCAGCTTCGGCAACGCAATTTCACGAACCGGATAAGCTCGATCCTGAGGAGCTACGAGGTTTCGCCGACATCGCTCGAACTCGAGATTACCGAGACCACGCTGATGGAAAACCCCGAGCGCACAATCAAGCTGCTCGACCAGCTCTACGCGCTCGGCCTGCACCTCGCGATTGACGACTTCGGAACCGGCTACTCGTCACTGAGCGCGCTGCAGCAGTTCCCGATCAGCACGCTGAAGATCGACAAGTCCTTCGTGCGCGACGTGGCGAGGAATGCGGATGATGCCACGCTCGTCGGCACGATCGTCCAGATGGGGCGCAACATGAACATGGACGTTGTCGCGGAGGGCGTCGAGGAAACGGAGCAACTCGCATTCCTGCAGTCGATCGACTGCACGTTTGCGCAGGGCCTGCTGTTTGGCGACCCGATGAGTTCCGAGAATTTCCTCGAGCTCCTGCTCGCACAGGCCGAGGGCACGGACACGCACCGCGCGCTCTTTGCCTGATCGCAGAACGAAAGGCAAGGCCGTTATCCTCTTCACTCGTTTTCCCAACCTGCTTAGAATAGGTTTCCATCTCCAACCGGCCCCCGGGCCGACTTCGAAGAAGGTTTCATGAAAAAGACGATTCGAATTGCACTCGCCGCACTGGCTTTCACGGCCCTGCCGGCAGTGGCCTGCGACTACCCGAAGCGGGCCGACATTCCGAACGGCGCGACGGCCTCGAAGGAAGAAATGCTGGCCGGTCAAGCCGCCGTCAAGGCGTACATGTCGGCGATGGAGGAGTACCTTGCCTGCATCGAGAAGGACGAGGTCGACACGATTGCCACGATGACGGACATCTCGGACGAGGAACGCGCCAACCGTGAAGCGGCATTGACCAAGAAGTACAACGCCGCCGTCGAAGAAATGGAATTGCTGGCCGCGCGTTTCAACGAGGAAGTCCGGGCCTACAAGGCCAAGTCGGAATAAGCGCATGCCGCGGCGCCGTGACCGGCGCCGCATCTACAGCCTGTCGATCTCCTGCCTGAGGTCGAATCGCTTTTCAGTGACGATACGCTCGAGGACGCGTATGCGCTCCTCGAGCGCGTCTATCTGCGCAAGGGTCTCGTCGCTCGCCGAACGCTTGTCACGCGACCTCTGTGATTTGAAGTACTCCGTCAGCACCGCCGTTGCGCAACCGATGGCGATGATACACAGCACGAAGATGTACGAACTCATAGACGGTCCCCTGGTTGTTTATCGTTCTCGGTGCCCGAGATCCCTGAATTCCCGGTCCAGCTTGTAGCGGCTGGAAGTGACATACTTCTCGAGACGGGCCAGTCGGCGATCCAGAGACTGGAACCTGCCGCGTACATCCTGCATGGCTTGCCCGGGCGAGGAGCGCACCGATCGCTGGAAGCGGGGGTCGATGGCGCCGGGGCCCGGCCGCGTCGTTGCCGCCGGCACCAGCATGACCGTTGCGAGGTACGCGACGATGGCCAGCAGCGGATTGATGAAGAAGCCGATAACCGCGAGCAGCCGCGTCACGCTGAGGTTGAAGCCGAAGTAGTCGGCGAACCCGGCGCAGACGCCACCCAGCATCCCGTTGTCGGAACTGCGTCTGAACCGCCGCTCGTCGTCGTGTCTTCGATCGCTCATGAATGCCTCCAGTGGTCTGAATGCCTCCAGTGGTCGCGGTGACGCCGCCAGAAATCGTTCTCGTTGTCGCGGCCCGAATACACCAGCGGTTTCGGCCGGATCAGCACGGCGGCACCAATATAGAGCAGCGCGGTGACGAACGTGAACGCGACCAGGCAGACGATGGCGACGATGCGCAGGACCAGGACATTGAAGTTGAAACGGTCCGCAATGCCGGCGCACACGCCGAACAGCCAGCCGTTTTCAGGATCGCGATAGAAGCCCCGGAAAGGACCGAGGTCGATATTCCAGGATGGCCTGCTCATGGTTTCTTTCTCCACTCCGGTAACTCGTCATCGAGGATGGTTTCCAGCGTCGCGAGCCGCTCCTCGAGCCGCTCGGACAAGGCATAAAGCTCTTCCAGCAGCTGCTCGTCGTCCCTGGAGATCTCCCGCGACTGCTTCCATCGGGTGATGAAGTGCAGGATGATCGCCAGCGGGAGGACGATCGTCAGCGTCAGGACGATCGCGACAGTCAGCGCCGAGGTCATGGCTTACTCGGCGCCCGCGGCACGATCACCGCTGACCCGCCGCTTCAGGTCGTCGAATTCCTTCTGCACGGACTCCTCGGCCTCCAGGCTCGCGAATTCGTGTTTCAGGTCCTTCGGCAATCCGAGGTCGTAGGCCTCGACCCGACCCTCGACGTCGTCGATGCGCCGCGTGTACTGCTCGAAGCGCACCATGGCGTCGTCGATCTTGTAGTCGTGAATCTTGCGCCGGGCGGCGAGGCGGCTGTTGGCCGTCTTGTGGCGGGCAAGCAGGGACTTCTGGCGCGCCTTGGCGTCCTCGAGCTTCGCTTCCAGCCGCGAGATGTCCTCGTTCAGCTTCGCGAGCCCGTCGTCGATCGACTCGTAGTCGCTCTTGATCGCGTCGGATGCCGCCGCCACGCGGGACTTCTCGACGAGCGCCGCCTTGGCCAGGTCTTCGCGGCCCTTGCGCATCGCGAGCTCCGCCTTGTCGTCCCAGTCGCGAAGCTCCCGTTCCAGCGTTTCCAGCTTGCGATTGAGGTCCTTCTTGTCGGCGATCGAGCGCGCCGCCGCCGAACGTACCTCGACCAGCGTGTCCTCCATTTCCTGGATCATCAGGCGAACGATCTTTTCCGGGTCTTCGGCCTTGTCCAGGATCGCGTTGATGTTGGAGTTCACGATGTCCGAGAATCTCGTGAATATGCCCATGGAACTGCCCTCTGCAACGTGGTGAATGTCACTGTCTCTATTGCAGCTTCCATGCCAGCTTTCCCATTTTTCTACAACTTACTGAAATTCATAGGGTTTATGGAGAAACCCCTCCGCATCGCCGGCGACGAAGGATGGCGATTTTCACCATGTACTGGTCAAGTATGCCGAAACTCGGGATAATTCGCCGATGGCGGCACCGACATCCATGCCTTCGATCATCGGGGAAGCACCCGTCTTCCTCGAGATGCTGGAGCACGTATCACGCGCCGCGCCGCTGTCCAAGCCGGTGCTCGTGGTCGGCGAGCGCGGCACCGGCAAGGAACTGATCGCGTCGAGGCTGCATTTCCTCTCGGGACGCTGGGAAAGCCGGATCGTCAAGGTCAACTGCGCGGCGCTGACGGAGTCCATCCTGGAATCGGAACTGTTCGGTCACGAGGCCGGTTCGTTCACCGGCGCCACGCGCACCCATGCCGGTCATTTCGAGCAGGCCGACGGCGGCACGCTGGTCCTCGACGAGCTCGCGACCGTCAGCCTGCGGATGCAGGAAAAGATCCTGCGCGTCATCGAGTACGGTGAGATTCAGCGCGTCGGCGGCAGCGAGACGCACCATGTCGACGTCCGGATCGTCGGATCGACGAACGCGGACCTGCGCGGCCTTGCCGCGGCCGGAAAGTTCCGGGAAGACCTGCTCGACCGGCTGGCGTTCGACGTCATTACCGTTCCCCCGCTCCGGGAACGCACGGAAGACATCCTGACGCTCGCAAATGCCTTTGCGATCAACATGGCGAGCGAATTGCGCCGTGCGCTGTTCCCCGGCTTCGGGCCGCGGGCATCCTCGGCGCTCCTGAAGTACGACTGGCCGGGCAACGTCCGTGAACTGAAGAACGCCGTGGAGCGTTCCGTTTACCGGTCCCCGGACGACGGCGCGATGATCAATGACATCGCCTTCGACCCGTTCGACTCACCGTACTCGCCGTCGGGCACCGCGCCGACACGCGCGGCGGCGCAGGAACGCCGCAGGGCGCCGCTGCTCCCCGCCGACCTGACGCAACGGGTCGCGGACTTCGAACAGGAACTGCTGGAGGCCGCCATGGGGCGGGCGAAGTACAACCAGCGGCTGGCCGCCGACCTTCTCGGCCTCAGCTACGACCAGCTGCGCGGCAAGCTGCGCAAGTACGATATCCGGCGCAGCGCGGAGTCCGCGGACGACTAGTAGCTTTCGTCGCGGTAGCGGCGGACGTAGATGGCGGCTGCGGCGAACAACCCGCAGACCACCAGGCCGGCCCAGAGCGACGGGCTCGCCAGGAAACGCAGCAGGTCGATCTGCTCGAAGAGGCTGATGTTTCCAGCCGCGCCCATCGACTGCACCTGGGCCTCGAGATCCTCGAGCTCGCCGAAGTCGAACAATGGCGGCTGCACCGAGCGGGCGAATATCGCCTCCGCAAACAGGTTCGTCCCGACGAGCATCTTCTCGAGCAGCGGCAGCACGATCAGCGGCAGAAAACCGGTCAGGAACGGCGAGCGCTTCGTGAACGCCGACACGAACAGGAACCAGCCGACCAGCGGCGCGAGCCACAACGGCATCGCCAGCGCGAACACCAGGCAGGACGCCCAGACGTCCGCCAGCGGCGCCGGCGCCCACAGGAGATGCATCGCGCTACCGCCCTGGACCTTGATCCAGATGCTCGTCAGCAGCATTACGACCAGGTGCGTCGCGAACGTGACGACCAGCGTCACGAGTGGCACGACAATCAGCGCCGTCAGAAGCTTGGACAGCACCGTCTCCGCGTCGGTGATCGGCAGGGACCGCCAGAACAGGATGCTCTTGTCCTTGCGCTCGGCGTACAGCGCGTCGAGGCTGTAAAACACCATGACGATCCATGCGCCGACCGCGAAGACGCTGGTCACGACCAGCAACACGCCGGTGAGCACTGCCTTGCGGTGCCCTTCGTCCACGTTCTGCGCACCGACGATCGCGAGGTCGATGGCCTCGCCGAACGCCGACACCGAGACCTGCCCGGTCAGCGTCAGCAATGCCACGACCACGGCAGTGACCATCGGCGTCACCCAGATCGCCGGATGCTCCCAGGCTTCCCGGCGGATCAATGTCAACTGGTGAGCAATCATGCGCGGGCCCCCTTGACCTTGGCGACGAAAAGGTCGGCGACCGACGGTGTGTGCAGTTCGCCGAAAGGCGTCAACTCGTCACGCCCGCGGCCTTCGAACAGCAGCACCGACTTGCCGAACAGCTCGTTCTCCGCGATCGGGCCGAGCTTGCGCGCCGCGGCGGCCTTTTCGCCCGATGCGAGCAGCTGCACGTAGCGCTCCGACAGCGAATCCATCGTGGCGTCCAGGAGTATGCGGCCATCGTTGATGAACATGACGTCGGTCAGCAGTCGCTCGATTTCCTCCACCTGGTGCGTCGTGACCAGGATCGTGCGCTCCTCGTCGAAGTAGTCGTTCAGCAGGTTCGCGTAGAACTCCTTCCGGAAGATGATGTCCAGGCCGAGCGTCGGTTCGTCCAGCACCAGCAGCTTCGCGTCGATCGACATGATGATGGCAAGGTGCAACTGCGTGACCATGCCCTTCGACAATTCGCGAACCTTGGCGCGCGGCCGAACCTTCGTCTCGGCCAGCAGCTTGTCAGCCCGCGCGCGCGAGAAGTTGGGATGCGTCCGGCCGACGAAGTCGAGCAGCTGGTTGACCCGGATCCAGCGCGGCAGAACGGCCACGTCGGCGATGAAGCAGATGTTCTGCATCAGCTCCTTGCGCTGCCGGAACGGGTCCAGACCGAGCACGGAAAGCTCGCCTTCGCAATCGGTCAGGCCGAGCACCGCCTTCAGGAGCGTGGTCTTGCCGGCGCCGTTGGGGCCGATGAGGCCGACGATCTTGCCCTTTTCGATCTCGAAGCTGACGTCGTCGACGGCGCGGACGCTGCCGAAGCGCTTGGAGACGTGTCGGGCTGTAACGAGGCTAGTCATTCTTGTTGTCCCCCGGGACCGACCGGCGCGCGATCTCGACGAGCTCGTCGAGGTCGAGGTCCAGCCGGCGTATCGTGTCGACGACCACCGGCCATTCCTTGTCGACGAAGCGCTGGCGCTCGTCCCTGAGCAGCTGCTTTCGCGCGCCCTCGTTGACGAACATGCCCCGGCCCCGCTTTTTCTCCACGAGGCCCTCGTCGACGAGTTCCTGGTAACCCTTGAGCACGGTCAGCGGGTTGAGTCGGTACTCGGCGGCGACGTTCCGCACGGACGGCAGGGCGTCCCCGTCGGCCAGCACGCCTTCGAGGATCATCGCCACCACCCGGTCGCGCAGTTGCCGGTAAATCGGCTGGTCTTCATTCCACTTCGGATCCATGCTTCTTCCGACGATCCCGGGCCCTAGCCGGACCCCGCCCGCCCATGACGGGACTCGAATAAAAAGGCGCCGGCCCGGGGTATGAAGGCCGGCGCAAATCCGTCGCTACTGTAACTCGCCTGAGTGACGGAAACGCAATTCCTCTGCCACCACCACTTCGGACAGGGCCTGGATCCCGGCGCCCTCCAGCGGTGCCCGCTGGGCGGCGACCAGCGCCACGATCATCAGGGCCATGATGGCCAGGCTGACGATCTCGTTCAGGTACTGGGCGACTTTCGCCTGCATTTTGCTCTCCCGGGGACCCACTTGGCTGTCCTGTCTGCTTGTAGTGAACTGGTGTTATAGTTGACTATAACACTAAATGCCGGGAATGCAAGCCCCCGGGAAAAAAACCCCGGCACGGGCCGGCCTGCGTTCAGGGAAACATGCGCAACGACGACGCGACACTGGCCGATGCCGCCTCCCTTCCCCGACTCGCCACGGTCGCCTATGCTCGCCCGATGACGTCGGCGCCCGATGACAGCATCCTCATGCGGCAATACCGCGACGGCGACCCGGCCGCTTTCGAGATGCTGTATCGCCGTCACAAGGACTCGTTGTACCGCTACCTCTCGCGCCTGTCCTATGACCGCGATGCCGTCGACGATGTCTTCCAGGAGGTCTGGGGCAAAATCATCAACGCGCGCTCGACCTACAAGCCGACGGCGAAGTTCCGCACGTTCCTGTTTCGCGTCGCGCACAATTGTTTCATCGACCACCTGCGCCGGAACGAAAGGCATCGGCAGCCGTCGCTGCAAGACATCGAACCGCCTGCGTCGCCGGGTCCCGAACCGGACGAACAGGCGGAGCGCGCACTGCTCCGGCGCCGTCTCGACGCCGCCCTCGCCGACTTGCCCGAGGCGCAGCGCGATGCCTGGCTGCTGCACGAGGAAGCCGGTCTCAACGTCGATCTCATCGCGCAAGTCACCGGCGTGAACCGCGAGACCGCGAAGAGCCGGCTTCGCTACGCCATCGACAAACTGCGTGCCGCGCTCGCCGGAAACGGCGCGGAAGCTGCCGACGCGCCGCGGCGCGCCGGGGCCGGGGAGAAACCATGAACAGCCCGTCCAACAACCGCCCGGGCGACGTCGCGGAATCCCGGTTGCGCGACCTGTACCGCGAACTCGCCGTCGAAACGACACCCCCGGAGCTGGACGCACGAATCCTGGCCGATGCCCGGGCGGCGCTGCGCGACCGGCCCGCCCCGTCGCGAATCTGGATGCGCCCGCTCGCGGTCGCGGCCACGCTGGGTCTGTGCGTCGCGCTCGTCCTCGAGATCGGCACCGGACCGGACGGTACGCCGGTGATCCCTGACCCGGCGGCGGACACGCGCGAGGAAATCGGGCACGCGGCGCGGGAATCGCGCGCACAGAAGATGGGTGAGAGCCAGGCCGCCAAGGCCCTGCCCGCGACGAACTCATTCTCCGACGCGGTGGCCGCCCCGGGAGAACGACCGGCGCGCGGCGATACGAGCGCTGCGGGCGCCTCGTCCGACGACTTGCGGGAGCGCGAGTCCCCCGACGCGCCGTCGGACGCGCTCGCGCGCCAGGCAGTCCGTCCGGAGGCCGCGTTGCTGGAAGAAGCCGTCGTCCCGGCAACGCAGTCCGGCACCGATGAGGCATCCGCAGGCAAGCGCCAGGCCGTCGACGCGGTCGCACGCGGCTGCGACGAGCGTGCCACCCGTGACGCCGGGCTCTGGCTCGACTGCATCGACAAGCTCGAAGCCGCCGGCGAGCGCGCTCTCGCGGCGTCGGAGCGACGGCGGCGGCGCGCGGCGTTCCCGGACGCGGACTAGCCGGACAGGACGCCCGCCGCGGGTCCCGATCCGCCGGGCACGGTGCTAGAATCGCGGACCCTGCCGGGCGCCGGCGCGCCGGCGGTTCCCGTCGTTGTCAGGATCACAGTTCATGAAGAAACCCGTTCGCGTCACGATCACCGGTGCCGCCGGCCAGATCGGCTACCAGCTCGCCTTCCGCATCGCGTCCGGCCAGATGCTCGGCCAGGACCAGCCCGTCATCCTGCAGCTGCTCGAGATTCCGCCGGCCCTCCCGGCGCTGAACGGCGTGGTCATGGAGCTGGACGACTGCGCCTTCGGCACGCTCGCCGGCATCGTGGCAACGGACGACCCGGACCAGGCCTTCGACGGCACGGACTACGCATTGCTGGTCGGCGCCCGCCCGCGCGGCCCGGGCATGGAGCGAAAGGACCTGCTGCAGGCGAATGCGAAGATCTTCTCCGTCCAGGGCAAGGCACTGAACGACCATGCCAGCAAGGACGTCCGGGTCCTCGTGGTCGGCAACCCGGCGAACACGAACGCGCTGATCGCGAGCAGCAACGCGCCGGACATCGACCCTGCGAACTTCACGGCGATGACGCGCCTCGATCACAACCGCGCGCTCGCGCAGCTCGCCGGCAAGGCCGGTTGCCACGTCAACGACATCCGGCGGATGACGATCTGGGGCAACCATTCGGCGACCCAGTACCCGGACGTCAGCCACGCCGAGGTCAGGGGCAAGCCGGCGGCGTCGCTCGTCGACGAGGACTGGCTCGCGTCGACGTTCATCCCGGTGGTGCAGCAGCGCGGCGCCGCCATCATCGAGGCGCGCGGCGCGTCGTCCGCGGCTTCTGCCGCGTCGGCCGCCATCGATCACATGCACGACTGGGCGCTCGGCACAGCGGACGGCGACTGGACCAGCATGGCGATTCCGGCCGACGGCAGCTACGGCATCGAGCCGGGCATCATCTATTCGTTCCCGGTCACCTGCGAGGGCGGCCGTTACCGGATCGTCGACGGCCTGGACATCAGTACGTTCAGCCGCGGCCGGATGGATGCGACCGAAACGGAGCTTCGAGAGGAGCGCGCGGCCATCGAGGACCTGCTCTGAAGCGCCGTCCGACGGCGTGATCCACCCGATGGCGCCGTCCGCGCCGCGGTGTTAGTGTTGAATCGGCCCTGTCGACACCTGCCGGTGCCGGTGGGTGCGCCGCCTGCACAGTCGGGCTCCGGCCACGGCGCCCGACGTTGACCGACGTCGAACCGAGGGGAAAATCTTGCCCAGCATCGTGATCACCCTGTTCTGGCTGCTGCTGTTCGTGGGCGGCGGCCTGACTCTCGCCTACCAGCGCATCGACTTGCGGCGCTCGACGATCGCCGTCGGCGGCGCGTTGCTGCTGTACACGGTCTTCGGCGGCTGGGCATGGTGGTGGCTGCCGCTCCTCTGGGTGGGTTTCGGCGGCCTCGTCGCGCTGAACATGGTGGACTTCCGTCGCGAAAAGCTCACGAAGCCGCTGCTCGCCGTGTACCGAACGATGCTTCCGTCGATGTCGGACACGGAGCGCGAAGCCCTCGAGGCCGGCAACGTGTGGTGGGATGGCGAGCTGTTTTCCGGCATGCCGAACTGGGACCGCCTGATGTCGTTCCCGGCACCGAAACTGTCCGAGGAAGAGCAGGCGTTCGTCGACGGCCCATGTGACGAACTGTGCCGGATGATCGACGAATGGGAAATCGGTCACGAACTCGCCGACATGCCGAAGCCGGTCTGGGACTTCATCATCGAGAAGAAGTTCTTCGCGATGATCATTCCGAAACACTACGGCGGCCTCGGATTCTCCGCCTACGCCAATGCCGTCGTCATTCAGAAACTCGCGAGCCGCAGTGCCGTCGTGTCATCCACGGTCGGCGTGCCAAACTCGCTTGGCCCGGCGGAACTGCTGCTCCACTACGGCACCGATGCGCAGAAGGACCGCTACCTGCCGGGCCTCGCGGCCGGCACCGAGATTCCCTGTTTCGCGCTCACGTCCCCGCAGGCGGGGTCCGACGCCGCGGCGCTGATCGACTCCGGTGTCGTCTGCAAGGGCGAATGGGAAGGCGAGGAGATCGTCGGAATTCGCCTGAACTGGGACAAGCGCTATATCACGCTTGCGCCGATCGCGACCGTTCTCGGCCTCGCGTTCAAGCTGTACGACCCCGACCACCTGATCGGCGACGTCGACGAGTACGGCATCACCGCGGCGCTGATCCCGACGAGCACGAAGGGCGTCGAGCACGGACGGCGGCATTACCCGCTGACGGTCGCGTTCCAGAACGGCCCGACCCGGGGCAAGGACGTGTTCGTGCCGCTGGATTTCATCATCGGCGGCGTTGAGATGGCCGGCAAGGGCTGGAAAATGCTGGTGGAACTCCTGTCCGTCGGGCGCGCGATCACGCTGCCGTCCAGCGCCACGGGCGGCGGCCAGGCGGCAGCGTACGCGACGGGCGCCTACGCGCGCATCCGCAAGCAATTCAACATCCCGATCGCCAGTTTCGAAGGCGTGGGCGAGGCCCTCACGCGCATCGCGGGCTACACGTACACAATGAACGCGGCTGTCTCGGTGACGTCCGGCGCGATCGACCAGGGCGAGAAACCGGCCGTGCCGTCGGCAATATTGAAGTACCACTGCACGGAACTCGGCCGCAAGGTCGGCAACGACGCGATGGACGTGCACGGCGGCAAGGCGATCATGATGGGCCCGAACAACTACCTCGGCCGCGGCTACATGGCGGCGCCGATCGCGATCACCGTCGAGGGCGCGAACATCCTGACCCGCAGCCTGATCATCTACGGCCAGGGCGCGGTGCGCTGCCATCCTTTCGTGTTGCGCGAACTGCAGGCCGCCGCGGACGAAGACGAGGATCGCGGTCTGATCGAGTTCGACGACGCGTTGTTCGGCCATATCGGCTACGCGATCAGCAACGTCGCACGCTCGCTGGTGCTCGCGCTGACGCACGCGAAGTTCAGCCGCGTGCCGCTGAATACGCCAACGCGCCGCTACTACCAGAACATCAATCGCTACAGCGCTGCGTTCGCACTCGCGTCCGACTTCGCCATGCTGACGCTGGGCGGCGGACTGAAGAAACGCGAGCTGTTGTCCGCCCGGCTGGGCGACGTGCTGAGCTCGATGTACCTCGCATCCTGCGTGCTGAAGCACTTCGAGAACCAGGGGCGTCGTGCCACGGACCTGCCGCTGGTCGAGTGGTCGGTGCGCACACTGATGTACCAGGCGCAGGAGGCGTTGCACGCGTTCCTCCGCAACCTGCCCAATCGCTTCGTTGCCGGCCTGCTGCGGGTTTTCATCTTCCCGCGCGGCCGCACCTATTCCGCGCCGGCGGACGAGCTCGGCGAAAAGGTCGTGGAGCTGATCACAACGGCCGGCGAAGCGCGCGAGCGCCTTAGCCAGTACGCCTACACGACACTCGAGCCGGGCAATCCACTGGGGCTGCTGCAGGAGGCTCTGGAGCTCGCGGAAGCGAACGCGCCGCTGGAGAAGCGGCTGCGCCAGGCGCGCAAGGAAGGGCTGATCCGCTCGGAGTACCTCGGGCTGCAGATCGACGAGGCGCTGACGGCCGAGGTCATCACGGCCGACGAGGCCGCGGCGCTGCGCGACTTCCACGAGAAGGTCTACGCGCTGCTGTCCGTCGACGACTTCGCGCCGGACGAGCTCGGCCGCACCGGTGCGAAACCGGCCGAATCCGACCGCCCGCGCAAGGCGGCAAAACGCAAGGCCGCGCCGCGAAAGAAGACATCGAGCCGCAAGAAGAAGCCGGCGACGTCGAGTCCGGACCAGTAACGCGACGCGACAGGGGCGCCGGCGACGAGGAGCTTGCGTGACGGACGAGCCCACGACGACCAGCCATTGCCTCAACTGTGGTGCCGAACTCGGCGGCCAGTACTGCGGCCAGTGCGGCCAACGGGCAACGAGCCGCTTCATCAGTCTCTGGGAGCTGGTACGCGACGCATTCGGTGACCTGTTCGAGCTGGACTCGCGCCTCTGGCGTACGCTGCTTCCCCTGCTGGCGCGCCCGGGCCGGCTCACGCGGGACTACCTGGAAGGCCGTCGCGCCCGGTACATGCCGCCGTTCCGCATGTACCTGGTGCTCAGCCTGGTCTTTTTCGTCGTCGCGTTCTTCGACCCGCAGAGCGACTTCGAGATCTTCTTCGAACCGACCGAGGACGAAGCGCCGGCCGGGATCAGCGACGACGAGCAGGCACTCGTCGACGCCGCGCGCGCCGAGGGCATCCGCGAGGCACGCAGCGCGCTGGACGAACTGGTGCGGGAGGGCATCATCGACGAGTCGCTGCTCGGGCCTGACGGTCCGATCCGGTTGCCGGAAATCGCGGGCGAAAACCCGGCGGACGACGCGCCGCAGACCCAGGACGCCCCCGCCGGGGACGACGACAATGACATCGTCGTGGCCTTCGGCGAAGGCGACGGGGCCATGATCCGTTGCGACAGCGAAGCCGCGGACATTGGCGAAGACATACCGCCCTGGCTCGAGCGTCGCCTGACCCGGGAACGGATGGAACACCTGTGTGAGCGATTGCAGGCGGCCGGCACCAGAGGCCTCACGAGCGCCCTGCTCGACCGGGTGCCGGCCGCGCTGATACTGCTGTTGCCGTTCATGGCGCTGGCGCTGAAGCTGCTGTACCCGCTGTCACGCCGGTATTATGTCGAGCACCTGCTGTTCTTCGTGCACTTTCACGCATTCTTCTTCCTGGTACTGACGCTGCAGGTCCTGTGGAGCCGGCTCGCGGGCACCGCCGGCCTGCCCACCGCCGTCGGGGTGCTGCCGGTCGTGGCGAGCTCGTTCTACATCCCGGTCTACCTCTACCTTTCCATGCGCCGGGTCTATGGGCAGGGCCGTTTCGTGACGTTCCTGAAGTTCTCCGTGCTGGCCGTCGTCTACGTCACCGGGTTCTCGCTGATGCTGCTCGGCGCCCTCCTGCTCGCCGTGCTGTCCGTCTGAGGGGGCGGTTCCGGAATTAAGTTCTTGAGCGCTCCCGCGCAGACCACTAAAATTCCCGGGCTGAAACGACCCACTCCATGACCGACCCTGTGCATAAGAACCCCATCGGAATCAGCGGACTCGCCGCCTACGTACCGCCGTACCGGGTCTGGCTGGAAGACTGGTGCGACTGGACCGGCAACCAGTGGCCGAAGATTCGCGAGGTCGTCGGTCGCAGTTTCCGGGTCCGCGGGCCGGACCAGAGCGTGTACACGCTGGCGGCCACGGCCGTTCTCCGGCTGATCGACCGTTACGACGTCGACCCCCGGCGGGTGAAGTTCCTGGGTCTCGGCACCGAGTCGAGTACGGACAACTCGGCCGGCGCGATCATCGTGAAAGGCATGGTCGATCGCGCGCTCGTCGCTCGCGGCAAGGCGCCGATCTCGCGCAGTTGCGAAGTTCCCGAGTTCAAGCACGCGTGCCTCGGCGGCGTGTACGGCATGAAGGGCGCCATTCGCCATCTCGCCCTCGACGGCGCCGGCAGCCAGGCCATCGTGGTCTGCGCAGACATCGCGGAGTACGCGCGCGGCTCCAGCGGCGAGCCGACCCAGGGCGCGGGCGCCGTCGCGATGCTGCTGGAGGAAAACCCGAAACTCGCGGTCGTCGACCTCGTCGGGTCGGGCTCGGCCTCCGACTACCGCATCATGGATTTCCGCAAGCCGATGCTCAGGTTCTGCGGACAGGACCGCTCGCAAACGCACCAGGTGCAGGACTTCCCCGTCTTCAACGGCAAGTACTCGACGACCTGCTACGTCGACGAAACGATCCACGCGATGAACGACATGTACGAGAAGCGGGGACTCGACGCGATCGACTACCTGCGTTCCCTGCGCGCCGTCTTCATGCACCGCCCGTACCGGCGCATGCCGGAAACCGGGTTCGCCGTGTCCTACCTGTTCGCACTGGCCGGCGGCGGCGCGGAAGATCGTGCGGAACTGGCGTCGTATTGCTACGAAGCCGGACTGTCGGTCGAGGACGTCCGGGCGGAGATGCACGGCAAACCGACCGTCGCGTCGCTCGCAAACCCGGAAAACCTGAACTACGAGGCCTACCCCCAGACGATGGCCGTGCTCCGTGCGTTCCGCGCGTCGCGCCGCTTCCGTCGCGAGATCCTCGACAAGCTGGCGCTCGGCAGCGACACGATGCTGGACCTCGGCAACCTGTACACAGCTGCGCTGCCGGCGTGGCTCGCTGCCGGGTTCGAACAGGCGCTCGACGAGGACTCGCTGGCCGCAGGCGAGGAGGTCCTGACGCTCGGCTACGGCAGCGGCGATGCCGCCGAAGTGATCCCGTTCTTCATGGCGGACGGCTGGCGCGAAGCCACATCGGCCATCGGTTTCGGCGACGCGATGGCGGCGGCGGTAGACCTGACGCAGGCGCAGTACCAGGCACTCCACGACGGCCGGCAGGTCACCGGGCTCGACTATGCGCCGAAGAACGAATTCGTCATCGATCGCGTCGGCCGGCACGACGACCGCCATTTCGCCGACCTGGGCATCGAGTACTACCGCTACGTCGGCTGACGCCGGCGCTGCCCTTCAGGGCGCGACGAAACCCGCCAGTTGCGCCGCGTGCTCGGTTTCGAGCGCCTGCCACTCCATCCTGAACCACGGCGTGTAGCGTTCCGGCCGTTCGACGAGGTCGCGGCCGAGTTCGGCCGCATCCACGAAGCGCACCGCCGCAATCTCGTGATCGTTCGGCACCGGCGTAGCCGACAGGCGGCCGAGAAAGACGTGGCAGAGCTCGTGCTCGGCTCCCGCCGCCCCGAAGTCCGCCTGGTAGCAGAACTTATAGACGAACTCGAGCGGCGCATCGACGTGCAGCTCGTCCTGCAGCCGGCGCCGCGTCGCCACGCGCATCGATTCGCCGCGACGCGGATGGCTGCAGCAGCTGTTCGACCAGAATCCCGGCCACAGGCGCTTGCCCGGCGCACGCCGCTGCAGCAGGACACGCCCCTCGTCGTCGAACAGGAAGACCGAGAACGCCCGGTGCAGGATGCCGTGCCCGTCGTGGCAAGCGGACTTCGACAGGTGTCCCGTCTCGTTGTCGTCCGCGTCGACGAGTATCAGTTCTTCCGCCTCGGACGAGACGATGCGATGAGCCTGGTTCACGGTGACGTTGCCTGTGCGTGAGGGCGCGCTTGTGCCAGCGGGATCGTCCGGTAGCCGGCCGCGGAAATCGCGGCTTCGAGCGGTCCGGTGTCGCCCGGTGCGAGTGCGACGATGGAACCACCGCCCCCGGCGCCGGTCAACTTCGCGCCCAGCGCGCCCGCGGACCGCGCGACGGACACGAGGTGTTCGAGTTCCGGCGTCGACACGCCGATGGCGTTCAGGAGCCCGTGAGCGACGTTCATCAACTCGCCGAGCCGCGCATCGTCCGATGCGCGCAATGCGTCGAGGCCGTCGAGCGCGAGCGCACCCATCTCGTCGAACAGGCGCTCGTAGCGTGCTTCCTGTCGCGCCCGGCGTTCGCGGACGCCCGCCACCTGCTCGCCGGTCTTCCCGGTGCCGTGCGCGCAGGCGACGACCAGGGGCGGCACGCGTTGCAGTTCGACCGTCTCGACCTGCACATCGTCCTGCCGTCGATACAGCAGCGGCTGCGCGAGGGTGGCGAGCGTGTTGTCGACGCCGGACGGCGTGCCATGCGCCAGCCTCTCGCACTCGAACGCGATCGCGTTCACGCGCTCGTTGTCGACCGTCACGCCGTGCGCGCGTGCCAGCGCGCGAGTGAGCGCGACCGCGAGCGCCGCGGATGCCCCGAGCCCCATCGCCGCCCGCACGCGGGCGCGCACGAGCAGGGAACACGCATCGGGCGGCACGCCGAGCAGTTCCGCGGCACGCCGGACGAGCGTGATGACGGGGTCGTCGTTCACCGTGCCGAGCGAGCGCGAGACTTGCCATTCGGGAATCGTGATCCGGGGATCGGTATCCGGCACGGCGACCGCGCTCAGCGCATCGGGGATCGGCAGGGCGAGCGCGTGCCGCCCGTAGACGACGGCGTGTTCGCCGAACAGGATGACCTTGCCGGCCGCGGTCTCGCCGCCGTCGGCGTCCGCTGCCTTCCGGCCCGCGAGTTCCCGCGCCTTCGACGCGGACACGTCGCCGCTCGCAACGAGCTCGGCGACACCCTGCTCGCCGAGCCCTGCCGCCGCGGCCACGCTGCGGGCGTGCAGGCGCATGTGGCCAGCCTGGATGCCGGTCGTCGCCAGCGCACGCAGCGCGGAGAAATTCTGGGCGAGGCCGACGGCCGCCATGAGCGCCGCGAGCTCCGCGGCGGAGTCCACGCCGACCAGGCGCAGCGCGAACGCCGCCGCCGGGTTCGCGGCCAGCGTGCCGCCGACGACGGCAGGCTTGAGCGGCAGGGTGATGGCACCCTCCAGGCTGCCGTCGTTCGCAACACGCCAGTCCGTCAATGCCGAGTACCGCCCGTCGCGAGCGGCGTAGGCATGCGCGCCCGCCTCGATCGCTCGCCAGTCGTTGCCGGTGGCGATGGCGAGCGGGTCGATGCCGTTCATGATGCCCTTGTTGTGGGTCGCCGCGCGGTACGGATCGGCACGCGCGATGTCATTCGCCAGCACGATGCCGTCGCGCGCCGCCATCGCGTCCGCCTCGCGGCGACCGAGGTCCGCGAGCGCGATGCGCATCGACGCGCTGACGAGAGACTCGTCTGCGAGATTGGAGAGGATGCGCAGCGCCGCGCTGCCGCCGCTCAGCGTCACCAGCGCGGGCGCCATCGCCTCGCAGATCGTGTTGACCGTGTTGGCCCCCATTGCGTCCCCGGTCGCGACATGGAAGTGCACGGCCAGCACGGTCCGGCCGTCGTCCAGCACGACGCGGCGCGTCGTGAGCGCCCGCACACCGCCGCCACGCGCCGCCAGCCGCGGATGGATCGCGTGAGCCTCGGCGACGAGGCGCTCCGACGCATCGACGATGCGCCGCTCGGCGGCGCCGATGTCGGCGATGCCGGCGAGGTGCACCTGCCCGGTCAGCCGCTGCTCGGCTTGCGACGTCGCGAAGCCGCCGCCGCGGCGCGCGAGTTTTGCCGCGGCGCCGAGCGCCGCCACGACCGACGGCTCCTCGACGACCATGGGCACGACGTGATCGCGTCCGTCGACGAGGAAATTCGGCGCAACGGCGAGCGGCAGCGCGAACGTCGCAATGACGTTCTCGACCATGCGGTCGGCTGCGGTCACCGCCGCCAGGTGGCGGCCGCAACGCAGGGTTTCGGCATCCGCGGCCGTCAGGAACCCCCGGGACTCCAGCAGCTGCAGCCGCTCGCCAATGGACAACCGGTGCAGCCCGCGAAGGCGCGAATCGCTCATGCGGCACGCTCCTCGCGGCGGACGCCATGCTCGTCGACGCGCAGATCGAGCGGCACGAACCGCGTGTCCCGTATTGCGTCGGCGAACGCATCGAGCGACGCCGAATCGGTGGCGAAGGCGGCGCCAACGTCGCCGCCGCCGGCGCCGCAGGGTTTGTAGACGATGCCGCGGTCCGCCGCGACGGCCGCCAGCCGGTCGTGCCCGGCCCCGAACACGTCGAGCCCGTGATCGCCGGAGAAAGCGCGCAACGCGTCGCGAAAATCCGCGAGTGACCGCAGTGCCACGTCCGCGTCGCCGCCACTCCATGCCTCGGCGGCCGCGGCCGCACTGGCGGCGAGGCGATCGGCCGAGTCGAGCCGGGTGGCCGCCCGCAGGCGGGCAATGCGCACGTTCGTCCGAGCGGGCACGCCGCTCCACCAGAAGCGGACGCGCAGACCGGGCGGCCAGCCCGCCGCGACCGGCTTGCGGGTCGCGGCGTCGTAACGGACGACGCCGCCGGCGACGCTCGTCGCCACGTCGACTCCGCTGCCGCGTCCGCCCTGCAGATCGGCGTGCGCCGCCAACGCGGCATCGAGGATGTCACCCTCGGCCGCATCCGGCGCCGCGAGCAGCCGGCACGTTGCCACCGTCAACGCGGCGCTCGAGCCTATGCCGAGTTTCCGTATGCCGCCGTCGCGGCCGGGCGCGCTGAACGTGCTCGTGTCGAGGTGCAGGCCGTCCGGCAGCGCCGCCAGGCCGAGGGCGCGCCGGACGGCTTCGGCCAGTTGCGTGTCGCCCAGCTCGCCGACGTCGGCGATCGACGCGACCGCGCGACGATTCACGGCGGCCGAGATCGCCGGCGCGCCGTCCAGCACCGCGTACTCACCGGTCAGGACGACTTTGCCGGGTGCCGTCGCGCGCAGTATCACGCGGCCTCCCCCAGCAGGCGCGCGCCTTCGCCGAGTCGCGAGCGCAGCACCTCGCGGACGCCCGCCGTCTCGGCCAGGGCAGCCGCGACCGCATCTTCGTGATCCGGCGTGCAGATCGCCTTGACCTGGGGACCGGCGTCGATCGTGAAAAACACGCCATGACCGCCACGCCGGAGGTCGCGCACGGTCTGCAGGCAATTCACGGTTGCCGCGTTCCAGTACACCATCGCCGGGCGCGACGCCCACATGACCGAGTGCATCTTGAGGCAGTTGTGCTCCGCGACCTCGCCGAGCGCGTCCAGGTCGCGGGCCGTCAGCGCCGCGCGCGCGGCCGCCATGTCGGCCGGCTGCTCGTCGATCCAGCGGCCGTAGAACGGCGACGTCCGGCGGCTCAGTTCCATCGCGTCGCCGGACGCGACGGGCTTCGGCCCGGCGTCCGTCACGGCGACGACGACACGCAAATCCCAGTCGTCGACCGAACAGAGCATGCCGACGTCGATCGTGTCGTCACGGTTCACGAGTTCGACGATACCGCCGTACAAAGACCGCGCGGCGGAGCCGGACTCCGCGCCGGCCAGTCGCGCCAGTTCCTCGCGCGAGGCCTTCCGTCCCGCGGCGGCGGCACCGGCCACGACCAGCGCGGCGAACGACGAGGCGGACGAGGCAAGCCCGGCACCGACCGGGAAATTGCTGTGACTATCGATGCGGGCGCGCGAACGGCCGGGTCCGGCTACCCGGTCGAGGCACCGGCTCACGCGCGCACCGAGGTCCGGCCGCGGCTTCGCATTCAGCGTGAGTTCGTCGTGTGCGAGTCCGTCTTCGAAGCGCACCTGCATGTCGGTGTGCAGGTCGGCCAGCGTGAGGGACAGGGAATCGACGGCGGGCAGGTTGCGATCGCTGTCGCGCTTGCCCCAGTACTTCACCAGGGCGATGTTCGGTTGTGCCCTGGCGGTCGCCTGCATGCCGGGTTGCCTTAGCTGTGGTGCGGGACGCGGATTATAGCCCAGCGCCCGTCGGCAAATCGTGTAGGCTAGCAGCCGTGTGCAATATCGCTCCGGGTGCCTCCCCGAACCGTACCGTGAGTTTCCACCGCCGTATCGACCATTATCTTGCCCGCACGGCGCGCAAGCTGGACGCCGTGTTGCCGTCGGCCGACGAACGGCCGGAACGCCTGCACGACGCGATGCGCTACGCGGTTTTCAATGGCGGCAAACGCGTACGTCCCCTGCTGGTGTATGCAACCGGCGAATGCCTCGGCATCGACGAGGCGCTGCTCGATGGGCCCGCCGCCGCGATCGAGCTCATCCACGCCTTCTCGCTCGTGCACGACGACCTGCCGGCCATGGACGACGACGACCTGCGGCGCGGCAAGCCCACCGTGCACCGGCAGTACGACGAGGCGACGGCCATACTCGCGGCCGACGCGCTGCAGCCGCTCGCGTTTTCAGTGCTGGCGGACATCGAGGCGCCGCCCGACGTGCGGGTGCGCCTCGTCCGGCTGCTGGCGGATGCGTGCGGATCCATCGGCATGACCGGCGGACAGGCGATCGACCTCGCGTCCGAGGGCAGGACGCTGTCCGCGCCGGACCTCGAGCACATGTACGCGCTGAAGACCGGGGCGCTGATCCACGCATCCGTCGTCAGCGTCGGACTGTTGAAGCCGGACCTGCCGGAGGACGCCGCGAACGCGCTCGACCGCTTCGCCCGCACGGTAGGCGTCGCGTTCCAGATCCGCGACGACATCCTCGACATCGAGGGCGAAACCGAGGTCATCGGGAAGCCCGCCGGCTCCGACGCCGGCCTGCGGAAGGCGACGTACCCGGGGCAATTCGGCATCGTCGACGCACGACGACGCTGCGACGAGCTGCTGGCCGACGCGTTTCGCGAACTCGCGCCGCTCGACGGGCACGCGGAATCCCTCCGCTGGCTCGCGCGCTATATCGTCGAGCGGGCGTTCTGACGCGATGGCGGAGCGTGTGGTCCTGCACGTCGACATGGATGCGTTCTACGCGTCGGTGGAACAGCGCGACTCGCCGGACCTCCGGGGCCGGCCCCTCGTCGTCGGTGGCGCCGAGCGCGGCGTCGTCGCCGCCGCCAGCTACGAGGCCCGACGCTTCGGTATTCGTTCCGCGATGCCCATGTCCGAGGCGATGCGGCGCTGCCCGTCACTGATCCGCGTCGAGCCGCGAATGTCGCACTATCGCGCCGTCTCGCGTGCCGTGTTCGCGGTCTTCAACGAATTCACGCCGCTCGTCGAAGGCCTGTCGCTCGACGAGGCCTTCCTGGACGTGACGTCGAGCCGCGGACTATTCGGGGATGGCGAGGCGATCGCGCGGCGCGTCAAGGCGCGCATCCTGGAAACGACACGGCTGACCGCATCGGTCGGGGTCGCGGGCAACAAGCTCGTCGCGAAGATTGCGTCGGATCTCGACAAGCCCGACGGGCTCGTCGTCGTTCGGCCGGGCGACGCGCGAGAGCGTCTCGACCCGCTGCCGGTCGGCGTGATCCCCGGCATCGGTCCGCGCACCGTTGCGCGGCTGGAGGAACACGGCATTCGCACCGCCGGGGACCTGCAGCGGGCACCGGACCGGGTGCTCGACGCCGTGTTCGGCCGCTTCGCGCGACGTACGCGTGACCGGGCCGCGGGCATCGACGCACGTCCCGTCGTGCCGCATCGTGAGGAAAAGTCGATCAGCGCCGAAGAGACGTTCGCCGAGGACCTGGCAGAACCCGCCGACATGGACCGGGAATTGCTGCGCCTCGCCGAACGCACCGCGGCGCGTCTGCACCGCAAGGAACTCGTCGCCGGCACCCTGCAGGTCAAGATCCGCGAGTCGGACTTCACGACCTGCACGCGGCAGCAGTCCCTGAACCCACCGGGCAATCGCACGGCCAGCCTGTTCGCGGCGGCGAAGTCGTTGTTGCATGCCTGGCTGGCAGAGAATCCCGGCGCGAGGATCCGGCTGCTCGGAGTCGGCGGCTCGCGCCTGTCGCCGGCGAGGCAGGGCGACCTGTTCGACGCGGCATCTGAAGCCGTTGCGCCGGTCGATGATGCGGTCCGGCGCGTCCGTGGCCGTTTCGGCGATGCCGCGGTAACACGTGCGCGCGGCCTCCGCTTGCGCCGGGATCAGACCCGGGATTAGGGTAGAATTCAGGACCGGGCGGAGACCCCGCTGCAATGCCCTGTCGGCGGCGGCGACAAGAATATGTACACGAGCTTTTTCGGCCTCAACGAGAAACCGTTCTCGATAACGCCCGATCCGCGTTATCTGTTCATGAGCGAACGTCACGGCGAGGCGCTCGCCCACCTTGTGTACGGCGTGACGGAATCCGGTGGCTTCGTGCAGCTCACCGGCGAAGTCGGCACCGGCAAGACGACGCTCGTGCGCACGCTCCTGCAGAACCGGCTGCCGGACAACGCGGACGTCGCCGTCGTCCTGAACCCGCAATTGTCTGCGCTGGAGTTCCTGCAGACGATCGTCGAGGAGCTCGGCGTGCCGCAGCCGGACGACACCGGCAGCATCAAGGCACTGATCGACGCTCTCAACCACCACCTGTTGATGGCGTACGCGGAAGGGCGACGAACGATACTCGTGGTCGACGAGGCACAGAATCTCGCGCGCGACGTGCTCGAGCAGGTGCGACTGCTGACGAACCTCGAGACCTCGAAACAGAAGTTGCTTCAGATCATCCTGATCGGCCAGCCGGAGTTGCGCGAACTGCTCGCCCGCAACGACCTGCGGCAGCTCGCGCAACGCATCACCGGCCGCTACCACCTCGAGCCGCTGTCGCAGTCCGAGACGGCACAGTACATCGACCACCGCGTTCGGGTCGCCGGCGGCGTCAATGAATTGTTCGACGGCACCGCGAAGAAGGAAGTCTACCGGCTCTCGCAAGGCGTGCCGCGCCTGGTCAACGTCATCTGCGACCGTGCGCTGCTCGGCGCCTACGGCAGCGAGTCGCGTCGCGTGACGCGGCGCACGGTGCAGCGGGCCGCGGCCGAGATCCAGGGCCACACCTGGCAGTCGCCGGTGCTGCGCTGGGCCCTGCCGGCGATTGCCGCGGCCGGCGTCGCGCTGGTGGCCTACGGTATCTACGCGGTCTATCGCGACACGGTGCCGGCCGCGCAGACGGCCGCAACGGCCGCCGCCGGGTTGCCGGCTGCCCCGGAGGACGGCAAGCCCGGGGCCGTGTCCGGTGACACCGGCGCCCCGATGCCCGCCGCGGCCTCGCCGCCGGTTGCCGCCGAGGAGCCCCCTCTGCTCGAGGACGAGCTCGCACTGGCCAGCGACCTGACGTCGACCGGCGACGCGCTCGTCGCACTGTTCGAGCTCTGGGGTGTCCCCGCCGAACGCGCCCCGCGGGACTGCCGGGACGCGCCGTCGGCCGGTTACGAATGCGTCGGGCAACGGGGGTCGTGGACCAGCCTTCGCCTCTATGATCGCCCGGCGATACTGACGCTGACGGACCGGCGCGGCGACAGCCACGACGTCGTGTTGGTCGGCATCCACGACGAGAGCGCGGAGCTCTCGATCGGCGGCGTTCGCGTCGAGCACCCGATCGCCGAGATCTCGGCGCTCTGGTTCGGGGCCTTCACGGTCATCTGGCAGCCGGCCGGCGGCACGTCCGTCGCGCTCGGGCCCGGGTCCCGGCATGAGAACGTCGTATGGCTGCGCCAGAGTCTCGCCGCCATAGACCCGCGCTACCGCGCCGATCCGCTGGGTTCCGACGTCTACGACGCCACGCTCGCCGGCCGGGTCCGCGAATTCCAGCGCGACCATCGCCTGGTCGTCGACGGCCTCGCCGGCCGGCAAACGCAGATCATCGTCAATTCGCTCACCCGGACGAACGGCGTACCGCGCCTGACGACGCCGCGGCTCGCAAAGGACTGATCGATGTCGTTCATTCTCGACGCACTGAAAAAATCGGAGAACGAGCGGCAGGCACAAGCCTCCACCGAGTTCTCGACGGTGGCCGGGCCGGCCGACGCAGCGCGGGCGCCGCGCTGGCTGTGGCTGCTCGGCGCGCTGCTGATCGTGAACGTCGTCGTCGTCGCCGGGCTGCTGCTGCGGCCGGCGTCTCCCCCGCCAACGCCCGCCGTAGCAGCGCCGGTTTCGTCGCCGGCGGTCCGGGAACCGGCCGTGACGTCACCCGAGCCCGCCGCCGACACCTCCTCGCCGACGTTCGCGGACCGCGTTGAAGAAGCGCGGCGTTCACGCCCTGCGGTCGAAACACCCGAGCCCGCCGCTGAAGCCACACCGCCGCCGGCCGACGCAGAACCCACGCCGCCGAAGACGGCCGTCACGCCGCCGCAGGACGCGGCCGACGGAAGCGGTATCGCCGCATTGCCGACGCTCATGGAACTCCAGGTCAGCGGCGATCTCTCGCTGCCGCCGCTGCACATCGACCTGCATGTCTACAACGACGATCCGGCGCGTCGTTTCGTGTCGATCAACATGAGCAAGTACCGGGAACGAGAGACGCTGCGCGAAGGCCCGACGGTACGGCAGATCACGCGCGAAGGCGTGATACTCGATTACCAGGGCCGTTCGTTTGCGCTGTTCCAGTAAGCGTCGGCCGCCGTCGTCCCCGGCGGGTACCGGCGCATGAGGCGGCTCGGGGGCGAGCAACTGCGCAATGCGCTGATCTCCGGCATTCACCGCGTCATCGGCGAACAGGATGAGCTGAACCGGATCAACGTCTTCCCGGTGGCCGACGGCGACACCGGCACGAACCTGAGCCTGTCCGTCGGCGCCGCGCTGCCGCTGCTCGAGCGCGATGCATCGCCGCATCTCGGCACGCTGCTCGCGGCACTCGCCGATGCGCTTCTCGACGCGTCCCGAGGCAACTCCGGCGCCATCCTCGCCCAGTTCTTTCTCGGCGTCAGCGATGCTGTCGGCGAACGCGAGAACCTGACGACGTACACGTTTGGCAAGGCCGTTGCCGCCGGCGCGGAGTTCGCGCGCAGTGCGATCGCGGAGCCGCGCGAGGGCACGATGCTGTCGGTCATCGCCGCGTTCGGCCGCAGCATCCGGCGGCAGGTCGCGGACGAGGACCAGGAGGATTTCCGGCCGTTGTTCGACTCGGCCCTCGCCGCTTCCGAGGACGCGCTCGCGAAGACGCCGGAACAGCTCGACGTCTTGCGGCGCGCCGGCGTGGTGGACGCCGGCGCCCAGGGTTTTGTCGCGCTCATCGCGGGCATGACCGGATTCCTGCGCGACGGCCGCATCGCGGAACGCCCGGAACGGGCGTTGACGGCGATGGCGCCGGCGCTGGTGATGGAAGCCGGGCCGGAGGGCGCGAATCTTCAGTATTGCATCGAATGCATCGTGAGCGCCGCGGACATCGACCGCCGGAAGCTGCGCGAGGCGCTGAGTGCGATCGGTGACTCCGTCGTCGTCGCCGGCACGGCGCGCAAGGCCAAGGTGCACGCCCATGCGGACGACCCGGAAGCGGTCTTCGCGATCGCGCGTCGCCACGGCAGCCTCAGTTCCGAGAAAGCGGACGACATGCGGCAGCAGCAGGACTCGAGCCGTGACACGGCACGCCGATTCGCCGTGATCACCGACTCCGCCGCGGACATCAGCGACACCGACCTCGAGGACTTCGACATCCACGTCGTGCCGCTGCGCATCCAGTTCGGGGAACACGCATTTCTCGACAAGGTGAGCCTGACGAACGACGCGTTCTTCGCGCGACTTGCGGCGACCGACGTACACCCGACGACGTCGCAGCCGGCGCTCGGCGACTATCGGCGCCAGTTCCAGTTCCTGGCCAGCCACTACCCGGACGTCGTGTCGATCTCCGTCAGCGCGCGGGCCAGCGGCACGTTCCAGGCAGCGCAGACGGCCGCCGGACACGTGGACGCCACCGGACGCATCCACGTGATCGATTCGCACAATGCGTCTCTCGGGCAGGGCCAGCTCGTCGTGCACGCGGCCCGCTGCGCGCGCGACGGGCGCGACGTCGAGGACACGCTGGACGACCTGCGCAGGCTGATCCCGGTCACGCAATCCTTCGCCATCATCGGCGATCTCGCCTACGCCGTGCGCGGCGGGCGCGTGCCCGGCTGGGTGAAGTCCGTTGCCGACCTGCTGAATCTCGTCCCCGTCATCCGCACGGTACGCGACGGCCGTGTCGCGACGGCCGGCTTCCTGTTCGGCCGCCGCAACCGGTTGCGGAAGTTCGCGCGCTTCGTGTCGCGCCGGGCAATCGACGGGCCCGTCGATATCGCCGTCGGGCACGCCGCCTGCCCGGACGACGCGCGGCGGCTCGAGGCACACCTCCGCGAGAGGCTGGGAACCGTTGCCAGGTCGTCGGTGACCGAGATCGGCGCGGCGTTCGGCGTGCACGGCGGCCCGGACACGCTGGTGGTCGCCCTGCAGCCGGCGCGGCCCGCGGATGGCGGCGCGGACTAGCCCTCGCGGGCCTCGCCGGCCGGCTCGACGAGGTCCTCGCCCTCGTTGCGCGCATTGTTCACGCGCCGGTCGACAGGCCAGGCTCGAAGTCTCGGCGCGGACCAGCTCGCGAGCAGGCGACCGCCGCTGGCGAGCCAGGTATCCGCGGATTCCGGCGTCAGGATCACCGGCATGCGGTGATGCAGCGGCGCCATGAACGCATTCGCCTCGGTCGTCAACAGCGTCGTCGTCTGCAGCTCGTCGCCGCTGTCCCTGTCATGCCACTGCTCCCAGAGGCCCGCGAGCGCAAAAGGCTCATCGCTCGCGAGCGAGACGAACCACGGCACCTTGGCGTCGCCACCGCGATGCCACTCGTAGAATCCGTCCGCCAGCACGAGACAACGCCGGTGCCGGTACGCCGCGCGGTACGCCGGCTTTTCGGCGACCGTCTCGGCCCGCGCGTTGATCATGCGATTGCCGATCGACGGATCCTTGGCCCAGAACGGCACCAGGCCCCAGCGCAGCATGACGAGCTCGCGCTTCGCGTCACCGCCTTCTCGCACGGCCGCGACGTACTGCGTCGGCGCAATGTTGAAACGGGGCTCGACGGGAAGCGCGCCGCTGACGCCGAACAGGGCCGCGGTCGCCTCCGCCGGGGAGTAGAAGGCGAAACGCCCGCACACTACTCGCGGATTCCGACGCCGCGGTTCATCAGGGCGAGGCAGACCACGTACAGCAGGACGACGAAGCCGATGAGGATACCGTAGGCCGTTCCGATGCGGATGTCGGACGTGCCCAGGATGCCGTAGCGGAACGCGTTGACCATGTACAGGATCGGGTTCGCCCTGGACACCGTCTGCCAGAACTCCGGCAATAGCGAGATCGAGTAGAACACGCCGCCCAGGTAGGTCAACGGCGTCAGCACGAACGTCGGCACGATCGAGATGTCGTCGAACTTCTTCGCGAACACCGCATTGATGAACCCGGCAAGCGAGAACACGATGGCGGAGAGCAGCACGATGGAGATCGTGATGAACGGGTGCTGGACGTCGAGGCGGGTGAAGAACAGCGCCACCGCCGTTACGAGGGCACCGACGAGCAGGCCACGAATCACGCCGCCCGCAACGTGGCCGATGATGATGGCGGCATTCGACATCGGTGAGACGAGCATCTCCTCGATGTGCCGTCCGAATTTCGCGCCGAAAAACGACGACACGACGTTGCCGTAGGAGTTCGTGATGACGGACATCATGATCAGCCCCGGCGCGATGTAGGCCATGTAGTCGTAGCCGTCCATTTCGCCGATGCGCCGCCCGATCAGGTTGCCGAAGATGATGAAGTACAGCGTCATCGTGATGGCAGGCGGCACGATCGTCTGCACCCAGATCCTCAGGACCCGGATGATCTCCTTCCGAATGATCGTGCGCACGGCGATGGCGTTCAGCGCCAGGTTCATGCGGCGGCGTCCCCGTTCTTGTTCTCGACCAGGCGCAGGAACAGCTCCTCCAGCCGGTTCGTCTTGTTCCGCAGGCTCGTGACGTGCACGCCTTTCGCGGACAATGCGGCGAACATGTCATTGAGGTCCTGGCCGGGCCCGATCGCGACCTCGATCTCCTCGTCGTTTCGTGCCACCGTCTCGAAACCATCCAGCGCCACGACTTCCCGCGCGCCGCCGGACACCGTCAGCACGAAGACCTCACGGTGCAGCTTGCGCAGGACTTCGCTCATGCGCGCATCCTCGATAATGCGGCCCTCGTCGATGATCGCGACGCGGCGGCACAGGGACTCCGCTTCCTCGAGGTAGTGCGTCGTCAGGATGATCGTCGTCCCGTCGGCATTGATGCGTTGCAGGAACTCCCACATCGACCGCCGGATCTCGATGTCGACGCCGGCCGTCGGTTCGTCGAGAATCAGCAGGCGCGGCTCGTGCACGAGCGCCCTGGCGATCATCAGCCGGCGCTTCATACCACCCGACAGGCTGCGGGCAGTGTCCTTGCGACGGTCCCACAGGCGGAGTTCACGCAGGTATTTCTCGCTGCGCTCCCGGGCCAGGCGCCGCCCGAGCCCGTAGTAGCCGGCCTGGTTCAGCACGATGTTGTGCACGGACTCCCACAGGTTCAGGTTGACCTCCTGCGGCACGAGCCCGATGCAGGACTTCGCGGCCTCGAGATCGCCGTCGATGTCGTGGCCGAAAATTTCCACCCGGCCCGACGACTTGTTGACGAGTGAACTGATGATGCCGATCGCGGTGGTTTTGCCGGCACCGTTCGGTCCCAGCAACGCGTAGAACTCGCCGGCATCGACGGTCAGGTCGATGCCCTTCAACGCTCGGTTACCGTTCGGGTACGTCTTCTGGAGGTCTTTGATCGTCAGCGCGTGCATCTGGCGGCGTATTGTAACCACGCGCCTCCGGCTGCGACACACCCGCCCGGTCCGCGACGCGGCGTGCCGGCGGCGTCATGGAGCACGCGGCGGCAGGCAGGCGCTGGACAGCGACTAGCTGGCCGCGTGTCAGCACCGCCTGCAGCGCCCAGATACGGGCGGCCCGCCGCACGTCGCCCTCGTCGCTGGCACCCGCGGACATCAGCCGCTGCCAGAAACGGGCGTTGTGCACGTCGCGAAACGCCAGCAGGCCGGTGCCGGAGGCCGCGATGTCCACGCGCTCAATCGGCGACAGGCCGGCGACATGCTCGCACCAGGCCAGCGGCGCGCCGGAAACCACGCGGGCGGCATACGGGTTGCGCCGGGCGAGGTCGCCCAGGAACCCGAGCATCGCGCCGACGAGCCGCTGTTCGCCGGCCGGCGGCCCGTCCAGCCGGTCGACGAGGTCCGACGGCCCGGACGCGCCGAGCATCCGCTCCCAGCGGTCCGTCCCGCACTCGTCGATGGCGCCGAGGAGGAACGGCGTGCGTGCGATCCGTTCCAGGGCCGGCTCCTCCAGGCGGCACAGGCTGGCCGCCAGCGTGCCGGGCAACGCCGCCCTCAGTCGGCGACCTTCGGACGACACCGCGAGACGGATGAACGCGTCATTCAGGGCGGCCACGTGGACGATGTCCGCGGGTTCGGGTCCGGGAAAATCCATGGGCGTCTCCGTCCGGCGCAAATGTCGTCGGTTACCGCTGTTACTGTATATTTGCCAAAAAGACCACTTATGGATAATAGAATAGACTAAATAGCTATATGTGGGCTTTTTCTTGCACAAGGGGAAGAATATGCGACTCACTGACGACCGCTATGCCGGCGAGCGCAGCCAGTTCGAGCTGGCCTTGAGGATGATCGGCCACGAAGCCCGGACACGGACGATTCGCGAATGCACCGGGCTGTCCGACGACCGGATCCGCAAACTCTACGCCCGCTACTTCAAGCACGTTGCCGGGCGGGCGGTACGGCGCCGGCGCGGGAAGTCACCGCGCCAGGTCGGCCGCTTCGTCAAGAACGCCGATCACCAGTTGCAGGCCACGACGCTCGTCGCGCTGTACTGCGCCGGACTGGTGCTGCGCATCGACGCCGACGACCGCGTGCACGCCTGCTGGCCGCGTCCCGACGTCGAGTTCGGCCACCGCGTATGCCGGGCCTACGAGAATTACGTGCTCCTGCACCCGGATCCCCTGCTGAGTTTCGAGTGGGCGTGGAACCTGCTCCACGGCATCGCGTGGAACGACGAGCTGTATCTCGCGGTCTGCCGCGGATGCCGCGGCCGCTACGTGCAGGACGCGTACGCGCTCGACCTCAAGACCTGCCCGGCATGCGAGATCGAGCGGCACCAGCGTCGCCGCCCGGGCGTGCGCAGCTTCTCGAATGCCTGACCCGGTCGACGCAGCGGCCGCGCATTCCGGTAAACTGCGGCGCGAATGAAGAATCACAACGTGTTCGCGGGCGCGTTCGTCGACAGGATCGGCGAGCGCCGAAAGGATGCCGACTGGCTCGCCGCCGCCGCCCGCGCGGCGGACAGCCTGTACGTTCCGGTATGGGGCGACCGCTGCATCATCGGCGGCGATCCGTTGCACGCGATCACGTTCGACCGCGAAGACGTCGACGCCCTGGTCACCGATGCCGACGACCTCGTCTTCCTCGGGCTGTTCCGCGATCGGCCCGCATTCGCGTTTGGCCTCGACGCCGGGGGCGACGCGCCGTGGCCGGAACTCGGCGAGTTTCACGACCTGCGCTACCTGGGCTCGGTGCTGCCGGCCGACGAAGCGAACCTCGTCGCCCATGCGCGCGCGCTGATCCTGTGGCACCGCGCGCAGGCCTACTGCAGTCACTGCGGCTCGTCGGCGCGCCCGGAGGCCGGCGGGAATTCCCGCCGTTGCGCGAACGCCGACTGCGACCGCGTCTTTTTCCCCCGGGTCGACCCCGCGATCATCGTGCTCGTCTCGGACGGCACGCGCTGCCTCCTGGGGCGCCAGGCGTCCTGGCCCGAGGGCCGCTACTCCACGCTCGCCGGCTTCGTCGAGCCCGGGGAGAGCCTGGAAGACGCCGTGAGGCGCGAAGTCTTCGAGGAGACCAACATCCGCGTCGGCAACATCCGTTACCACAGCTCGCAACCCTGGCCGTTTCCCTCGTCGCTGATGCTAGGGTTCACCGCCGACGCGGAGTCGGGCGACATCGCACTCAACGACGGCGAACTCGAGGACGCGAACTGGTTTTCCCGGAAGGAGATCCGGTCCGGCTACCCGGCCCTGCCGTTTCGCATTTCCATCGCACGTCGCCTGATCGACGACTGGCTCGGTGAAGAGCCGGCAGCCACGGAGGGCTGAACCATCTGCCTCGTACTCGTCGCCTTCGACGCCCACCCCGACTACCCGCTGATCGTCGCCGCGAACCGCGACGAGTTTCACGCACGCCCGGCGCAGAAAATGCACTGGTGGATCGAGCAGCCTGACATCCTCGCGGGTCGCGACCTCCAGGGGGGCGGGACGTGGTTCGGCGTGCATCGCAACGGACGGGTGGCCGCCGTCACGAATTTTCGCGACGCGGTGCCGCCATCGGGCCGACGGCCGTCGCGGGGCGAGCTGATCACGCGGTTTCTCGCCGGGTCGATGAGCCCGGACGACTACGTCGGCAGCATCGACGCCGATCGCTACGCCGGATTCAACCTGCTGGTCGCGGACACGCGCTCACTCGCCTACGTCTCCAACCGCGCGGATCGCGGCGGCACGCTGGGAACCGGTATCTACGGTGTCGCGAACGCGACGCTGGACACTCCGTGGCCGAAAGTCGAAAGGACGAAAGCGGCGCTGGGCGACCTGCTGAGCAACGGTGACGTGAACGAAACGGCGCTGCTCCGGGTGCTGGACGATCGCAACCGCGCGCCGGCGCGCGACCTCGATACCGGCGGCATGGCTTTCGATCAGGCGCACGCGCTGAGCGCGCCGTTCATCGTCATGCCGGACTACGGGACGCGCTGTTCGACGGTCCTGCTACGCGACAGCAACGGTCGCTGTCGCGTCGTCGAGAAGCGCTTTTCGAACGACGGCAGCAGCAGCGGCCAGTCCGAATTCGCGTTTCAGCTCGCGTCGCCGGGCGCGTAGACCGACAAGAGCCAGCGGCGGATATCCGCGATTTCCTGCGGGCACACGCCGTGGGCCATCGGGTATTCGTGCCAGTCGACAGCGAATCCGAGCGACTGCAACACGTCCGCGGTCTGGCGTCCCGCATCGTAGGGCACCACCGGGTCGACGGTACCGTGCGCCATGAAGATCGGCAGCGATCGGTCGCCGAGCGCCGGCACGTTCACGACCTCGGCTTCGAGCATGCCCGGCAGCGGCAGGTAGGTGGACAACGCGATCAGGCCGCCGGGCCGGGGGATCGCGCGCAACGCGTTGTGCAGGACCACGGCGCCGCCCTGCGAGAACCCGGCCAGGACGATGCGCTCTGCCGGCGTGCCGGCCGCGACCTCGTCCGCGACCAGCGCGTCCAGCGCCGCACTGCTTTCCCGGACGCCGGCTTCGTCGGCGCGGCCGGCCGCGTCGAAACTGCGGATGTCGTACCAGGCGCGCATGCGCATGCCGCCGTTGATCGTCACCGGGCGCACCGGCGCGTGCGGAAACACGAAGCGCAGCGGCAGGTCCTCCGGCAGTTGCAGTTCCGGGACCAGGGGCTCGAAGTCGTGGCCATCGGCACCCAGGCCGTGCAGCCAGATCACCGTGCCGACCGGGCTGGCGCCGGTCTCGACGATGACCGCGTCCGTGGGATCCGTAGCCGGCATCGATTGCTCCTTCCGCAAAGCGCCGCAGTGTACCCGACGCAGGGCCGTTTCGGGGGTTGACTCCTATGCGCATTCCATTTATTTTATGCGCATATTTACTCTGAACGCCCGCCGGGGCATGCGCATGCCGAACCTCAACGACGAACAACAACAGCGACGCGACATTATTCGCCAGCTGCTCGCCGACGGGCCCGCCGAGACCCAGCAGGTACTGGTGGACGCGCTCGTCGCCCGCGGCCTGTCGGCGACGCAGTCGAGCATCAGCCGGGACCTGCGGGACCTCGGGGCCGTCAAGACCTCGCGCGGCTATGCGTTGCCGGCGCGGGATTTCGACGGTGACGACGAGATCCGTCAGGTCGCGTCGCTCCTTCGCAGCACGACGCCGGCCGGCGCGAACCTGCTCGTCATCAAGACGGCGATCGGCGCGGCGCAGCGCGTGGCCCTGGCGTTCGATCGCAGCGAGTGGCCGGAGATCGTCGGCAACATCGGCGGCGACGACACGGTGTTCGTCGCCACCCGCAACGCCAGCAGCCAGAAACAACTGATCTCCCGCATCGAGCGCACGCTCGGGCGATAACTCTTAATTTCCTGACCGGAGCTTCGCGTGACCAGCGACAAGTCCCCTATCATTCTTGCGTTTTCCGGCGGCCTGGATACGTCGTTCTGCGTACCGTGGCTGCGCGAGACCTACGGTCGCGACGTCATCACGGCGACGGTCGACACCGGCGGCATCGATGCGACAGCAGCGCAAGCGCTCGAGGAGCGGGCGCTGGCGCTCGGCGCGATCGAGCACGTGCTGGTCGACGCGCGCGACGCGTTCTTCGACTCGGTGATCCGCCACCTCGTCGCGGGCAACGTTCTGCGCGGCAATGCCTACCCGCTCTGTGTCGGCGCGGAACGCGGACTGCAGGCGAGCCGGCTCGCCGAGCTTGCCGTCGACCGCGGCGCCACCACGGTCGCGCACGGCTGCACGGCGGCCGGCAACGACCAGGTGCGCTTCGAGATCGCGTTGCGCACGCTCGCGCCGGGGCTCGAGGTGCTGGCGCCGGTGCGCGACAACAGCTGGAAGCGCGAGGACCAGCTCGCGTACCTCGAGAAACACGGCCTGCCGCTGCCGGCGCAGGGTTCACGATACTCGATCAACCGCGGCCTGTGGGGCATCACGATCGGTGGGCAGGAGACGCTGACGTCGGAGCGCTCGCTGCCCGAGGAGGCCTGGGTGCTCTCGGCGAACGCGTTTACCGACCCGGCCGAGCCGGGCGAACACGAGATCGAATTCGACGCCGGCATTCCCGTCGCGATCGACGGCGACGGCGGCAGCCCGGTCACGCTGATCGAGCGGCTCGAAGTGCTGGCCGGCCGCTACGGCATCGGCCGCGGGATACACCTGGGTGACACGATCCTCGGCACGAAAGGCCGGGTCGCTTTCGAGGCGCCGGCGGCCGTCACGCTCATCACCGCCCACCGCGAGCTGGAAAAGCTCGTGCTCAGCGCGCCACAGCAGCGCGTGAAGGACGCGGTGGCCGCCACCTACGGCGACCTCGTGCACGAAGGGCGGCAGCTCGATCCCGTGTGCCGGGACATCGAGGCGCTGTTCACGTCGTCGCAACAGCGCGTCTCGGGCACGGTGCACATCCTGCTCCGGCCAGGCCACCTGTTCGTCACGGGCGTGACGTCGCCGCAATCGCTGCTCGCCGCCACGAAAGGCGTCTACGGCGAGGCGGCCGGCGAGTGGACGCCGTCGGATGCGCTCGGCTTCGCGCGCATCCTGTCGCTGCCCGGCATGTTGCAGACGCGCGCCGGCGGGAGCCGCTCATGAGGTCGATCGTCGTGGACAAGATTGCGTCGGTCGCGCAACACAGCAAGGTCGGCCTCGAGCTGCGGCTCTCGGACGAGATTCCCTGCGAGGAAGGCGTGCTCGTCGCGGTTCGCGTGTTGAACAACAAGACGCGCTACAACACGCTCGAGCTGACGTCCGGCCGCATGGCGACCGTCAACCAGGGCGACGTGGTCGTCGGCGCGCTCGGGCACCGCAAGGCCCTGCGCGGCTACTCGGGACACCTCCCGGCGGAGCTCGCGGTCGGCGACACGATCCAGATCCTGAACATCGGCGGCGTGCTCGGCATCTGCGATTCGGCGAATCCCGACGTGGGCCCGCCGTTCGACTGCGAAGTACTCGGCACGGTCCTGCACTTCCCGTACCTCGGCGAACGCATCGGCGTGCCGGCACGCGTCGGCGCGCGCGCGTTCGACCAGGCCGCGAGTCTGGACACGCGCGGCGTGCCGGTCATCGCGCTGGCCGGTACCTGCATGGATTCCGGAAAGACCGCGGCGGCCTGCGCGATCGTCTCGCGCCTGCGGCACCTGGGATTCTCGGTGGCTGCGTGCAAAGCGACGGGCGTCTCGCTGCGCCGCGATATCCTCGCGATGGAAGACGCCGGCGCGCGCGAGACGATGATCTTCTCCGACCTCGGCATCGTCACGACGACCGCGAACAACGGACCTGCCCTGACGCGCGCGCTGCTGACCAACCTCGCGCGCAACGCGCCCGACGTGATCGTGCTGGAACTCGGTGACGGCCTGATCGGCGCGTACGGCGTGGAGGCGATCCTGTCAGACGCCGACATCCGCGCCGCGCTGACCGCCGTCGTCCTGTGCGCGAACGACCCGGTCTCTGCGTGGGGCGGCGCCAAGATCCTGCGCGAGCAGTTCAGCATCGAGCCTGCCGTCGTGACGGGCCCCGCCACCGACAACGCCGTCGGCGTCGACCAGATCCGCGACCGGCTGAGCCTGCCGGCCATCAACGCGCTGTCGAACAGCGTGGCACTCGGCGACACCGTCGCCAGCGTGCTCGGAAAGGTGGCCGCATGAGCCGCAGCATTCCCGCCGTTGTCCTCGGAGGCACCGGCTATGTCGGCGGCGAGCTGCTGCGCCTGCTGGCGTCGCACCCTGTCTTCCGCGTGGCCGCAGCTATCTCGGAGAGCCGGGCCGGCGACGCCATCGGCACGGCCTTCCCGCACCTCGCATTCGCCTACGGCAAGCAGGCGTTCGTCGCGCGCGGGCACGCGTTCGACGACATCGTCGACGGCGCATCCGTTGCGCTGTTCTCCGCGGCGCCGCACGGCGCGTCGGCGAAGGCGGTGCAGTCCGCGCTCGCGGAACTGACCGCGCGCAATTGCGACGTGCACGTCGTCGACGCGTCCGCGGACTTCCGGTTTGCGACGCTCGCGGGCTACGAAGCGGTCTACGGACCGGGCCATGGCGCGCCCGACCTCCTGCCGGCATTCTCGAGCGGCCTGCCGGAGCACGTCGACGGCACGCCGACGCCGCACGTCGGCAGTCCCGGCTGCTTCGCGACGACGATGCTGCTCGCCGCCGTCCCGCTGCTGCGCGGGACGCTGACGGACGGCCACCTGTTTGCAAGTGCGATCACGGGCAGCACCGGCTCCGGACGCGAGGCGCAGCCGGGAACGCATCACCCGGAACGCCACAGCAACCTGTACGCCTACAAGCCGCTGGCGCACCGGCATGCGCCGGAAGTCGTCGCTCTCGCGGAGCGCGCGAGTGGCCGGCGAGCAAACCTGCACTTCGTTCCGCAATCGGGCCCGTTCGCGCGCGGCATCCACCTCACGCTGCAGGCGCGCGCGGCCGACGGCGTCGCGCTCGCCGACGTCCGCGCCGCATTCGAAGACGCCTACGGCGATGCGCCGTTCGTCGAACTCGTCGACGGCACGCCACGGCTGAAGCACGTCGTCGCGAGCAATCGCGCGCAGATCGGTGTCGCGCTCGAAGGCGGGACGATCGCGGTGCTGTGCGTCATCGACAACCTGGTCAAGGGCGCGGCGGGCGGCGCGGTGCAATGGATGAACCGCCTCTGGGGCCTGCCGGAAACCGACGGGCTGCTCGCGGCCGCGCCGGCGTGGACATGAACGCAAGAACCGACACCGCTGCCTCCGACCCGCGCGCACGGGAGCTCGCGACCATGCTGCCGGTCTACGGCCAGCTGCCGTTCGTACCGGTGCGCGGCGAAGGCTGCGACATCATCACGTCAGACGGCCGCCGCATCCTGGACCTGTACGGCGGCCACGCCGTTGCCGCGCTCGGCTACGGCCACCCGGCGCTGACGGCCGCGATTGCCGGGCAGGCGGACGAGCTCGTATTCCAGAGCAACGCCGTCGCACTCGACGTGCGTGCCCGCGCCGCCGAGGCCCTGGTCGACGTCGCGCCGGACGGGCTCGACCGGGTCTTTCTCGTCAACTCGGGCGCGGAGGCGAATGAAAACGCGCTGCGGATGGCGTTCCGGGCCACGGGCCGGAAAAAAGTGCTGGCGATCGAGCACGGCTTTCACGGTCGCACGGCGGCCGCCGGCGCGGTGACCTGGGGCTCGGCAAAGTGGTACGGGTTCCCGTCGACGCCGTTCGACGTGGACTTCATCCCCCGCGACGACGTCGGCGCAGCCGGTCGCATGATCGACGACAGCATCGCCGCGGTCATCTTCGAGCCCGTGCAGGGCGTCGCCGGTGCCGTCGACCTGTCGCCCGCGTTCGTCGCGGCACTGCGCGAACGCACGTCCCGGCACGGCGCGCTGCTGATCGCGGACGAAGTGCAGTCGGGCATGGGCCGCAGCGGGCACTATTTTGCCGTCGATCGCCTGGGCGTCGTCCCCGATCTCCTCACCGTGGCCAAAGCGCTCGGTGGCGGCTTTCCCTGCGCCGCGGTACTGTGCCCCGGCGCCATGGCGAAGGACTACGGCGTCGGCGCGCTCGGCACGACGTTCGGCGGCGGCCCGTTGGCCGCGGCGGCAATCACCGCAGTGATCGACACGATTCGCCGCGAAGACCTGCTCGACAACGTGCTCGCGCGCGAAGCACAGGTGCGCGCGCGCTGCTGCACCGGGCCGGTGACCGGCGTCACCGGCTTCGGCCTGCTGCTCGGCCTGGTCTGCGACCGGCCGGCCGCACAGGTGCGCGACGAGCTGCTGGCGCGCGACATCCTGGTCGGCACTAGCAGCGACCCACGTGTAGCCCGTATTCTCGCGCCACTGACTCTCGAGGAACGGCACGTCGCGAAGCTGGCCCGCGCTCTTGCCGACATCCCACCACCGAACGCCTGACACGGACTCCCGAAATGCTCAAAACCTTCAATGACCTTGCCGATTTTTCCGACGAAGAAATACGGGCACTGATCGACCTGGCGAACCGCCTGGACGCCCACCCGGAACCCGAAGCCCTGAAAGGCAAGGTCCTGTCGCTGCTCTTTCTCAGCCCGTCGTTGCGGACGCTGGCCTCGTTCCAGGCCGCGATGGTCCGGCTCGGCGGAGGCTCTTTCGTCATTTCGCCGGACATGTCGATTCATGGGCTCGAATCGCGCCACGGGATCGTCATGGACGGCGTCGCGGCGGAGCACATTCGCGAAGCCGTTCCGGTCATCGCATCCTACGGCAACGCGATCGGTATCCGCGCATTCGCGGAGCGCAAGAGCCTCGAGGACGATATGGCCGAGAAGGAATTCCGCGCGCTGACGAGCCTCGTCGACAAGCCCTGGATCAACATGGAGTCAGCGATGGGGCACCCGTGCCAGAACCTCGCCGACTGGAAGACGCTGGACGACTACTCCGTGCCGGCAAACGGTGGCAAGTTCGTACTGAGCTGGGCCTATCACCCGAAAGCGCTACCGCTCGCCGTACCGGCGTCGACGCTGTACACGGCGGCCCGGCGCGGCATGGACGTCACCGTGCTGCGGCCGGAAGGCTTCGAACTGCCGCCGTCCGTGATGGACAAGGCGCGCACGGCGGCCGAGAACGCGGGCGGATCGGTGCGAGAATCGGACGACCGGCGCGAGGCGATGGAAGGCGCGCATATCATCTACGCGAAATCCTGGTCCTCCACCCGGCATTACGGGGACCGTATCGCCGACCAGAAACTGCGCAACGAGCTCGACGACTGGTGCGTCGACGAACCCTGGTTCGAGCCCGCGGCACCGGACTGCCGGTTCATGCATTGCCTGCCGGTCCGCCGCGGCGTCGTCGTCGCCGACGGCGTCCTCGACGGACCGCGCAGCATCGTCATTCACGAGGCACGCAACCGCATGCTCGCGCAGATGGCGGTGCTGCACCAGATGATGGGAGACAAGGCGTGAAGTCGCCACAAGACCGCGCGATCGTCGTCTCCGCCCTGAAACACGCGGCGCCGTACATCCGCCTGTTCAAGGGCAAGGTGTTCGTCCTCAAGGCCGGCGGCGAGATCTTCGCGGACCCTGCGCAGACGCGCGCGCTGATGGAACAGGTGGGCATCCTGCACCAGGTTGGCATCAAGGTCGTGCTCATCCACGGCGGTGGGCCGCAGTCGACGCAGCTCGCGTCGGCGCTCGGCGTGGACACGAAGTTCGTGGACGGGCGCCGCGTCACCGACGGCGCGTCGCTGGACGTGGCAACGATGGTGCTGAACGGGCAGATCAACACGCGCGTGCTCGCGGCATGCCGCGATCTGCAGATTCCCGCCGTCGGCATCAGCGGCGTTGACGCCGGGCTGATCCGTGCTCACCGCCGTCCGCCCGTCACGCGCAACGGCAACGAGAGCGTGGACTACGGATTCGTCGGCGATATCGACGCTGTCGACGCGGACGTATTGCGCAAGCAGCTCGACAACGGGTTGATGCCGGTCGTGAGCCCGCTGTCCTGCGACGAGTCGGGAACGCTGCTCAATATCAACGCGGACACCGTCGCCGCCGCGATCGCAGCGGAACTCCGCGCCGAGAAGCTGATCCTCGCAACCGGTGCGCCGGGCATCCTCGAAGACATCACGAACCCGCAGTCCCTGATCAGCTACATCGACCGGGCACGTCTGGACCGCCTGCGGGCCGACGGCAAGCTGGCCGACGGCATGCTGCCGAAAGCGGCGGCGATCGATGCCGCGCTCGCAAACGGCGTACAGCGCGTGCACGTGATCTCCTACAAGCTACCGGACAGCCTGCTGCTCGAAGTTTTCACGAACGAGGGCACCGGCACGCTGGTCGTCAACGACATCGAGGCGCTGAGTCCCGCCGAGCAGGCCGGCAGCCAGCCATGAGCCGCCTTTGGGACAAGGGCCTTCCGCTCGACGAGCGCGTATTGCGCTACACGGCCGGCGAGGACCACCGGCTCGACGCGCGCCTCGTTCCCTACGACGTGCGCGCGTCGATCGCGCACGCCGACATGCTGGCCGCCGCCGGCCTCATCGACACCGGCGATGCGGCCGCGATCCGCGACGGCCTGGAAGCCCTGGCCGCAGCGCACGCCGCCGGCGAGTGGGCGATCACGCTGGCCGACGAGGACGTGCACACGGCACTCGAGACGCGGCTGACGGCGGCAATCGGCGACGCCGGCGGCCGCCTCCACCTCGGCCGATCGAGAAACGACCAGGTGCTGACCGCGCTGCGGCTGTACCTGCTCGACGCCGGCGAGGCGATCGGGGAATCCGTGGATGGCCTGCGCGCCGCACTCGCGGGACTGGCCGACCGCCAGGGCGACGTCGTCCTGCCGGGGTACACGCACATGCAGCAGGCGATGCCGTCGTCGGTCGGCCTGTGGTGCGGCGGCTTCGACGACTTGTTCGCCGACGCCCGCCAGGGCCTGGCCGCGGCGCGCCGCCGGCTCGACCGCAACCCGCTCGGGAGCGCCGCCGGCTACGGGACTCCGGGTCTGCCGCTCGACCGGGAACACACCACCGACGCGCTCGGCTTCGCGGAGACCCAGGCACCGGTCACCGCGGTACAGCTGTCGCGCGGCAAGGCCGAGAGCGCACTACTGTTCGAGATCACGCTGCTCCTGAACGACGTCGGCCGCCTCGCCGCGGACCTGCTGCTGTTCTACACGCAGGAGTTCGCGTACGTGAGCCTGCCGGCCGACGCGACCACCGGGTCGTCGATCATGCCGCAGAAGCGCAACCCCGACGTGCTGGAACTGCTGCGCGCGGCCGGTGCGACCGCGCAGGCCTGCCTCGACGAGGCGCTGATGGTCACCGCGAAGCTCCCGTCCGGCTACCAGCGCGACCTGCAGCGACTAAAGCCGCCCGTATTCCGAGCCATCGACCTGGCCATCGACAGCGTCGACATCGCGGCGCACGTGCTGTCGGGTGTCGCGTTCCGGCCGGAGAACATCCGCCTGGACGAGGGGCTGTACGCCACCGAGGAGGCCTACCGGCTCGTTCGCGACGAAGGCCTGCCGTTCCGCGAGGCCTACCGGACTGTCGGACGGAAGTACGCGAAATAGGAGCGGAGACCGCCGCCGCGGGCGTCGTATAATCGCGTTTTGCACGCCCGGAAGACGCCCATGAACCCTGTTACCGTCGGCACCCGCATCGCCGGTGCCCTGCTCGGCCTCTGGCTCGGCCTGTCCCTCGCCGGCTGCGGCCAGAGCGGCCCGCTGTACCTCCCCGGCAACCCGAGCCAGGTCGAGGCCGAGGCGCCGCCCGCCGACAGCGAGGACGACGAAGACAAGGACGAGGACGAAGACGACGCGTCCTGACGCGGCGGTCCCCGGATCATGTCGAAACCCGACCTCGTCCTCGTCGACGGCTCCTCCTACCTGTATCGCGCCTTCCATGCCCTGCCGCCGCTGACGACGTCGCGGGGCGAGCCTACCGGCGCGCTGCACGGCGTGCTGAACATGCTGAACAAGCTCGTGCGCGAACAGGCGGGCTCCCGGGTCGCGGTCGTGTTCGATGCGCCGGGCAAGACGTTCAGGGACGAGCTGTACGCCGACTACAAGGCCACGCGCCCGCCGATGCCGGACGAGCTCCGCGCGCAGGTGCAGCCGATCCTCGACGCGGTGCGGGCGATGGGCCTGCCGCTGATCCGCGTCGACGGCGTGGAGGCCGACGACGTCATCGGTACGCTGTGCCGGCAGGCGTCGGCGGAGGGCCTGTCGGTCCTCGTCTCCACCGGGGACAAGGATCTTGCGCAGCTCGTCGACGGACACGTCACGCTCGTCAACACGATGACCGACAGCGTGCTCGACCGCGATGGCGTCAAGGCAAAATTCGACGTCTGGCCGGAACAGGTCATCGACTATCTCGCGCTGGTAGGCGACACGTCCGACAACATTCCCGGCGTTCCGAAAGTCGGGCCGAAGACCGCGGCGAAGTGGCTCAACGAGTACGGCTCCGTCGACACGCTCATCGAGCAGGCCTCAGGGATCAAGGGCAAGATCGGCGAGAGCCTGCGCGACAACCTGGACCGGCTGCGCCTGTCCCGCGAACTCGCGACGATCCGGCTGGACGTCGATCTGCCGGTCACGCCTGGCAATCTCGGCGACGCCGCGCCGGACCTCGACGCCCTGCGAACCCTGTACGGGCAGTACGAACTTCGCAGCCTGTTGCGGCAGCTCGACGAGGACCGCGCCGCGCCCGAGCCGGCGGCAGCACCCTCCGTCAGCGGCGATGCCGACTACGAAACGGTGCTCAGCCGGGACCGCCTCGAGCACTGGATCGAGACGATCAGGGCGGCCGACCTGGTCGCGTTCGATACCGAAACGACGAGCCTCGATTACATGGACGCCGAACTCGTCGGGCTGTCCTTCGCCGTTGCCGATGGACAGGCCGCCTACGTACCGGTCGCACACGATTACCCCGGCGCGCCGGACCAGCTCGGCCGCGACGAGGTACTCGGCTTGCTGCACGACTGGCTGGAAGACGACGACGCGGCCAAGGTCGGCCATCACCTGAAGTACGACGCGCACGTCCTGCTGCGCTACGGCATCCGGCTCGGCGGCATGGCCTACGACTCGATGCTGGAGTCCTACGTGCTGAACAGCGTGGCGACACGCCACGACATGGACTCGACCGCGCGGCACTATCTCGGCGTCGAGACGATCCACTATGAGGACGTCGCCGGCAAGGGCGCGAAGCAGCTTACGTTCAACCAGGTCGACCTGGAGACCGCGGCGCCCTACGCCGCGGAAGACGCGGACGTGACGCTGCGACTGCACGAGCACCTTTCGAAAGCACTCGCCGACATCCCGTCGCTCAAACGGGTGTACGAGGAGATAGAACAGCCGCTGGTTCCCGTGCTGCTGCAGATGGAGGAGACCGGCGTCCTGATCGACCGCAGGATGCTCGCGACGCAGAGCCGGGAGCTGGCGGAGAAAATGCAGGCGCTCGAAGCCGAGGCGCACGCGCTGGCCGGCGGCCCGTTCAACCTGGGGTCGCCCAAGCAGCTCCAGGAAATCCTGTTCGAGAAACAGTCGCTGCCCGTTATCCGCAAGACACCGAAGGGCCAGCCGTCGACGGCGGAAGACGTGCTGGCCGAGCTCGCCAACGACTACGACCTGCCGCGCGTCATCATCGAGTACCGCGGCGTGGCGAAGCTCAAGAGCACGTACACGGACAAGCTGCCGCTGCAGATCAACGCAACGACGGGCCGCGTGCACACCTCGTATCACCAGGCCGTCGCGGCGACCGGCCGCCTGAGTTCGACCGACCCGAACCTGCAGAACATCCCGATCCGCACGCCGGAAGGCCGGCGGATCCGCCAGGCCTTCGTTGCGCCCGACGGACACCGTCTCGTCGCGGCCGACTACTCGCAGATCGAGCTGCGCATCATGGCGCACCTGTCCGGCGACAAGGGCCTGGTGGGGGCCTTCCGCGACGGCCAGGACGTGCACCGCGCGACCGCCGCCGAGGTGTTCGGCGTGTCGCTCGGTGACGTGACCGCGGACCAGCGGCGATCGGCCAAGGCGATCAACTTCGGCCTGATGTACGGCATGTCCGCCTTCGGTCTTGCGAAGCAGCTCGGCATCGCGCGCGGCGAAGCCCAGGAATATGTCGACCTGTACTTCGAGCGCTACCCGGGCGTGAAGCGCTTCATGGACGACATTCGCGAGACCGCGCGGCAACAGGGCTACGTCGAAACCGTGTTCGGACGCCGGCTGTACCTGCCGGAGATCAACTCCCGCAACGCGCCACGTCGCCAGTACGCGGAGCGCAGCGCCATCAACGCGCCCATGCAGGGTACGGCGGCCGACATCATCAAGCGCGCGATGCTCGCCGTCGATGCATGGCTGCAGGACAGCGGAATCGCGGCCCGCATGATCATGCAGGTCCACGACGAACTGGTTTTCGAGGTCGCCGGTGACGCGGTCGCCGATCTGACCGCCAGGGCCCCGGCGTTGATGGCGGCCGCCGCGGACCTGTCCGTGCCGCTTCTCGTGGAGACCGGCGTCGGCGAAAACTGGGACGAAGCCCACTGAAGGCGGGCCGACCTCAGACTCTGTCTAAACAAAATTTGCCCATTTAACAGAGATTTATGGACTTCCGGGAACTAAATCCGCCCGGCAGAATCTTAATTACCGAGTGCTCGTCACTCGCCTGTTTATCTCCCTAGACAGGACAGCAACCCGGCGACCCCAAGCCGGTTGCGACGGTTGGCCCCGGACGTGTACCCGCACCGTCCGGGGCTTTTTTGTTCGGCTACGACGGGGTCGCACCAGGCCCGGCATCCGCGAGAAACGCATCGAGCGCAGCGCGCGCCTCGCGCTCGCCGTCACGCTTCAGGGCCGAGAATGCCTGCACGGTCGCGCGCGGGCCGAGCTGCCGCCTCGCGGTCAACACGGCCGTCGCCACCTGCCCGCGCTTCAACTTGTCCGCCTTGTTCAGCAGGACGTGCACTGGCAGGTCCACGGAATCCGCGAGCGCGAGCATGCGCTGGTCGAAGTCGGTCAGTCCGCGCCGGATGTCCGTCACGAGGAGCAGCCCGCGGAGGCTCTTCCGCTCCGAAAAATAGCGCTGCAGCAACTCGCCCCAGTGGGCACGGACCGACTCGGCGACCCGTGCAAAACCGTAGCCCGGCAGGTCGACCAACCGGCGACCGGGGGCGAGCTCGAAGAAGTTGACGAGTTGCGTGCGGCCGGGCGTCTTGCTCGTACGCGCGAACTGCCGCCGGTTGACGATGACGTTGATCGCGCTGGACTTTCCGGCGTTGGACCGGCCGGCCACGGCAACCTCACTCCCGGTGTCGGGAACGAACTGGCCGGGCGCGTTCGCGCTCGTGAGGAATCGGGCGTCAGGGTAATCGGACATGGGGGTATGCGGGCGGGATGTCGTGTATAATTTTAAGGAAGTATTGACACCCGGCGCCACCATCGTTCGGCGCAATCCTGACAGGAACTGGTTTCGATGGCCGCGGCCATCGTCCGGCGGGTGCGTCAGGCGTTCATGATTGAGCTGGTTGACCTTATGAGAACTGCTATCGCCCCTGTTTGCCTGCTGCTGGCCTTTTTTGCGACGGCTGCACAGGCGGAAAGCCTCGTCGACGGCGACGTCGCCGCGGGCAAGACGAAGTCGACGCCGTGCAGCGCCTGTCACGGCGCCGACGGCAACAGCCTGTCGCCCCAATGGCCGAACCTGGCCGGCCAGGGCGCACCCTACGTCGCGGCCCAGCTCGCGGCCTTCAAGTCCGGCGATCGCCAGGACCCGCTGATGGCGCCCCAGGCCATGGCCTTGTCGGACGAGGACGTTGCGGACCTCGCGGTCTACTACGAGTCTCTCGAGCGCGGCACGCAATCGGTGGCCAACGCGGACACGGTAGATCGCGGCGAAGCGCTGTGGCGCGGCGGCAATGCCGACCGCGGCGTCCCGGCGTGTATCGCGTGCCACGGCCCCACCGGCCGCGGCAACCCGGCGGCGAAGTACCCGTTGCTCGCGGGCCAGCATGCGGCGTACACGGCCAAGCAACTGCGTGACTACGCGGCCGGCACCCGGAAGTCCGACGGCAAGACACGCATGATGCGCGAGATTGCGGAACGATTGACGCAGGACGACGTCGAAGCCCTGGCGTCTTACATTCAGGGATTGAAATAGTGAAACTCTCCACGCTGTTGCCGCTCTGCCTGCTGGCAGGCGTACTCGCCGCTGCGGGCTGCAGCAAGGAAGAACCCGCTCCGGTCGTCGAGGAAGAGACGCCGGCGATCGAAGAGACTCCCGCTGACGCCGTGACCGGAGAGGATGCGGCCGACGACGTCGAAGAAGCCGTCGAGGTCGTCGAGGAATCCGCGGCCGACCCCGAGGCGGACGCGGGCGATGCGATCGTGCTCGCGCAGGCCGACACGCCGGCGCCGGCCACGACGTTCAAGTACAAGGACGGCGTCCACTACCACCGACTGGTCCCGGCCCAACCGACGATCGGCGGCACCGACAAGATCGAAGTCGCCGAATTCTTCTGGTACGGCTGCCCGCACTGCTACGACCTCGAGCCCGTCATCTCCGAGTGGGCATCGGACCTGCCGCCCAATGTGCGCTTCGTCTACGTTCCGGCCATCTGGAACCAGATTCTGAAAGTTCACGCGCAGCTCTACTACACGCAGGAAGTGCTCGTGCGCAACGGCGTGATACAGGACGACCAGGCGTTCCGTCGCGCCGTGTTCGACGAGTATCACCAGCGCGGCAATCGTCTCGTGTCGGAGGATTCGATCAAGCGCCTGTTCGCGCGCTACGGTGTCAGCGACGAGGAGTTCACGAAAGCGTGGGGCTCGTTCGAAGTGGCGCAGAAGATGCGTGTCGCCGAAGACCTGACCCGGCGCTACGAAGTCCAGAGCGTCCCGACCGTCGTCGTCAACGGCAAGTACCGTACGGGCGCGGCGGAAGCCGGCGGCCACCACCCGCTCATGGATGTCCTCGACGAACTGATCGCGCGGGAAAGCGCTCGCTGAGCGACCGGCTCCGGGGGGGCGTCAGCCGACGTCCTCGGCGACGATCAGCAACCTTCCACCGTCGTCGCGGCGCCAGTACAGCCGTTTCATCGACTCGACGCTGTGCCCGGCCCGCACGTGTCGGAACCGGAAGCGCGACAGATACAGCCCCGGGTTTTCCGGGTCGGCGAGCAACAGCACGTCGTCGATGCCATGCCGGCCGGCACCGTCGCCAGCCATGCCCTCGCGCCGCAGGGCGGCCCACGCGTCCCGGTTCAGCCCCCGGTAACGAAAGTCGGGCGCGTACAGGCGCTCGTAGGCCTCGAAATTCCCTGCGCGCAGCGCCGAAACCCAGGCATCGAGCCGCCCGGCGAGTTCCGCGCGCAAGGCCTCCGGGTCGGCGGTCGGTGCCGCGGCAATGCTCCGGGTGACGACCACCGGCGTCCGGCCCGGCACGAATGCCGGCACCAGGTGCTCGAGATCCTCGTTCGCGAGCGCGAGGCATCCGTCGGTGTCGCGCGCCGGCCGGCGCTCGGAACCAGGCTGCACGCCGTGCACCCAGATGCCGTCGCCCGTGCGCCCCGCGGCGCGGTCCAGCACGTTCGGATAATCCAGCGGAAATGCCGTGATGCCATACTTCTCGTGCAGGCGCGATGTATCGAGCTGGTCGACGACGAAGTAGATGCCGAGCGGAGTCCTGCGGTCCCAGGCCCGCTGCTTGCCGACGCCGTTCTCGCCGACCGAGACGTAAAAGGCCTCGGCGGACCAATCGCCGCCAGCAGTGCGAACGTAGTGGTACAGGGCCGCCTCGCCGCTGTCCGCGGCGAACAGGTCGGTGATGGACGCCGGCACCTGCAGGACAAACCAGGGCAATTCATCCGCCCGCGACGCGGCGGCAGCCAGCAACGAGGCGGCGAGAAGGAGGTAGCGCGGCATGCCGCCGATGGTACAGCTGCCGCGCCCGTGGCTCCATGCTATCTTCGACGCGTATCGCAAGAAACCGGATGTCCGCCATGCGCCGCCTCACCCTCCTCCTGACCTGCCTGTTGCCATTGTCGGCCGGTGCCGAATCGGCGGCGGACCGTGCCTTCGAAAACCTCGCACAGGAGTACCTGAGCGACATCCCGAACTTCTCGCCGGTGAACGCAACCCTCATCGGCGACCATAGCCGCGACGATGCCCTCGATCGCGTGAACGCCGCGGCGCGGCGCAAGCAACTCGACCTCTACGAGCAGTATCGCGACGCGCTCGACGCCATCGAGCCCGGCGCGCTGTCCCGCGCGAACCAGGTCGATGCAAAGCTGCTTCGGCACGAGATCGAGTCGTCGACGTGGAGCCTCGCCGAGTTCGAGGAGTGGGCATGGAACCCGCTCGTGTACACGAATCTCGCCGGCAGCGCGATCTACGGTCTCGTCGCCCGCGACTTCGCGCCGATCGAGGTTCGCCTCGGGAACGTAACGGCGCGCCTCGAACAGCTGCCGCGCTTTTTCGCCGAGGCCCGCAAGTCCCTCGTCCCGGCGCGCGTGCCGAAGATCCATGCCGAGACGGCGATCAAGCAGAACGCCGGCGTGCTGTCGATCATCGACCTGATGATCGTCCCGGAAATGGATGCGCTGCCCGCTGCGGAGCGCGCCGCGCTCGAATCGGCGATCGCAAAGGCGCGTAAGGCCATCGACGAGCAGCAGGCCTGGCTCGAGAACGAGCTGCTGCCGGCCGCCGCCGGCGACTTTCGCATCGGTGCGGCGCTCTACGACAAGAAGCTCGCGTTCGCGCTGAACTCACCGATGAGCCGGCGAGACGTCCAGTCCCGGGCGGAGGCCGAGTACCAGCGCGTTCGAAACGAGATGTACGAGATCGCCCGCGGCATCTACGCGGAGGAACACCCTTACACCTACTTCCCCGACACGCCCGACGAGGCGTTCAAGCAGGTGATCATCCGGGCCGCGCTCGAGAAGGCCTACCAGGAACTTCCGCCGCCGGACGGCATCGTCGACATCGCGAAGGAGCAGCTCCAGCAGGCCATCGACTTCGTCGTCGAGAAGAATCTCGTCGAGATGCCGGACGACCCGGTCGAGATCATCATCATGCCCGAGTTCCAGCGCGGCGTGTCCGTCGCCTACCTCGACCCGCCGGGACCGCTCGACGAGGGCCAGAGCGCGTTCTACGCGGTCGCGCCGCTGCCCGAGGACTGGACCGAGGAGCAGGTACGGTCGTTCCTGCGCGAGTACAATCTCTATTCGATACAGGACCTCACGCTGCACGAAGGCGTACCGGGCCATTACCTGCAGATCGCGCACAGCAACCGCTACCCGTCCACGCTCAGAAGCGTGTTCTGGTCCGGGCCATTCGTCGAGGGCTGGGCCGTGTACGCCGAGCGGATGATGATCGACGAGGGTTACCTCGATCACGACCCGCTGATGCGACTCATCAACCTGAAGTGGTACCTGCGCGGGATCACGAACGCCATAATCGACTCGGCGATTCACGTCGACGGCATGACCGAACAGCAGGCCATGAAACTAATGATCGAAGGCGGTTTCCAGGAGGAGCGCGAAGCTGCCGGGAAGTGGATCCGCGCGCAACTCACGTCCGCGCAACTGTCGACGTACTTCGTCGGTTACCAGGAGCACGTCGAGATGCGCCGGGCGGCGGAAGAGGCCTGGGGCGAGTCGTTCACGCTCCGACGCTATCACGACGCCGCGCTGTCATTCGGTTCGCCGCCGGTCAAGTACGTGCGCGCCCTGCTGCTGGACGAGCCGATCCCGGACTAGGTCAGCCTGTTGGCAGGAGCCCGGTTGTGAGACGGGCCGTCAGTTCGATCCCATGCGCGCCGGATCCGGCGGGATCACGTCCCGCAGCACATCCCGATCCAGGCAGTAACATTGTTCGACGTGCTCCTGCGTGCTTTTGCAGGTCAGCACATAGCCGCTGGGACACATCCGCATCTGGTTGCCCGGCGACGTCGCCAGGATTCTGTTCTTCATGATCGCATTGGAGCGATCCGTCGCGCAGGCGCCCAGGAGCGTGACTGCGAGCAGCGCCGGAATCACGTTCGCAAGCATGCCAGGTACTTTTGACGCGATCGTTCTCATCTGGAACTTCGACTCCGGCTGCGCCACGGAGTTCCGCCCGGCGCCCGTCACAAATTAGTTACCGTGGAAACGTGATCCCTTCGAATCGGCGCCTCACGCCGTTTCGGCCGCCCGCCGCTCGCTGCGAGCGATCAGTTTGCGCCAGTTGTCCAGCGAATTCAGCTGCAGGTAGACAAGCTGCAGGATACCGGATTTGTAGAGTTCCAGAACGACGGCATCGTCGAGCTTCTCGAGCTTGCGCACGTCGATACCAACGAAGTCGGCAATGGTCTCCTCTTTGTCCGTGTCGGGGTTTCGAGATGTGCGCTGGGGAGACAACAGGTCGAGTTCCTTCAGTCTCTTGCAGTACTCGACCGTCCGGTGCCGGGCGGATTCGAACTGACCACAGAAGTTGATGAGCTCTTCGGTCTGCGGACTGGGTTTTCCATCGACGAAGAACGGGTGCTCTGGCGACTTGCTGACGCACTTCGCCAGGACGTCTACGACGACGGCAACCTTGTCGCCTTGTGGGGCCAGTGCGAACGGATGGCAACGCATGTAGCCGGGCAGATAGGAGTTGGAGTCCCAACCGCCGCTGCCCGTCACGAACAGGTTCTTGCCATCCGGAATGCCCATGATGGCAAGGGCGATCGGATTCTCCATCTCGGAGAAGACGATCGGAAAATCCTTCTGGGCCTGGCCGAACTCCGGCGTGGTCACGGGAACCGCTATCGTGTCGGCGACGAAGTCGAACGGGCGTTCCGCCTTGATGAACCCGAGGTCACCGTGAGCCTCGTTCGTCAGCAACTCGGGCTGCTGGTACAGGTGCTTCTGCCCCTTCAGCGGTGCAGAGTCGCCGCCATTCGCTGCGCTGTTCATGCGTCGGTTCTCCTCTCGGCTCGCTGCCGCGCGAAAAAATGGCCCGTAGCGTACCACGCCGACAGCGACTCTCCCATCGGCGCGTTCCGGGGCGCCGCCCCGCGAATGACGCCGTTCCGGGGCAGGCAGGGAACGGCCGTTTTGGGCATAATAGGGAGTTCTTTTCCGTCTCCAGATCGACCCCATTGACCACAGAAGACGCATTGAAGAGCGGGCTCGCAGAGGCGGACCGCCTTCTGTCGGACAAGCGCGCGGACGCGGCCCACGCCACGCTCGTTGATCTCCTCGCTTCGAATCCCGACAACCTCCGGGTGCGGCGGCGACTGGCCGCCGTGGAACTCGCCCGGGGCAATACCGACGCAGGCCTGCAAATGCTATCCGAGGTCGTTCGCGAGCACCCGGAGGACGCCGTCACCGCGTTCGAGTACGGACGAAGCCTGGTGGCGGCCGGGAGACACGCAGATGCCGTTGACATTCTGCGGCCGCTCGTGGAGCGGGAGCGCGCATTTTCGCCGGCCTGGTACGCGCTCGGCGATGCGCTCGTGGAGCTGCGCCGGTACGACGAGGCCCGCGCCGCCTTCGCGGCGGCATCTGCGAATGACCCGTTCCGCGACCAGGTCGCCCGCGCGAAAGACGCCATTCGCAGCGGCGACCGCGAAAGTGCCCGCAGAGTCCTGTCCGAGATTCTCGCGCGCGATCCGGGGCACGTCGAAGCGCTTGCAGGCATGGAGGCGCTGGCGATGGCCGACGAGGATTGGCTTTCCGCCGAGCAGCTCTTTGTCAGTATCCGCGAGCGTACGAAGTACTGGCCGACCCTGCTGATGGGCCTGTCTCAGCTGTTCCTGATGACGTCGCGGTTCACGGAGGCTCGCGACACCCTGGCGACGTTGAACGAGATCGAGCCCGCCAATCCCATGAGCTGGAACATGCTCGGCACCGCGAATGAGATGCTGATGCGCCTCGATGATGCGGTGACCGCGTTTCGCCGCTCCCTGGCCATTGCGCCGGCACAGCCGCGTGCGCTGATCTCGATAGGCAACGTTTCCCGCGTCGCCGGCGAGCGCGAGGAGAGCGAGAAGGCGTTTCGCGATGCCTTGCGCATCGACCCGGGTTCCGGCGAAGCGTACTGGTCGCTGAGCAACCTCAAGGACTATCGGTTTTCGGATGCCGATGTTCGAAGCATGGAAGAGCTGCTGACGAGAGATGCCGACAGCCCTCACAGCGCGGCGCCGATGCATTTTGCGCTCGCGCAGGCTTACGAGCAACGTGGCGAGTACGACGCGGCTTTCTCTCACTTCGCCGCCGGGAACGGTATACAGAAGCGGTATTCGTCGTTTGACGGCACGCTTTACGAGCAGGAGATCGAGCTCATTCGCGGCGCGTTCGACGCGGAGCTGATCGAGCGCGCCGGCAGCCAGGAGCGGCAGGGCCCGCGGCCGATATTCATTGTAGGAATGCCGCGCACCGGGTCGACGCTGGTAGAGCAGATCCTCGCATCACATTCAGAGGTCGACGCGACGATGGAACTCCCGTTCATTGGCCAGATCGTTCGCGATCTCCTGAGCCGGGCCGGGGAGATCGGACCCTACCCGGACTGCGTGCGTCAATTGTCCGGAGAGGAACTCGCGGCGCTCGGATCGAGATACTTGTCGGCAAGCGAGACGTACCGTGGCGGAGCGGCTTTCTTCACCGACAAGACGCCTGAGAATTTCGTTCACATCGGGCTCATTTCGCTTCTGATCGAAGACGCCCTGTTTATCGACGTGCAGCGTCACCCCATGGACACCTGTCTCAGCGCGTTTCGCCAACGATTCGCGGTAGGTGGTAATTATACTTACGATATCAACGACTTGGGGCGATACTACCGCGGATACCGGCGGTTGATGAATCACTGGGACGAGGTTCTCCCGGGCCGTGTACACACCGTCGTCTACGAACGACTGGTTGCCGAGCCCGAAGCGGAGATTCGGCGCATGCTGGACTACTGTTCCCTCGCGTTCGAGGCGGCGTGCGTGCACCCGGAGAGGAACCGGAGAGCCGTACGCACGCCAAGCTCGGAGCAGGTGCGCGCTCCCGTTTCAAAGGATCGCGTCGGATTCTGGAAACACTACGAGGACCACCTGACCGAACTGCCCGGAATGCTGATGCCGGAGATCCGCGCGCACGAAGCGCTCATGTCCTGACGCGACTCACGCGCTCGACGCGTTTCGGTACCGGTCCGACATCTCGACGATCTGGCGCCCCAGCCGATCCCTGACGGTATCGGACTTCCCGACGGACCGGTCCGCCAGGGGCGCGGAGACCTGGACGACGCTGGCCGTCGTCACGCCGGTCCCTCGCTGCCGGTGGAACTCCAGCATGGATTCATCGTAGGGCAGGTTGAGCCGGGCACACAGATCGGGCAGCACGGATGCCGGCCGGCGAACGAGTTCTTCGTACCGGATGCAGACCACCCGGCCCGCGAGCACGCGCTTCCAGTGCGCCATGAGACGGTACTCCGCCTGCAGGTGCGCCGCGATATTCGGCAGCGTCCAGCTCCACGGTTGCCCCTGGCTGAAGTGCGTCCGCAGGCAGGACCACGCAACGTCCGCCGGGTCCCTCTCGATCAGGATGATCGGCGAAGATGGAAATACGCCGGCGATGAGACCGGCATACAGCGTATTGGTAATGTTCTTGTCGACGATCCTCTCGTCCGTGCCGAATCGCTCGGAGACAAGGTGCCGGTAAATGCGGCCGACCTCGAGCAGCGCCTCGGCATCGCGAGGCTGATTCCCGTCGGCGGGGTGCTGGCGGCGATAGTCCATCGTTGCCACGGCCATCCCGGGAAACTCGGCACCGTCGACGACCCCGGGCCGGGTGGTCAGGAGGCGTTGCAGCAGGGTCGTCCCCGACCGGGGCAGTCCGACGACAAAGATGGCAGGGTCATCACTGTCCGAACGCTCACCGGCGATGTCCGCTGAGAGCTCCGACGAAGCCGCGATGATGCCGTCGACGGCCGCACGCTCCCGCGCCGGATCGTAGCGGGTGGACTCTTCGAGGCCTTCTCCCGCGTCCACGAACTCGTCGAATGCGCGGTTCGCGTCACCGATGTCCACGTAGGCCTTGCCCAGCGCATACCGGAACGGCACCCGCTGAATCGACGGCGCACCGGCGAACGCGGTGCGCAGGCCTTCCATCCGGTCGAGCAACGGATCGTCCGGCTCGAACCGGTGCTGCGCCGCGAGCGTGAGCCAGGTGATGCCGGAAAGCTGCGCCCGGGACAACGCGTCGAGCAACAGCCTGCCGGCTTCGTCCTGGTTACCGAGTTGCTGCTGCACGGTGCCGAGAAAATGGTTCAGCGACGGATCGTCCGGTGCCTTGCCGAGCGCCGATTCGGCAAGCGTCAATGCACGGGTAAATCGGCCGGCTCCGGCGAGGACAGCCGCTGCCTGCAACACGCCCGGCGGATGCGCGCCCTGGCCGCCCGCGAAACGCTCTGCGAGTTCGCAAGCGACGGAAAACTCGCCGAGCGACCCGGCCAGCTGGGCAAGGCGCAGGAGCGCATGCCCCGGTATGTCCGTGAGCTTGCGGAGCTCCGCCAGCAGGCGGACCGCGTCGGCACGCCGGCCCGAGGCCGCCAGCGCCATGAGTACGCGTACCGGGTCCTGCCGCTTCTTGTCGGAAATACCGTCCACCACCGGGTCCATGATAGCTGTGCGTACCCGAAAAAAAACCGCGGCCGGTATCCCGGCCGCGGTCTTTGTCGACAGAATGTCGTCGACGGTACTGCTTAGAAGCGCCAGCTTGCGCCGAAACGAACCGAACGCGGCGGCTGGAAGCGCGTGGGCTTGCCGTAGTCCGGATCCGGGTCACCGCCGCTGCCGTCGAAGCCGTCGGAGTAGGCAATGTCACCGAACTCCCACAGATCAACTGCTGCATCGTCGTCGAACAGGTTGAACACGTCGACTCGGAACATCAGCTCGCTGTCACCCAGCATCGCCCACTTCGGCGTGTAGACGAAGCTGACGTCGATCTGCGTGATGGCCTCGGACTCCAGCTGGGAACCGCGCGGCGTCAGCTCGCCCTGGCAGTACCAGGAAGCCGCACCGTAGGCCCATGCAAAGTAGTCCGTCGGGTGGTTACCAATACAACCGAACTGGCGCGGCGACTCGTAGTAGAGAGCTGCCGATACCTGGTACTGGTCGTTGAACGCGTAGGCGCCGCGCATCTTCACGCGATGCTCATGGTCGTTCGGCGTCGGGCCGTAAGCCCCGTCCGTCAGACCCGGCTGGTCGAAGTCCTGCGTCAGGCCAGCATCGTCCTGGCCGTTCTCCGACTTGAGTACGCCTTCGTAGTTGCCTTCGCTCTCAGACCAGGTGTAAGCGGCCGAGAAGGTCCAGCGCTCGTCCCACTGACGCTCGACCGTGAGGTCGACAGCCTTGTAGGAGCGATCGCCCTTCGGGTACGGCAGCATGTCCTGAGAGATCTCGATCCAGTCGATGACGCCGTCGCCACCGAAGTCTTCGACAGCGGCGGTAACGAAGTCCGAACCCGGGTTGACCAGGACGTACTGGTGGAAACCCGTGTAGCTTGCGAGGGCCGGATCGTTCTCGTAGCCGTTCGCTTCCGCCCAGGCGATGACGCCCGCGTCGATTGCGACGTCTTCGATCAGGCTTTCGAGCTCGCGGTTGATGTAGCGCACACCGACCGTCCACTCGTCCGCAAACGTATGCTCGAAGCCGAGGATCCATTCCGACTGGTAGAGCGGGTCGAGGTCACGCGCCTTGGTGGCTTCCGCAAACGGCAGCGTGCCGTCCGAGAAGTAACCGCGGCCGCCCATCATCGGGCCAAGTACCGGGAAGCCGTTGGCATCGAAATCCGGCTCGCCGTCGAGATCGGCATCAACCGCTTCGAAGTACTCCTGGAAGTAGACTTCCTGGCCGGCCAGGCGCATGTTCGTGTTGGTCGCGATCGGCAGGTAGTAATGGCCGAAGCTACCGTAAATGCGCGTGTTGGCGTCGTTGAACGGATCCCACGAGAAGCCGAGGCGCGGCGCGACCTGGTCCTTGGTCTCCACGTAGACTTCGCCGAGCAGGTTGCTGTTCTCGAAGGTCTCGTTACGCACGCCCAGGTTCAACGTCAGGTTGTCGAGCACCTGCCAGCTGTCCTGGATGTAGTAGGCCGTCTGAACCGTGCCGAAGCTGCCGTCGTTGTAGTACTGACGGGTACGCCAGCGCATGCCGGTCGACGAACCCGCGTTGTACTCGGCGCGCGCCCGGAGGTTGCCCGAGTAGAACGAGTTGCCGCTGGATTCCAGGTCTTCCTGGTCCCAACCGACGCGGATGTGGTGGTCGCCCGCCAGGTCGAAGTAGAAGTCAGCGTCAAAGCGCAGGTTCTCGCGCGTATCTTCGCCGATCTCGAACAGGCCGACAGACCACGTGCCGATGTCGCGGCTCGCGCCGTTCGTCATCGTCGTCGTGTTGCGAATGTCGCGCAGCAGCGGCGGCTCGGAGTCGGAGAAGTTCGACCGCGCGTACTCGTTGCTGCCCCACAGTGCCGACAGCGTCATCCAGTCGGTGACTGCAGCCGTGTAACGGAAGATGTGGTTCTCACCACCGTTCACGTACTTGCTGTCCGTGACTTGCTGACCCATCAGCTCCGACAGCGGCGCCTGGGCCATCAGGCCGGCATCGCCGACCCGGGCATTACCGGCATCGGTAAAGCGCCAGGTCTTGACGTCACGGGTCTGGTCATCGGAGAAGAACGTGTACTCGGCGCGGTGACCGTCGAACGGTACGAAGTCGAGCTTGACCGCGTAGAACGGGCTGTCGTTCGTCTCTTCGGTGCAAGAACCGGAACCGCAGTCAAACTGCGTGATATCACGCGGGTTGTACAGCGCGAAGAAGAACAGGCGATCCTTGACGATGGCACCGGAAGCCCAGAGGTTGAACTCCGTGGCTTCGTCGCGATCGTGCTGGTTCGCGGCGGCGAACGTCGCGGGCGACTGCTCCTGCAGGCTTTCCGGCGAGTAGTAGGCGTTGACGCCGAACTCGAATTCGTTCGAACCCGACTTCGTCACGGCGTTCGTCACGCCGCCGGTGGAACGGCCGAACTCGGCCTGGTAACCGCCGGTCTTCACCTCGATCTGGTCGAACAACTCGAACGGAATCGTCGAACCACCGACGAAGTTCCGGAAGTTCGTGATGTTCATGCCGTTGACGTAGTAGACGTTCTCACCAACGGACGAGCCGGCGAAGCTCGCGATGTTGCCCGAGGCCCCGTAGACGCCCGTGGAAAACGCGGTGTCGCCAAGGCTCGTGCCCGGCGCGAGCAGGACAACCGACGTCGCGTCGCGACCCAGGGGCGCCTGGTTGAAGACTTCGCCGACGTCGACGGTGATACCGGTCGTGGTCGAGTTGAAGTCCCAGCTGCCCTGGCGCGTACCGGTGACGTAGATCTCTTCCATCACCTGGTCTTCCGACGCCATCGTGAACGTGAAGGCGCCGGCCGTGCCGATCTGGATCGGTACGTTCTCGGATACGAGGTTGTCGTAACCAGCCTTGGAGATGGATACCGTGTACCTGCCAATCGGCAGCTGCGGAATACGAACGTTACCCTGATCGTCCGCCGTCGCGGTACGCCGTACGCCCTTTTCGGACGTAATGACGACCTCGGCATTCGGCACCGGGTTTCCGGCGGTGTCCTGAATCGCCCCTCGCAGCGTACCGGTCGTGTAGTCCTCTGCCATTGCGGCGGAAGAGCACACACTACCAACTGCGAGGGCGACAAGACTCTTCTTGAAAGCTTGCTTGTTCATCGATTGTTTCCCTCATGCTGAATTCGAGCGGCAGACAACACGTGAATCCGTCACTGCAACCCGAGCATCCAGACCTGGAGTTTGCATGCCATGCCTTGGCAGACGGGTGCCCCGGAAATCCGGGGCGCCTGCACGAGGAAGATCGGAAATCTGGCAGGCCGCCATATGACGGCTCCGCCGAAATGAGCGTGTCGACGTCGCGGCGAAGAGTGGGCCCGTTCGCCGGGAGCGCTGATACGCTCCGATACCCCTTATGCTGACTGCGTTGGCGACTTACGTACCATCTGGCCGGTATCCGAACTCGCTGTTGCCAGCGAAATAACCCGTCCGAACCCGAACCTGTGGACGCGAGGTTATCTCATATGCGACATATATACAACAGGAGGATACAAATACCGGTCGGCGCACCGCGACACCCGCGACGGCCGTAGCGCCGGCGATGCGAAAGGCTGGTAAGATATTGAATTTATTGTTTATTTCCTCAGGTTATTTGTCCCACCGACATTCCTGACGCGCCCTCGATGTTCCGGTGCGAGCGGAGATTTGCGCGGACGCAACAAACCTGGCGGGGACAACCGATGCAGAATAGCAACAACGGCGCCCGACACGCGCCGGGCCACCCGGGCGCTATTCGTAGCGGAGAGCGTCGATCGGGTTCAGGCGCGACGCCCTGACGGCCGGCAGCATGCCGAAAGCCACGCCCACGACCGTGCAGAACAGGAGCCCGATCAGGGCCCATTCGATCGGCACGGTGGCCTCGAAGGACGGCGACATCACCCCTTTGACCAGCGCGTTGCCGAACGCGAAGCCCAGGACGACGCCGATGACGCCGCCGATGTTGCACAGCACGATGGCTTCCAGCAGGAACTGGCGCAGGATCACCCGGGGCGCGGCACCGATCGACTTGCGGATGCCGATTTCCTTGGTCCGCTCGGTTACGGACACCAGCATGATGTTCATGATGCCAATGCCCGCGACGACCAGCGCGATAGTGCCGATCACGAACGCACCGATCTTGACGCCCAGCGTCACCTGGTTGAACTGCGCGATCGAGCTCTCGCTGTTGAACACGGTGAAGTTGTCTTCTTCGCCGTGCGGAACCCCGCGCATGCGCCTGAGCACCTGGCGGGTCTCGAAAATCGCCTCGTCGACCAGTTCCGGCGTGCGCGCGTGCACCGTGATGTTCACCGACCGCTCCCAGCCTTCCGGAAAACGCATGCCGTAGGTGTTCACGAACGTCGACACCGGGATGAGCAGGTAACTGTCGTACCCCGAGCCGAAAGCCGACTTCTTTTCGTCGAAGACGCCGATGACTTCGTACTTGCGCCCGTCGATGCGGATGTCCCGCCCGATCGGGTCGACGAAGGGGTACAGCTGCTTCGCGACCGCGTGCCCGATGACCGCCACCTTGCGCCCGGCGCGAACGTCCATCTGCGAGATGTTGCGGCCATAGCCCACGAAGTGCGTGTTGTTCTGCGCGTATTCCGGCGTGCCCCCGCAGACCGTCGCCATCTCGATCTCGTTGTCGCGGTACTCGACTTTCAGGCCGAACTGCCAGAGCTCCGCGCCGACGATGTCGACGCTGCGAACGTGCTCGCGTATCGCATCGGCCTCCTCGAGCGTGACGGCCGGCCAGCGCATGGCCTTGCGGCGCTGCTCGTCGTTCGTGAAGCCGGAGGGCCACTTCTGCACCTGGAAGGTCTGCGCGCCGAGGATGCTCATCTCCTTCTCCATCGTGCCCTGCACGACCGAGATCGCGGTCATGACCGCGATGATCGATGCGACACCGAGCACGATGCCGACCAGCGTGAGCGAGGACCTGAGCTTGTTGCTGCGTATCGCCTGCAGGGACATCATCAACGTGTCGAGCCGGTTCATCGCGCGCCTCCTATTCGTACCGCAACGCTTCGATCGGGTCGAGGCGCGCGCCCTTCCAGGCGGGGACGAACCCCGCGAACACGCCAACGACCATGGCGATCACTACGGACGTGACGAGAATGCCCGGCGAGACGCTGGCGGGCATCATCCCGGATGCGTTGATGCCGAACGTCACCAGCGTCGCCAGCCCGATGCCGATGAGCCCGCCGATCAGGCAGATGATTGCCGACTCGAGCAGAAACTGGAGAAGGATGCTGTGCCGTCGCGCGCCGATGGCCTTGCGAATGCCGATCTCGCGCGTGCGTTCGGTGACCGACACGAACATGATATTCATGACGCCGATGCCGCCGACGAACAGCGCGATGCTCGTCACGAGCAGGCCGACCAGCAGCACGACACCGACGACGCTGTTGAACGCGCCCATCAGCGAATCGAGCTTGTTGATGGAGAAATCGTTGTCCTCGGCGGGGCGCAATTTGCGAATCTTGCGCATTTCGCCGATGACCTCGTACTCGAGGTCTTCCACGGCATCCGGCGACGGCGCCTTGACCGCGATGTCGACGTCGCCGAAGTGCCGTCCGCCGTAGACCTTGACGTACGTCGAGATCGGTATGAACACCTGGCGGTCGAAGTCGGGCCCGCCGAACGTGTTGCCGCCCTGCTTCTCCATGACACCGATGACCCGAAACTTCGCGGGGCCGATGTTCATTTCCTTGTTGATCGGGCTCGTCGTGCCAAACAATCCTTCCGCGACCGTGGTGCCGATCACGACGACGTTCTTCTTGTAGCTGACGTCGTAGGTCATCAGGAAGCGCCCCGTCTCGGGCAGCCGGCTGGTGACGATCGGGAGTTTCTCGGTCGTGCCGATGACCGTCACGCCCTCCATTATCTCGGAGCGGTACTTCAGGTCCTGGCGCGTGTCCATCGTCGGGTTGACGATCGCCTCGCCTTCGAAGGCCTCGCGCAGCGCTTCGGCCTCGTCCATGTTGAGGTTCGGACGGTTCCGGAACTCCCACCAGTTGCCCATGATGATCCACGGCATGCGCGACACGTAGACGACGTCGGCGCCGACCGCCGCCGCGCTCTGCCGGAACGCCGACTGCATGCCGTTGAAGGCCGTCATCGTGGTCGTGACCGCGACGATGCCGATGACGATGCCGAGCGTCGTCAGTACGCCGCGCGCCTTGTTCGCCCAGATTGCCGATACCGCGATGTTCAGCGACTCCCGGATGTCGACGAGTGCGCGCACGACGCGTCAGCCGCCCGCCGCCGCGCTGCGGACCGGGTTCGGGTTGATCGTGTCGGTCTCGATCTTGCCGTCGCGGAGCAGGATTGAGCGGCTTGCGTGCGCCGCGATGTCGTCCTCGTGCGTGACGATGATGATCGTCTGGCCGTTCGCGTGCAGCTCGTCCAGCATCTGCATGATCTCGGCGCCGGTTCGCGAGTCCAGGTTCCCGGTGGGCTCGTCCGCGAGAATGATCTGCGGGTCGAACACCAGTGCTCGCGCTATCGCGACCCGCTGCCGCTGGCCGCCGGAGAGTTCGTTCGGCTTGTGCGAGACCCGGTTTGCGAGCCCGACGCGATCCAGCGCCGACATCGCCCGTGCCTTGCGCTCGGCACGGCCCACGCCGCCGTAGATCAGCGGCAGTTCGACGTTGTGCAGGATGTCTGCGCGCGGGATCAGGTTGAACGTCTGGAAGATGAACCCGATCATCCGGTTCCGGATGTCGGCGAGCTCGGCCTCGCTCTTGTCGTCGACCATCTCGCCGCCGAGGGAGTAGCGGCCGCTCGTGGGCACGTCGAGGCAGCCGATGATGTTCATCAGCGTCGACTTGCCGGACCCGGACGGCCCCATGATGGCGACATACTCGTTTTCTTCGATCGAGACCGACACGCCGGACAGTGCGTGGATTTCTTCACTGCCCATCACGTAGGTCTTGACGACATCCTCGAGCTGCAGGACGGGCTCGTCATCGGGGGGCGCGAGCACGGCCGCCATCAGGCCCTGTCCTTCTGCGCAGGGTCGGCCACGGCGACCGGCGCGCCATTCGTGAGATCCGTCGAGATCGCCCGGTAGCTGCCGGTGACCACGGTCTCGTCGGCCTCGACTCCCGAGACGATCTCGATCAGGTCGTCGCTCTGGATGCCGGTCTTCACCTGGCGCGCGACGGCACGGCCGCCCTCGATGCAGAACACGATCTCGACGAAGCCGTCGCTGTCGGCGGTGAACCGTGCTTCGGCATCGGCGATCTCTTCGCCTTCCATCGTCAACTGGTCGATCGTGCGCACGGCAACGCTCTGGATCGGCACGCCGACGACGCCTTCCTTCGTTTCCGTCGAGATGTCGGCGCTTGCGGTCATGCCCGGGCGCAATCGCTCGATGTCGCTCGTAATGGTGATCTTCACCTCGAACTCGGTTTTCTGGTTCGTCGTGCCGGCGTCGCCGACATTTGCGGTGTTCGCGATCTCGTAAACGGTGCCGGTGAGTTTCTCGCCGAACAGCGCGTCGACCTCGATCTCCGCCGACTGGCCGATCGCGACATTGACGATGTCGTTTTCATCGACGTTGACCAGCGCCTCCATCGCGCCGAGATCCGCCACGACCATGATCACATCTTCCTGGAACTGCGACCCGATCGCGATCTCGCCCTGCTCCTTGTTGAGGTCGCTGATCGTTCCGGACATCGGCGCATAGATTCGCGTCTTGGAAAGATCGTCCTCGGCCTGCTTCAGCGTCGCGCGGGCCTGGTTCACCTCGTCGAGCGCCGCTTCGTAACGGGCGACCTCCACCTGGTAGGCCGCGTTCGTCGTGTCGAGCGCGCTCTGCGGTTCGAGATTGCGCGCAACGAGGTCGCGTGAGCGGTCGTAGTCCTTCTCGGTCTTCAGCATGTTCTGCGAGACGAGCTTCGCGTTGGCCTGGGCCGACCGGACGTTGGCCTCGGCACGCTCGACGGCGGCGGCATAGCGCTCCCGGTCGAGCTCGACGAGCAGCGTCCCTTTCTCGACCCATTCGCCTTCCTCGACGTGCAGCGCGATGATCTTGGCACTGACGTCCGCGCTGATGTTGACCTGGGTCTTCGGCTGGATGCGCCCGGTCGCGTTGACGGTCTGGACGATCGTCTCCAGTTTCACGGTCGCGGCCTCGACCTCCATCAGTTCGTCGCCGTCCCTGGTCACGACGAACGCGCTCACCGCGACTGCGGCCAGCAGCGTCGCGCCACCGATCAACAGTGCCTTTCGCTTCATGCTTTCTCCCCGGAAAGAAGGTCCCTTGTTCACGCGCCTTGTTCCCGGCGCGCGGCAAAACGCCCGACAGTAGCGAAATCCGTGTGTCACGCTTGCCTGTCTTGCTGCAGGTCTCGGCGTACCGTCACGGCGGAAGGCGAATCGGCTCTCTTGTTAGACGATCCTGGCGCCAAAGGTTCGGCGCCGCCCCTGTTCCGTCGCACCGGTCGTGCCGGCCGTTACTTCATAGATGCGCGAGCGGCACATTTAGTTTAGGCATCCAGGCCGGTCCGCCGGCATCCGGACGAATATTTCCCGATCGAACACTTTCCGGCACTAAAACACTTTGAAACAATTGGGCCGGGAAATGCCGGGGAACTCCCTATAGACTCAGTCTGAATCGGCTCCGGCCAATCGGATCTGACCAGAAAAACGAAAACCAGGTACGAAAACCAAGGGGAAACGCATGCTTAAGGAATTCAAGGAATTTGCCATGCGCGGCAATGTCGTCGACATGGCCGTGGGCATCATCATCGGCGCGGCTTTCGGCTCCATCGTGAAGTCGCTTGTGAACGACGTCATCATGCCGCCGATCGGCATGGCCATTGGCGGGATCGATTTCTCGAACCTGTTTGTCAACCTGTCCGGCGGCGAGTACGAGAGCCTCGCGGATGCGCAGGCAGCCGGTGCCGCCACGATCAATTACGGCCTGTTCCTGAACAATGTCTTCAGCTTCCTGATCGTCGCGTTCGCCGTCTTCCTGCTGGTCAAGGGCATCAACAGCATGAAGCGCAAGGAAGAAGAGAAGCCGGCCGAGCCGCCGAAGCCCTCGGACGAAGTGGTCCTGCTGACCGAGATTCGCGACGCGCTGAAGTCCCGCTAGCGCTCCGGGCGCTGCGCGACGATCATTGCGTCGCGCAGCGCGACCATGCTGTCCTGCCGCACCTCGATCAGGCCGCGCCGCGGCCGGTCGAGGTCGATGATGATGAACACGAGCAGGACGATCAGCAGTACGAGAACGTGGGTGGCGAACGACGCCCGCTGCCCGGCCATGCCGGACGCGTAGCCCACCAGTGACGCGGTGAGGATCAGCGTCCCGAACAGCAGGAACAGCACGACCTCGGGGACGTGCCGGTCGAGCGCCGCCTGGCGTACGCCGAAGGAATCGATCATCTCGTTCAGTGCCTGCGTGTAAAGCCCGGTCGTCACCGGGTTCGGCGCCTCCGCCGCCGCCCGGACGACATTCGCCCAGAGGTCCTCCTGTATCGCCGACGTTTGCGCCAGCAGCTCGGCGCGCCGGTCCACGTGATCGAGCGATTCCTCGCCCGCGGCGATGCGGACGGCAATGTATTCCTGCATGGCAGCCCGAACGTCATCACGCACCGACGCCGGCAGCAGCTCCGAGCGAAGCCAGGCCGTGCCGATGGCATTCGCCTCGCCGACGACCGCGGCGCTGCGCGAATCGAAGCGCTGCAATGACAGAGAGAACGTGAACCCCAGGAGCAGCGCGAGCACGCCGAGCAACGACGCCTGGATCGTGTTCACCTGGGACCTGGCGGCGTCGTTGGCATCGCGGCCATGCCGCATGCCGAGCCGAAAGCCGACTTCGATCGACACCAGCAGGACAATGCAGAGCACGCCCACGATCAGGAAACTGTGGTGGTTGTACATGATTTCCTTCATCCGGCGCCCCCGGGCATCAATAGTAGATTGAATTCAGATGGGCAGCACGCTGCTGTGCTTGACATCCGACAGGACGATGCTTGAGTTCACCTCCTGGATACCGGGCAGCTGCGACAGCTTCTCGAAGAAGAACTGCTCGTAGGCCTTGATGTCCTCGGTGACGACGCGAAGCAGGAAATCCACGTTGCCGAGCAGCACGTAGCAGTCGAGCACTTCCGGGAAATTGCTGACGGCCTCGGAGAAGGCGGCAAGATTGCTGCGCCCGTGCGAAGTGAGCTTGACGTGTGCAAACACCATCGTGTTCAGCCCGACCTTCTCGCGGTCCAGCGTGACGGACTGCTCGCGGATGATGCCGTCATCGCGAAGCCGCTGCATGCGCCGCCAGCAGGCGGATTGCGACAGCCCGATGCGGTCCCCGATCGCGGTCGCGTTGATGCCGGGCTCACGCTGCAGCAGATCGAGGATTCGGCGATCCATGGCGTCCAGCGCCGTTTTCTGCATACATCATTCTCACTGGATCTGTAATAAGCATAGATTATGCGACTTGTGTCGGGTTGGCAAAACAATTAGCGAACACTTTTTGCGTGGCCCGGCGTATATTGTGCGCGGTCCGGGCCGCGCCGGTGGGGGCACGATGAGCGTTTTCGACCATCCCGAATTCGATCGTCACGAGGCGATCCACTTCTTCGACGAACCCGCGACGGGTTTGCGCGCGATCATCGCCGTGCATTCGACGGCCCTCGGGCCGGGCGCCGGCGGCTGCCGCCGCTGGACTTACTGTACCGACCGCGACGCCATCACGGACGTGCTCCGGCTGTCGCGCGGCATGACCTACAAGAACGCCGTCGCCGGCCTCCCGTTCGGCGGCGCGAAGGCCGTCATCCTCGAGAGCCCGGGCGCACCCAAATCGGAAGGCCTGTTTCGCGCTCTCGGCCGTGCCGTCCATTCGCTCGGCGGCGCCTACGTGACGGCCGAGGACGTCGGAATCAGCGTGGACGACATGCGCATCGTGCGTGAAGAGACGCCCTACGTGTCCGGCCTCCCGACGTCGGGCGGCGGCGCGGGCGGCGACCCGTCGCCGTGGACGGCCTACGGCGTGTACCTCGGCCTCGTCGCGGCCGCCCGCGAGAAACTCGGCGTCGACGCCGTACGCGGGCTGCGCGTCGCGGTACAGGGCGTCGGCAGCGTCGGGCTGCACCTTTGCAAGCGGCTGCGGGATGCCGGCGCGGACGTCATCGTTGCCGACGTCAACCGCGACAACCTGCGCCGCGCAACCGGGATCGACGGCGTCGAGAAAGTCTCCCCGCGGGAGATCCTCTATGCCGATGTCGATATACTGGCACCCTGCGCGCTCGGCAACGTGCTCAACTCGGAAACGATTCCGCGAATACGGGCAAAGGTGATCGCCGGCGCCGCCAACAACCAGCTGTCCACCGAAGGTGACGGCGAGCGACTCGCCGATCGCGGCATCCTGTACGCGCCCGACTACGTGATCAACGCGGGCGGCATCATCAGTGTCGCCCGCGAGTATCTCGGGCAAAGCTCCGAGGACGAAGTCCGGCGCGAGGTCGACCGTATCCCCGAACGGCTGGTCGACATTTTTCGCGAAGCGGCAAAGACGTCGCAGCCGACGAACCGGATCGCCGACGCGCTCGCGAGGCGCCTCGTTGCCGCCGGACCAGCCGCCGCCTGACGTGCGCCGCCGAAGAGAACGAGAGGACTGAATGAGCAAGCAATCCAGACTGCACATCCCGCGCCCGACCGCGCGCCCCGGCGAGGAGCCGGACTTCAGCTTTCTCGAACTGAGCGCCGCCGGCGCCGTCGACAAGCCGTCGGTCGGCGCGCGCACGCGGGACATCGAGAACCTGAGTTCGGACATGGTCCGCGTGCTCGACGACGACCACCGCGCCGTCGGCCCGTGGAACCCGGACCTCGACCCGCAGAAGCTCCAGGTCGCGCTGCGCTGGATGCTGCTGAACCGCGTCTTCGACGAGCGCATGTGGCAGATCCAGCGGCAGGGCCGCATCTCCTTCTACATGCAGGCGCTCGGCGAGGAAGCCGTATCGGTCGGCGCGGCCATGGCGCTACGGCACGGCGACATGTGCTTCCCGTCGTACCGCAACCAGGCGCTGTACATGGTTCGCGGCGTCAAGCTCGTCGACATGATGTGCCAGTGCCTGTCCAACACCCGCGACATGTGCAAGGGCCGGCAGCTGCCGGTCATGTACCACTCCCGCGCCGGCAACGTGTTTTCCATATCCGGCAATCTCGCCACGCAGTACCCGCACGCGGTCGGCTGGGCGATGGCCTCCGCGATCAAGGGCGAGGACCACATCGCCGCCTCCTGGGTCGGCGACGGCAGCACCGCCGAGGCCGACTTCCATCACGCGCTGACGTTCGCCGCGGTCTACCAGGCGCCGGTCATCCTGAACGTCGTGAACAATCAGTGGGCGATCTCGACGTTCCAGGGCACGGCCGGCGGCGAGCGCCGGGCGTTCGCCGCGCGCGGGCTCGGCCTCGGCATTCCGGGCATTCGCGTCGACGGGAACGACCTGCTGGCCGTGTACGCGGTGACGGTGTGGGCGGCGGATCGCGCGCGGCGCGGTGGCGGCCCGACGCTGATCGAACTCGTCACGTACCGTGGCGGCGCGCATTCCACCAGCGACGACCCGTCGAAATACCGTCCGAAGGACGAGTGGAAGGCGTTCCCGCTCGGCGATCCGGTGGAACGCCTGAAACAACACCTGATCGCCGAGGGGCACTGGACCGAGGCGAAGCACGAGAAGCTCGTCGAGGAATTGCGCGCCCTGGTGCTCGCCGCGTGGAAGGAGGCGCAGACCTACGGCACGATGACCGAAGGCCCGTTCATCGACCCGACGACGATGTTCGACGACGTGTACGCCGAGCCGCCGGAGCGCCTCGAGGGCCAGCGCCGCCGCATGCTCGAGATCGAACGGAACGGGGGCGGGCACTGATGGCACAGATGAACATGATCGAGGCGATCCGCTCCGCGATGGACGTGGTCATGGATCGCGACCCGAGCGTCGTCGTGCTCGGCGAGGACGTCGGCTACTTCGGCGGCGTCTTCCGCTGCACCGACGGCCTGCAGCGCAAGTACGGCGAACACCGCGTCATCGACGCGCCGATCGCGGAAGGCGGCATCATCGGTGCCGCGATCGGCATGGGCGTGAATGGCCTGCGGCCGGTCGCGGAGATCCAGTTCGCGGACTACATCTACCCGGGCTTCGACCAGATCGTGTCGGAGCTTGCGCGTCTCCGGTACCGCTCCTGCGGCGAGTTTTTCTCGCCGGTCACGATCCGCACGCCCTGCGGCGGCGGCATTCGCGGCGGGCAGACCCACTCCCAGTCGCCCGAAGGCATCTTCACGCACGTGAGCGGCATCAAGACGGTCATGCCGTCGAACCCGTACGACGCGAAGGGACTGCTGATCGCCGCGATCGAGTCGGACGACCCGGTCGTTTTCTTCGAGCCGAAGCGCATCTACAACGGCCCGTTCGACGGCGACCCCGAGAAGCCGGCGGTGTCCTGGGCGTCGCACCCGAAGGGCGAAGTGCCCGAAGGGCATTTCACGGTGCCGATCGGCGTCGCGGAGACCGTGCGCGAAGGCAGCGAGATCACGATCATCACCTACGGCACGCTGGTGCACGTCGCGGTAGCCGCCGCGGAAGCCGTCGGCGCGGATGCGGAGATCATCGACCTCCGTTCGCTGTCGCCGGTGGACACCGCGACGATGACCGAGTCCGTGAAAAAGACAGGGCGCTGCCTGATCGCGCACGAGGCCACGCGCTTCGGCGGCTTCGGCGCGGAACTCGCCGCGATCATCCAGAAAGACTGCTTCTACCATCTCGAAGCACCGATAGGCCGCGTCGCGGGCTGGGACACGCCCTACCCGCACGCGTTCGAGTGGCAATACTTCCCGGGCAAGAAGCGGCTCGCGGCCGGCATTCGCAAGGTCCTGGAGGCAGCGGCATGAGCGAATACATCTTCAAGCTGCCGGACCTCGGCGAAGGCACGGTCGAGTCGGAGATCGGCGAGTGGTTCGTCAAGGTCGGCGAGACCGTGGATGAAGAAGCGGTGGTCGGCACGATGATGACGGACAAGGCCGCGGTGGAGCTGTCGTCGCCGGTTACGGGCAAGGTCCTGAGACTCGCCGGCGAGCCCGGCGATATCGTCGCGGTCGGCGCACCGCTGATCGTGTTCGAGACCGACGCGTCGGCGGCGGCCGGCGCGCCGTCCGAAGCCGGGCCCGAAACAACCGCCGCCGGACCCGTCGCATCGGTAAAAACCCCGAAAACCGGTGGCGGGCGCATCGTCACGTCCCCGGCCGTCCGGCGTCTTGCAAGGGAGCACGGCATCGACCTGCACAGGGTCGAGGGCAGCGGCCCGGGCGGGCGCATCCTGCGCGCGGATCTCGACGCACACGTCAACGGGCAACCGGCGCAGGCCGCCGCGCCGGCGAAACGCGCGACGGGTACGCGCGAGATCAAGGTCATCGGCCTGCGGCGCGTTATCGCCGAGCGCATGTCCGCATCGAAGCGCGAAATCCCACACTTCTCGTACGTCGAGGAGCTGGATATCACCGAGCTGGAGGCGCTGCGCCAACACCTGAACAACCGGTCCGGCGACGACGCCGGGCGCCTCACGTTGCTGCCGTTCCTGGGACTTGCGCTGGTGCGTGCGCTGAAGTCGTTCCCGCAATGCAACGCGACTTACGACAAGGGGCGCAACGTCATCGTGCAGCACGAGGCGGTGCACCTCGGCGTCGCGACGCAGACGCCCGACGGCCTCAAGGTGCCGGTCGTGCGGCACGCGGAGAGCCGTTCGCTCACCGACCTCGCGGCGGAGATGCGGCGCGTGGCCCAGGCGGCACGCGACAACACCGCCACGAAGAACGAGCTCAGCGGATCGACGATCACGATCACGAGCCTCGGCAAGCTGGGCGGCATCGCGTCGACGCCGGTGATCAACCAGCCGGAGGTCGGCATCATCGGCGTCAACCGGGCCGTGGAGCGGCCGGTCGTCATCAACGGCCAGGTCGCGGTGCGCCTGATGATGAACCTGTCGACGTCGTTCGATCACCGTTTCGTCGACGGCTACGACGCCGCCGCGATGGTCCAGGACATCAAGGACATGCTGGAGCACCCGGCGACGATATTCGTCTGAGTGCCGACCGGGCGGTAATAAGGCTGTAACCGCCGCGCTGCTACGCTGGCGCCATGTTGACCTTCCTCGGGCTCGTGGCGGCCGTTACCGCGACCATCGTCTTTCTCCACTGGTACAGCTACCACTGCCAGAAGCGCAGCATCATTGCGCGAGGACGGTGGGACCTGAACATCTGCTGCGGCACCACCGACGGCGGCGGCGTCAACGCCGACATCGTTCGCCATGCCGACGTTCCGAATTTCGTGGCGATCGACGACATCTACCGTCTGCCGTTCGCGGACGGCGAGTTCGACAGCGTGCTGTGCTCGCACACGATCGAGCACGTCGAGGACCCAGAACAATTCGACCGCGAGCTCAGGCGCGTCGGCCGTCGCGTCACCTACATCCTGCCGCCGCTGTGGGACCTCGCGGCGGCACTGAACGTCCGCGAACACCGCTGGCTGTTCCTGACGATCCGCAAAGTCCACCACGACCTGCCTCGTTGCGTGCCGCTGCCGTTCGCCCGCCGGTTGCAGGCGCGCCTCGGGCAGCGGGTCGCCGCCTGACGATGCAAGCCTCGACGATCGCGGCCCTTGGTGCCGCCGGGCTGTTGCTCGCCGCACTGGGTCCGCGCGCCTGGCGGCGCTGGCAGTTGTCCCGCGCGAAGCACCCGTCCCTGGCCGGGCACGGCCGCTGGTCGCGGCGGATTGCCCGGCTGGTGCCGCACTACGAGTACGGCGACGACGAGGTCTATTGTTGCGACGGGGCCTCCGCGGAACTCGCCGGACAGCGTCGTGAGGCGTTCCGCGCACTGGCGGGTCGCCTGGCCGAGCGGAAAGCAAAGACGCGCGCCGCCACCGCCGCGCTCGAGCCTGCGGTGTCGGACCTGCAGTTCACGCGCGCAAACCGCGTGCCGTTCCAGTTTCGCTCCCTGGTGGCAAGGCACCTGCCCGTCGGCGCGTTCGCGGATGCCACGGACGGCAACCGCCTGCGCGACCTCGACGGCAACTGGGCCTGGGACGTCGGCGGTTCCTACGGCGTGAACCTGCTCGGCCACGACTGGTACAAGGCGAATCTGGCCGGGGCCACGGCACTCGTCGGCGGACTCGGCCCGGTGCTTGGGCCCTACCACCCGCTGATCGCCGACAACGTACGACTGATCCGCGAGGTGTCCGGCATGGACGAAGTGTCGTTCCACATGTCCGGCACCGAAGCAGTCATGCAGGCCGTGCGGCTCGCGCGCTTCAACACGCGGCGGCGCCGGCTCGTCATGTTCTGCGGCGCGTACCACGGCTGGTGGGACGGCGTGCAGGCCGGCGTCGGCCACGGGCGGCGCTACGACGACCTGCTGCTGTTGTCCGACATGAGCGAGCGCTCGCTCGACGTACTCAGGCATGGCAAGGACATCGCCTGCGTCCTGATCAACCCGCTGCAGGCGCTGCACCCCAACGCCGCGGCGAGCAGCGACGCGATGCTCGTGTCGGCCGGCCGGCGCGCGAACTTCGACCGCGAAGCCTACGCACGCTGGCTTGCGACGCTGCGCCGGGTGTGCGACGAGCGCGGCATCGCTCTGATTTTCGACGAGGTCTTCGTCGGCTTCCGGCTGGGGCTCGGCGGCGCGCAGGAGTATTTCGGCGTGCGCGCGGACCTCGTGACCTACGGCAAGACCGTCGGCGGCGGCCTGCCGATCGGGGTCGTGGCGGGCAAGGCGAACCTGATGAAGCGCTACCGCGAAGACCGGCCCGGGGACGTCTGCTTCGCCCGCGGCACGTTCAATTCGCACCCGTACGTCATGGCCGCGATGCACGGGTTCCTCGAACACGTGACGGCGCCCGGGTGGGCCGAGTCCGCGCGCGCCGAGCTCACGACGTGGGATGAGCGGGCCGCCGCCCTGAATGCCCGCCTCGAAGAGGCACGACTGCCGGTGCGCGTGCACAACCTGGCCTCGGTCTGGCTGCTCGCCTACACGCAGCCGGGGCGCTACCACTGGCTGCTGCAGTACTACCTGCGCGCCGAGGGCCTGTCACTGAGCTGGGTCGGTACTGGCCGGTTCATCTTCAGCCACGACTACACCGATCAGCAGTTCGCTGCCGTCGCCGGCGGCATCGCCAGGGCCGCGGAGCGCATGCGCGACGGCGGCTGGTGGACGATGCCGGAAGGCCTCACCGACGCCGGCATCCGGCGCCGGGTAGTCCGGGAGCTGCTCGCAGCCCGCTTCGGTCAGCGGGCGGCCGCTTCCAGCCCGGAGGCGTCCTGGTCGTCCGCATCATCGTGATGCACATGCTGCATCGGGTCGATCAGCTCGCCGCGCATCAGGTACAGCGGTGACTTGAGATAGGTGCGGAAGTCGTTGAACGGATCCGTCAGGATCTTCGTCGCCCACACGAGGCCCGTCTGCACGTCCCGGATGAAGAACAGGTGCACGGTGCGGACCGCGAGCGCCGCGACGGCCAGCCAGATCCACAGGTACGCCAGGTTGCGGAAGTAGTCGTCGGAATTCGTCGCGGGCTGCAACGTGCCGAACATCGTCGGGTTCAGGAGCAACAGCAGCGGCGACAGGGCCCAGATGCCCTGAAGGACGCGCTTGCGGTGCAGGTTATAGCCCACCTTGATCTCTTCCTTGTGGTCGTGCGTCGCGTGATTGACCGTGTCGTAGGTCCGCGGTTCGAAGAAAAAGTGGCCGGCCTGGCGGGCGCACATCGCCACGATCCAGCCCAGCATCGCGGCCAGCCCCGGGTTCACGAAGACCAGCGCATAACAGCCCATGAAGCAGGTCGCGCTCAACAGGTGCAGCGACTGGTTGACGCGGCTGTGATGGTAGTAACGGTGATCGTCCCAGCGCTGCAGCGCCAGCTCCTCGCGGAAACTGAGCCGGGCGTCGGTCGAATCGGGGGGTGTGACATCACTCATGTCTTGCCTCGGTAAGTGCCGTTGAACGTGAGCAGGGGCTGGCCCATGCGAAGAGTCGAACCGGTCGCCACCGTCTCGGCGAAACGCGTCTCGCCGGCGGCGAACAGGATGATCGTGGATCCGTGCTCGAAGTTGCCGAGCCGCTCGCCCCGGCTCACGCGCCGGTCGAGGGCGGTGACCTCCGGGCCTTCGTAGCGCAGCCCCAACGGTGCTTCGAGGCCCTCGATGCGCAGGCTGGCGACGAGGATCGCCGCAACCGGCACCATGACGAGCGGTTGCTCCGCGCGATCGGGCTCGAGGCGCAACACGGCCCGTTCGTTGCGGCAGAACAGGCGTTCGACCGTCTTCAGTGCCACCGGGTTGACGTTCCAGGTGTCGCCGGCTATGTGCCGAACGTCTCGCAGGCGCGCATCGCAGGGCGCGTGGAAGTGATGGTACATGCTGGACTTCAGCCGCAACGTCACGAAACGCGCGCCCTCGAGTTCCGCGGCCAGCGTCGCGTCGCCGAGCAGCTCCGGCAATGAATAGGGAAAGCCCTTCGCCTGGATCACCTGTTGCCGCCGCACGACGCCGAACTCGCCGACGACCGCGTCGCAGGGGCTCACGATGACGTCCGGATCCGCGGCGATCGGCCGCGCGCCCGGCGCGAGCCTGCGCACGAAGCAGTCGTGCACGCTGTCGAACGACGGCTTTTCCGCTTCGTACAGGCGCAGGTCATCGACGAAGAACTGCCATACCGCCATCGACAGCTTGCGGACGAGCGGCTGGCGGATGCGGCTGAAACGCCCCATGAACAGCGTCAGCCAGCGGCGCGGCAGCCGGTTCGTGAGCAGGAAGTTCAGGCGCTCCGCCGCGGTGCGTTGCGACAGCGGCGCCGGCTGCGGCGGAGCGGCGAGATCGACGCCGCCACGAATCGTGTCCATAACGCTACGCGGCAAGCCAGCGTGTCTCTTCGGCGGCGTCGACCGTGAGGCGGTTCGCCTGCCAGCGAAGGATCTGCAGACCGCCATCATGGGTCTCGGCCAGCGCGGATCCGTGCTCGACCCAGTCGCCGTCGTTCGCGTACAGGCAGCCGTCGATGCGCCGCAGGTTCGGCCGGTGGATGTGCCCGCAAACGATGCCGTCGAAGCCGCGCGATCGCGCGTAGTCGGCGGCGACGCGCTCGAAGCGGCGGATGTATTCCTGCGCGCCCTTCAGCCGTCGCTTGATGCCGGCACTGATCGACAGGTACTCGTGCCCGAGGAAACGGCGCCATCGGTTCAGCAGCACATCCGCCTCGGTGAGCACGTGGTACGCGGCGGCGCCGAACTTCTCGAGGTTCGTGCCCTGCCGGATCTGCCCGTCCAGGAGGTCGCCGTGGATGACCAGCAGGCGTTCGCCATTCGCGCGCTCGTGCACGGCTTCGATCTGCACCGGGATGCCGAGAATTTCCTGGCCGGCGATCGTCCGGAACTCGTGGTCGTGGTTGCCGGGGATGAACACGATGTTCGTTCCGGCGGCGGCGCGGCGGGCCAGTTCCGTGACCACGCGCAGGTGCAGGTCGGGGAAGCAGGGTTTCGACTTCATGCGCTGCAGGTCGACGATGTCGCCGACAAGATAGATGCGCTCGGCATCCACCGCGTCGATGAACTGCAGCAGTTCGTCGGCGCGGCTGGAAAGCGTGCCGAGGTGGACGTCCGAAAGCCAGAGGGTTCGGTAGTTTGGCGCCACTTTTTCAGCCCTTTTCAGCGAAGCAATCGCAAGCTGCCGAGAACGTTAGCGGCCGTTTCTTACAGCGGGCTTATCGTTTGATGAAGGGTCTGTGGCGTTCGTGTTAGGGGGAGGCTAACGACCGAGTTCGAACGAGATGCGCGTCGTGACGTCGTGCACGGCCACCGGCACGCCGCCTTCGTAGCGCGGCGCGTAGCGGAATTTGCGAACGGCATCGACGGCCGCCTTCCGCAGGGCCTGGCTGCTCTTCCCGCCGACGACCTGCACGTCGGCGACGCGCCCCTCGTCGGTCACCGTGAATGCGAGGTCGACGTGGCCCTGCGAGCGGCTCCGCAGCGCCGACGCCGGGTACACCGGCGCCACGCGGAAGATGGGCTGGTAATCCTGGTCCGGGTCGAGCATATTGCCGGCGCCGATGGCGCGGCAGTGACGCGTCGCCGCCGCATCGTCGTTCAAGTTCTCGTAATTTGCGACGAGCAGCGAGTGGATCAGGAGCTGGTACTTCCGGTCCTCGTCGGAAGTGCCGGAAAAGCCGGCGAGCGCCGACTCGAGGTGTGCGGCCGACCGGCGGAAGTGCTGGCCGGAAAACTCGATGCGGCCGAGATAGAAGCGTGCGAGACCGGTCGTCGCGTCCTCGTCGCCAACGGTCGCCGCGAATATTTCCTCCGCGTCCTCGAGGTAGCGCTCGCCGCGCGATGAACGCGAGTAGGTGTAGATCCCGATACCGGCTCGCAGCAGCAGCTCTGCGTGCGCAACGGAGTCGGCGCCGTTGTGGTCCTCCGATATCCTGGCCGCGCGGCGATACTGCGCGATCTGCGGTCCCGGGCTGCCGGGTTCGCCCAGAAGGTCCGCATAGTCGGCCAGCAGCGGAATCAGCGACGGCGACTCCGGTCCCGCAACCTGCTCGACCGCCGCGATCTCCGATGCGAGGCGTTCGCGCGCATCGGCGGCGCTCTCCTGCGGCGACGCCGTCGACGGCACCACCAGGCAGGCGGCGCCGGCGAGGAGCGCCGCGAGCACGGTCGGCGTCCTCGCCGCCCTTTCCGGTCCCAGCCACATCCTGAGAATAATAGCCCACATTCAGCACAAACGCCGCCAACCGCAGGACCGGACGGCAATCCGCGGAACTCACGGAGTTTTGCCGGCCGCTCGGCGCGGCTCGCGCGGGTAGCGTCGGCGGAATGATGACGAAGCCGTCACGCAGCGCGGCGCCGTTGCCCGCGCCGATGGTGCGTCCGGGGGCGCCGTCGGCCTTGTTCCGCGGCGCGGCCGTGCGCGATCGGCGGCGTCGCCTGCAGGGCTGCGTGTCGGTCGTGCAGCCGCCGTCGCTGACCGCCACCAGCGCCGCGCTCCTCTCGCTGCTCGGGCTGGCCTTGATCTTCCTCGCGCACACCGGTTTCCCGCGGACGGAGATCGTGCCGGGGTTCGTGGGCGCCACCCACGACCTGGTCCTGCTGCGCGCGCCGCGCCCCGGCCGCCTCCGGGTCCGCAACGTGCGCCTCGGCGACCGCGTCGAGGCCGGCGACGACCTGTTCGCGGTCGCGACCGGCGTGGCGCCGCCCGGGGCCGGGGCGACCGACCGGTTGCGGGTCATCGACCGTCGGCGGGAGGCCGTCGGCCAGCAACGGCACGAGCTGGAGGAAGAATTCGCGTTGCGCGACCGGCTGTTCGAACTGGAGCTCGAACGCGCGCTCGCCGATCACCACGGACTCTCCGAGCGACGACGCTTGCAGGCCGACCTGCTGGCGTCGGCCGTCGGCGAGCAGGCCCGGCTTGCGGCGCTCGCCGCCGACGGGTTCGTCGCGAGTATCGAGCTCGCCCGCCAGTCGGAGGCGGTGCTCGCGGCGCGTTCTGCGCTGCTCGAGCTCGATACGCGTCTCGACGCTGCGCGGGCGGCCTCGCAACGCGCGCGGCTCGAACGACAGATGCTCGCGGCGGAGCGGCGCCGGCTGCTGGCCGGCCTGGACGACGAACACGAGGCATTGCGGCTGGCGCGCCTCGACGTCGAGAGCGCGCACCGCTACACGGTCCGGGCACCCGTCGCCGGCACCGTGGTCGCCGTCCAGGGCGACGCGGGCCAGGAGGTCGGCGGCGCCGCACCGCTGGTCACGATCCTGCCGGACGGCGCCCGGCTCGTCGCGGTCCTGCTGGTGCCGCCGCACGCGGTGGGCTTCCTCACGCCCGGCGACAGCGTGCGCCTGGACATTGCGGCATTTCCGCGCCAGACGTTCGGCCCGGTCACCGGCCACCTCGTCGACATCTCACGCTCGGCGTACGGCCCGGCCGAGCTGCGATCGCCGGCACCGTTCGCCGGTGCCGTGTACAAGGCGACCGTGGCCCTCGACCGGGCGGCCATCACAGCGGGTAGCGAGGAGCTGGCGCTGCAGCCGGACATGACGCTGTCGGCCGTCGTGACGACGGATCACCGCACGCTGCTCCAGTGGCTGCTGGCGCCGCTGCGCGAACTCTCGGGCTGAGCGCGTGAAGGCCAAGCCGGCACCGGTGGCACGGGACCGGCTGCCGCTGCGCTTCGGCTTCGCGCGGCGCCTGCCGATGTTGCACCAGGTCCGCCGGGCCGAATGCGCCATCGCCTGCCTCGCGATGATCGCGTCGTATCACGGCGAACGCATCGGCATCGCGGAATTGCGCCGCCACTTGCGTGTGTCGGCGCGCGGCAGCAGCCTCGCGACGCTACTGCGCACGGCCACCCGCTGCGGCTTCGCGCCGCGGCCGTTGCGGGCCGAACTCGCCGAACTTCGGCGGGTGCGCACGCCGGCCATCCTGCACTGGCGCTTCGACCACTTCGTCGTGCTGCGCAGGGCGGGACGCCGCGTGCTCCATGTGCACGACCCCGCCGTCGGCGTGCGCCGGCTGTCGTGGCAACAAGCATCGCAGTCGTTCACGGGTGTGGCGATCGAGATGCTGCCGGCCGGGGGCCGGGCCTTCGGCAAGCCCGGCCCGCGCCTTCGCCTCGCCGATTTCTGGTCGAGATCGACCGGCCTCGCTCGAGCCTTGCTGCACATGCTGGGGCTCTCCGTGCTGCTGCAGGCGCTTGCGCTGCTGGCGCCGCTCGTCAACCAGGTCGTCGTCGACGAGGCCATCGCGAGAGCGGATCTCGGCCTGTTGAACGGCATACTGCTGGGATTCGCATTGCTGTTCCTGTCGCAGGCCGTCGTCGAAGCACTGCGCTCTGCCGCCGGGTTGCACCTGGGCCAGGTACTGGGTCTTCAGCTGCGCTCGAACGTGCTGCGGCACCTGTTCCGGCTGCCCGTCGCGTATTTCGAAGAACGGCACGTCGGCGATCTCGTGTCGCGCTTCGCATCGCTCGCACCGCTGCAGCAGCTCATCTCGTCGGCCGTCATCACCGTGGTTCTCGACGGCGTGCTGTGCCTCGCGACGCTGGCCGTCATGTTCGCGTACTCGCCGCTCATGGCCACGCTCGTCCTTGGCGCGACCGGCGCCGGTTTCGCCGCCCGCGTCGCGGCCTTCCCCTGGGTCCGGCGGCAGACGCAGGAACGAATTTCCCGTGACGCCGACCTGCAGACCGTCTTCCTCGAAACCCTGCGGGCGATACGGCCACTGAAACTGTTCGGCCGCGAGGCCGAACGCCATGCGCGCTGGCAGAACGCATTCGTGGATGCCGCGAACGCCGGCATCCGGCTGCAGCGCACCGCGATCGCCGCCGCCGCGGGACGGCGCCTGCTGGACGGCGCGCTGGACGCCGCCGTTTACTACGCCGGCGCACACGCCGTGGTGGACGGGCGGCTGACGCTCGGCATGTTCTTCGCGTTCCAGGCCTGGCGCGGACAGTTCGGGCGCGCCGCCCGCGGCCTCGTGGAGCAATGCTTCGCGTACCGCACCGTCGGCATCCACCGCGAACGGCTCGAAGACGTCGTGCATGCCTGGCCGGAGACGAGCGGCAGCACCGTGCCCGCCACGGGCCGGCTGCGCGGTGATGTGCACATCGAGGGGCTGTCGTTTCGTTTCGGCGATGGCGAGCCCTGGATCTTGCGCGACGCGTGCGCCGCGATCCGCGCCGGCGAGCGCGTCGGCGTGGTCGGCCCGTCAGGCGGCGGCAAGTCAACGCTGCTCAAGCTGCTGCTGGGCCTTTACGCGCCGTACGCCGGCGTCGTTCGCTACGATGATGCGCCGCTGCCGACGCTGGACCTGTCCTGGTTTCGCCGACGGGTCGGTACCGTCATGCAGGACGACCGCCTGCTGTCGGGCTCGCTCGCCGACAACATCGCATTCTTCGACGAAGAACCCGACCCCGGGCGCATCGCGCGTGCCGCTCGCCTCGCCTGCCTGCACGATGACATCATCGACATGCCGATGGGCTATGACACCCTGGTCGGCGACATGGGCTCGACGCTGTCCGGCGGGCAGCGCCAGCGGCTGTTGCTGGCCCGAGCGCTCTACACGAACCCGGACGTCCTGTTTCTCGACGAGGGCACCGCGAACCTGGACGTCGCCACCGAGCGCCAACTGCTCGATGCCCTGCGCTCGGTACGTTGCACGCAGATCATCGTGGCGCACCGCCCGGCGGCAGTCGCGAGCTGCGACAGGATCCTCAGGCTCGCGAACGGACGGCTGGTCGAGGCGCTCTAGCGCACGCGGTTGCCGAACGCGTCCCAGACCTCGACGTCGCCGAAGCCGAGCTCCCGCACCGCGTCCTCGATGGACGCGAGGTCGCCGACCACGACCCACGACAGGTCATCCGGGCGGAACGTGCTCCGGGTGAGTTCCTCGGCCGCCTCGCGCGTGACGGCGGCGTAGCGTTCGGCGCGGCCGCCCGCATAGTCGAACGGCAGCCCGTAACTGTCCGACGCGACTATGCTGCCGAGAAAGCCCCGGTTCGTCGTGAACTGGCCGGGCAGCGAGCGGATCCGGTTCGTCTTCGCCCGCGACACCTCGTCGTCCGTCGGCGGCCGCGTCGACGCGAATTCCACGAACTCGCGGCGGATCTCGAGCATCGCATCGGCAGTCCGGTCGGACTGGACCTGTCCCTGCAGGCTCAGCAGCTGGTCGCCGCTGCGGTTCGACGCAACACCGGAGCCGTAGCCGTAGGACCAGGCCTTGTCCTCGCGGAGATTCATGTTGAGGCGCGACTCGAAGCTGCCGCCGAAGATCCAGTTGACGATGGCGAGCGCCGCAGCATCGTCCGCATTCCACGGCGCGATCGCATGACCGGCGATGATCGTGCTCGACGCGGCGCCGGGCTGGTCGACGAGGATGACTCTCGGCTGGGCCTCGGGTGCGGCGCCGATCGGGCGCGCCGACGGCGACCCGGACGCGCGCCACTTGCCAAACGTGCGCTCGACCGACTTGCGCGCCTCGTCCAGCGTGATGTCGCCGATCATGTAGATCGTCAGGTTGTCGGGCGTCACCTGCCCGGCATGAAACTCGATCAGCCGTTGCCGCTCGATCTGGTCGAGGCTCGCCGGCGTCCAGACGGAGTCCATCGGCGAATCCTCGCCGTACACGACGCGCGTGAACAGGCTGCTCGCCACGTTTGACGGCGCCCGCTGCAGGGTCGCCAGCCACCCGCCGATCTGCTGTTGCAGTTTCGCGAGCTCGTCGTCCGGAAACGTGGGGTAGCGCAGCGTTTCGAGTGCGATTTCCAGTGACTCGTCCAGGTTCGAGCGCAGGATTCGGAAACCGTAGCTGCTGTCCTCGAGCGCGGCGCCGAGCCGGCCGCTCATCGCGATCCGGTCGCGGGCCGCGGCGAGTTCGTTCGCGTCGTAGCGCCGGGTGCCCTTGTCGGCGAGCATGAAGACGAAGTCCGCCAGTGCATGCGCGTCGGGGGGCGCGGCAGTCTCCCCGGAGCCCACCCGGATCACGACGTCGACAATCGGGATGCTGCCACGCTCGGCCACGACGAGTCGCAACCCGTTGCCGAGCGTAGTCGACTGCGTGTCCGGGAAGCGGATATCTTCCGCACCGATCGTCACTTCCGGTATCCGGGAGCGATCGACGTCCTGCGCTGCGGCACTGTACTCGGGGAACGGAAACACTGTCAGCTGGTAGTAGTGCCGGCCGAGCCAGCGCGCGGCGGCATCGCGCACGTCACCCGGCGTTGCGTCGTTCAGCCACCCAAGGTCGCGATTGATGACGAGCGGGTCGTCGGAGTACAGGTAGCCCTCGGCCAGCAATGCACCGATCGACGACGACTGCTCGAGGCCGCCGAGGATCGCCATGTTCACCGCCAGCTTCGCGTTCTCGAGCAGCTGTTCGTCGGGCCCTTCACTTGCATACTGTGCAAGCACGCGATCGACGTGCGGCAGCACTTCTTCCGGCTCGACGCCCGGTTTCAGGTCGATGTACAGGCGGTACTCGCCGCTCAGCACCTTGGCCGTCGGCGACGCGCCGACCGCGGTCGCGAGCTGCAGGTCGTCGACGAGCAGCTTGCGCAACGGCGCATTCTTGTTCGCGACCAGTGTCTGGTTCACGAGGAACATCAGCGTGGCATCGCGGTCGTTCGTGCCGGGCGTCGCCCAGACGCGGGCGATGCGCGTCTGCCCCACCTTGTCCCAGGTTTCCTCGATGCGGTTGTCGGGCAGCTCCGGAATCCATTGCTTCGGGTGCGACAGCGCCTCGCCGACCGGCGCCGACCCGAAGTAGCGGGCGACCTTCTCCTTCGCTTCGTCGAGCCCGACGTCGCCGGCCAGCACGAGGACGACGTTTGACGCCCCGTAGTAGGTCCGGAACCATTCCTTGACGTCATCCAGCGATGCGGCATTGAGATCGTCCATGGAGCCGATCACGGAATGCCGGTATGGATGGTCCACCGGGTAGATGCCCTCGCGGATCATGTCCCACATCTTCGCGTAGGGCTGGGTCTCGCCCTGCCGCTTCTCGTTCTGTACCACGCCGCGCTGCTCGTCGAGCACGTCCTGCGTGATCGCGCCGAGCAGGTAGCTCATGCGATCGCTTTCCATCCACAGCGCCATGTCGAGAGCGCCGGTCGGGACGGTCGAGTAATAGTTCGTACGGTCCTCGGCCGTCGTGCCGTTCATGCCCGTCGCGCCGGCATCGGTGAACGGCGAGAAGTACTCGCCCTCGCGGTTCTCGGTGCCCTGGAACATCAGGTGCTCGAACAAGTGCGCGAATCCGGTCTTGCCCTCGGGCTCGTCTTTCGAGCCCACGGCATACCACATGCCGACGAACACGGTCGGCACCGAACGGTCGGTATGCACGATCGTCGTCAGGCCGTTGTCGAGTCGGAAGACGTCGTAGTCGATGTCGACGCGGGTCGGCACGTCGTCGGCCGCAAACACGGGCATGGCCAGTATGAGCAGCAACGAGGCAGGAATTCGGCGCAATCGGTTCATGGGGTCTCCGCTGTGGCGTCGGGAAATGTGCGACAATGCGATGCCGCGCAATCTTCATGCAGACCATCGTAGCCCGCGGTGGTTCACGAAACCAAACGGTGACCGTGCATGCCAGAATCCGCCGTTATGACCGTCGGGACGCCCGTGAGCGATGCGGCGGTCCGTCATGCCGACGTGCAGCGACTGCGCCGCGCCTTCGACGGCGGCCGGACCCAGAGCCTCGCCTGGCGCGCCGCGCAGCTTCGCGCGCTCGAGACCATGGTGACGGATCGCGAAAGAGAGATCATCGCCGCGCTGCGCGCGGACCTCGGCAAGCCCGGGCAGGAATCGTGGATGACCGAGATATCGACGGTGGCGGGCGATGCTGCCTACTGCCGCCGGCGGCTGCGGCGCTGGAGCCGCACCCGGCGTGTGCGCACGCCGCTGGTCGTGCAGCCGGCCCGGAGCTGGATACAGCCGGAGCCGCTCGGCGTCGTGCTCATCATCGGCGCCTGGAATTACCCCCTTCAGCTCACGCTCGCGGGCCTGGCCGCCGCCATTGCCGCCGGCAATTGCGTGGTCATCAAGCCGTCGGAACTCGCGCCACGCACCTCGGCGCTGATCGCGAAACTGCTGCCGGAGTACCTCGACGACGATTGCTTCCTCGTGGTCGAAGGCGGCGTGCCCGAAACGACCGGGCTGCTGGAGCAGGCCTTCGATCACATCCTGTACACCGGCAACGGCCACGTCGGCCGCATCGTGATGGAGGCGGCTGCGCGCCACCTCACGCCGGTCACCCTGGAGCTCGGCGGCAAGAGCCCGTGCGTGGTGCTGCCGGACGCGAATCTCGACATCGCCGCGCGGCGCATCGCGTGGGGCAAGTTCACGAATGCCGGGCAGACCTGCATCGCGCCGGACTACATCCTCACCGACGCCGAGACCGAGGCGCGCCTGCTCCCGAAGCTCACCGAGACGATCGCGGCCATGTACGGCAGCGACCCGTCCACGTCTGACTCCTACGGCCGCATCGTCAACGGGCGCCACTTCGAACGCCTGTCGAAACTGCTCGGGTCGGGCACGCTGGCCGTCGGCGGACAGTCGAACGCGGCCGAGCTCTACATGGCGCCAACCGTGCTCACGAACGTCGCACCGGACAGCGCGGTGATGCAGGAGGAAATCTTCGGCCCGATACTCCCGATCCTGCGCGTCGACGACGAACGGAAGGCGATCGACTTCATCCGCGGGCGCGACAAGCCGCTCGCCGCCTACCTGTTCACGGACAGCGCGGGGGCTCAGCAGCACTTCCTCGACGACGTCAGCGCGGGCAGCGTGTGCATCAACGACACGATGATGTTCATGGCCGTGCCCGAACTGCCGTTCGGGGGCGTTGGCGCCAGCGGCATGGGTGCGTATTCCGGCGAGCGAGGCTTTCGCACGTTCAGCCATGACAAGGCCGTTTTGAAGCGCGCGTGGTGGCCGGACATCATGCTGCGCTACGCGCCGTACAGCGATGGCAAGTGGCGCTGGCTCCGCCGGCTCCGCTAGGGATTCGTTTCGGGAGCGCTCCCGGCCCGCGACCGGTCCTGGCGCAGCGCAGGCAGCGCGCCGGCCAGCATGCTGGCGATGAGCACCGCGATCCCGGCATTGATCATCAGCCCGTAGTCGTTGCCGTCCCCCAGCAGCCGACCCGCGACCATCGGGCCGCTCGCCAGGCCCATCTTCGACGCGAAGCCGGCGAGCGCCGCAGTCTGGCCGGTCTCGTCAAAGGCCGCGCCGAGTCCCAACAGGTAGGGGATCACGAACGCCCACGTGATCCCCATTGCGCAGTTCGCGACGAGGAACAGCGTCGCACTCGCGCTGAAGTGCAGCGCGTAGAACCCGGCGATCGTCACGACCAGAGCGACGGCCACCGGCAGGGTGCGGCCGAAGCGCAGTCCGAGCAGCACGACCAGCATTGCACCGACGATGCCGATCCAACCGGACAGGGCCAGCGTCCACGTGATGAAGTCGAGTTCGAGGCCCGCGGCTCGCGCGAGACCGATGATGAACGCGAACAGGCCCATGTTCGCCGCCTGGAACAGGAAGATCGCGGCCAGCGTCAGCGCGAGCGGCACACGCGCCACGCGAGACCCGGCATCTTTCGCGACGCGCTGTTTCGTCGGTACCGGGTAGTCCGCAAGCCACGGCACCATCGCCAGCGTCGCGGTGCTGAATGCGATCAACGCGAGGAACAGCGCGTCGACGCCGAACACCGGCACGAGCCGTGGCAGGTACAGGTTGCCGAGGCCGCCCAGGCCGAACTGCACCACGAGCAACACCCCGAACGTCCGGTCCGCGTTGCCGGCGCGCGCGATCACGGCAAACGCGATGCCGACCAGCGCGCCGCCGACGAGGCCGTGCACGAAACGTGCGGCGATCAGCACGGGCGCGCTGGCCACGAGCATCGACAGCAGGTCCATGCCGATCAGCGTCAGCAGCAGCGCGTAGGCGACGGGCCGCCACGGCAGCCGCGCGACGAGGAAAACGATCGCAAGCGCGCCGACCGCCGCGCCGTAAACGTTTGCGCTACCCACGTAGCCCGCCTGCCGGGCCGTGAAGCCCAGCCCCCCGATCAGCCCGTCCACGATCGCCGGCATGATGTTGACGTAGAACAGGCCGGCCGTCGCGAGAAACGCGAGGAACACGCGCGCGGTCGTCCCGTCGCTGCGGACGGCGGGCAGGGTGCGCCGCGGGGCCGTCGATTCGTCGTTGGTGGTCATTCGCACAGGCTCCGGATGCGGTGCGCGACGAGCGCGGCATCGCGCCAGCGATGCTCGTGCCCGTCGGAAACGTGGTAGTAGATCACGCCGTTTGGAAACAGGACGACGGCAATGCCACCGTAGCCCGACATGAACGGCACGTGGACCGGCGCGTCGCAGCCGACCGTCGGCCCGGCGTCCCAGGCCCAGAAGCCATTGTTGTAGTGGAGCGCGGCGCCCGCCGGCAAGCCGCGATCGTCCGCATCGCGTTGCAGCGCGGCATCGAGCAGTCTGCGATCGAGACCGACGGGCGGGTTCGCCGCGTCGCCGAGCCAGGCGCCGATGCGGACGATATCGTCCGCGGAGAGAAACAGTCCCCAGCCCGTGAATGGCTGCGCGACCGGGTCGCGCGTGGCGAGCGGCCGCGACAGCGCGCCGGACACGGCCAGCGGCCGCCAGAATGGCGCCGCGACCAGTTCGTGATAGATCCCGCGGTTGCCGGGCGCCGCCCGGTCCAGCAGCGCCTGCATGGCCGTACCCGCCAGGTACGTGTCCGACGAGTGGTAGACGAAGCGCTGCCCCGGTGCCTCGCGCCGCGGGAAATGGCTGCACGCGAAACGCACGCGCTCGCGGTGGCCCTTCGCGTACAGGAAGCGGACATGCGCCGCCGAGGCCTCGTCGACGTTCTCGTCCGCGGAATCGAAGTGCCCGGTCGCCATGTCGAGCGCGTGCCCGATCGTCACGCCCTCCCAGCCGCGCCGGCAGGCGTCGACGAGGCCGGCAATGCTCTCTGTCGACGCACCCGGGACGATCGCCGCCAGGCGCATCAGCGCGAGGCCACCGAAGAGCGACTTCGCGAGCGAGTAGGACGGCAGCAGCATGTCGTCGCAGAACGCGTAGTTCCCCTCGCGAGCAGGGCAGTTGCTGCGGTAGTGGGTGCCGCCAACGACGTAGCCGAAGACCGTGAGGTCGTCCGGCGCGACGGCCGTCAGTACCGCGTCGGCGACGGCCGGGTAGTCGCGCGGCAGCGCGCTCACGTCACGCACCGGTAGTCGACGGTCTCGGTTCTCACGGAAGCGCGCGGCGGCATCGTCCGCGCTTGCCGTCGCGCCCCCGGCCCGTGTGGCGTCCAGCGACCCGCGCATGTCGAAGCGGAAGTACGCGCAGGTCTCGGCCGTGATCGAATAGGACACGCGGGTCCGCCGGCCGTCCTGCTCGTCCCAGCGCAGCACGCCGTTGTGCGTGCAGTTCGCGCCTTTCTCGATCAGCGCGAACGGCAGCTCGATCGTCGCGACACCCGGTTCGCCGTCGCCGGCCCTGGCCGAGCCCGGCTGGAACGCAATGTCCCAGCCCGGGTGCGAGGTCGCGATGGCGCCCTGGTCGAGCGGCACGACCCGGTCATCCACGATCGTCCATTCGACGGCCGCCGCCGGGAATTCGCGGATACGCAGCGCCGGACTCGACGCGTAGTCGTACGGATCGAGATGCACGTCGAATTCATCGGCACGGTCCGCGCGCCATTGCAATGCGCCGCCCGCGCCGTTGCCCGCCACCGCCACGCTTGCCGGCGTGGCGGCCAGCAGGACCAGCCACGCGAGCGCGTCAGAGCGCAATGCCCGCGTCTTCCAGGCGCCGCTTCAGGGGCTCGAGGTGTTTTTCATAGCGCTTCCAGCGCGCGAGCGCGTCGCGGAAAATTGGCTGCCGGACCTGCGCCGCACTCGCGGTCGCGACCGGCGCACGGTTGCGCTCGAACGCGAGGCAGGCATCCTCCCAGGCCAGGCCGCAGGCGGCGATGATGCGCCGCGACTCGCGCTCCTGGTGGTCGACGAGGACCTCGTAGTCGACGTCGACGATCGCATCCGGGTACAGCGCGCGCCAGTGCTCCATCAACCGGTGGTAGGCGATGTAGTACTCGGCGAGGTCGCAGAGATCGTAGGAGAACGGGTAGCCCATGCGGAACAGCGTGCGGTACATGGCGAGGCAGCTGTCCAGCGGATGCCGCCGGAGATGCACGATGCGGGCGTCGGGTAGCGCTCGCCGGATGAGGCCCGTGTACAGGAAGTTCGACGGCGTCTTGTCGACGAAGTACGCGCTCTCGCGCCCGTAGGCCGCGACGCTGTCCAGGTACGCGGTGCCCAGCTCGGTGGGATCGATGTCCAGCGACGCATCGAGCAGCTGCGACTTGCCGGCAGTGTCCGCGAGGCGCGTGAGCACGAGCGCGAAGTCGTTGATCTCGCCCATACTCTCGACCGCGCTATGGCTGCTGATGATGCGATCGACCAGTGTCGTGCCGCTGCGCGGCAAACCCATCACGAAGATCGGCCCGGCGCCGGCCCTGCCCGGAGGACCTGCTGCGTACGCCGTATCGAACACCGTCCGGATGCGTTCCAGCATCGCGACATCGTTGTTCACGTCGTACGCCATACGCCGGCGGCGCGCGGTCGCGCCGCGCTCGAGGTAGGCGAACGCGGCGTCGTAGTCGCCGAGGTCCTCGTGCTCCTTCGCCAGGGCGTAGCACAGTGGCACTTCGCCCGTATCACCCGGCCGCAGGTGTGCCAGGCGCGCATCGAGATCGGCGATGTGATTGCGCTCCGGCGTCTGCCGTCGAAGGTTCGACCGGTTCTGCCACGCATCGTAATCATCGGGGTTCGCCTCGATGACCCGGCTGAACGCCTGCTCGGCGACGTCGATCTCGCCGATTGCAACGAGGGACGCGGCCAGGTTGTAGCGCACCTGCGGGCTGTCGGGGTCGAGCTCCGCTGCGCGCTGGTAGCAGCGGTGGGCGCGCTCGTGCCGGCCGACCTGCCCGAACAGCTCGGCCACGTGCTGCAGCAGCACGGGATCGTTCGCGGCATCCGCCTCGAGGTCCACGAGCTGCTCCAGCGCGCAGTCGTGCCGCCCGCAGAAGATGCTCGCTTCCGCGAACTGCAACTGCGCGCCGCGGTGCGCGGCGTCCACGTCCAGCGCGGCGGCAGTCAGGTCCAGCATCTCGGCGAACCGGCCCTGCTGCTGCCGGGCCCGGCCGAGCAGGAGCATCGGCTCCGCCGCCCCCGGACGCTGCCGCATGAGCGCTTCGCAGGCGGCAGCCGCTTCCTCGGCGCGCCGCTGCCGGAGAAGCATCCGGACATTGCGAACGCCGACGTCGTAGGGAATGTCAGCGTGTGTTTGCGTCACGTCAGAATCGATAGTTCAGGGACAGGCCGAAGGTTCTCGGCAGCGACAGGAACTGCTTGTTGCCGTTGCCATAATACCCGCTCGCCGGGTCCGTACCCATGTACGCCTCCGTGAACAGGCCCGTCACGCCCTCCTCGTTCGTGAGGTTGCGCACGAACAGCGTCGCATCCCACGCATCGAAAGCCAGCGTGGTCGACAGGTCGAGCAGCGTGAACGCGTCGAGTTCGACGTTGAAGGTCGGCGAGTCGTTGATCGCGTTGCGCGTCTCGGACTGGTAGTAGCCGTTCACGCGCGTGATCCATTGCTTGCCACCGGACAGGTCCTTCGTAAAGATGCCCGTCGCCGTGAGTGAATGTTCCGGCGTGCCCGGCAGCTGCGCGCCGGCAAGGGCCCGCGGCGTCACGGCATTGTCCGGGGCGTACACCGGCTCGTCGAGCTTCGCGTCGACGTAGGCGTATCCGACCCGGTACTCGAAGCTCTCATTGACGTAACCGTCGATCTCGAACTCCAGTCCCTGCGTTGACGCTGACTCACCGTTGATCGCCGAGTAGAAGCCCCAGTTCGTCGTCGCGGTGTTGACCTGCGGGTCCTTCCAATCCACGTAGAACGCCGCCGCGGAAAGCCGCACTTTCTCGAACGTGCTCTTGATACCGACTTCGTAGTTGATGACGGAGTCAGAGCCGTAGCGAAGCCAGCCCGGGTCTTCCGCAAACGAGCCCGTGGTCGGGACCGCGTTCGTCCCGCCGCGGCGGTAACCTTCCGACACCGTGCCATATATCGTCGACGAGTCGCTGATATCCAGCGATGCGTTCAGCTTGAACAGCACATCGTCGTCGCTGACCTCGAACTGGCTCGTCTCGGGCGGGAACAGGCCGGTGTAGAGTGGCAGCGCCACGTAGGTCGTGTTCTCGAAGTCGCTGTCGAACCAGCGCAGTCCTACCGTGGTCTGGAATGTATCGGTGAAGTGATAGCTGACCTCGCCAAAGACCGACATGTCCGTATAGCTCTCATCGCGATCGTAGTCGAAATCGAGATCGCCGCTGACAGCATCTGCGAACGGCGGAAGGAAGGCGTCCCACCACTGCTTGAAGCCGCGCAGGTAGCTTTGCTGCGTTGAACCGAGGTCCTGGTCCATGTAGAAGCCGCCGACGACCCAGTCGACGTTCGTGTCCGAGTTCGAAACGAGGCGCAGCTCCTGCACGACGGCCGAGTCCGAATAGGTACGCACCGCCGAGGCCATCGGGCGCGGGTAGTTGTAGTAGAACGCGAGGAAGCCGGCCTGCGCGTAGAAGCCCGTGTTCTCGCTGACGCTGTCGCCCTCGTGGTCGTACGTCGACGTGCTGGACGTCAGCGTGGCGAAGCCGAGGTCGAACTCCATCTCGAGCGACGCGAGCTCGACGTCCCGCGACGACGGCTCCAGCTGGATCGAGCCGTTCTCGTAGTCGCCGTAGGTGTTGCCGAAGCCGTCCTGTCCCACCGTCTCCTGGCGGCGGCCGCCGATGTCATCGCTCTGCGCCTGGACGGCCGCCAGGATGCGCACGCGGTCGCTCGGCTCGTACAGGAAGCTCAGGCGACCGTAGTTGATCTCGACCGTGTCGGCGTCCTCGACGACGCGGTAGCTCGCCTCCGGGTCCAGCACGCCGTTCGGCGCGACCGGGATCCCGTTCGCGTCGAGCTCGTAGACGTTCACGTAGTCCGTGATGCCCGGGTAGTCGAGGCGGCCGGCGTTCAGCCGGAACGCGGCGACGTCGCTGACCCCGAAGTTCGCGGTCACGTCCGCGCTCCAGCCGACGCTCTCGGAGCCCTCGACCTGGCTGCCGACGACGTTCACCTGGCCGCCGAATACGCCCGGCTCGGGGTCACGCAGGATGTATTTCACCGTGCCGCCGAGGGAGCCCGAGCCGTACAGCGTGCCCTGCGGTCCGCGCAGGACCTCGACGCGCTCGACGTCGCGGATCACGAAGTTCGCGTACAGCGGCGTGTCGTTGACGTAAGTCGACACGGGCGGCGTCGTCGACAGCTGGTAGTCGCCGAAGGCCGCGCCGTCGACGTTCACGCCGCGGATCATGATGCCGTTGATGACGCCCGAGTTCCGGTAGCCGCGGTCGACGACGGCGACGCCCGGCACAGCCCGCATCAGGTCGGCCTGGTCGGAGATGAGCGCGGCCTCGAGGTCCTCGCCGCTGATCGCGGAGATGTTGTACGGCACGTCCTGGATGGACGTCGCGCGACGCGTGGCCGTCACCGTGATCTCTTCGAACCCGTCGGCATCCTGTGCGAGGACGCCCGGACTCGTGCCGGCGATGATGGCGCCCATCGCCACGGCGAGCGGCGTCTTGCGGAAGTTGGTGTCAATGCTCATGTTGTCATCTCCAGTCGGGAGTCGGTTACCGCCGCAGCGTGCGCTTCGGCATCGCCAGTGGGCCCAGCGAGTCCAAGTACTCGCTGGTCGTGCCGCTGGCGTAGTGGGACAGGTCGATATCGCTGTCCCGGTAGGATTTCAGGACCTGGCCGAGACCGTTCCAGCCGTCCGCGCGCGCGGAGCGAACGGTGGACAGATCAAGGCGCAGGGGAAAGATGTCGCGGCCTTCTCCGGCGGCGTACAGCACTTCGCCACCCGGTCCCGCAACGAGCGAACGGCCGACACCCACCGGCGGGCCGAGGTTCACGTCGAAGACGATGCACTGGAACATCGCGGCACTCGCGCGAATCATGCAGTGCTCCACCTCGCGATCGATCGTGCTCGTGAGACTCGGGTGCAGAATGATCTCCGCGCCCAGGCTGACCAGGCCGCGCAGCGTCTCCGGGAACCAGATGTCGTAGCAATTGGAGATGCCGAAGCGGCCGACACCCGGCACGTCGAAAACGACCCGTTCCCGACCGGGCGTGGTGTCGGACTCGTAGGGGCGCCACGGAAACATCTTGCGGTAGCGCGTCACGACAGCACCGTCGGGGTCGATGACCGGCACCGTGTTGTAGACCTTGCCGTCGGCAGCTTCGAACAGCGATCCCGGCACCAGCCAGATGCCGTGCTCCTTCGCGATGGCGCACAACGCCGCTTCGCGCGGCCCCGGCATCGGTTCCGCGGCCTTCGGGTTCGTTCCGCAGACGTTCAGCTCGCTGAGCACCAGCATGTCGATCCACGGAAATCGATTCACGACCGCTTCGATCTCCGCGGTTACGCGGTACAGGTTGTCACCGTTCGGCCCGTCGAGTTGCAGGCCGGCGATCGCAATCTTGCTCATGTTCTCCCCTTGTCCGGGGAAAACTACTGAAGCCCCCGTGCGGGGCATAGGTCCAGTTCGGGACTACCGAGCGGTCCAGCGCTCAGTCGGAAATCGCGGCGAACTCGATGCGCGCGGAGTCGACGATCTGCCGATCCTGGTTGAAGTACTTGATGCGCTCGTCATCGAAGACGATGTAGTAGGCGGACTCGGCGGCGTAATTCCAGCGTTTCCAGCGGCGGAAGAACCGGTCGCCCTCGACGCGCCACGTGCCCTCGTCATGGTCCTCGGCATCCGTGTCCATCGACCCGCTCATCCGGCCGTCCGGGTGCAGCCGTATCGTGCAAAGCGTGCCGTACACTTCTTCGTAGTAGATCGTCGCGCCAGCCATCGCACGGGCCAGCGCCTCGCCCCGCGCCCAGGTGCCGACCGCGTTGTCGAGGTGCTCGACCTGGCCGCGCACGAGGTGCCGGATCAGGTCGACCAGCCGCTTCACGCCGGGAACGATGCGCTGCTGCGGCAGGCTCGTGACGCCCATCCGGAAGCAGTTCTCGGCCCTCCGCGGGTCCATGTAGTAGCGTTCGACCGGTTCCAGCAGCACGCCGTGCTGCGCGGCCTCCCCGACGAAATAGCCGACATTGAACTGCGGCGGCGCCTTGACCCAGTACGTGGTCCCGCCGACCTCGGGCGAGATGCGCAGCGGCACGCCGCGCATGTTCGACAGCGCGTCGCGCAACTCGATGCGGCGCGCGCGCAGTGTCTTCGCCAGGCGCATCATCATCGCGTCGTAGTAGCCGAGCGACAGGAAATACGCCGCTACGCGCTGGTTGTTCAGCGGCGGATGACTGAACAGCGTGCGACGCAGGTTTCGCGCCTGCCGGATGAACGCGCGGTTCGCGACGATGAAGCCCAGGCGGATACCGGGCGCCAGCACCTTCGCGAGTTCGCCGACGTAGATGACGCGGCCGGACGTGTCCATGCTGCGCAGAGCCGGCAGCGGCCGCGCCTCATAGTTCAGCTCGCACTCGTAGTCGTCCTCGACGATCAGGAAGTCCTCCTCGTCGGCGGCCGCGACGAGTTCGCGCCGGCGCTCCAGCGGCATCGCCACCGCGGTCGGGATCTGGTGGCTCGGGGTCGTGTACAGCCAGTTACAGCCCTTGAGCGCGCGCGACACGACGAGACCGCCGTCGTCGACCGGCAGCGGCCGGATGCGCGCACCGCGATCCTCCAGCAGCCCGCGCACGCGGAAGTTGCCCGGCTCCTCGATGCCGACCGTCGACGCGCCGTCCGCGAGCAACTGGCTGATCAGGTACAGGCTGTTCTGCGTGCCCAGCGTGACGAGTACCTCATCCTGCCCCGCCTGGATGCCGCGACGGGTCAGGAACTTCGTGCGGATCTCGTGCACCAGCATCGGGTCGTCGGCGTCGCCCGTGCCCGTCGACCACTCCTCGACGGCGCCGGCGCTCAGCGCGAGCTTGCTCGCCTCGCGCCACTCGGGGAGCGGGAACAGGCTGGGGTCGAACTTGCCGTCGATGAACGGGTACGGGTAGTTGTGCCAGTTCGGCACGTCGTAGGCCTCCGACTCGGCGACCCGCTCGTGCTTGATGCGATTGCGCCAGACGAGCAGCTCGGCGGCCGGGTCGACGCGTTGCTCCGGCCGCGCGCCGGCGCGCGACTCCGGCAGCGTCTTGCTGACGAAGATGCCGCTGCGCTGCCGGCTCACGATGTAGCCGTCCGCGATCAGCTCCTGGTACACGGCGACGACGGTGTTGCGCGATACGTCGAGCTGCTGCGCGAGCCGCCGGGACGACGGCAGGCGGGATTCCGCCGGGAACGTGCCCTTGATGATGCCGTCGACGAGCCGTTGCCGGATCTGCGTCTGCAGATTCAGGTCGCTATCGCGATCGAGGTAAATCAGCGGTTCCGACATTCCCGGTTCCGTCCCTGTGAAGACCGGCATTGTAGCGGGATCGGTGCGTCGCCGCGGGCATCGCCTTGACCCTGCTTTCGGCCGTGACTTATCGTGCCTGCGCCGAAGAACAAGCAGTCCGGGGATTCCATTGAAGCACCTGATCATCGTGGCCGGCATGCTCTGCCTGGCGAATGTGGCCGTTCGCGCCGAAACGACGGCCTTCGTCGGCGCGCGACTCCACCCGGTCGACGCCAGGGTTATCGAGGACGGCGTCCTGCTCATCGACGACGACCGCATCAGCGGAATCGGGCCACGCGGCGGCATCCGGATCCCCGGCGACGCGACGGCGACGATCATCAACGGCATCCAGGTCAGCGACACGGTGCGGTGAGCACCATCGACGTCTCGATGCTCGGCCCAGGTGACGCGGCGGTACTCGACAATGTCGCCGACGATGTCTTCGACTTCGACGTTCGTGCGGACAGCCTTTCAGCGTTCCTGGCCGACCCGAACAGCCTGCTGGCCGTGGCACGGGACGGCAACACGGTCGTCGGAATGACCAGTGCGCTTCTGTACGTGCACCCGGACAAGCCCCTGCAGATGTTCATCAACGAGGTCGGGGTCGCAGGGCCCTGGCGGCGGCGCGGCATTGGCAAGGCGCTGGTCACGCGCATGCTGGATGAAGCGCGCACCCGCGGCTGCGAAGAGGCCTGGATCGCGACCGAAACGTCGAACGATGCCGCCCGCGCGCTCTATACCGCGACCGGGGGCATCGAGGACGACGAGCGCGCCGTCGTCTACACCTGGCGCCTGCGCTAGTCGGCGCCGACGGCGCGGGCCGTCGGCGCGGGCGCCGGCGACCTGGCGCCCAGCACGAGTTTCCTCAGCAGGTCCGCCAGCACCCCCTGTTCGGCATCGCCGAGCACGGCGAGCCGCTCCTTCGCCGCCGCGAGCCGGTGGCTGATCGCGCGATCGATCTCCTGCACGCCGGCCGCCGTCAGTGAGACGTTCACGCCGCGACGGTCGCTCGCGTCCTGGCTGCGGCGGACGAAGCCGCGCTCTTCCAGCCGGTCGATCCGGTTCGTCATCGCGCCGGTGGACAGGTCCGTCTGGCGCGCGAGCCGCGTCGCCGACAACGTGAAGGGCCGGCCCTGGCGGCGCAGCGCGGACAGGACGTCGTATTCCCAGAGTTCGAGGTCGAGCGGCTCCAGCGCATGCGTCGCGTCCCGCAGGAACGTGCGGTACAGGCCCATCACGCGGATGACCACGCCGAGCGGGGCGGTGTCGAGTTCCGGGCGCTCGGCGGACCACTGGTCCAGGATGTCGTCGAATACGTCTTTTGTCATACGGGTCAGCCGGTCGATAGTTTTATATAAAAATACTTGACATCAAATAAAAATGGCAGATACTTCGCCAAAAGGCCACTTGTTTTTTTCTGCCCCGGTTCTCGCCAGATGGTCGCGGTACTGAAAGACCCACCGGATTTCCTCCTGCCCCGCCGGCCCGATGCGTCCCGTGGACCGGCCGACACGGCAGCGGCTCGGATGGCACTGGCGGACCGCATCGCCGACCTGCCGGGCATCCTTGCCGTCGACAACGGCATCGACCCTCTGCCGGTCAGCGTGTCCGTCTACCTCCGGAACGACCACGCCCCGCGACGCCTGCGCGCGCCGCGGATGGTGTTGTGCGATATCAGCCGGGACGGCATTCGCGTGCACGGTCTCGACCTGCCGGCGCGGCGCAGCGTGCTGGCATCCGGCTGGGGCACGGAGAGTGGTGACCACGTGCAGGTGTTCCTGCCGCGCGACGATGACGAGGTCGACGTGTGCTGGGCAATACTGGCCCGCGCCCACCGTTCTCTCATGGACATTTCGGCCCGGTTGCCTGCCGCGCGTCAGGTGACGCACAGGGACCTGCCGAGATTCTCACGCACGACCCTTCAGTAACCAGGAGCCATTATCATGCGCCCGCTTTTTGACGACCTCGACGAGTTTGCCTTCGATGACAGCGCCGCTGTCGGCCGCATACTCCGACAGCAGCGCAAGGAAGAGCGTCAGCATTTTGCCAGTCGCAAGCCGCACAGTCCGGAAGACGAGGATCACTTCGACGACACGGACGGCTACGACGACTACGAGGATTACGACGACTACGACGACGACGAGTTCGACGAGTACTCGGACAATTGACGACCCGCCGGGTCGGCATACCGCGGGGCGCCTCTGGCGCCCCGTTTTGTTTCAGCCCTTGCCCCGCGTCCGCGTGCGGCCCTCGCGGGCATTTTTCTCGATGAACGCGATGATCATGCCGGCGACGTCCTTGCCGGTGGCGCTCTCGATCCCTTCGAGCCCCGGGCTCGAGTTCACCTCCATGACCACCGGCCCGCGTTTCGAGCGCAGCAGGTCGACGCCGGCGACGTTCAGGCCCATTACGCGCGCCGAGCGCACGGCCGTTGCCCGCTCCTCCGGCGTGATCTTGACGAGCGACGCAGTGCCGCCGCGGTGCAGGTTGGAACGAAACTCGCCCTCCTTGCCCTTGCGCATCATCGAGGCGACGACCTTGTCGCCGACGACGAAGCAGCGGATGTCGGCGCCGTCGGCCTCCTTCACGAACTCCTGCACGATGAAGTTGGCGCCCAGGCCGCGAAACGCCTCGATCACGCTTTCCGCGGCCTTGCGCGTTTCGGCGAGAACGACGCCGACGCCCTGCGTGCCTTCGAGCAGCTTCACGACGACCGGCGCGCCGCCGACCGTCGCCAGCAAGTCCTCGGTATCGTCCGGCGAATTCGCGAAGCCCGTGACCGGCAGGCCAATGCCCTTGCGCGCGAGCAGCTGGCTGGCGCGAAGCTTGTCGCGCGAGCGGGTTATCGCGACGGACTCGTTGACCGAGTACACGCCCATCATCTCGAACTGGCGGACGACCGCCGTGCCGTAGAACGACACCGATGCCCCGATGCGCGGGATGATGGCATCGGGCCTTTCCAGCACCTCGCCGCGGTAGTGCACCTCCGGGTTGTTGCTGACGATGTTCATGTAGCAGCGCTTGTGATTGACGACCCGCATCTCGTGGCCGCGCTCCTTGCCGGCTTCGGCCAGGCGACGCGTCGAGTACAGGTTGCCGTTCGTGGACAATACGAAAATCTTCATGCGGGTACCTCCCGTCGGGTATGGCGCCCGGCGCGCCTGCCGGAGTCAGTCGGCCAGCGTGGCCGTGAAGTCCTCGACGCGCGTCTCGGCCTTCTCGACGCTCTTGAATCCGGCAATGTTGAAGAGCGCATCGCCCTCGTGGGCGAGCGGCAGGTTGCTGCGACCGACGACGATACCGTCGAACGGCGTCAAGATGGTTTTTTCCTCGTTGCCGAGCGGGTCGCCGACGACGGCCAGCCGCTGGTTCCGGACGACACGGGTCCCGAGGGCGACTTTCTTGCTGACGATACCGCTCAGCGGCGCCCGCACCCAGCTCGTCGACACCGCGATGACCGGGCTGACGGATTCCCGCACCGCCACCTCCGGCAGCATGCCGATGTGGCGCATGACCTTCAGCACCCCCTGAAGGCCGGCCCGGATGCTCAGCTCGTCGAATCGCAGTGCCTCCCCTGCCTCGTAGATCAGCAGCGGGAAGCCTTTTTCCGCGGCATAGGAACGCAGCGAGCCTTCGCGCAGCGCCGAGTTGAGTATCACCGGGGCACCGAACGCGCGCGCCAGCGCCATCGTGGCCGGGTCGCCGACGTTGGCGCGCACCTGCGCGAGGTTGGAGCGATTGATGGCGCCCGTGTGCAGGTCGATGCCATAGTCTGCCTTGTCGACAACCTCGGTGAGGAACGTATGCGCCATGCGCGACGCGATCGACCCTTTCGCGCTGCCCGGGAACGAGCGATTGAGGTCCCGACGGTCCGGCAGGTAACGGGACAGCGCCAGGAAGCCGTGCACGTTGACGACCGGCACCGCGAGCAGCGTACCGCGCAGCGAGGCCAGCTTGCGCCGTTTCAACAGTCGCCGGATCACCTCGACGCCGTTCAACTCGTCGCCGTGAATCGCCGCCGAAACGAACAGCACCGGACCGGGCCGGCGACCGCGAACGACGTGCACCTGCATCGGCAGGGACGAGCCCGTGTACAGGTCCGCCATCGGCAGACTGACCGAGCGTCGCTCGCCCGGGCGGACAGTGACGCCACCCACGACCATGTCGCCGCCCTGGTTCATCGCGGCACTCTCGCGGCCGGCCGCGCGCCGAGCAGGTAGGATCGCCCCGGATCGACCCGGGCCCAGCCCTCCAGCGCCGTGCGCCCGAGCAGCATCCGGAACAGCATCGTGTCGCGCGATGTCAGCGTGACTTCTATCCGGCGCCGCACGTCGCCGATCTCCATTTCCGTTTCGATCACAAAACGCCTCTCGCGATGCCCGCCGGAATCGGCGACCGTGCGTTCGTCGATGACGTCGGCCGTGCAAGTCACGACCGTGTCGGCGTCGCGCTGGTTCGGGTGCATGCGGAACTCCACTCTCCGGCGGCCGTCCTCGTCAAAGGGCCGCACCTCGAAGGCGTGCAGCGCGGACGTCCGCGCGCCAGTATCGACCTTCGCCTTGATGCGCGTGAGCCCGAGCTCCGGAAGGCTCAGCCATTCGCGCCAGCCGAGGACGCGTCGATCGTCGGTGGTCATGCGGGAATCGGTGGCCTCGGGAAACGTGCGTTGCCCCGATTATGCCAAGGAATCACGTCAGTGACGGCAGCACGAGGCTCGCCATGCTCAGCAGCAGGAAGAACCCGCACATGTCCGTCGCGGTGGTCAGCAACGGGCCCGAGGCCACGGCCGGGTCGAGCCGGAAGCGCTTGAGGAGCAGCGGCACCGTGCCGCCGATCGAAACGGCGACGATCGTGTTGAAGGCCAGCGCGGCCCCGACGACGAGGCCGAGCACGGGGTTCCCCTTCCACAACCACGCGACGATGCCCAGCAGGGTGCCCAGGGCGAGGCCGTTCAGCAGCCCCACGCTGACTTCCTTGCGCCAGACGCGGAACACGTCACCGGGCAAGGCGGCACCGAGCGTCAGTTCGCGCATGCTGACGGCGACGGCCTGGTTGCCGGAGCAGCCGCTCATGTCGGAGACGATCGGCAGGAACACCGCGAGCGCGATCACGGCCGCCAGCGTGTCCTCGTACATGGCGATGATGCTCGCCGCGGCCATGTTCAGCAGGATGTTGATGCTGAGCCAGGCCAGGCGGCGCCGCGACCGCAGCATCACGGGCATGCTGCGCAGCTCGTCGCCGCCGATGATGCCGGCTGCCTTCAGGCTGTCGCTCTCGGCTCGCTCGGTCAGGGCCTCGAGGACCGCGCGCCGGCGGACGATACCGAGCAGGTTCTTGCGTTCGTCGACCACCGGCACGGCCGCGATGTCGTGCTCGTCGAAGAAGAACTCGAGGTCGTCGAGGTCGGCGTCCGGCCGCACGGTCAGCGGGTCCGTCGCGAGGTCGCCGATCTTCAGGTCCGGATCGGCGAAGACGAGGTCGCGCAGCCGGATGACGCCCTTCAGCCGCCGGCGCCGCACGACGACATAGATGTAGTGCACCGTGAGCAGCGAATAGTCCTGCTCACCCCCGGTGAGGTCGTCCACGACCTCCCGTACGGTCTGCGACATCGGGTACGACGCGAACTCGGTCATCATGAGACCGCCGGCGAGATCCGGCGGGTATGAGATCAGTTCACGGACCTCCAGCGCATCCTCCGCGTCGAGGCGCGCGATGATCGCCTCCGCATCCCGGGTATCCAGTTCGGCCAGCACGTCGACGCGGTGATCGGACGCCAGCTCGACGACGATCGGTGCCGCCTCGTCGACCGGCATGTCCTCGATGAGGTCCGCCGCGTGCGTATCCGGCAGTTCCTCCATCAGCTCCGCCGCGCGCTCCGGCGGCAGGCGCGTCAACAGTGCGCGCTGCTCGTCGGGCTTGAGCGTGAAGACGGCGTGCAACAGGTCGCCCGGATCGAGGCGATCGAGTAAAGTCTCGAATTGTTCCGGGCCTGCCTCGTCCTCGAGGAGATCGGAAATCTCGACCCAGGGTTGTTCTTGTCGATTCGCCATATCAGTCACCTCCGGGAGCCCGCTCGTCGCGCTCCCCGCCAACACCGCCACCCGACGACGCCGGAACTCTGCTTGCCATGAGAAAGACGCTCGGACCCGTCATCGCGCTGCTGACCAGCGTCGCCATCCTGCTGACCGGACACGGCCTGCAGACGACGTTGCTGCCGATGCGGGCGTCACTCGAACACTTCCCGACGCTCGCCATCGGCACGATGGGTGCCTTCTATTTCGTCGGCTTCACGATCGGCTGCCTGAAGGGCGGCGAGCTGATCAAACGCGTCGGACACATCCGCGTATTCCTCGCGATGGCAGCCCTGGCATCGGCGGCGCCGTTGCTGCACGGCCTGATAGTACATCCGATTCTCTGGGCCATGTTGCGGATGTTGTCCGGGTTCTGCTTCGCCGCGCTGTACGTCGTTATCGAGTCCTGGCTCAACGAGCAGTCGACGAACGAGAACCGCGGCACCGTCTTTGCAACCTACGTCATGATCACGCTGACCGTCATGGCGGTCGGCCAGATGATGAACCTGCTGTACGACCCGCGCGGACTGGAGCTGTTCCTCATCGCCTCCGTGCTCGTCTCCATCGCGGCCGTTCCCATCGCGCTGTCGCGTTCGCCGGTGCCCGCCCTGCCGGAATCGGCATCGACCGACTTGCGCCGCCTGTTCCGGATCAGCCCTTTCGGGTCGATTGCCTGTTTCGGTTCGGGGCTGACGACCGGGTCGTTCTGGGCGCTCGCCCCGGTCTTCACGGCCGCCGTGACTGACGACGTCGCGCTGGCCGCGTGGTTCATGTCTGCTGCCGTCATCGGCGGTGCGCTGACGCAGTGGCCGCTCGGCGTGCTGTCGGACCGGGCAGGACGCCGTATCGTGCTCGGCCTCATGTGCCTCGCCGGCACCGTCATCAGCGCCATCGTCGTGTTCGGCGCGGGCCAGTGGACGTTCACCGCGATCGCGATCTCGGGTGCCGCCTGGGGCGCCGTCGGCTTCCCGCTGTACTCGGTCGCCGTCGCCCACACCAACGACTTCGCCGAACCCACCGAGTACGTCATGGTCTCGGCGGGCCTGCTGTTGCTGTACGGCGTGGGCGCGGTCATCGGGCCCTTGATGGCCGCGCTGTGCATCGACCTGTTCGATGCCGGCGGCATGTTCCTGTTCATGGCGTGGATCTACGGAATACTCGTATTGACGTTGCTGTATCGCACGCTGCGAGGCAGACAGCCACGCGAAGAGCAGCACGTCCCGTTCGCGGATGCGCTCGCGGCAGCCGCGACGGTATCCCGCGTTTACGAAGAAGAAGTGTTGCAGCAGGACGACGAGAACCAGTGACCCGCGTTGCCGCGCCGGCCGGCATTGCCGATAATCCGGGGACAAGTCTGCAGGGAGTAGCATGACAGCGTTCCTGGGAATCCTGCTCGGCATCACGCTGCTGATTGCCGGCGGCACGGCGCTCGTCGCCGGCGCATCCAAAGTCGCCAGCCGCTTCAGCATTTCACCGATGATCATCGGACTGACGATCGTCGGCTTCGGCACCAGCGCACCGGAGCTGGTCGTCAACATCATGGGTGCCATCACCGGCCAGTCCGAGCTGGCCTTCGGCAACGTCATCGGCTCGAACATCTCGAACCTCGGGCTCGTGCTGGGCTGCGCCGCCTTCATTCGCGCCATCGACATCCAGGGCGCCGTGGTCTACCGCGAAGTTCCGCTCCTGCTGCTCATCACGACGATCATGACCGTGATGGCACTCGACGGGCTGCTCGACGGCGAAGCCCCCTTTTTCTCCCGTTCCGACGGCGTCGTGCTTCTGCTGCTGTTCCTGATCTTCCTCTACATGACCGTACGCGACGTGTTGACGGCCGAGGAAGACGACGCCCTGATCACCGAAGCGGCCATGGTGCCGCTCGCCGCGGCGTCCGCGAACCGATTCGTGATCGACTGGCTCCTGGTGCCGGTCGGCCTCATTCTGCTGTTCCTCGGCGGCCGGATGACGGTGGACTTCAGCGTCGAGTTCGCCGGGATCGTCGGCGTGCCGACGTCGATCATCGGCCTGTTCGTCGTCGCCATCGGCACGAGCATGCCGGAGCTCGTGACCTCCATCATCGCCGCGCTGAGGCGCGAGTCCGACCTGGCGCTCGGCAACATCATCGGCTCGAACATCTTCAACTCGCTGATGGTGCTCCCCGTCAGCGCGGTCGCCGCACCGGTGGGGATTCCGGACAACGGCATCTTCGACCTGGTGGTGTCCTGGCTGTTCGCCGCGGTACTGATTCCGATATTCTTCCTGCGAAACGCCCGGATCGAGCGGCCGGCGGCGGTCTTCCTCCTGGCAGCCTACGTCGCCTATGCTGTGTACCGGATCGGCTGAACCGCGAGCGAATTCGCCCATGCCTCCCGAGTTGCAGAAGGTTCTGAACTACAAGCCCTTCGGCGGGAGCGAGGAGGCGATCACGGTCGCGAACCTGGCGCTGGTGCTGTTGCTGGTACTGGCAGGCTACGCCGCCGGGCGGCTCTGCATGTACGTCCTGCGGCGGCGCCTCGGACACAGCAAGCTCGGAGCCGACGCCGTACAGGCCATCAGCCGCGTGGCGTTCTGGCTCATCATCGTGCTTGTCTTCCTGACCGCGCTGAGCCTCCTGCAGATTCCACTGACGGCATTCGCCTTCGTCACCGGCGCGGTCGCCATCGGCGTCGGTTTCGGCGCGCAGAACATCCTCAACAACTTCATCAGCGGCTGGATCCTGATGACCGAGAAGCCGATCCGGATCGACGACTTCGTCGAAATAGACGGAATGCACGGCGTCGTCGAGGGCATCGGCAACCGTTCGACCCGAATCCGGCGCGTCGACGGCGTGCACCTGCTCGTCCCGAACAGCAGCCTGCTCGAGCGGAACGTCATCAACTGGACGCTCGTCGACCGCGCCATCAGGACGTCAGTTCGGGTCGGCGTCGCCTACGGGTCGCCGGTCCGGAGAGTCGAGGAACTGATCGGCCAGGCGGTCCGCGAGCAGTCGGACATCAACCCCGACCCGGAACCCCGCGTCATCTTCGAGGACTTCGGCGACAATGCGCTCGTATTCGATACGTATTTCTGGTGTGACGTGTCCGGCGAGAAAGACCTGCGCAAGATCCGCAGCAATATCCGCTTTCGCCTGTGCGAACTGTTCGCCGAGCACGGCATCACCGTCGCATTCCCGCAGCGCGACGTGCACCTCGATGCGACTTCGGCACTGCCCGTTCGATTGATTGACAGCGGGGAGGACCGCGATGAGCACTGAATCCGCGCCGAACGCGCTGCTGCATGCCTGCGTCCTCGACGGCGCGGGCCGCGCGCGCGACATCGAGCGAAGCGCAATCGGCAAGTGGCGTCCCGACGACGGCGTGCTCTGGTTGCACGTGGATTTCTCGAAGCCGGACGCGGCCGCCCTTCTGGAGTCGGAGCTGCCCGTGACACTGCCGGACGTCGCATTCGACCTGCTGACCGACCCCGAGACCCGGCCGCGCGCGCTGCCGGTCGACGACGGGTTGATGGTCGCGCTGCGCGGCGTCAACATGAACCCGGGAGAAAACCCCGCCGACATGGTTTCCATCCGGGCCTGGGTATCGCCACACGCCATCATCACGTCGCGGCGCCGGCGGCTGCTCGCGGTCCAGGACATTCGAGCCCTGCTGGACAAAGGCGACGGTCCGACGTCGCCTGGGGATTTCCTGGCGCAGCTCGTCACCACGCTCGCCGACCGGATTGGCGCGTACGTCGACAAGATCGAGGATGCGCTGCTCGAGGAAGAAGGCACGATTGCGAACGACCAGGAAGCCGGGCAACGCCGGTCGTTGTCGAAGATCCGCCGCCAGATTGCGAACGTTCGGCGCTTCGTGGCGCCGCAGCGCGACGCGCTGGAGAAGCTGCACCGGTACCCAACGACGTGGATGAGCAAGGACGAAGTGCAGGCGCTGCGCGAGGAGGCGGACCGTATTGCCCGCTATGTCGAGGACCTCGATCTCGCGCGCGAGCGCTCCATCCTGTTGCACGAGGAATACCAGGGTCTGGTCGCGCAGCAGCAGAACAGCCGCATGTACGTGTTGTCCATCGTTGCCGCGATCTTCCTGCCGCTGACGTTCGTCACCGGGCTGCTCGGCATGAACGTCGGCGGCCTGCCGGGCGTGGACAGCCACATGGGCTTCACGTGGTCGGTCGTGATCATGCTGCTTTGCGCCGTCGCGGCAGCGCTGATCCTGCGCCTCAAGCGGTGGATGTAATCAGCGTCAGGTGCGGTCCATGCTGGCGAGCCACTGCTTGACGAAGCTTCGGCCCTTGCGCGTGAGGAACACGCGCTTGACGCGGAGGTTCATCGGGTCGGAACGCAGCTCAAGCAGTCCGGGGCCGGGTGTCTTCCGGGTAGTCAGCCCCGACAGGTCCGCGATATTTCGCGACAGGGCCGTGATCGACGTCGAATCGAGGTGATTGAGCAGCTCGCGCTGACTCAGGCCCTCGTGCCGGTAGACGCCGATCAGGATCAGCAGACGCTGCGCCGTGATGTCGGCGCTCAGCTTCGCCCGCGCGTAACGCAACGCGTTGTCGAGCGCGATGGCGCTCTCTCCCCCCACGATCTCGGTCATGACCGCCCCGGATAAAACGCGCATGGTACTGCAATAATTGCGGAAACGCAATTAATTGCAGCCCTCAGTCGTCGGGGTCGTCTTCCGTCGCTTCGACTGCCGTGCTGTTCCGGGGCACCGGCAATGCGAGCGCCGTCACCGTGGCGCCGGGCTCGGCAACCACGCTGCCCCGTTCAACGGGGAAGAACACGTTTCCGTCCGCGGACGTGACGAACAGGATGAGCCGGTTCGGGTACCGCTCGCGGTAAGCCGACAGGTCGAAGGTCTCCGTCATTTCGGTCGTCTTCGTCTCTGCGCCCCGGTCGATGAGGTCGTTCAGGTCGGTCATCGAATATTGTCCGCCGAACAGGACGCGCCCGCCGGCTTCACCGCTGATCCGGTACTTCTCGTGTGTCGATTCGGACTTCTGCGTCACCGTGTACACGCCATCCCGACCGAACTCGTAGCGATAGCTCAGGCAAGCCAGCTCGTTCAGATCGGCGCGCGTCGACAGGGCCAGGAGCTTGCCGAGGCCGATCAGTTCGAGGTGCCGCTCCGCGTAGCTCGACACCGGGCTGCCGTAGAACACCGACAGGCCCTTCATGCGCGCCCGGCTGATGCCGCGCCAGTCCATCGAGGCTACGACAACCCGGATCCCGGCCTTGTGCAGTGCCTCGGCAAAGGTCAGCGCCAGCTGGTTCGCGCCGACGATCAGCGTCCCGGTCGGCTCCGGGTTCGCGATGCCGAGCCAGCGCGCGACGACCCGCCCGCTCAGCGACTGCACCACGACCGTTCCCACGATGATCGTGAAGACCATCGGCACGAGCTTTCCCGAACCTTCGAAACCGATGCCTTCGAGGCGCAGCGCAAAAAGGGCGGACACCGCCGCGGCTACGATGCCGCGCGGGAATATCCAGCCGATGTACAGGCGTTCGCGGAAATTGAGGCCGCTGCCAAGCGCGCAGATGAGTGCGCGTGCCGGGCCGGCAACGAACTGCAGGAACAGGAAGACGAGAACCGCACCCATGCCCAGCGTCGTGAAACTCGCGAAGTCGATGCGCGCGGCGAGAATGATGAACAGGCCGGCAACCAGCACGAGCGTCAGGCTTTCCTTGAAGTCGAGGATGTCGTCGAAATCGAGGTCGCGCATGTTCGCCTGCCAGACGCCCATGATCGTCACGGCCAGCAGCCCGGATTCCGATTCCACGGTCTCCGCAAGGCTGAACGCCAGGATGACTGAGGCCAGCGCCGCGTAGTCGCGCAGGTAGTCCGGCAGCCAGTGCTTGCGCAACGCGACACCCATCGCATGGCCGATGGCGACGCCGAGGCCCGCGCCGACGACGACGATCTTGCCGAACGTCGTTGCGATGTGCATCGCGCCTTCGGTGTCCTGCGCGACGATGATGTAGTTGAACACGAGGACCGCCAGGATCGCGCCGACCGGGTCGACCAGCACGCCTTCCCAGCGCAGGATGTTCGCGATGCTGTCCGCCGGCCGGATCGTGCGCAGCATCGGCAGGATCACGGTCGGGCCGCTCACCGTCACGATCGCACCGAACAGTGCCGCGAGGTACAGGTTCCAGTCGAGGATGTAATGTGCGCCGGCGGTCGCGGCCGCCCAGGTGATGACGACACCCAGCGTGATCAGGTTGCGGACGACGCCGCCGTGGCCGCGAATCTCGGAGAGCTTCAGCGTGATGCTGCCTTCGTACAGGATGACCGCGACGGCCATCGAGACGATGGGTTCCAGCAGGTCGCCGAGGACGGCGTCCGGGTCGAACCAGCCCAGAACCGGCCCCACGAGGAGGCCGGTCAGCAGCAGGAACAGGATCGACGGCACCTTCAGGCGCCAGGCGATCCATTGGCAAACGAATCCGGCGACCAGCAGGCCGCTCAGTATCGGGAGGATGTGGCTGTGCAAGTCGGCGCATCCGGAACGGCGAAGGCCGTCATTCTAGTCTGATCGAGCATCCCGCCGCGACCGGTTGCGCCCGCCGGCCGTTCAGGCCGCCTTGTCGAATGCCTCCAGGTTCCGCGCGGCGAAGTCCCAGTTGATCAGGTGTTCGAGAAAGGCGTCGACATACTTTGCGCGGGCGTTCTGGTAGTCGAGATAGTATGCGTGCTCCCACACATCCAGCGTCAACAACGGCAACATGTGCGTCGCGACCGGCGAATCGGCGTTCGACGTGCTCATGATCCGGAGGCGCGACCCGTCGAGCACGAGCCAGGTCCAGCCGCTGCCGAACTGCGCCAGCGCCGAGTCCCGGAATGCCGACTTGAATTCGTCGACCCCGCCGAACTCGCTGTCGACGAGCGTACCCAGCCGGCCGTCCGGACTGGCCGGGGCGTTCGGGCTCATGCTTTCCCAGAGGAACGTGTGATTCCATGCCTGGGCGGCGTTGTTCAGGATGCCGATCTCGGCCTGCTCCCGCGCCCGGCGGATGATCTCGACGAGCGGCAGGTCGGCCATCGGCGTGCCGTCGATCTGCCTGTTCAGCTTGTCCACGTAACCCTGATGGTGCCGCCCGTAGTGATAGGACATCGTCTCGGACGAGATGTGCGGCTCGAGGGCATCCTGATCGTACGGCAGGTTCGGTAATTCGATGGTCATTGTCAGCCTCCTTTTTGTTACCCTAACACGACAGTTGCGTTATCGCAACGATGTAACCGGCCGGTAATCATTTCCCCGGGAACACCGCCATTGTGATAGCGTGACGCCGAATTCCCGTGTCTGAACAGGCAACCATGAACGGAGACAACAACCTCGCCCTCTTCTGCGATTTCGAAAACGTTGCGCTCGGCGTCCGCGACGTCAAGATGCCGACCTTCGACATCAGCCTCGTGCTGGAGCGGCTGCTGTTGAAGGGCAGCATCGTCACGAAGAAGGCCTATTGCGACTGGGACCGCTACAAGTCCTACAAGCCCGCGATGCACGAGGCGGCGTTCGAACTGATCGAGATTCCGCACATCAAGCTGTCCGGCAAGAACTCCGCGGACATCCGCATGGTCGTGGACGCACTCGACCTCTGCTATACGAAAGAGCACATCGACACGTTCGTCATCATTTCCGGCGACTCGGATTTCTCGCCGCTGGTCAGCAAGCTTCGCGAGAACGCCCGCACAGTCATCGGTGTCGGCGTGAAACAGTCGACGTCGGATTTGTTGATCAGCAACTGCGACGAGTTCATCTTCTACGACGACCTCGTGCGCGGCGATGGCGGCGACGGCAAGTCCGGCGGCGAACCGAAGAATCGCGAACGCAAGAAGTCGAAGAAGAAGCGCGCCCGCAAGCAGACTGACAAGGCGCAGGAAGCCATCGACCTCGTCATCGAGACCATGGAGGCGCTGTACTCGGAGCGCGGCGACCGCGCGAAGCTCTGGGGCTCGATGATCAAGCAGACGTTGAAGCGGCGCCGGCCCGGTTTCAACGAGTCCTACTACGGCTTCAGCTCGTTCAGCGACCTGCTCGAAGAGGCGGAGAACCGCAAGCAGCTGGTGCTGGAACTCGATGAGAAATCCGGCGGTTACGTCGTCCGCGGCATCCGAGACGAAGGCTAGGGCGACCGTCCGCGGGACGCGACCGGCACGGGCATCCCCTTAACGCCGGTGCAATTTGGCGCTACAGTAGAAGGATGAACGTACTGCGCCTCATTGCCCGACGACTGCCGGGCCTGTTGCTGGCCGGGCTGCTCATCGGCGCCCAGGTCGGCGCGCTGGCGCACGCGTTTGAGCACGACCCCGGCACGGCGCAGCTCAATGTTTGCGCCGCGTGCGTGACCGTCGCGCAGCTCGGCGCGGCGGCCGTCAATGCTCCCCAGGACCTGGTCCTCGACCACTCGCACGCTGTTGCGCAACACGTCGAGCCCTCCTCGCCCGTTCTTGCCGAGCGCACTACCGCGCGCCAGCGTGGCCCGCCCGCAATCCTGCCCAACCCGCGCTAGTTCCCGGCGAGCCGCGGCTCGCCCGAATCGTCGTCGATGCGGTTCGTCGTGCGTTGCCGTCTCCGGACGCCACGCCCGCGCCCCCGACGGCCGGTAACGCCCAAAGGCAGGAAATTGAACATGAGAACCCCCATTTTCGCGGCCAGCGCCCTGTGCGCCGGCCTGCTCAGCACCATCCCGGCCATCGCCCAGGATGCCGAGGACGAACATCACGTGATCGACGAGATCGTCGTGACCGCGACGCCGATCGCGCGGACGGTCGAGCAGCTCGCACAGCCCACCGCCGTCATCAGCGGCGACAATCTCGCCCGGTCCCAGTCCACCAGCATCGGCGAGACGCTGGCCGACGAGCCCGGCGTCACGGCCAGCTACTTCGGACCGGTCTCCTCACGCCCCATTATCCGCGGCCAGTACGGAGAGCGCGTCCGCGTGCTTGCGAACGGCCTCGATGCGCTCGACGCGTCCGCGCTCAGCGAAGACCATGCCGTCAGCCTGAGCTCGATCCTGGCGGACCGGGTCGAGGTCGTGCGCGGCCCTGCCACGCTGCTCTACGGCAGCGGCGCCGCGGGCGGCATTGTCAACATCGTCGACTCCCGCATCGCCACCGCGCCGCTCGAGAAGGGCCTGAGCGGTGGCGTGTCGCTCGGCTCCGACTCGGCAACGGGCAAGACCGACGGCGCCGTGCGCATCGATGCCGGCACGTCCGCGTTTGCGTTTCACGCCGACTGGTTCCGCCGCGACACGGACGACGTGGAGATCCCGGGTTATGCCGAGTCGGAACGCCTTCGTGCACTCGAGGAACACGAAGAGCATGAGGACGAGCACGAAGACGAAGACCACGACGAGCACGAGGAAGAAGAGGAGGCCTACGGCATCGTCGAGAATTCGGACAGCCGCACGGAAGGCGGCGCCGCCGCCATCAGCATCACCGGCGAGGACAGCTACGTCGGCCTGTCGGTCAGCCGCTACACCAGCAACTACGGCATCCCGGGCGGCCACGAACACCACGACGAACACGAGGAAGACGAAGACCACGACGAAGAGGAAGAGGAGCACGAACACGAGCACGGCGAGGAAGAAGCGGTTCGGGTGGATCTCGACCAGACGCGCTACGACCTGGCCGGCGACACGGGTCCGGTCGGCTTCCTGGACGGCGTCCGCTTCCGCATCGCGCGCAACGAGTACCGGCACACGGAGCTCGAGGGCGAAGAGATCGGCACGGTGTTCGATACCACCGGCACCGATGCGCGCTTCGAATTCCGGCACCGCCCGGGCGCGCTCGAAGGCGCGGTGGGGCTGCAGTACAAGCACATCGACTTCCTGGCGCAGGGTGAGGAAGCCTTTGTCCCGGGCTCGAAGACCGAGCAGTCCAGCCTCTTCGCCTTCGAGGAGTACTCCGTCAGCGGCAACCTGGTACTGCAGGGCAGTGCGCGCGTCGAAGCGCAGACGATCGACGCGGAGGGCTATTCCGAGTACTCGGAAACCGCGGTCGGCGCCTCGCTGGGTATGATCTGGTCGTTGTCAGGCGACGTCGATCTCTCGGCGAACCTCGCGCTGACCGAGCGCCACCCGAACGCGACCGAGCTCTACGCCGACGGCCCGCACGTCGCGGTCCAGCGCTACGAGATTGGGTCCGTCGCACAGGGACTCGGCGTCCTCGACAAGGAGAAGTCGACGAACCTCGACGTGACGCTGCGCGGCGAAGCCGGGCGTATCCAGTACACGGTTACGGGCTTTATCAACGCCGTCGACGACTACATCCTGCTGCGGCCGACGGCGGACATGATCGACGAGCAGCCGGTCTACCTGTACGCGCAGACCGACGCCACGCTGTACGGCTTCGAGGCGTCGGCGCTGGTCGAGCTGCTGGAAACGCCGACCTCGCACCTTCACCTGAGCCTGACCTCGGACTTCGTCTACGGCGAGGAAGACGATTCCGGCGCCTACCTGCCCCGTATCCCGCCGCTGCGCTACGGTGCGGGGCTGCACTACACGCGCGGGCCGTTCGAGGCCTCGATCGATGCGGTGCACCACGTCGAGCAAAACCACACGGCCGCGAACGAGCTGCCCACCGACGCCTACACACTGATCGGCGTCGAAGGCAGCTACGCGATGAACGAGGAGCTGTTCCTGTTCGTCAAGGGCACGAACCTCGGCGACGAGGACGCGCGCCGGCATTCGTCGCCGTTGAAGGACACCGTGCCGTTGCCCGGCCGCTCGGTCGCGCTCGGCCTGCGCTGGAACTTCTAGAACGACTCAGACCGCCTCCCCGGCGGCGTGCCCCGACGACCAGGCCCACTGGAAGTTGAAGCCGCCGAGGTGGCCGGTCACGTCGACGACCTCGCCGATGCAATACAGGCCGGGTACGCGTTGCGACGCCATCGTTTTTGACGACAGCTCGGCGGTATCCACGCCGCCGAGCGTCACCTCGGCCGTCCGGTAGCCCTCCGTGCCGGACGGCTGCACGCGCCAGGCATTCAGGATCCCGCCGATGCGGTCCAGATCCCGGTCCGGCAACTCGCCGACGGGCGTGTCGGCGCGGTCCGCCCAGGCGAGCGCCTGGAGTTCGAGGACGAGCGCCCTCGGCAGGCGGGCGGACAACACGCTGCGCAGCACCGACCGCGGCTCCGCGCGTTTCGCGGCACGGAGCAGATCGGCGGCAGCGTCGCCCGGCAACAGGTCGATCGTGAGCGGCTCGCCGGGACGCCAGTAGCTCGACGCCTGCAGCATCGCCGGCCCGCTCATGCCCCGGTGCGTGAACAGGATGTCCTCGGTGAAGGCACGTCCCGCCGTCACCGTGGCCGTCACGCTCACGCCGGACAGGCGGCCGGTCAGTTCCTGTAGCGGGCCGCTGAACGTGAACGGCACGAGCCCGGCCCGCGTCTCCCGGACAGCCAGGCCGAACTGCCTCGCGAGGCGGTAGCCCATGTCCGACGCGCCCATCTTCGGGATCGACAGGCCGCCCGTCGCGACCACGAGGGCGTCCGCGACAAAGACGCCGCGCGCCGAGGCCACCCGGAAGCCAGGCCCGTGCTCTACGGCCGTCACGTCGCTGCCGGTCTCGATCCGGACCCCGGCGTCGGCACATTCCGCCGCCAGCATTGCGACGATTTGCTTCGATGAAACATCACAGAAAAGCTGCCCGGCCGTTTTCTCGTGCCAGGCGATGCCGTGCCGGTCCACCAGGGCGATGAAGTCGTATTGCGTAAATCGGTGCAGCGCGGAAATGCAGAATTTGGGGTTTGCCGACAGGTAGTGATCCGGCGCACAGTACAGGTTCGTAAAATTGCAGCGGCCGCCGCCCGACATCAGTATTTTCTTGCCGACGCGGTTCGCGCCTTCGAGCACGACGACGCGCCGGCCGCGGCGTCCGGCCGTCAGGGCGCAGAACAGCCCGGCGGCGCCGCCACCGAGCACAATGACATCGTAGTGCTGCATCGTCGGTCGACAGTATGAAGCAGAACGTGGAGGAATCCGCCATCAAAACGCGAATCACAGGCTGCCTGGTCGGCCTGGTCATCATTCTCGCCGCTTGTGCGCCGCAGGCCGCACGCGACGTCGCACCCGTCACGGCGAGCGACCCGTACCGCCTGGACCCGGCGGTCCGTCCCGTGGCCCAGTCGCTGGAACTCGTCATCGACCCGGCCGATGCCGGCTACTCGGGTTCCGCGCGCATCGAGCTCGAAATCGAAGAACCTCGCAAGGTCATCCGCCTCCACGCAACCGACATGACGATCGAGTCCGTGCGTGTCAGCGACGGCGCCGGCGACACCGACGTCGGATTCTCGCAGGACGACATGGGGCAGCTGCTCATCAGCGGCACCGAGGCATTCCCGGCGGGTCCGTACGTGCTGTCCATCGACTTCACGAACGACTACAACGTCAACGGTGAGGGCATCTTCCGCTCCGAATCGGAGGACGGGTACTACGTCTTCAGCCAGTTCGAGGCGATCCATGCCCGGGAAGCCTTCCCCTGCTTCGATGAGCCCGGCTTCAAGTTCCCGTGGCAGCTCACGATCACCGTGCCGGAGGACCAGCTCGCGATCACGAATACGCCGGTCGTGTCGGAGTCGACCGGGGACGGCATGACGCGCAGCGAGTTTGCGGCCACGCCCGCGCTACCGTCCTACCTGATCGCGGTCGCCGTCGGCGATTTCGACACGGTCGACATTCCGGGCCTGTCGGTGCCGGCGCGCGTCATCGTGCCCGCCGGCAAAGCCGGCCTCGCGGCGCACGCCGTCGAGACCACGCCGCCACTGCTCGCGTACCTCGAGGACTACTTCGGGCAGCCATACCCGTTCGCGAAACTCGACCTGATCGCCACGTTCGGGGCGTTCTCGGGCGCGATGGAGCATCCGGGTGCCATCACCTACTCCGATCACATCCTGCTGCTGGACGACTCGGCCAGCGCCGCCCAGAAGGCCGGGCAGATTCGCGTAACCGCCCACGAGCTCGCACACCAGTGGTTCGGCAACTTGGTCACGATGCAATGGTGGGACGACCTCTGGCTGAACGAGTCGTTCGCCGACTGGATGGCCGACAAGACCGCGGAGCACGTCTTTCCCGAGTACAAGGGCGACCTGGCCCAGCTCCGCACGATCCTCCGCATCATGGAACTGGATGCAGGACCGACGGCGCAGCCGATTCGCCACGAATTCAAGGCCAACGACAATCTCTTCGACGGCGTGTTTCTGTCCTACTACAAGGGGAAGTCGGTGCTCGGCATGTTCGAGCGTGCCGTCGGCCCCGACACGTTCCGCGAGGGCGTGAACCGCTACCTCCGGCAGTACAGCCGCGGCAACGCCGTCGCGGACGACCTGTGGAACTCGATCAACGCCGGCGCGGACTTCGACCTCGCCCGCGGGCTCGCCACGTTCATCGACCAGCCGGGCGTGCCGCTCGTAACCGTCGAGGACCTCGGTGCCGGCCGCTTCCGCTTCTCGCAGCAGCGCCTCGTGAACGCAGGCGACACGGAATCACGCCCCCAGACGTGGATGATCCCCATCGAGTACACGTACCGGTCCGGCGGAGCGATCAAGACGGGCAAACTGCTGCTTGACGCGCCGTCCGCCACGGTCGACCTCGGCCCGGACGTCGCATGGATCGAGCCGAACCGCGGGCAGCGCGGCTACTACCGCTGGCAGGTGCCGACCGCGATGCAGTCGCGGCTCGCGGCCGATGCCGGCGAGTTCCTGAGCCCCGGCGGCCGAATGGGCATGCTGAGCAACGCGTGGGCCCTGTTGCTCGCTGACGCCATCGACGGCGATGACCTGTTCGACACGCTGCTCAAGCTGGCCGACGACCCGGACGCGAACGTCATCTCCGCCCTGCTCGACCAGCTCGTCAACATCGAGTCGAACCTGCTCGAGCAGGAACTCGCCGACGCGTACGCCGAGTTCGTCCGTACGCTGCTGTCGCCTGCACTGGCACGCATCGGGACGGCGCCGATTGACGGCGAATCCCCCGATGTCCAGGCGCTGCGGCCGAGGTTGATGCTGAAGCTTGCGGACCGCGGCCGCGACCCGGTCGTGCGCGAGATCCTGGCGCACGAAGTGCAGCGCTACCTCGACGGTGAGATCCCGATGTCGCCAATCGTCTCCACCGGCATGGAAGCCGAGGCACAGCGCGGCGACGCGGCCCGTTTCGCCCGCTACCGTGCCCAGCTCGATCGGGTAGAGTCTCCGTCCGAACGCCTGGCCGTGCTGTCCGCACTCGGCTCGTTCCGCGACCCGTCCGCGGTCACCGCGGCGCTCGAGTTCGCGCTGGACGCACCGCTGAAACCGGTGGAACTGGGTTCCATGATGACCGAGCTGGCCAGGGACGACACGAACCAGGCGCGCCTGCGCGGCTGGGCGATGGCGAACGATGCCGCCCTGCGTGAGCGCCTGCCGCCGTCGACCATGGCGCGGGTCCCGTCGAGCCTCGTCCGATGCGACGCGGAGCCTCTGCCGGCCGTCGTCGAGTTCTACGGCGACCCCGGGCGCGCGGCGCCCGGCATCGAGCGGCGCCTCGCCATCCTCGAGGCGCAGGTGGCGGCCTGTGTCGCGTTGAAGAAGCGCGAGATCGGCTCCGTACGGGAGTACCTCGCCGCGCCCTGATCGAACCGGGACTAGCCCGGCGGCGACGCCGGGCTAGTCCCGCAGCAAGCGGTCGACGGCGTTCACGAGGAACAGGTAGCTCGAGCCGACCGAGATCACGTACTCGTTCTCGCCCCACAGGAACGGCCAGTTCTCCTTGTTCTCGGGGTAGTCCGGCTTCAGGACCAGCACGCCGGGCACGACGCCGCCCGCGATGAACGAAAAGTCCGCGCGGTTCATGCCGTAGGCGACCTCCTTCGACCGCGCGCCGACCGCCGAGACGAAGGACAGGTTCGAGTGCGGATGCGTGCCGAAAAGGTAGTTCAGGCCTGCAAACACGTCCTCCGGCGTGAACAGGTCCGGGAACGCCTGCAACAGGTACCAGTTCGTCATCGCGATGCTGATCACGGTGCCGTTGCCGGCCCAGCCCCCCTCGGTGATCAGCACCCCGTAGGGATTGGCCGCCGCGAGCCCGTCGAGCACCTCCCGGTGCTCGCCTGCCAGGCGACGCAACGTCGAGTGGAACCGGTCGTCGAGGTAAGGCATGGCGCGCACCGCGAGTATCGCGTGAAAGCTGAAACGCGCTTCGAGTTCCGGCAGGTATTCGAGGAAGCGATCAGCGTAGCGCTTCTCGCCGGTCGTCACGAGCAGTTCCACGGCCGCCTTCATCTCCTCGCTGGCGAGCGGCCCGCCCGTCGTATTGCCGTGACGGAACGTGTAGGGCTCGTCCAGTGACTGCTCCTCGTCCCACGCGCGCACTGCGATCGCGAGCGCCTCATCCGCGAGTTCATCGTCGAATCCGCGAAGCGCGCGACTCGCGGCCGCCAGCGCGGCAATCGACCCGAAGTTCAGGGCCGAGCTCCGGCTCGTGAAGGCCCAGCGGTCGTCGAACAGGCCGCTCCTCACGCCGTTGGACTCCAGCGGGCTCATCGCCGGGTCGTAGACGAGGTTGTCGGTCATCGTGAGCCCGTCGCCCAGGTGCGTGTACTGGCTGATGTCCGGGACGATGATGCCGGGGATCGCATGGCCGACGGCCCGGAACTGCGCCACGAGCGCGAGCGTGCCGTGCCGGATCTGCTGCAGCAGGTCGTTCCTGCCGTCCGGCACGTGGATGTCGACGAGTTTCCGCGCGTCGTCGACCAGCGTCACGTCCCGCTCTATGCCGAACGTCTCCCAGGCGTTCACGAGGTTGTTGACGACGTAGTACTGCGTCTGGGTGCGGATGTCGTAGTCGCCGGCATCGTACCAGCCGCCGATGTTGAGCCCGGGAATGTGCTCACCGGGCGCATAGGTCGTGTCGGTCGTCGGTCCCTGCGCGTACAGATCGAAGTGCTCGTGGTTTACCGGTGCCTGCAACGCATCGTCCAGGTGCGATGCGCCGTGCCAGACACGGTAGGCCTCGTTCACCAGCATGTGATCCATCTGCACCGGGAAGAACACGTCGAGCGTCGGTTTCCAGGCATCGGCGTAGACGTCGGTGGCGATGCGGAACGGCCCGGTGACCTGGTCACCGTACTCGATGACGTAGACGCCCTCGGCGCGCACGTCGCTGAAGTCGAAGTGGCGATAGCGGTAGCGCTTGTAGCGACCCCACTCCGTCGCTTCCGCGGACTTCGCAAGCTCGCGGCTGCCGTCGGCACCGACGCGGACGAGCCGCGCCGCCGGCGCGCGGTCGTCGTTCGCGTCCAGTTCGATGACGGCGACCTTGTCCTGGGCGGGGTGGTAGCCGACCTGCGAGTGGCCGATGACGGGCTCGCGCAACCAGCCGGGTTGCGCATTCGCCGCCAGCGTCCACTCGAGCACGGTTCCCTTCCTGCCGGCCGGCAGGACGCCGCGCACGACGAACCAGCCGTTCTGCGCCTTCGCGCGCCCGTCGTACACGGCGAGGTCGCCGCGCGTGGCCGTGATCGCGACCCGGTGCGCGGGGTCCTCCGGCGCGAGCACGAAGTGCCGGCCGCGCGCGAGCGGCTCCGGCGCGACGACATCCTTCTGCTCCTTCGGCCCCGCCGGGTAGCGCGGGAACAGGCCGCTGCCGTCGTCCATGATCCAGGCCTTGCCGAAGTACGCGGCGGGCAGAAACTCGAGGTTGAGCCCGGCCTTGCCGGCCAGCACTTCCGGAACGGGCTCCGGCAGCACGACGGTGATCCTGAGGCCGTCGCCGTCCCGCTCGGCGCGGACCGTGTACTCGAACCCGAAGTCCGCGTAGCGGAGGTGCGCCTCGATGACGCCAAGCTCGCGGTCGACAGTTCTATGGACGAACTCCGGTATGCGGTCCCATTGCTCCGGCGTGGCGTCGAGGCGCACGTCGCCGTTCGTCGCCGTGCGCACGCCGTGGTGAATCAGCTCGATCCCGCTGATCTTCGAGTCGCTGAACAGCCCGTCGTACCAGTTACTGAAGACCAGCCAGTTGACGCCCGTCGCCTCGTAGTAGTCGAGCTCGTTGAGTTCGAGCGCGCCGGTCGCGGATTCTTCAGCCGCCGCCTGACCAAAAAGAAGCGCGCAGAGGCACGCCTGCAGTACATTTCTCATCTTGCCTCCTCTATCCGGCATCAATGCGACACGAAGTACCTCGCCCATGCCCCCCCGACAGGCGCGCACGATGACCGCCTACAACCGCTGGATGAATGACAGGCTCTACGCCGTCACCGCTGATCTTCCGGACGCCGATTCCGGGCGGCTCCGCGGGCCGCTGTTCAATTCCCGACGTCGATAAAGGAATTGATCGACAGCCGCCCCGCCACCGGATCCGGCGGCGGGACCCTGTGGCTGTCGACGGATCCCGAGTGCAGCGAGTTCCTCCGGTAGATCACCAACCGATTGAAGACGCCGTCGACCCTGGCAATCTGCTCGAACAGTGCCGTATCACCGTCGATGTAGCCCGCGGCCGGCGCATCCGGACCGGCTTCCTGCCGGCGCAGGCAGCGCGAGTACCCGTCGAGGCGGGCCTCGTCGATGTATTCGTAACCCGTCTCCCGGTGGCGATAGAACGCCGTGCCTCCCCAGTCGCCCCGGAACAGGTAGTGCACGGTGGCCAGGCCGCTCGCCCCGACCGAGTCGATGTGCGGGATCCGCTGCAGGAACCCGAGCGAGTCGGGCGGTCGCGTCAGCAGCGAATAGTGACAGAGCGGGAACGTCAGCTGTCCCGCCGGCAGACCGAACCATTCCTGCAGGTTCGGCGCGATCAATTCTTCCAGCAGCTTCTCGTAGTTCACGGGTGCACGCGCGCGTATGCCCGGATACATCCTGCCGATCGGTACGAACCGCGACCGCGACGCCTTGCGCAGGAGCCGGTCGGGGTCCGCAACGAAGGCGTCGACGATCAGCAACGGGGCGCCCTCGTTGCCGAGTTCGACCCGTCGGACCGCGAGGTCCCGGTGCAGTTCGAGAAGCATGGCCCGGGCCGCTCAGCCAGGCCTCAGGCGCCCACCGCGGGCCCGAGCTTGTGCCACACCGAGCTGTCCGCCGGGCAATAGCGCTCGAGAAAGGCCTGGTGCGACGGCATGTTCTGCACGGCGGCATTGATGGGCTTGCGGATCGCCTCGAACAGGCGGCCCAGGTCGGCGTCCGGCAGCGCGCGGGCCACCGGGTGATGGTCCGCCGGCATGATGCCCTGGCCGATCATCACGTGGGTCCACGAGTCCAGCCGGAACAGCTCGTCGTCGCCCTGCCAGACGTGGGCGCGATCTCGAAACAGCTGAATGCGCTCGGCGAGGCCGTCCGGGAGCGTCATCTCGCGGCATTCGCGCCACAACGCTTCGTCACGCTGATTGGCGTGATAGTGCAGGATGATGAAGTCCCGCACGTGCTCCATTTCCGCCCGGCTCACCCGGTTATAGCGTTCGACCACCGAGTCGGTGATGCCGCGCGACGGGAACATGTGGATCAGGCGCACGAGGCCGCTGATGGCCAGGTGAATGCTGGTCGATTCGAGCGGCTCGATGAACCCGGCGGCCAGGCCGAGCGCGACGACGTTCTTGTTCCATGCCTTCAGCCGGCGCCCGGTCCGGAACGGCACCAGCCACGGCTCGCGGACTGCGGGCGCCGCCGCATCCCTGACCAGCTTGGCCGTCGCTTCGTCGTCGGACATGTGCTGTGACGAGAACACCAGCCCGCAACCGACCCGGTGCTGCAACGGGATGTGCCAGCGCCAGCCGGCCTCGTGCGCGATCGCCCGCGTATAGGGAACGGCCGGACCGACGGACTCGGTCTGCAGCGCCACCGCCCTGTCGCAGGGCAGCCAGTTGTTCCAGTCTTCGTAGCCGGTCTTGAGCGTCTGCTCGATCAGCAGGCCGCGGAAACCGGTGCAATCGATGAAAAGATCTCCCTCGATCACGTCGCCGTTGTCCAGCACCAGCGCGTCGATGAAGCCGTTCTCTCCGTTCTGGCGCACCTCGCGGATCTTGCCTTCCAGCCGGGTAACGCCGCGTTTCTCCGCCATGCGCCGGAGAAAAACCGCATAGAGTGCCGCGTCGAAGTGGTAGGCGTAGTTGACCTCCGGGTTGCCGGGCGCCGTCGGCGACTTGGCCCAGCGCACGGACCACTGGCTGGACGACTGGCCATCCTTCGAGAGCAGCGCAAACTGGTCGGTTCGTGACGCGACGGTCTCGAGGCAGAAGTCGCCCAGCTCCGACTGCATACCGCGCCGCAGGCTATCGAGCCAGAAGTGGTGAAACTCGCAGGCCCAGATGCCCAGCCCCGTGTAGCCGAACGGGTGGATGTAGCGATCGCCCGGCCGCAGCCAGTTCTCGAACGAGATCGATAGCTTGAAACTGCCGGCGACCTGTTTCAGGAACTCCCTCTCGTCGATCTGCAGGAGCTGGTGGAACGTCCGGATCGTGGGGATCGTCGATTCGCCGACGCCCACCGTGCCGATCTGCTCCGACTCCACCAGCGTGATATCCAGCAGTTCCCGAAACTGGAACGACAGTGCCGTGGCGGCGACCCACCCGGCCGTGCCGCCCCCGGCAATCACGACCTTCCTGATTCTTTGCTGTTCCCCGTTCACCAGTCCTTACCTCGTACCGCCGCCGCGCGGCGCCGTTTCATCGATTCAGCTTGCCGAGCAGCATCGCGCGCAACTGGCGCGACTGCACCTCGTCCATGGGCCCCAAGAGACGGCGCGCCGCCTCGGGCAGATGCTCGCCCGCATGTTCGCCCGGGCCGAAGACGTAGTAGTCGAAGACCTCGCGCCAGGCTTGTTTTTCCCGCTCGGGGCGGTCGCGAATCGTCCAGATGGCATGGTACAGCGCGTGCATCGGCGTCGGTATGTGCGCCGGCATGCTGTTCCACCAGTAGTTGACGAGTGCGGTGAACGGATCCAGTCCCTGCACGTGGTGCCACCACATGCTCGGCACGAACACGGCATCGCCCGGCTCCAGGACGACGGACATGGCGCTCGCCTGCGCTTCGCGAAAGCGCGGGAAACGTTCGAGGTCCGGTGCGTCGAAATCCACGATGCTGACGGCCTGGCCGCCGGGCGTCGGCTCCAGCGGCCCCGGGTAGAGGTTCCGGATCTGCTCCGGCGGCAGGAACGTGAACCGTCGCCGACCGACGGCGCAACAGGCGATGTTGTTGGGCGCGTCGTAATGACAGGACGCCGTCACCCGGTTGCCGATCCAGATGCTCGCCGGCGCCTCGATGCCCAGTTCCGCCAGGCCGACGTCGTTCGCCCCGGCGAAGCCGGGCAGGTTGGAATCGACCAATAGCGACGCAACGTACCAGGTTGGCGGCCGGTCATCGTCCACGTGTGCGGCGATGTCGTCCAGCACCTGGTCGAGGGCGCCGCGACGCACTTCGAAATTGAGTTCCGTGAAGTCGTCGGTGTAGAACGGGCGACCGGCCACGTCCGGTGAACCGTAGCTGTAGAGTACGGGCCGCCCGTTGTACAACGCCCGCAGGTATTCCATGGCTGCCGCGCTGTCCCGCAGCCCGGCCTGGACCAGCGGCCAATCCCGCACGACGCCCTTCAGTACGGCCGGCGTGCCCGTCTCCAGCAACTCGTCGATGGGCAGGGCGCCGGGACGGCAGCCCTCCAAGACACGGACACTGCCGCGTTCCTGCTCCATGCCGGTCAGGCGACCCCGGAAACCGTCCCGCGCTCCTCGCGCAGCCGGCGCTGCTTCTCGGCCATCAATCGCCGCATGTTCTGCATCGAGGCGAGAACGAGATACGCCCCTTCGAGCCAGCCGGCCGCGTTCAGCCGATGCAACGCTTCCGCATCCAGCGACTGCAGCCTCTCCCGGTCGATGCCGTGGAGTCCCGCCAGCTTTACACCGATTTCGTCGTCCAGGCGCACGTCGAGACTGACAGGCTGGATGATCCCGAGTTCGTCCAGCGCGGCGAACATCTTCTCGCCGGCCTCGAGACCGTCGCGAATGCCGCGCAGCACCACCATGATGTGCTCGAGGTACGGGCTGTTGCCGCCCTGCGCCAGGAAAACCGACTCGCCCTTGCCGGCCGTCGCGCGCGGGTGTTCGACGTCGACGTGTATGACCTGCTCCCGGCGCAACTCGCCGCCGACCTGCTGTTCCTGGAAACCGATCATGAATGGGCCGCGCACGACGTGTCCGGGCACGTACGACGCGTTCCACCGGTCGCCGTCCAGGTAGAGGTTTTCGTCCTTTGCGAAACCGAGCAGTGCCACGGCCTGGAACGCGCCGCCCTCCGTATCCCGCCGGAACAGGATCGGGTATTCCCGTTGCAACTCGGCAAACTCGGTCGCATAGGCAGGCACCATGCCGACCGCGTCGCCGAACTCAGGGCCGAAGTGCGTGGCGACGCGCAGATCCTTGTGCGTCACGTTGTTCAACAATTCATAGCGTGCCATGACAGCCTCGTTGCTGACCCGGTCCGAGCGCGCGCCGCATGCGGACTCCCGTATCGAATCCTGCCGGTTCAATGACCATTCCAGAATTGCAGGCGCATCTCAAGTGTGTGCTGACGCCGGGTCAGAAGCAAAAACCGGGCCGCTGCATCCGCAGCGGCCCGGGGTCCGAGTCGGTCCAACCGGCTGGACTGACCGCGATCAGAGGTCGAAGTTGTAACGAGCTCCCAGCATGTAGCGCGGGCTTTGCTCGATCAGCTTGACCACCTGCTTCTCGGAGCGGGCATGCCAGCGCACGTCTTCGCCGGTGAGATTGATGGCTTCGAACTCGACCGAGAGCCCATCGGTGATGTAGTAGCTGAGGTTGAGGTCGACCTGGTCGTAGGGCTCAACATAGAACGGATTCGTGTTGCTGCCGTTCTGGTTGGCCAGGATCAGGTACTCGTCACGCCAGTTGTAGGCAAGGCGCGCCGAGAAACCGTACTTCTCGTACATCAACATGACGTTGGCCGTATCACTCAGGCCCAGCAGCGCAAACTGGTTCACGCCGGGCTGGCCGGCATCGTCGAACCCGACGTCGCCGTTCACGATCGTGTAGTTCGCAAAGATGCCGAAGCCGGTATCACCAAAGAAATACTGGCCGCCGATTTCCCAACCGTCGATGTGCGCATTGTTCTGGTTGAGGGGGCGATTGACGTCGTACTGGTACAGCGGGTCATCCGCTTCACCGACGAGATCGTAATCTGCCTCCATCTGCAGCACTTGCGCGTTACTGCCGTCGTACGCCGCCAGTCCCCCGGTTGCTCCGTCGTTGCGCAGCATGGCCACGGCCGTAAACAGCGCCGTGTCGTTCGCTGAACAGGCCGCATTGACGTCATTGCCCGCGGCGGCCACCTGGGTGGCGCATTGACCGCTGGTCAGGAACGCCAGTGCCGCCTGCGCATCCGGTCCGGACGTCGGGTCCGTCAGGCCGTACAGGGTATCCCGTTGTACGCTGTTTCCGATGAAGTTGTCGACGCGCTTGTCCCAGTACGTTATGGACGCGTAGCTGTCGTCGGAGAAATACCATTCGACGGCGAGGTCCAGGTTCGACGACTCCAGCGGTATCAGGCTCGGGTTCTGGGAGTTCGCGGACGCCCGGGTGGACGGATTGATCAGGATGGAACCTGATGGATTACCCGGCGTGGGACCGGAGTACAGGTTGCCGTACGGGGCCCGTGCAATGGTATTGCTGAACGACGCCCTGCCCTTGACCTGATCCGTGAGGTCGATGCTGAAATCCAGGCTCGGCAGAATGTGGTCATAACTGGCTTTCTCGTTGAACGGCTGAATGTCGGTGGACCGCTCCAGTCGAAAGTCATTGTTGGAGATCCAGACGATGTCGCTGGGGATGGCGATCTGGGACGTCGACGTGACGTCGGTGTCCTCCCAGCGCACGCCGATCACCGTGTTCGTCGACATGCCGCCGAGCTCCCCGTCCAGCTCGAGCTGAATGTACGCCGCGAAGACCTCTTCCTCGATTTCATTGTTGTTGCTGAAATTGGGATTGTAGGCATCGGGAACGTTGTACTCGGTGACACCCCACTCCGTGAGTTCCGACGCATTACCCGTCCACGCGCCCGGTGCCGCACCGGTGGTGTCCCAGTCGTCGAACTCGCCGGTGATGCTCACCGGGTGCATCAGCGCAACCATCCCGGGCTCCTGGCCCGCGAAGTTGGCGCCCCAGTCACCCATCGTGGCGTAGGTGTCGCTCGTCTGGCGCGTCATCGTCACCTTGGACGAATCGATGCCGAAGCGGAAACGCCCGTCGTCGAACTCGAGCTTGCCGTCCAGGCGTGCGCCCGTTGCCTCGGTATCCTGCAGCGTGTACCACGTACGGGCGATCTGCGAGCTCAGCTCGTTCTCGCCGAAGTCCGGGTTGACCACGCCGTTCGTGCCGTCGACCGCGTCCTGCATCGTGGGAAAATACGTCCGGGTCGAGATCGGCATGCCTTCGTTGAAGAAGAACTCCTGGGTCCACGCGCCCGGGCAGTTGCCCATGAAGCACTTGGTGCCCGCGAGGCTGAAGAACACGGCGCTCGCACCCGTCAGCGAATCGTTTGGGTTGCTTTCGGAGGTCGAATTATGAGCATCGAACGTGAAGCTCAGGTCGTCACTCGCATCCCACTGCACGTTGAGGCCAACGGAACCGAACTCGTACTTCTGCGCGTTGCGCTGCTGCTCGTAGCCGAAGTCCTTGCCGCCGCCAACGACGTCGCGCAAGTAAACCGGCGTCGCAACGGCCTCATTGGTATCGAACGTGAGGTGAGTGAAGGAGTTGCTGCGCTGCAGCCACGTGGTCTGCTCGCCGCGATCCTCGGTGATCTCGTTGGTACCGAACGTATAGTCCGCCGTGATTTTCCAGGCGTCCGTCGGTGCAAACTGGATCACCGCCTGCCCGTTCGTGCGCTCACGGTGAAATTCGGAGAAAGCGTAGCGGAGGTCGTTCGGCATGGCGTAGAGCTGACCCATCGCCGGTGCGTTCTCCACGACGGCGTCCGAGCGCAGTGCTGCCTCGGTGCCCGTCCAGCTCTGGATGTTCCAGGCATTCTCCGTCGTCTGCACGGAGCCGCCGTCGCGCTCCTGGTAGCTGGCATTCAGGCCGACGCCGAAGGTCCCCGCATCGTTCGCATAGCTGAAGATTCCCGACATTTCGGGTGTCACGTCGCTGCCATACACCTGCGACGCGTCCGAAACCGCCTTGGCGCCCACGCTCAGGATCATGCCGTCGTGGTCCAGCGGCCGGTCGGTGATGATATCGATGGTGGCGCCGATGCCGCCGCTCGGCACGTTCGCGCGGCCCGTCTTGTAGACGGTGAGGCCCGAAATCGCGTCGGACGACAGCTGCGCAAAGTTGAAAGCACGCGTTCCGGCACCCGTGCCACCCGTTACCGAGTCGCCGTTACTGAAGCCGTCGGCACCCGGAATCTGTCGGCCGTTGAGGGTGACCATGTTGTACTGCGGGCCGAAACCGCGCGCCGTGACCTGCGCGCCTTCACCGTCGCGCCGTTCGATTGAAATGCCGGTGATTCGCTGCAGCGACTCGGCCAGGTTCGTGTCCGGGAACTTGCCGATGTCCTCGCTGCTGATTGCGTCGACGATACCGCTGGTGTCGCGCTTGATCGTCATGGAGTTTCGCAGGCTGCCGCGAATACCCGTTACGACGATTTCCTCGAGCGCGTCATCCTGCGCAAGTGCCGTATCGGTAGCGCCGATCAGCAACGCGGAACTGACCGCGGCCGCCAACGGCGTGACCCTGAACTTCTGTTTTCCACTCATTGAACCGATCCCCCTTCGATTGAACATTGCTCTCGCGAAGCAGGGGAGCGGACCGCTGCCGAGTCCGCGCGCCGTACGGCGTTCCGGTGGAACACCTGCCTGGTCGATACGGCGAATGCGGATTTCGGATTGTGCCGACCCTTGCATACTGCAACCGGCCGGCTGACGTTGCGGATCCCCCCCGTTTCGTCGGATTGCCCCCCAGGAACGGCTGATCCCGCCGCGCCTGGACTTACTCGCGGGCCAGACATCCTGCCGGCCCGGGTCGTAAATCACGCTTATAACTAGACCCCTCATTCCGCGAAGTCAACGAAAAATGTTAGCGGTCACATTTCCGGATGGTAGCGTTCCCATTCCGCGGGCGGCAGGCGGCGGCGCGCGACCGACAACGCAAGACACGGCCGCGCGGGCTGCAAGCCAGTAGTCATGCGGTTTTCAGCCGCGCGGGGCACTCCCGGACCCGCCGCGGAACCCGTCGGGACACCGCGCGGCGGCGGCAGCCCTGGAATCGGTCGAATCGGGGCGCCGCCGAAGCGTTACGCGCGAAACTTGCGCAAGCGACGCGGCGCCGTCGCGGTGGTCGGGCGCGCCGTGGCGAACAGCCGGTCGACCGCGACCGCGGCTTCGAGCCCGTCCGCAACGGCGTCGATCGCCCGTTCCACACCCGCGTCGAAGTCAAACGCGGCCGCGGTCTCGTTCAGCCGGCGCAGGTACCACGCGCGAAACCGGTCACTCGCGAACAGTCCGTGCAGATAGCTGCCCTCGATACGGCCGTTCGCACTGCGCGCGCCGTCGGGCCGGCCGCCCAGCTCGAACATCGGGCGCTCGCTGTCCGGGCCCCGGGTGTCGCCGCAGTGGATCTCGTAGCCGCTGACTGACAGGCCGCTCGTCGCGCACGTGCCCGCGATGCGGCGCACCGTCTTGCCGCCCTGCATCCGTGTCTCGACGTCGAGCAGGCCGAGGCCTTCGATACTGCCGGCCTCGCCGTCGACGCCCCGCGGGTCGTCGATTCGCCGGCCGAGCAGCTGGAAGCCGCCGCAGAGCCCGAGCACGCGGCCGCCCGCGCGGGCGTGCGCGACGATGTCGTGATCCCAGCCCTGCGCGCGCAGAAACGCGAGGTCGCCGAGCGTCGACTTCGTGCCGAACAGGATGACGAGGTCCGCGTCGCGCGGCAGCGGCTGCCCGGGCGGGATGAACCGGAAGTCGACGGCCGGGTCCTGCCGCAGCGGGTCCGCGTCGTCGAAGTTCGCCATGCGCGACAGCATCGGAGCGACGATCAGTGCCTGTTCGCCGGCGCGCGGCGATCGCGCGGACGCCGGCACGGCATCTTCGGCCGGCAGCAGCGCGGCGGCCGGCAGCCAGGGAATGACGCCGAACGACGGCCAGCCGGTACGCGAAATGATGTCTTCGAGGCCCGCGTCGAAAAGTCCCGGGTCACCGCGAAAGCGGTTGACGAGGAACCCGACGACCAGCGCCCGGTCGCCCGGCTCCAGAACCGCGTGCGTGCCGACGAGGTTTGCGATGACGCCGCCGCGCTCGATGTCCGCGAGCAGGCACACCGGCACGTCCGCGCGGCGCGCGAAACCCATGTTCGCGATATCGGCGCGGCGCAGGTTCGTCTCGGCCGCGCTTCCCGCGCCCTCGACGATGACCATCTCGTGGCGTGCGGCGAGGCGCTCGAAGCTCGCCATCACCGCGGGCATCAGCGTCGCGCGTCCGTCGAGAAAGTTCGCGGCGTCGAGCGTCGAGCGCACGTGGCCGTGCACGACGACCTGCGCCGTACGATCGCTCTGCGGCTTGAGCAGCACCGGGTTGTGATCGACGTCCGGCTCGACGCCCGCGGCTCGCGCCTGCAGCGCCTGCGCGCGCCCGATCTCGCCGCCGTCGCAAGCCGCGGCGTTGTTCGACATGTTCTGCGGTTTGAACGGCGCAACCCGTATTCCCCGCCGCCGCGCGAGCCGGCACAGCCCGGCGACGACGAGCGACTTGCCGACGTCGGAGCCGGTGCCCTGGATCATCAGGCAGCGCGCGGTCACAGCGCCGACTCTATGTGCACGTCGACGTGGCCGGCGCGCTCGACGAGCCGCGCGCGGACGCCGTAGACGTCGGCGACCAGTCGCTCGGTGAGGATTGCGCGCGGCATGCCGTCCGCCACCACTCGGCCATCGTTCATTACGAGCAGGCGGTCCGCGATACGCGCCGCGAGCGCGATGTCGTGCAGAACGACGAGCGCCCCGCCGCCGTCATCGACGAAACTGCGCAGGTGTCCCGCCATGCGAAAGCGCTGCCGCGGGTCGAGCGCGACCATGGGCTCGTCCGCGAGCAGCAGCGGCGCCTCGGCGGCCAGCGCGCGGGCGAGGTGCACGCGCGCGAGTTCGCCGCCCGACAACGTGTCGCAGGAGCGGTCTTCGAAGCCCGCGAGATCACACGCGGCGATCGCTGCGTCCACGGCACGCCGGTCCGCGTCACCGAGCCGTCCCAGCGTGCCGCCGTGCGCATACCGGCCGAGCGCCACGACGTCGCGCACCGGGTTCGGCCACGCCAGCGGCCGGTTCTGCGGCAGGTACGCGAGACGGCGTGCGCGCGCCGCCGCCGGCAACGCGGCCACGGCCTCGCCGTCCAGCATCACAGACCCGCTGTCGGGTTCGAGAATGCCGGCGAGCACCCGCGTCAGCGTCGTCTTGCCCGCCCCGTTCGGGCCGAGGACAGCGACGAGCTCTCCGCCGCGCAGCGACGCGTTCGCGGCGTCGACGAGCACCTTGCCGCCAGCCGCGACGCGCACGTCCCTGGCCACGAGTTCAGTCATGGACGGCTCTCCGCCGCACGGCGATCCACGCGAACGCCGGCGCGCCGATCAGCGCGGCGACGACGCCGAGCTTCAGTTCGTTCGTCGTCGGCAGCACGCGCACCACGACGTCCGCGAACACGAGGATGATGCCGGCGAGCAACGCGGACGGCAGCAGGCTGCGCGCCGGGTCGTGGCTTACGAGCGGGCGAACGACGTGGGGTGCCACGATGCCGACGAAGCCGATTGCGCCGGCGAGGCCGACGGCAGCGCCGGTGGCAATCCCGGCACCCAGCACCACGGCGACGCGCTGGCGCCCGAGATCCAGCCCCGCGCCCGCCGCGGCCTCCTCGCCGAGCGTCAGGACGCTCAGCCCGTGCCGCGTCGCGTACAGCACGGCCAGGCCGGCGACGATGAACGGCACTGCCAGTACGAGATCCGCCAGGCTGCGGTTCGCGACGGACCCGAGCGCCCAGTTGATCATGTCGGACAGCGTGAACGGGTTCGGCGCGAGGTTGAGCAGGAGCGACATCACGGCGGCTGCGAAGCTCGACAGGCCCACACCGAGCAGGATCAGCGTCACGATCGAGCGGATGCGCATCGCCGCGGCCGCGAGCAGCGCCGTCGCGGCGAGCGCGCCCGCCATCGCCGCAAGAGGAACGACGAACGCGCCGGCGACCGACAACCCGTAGTACAGCGCGAACGTGGCGAACAGCGCCGCGGTCGCGGATACGCCCAGCACCCCCGGCTCGGCGAGCGGGTTTCGCAGCAGGCCCTGCAACGCCGCGCCGCTCGCGCCCAGCGCCGCACCGACGGCGTACGCGGCCAGCGCCCGCGGCAGGCGTATGTCCAGGACGACGATGGAGTCCCCGGGTGCCGCGGCGCCGAGGAACGCGCCGAGAACCCGGACGATGCCCATGTCCGTGGAACCGAGCAGGCACGCGAGCACGATCGCGACGAGCGACGCGATGAGCAGGACCGTGTTCAGCGTGCGCGCGGTCACCGTGCCTCGGCCAACTCTTCGACCGCATCCACCGCGAACCACGCGCCGCACGCGGTCAGCGCGCCGGGCAGCAGCACCGTGTCCCTGCCCGAGAGGTGCCGGCGCGCGACCGGGTGCCGCATCGCGCTCCACCAGGCAGTGCGTTCGGCCGCGCCACCGAAGAACGACGCGACGACGACGTCCGGCTCGGCGTCCACGAGGCGTTCGAGTGGCACGGAGTGCCATCCCGGCCGCGATTCGTAGTTGCGGTAGCCTGCGGCGACGAGCAGCGCGTGCACGAGCGTGCCGGGGCCGGACGTCGCGCCGCCGGCGGACAGGTACAGCGCCGTGCGCGTGCCCGGACCGGCATCGATCGCGGCGAGCCGCGCATCCATGTCGGCCACCACGGCGGCGCCGCGTTCCGGGACGCCGAGTTCCCCGGCGACGGCCGTGACGGCGCGCCGGATGCCGTCGATGTCGTCGGCGAACGGCACCTGGACGACCGGGATGCCGGCACGTTCGAAGAACGCGAGCGCAAGCGGGCCGCCGCCGTAGGAGCGAACGACAAGCGTCGGCCGCAATGCGAGGACATCCTCCGCGACCGGCCGCACCGCGGGCAGACCGGCCGCACGCTCCCGGTGGTACGCGAATTCCTGCTCCGCATCGGGCGACACCGCCAGGATGCTCGCGCGCGGCAGCAGCTCCAGCACGTACTGGTCGGCGCAATAGTCGAGGCTCACGACGCGTGCCGCCGGTTCGCCGTGCGCTGCCATGGCCGCAAGACCTGACAGCAGCAGAACCGGCAGCCGTGGCATCGGGCTCAGAACCGGAAACGCGCGCCGAGGTAGCCGGACAGGCCGGGCGTGCCGTAGCCGAGTACCTGCTGGTACTCCTCGTCGAACAGGTTCTCGATACGGGCGAACAGTTCGATGGCCTCGCTCAGCCGATACCGGCCGGCCACGTCGACGCGCGTCCAGGCATCGAGGACATCGGCCGAGTCCTGCTCCTCGCCGTTGTAGCGTATCGCTACGGAACCGGAGAACGGGCCTGCCGGGTCGAGCAGCAACGTGATGTCACCACTGTGTTCCGGCACGCGGATCAACGGATCGCCGTTGCCGTCTTCCGCGTCGATGTACGCGTAGTCGAGGCCGACGCCGAACCAGTCGTTCAACGCGTAGCTCGCCGAGAGCTCGACGCCGGACGACGTCGCGATCGCGATGTTGCTGTAGCCGCCGACCGCGAAGTCGAACGTAATCAGGTTCTCGGTGTCGCGGTCGAACACGGTGAATCCAAATTCGCCGCGGCCGTCCGGCGTGCGGACGTCGATGCCCGCGTCCCACCCGTCCGCGGTTTCCGGCCGCAGGTCGGGATTAGGCTGGGTCGCGCCGCAGCAGAAGTACGTCGTCTGGAAAAGCGTCGGCGCCTTGAATCCCTGGCCCCAGCTCGCGCGAAACGTCAGCGTGTCCGCCGGGTTCCATGCGGCGGCAAGCCGGCCTGTCGTCTCGCCGCCGAACGTCTCGTGATCGTCGCGGCGCAGCCCGGCGGTGAGCGTGAGTGCGTCGAGCGCCTGCCATTCCACGAGTGCGAACAGCCCGTCGATCGAGGCTTCCCCGTCGGGCGTCGAAACCGTTTCGTGCTCGGCACCGAACGCCAGCGCATGACCGCCGTCGAACGCCAGCGTGCCCTGGTAGCGATACTGGCGCCGGTCGCCTTCGCTGCCGTACGCGAATGCGCCACCCGTGTAGTTGTCGCGCTCGATGTCCGAGTAACCGGCGAGCAGAAGGTTGTCCAGTGCCCCGTCGAACAGCGCGAACGAGAGAGACAGGTCGGCGACGAGCTCCTGGGATTTCGCGAGTTCATCGCCGTCGCCGACGTTGCCCTGTGCGCCGAACACGAAGCTGTCGAACTCCGAATCGGCATCCGTGTGCAGGACATTCAGCGCGAGACGCACCGTTTCCGAGAATTGTACGCCGGCGCCGAGATCCACGGTGGTCGCCGCGTAGGCATCGTTCTCGTCGTTGCCGTTAGCGGCGTCGGCTTTCGAGATGCCATCGGTTTCGTGGCGCACCGCCGCGAGACGCAGGTCGTAGCGTTCGTCACCGAACGCGACTTCGCCGCCACCGCGCAGCGTGCCGTAGGTCCCGGCCTCGGCGTACACGTTGCCGCCGAAACCCGGCTGCGGCTGCTTCGTCACGATGTTGACGACGCCGCCGATGGCGTCGGAGCCCCACAGCGTCGACTGCGGCCCTTTCAGGACCTCGATACGCTCGATATTCGCGACGTCGAGCGTGGCGAAGTTGAAGCCGCCGCCCGGCGACGACGGGTCGTTCGTGACGACGCCGTCGACCAGCACCAGCGTCTGCTCGCTCGCTGCGCCGCGAATGCGCACCGAGGCGATGCCGCCGAACGTACCGTTCTGGTTGACCGTCACGCCCGGGACGCGCGCAAGCGCATCCACGGCGTAATCGACGCCCAGCGCCTCGATGTCCTCGGCCGTGATCACGGCGACGCTCGACCCGGCCTCGGTGAGCGGTTGGCCGAGGCGCGTACCGTAAACGGTGATCGTCTCGCGCACGTCGGCATCGTCCGCCGCGTGCGCACAGCTAACGGCGATCAGCCCCGCAAGACCGACCAGGTATCGTAATGAATTCATTGGCTTTTCCCGTCGCCCGGCTGCCGACCCGGACGCTGTTGAAACGACGTTGCGGCGTCACTGACGGATCAGTACGGCGTGCCGCGGACCTGTCGTTTCACGGGAATTGCAATTCCGGTCCTGGGGGCTGACCCGGCCCTGGACGAACGACGCGATGGCAGGTTTCCTGGTTTGCCGATCACCGCGTCAGGCAGCCTTCCCGGGGTCCTTGTCCCTAGTGGCTCAGTTTGCCTGCCGCTCCCGGCTTACAGTTGCGGGTACAACTCCGGATTCGCACCGGATTCCCTCTTAGCCCTCACAACGAGAGCACCATCTGCGGGCCAAGGTAGCGACCCGGTCGGGGAGTGTCAACGCGGCGGGCGTCAGTCCGAGAGCCGCCGCGAATTCGGCCCGGCCGGCGCCTTGTTCAGCGCGCTCGCTTCCGCATCGTCGGCATAGATTGCGTCGCGAAAGTCCTTCATCACCGTCACGCCGCCCCACGGCACCCACTGGTTGAACATCACCACCGTGATGTCATTGGCGGGATCCACCCAGAACAGCGTCCCGGCGAGGCCGTCCCAGAAAAACTCGCCGACCGCGCCGGAACCCTCCGCCTGGTCAGCGGGCGGCGCGATGCGCACCGCGAAGTCGATGCCGAAGCCGACCTGGCCCTTGTTCGGCAGGAAGTGCCGGTCGCCGACCGTGTCGGGCAGCGCGTCCGTGGCCATCAGGCGCACGGTTGCAGGCTCCAGGATACGCACGCCGTCGAGTTCACCGTCATTCTGCAGCATGCGTGCGAAGCGCATGTAGTCGTCCAGCGTCGACACGAGCCCCCAGCCGCCCGGCGTCAGCATCCTCGCCTCGTCGTTGAAATCGGTCAGCCATGTGTTCGCGGACGGGGTGAAATGGCCGTCCGGTTGCCGTTCGTGCAGAACCATCCTGCGGCCGCGCTGATCGGGCGTGAATACGTAGCTCGTCTCCGTCATGCCGAGCGGCTCGAGCACGCGTTCGCGCAGGACGTCCGCGTAGGGCTTGCCGGCCAGCACCTCGGCGAGGCGCGCCTGCACGTCCACCGAGATCCCGTACCGCCAGCGCGTGCCCGGCTGGTAGCCGAGCGGAATACGGGCGAGCTGCTCCGACATCTCGGCCAACGAGTTGTCCGGACTCAGGACACCGCCATCGATCGCCCGATCGACGGGAGGCTCGCCGCCGAAACCCGCGGTGTGCCGCGTGACATCGCGAATGCTGATCGGGCGCGCCGGCGGCTCGAGTTCGACGGCGTCGCCGTCTCCGCCGGCGTAGACCATGACGTTGGCGTACTCCGGCAGGTAGTCGGCCAGCGGGTCGTCCAGGTCGAACAACCCCTCGTCGTAGAGCGTCATCAGCGTGACGCCGGTGACCGGCTTCGTCATCGAGAAGAGCCGCGCGACCGTGTCGCGTGCCATCCGCCGGCCGGCATCGCGGTCGGCCATGCCGTACGCGCCGAAGAACACTTCCTCGCCGTCCTCGTAAATCAGCGCCGACACGCCGACGAGTTCGCCCCGCTCGATGAATCCCTCCAGCACAGCACCGACGCGCCCGGGATCCACGAGGCGATCGGTGACCGCGTCCGCGGCCGGGGCCGTCTCCTTTGAACACGCAACGCACGCGATCGCGACCGACACGCAGACCCATGACCTCATGGCGGCTCCCCCCGTTCTCGAGCGCGCAAGCCTAGCACTCCGCCGCCGCGGCTGCCGCCCCGCGCCCGTTCGGTGCTATGCTCCGGGGCTAGCCGGACGCTTGCGGGAGGGGGAGCGGCTTCGCGGCACTGAACGACGTCGCCGTTAGTACGAGAAGGACACCGCCAGCACCGCATGGCTGACAGGCTGAACATCACCCGCCGCGATTTCCTCAATGGCATTGCACTCGGCACCGTCGCCGGGGGCAGCCTCTCGCCGCTCGAATTGCTCGCCGCCGATCGCCGTACCGGCTACCCGCCCCTGCTGACCGGCATGCGGGGCAGCCACCCCGGCTCCTTCGAGGTCGCGCACGCGGTCGCGTGGGCCGGTGCACGCTTCGAACGCCCTGACGAGCTGACCGACGGCCTCTATGACTGTGTCGTCGTGGGCGGCGGTATCTCCGGGCTCGCGGCGGCCTGGTACTACCGGCAGGCCGAGCCCGACGCGAAAGTGCTCGTGCTCGACAATCACGACGACTTCGGCGGGCACGCAAAACGCAACGAGTTCGTCGTCGATGGCCACGCGCTCATCGGCTATGGCGGCAGCCAGTCGATCGACGGGCCGTCGACGTATTCCCGCGAAGCGCGCCAGCTGCTCGTCGACCTCGGCATCGACACACAGCGCTTCTACCAGTACTTTGACCGGCAGTACTTCGAGAAGCGCGGGCTGACCGAGGGCATGTATTTCAGCGCCGCGAAATACGGCCGCGACGCGACGCTGCCCTCGGTCCTGCGCTGGGGCTGGCATGCCGGCGACGCGCCGGTGATCGACCGGTACCCGCTGGCGCCGGCCGACCGCGAGGCGCTGCGGCGGCTCCTGACGAACGGGAAAGACCTGCTGCCGCCGATGCCGGAGAACGAGAAGATCGGCTGGCTGCGATCCACGAGCTACCGCGACTTCCTGCTCGGACCGGCCGGCGTGCCGGAGAACGTGTACCTGCTGCTCCGCGACAGCCCGAAAGGCCTCTGGGGCATCGGCTGGGACGCGCTGTCGACGCTCGAGGCCTGGAACCTGGGCATGCCGGGTACCGACCATCTCGCGTTCGACGCCGCGTCGCTCGGCAGCCACGAGCGCGAAGAGCCGTACATCTTTCATTTTCCCGACGGCAATGCCGGCGTGGCCCGCGCGCTGGTGCGGCAGCTCGTTCCGGGTGCGCTGCCGGGGAACTCCATGGAAGATCTCGTCACGTCGCGACTCGACTACGACGCGCTCGACGACCCGGGCAACGCGTGCCGGATCCGGCTGAACTCGACGGCCGTCGACGTGCGGCACAGCCACGACCGGAACGAGGTCGACGTGACCTACGTCAAAGACGGCAAACCGGCCCGCATCCGCGCCCGCCATGTCGTCATGGCCTGCTACAACAACATCCTGCCGCACATCTGCCCGGAGATGCCGGCACCCCAGGCCGAGGCGCTCGCCTACGCGAAGAAAGTGCCGCTGGTCTACGTCAGCATCGCCGTACGCAACTGGCAGGCGTTCGCAACGCTCGGATTCCACCAGGTCCGGGTGGCGCAGCCCGACTTGATGCACTCGTTCGGCATGGACTTCCCGGTGAGCATGGGCGGCTACCGGTACACGCAGTCCCCGGACGAGCCGACCGTGTTGCACGGCACGTTCGTGCCGACCGTGCCCGACCAGGGCTTCACCGCGCGCGAGCAGCACGAACGCGGCCGGCGCGCGCTGTACGAGATGACCTGGGACGATTTCGAAACCGGCATCGTCGCCGACCTGCAGGGCGCGCTGGAACCGGGCGGCTTCGACGCAGAACGCGACATCGCCGCGATCACCGTCAACCGCTGGCCGCACGGCTATGCGTACGAGTACAACGACTACTCGGACCCGCCGGACTACGGCCCGGACAAGGGCCCGCATATCGCCGGCCGCGCCCGCATCGGGCGCATCTCGATTGCGAACTCCGATGCTTCCGCGTTTGCCTACGTCAACGGCGCGATCGACGCGGCGTACCGTGCGGTGCGCGAGCAGATCGACGACACCTGATTTCGTCACCTGGAACCCGCGACTTATGGAAGACCCGACGTTTACTTCCCTCGTCCCGACCCTGCTCGTGTTCGTGCTCGCGGTGTGGACGCGGCGCCCGATCGAGTCGCTCGTGGCCGGCGCATTGCTCGGTCTCGTCATGCTCAACGGATGGCAGTTCATCGGCGGCTTCGCCGACACGTCGCTGCGGGTGCTGACCGACGAGGACGTCGCCTGGGTCATCCTGGTCTGCGGATTCATGGGCAGCCTGATCGCCCTGCTGATACGCACCGGCGCGACGAAGGCTTTCACGACGCGCATGGCGGCGCACGTGCGTTCGCAGAAAAGCGCGTTGCTCGCCACCTGGGGCCTCGGCCTGCTGATGTTCGTCGACGATTACCTGAACTCGCTGGCCGTCGGGTCCGCGATGCGCGACCTCACCGACAAGTTCCGGATTTCTCGGGAGAAACTCGCCTACGTCGTCGACTCCACCGCGGCGCCGGTCAGCGTCATCATCCCGTTCTCCACGTGGGGCGCATTCTTCGGCGGCCTGCTCGTCGCAAATGGCGTGGCGGAGGAAGGCCAGGGGCTCGCTACTTACATCAGCGCGATTCCGTACATGCTGTACGCGTGGGTCGCCGTGCTGCTGGTCCCGTTCGTCGCCGCGGGCTACGTGCCGGACCTCGGCCCGATGAAAAAGGCCGAACGCCGGGCGCAGGACCTCGGGCAGATGGTGCCGCCCGACGCCGCGCACATCGAGCAGGCGAACCAGACGATCCAGCCGAAAGCAGGCATCACGCCGCGCATGAGCCTGTTCATCCTGCCGATGGTCGCGCTCGTGCTCATCACGCTGTGGATGGACAAGGATTTCCTGCGCGGCGTCTACGTCACGCTGTTCGGCTTCGTGGTGCTCGTGCTCGGGATGCGGCTGCTCAGCATGGACGAGACGTTCAACACGATCATCGACGGTTTCAAGACGATGATCGAGCCGCTGGGCGTGCTGGTGGCCGCATTCATCCTGAAGGACGTCAACGACGGCCTGGGGCTGCCGACCTACGTCGTGCAGCAGATGCAGCCGTTCCTCACGCCTGAATCGTTGCCGGTGATCATCTTCGCGACGATGGGTCTCGTGTCCTTCATGACCGGCTCGAACTGGGGCGTGTTCGTCATCATCCTGCCGATCGTGACGACGCTCGCGAACAACCTCGGCGCCGACATGACGCTGGTCATCGGCGCGACGCTGTCGGCCAGCACGTTCGGCAGCCATGCCTGTTTCTATTCCGACGCGACGGTACTCACCGCCCAGGCCACCGGGTGCACGCCGCTGCAGCATGCGCTGACGCAGATCCCGTATGCCCTGGTCGCGGCCACGATCACGATCGCAGGCTACCTGCTCATCGCTTACGTATGATGTCCATTCCAATCACCGGGAGAACGCCATGAAACACGGATTTGCCGCCGGCCTCGGCGCCGGCCTGTTGCTCGCAGGGCTCGTCGTCGCGGGTGACGGCGTCGTGACGCCCGCCGAGATCACGAAGGCCGACCAGGCCGGTGCCATCTTCGAGCGCCCGGACGTGACGAAGACCGAGCGCGGCGGTTTCACGGTGCTCGACGTCACGTCGCTCAAGAGCTCGGACGGCAAGTTCGCCTCGGGCATGTACCGCGCCGGCAAGAGCCGCTGGGAGATCACGGAGCCCTACGGCGTTGACGAGTTCATGTATTTCCTCGAGGGCGGCGTCACGCTGACGTCGTCCGACGGCTCGGTGACCGAGATCGAGGCCGGTGAAGCCGTAACCATCCCGAAGGAATGGACCGGCGTGTGGGAGACCGACGGCTACACGAAGATCTGGGTCATCTATTCCGAGGACGGCTCGGGCCTGTAGATGGGCAAGCCGCTCCGCATCGGCGGGGTGCCCGAGCACTTCAATCTGCCGTGGCGACTCGCGGTCGCGTCGGGCGCCTTCAACGCGGCGGGTGTCGACGTCGACTTCGTCGAATGCCCCGGCGGTACCGGCCAGATGACCGCGGCGCTGCGCGACGGTGAACTCGACGCGGCACTCGTGCTCACCGAGGGCGCGGTCGCCGACGTCCTGAACCACGACCGCAACCGGCTGTGCGGCGTGTGGGTCGCGTCGCCACTGGTATGGGGCATACACGTCGCACACGGCAGCAAGCTGCGTCGCATCGGCGACATGCGCGGCAGGCGCATTGCCATCAGCCGCTACGGTTCCGGTTCGCACCTGATCCCGATCGTCGACGCCGCGGCCCGCGGCTGGGACACGGAGGCCATGCACTTCGTCGTCATCAACGACCTCGACGGCGCGCGTCGGGCGCTCGCGAGGAACAGGGCCGACGTCTTCTTCTGGGAACGGCACATGACACAGCCGCTCGTGGACGCCGGCGAATTTCGCCGCCTCGGCGTGCGCGAGGTGCCGTGGCCGGCGTTCGTAATGTCGGCCCGTCGCGACGTGCTGTCGCGGCGCGCCGCAGCATTGAGCACGGCGCTCGCCGTCGCACAGCGCGAAGCACGCAACTTCAAGCGACGCGCGTCGACGCCGGCGCAGATCGCGGAGACATTCGGCATCCGGTTGCCGGACGTGACGCACTGGCTGGCGCACGTGCGCTGGGCGGGCGGAACCCGGCCGCCAGCCGCGGCGCTCAAGCGTGCATCCGACGCGCTACTGGCCCAGGGCGTGGTTAGCGAGCGGCCGGCGACGCCGGACCGCCTCTGGCACCGCCTGTAACGCGGGCGACCGCCCTCCCGCCCCGCTCTTCCTGACGCAGTTCCCTGCTGCGCCTGCCTGATCCCGCCATCGCGCGACGGATTTTCGGCCCGGCACCCGTCTACAGGGGCAGACCGGGAATTCACCGAAGGGAGAACGCAGATGACTATGCGATGGTTGCTACTGTCCGTATCGGGCATGACACTGGCGGCAGGCCAGGGGCTGGCGGCGGAGCCGGGCTGCAGCGCGAGCGCGCAGACGCAGCGGGTCGCCTGCGAGTTCGACCTGCGCGACGACTTCTTCACGGCATCGGCGCAATGCCTCGACAATTCCAACGTCGACCCCGCTTGCATCGACGATGCATACGCGAGCTACGACGAGGGAGCCGAGGAATGTGCCGAAGTGCTCGACGCGAGGCTCGACCTGTGCAACGCGCTTGATGACGCGACCCACGACCCGGCCTTCGGCGAGGATCACGCGGCCAGCTTCGTCGACCCGCTGCAGATCGGCGTCTCCATCGCCCCGAACCCGTGGTTCCCGCTGGTCACCGGCAACACCTGGCGCTACGCCGGCGACGACGAGACCGTCGAGGTCGTCGTCACCGACGAGACGAAGCTGATCGACGGCATCACCTGCGTCGTGGTCGTCGATACCGCGGCGGAGGACGGCGAGGTCGTCGAAATCACGCGCGACTGGTACGCGCAGGACGTGGACGGCAACGTCTGGTACTGCGGCGAGATCGCCGAGAACTTCGAATCCTTCGACGGCGACGAAACCGAAGGCCCGGAACTCGTCGACATCGACGGCTCCTGGAAAGCCGGCCGTGACGATGCCGAAGTCGGCATCCTGCTGCCGTTCACGCCGGTGGCCGGTGACATATTCCGGCAGGAGTTCGCGCAGACCGATGCGGAGGACGTCATCGAGATACTGGCAACGGATGCCACCGAGACGGCGCCTGGCGGCGCCTGCGCGGGCGACTGCCTGCAAACACGCGACTCCACCCCTCTCGAGCCGGACGCGCAAGAGAACAAGTACTACGCGCCGGGCCTCGGGCTGATCGTCGAGATCGACATCGAGACGGGAGACCGGGTCGAACTCATCGAATTCACGGGAGCCGGATCATGAAACGTCACAACCTTACTCTCGTCCTGCCCGCGATCGCCTTGCTGTTCGCGAGCGCGTGCGGCAACGACGGCACCAGCACGAGAACCACGCCGACGCCGCCGGTGCAGGACATCACGCTCGCCGGCGTCGTCAGCGACAGCCCCGTGCTCGGCGGGTCCGTGTTCGTGTTCGAGGCCGCCCGTATCCAGGCGGTACTCGATGATGCGTCCGCAGCCGACGACAGGCTGGCCTCGCTCGCCGCGGCGAGCCCGCTGGCAACCCTGGCGCGGGACCCGGCAGCCGGTGACACGTACACGATCGACGTCGGCGGTGACCTGGCCGGCCAAGCCGTGTTTCTCGTCTTCGACGGCACGGACGCGGAAGACGACACGTTCGGCGGCGAGCCGCCGAACCTCGAGTCCGTGGCACTGCTCGGCGACGCCGGTTCGACGCAGAACGTGAACATATCCGTTCAGTCGAGCATCGTCGCCGCGATCGTGCGTGCGGTGCTCGACCCCGACAACAACGGCACGATCATCGACACCGCGGCGATCGGAGGCGCGATCGATACGGCCAATACGGACGTCGCGGCCGCATTCCGGCGGGATGCGATCGGCCGCGAGATCTACGATGACGGCTTCGACCCGCTCCGGAGCACCGACACGGATGCCGTGCACGCCGCGTCGACGGCGGCCGGCTTCATCCTGCGCGCCATCGCTACCAGCGAGAGCATCGATCTCAAGGACGCGATCGACACGCTGGCAGAAGACCTGGGCGACGGCACGCTCGATGGCGATATTGCGCTGGCCGGTCACGACGAGGAGATCGACGTGTTCGCCAACGGCGCCTGCTCGTCGGCCGCGGTCGCGCTCCGCCACGCCTGTGCCGTGGACGTCGTCGACGACCTCCTGGAGACGACGGCGATCTGCCTGGACATGCCGGACGACGAGGAACGCGCCGACTGCGAAACGGACGCCGCCCTGGACCGGATCGAGTCGGAGGAGGAATGCGACGACGTTTTCGACGCTCGGCTCGCGGTCTGCGAGGCCACCGCGGACGCCGCTCACGAGCCGGCGTTCGGTCCGGCCTACGCCGCGAACTTCGTCGACCCGCTCGACATCGGCGACACCGTCCCGCCGAACCCCTGGTTTCCGCTCGTCACGGGCAATACCTGGCTTTACGAAGGCGGGGACGAAGTCATCGAGGTCGTCGTCACGGGCGAGACGAAGCTGATCCAGGGCATCACCTGCGTCGTGGTCGTGGATACGGTCACCGAGGACGGCGCCCTGCTCGAACTCACGCGCGACTGGTACGCTCAGGACACGGCCGGGGACGTCTGGTACTGCGGCGAGATCGCGCGCAACTACGAAGTGTTCAACGGCGATGTCCCGGACGACCCGGAACTCGTCGATATCGAGGGCTCCTGGAAGGCCGGCCGCGACGGCGCCGAGCCCGGCGTGTTGCTGCCGTTCTCCCCGGTGGTCGGGGCGACGATGCGCCAGGAGGTGCTGTTCGGCGAGGCCGAGGACGTCGTGGACATCCTGAGCCTGACCGCGACCGAGAGCGCACCGGGCGGCGCCTGCAACGGCGACTGCCTGCAGACGGCTGACTACACGCCGCTCGAACCCGATGCGCTCGAGCACAAGTTCTACGCCCCGGGAATCGGCCTGATCGTCGAAACCGATCCCGCCACCGGCGAACGCCTGGAACTCGTCGAGACCGTGCTGAACTGACCCCGCCCCCGCGCCCTTTCCGACAACGATACGGACGTCGCTGTCGGCCGGGGCGTCTTCCTTTCGGTGAGACCCGGCTAGGGAAACTTCCGCACGACGAACACCTCGGTCCGCCGGCCGAACGAGCGCAGGTAGGCCGAGCAGTCCAGCAGCCCCACGCGCGAATCGGGCAGGACGCCGGGTGCTATGCCCACGGTGCCGAGCTGGGTTCCAAATGCCTCGATCGCCTGCGGCTTCGCGAGCCGCGTCGCGTCGTCGAGGCAAAGCTGTGTCGCCTCGCCGTAGTCGACGTCGTCCGGCAAGGCCTGCGCCCGATCGGGCTGCTCGCGATGGGACCGCAAGGCGGCGAGCCAGCCGTCGTCGCTGTCGACGCGCGCTTCGTCGAAGCACGGGCACGTTTCGGCGGCCGGGCCCGGGTACCAGCAATCCGCGAAGTTGTAGCCGTTTGCCGTGTTCGCGTGGATGACGGCGAACGCGACGGTACGCCCGCCCGGCACCGCGGAAGCGCGCTCGCGGACGAACACGCCGAGCGCGGCGTGGTCGCCGTGCCCGTCCAGCCAGTGCGTCGTCGCGATCAGCGTATTCGGCGTGGTGTCGGCGAACAATTCGTCGAGCGATGCAACGAGCGTATCCGTGCTGAGCGACGTCTCGGGGCCGCCGCCGTAGCCGGCGCCGCACTCACCGCAGCTGTTGCAGGCCGAGAAGTCGGATCGCCGGAGCAACGTACCGGGACTGCCGGCATCGCGGTTCCGGCGCGCGGCCGCGAGACCCGTGTCCGGGTAGTCGAGAAACAGGGGCGGCGGCCGGCCCAGGGCTTTCGCCGCCATCGTGCTCTCGAGCCGGCGCGCCTCGGCGAGACTGTCGGTCGCGGGCGTCGCCAGGTTCGACAAGGTCGGCGCGTCGCAGGGCGTGCCCTCGACGGAACCCGTGGTCCACAGCGCGCAGGCCTCGCAATAGGCGTCGCCGTCCGTGGTGACGACGGTACGCACCGGTTTGCCCTGCCGGATGAACTCCGCCGCGAGCCCCGCGAAGCCGAGGACTTCGTCATCCGGGTGCGGCGCAACGATCAGCAGGCCATCGTAGGCAGAGAACTCGGCGTTGTTGCAGGCGAGTGGCTCGGGCAATTCCATCGCCTGATGTCCGCAGCCCGCGATGGCCAGGATGCCGGCTGCCGCGGCCAGCCGGGCAGAGTTTCGAAACAGCATTGCGCACCCCCTACGCAGCGATCCTGCCGAATACTACCGCGTGCTGCCAACTCACATCACCGAATAAGGCCACTCCCAGTCCTTCCGGAGATCGATGCTCGCCGGCACGTACCGGCCGAACTCCTCGCTCCACGGCACCAGGAGCACCATCGCGTCGTGCTTTCTCGCCAGCGTCACTTTCGCGTGCAGCAGGCGCGACAGCAGGCGGCGCTGTTCGCGGCTGCTGGCCTCGGCGACGGCCTCGCGATCAGGCTCCAGCACTTCGATCGATTCGACCTGCGTCCACGGTATCGTCACCGACGGCCGGTTCGGCAGGAAACGGCGGAGCCGGCGCAGGTACAGCCCGAGCTCCGTCGCGGAACTCACCGTGCTGTCGAGCGCCTGGTGCTCGACCGTCCCGATGCGGCCGGCGCTGATCGGCCACGTGTCCGGCTGCGTCGGCACGAACGGGAAGTCCGTGGCGAGCGCGTCCCACAGTGTGTTCGCGGGCTCGAAGGCCTTGCGAACCGTGACCACCGACGCAAAGACGGTGTACGCGCCGATCAACAGCCACGGCGCGTCGGCGTCGAACCTGTCGGGGTCGCGCAGGTAACCGAACAGCAGCCACATGCCCCCGAACAACAGCCCCGGCATCAGCGAAACAAGAAACAGTCGGATCAACCGCGGACTCCAGCAAGAGCGCGTTTTCGACGAACGGCGAAGGATACCGCCCGGGCGTCCACTCTCAGAACCGCCACACGACCCCCAGCGACGGGACCAGCGGCAGCCAGTGCGCCTGCTCGCCCAGCAGGCTGCCGTCGTCCGCCAGCGAGTACTCGGTGCAGCAGGCGTTTTCGCGGTTCGCGAGATTGCTGACTTCGAGAAACGTGGTGAGACGGCCACGTTTCAGCGGGAAGTCACGGCTCACACGCACGTCCAGCGACTGGAAACGGCCGTAGTGCGCCGCGTTTCTAGGCGTCACCGCGAGCGCGAGTTCGTCGCCATCCGGGCCGGGCGTCATCGTCCCGACGAGCTCCGTGCGCGGCCAGCCCGTGTGCACCTCGGCCGCCGTGCTGAAATTCCAGTCCCGCCAGCGCCAGCTCAACCCGGCCTTTAGCGTGTGCTCCTGGTCCCAGCTTCGCAGCACGTCGCCGCCGGGCATGCGGTCTTCGACACGCGCCCAGGCATAGGACAGCCACCAGAACAGGTCGTCCGTTCCCGAGCCCTGCGTCAACGACGCTTCGACGCCGATCGCCTCGGCAGACGGCGCATCGACCTCGACCCGGTCGAACTGGATTTCCGGCAGCAACGTCAGCGTGTTGAAGCTGTTCTCGAAGCGCGGGCGCAGTTCGCGGAAGCGCTTGCGGTACGCGGAAATCGCAACGTCCACGTGGTTCGGGAACCGGTGCTCGACGTTCAGCACGAAGTGCTCGGCGCGCTGCGCCGGGAAGAACGCATCGAGCCCGTCGGCGAGTTGCAGCTCGTTGATCTCCTGCGCCTGGTAGTACTGCCCCCAACCGAACCGCAGCGATGTGCGCTCCCCCGCCTCGAACAGCAGCGCCGCCCGCGGCCCGAGCTGTGTATCGTCCTTTGCCGTCGTGTAGGTCTGCTGGTCCCAGCGCAGCCCCAGCTCCAGCACCAGCGGAGGCAGCAGGCGCCAGCGGAGATCCGCGTAGGCCGCGTACTGTGCGCCCGCCGGGTCGGCCGTGAAGTCGCGGTAGCTTGCCGGTGCATTGTCGAGGATGCCGTCGAACGGTGCGGAGATCACCTGCTGTGACGAGAAGCGGTAGTCGGCATCGAGACGCTTCAGGTTGGCGCCGAAGCGGAGCATCCACTTCGACGACGGCACCCACTGCCAGTCCTGCCGCAGCTCCAGCACGCGAAATTCGTTCTGCTCATCGAGTTGGCCGGACACGATGCCGGGCAGATCGAGCGTGCCGGACCGACGGTTCGAGATGTCGCTGTACGCCGCGATCGTCTCGCTTTGCCACGCGTCACTCCAGTCCGCCAGCCACTTCAGCCAGTACACCTCGTTCTTGTACGCGGCCGTCGCGCTCTCGCCGCGATCCGGGTCGAACAGCGACAGCTTGTCCTTCGAGAACAGCAGGTTTGCGCTGACGACAGCGCGCGGACCGAACTCCCAGCCGACGTGCGAAAGCAGGTCGTGATAGTCCGGGCTTCCGTATTCCGGCTCGATGGCGTCGACCACCAGGTCGAGATTGCCGCGCCGCGCGGAGACGAGCCAGTCACCGCTGTCGCCGAAGCGCCCGGCCGACATCGCCGATGCATTGAAAAAGGACAGTGACAGCTCCGTTTCCGTGGCCGTCGGTGGCTCGCGCAGGTCGATCTCCAGCACGCCGCTCATCCGGTCGCCGTAGCGCGCCGGGTAGGCGCCGGTGTAGAAGTCCATGCTGTCGATCGCCGCAGGGTTGACGATCGTCGCGATCGCCTGGAACTGCTTCAGGTGATAGGGCTCATACAGTCGCAGACCGTCGAGCAGGAACAGCACTTCGCTCACTTCGCCGCCGCGCACGTGGTTGCGCGTCGAGACCCCGCCGCTCGCGGTGCCGGGCAGGCGGTCCGTCAGCCGAACCGGCTCCTCCGCGACGGTCGGGATACGCGTCGCAAGCTCGCGATCGAGCCGTGTGTGCGTGACCGGCTCCGAGTACCGCAGCCGGTGCAGGCTCGACGTCACGACGATTTCCGGGATCGGCGCCGGCGCGGCCGCCGCGGGCGCGGTTGGCGCAGGCGCTGCGCCGGCACCCGGCGCGGGCACGACCAGCCATTCACCCGACGGGCCGGTCCGTACCGCCAGACCGAACGGCTGCAGCAGGCTTTCGAGATGCTGCAACGACGTATCGCCGATGGGTGATTCCCGCACGACCATGCCGTCGCTGACGAGATCGGAGGAATAGATGATTCGCTCGCCCGCGGCGATGCGCTCGTCGAGTACGTCCCGCAGCAGCCGGCCGGCGTCTTCGTCGGCCGCCGCCAACGACGGCGCGCAGGCAAGACACACAATCAGAGAGGTCAGCAGGCGCCGCATGCCGCGATGTTAGGGCATGCGCGGACGGGCGCCAAACGCGCTCAGCGCTCGATGACGATCCGGGCGTCCTCGATCCGGTAATGGAATCGCGTGGTCGCGAGTACCGACTCCACCGCGTCGAGCGGCGCCAGGTCGCCGGTCGACCCGTGCAGGTCCGTGCGCATCGCGGCGAGGCGCAACTCCGTATCCTCGAACACCAGCTCGCGGCCGGTCTCCCTGGCGGCCCAGCGCAGGAAGTCGAGCAGCGACTGGTTCTCGATGTCGAAGCCGGGCGACAAATCGACGACCCAGTCCCAGTACGCATCGTGCGGGGCCAGGCGACTGATCTGCGGCACGCCGCCACGCTCGAGCGCCATGTGTTCCCCGGCCACGGTCACGATGTCGACCGAATCGTGCGCGAGGTCCACGCGCCCTTCCCGGACCGCGATCGAGACCGCATCCACCCCGGCGGCGACGGCAAACTGGGTGCCGACGTCGGTCACGGCGCCCATCGCCGTGTCGATGACGAGCCCCCTGTCGCGGTAGATCCGGTCACCGGTGTCCGCGTAGACGCGGCCGGCATCGAGCCGGAACCGGTTCCGGTCGACGATGACCAGCGTCGTGCCGGCATCGACGCGCAGCGATTCTGCATCCGCAAGGCGCAACGTGATTCCGGCGTCGGCGCCGGTCTCGATTCGGTCCCCGGCATACAGGATGCTGTCGACCGCGGGCGCTGCATCGCCCGCCACCCGGACCACCGTCGCCACCGCGACAGGCGCCGGCACGTCCGGCGCCTGGCGCAGCACGAGCGCCAGCGCGACGAGTACGGATGCCGCGAGGGCGAAGGGCGCCGCCCAGCGACGATGCCGCGGCTTCGCGTTTTGCTGCCACTCGCGTCGCACGGCATGGTACACCCGCCCCTCGCCGTCCTCTGCCGGCAGCGTTTCCTGCCACGCTTCGCGAACGCGCGCGTACACGCGGGCTTCGATGTCGTCAGGCACCGGCTTTCGCGGACCCGAAAAGCGCAACAGCTCGGCCAGCGCCGCGTCGTCGCGTTGGGTGGTCTCATCCTGTCGCTTGTCGTCGGTCATTGCATCGCTCAATCGAACAGTGCCGCCGGCTCGCGGTCCCACAACGACCGGAAGCCTTCGCGGAAGGCCGCGCGCGCACGGCTCAGTACGGACTCGGCGGCCTTGTCGCCCACGCCGAGGCGGTGCGCGATCTCGGCGACCGTGCACCCGTGTATGTATTTCATTTCCAGCGCGGTCGCATAGTTGTCCGGCAGGTAGTCGAGGGTCGCGCGCACGAAGCCGGCGAGCTCCTCGCGATGCCGCACCGAGTCCGGCCGGAAATCCTCGCCGATCATCGATTCGAGCGCGGCCTGCACCGCGGGATGATCGTCGATCGGCACGTCGGCCCGCAGGTCAGCGCCGTGCTGGCGGTACACGGCATTCAGTTCGTTGCGGCAGATCTGGCACAGCCACGTGAACAGCAGGGCCTCGCCGCGGTAGCTGTGCATCTTGCGGACGACGATGCACATCGTCCGCTGCACGACCTCCTCGGCCAATGCGGGGTCGTCGCCGGCACGGGCCAGCGCGAACCGGAACAGCCGCGGAAAGTACTCGCGGAAGAACCGGTCGAATGCGCCGGCGTCGCCGCCGGCGACCTCCCGGGCCAGCGCCCGGTCGCGCCCGATCTGTGTGTCGCCGTCGCTCACCGCGTATCCATCGTTCCCATTCTCCGTTAGAGCGCCGACCGCGCCAAATCCTTCGCGCTACCCGTTGGCACGTAGTGGACGACCTCGATCGGCACCGTCGTGGCCGGCACGCAGTCGGCCACGAGCGCCGTGGCATCCGCCAGGACCCAGGTCCGGCGGTGCGCCCGGGCCACGAACGTCACGCCCCCCGGGTCGAAGCACGGTGCCGCCAGCCGATCCGGCATCAGCAGCACGCGTTCTCGCCCCCGTGTCAGCCAGGCCTCTCCATCCGCCAGCTCCTCGTCCAGGTCCCGTCGAAAACCGAAGTGCACGACGGGCCGGGCGGCCTGCAGCAGGAATTGCTCCGGCCAGTCGATGAGACCGAGTCGGGCCTGCGCCGGCAACAGCTGCTCGACGCGTTGCATCAGCATCCGACCCGAACGATCGCGATCCAGGACCGGCGCGAGAAAGACGCCGAGTCCGACCCACATCACGACGAGCGGCGCCGCGACGCCGCGCAGCGAACCGCGGCGTCCGCGGGCCGAGGCAGCCACGAGCATTGCAATGCCGGTCAGCAACACCGCCATTGCGGCGCTGAACGCAACGTCCGCCGTGGACACCCAGCGCAGCGCTTGCCCGGGATCGAGCAGGAGCCCGCCGCCCAGCACGACCAGCAGCAGGGCCAGTGCGACCGGCCATGCCCGGACGATCACGCCCGGCACCCGCTGCCCGATCAGCGCCTTCGCGTGCCGGCCCGCCAGCAGCGCCATGGCCGGCGCGGCGGGGAAAATGTAGACGGCTCGCTTCCCGTCGCTCAGCGAGAAGAACAGCAACACGAGCAGGAGCCAGCCGCCGATCAGCAGCGTCGGCAGGTGCCGCGCCGCGATGTCGCGGCGCCAGGCCGGCACGAGCCACGGCAGCAGCAGCGTCACGGGCAGCCACAGCCAGGCCGCCGCGTTGGTCAGCAGGTACCACGGCGGCTTGATGTGGCCCCAGGCATCCGCGTAGCGCGTGACCGTCTGGTGAAACAGGATGTTGTCGCGGTACGCGGCATACGACGGGTCGTCGGCGATCCCGGTCACGACCAGCATCGGCACGAGCCACGCTGCAACGACCAGCAACGTGGCCAGAGGCGCCAGCAGCCATCGGACGTCTCGCCAGCCGGCACCGCGGTACGACCAGCCGCCGCGCGCGGCGGTCAGCATCGGTACAAACACGAGGTACGGCAGGAAGCCCACGCCCTTGGTAATGATCCCGAGCCCTGCGGCGGCGCCGCCGGCCGCGTACCAGCGCCAGTCCGGCCCGAGGAGCAGGTGGCGCAGGAACGCGTACAGGCCGAACGTCGTCCAGAGGCACAAGAGCGCGTCGATCTGCCCGCCGCGCATCTGCAGCGGGAACTGTACGGTCGCGAGCAACGTCGCGGCGCACCACGTCCCGGTTTCAGCGCCCCACAACCAGCGCCCGAGGTCGGCGACGAGGAACGTGACAACGAGGCCTGCGAGGAGCCCGGGCAGCAGCAGCGCGACGTCGATGGACCCCGTCACGGCGTAGAATAGTGCCACTGTCCAGAAGAACAGTGGCGGCTTGTCCGGGTACAGCACGCCGCCGACGCGCGGGATCAGCCATTGGCCATGCTCGACCATGTCCCGCGCGATCAGTGCGAAGCGCGGCTCGTCGGGCGGCCACGGGGCGCGCAGCCCGAGTCCCGCCGCCAGGACGACGAAAGCGATCAACAGCAGGAACAGCAGCTGGCGCCGCTCTTCCCCGTTCACGCTGCCGTCCTTTGCTCCCGGCGCCGCAGCGCGACGTTGCGGAGGTAGATAAAGGCACCGGTCGACTGGCCCAGGATGAACACCGGGTCCCGCCGGTAGATGGCGTAGACCAGCAACGTCGCGCCACCGAACAGGCTCAGGTACCAGAACGCGATCGGTATCACGCTGCGGCCTGCGCGCTCACTCGCGATCCACTGCACGAGGAAGCGGGAAAAGAAGAACGCCTGCCCGACGAAGCCCAGGATGAGCCACGCAGTGGACGAATCCACGGATCAGAGCCGGCGCTTCTTGAGCCACAAGACGCCGGCGATGTCGGCGATGCCGGCCCACAGGCGGTTGCCGACCCCGTACTTGGAACGTCCGTGCTGCCGCGGCCGATGATTGACCGGCACGGCGGAAACGAGCCCGCCCTCCCGCTGGAACAGCGCCGGCAGGAAGCGATGCATGTGGTCGAACGCCGGCAAGCCCAGGAACCGGTCGCGATAGAACACCTTGATGCCGCAGCCCGTATCGTTGATGCCGTCGCCGAGCATCCGCGACCGTACGCCGTTCGCGACCCGGGACGACATCCGGCGAAGCCAGCCGTCGCGGCGCTCGCGACGCTCGCCGATGACGAGCTGCAGTCGCGGTACCGACACCAGCCGTCCATAGAGCTTCGGGATGTCGCGCGGGTCGTTCTGCCCGTCGCCATCGAGCACCGCGACGATGCCGGCTCGCGCCGCCGCGACACCGGTCCGGACACCCGCACTCTGCCCGCGGTTCTTTTCGTGGCGCACGTGGCGCACGTTCGGATCGATGCGCCCTGCGTCCTCGATCTCGTCACCCGTGCCGTCGGCGCTGCCGTCGTCGACGAACAGCAGTTCGTAGCGCAGGCGACCGGTGAGGGCCTTCTGAACCTCGGCAGCGAGCGGCAACACGTTGCCGCGCTCGTTGTACACGGGAATGACGACGCTGACGTCCACGGTCCTTGATGCTGATTCCATGTTTCGACCCATCCTTCTGAGTATCCGGGCACGGTGCGGGCCCGCCCGCAGGCGGTACTGCCCGTTAGAGCGGCGCCTTGCCGGAATCCTTCGCGGGATTTTTTTTTGGACAGGCGCGAAGGATTTCCGGGGCACCGGCCTCTCACGGGGACATCGGCCTGCAGGCCGGCACCACCGGTCAATACACAAGGATCCGCCGCATGGCATTGACAAGGATGGGCATCGCCGCTGCCCTGTTCATCGCGCTGCTCGGCACAACGGCGCCGGCTGCTGCCGGCCCGGCCGACGCGCTTCTCTCCCCCCACGCCGGCAAGGTCGTACTGGTGGACTTCTGGGCCTCCTGGTGCGTGCCCTGCCGGCGTTCCTTTCCCTGGATGAACGCGATGCACGAGAGATATGCCAGCGACGGCCTGGTGATCGTCGCCGTCAACGTCGACAACGACCCGGACGCCGCCCGGGCGTTTCTCGCCGAGGTTCCGGCACGGTTCGGCGTGCACTACGACACCGACCACTCGCTCGCGCGCGCGTTCGAGGTCGTCGCCATGCCCAGCTCTTTCCTGATCGGCCGCGACGGCCGCGTCGTGGACAGTCACCTGGGATTCAAGGTCCTGCAGCAGGACGACTACGAAGCGGCGATACGCGCCGCGCTGGACGAGGAGTAAGCCGTGCGACCCGGACGAAACCTGTTGATCATCCTGCTGCTTGCCGGCCTCGCGGGCTGCGCAGGCCTCGGCGTCGAGCCCTGGGACCGCGACGTGCTCGCGCGCGACGAGATGCAGCTCACGACCGACCCGGTCGAGGCGGCGCTGGACGACCACATCTATTTCAGCAAGGAAGCCTCTAGCGGCGGCCGTGGTTTCGGCGGCGGCGGCTGTGGCTGCAACTAGGGACGTACGATGAGCCACTCCAAACCCCGCAATCTCTCGGCGACCCTGGCCACCGCAACCTGTGCGCTGCTCGGTAGCCACGCCGCGCAGCCGGTCCAGGCCGAAGAATTGCAGACCTGGACCTTCGACACCGCGCTCCTGTACTACGGCGAGGACAACGACCGGGTCCAGGACGCGAGCGTGAACCTGCTCGCGACGCGACGCTTCGTCGACGACCGCTCGCTCACGCTCGGGCTCACGGTGGATGCGCTGACCGGCGCGACGCCGAGCGGCGCGGTTCGCCAGGCGTTCGCGCAAACCTTCACTCGGCCGTCGGGCAACGATATCTACACGGTACCGGCCAACGAGATTCCGCTGGACGACACGTTCCGGGACACGCGCGTTGCGGCGACCGCAGGCTGGACGCAGCCGCTCGGCCGCCTGAACACGATCAGCGTGGGCTTCAGCGCGTCGAACGAATACGACTACACGCATTTCGGGCTGAACGCCAAGGTCGCCCGCGACTTCAACCAGCGCAACACGACGCTGTCCGCCGGCCTCGCTATCGCCCGCGACGACATCGACCCGGTCGGCGGAACGCCGGTCGCGCTGTCGCTGATGAGCGATGTCGGCGACCTGGCGAATCGCGGCGGCGCCGAGTCGAAGAACGTGCTGGATGTCGTCGTCGGTCTTACCCAGGTCGTGTCGCGCAACGCCATCGTGCAGCTGAACTATTCCTACAGCGATGCGTCGGGCTACCTCACGGATCCGTACAAGATTCTCAGCGTCGTCGACCCGGTGACGGGCCTGGCAGTACCACGAACGCCGACGCCGGGCATCGACGGCCCGTCGCATGAGTTCCGGTTCGAAAGCCGGCCGGATTCGCGCGCCAAGCACAGCCTGTACGGCCAGTGGAAGCAGGATCTCGGCGGCAAGGTGCTCGACGTGTCGTACCGCTACATGACCGACGACTGGGAGATCGACTCGCACACGTTCGATACGCGCCTGCGCTGGCCGATGGGCAAGTCGGCGTACCTCGAACCGCACGTGCGCTACTACATGCAGACCGAGGCCGATTTCTATCTCGCGTCGCTCGCGGACACCGCGGCGTTGCCCGCCTTCGCCTCCAGCGACTACCGGCTCGGTCGCTTCGACGCGATCACGGCCGGGATCAAGGTCGGGTGGCGCACCGCCGGCGGCAACGACGTCGGCGTTCGACTCGAGGTGTACCAGCAGCGCGGCGATGTCCCCGCGAACCTGCTCACCGGCTCGCAGACGGCGGCCGACGTTTTCCCGGACCTTTACGCCGTGATCGCACAAGTGAGCTACCGCTTCTGACGGCCGGTGCCGTGCAGGAAAGCCGCGTCGAGCGCCGTGTCGATACCACGACGGCGGACGGCGGCTGGCGGGCGTCGTTCCAGGCCATGGGCAGCCCCTGCGAGGTGCTGTGCGACGGTGGCACGCGCAATGACGCTGCTGCACTCGGTGCGATCGCCGCGAAAGAGGCGTGGCGCATCGAGGACAAGTTCAGCCGCTACCGGAGCGGCAACGTCGTCGACCGGATCAACACCGCGGCGGGCGCGCCGGTCGACGTGGATGACGAAACGGCGCGACTCGTGGATTTCGCCGCCTTGCTGTGGGCGAGCAGCGACGGGCGCTTCGACATCACGTCCGGCGCGCTGCGCCGGGCCTGGACGTTCGACGGCGGCGACACTGTGCCGTCGGCCGATCTCGTCGCCGCGATACTGGCCGACGTCGGCTGGCATCGCGCTCACTGGTCCGCGCCGACGCTGACACTACCGGCAGGCATGCAGGTCGATTTCGGCGGCATCGGCAAGGAATACGCAGTCGACCGGGCCGTCGCACTCGTGCGCGAACGGACGGCACAGCCGGCACTGGTCAACTTCGGCGGCGACCTCGCCGTCACCGGGCCGCCGGCGCGGCGGCCGGCCTGGCACGTGGGTCTCGAATCGCCGCGCGGCCCGGGCGTTCGGCCGGATCGGCTGGTGCGCCTCACGACCGGCGCACTGGCGACCAGCGGCGATGCGCGTCGCTACGTGATACGCGACGGGAGGCGCTACGGTCACATCCTCGATCCCCGCACCGGGTGGCCGGTGTGCGACGCACCGGTCGCCGTGACCGTTGCGGCAGACACCTGCGTCCAGGCCGGCATGGTCTGCACGCTGGCCATGCTCGAGGGCGGCGGCGCCGAGACGTTCCTCGAAGCGCAGGGTGTTCGCTCCTGGGTCACGCGCTAGCCCGGCCGGTCAATCGAGTTCGACACCCTCGGCGCGCAGGTGCGCCTCCAGCGGCGCGAGCCCGGACGCGAAATGCCGCCAGTGACCGATGGACCGCGTGTGCATCGGCTCGCGCACCTGTACGGCACTTGCCGTGTTCGAGGCGGAGAGGTTGTTCTCCACGTGCAGGCACGCCTCCTCGAACGGCAGGCCGACCGCCGCGAGCAGCCGGCGGATCTCCGCGTCCGGCCTCGTGACGAAATCCTCGTAGCGCACGTCGACGATGCGATCGCCGAGCACGTTGCGCCAGTGCGTCGCCAGCCGTTCCCACGCGGGCAGGAACGCGGCCAGGTCCTCGAGCCGGTAGGCGTAGCGAAAGTACGACTGCCTGAACAGGCCGAACGCGTTGTCCATCGGGTGGCGATGGACGTGAACGATGCGCGCATTCGGGAACTCGCGTGCGATGAAGCCGAGGTAGAGAAAATTTTCCGGAAATTTCTCGATGAAGGCGGGCTTGCCGTCGAGCTTGTACACCACGTTCGACAGGTAATCCTCGCCGATGCGGCCGGGCTGCGAACGCGCCGCCGCCGGGATCATCGCCGCCGTCATCCGTTCCGACGATTCGATGCCGCTCACGCGGCGCACCGCCTGTTGCAGGAACCAGGTCTCGCCCGCAGATTCCACGCCGGAGTGCAGCCCGAGCACGCGCTCGACCAGTGTCGTCCCGGAGCGCGGCAGGCCAGTGACGAACACCGGCGTCCGCGAATCGCCGGGCTCGGCGATGCCGGCAGTGAGCCAGTCCGCGTCGCAGGTCTCGATGATCGCGTCGACGAGCCGGACATCGTCATCGACGTCGTAACCCGCGACGCGCGCTGCCGCGGCACCGGCGCGGGAGTAGCTGTCGAACGCCTCGTCCCAGCGGCCGAGATCCTCGCATTCCTTGCCGATGGCATACAGCAGGTAGATGTTTCGCTCGTCCGGCTGGCCATTCGTCTCGAGGATCGCCCGCATGGCGTCGAGGTGCGTCGAATCCGTGGCTCTCTGCAATCGCGACAGGGCGTAGTGGTTCCGCTGGTGTCCCGGGTTCCGCGCCAGCAACTCCCGGTAGATCTCCGCCGCGGCGTCGATACGCCCGACGTAAACGCTGCACTCCGCGAGGCCGGCCCGCAACGCGTCGATGCCGGGCTGCAGCGCATCGGCCTGCCGGAACAGCGGCCACGCGTTTGCGGGCAGGCCGGCGTTCAGGTACACGGTGGCCGCCATCTGAAGGTAGCGCGGGCTACGGTCGAGCCGAGACTCGCAGTCGCGAACGAGATGTACGGCCTCGCCGAATCGACCGAGCGCGACGAGTTGCGCGGCCGCTTCGACGGCCGCGTCGTAGCGTGCCGCGTCCTGTGTGCAGGCCGTGCGGAACGCGTCGACGGCGGCCCGCGGCCGGCGCGCTGCCTTTTCGGCCAGGCCGAGCAGGAAGTGGCCCTCGGCGCTCGCGTCCGGGCGCCGGATCAGTTCGCGCGCGCAGGCGCCAACGCGACGCCAGTCTCTCGCGCGGGCCGCCTGCCGCGCCGTGATGCTCAATTGTTCGGTCGTCCGTGTCACGGCTGCTCGCCGACATCGATGCCGGCGTCAGCGAGTTGCGCGCGCAACGGCTCGAGCGGCCGCGCGTAGCGACGCCAGCGCCCGACCGACCGGTCGTGGATTTTCTCCCGCACCTGCACCGAGCTGGCCGTCGCCGTGGCCTGTGGGTTCTGCTCGGCATCGAGGCAGGCCGGCTCGAAGTCGAGACCCAGCACGTCGAGCAGTCGCCGCGTCGTGTCCTCCGGCGCGCGAACCAGCGTCTCGTACTTCACTTCGACGAGGCGTTCGCCGAGAACGTTGCGCCAGTGGTCCACGAGCCGCGCATAGGCCGGGTAAAAGCGCGCGAGACCGTCCAGCGTGTAGGAAAACTTGTACGCCCAGGTGAACACCTGCTTGTACATGGCGAAGCACACGTCCATCGGGTCGCGATCGACCAGCACGATGCGTGCGTGGGGAAAGGCCTTCGCGATAAAGCCTGCGTACAGGACGTTGAACGGCAGCTTGTCGACAAAGTACGGCCGCTTGCCAAGCCGGTAGTCGAGCGCGGCAAGGTAGCCGTCGCGCAGGCAGGCGAGGTCGCGGGTACTCATCACCTCGATCATCGCCGGCGTCATCTTCTCGTCGCTGACGATGCCGGACTCCCGGCGCAGGATCATCTGCACGAACTGCGTCTCGCCGACCGACGCCACCTGCGAATGGCTGGACAGGATGCGGTCGGTCAGCGTCGTGCCGCTACGCGGCAGACCGACAACGAAGATCGGCGTCCGCCCGGCGGACGCCCCATCCGCCGGCGTCCCCAGCCATTTCGCGCTGCAGGTCCGGGTGATGGTGTCCAGCAGCGCGAGGTCGCGCCCGATGTCGTAGTCCGCCACCGCGGCAACCGCGTCGCCCGCGCGTCGGAACCACCCGAACGCGTCGTCCCAGCGCTCGAGATCCTCGCACTCCTTGCCGAGCGCGTAGTACAGGAAGACGTTGTGCTCCGGCGGCTGCTTCGTCCTGTCCAGTACGGCCTCCATCTCGTGTACGTGCCGGTCGTCCGTCGCACGATCGAGTTTCGCCAACTGGTAGTGGTAGCGTTGGTGATCCGGGTACCGCGCCAGCAAGCGCCGGTAGATGTCGCGCGCCTCGTCGAGCTTGCCGAGGAAGACCGCGCAGGTTGCGCGATGCGCAAGGACGAGGTCGGTGCCGGGCTGCAGCGCGTCCGCTTTGACGAACAACGGGTAGGCGCGCTGCGGCAAGCCGATCTCCGCGTACACGGTCGCCGCCAGGTGCAGGTACATCGGGCTACCGCCGAGCTTGTTCTCGACGCGCCGCAGCAATTCCGCCGCTTCGCCGTTGCGTCGCTCCGAGGCATACAGCTTCGCGAGTTCGACGGCGGCATCGTAGCGCCCGCCGTCCTGCTGGAATGCGCGGGAGAACTGCACCGCCGCAGCATCCGCACGCCCTTCCGCCTTCGCCGCGAGGCCGGCGAGAAAGCACCCCTCGGCGGATGCCGCGTCGTGTCGAAGGATTTCGCTGGAACAGGCCGCGACGCTCGCCCAGTCCTTGCGTTGCGCCGCGGCGCGCGCGGCATGGCTTACCTTCTGCAAGTAAGCGCTGGTGGTCATATGCCCCCCGGTTCGTCCAGCGGCTGCGTATGCATTAGAAGCGCGCGGCACGTCAAAGTTCGGTACCGTGCCGTCGCAGGAAAAGGGCCGCCCGAAGGCGGCCCTCGACCCCCGATAAGCCGCGGGGTCTCCGATCAGAACGTCTGCGATATGCGGAGGAAATAACCTCTTCCGAACATGCGGTACGTTGTCGGGTCGGTGTTGGCGTTGAAGCCACGGTCGATGTACGGCGGCGCCTCGTCCGACAGGTTGGTGATGCCGAGCGTCAGCATCGTGTCACCAACCACGTCGAGCGTGTAGTCGAACACCAGGTCGTGGTAGAGCTGCGAATCGACGCTCTGCACATAGGTGTTCTGGAACTTCGCGATGGAATCGATCGGGCCGATGTACTCCGCGAGGTAGCCCACCTTCAGGTCGCCCAGCGTCCAGTGCACGGAGGCGTTGAACTTGTCCTTCGCGTACGTGCCCCCGTCCTCGGTACTGGTATCGAGGAAATGCATGCCGAGCATCTCTTCCACCGGCGCGCCAGGGTACGGTGTACGGTGCCGCTCGAGCAGGTGCGACCATAGCAACGCCGTCTCGAACGAGCCGAAGCTCGTATCGAAGTCGTAGCGAATCTCCGTGTCGATGCCCTCACCGACCTGGTTCGCGACGTTCACGTTCGTATCGACGATGTCGCGGATCGTGTAGTCCGCGTCGGCACGCCGCGTGATCAGCGCGCAGCTTGCCGCGTCACCGTTCACGTAGCACTCATCGAGCGTGAACTGTACGCCGTAGGTACCAATGGCGTCTTCGAGCTCGATCTGCCACCAGTCGACCGTGACCGACAGTCCGCCATCACCCAGCGCCGGCGTCCAGACCAGGCCCGCCGTCAGCGTGTCGGCCGATTCGGGCTGCAGGTCGGCTGCGCCGCCGATCAGCGAGGTCGTCTGCGTGTCCGTGCGGTTCGCCACCTGCGCACAGCCCGGGGCGATATTCGTGCCATTGCCGCCGTAGTTAGCCTGGAAGTCCTCCGGATCGCAGGGGTCGACGTAGTTCGGCGCATCGTCCTGCAGGCCGTCGTACAGCTCCTCGATCGTCGGCGCTCGGAACGCCGTGCCGGCCGTGCCGCGCAGCTTCAGGGAGTCGACGACCTGGAACTCGACGCCGACCTGCCACGTGGTGTCATCACCGAACAGGTTGTAGTCGTCCCAGCGAACGCCGCCCTTGAGTGCCAGTGACTGCGTGCCGTTGTCGAAGATCGGCGCATAGGCCTCGGCGTACAGCGCCTTCGAGTACAGCGAGCCGTCGGTGCCGGCGCCGGTGCCGCCGGTGGCGGCGCCGAGAACCTTGGCCGAGTCCGGCGTGTACTTGAACGTCTCGCCGCGATACGCCGCGCCGACCGCCCAGCCGAACTCACCACCCGGCAGCTCGAACGCGGAGCCGCTGATGCTGCCTTCCACGATATCCTGCTCCCAGACGCGGGTATCGACGAGCTCGACGCCGACGTAGCCCAGCATCGCATCCGTCACCGACAGCGGCCCGCCGAACAGGTTCAGGGGCACGCAACCGGAGATGACGGACGTCGGGTCGCCGATGTCGCCGTAACACTCCGGCGTGCCGTCACCGTCGAGGTCGGCGGACGGGCCGAGCGCGTTCTTCAGGCGCTCGCCCGAGAACTGGCCGAGGTCATTGTTGACCAGGCTCCTGTAGCCCTTGTTGTAGTAGAAGTCCCAGTCGAGGCCGCCGAAGTCACCTTCGAACCCGAGCACCGCCTGGTACTGCGACAGGTCCTGTGAGAAGTGGCGGGGCGTCTCCTCCATGCGCCGCCGTGCGTTCGTCACGGGCTCGTAGGCGAGTGCCGTGCCGTTCGCCGCGTTATAGCGGTCGAGCGCGTCACGCAGGTAGAAGTTGTCCGGCGAAATACCCGTGTACGCAGTGCCGTTGAATACCCCGTCGTAACCCGGGTCGATGTTCGTGTCATACGGCAGCGGCGCGAGTTCCTGGTCGGACCGGCGCGAGCTGCCGCGGATCGCCGCGTTGAAGCGCACGTTCGACGACAGGTCGAAATTGGCCTCGCCGAACACGTTCGTGCGGTTGTATGGCGTCTGGATGTAGTTTACCGGCGCGTAGTTGTACGTACGGTTGTCGTACGGCGTCATCACGTCGCCGGCATTCTCGATCATGAAGATGCCGTGGTTCAGGAAGTTCAGCCGCGATTCCGGGATACGCGAGGAACCGAAGAACGTGCAGCTCGTGGGATTGGATTCGCAGCCGAAATCCGACTCGTAGTAGATGTAGTACGAACCCTGGAAGAAGTCCCACGGCGCGTCACGCTGGTACGCCTCTTCCTGGTCGATGTATTCCGCGCCGAACACGAAGTTGCCGCCGTCGAAGCTGGTGCCGGCGATCAGCGAAACAGCGTTCTGCACACCGCTGTCCATGTCGAAGAAGTCGGCCGTCTGGACGTCGACGTTTACGCCCTCGAAATCCTGGCGGGTGATGATGTTGACCACGCCGGCGACCGCATCTGCGCCGTAGATCGCGGATGCACCGTCCTTCAGGATCTCGACACGCTCGATCATGATGGACGGAATCGTGGTGAAGTCGCCGCCGTCGACGGTGCGCTTGCCGTTGATCAGCGTCACGGTGCGCTCCGGCCCCATGCCGCGCAGGTCGATCTCGACCTGGCCCTCTTCCGTGTTGCCGTTGTTCGTCGTGGTGCCTAGCGGCGTGCCGGACATCGATGGCATGCGTTGAATCAGGTTGCCGACGTCGGTAACGCCCTGGGCCATGATGTCGTTGCGATCGAGCACGGTTACCGGGCTGGCGCTGTCGAGGTCGGAACGCTTGATGCGCGACCCCGTCACCGTGATTTCCTCGAGCGCATCCGCGCCACCGTCCTGCGCGAGTGCCGCCGGCGCCGAGGCGAGCAGCAGGCTGCCCGCGCTGACACCCAGCGCCATCCGCACCGCGGTGCTAATGCGTTGGTTCGGTTTCATCGTGTTGTCTCCGTCATATCTCGTGGGGTTATTCCTAATTGATCGCAACCAAATCGCACCGGCCGCGATCGAACCCGTTGTCCTGCCGGCACGCCCGTGCCCGCCCAACGGATCCTGTTGGAACAGTCCTACACAAGAATGTGACGTCGAAATATCGTTGCGTTATGGATACGGACAGTTGTTATTAGCTGTTGGAATAACTAGTTATATCGTCGCTTTCCCGCTACTAATTGAAATTCCTTATGCGATAACGGGATAAACAGTCCACTATTGTTGTGTTTTTGAGACGCCTGTTCGTGGTGTATTACGGGGGGTTTGCGCAAATCGTCTGCCGGACGCGACAGTCGGTCCGTGCCCGTCGCCCGTGCGCCGACAGCGAGATCGTCGCCGAGCGACGGTCGCGGACGGCGAGTCCTCCAACAGGGAACGGGGCGCCGGCGTCGAGAGCGCCACGTTGCACCCGGTCGATCCCCGGCGACGCGGGCCTCGTTCCCCGCATCTCATGTTCCGGCTCGGCACCGCCACGCTGCTTCGCGACTTCATGATCCGGTTCGAACTCACCGGTTTCGCGCCCGGTGTGCCGGATGCGCGGACTCGTGCCGCCCGGCGGGTGCCTGCCGGAGTCGGCGCCCGCCCGATTCGTTTCGAGCGTACCGATCTGTGGTAAAACACGAGGCAGGGAAGGGAAATCCACCATGCCGCGATGAAAACCACGACGCCCACGTCACGCGACATCGCCGAAATCGCCGGGGTTTCCCAGGCGACGGTTTCGCGCGCGCTGCGCAACAGCCCGCTGGTGCGACCCGAAACCCGGGAGCGCATCCAGTCGATCGCGCGGGAACTCAACTACTTCGTCAACCGGAATGCCGCGGGGCTGCGCACGCACCACAGCAATACGATCGCGCTTCTGATTTTTGACGACAGCAAGACGGTCACGTCCCAGCTCAACCTGTTCTTCCTGTCCATGCTCGACAACATCGTGCGCTCGGCTGCGCGCCACGGTTACGACATCCTCGTGTCGCTGCAGCAGCTGCACGACGACTGGCACATCGAGTACCGGGCCAGCCAGCGTGCCGACGGACTGATTCTTCTGGGCTACGGCGATTACCTGGACTACCGCGAAAAGCTGGACGCCCTTGCCGAGGCCAACACGAACTTCATGATCTGGGGACCGATCGTGAGGGATCAGCCCGGACACTCCGTCGGTTGCGACAACGAGACCGGCGGCCGGCAGGCGACCCGGCACTTGCTCGATCTCGGGCGAAAGCGCATCGCGTTCATCGGGAGCACGTCGCAGCGCAGCCCCGAATTTGCGGCCCGTTTCGCGGGCTATGTCCGGTCCCTCGAGGCAGCCGGCATACAGCCGGACGCCGCGTTGCACGCACCCGCCGGTAACTCCGAGAAGGAAGGTTACGCGGCGGCGCGAAATCTGCTCGAGCGCAACGCGGGATTCGACGGCATCTTCGCGGTCACCGACTTGCTCGCGATCGGCGCACTGCGCGCGCTGCAGGAAGCAGGGAAAGCGGTGCCGGCGGACGTCAGTCTGGTCGGCTTCGACGACATGCCGCTGGCGGCCTACGTCACGCCACCGCTGACCACCGTGCAGCAGAACGTGGAGGCGGCGGCGGACGCGCTGGTTCGCGCCATCGTCGGCATGATCGAGGGCCACCCCGTCGAGTCGACACTGATCACGCCGAAGCTGGTCATTCGCGACTCATGCGGCGGGCGCGACGCATCCGTTCCGCGTTGAGCTGCAGCTCAGCCAGCCACGCACGCGCGGACGCGCTCTCGACCGGCTGATCGAAGAACAGTACCCGCACGCTGTGCGGCGGTACGCGAAACGTGACCGCCTCATCCATCCGTTCGACGTAGAGATCCTCGACGCCATCTTCCCGCCAGGGCCCGTGCCCGGGCATGCCGTTCACGCGCACATCTCGAGCGTCGTCGTCGCCGTTGAGCAGCACCAGGGCCGACTGCGAAACGCCGTCATGCTGGTACACGCGAAAGAACGCCGCGGTGCGATCCGTGTACTCCACGTCGAGCTGCAGCCCCCGCTGCAGCGCCACGGAGCCGGCGCGCAGCCGCGCGACCCGCTGCAAGGCCTGCCGGATGCGGTGCGACTTCGCGGCTTCGATGTTGTCCGTGCCGAAGTAGTCGCGATTGCCCCTGTGCTCCGCAGCGCCGCGACGGAAGCCGATCTCGGAACCGTAGTAGACGACCGGGATACCGCGCGCCGTGAACAGCCAGTTGTGCGCGTCGATGAAACCTTCGTCGTCGGCATCCATTCTCGGCATGTCGTGGTTGTCGTAGAACGTCATCAGTTCGTACGGGTTCTGGTACACGCCGTCCGCGGTGTGCAGGGCCATCGGCAGCTTTGCATAGGCCTGCCCCCTGGCGAACACTTCGTCCATTGCCTGCTTCAACGGGAAGTCGAGCACGCTGATCCCGCCGTTCTCCGGAAACGTGTGCGGTGCGATCCCGGCCGCCTCGTAGTTGAACGCCTCGCCGAACATGAAGAACCCGGGGTGCTCCGCGCGAATTTTCTCGCTGAACGCGGCCCAGAAAGCATGCGGCATGTGCCGGATCGTGTCGATGCGGAAGGCGGCCACGCCTTCGTCGATACGGCGCGAGTACGCCCGCACGAAGTAATCGAGGACGGCGGGGTTCTCCCAGTTCGTGTCGGCGAGCAGCGCCAGGTCGGGTTCGCGGCGGTAGAACGCGTGCAGGGCATTTGCCGGGTCCAGGTCTCCGGGCGCCAGGTTTTCATGGTCCGCGAGCAGCGTCCCGTCCGCGTCGTATATCTCGCCAAACAGCGGCTGCTCCTCGGGCATCGTGTAGGCAGGCGACCCGTGGTTCGCGACGATATCCAGCACGAGCTTGATGCCGTGCTCCTCGTCCAGCCGGCGAACCAACGTCGCGAAGTCGAGGCCTTCGGATTCGAGGTGCTCGTCGACACTGAAGAAGTTGACGCCCCAGTAGCCGTGATAGCCCGACTTGCCCTGGTCGCCGAACGGGATGTCGCCCGGCGGATGGCTCCCGGAGAACGCTTCATCCGGGTTTTCGACGATCGGCGTGATCCACAGCGCCGTGAAACCGGTCTCGGCGATGTACGCGGCGTGATCGAGAATTCCCCGGAAGTCGCCACCCAGGTAGCCGATGTTCGCGATGTCCTCGCCGTCCTCGACGATCGGGCGGTCGAAGGAATGCCAGGGGCCGGCACCCTGCTCCTCGAAGTTGTTGCCGGGATCGCCGTCGACGAAACGATCGGTAACCACGAAGTACACGGCTTCGCTCGCGAAGGGCTCGAGTGTGCCGTAGTACTCCTCGACCGGCGAATCGCCGGAACAGGCAGCACACAGCAGCGCCACACCCAGGGCGATTCCGCTCCTGGCGCTCATGCGAGCTTCGGCTCCGCGTCCTTGTCGACGAGCATCGTCGCGACGCCCGCCAGGATCATGCACACGCCGCCGACGATCAGCGCATAGATGCTGTTACCCCCGAACAGGTGATTGACGAGCAGCCCGAGGATGCTCGCCGCAATGATCTGCGGGATCACGATGAAGAAGTTGAAGATGCCCATGTACACGCCCATCTTGCGCGCCGGCAGGTTGTTCGACAGCAGCGCGTAAGGCAACGAAAGGATCGATGCCCACGCGATGCCGACGCCGATCATCGAGACGAGCAGCCAGCGGTGATCATCGATGAACCAGAAACTGATGAGCCCGAGCCCGCCGAGCGCCAGGTTCAACAGGTGACAGGAACGGCAACCGAGGTTGTTCGCGACGAAAGGAATCGCGATGGCCGCCAGCGCGGCGAAGCCGTTGTAGCACGCAAACAGCACGCCCACCCAGTCCGCACCGTCGTTGTACAGCGCGGACGCGGCATCCGTCGTGCCGTAGTGGTAGCTGGTCACCGCCGACGTGCCGTAGATCCACATGGCGAACAGGGCGAACCAGGAAAAGAACTGAACGACCGCGAGCTGCTTCATGACGCGCGGCATGCGGAACAGGTCGTTGACGATGTCGTCGAGGCCGCCGAGGCGCATCTCGCGGGCCTTGCCCAGCGCGGACGGGACGAGCAACAGGCCGAAAACCACGAGGCCGCCGCTCAGGATGAACAACTCCTTCTCGAAGTCGTAGTGACGGATCAGCAACCAGCCCGCGATGCCGGCGACGAGCGCAAGGACGCTGCCGAGGCGGAACGCACCGGTCGGCGGCGGCGCCGTGCCGGGCACCGCGTTTTCGGGCGATTCGGCCCGCTCGAACGCGGCCAGCTCCGCCGGCGAGTACTCGCGGGTACGCAACACGGTCCACATCACCGCGGCGAAGAAGGCGGCGCCGCCGAGGTAGAACGACCACTTCACCGAGGCCGGAATCTCGCCCGCGGGGGCCGTGTTACTGACATCGAACCAGTTCGTCATCATCCACGGAAGCGCCGACGCCACGACGGCACCGATGCCGATGAAGAAGCTCTGCATCGCGAAGCCGGACGTCCTCTGCCGCTCCGGCAGCATGTCCCCGACGAACGCACGGAACGGTTCCATGGAGATATTGATGCTCGCGTCCATGATCCAGAGCATGCCCGCGGCGACCCACAGCGCAGGCGAGTTCGGCATGGCGAACAGGGCCAGCGACGCGAGGATGGCGCCGACCGTGAAGTACGGCCGCCGCCGGCCGAAGCGGCCCCAGGTCCGGTCGCTCATGTAGCCGATGATCGGCTGCACGATGAGGCCAGTCAGCGGTGCCGCGACCCACAGTATCGGCAGATCGCCGATATCTGCGCCGAGCGTCTGAAAGATGCGGCTGACGTTGGCGTTCTGCAATGCGAAGCCGAACTGGATACCCAGGAACCCGAAACACATGTTCCAGATCTGCCAGAACGACAGGACAGGTTTTTGCTGCATGGAAGTCCGACCCGTCGCGCGGCCCCCGCCGCGAAACGCCCCCTCGTTGCTCCGCCCGCAGTCTAGCAAAGGGGGTCCGATGCCGGCCTGATGAATACGTATTCAACCGGCGTCGGGAGTCGGCATCGCACGCTCGCCGGCCGCAGCCGTCCGCCGTATCGCCTTGAAGCGCGGGTGTTCACGCAAGCCGTCGAAGTCCGGGTCGTTGTCGATCCAGTCCGCGAACGCATTGCCGAGGGCAAATCGCCGCTCGAACAGGTCCAGTGCGCGGTCGACCTCGCCCAGCGCGGCGTACACGCAACCACAGTTGTGCATCACGCCGATGTCGTTCGGCCGAATGTCGAGCGCCCGCTCGAGCCAGACAATGGCCTCTTCACGCTCACCGAGGTCGACGAGCGAGCCGGCACCCAGCGTCAATGCACGCGTATCGTCCGGGCGCAAGGCAAGCCGCTGCCGGCAGCGGCGTACGCCCTCGGCCGAGGCAGCGAGCATGGCATCGTGCTCGCCGAGGCGACGCAGCGCGGTCGCGGCCAGGTTCATCGCCTGGTACTCGTCGGGGCGCACGGCCGCCGCGGTTCGAAACAGCCTCGCCGCCTCCGCGGGAACGCCCTCCGCAAACCGGGACCTCCCGTAGAGATACCAGGCTTCGTACAGCATCGGGTCCAGCGCGATTGATGTCTCGAACTCGGCCGCGGCAGCCACGTAGTCCCCCTGCAGAGACAGGACGAATCCGCGCGCGCACCGGGATTCCGCAAGTTCCGGGGCGAGCTCGACGGCGCGACGACTCGCCGACCTGGCCTCTTCCAGCACCGCCGGATCGTTGCTCTGCCACATCCATACCACGGTCAACGATTCCGCTAATCCGGCCCAGGCCTTGGCGAACGTCGAGTCGAGCTCGATGGCCTTGCGATACATCAACTTCGAGTAATCCATGGACTTTCCGTCGAAGAGATGAAAATAGTGCCGGCCGCGGAGATAGTGCTCGTAAGCCTGGAGACTCACCGTGTCGCGAGGCGCATTGTTCATGGCCTCCGTCGCGAGTTGCAGGCGCGCGACAACTTGGGTCGCGATGTCGGCCTGGAGCCGGAAAATGTCCACCACCTCGCGCTCGAACGCTTCGCTCATGACATGTGCGTCGTCGCGCGCGTCGATGAGCTGTACCGTGATACGCACCCGGGAACCGTCTCGCCGCACGCTGCCCTCGAGAACATAGTCCACGTTCAGCTTGCCGGCGATCGACCGGAGATCCAGCGCGCTGTCGCGGAAACAAAACGACGAAGTCCGCGAACTGACGCGAAGCTCGGGCAGCTTCGCGAGCAGGTTCAGGACTTCCTCGGCAATGCCGTCGCTGAAGTATCGGTTCTCGTCGTTCCCCGACATGTTTGCGAATGGCAACACCGCGATAGACCGGCGATCCCTCGCCAGCAATGGCGCCGTCTCACTCGGCGCCTCAGCCGATGCGCCGATGAACCGGTAGCCGCTGCCGCGAATGGTCTTCAGGTAACGGGGATGATCGGTCGTATCACCGAGCAGCTTGCGCGCTTTCATGATACCGCGAGCAACCGCCGCTTCGGTGACGACCGTTCCCCAGACCTCGTCCTGGAGCTCGTCTTTCGTGACGACGCGGTCACTGTGACGAACCAGGTACAGCAAGAGGTCGAAGATTCGCGGTTCGACTTGCAGCAGCGCCGCGCCCCGCCAGATCTCGCGGCGATCCTCGTCAATCCGAAAGGAGTCGAATCGGAACGTCACTGAAGTATGGCCAGGTTGCCGATCGGAGGCCGCACTTACGCGCGCGGCGGGACGGAGCACCGACGCAATTCGTCCCCATCACGCAGCGGGCATGATATTGGCGTTCAGCCGGAAGAGGTTCTCACCGTCATACCGGGCTTTCACCTCGGACAACCGCGGATAGTTCGGGCCGTAGTTGCCCCAGGTCTTTTCCGCACCCTCCTCGTTCAGGTTCGTGTAGTAGCCTTTCATGTACGGCTCCATGGCCTGGTGGTAGCGGCGCACGGAGTTGATCCGCGCCTCGGTCTCCGCCGCATCGGTGAACACGGCATCAATGCCCAGGTTGAAACGTACGTCCCGGTGCGCGTACGCCGTTGCGTCGCCGGCAATACGAGAAGTTGCCCCACCGAGATGCTGATACCAGACATTCGGAAGCTCGTCGCCTTCGTAGTTGCCAACAAACGCGTCGATGAAGGACGGCGTCAACTCGACGATAAAACCGGACTTCAGGTAATTCAGCTTGCCGTGCCCGAGGTATTCGTCGGCATTGGTCTGCCAGCGCGAGTAGGTATCGGGCTTCATGGAGTTGAACTCCGGCTTCTTTGCCGCCAACAGCGGCTGCAGCACCCTCTCCCCGTCCTCCGGTGCACCCGCATACAAGATGGCGAACCCGAACATGCGTTGCCCGTCGGCGACGTACAGGTACGGCTCGACGTTCACGGCGTCGGGCATCGTCTGTTCCAGCTCGGCGAAGACGGTCATCATGTGCCGAGCCTGCTCGATCGGGTACTGGATATTGCCCGCGTACACGTTGTCGTCGAACGGGTGCAGGCGGTAGACGAACTCCGTGACCACGCCGAAGTTGCCTCCGCCACCACGCAATGCCCAGAACAGGTCCGGGTTTTCGTCGTCGCTGGCGTGGCGAACCTGCCCGTCAGCGGTCACCACGGTGGCCGACAGCAGGTTGTCTATTGCGAGCCCGATCCTGCGGTCGAGGCGCCCCATGCCGCCACCCAGCGTGAACCCGCCGACACCGGTATGGGAAACGATACCGGCGGTCGTAACGAGGCCCTGCGCGAGAGACGCCGTATCGAGGTGCCCGAGCAGCGCACCACCTTGCACGGTGGCAGCGCTCGCGCGCGTGTCGATCGCAACGGCGTGCATCGGGGAAAGGTCGATCATCATGCCGTTGTCACAGGTCGACTTGCCGGGATAGCTGTGACCGCCGCCCTTGACGGCGAGCAGCAGATTTCGTTCGCGGGCAAACGTCACACAATGCTGGACGTCAGCCGGGCTCGAACAAGCGGCGACCATGGCCGGCCGCTTGTCGATCATCCCGTTCCAGACCTTCCTGGCTGCGTCGTAACCCTCGTCCGCGGGGAGGTAGATCGCTCCCGACATCGAGTCTGCCAGTTCCCGGACCGCCGCCATCTCTATTTCCAGCGGTTCTCCAGCGCCCGTCACGGCCGACATCCGCGCAGGCAACGAAGCCGCGCTATTCGACGAGCTGCGGCCGCACGCCGGTAGCGCGACGGAAAGCCCGGCTGCTGAGACGGCCTTGATGAACAGACGTCTACGCATGGTGATCTCCCCTCGGGTACGTCGCGGCTCGAATATCCCTAGACTAGTTCACGCGCGAGAGCGGCGCTACCGGATTCGCGACACCGGAGGAATCGACGACGGCGCATGCAACTCCTGGCGATCCGACGGCCGCGAACGCCGGACGGCCGGTTCACGACACGCGGTCGACCATTTCGACAGCCAGGTCCTCGATGACGCCCCGGATGGCCCGACGCATCGGGAACCCGCCATCATCCAGCCATTCGTCCACTGTCCTGGATTCAGTCGGCAACTCGAAGTACTGCCGCTTGGTCATCCTGGTCCCGACGCGAACCGACAGGAACCCGGCAACGTTGAAGCGGACCCGGCGGCCATCGTCCCTGGACACGAAGACCTGGTGAATACCGACGAACAGAACGGTCTGCGCTCCCGAGTCGATATGAAAAGGAACAGAGGCTTCCAACTCGACGTGCTCGCGTAACACTTCATTGTGCAGATTGCCGGCAAAGGCATCGTTCAGCGCCCGCTCGATAGCGCGTGCGTTGTCCGACGCGATGCCTTTCCGTGAGCCTGCAACACTGGTCGTCAAACCCGTGACCGTTGCGGCGACCAGGATGGCGGGAAGAAATATGCCGGCACAGAAACTCATGGCCTCCGAGCCGCAGGGCGCAATAAGCTGCGTGGCATATTGCGCCGATCCAATGGCCAGGTCGGGCGCAATTTCGACTGCGGTTCTCGCTGCCGCTTCCTGCTGAGATTCGATATCGAACCCCTGCTGCCCGGGTTGCAGAGTCACCACCTTGACGTCTTCGCCGCGCGGCAACTTCGGCAGTCCGCCGTGAGAGATCGGCGAACCCGGCCCCGACACGGCACAGCCCGCAAAGAGCAGGGTCGTTGCCACCACAACCTGGAAACGGACAATTTCGCGCGGTCGGCTCACGGCTCACACCCTCGGCCACGGAAGCGCAGTTACATCAGAAGTATAGAACGCCGATCGGGGCGTCGCTGAGGGCCCTGCGGCTCCCGGCCTCGGCGCGCACACGGGACCGATCACCGCGTGTGTGCCGCGGCGACAGGGCCCGCGATCTGCTGACTAGCTCGCGGCGCTCTGGCGGTGTTTCGTCCCGGGCGCATCTCGCCCGGGCGCCGTGGTCATGGTGGCCGTACGTTCAGGCCGCAACTCGGCGATCACCTCCCGGTGCGGCCGGAAGTTCATCGCACAACCCTCGAGATACCAGGCGATCTCCTCCAGGTCGTACTTGTGGGCCAACTCGTTGCCGGGCCGTACCTGCTCGGCGGTCGGGTATATGCCCTTGCCCGCGAGCAGGCAGTTCCAGGACATGCTCGGGAAGTACGCGTCGAGTTGCTGCCGCTCGATCTCCTGGGTGATGTTCCTGCCCGTGATCCAGGCGGTCAGCAGCTCCCGTAGCGATCGGGAGATACGCTCGTTGGCCCCGTTGTCCCGCCAGTAGGGCGTATCCGATCGCGTATTGATGCGGTAATGACAGACAATGTAGTCGCGGACGGCATCGAAGCGCTTGCTGATGCGGGCATTGAACTCGTCGCGGTACTGATCGGTCATGTTGCCTTTCTTCGCCGCCTCGACGAAACGGAACACCGTTTCCTGGACCATATCGAGTGCCGTGGCTTCGAGGGGTTCGATGAATCCCTGCGACAGGCCGACGGCGAGACAGTTCTTCACCCAGTGTTCGCGAACCCGCCCGACCTTGAACCGGAGCCGGCGCGCCTCGATGTCCGAGTCGCCCAGCCCGAGGTGTTCACGGAACTCCCGCTCGGCCTCGTCGTCGTCGACGTACTTCGAACTGTAGACGTAACCGTTGCCGAAGCGCGTGGTCAGCGGGATTTTCCAGGCCCAGCCATGCCTGAGCGCCGTCGAGATCGTCTGGGGCTCGGGATTTTCCTCCGGCTCCGTCGGGAACACCACGGCCGAGTCGTTGAACAACACGTCGTCGCGGCTCTCGAACGGCACGCCGAGCGCCTGCTGCAGCAGCTGGCTGCGAAAACCCGTCGAATCGACGTAGAAGTCCGCCTTGATCGTGGCTTCGGAATCCGTCTTCAGGTAGTCGATGTAGCCCTGGTCGTCCAGCACCGCTTCGGTCACCGTCGCCTGCCGGTACTTCACGCCCTTGGCTGCAGCCCAGTCCTTGAGAAACTCGCCGAGCAGGCCGGAGTTGAAGTGGTAGCCGTAGTTCATCTTGAACGGGAAGTTGCGGGGCGCGATCGGCGCCAGCCGCTGGTTCGCCAGGTACCAACCGAGAAAGAACTGGCTGGGATGCCCGTCCAGGTCCACGCCTTTCCGGCGCAGGAAGCTGTTGTGATAAAACGCCGGAAGCGTGACTTCGTCCGGCTGGCACTGGAACGGGTGAAAGTACTCGGCGTAGCCCGGTTTCGTCGACCAGTTCCGGAACGTGATACCGACCTTGTAGGTCGCGTCGCAGCGCCCCATCCAGTCCGACTCGCGGGCACCGATGATGTCCATGAACAGCTTGAGCGGCGGCGTGGATCCTTCGCCCACGCCGATGATGCCGATGTCAGGCGACTCCACCAGGGTGATGTCGACACCCTCGCCGTCCCAGTAGGTAGCCATCAGGTTGGCCGCGATCCATCCGGCGGTGCCGCCCCCCAGGATCACGATACTCTGTGTGCCTCTGCGCATAGTCGGTTCCGGCGTTTGTCCGGTTTCGAAAAACAACAGGCCGCCCGAAGAGTATCACCCTTCGAGCGGCCCGGGGGTTGCGGCGGCGGTGACGCGCCGCAGGGGGTCTTGGCCTCAGTACTGGTAGTTGAAGCCGAGGTAGTACTGCCGTCCGAACTGCCTGACCTCGCCGAGCACGCCGCTGACGCCGTAGGAGATCACGCTTTCCTCATCCGTGAGGTTGTTGGCGGACAGAACCACGCTCATACCCAGGTCCGGCCAGTTGTACGAGAACTGCGCGTCGACGGTCGTGTACGGCTCCGAGAACACCGGCGCCGGTTGTCCCGGCACGGGAATACGCTGGATGAACTCGTCACGATAGCGAACGTTGACGTGCGAACTGAAGTCCTCGATATCCCAGAACACCGTGGCACTCCACACGTTCTCGGACAGGCCGGGCAGCGGCAGGGTCTCGTCATTGCCGACGACGGAGCCGCCCGATACCTGCGTTTCGCTTTCGGTGTAGGAGTAACTCGCGGTCGCGCCGAGTCCCGCGAAAACGCCCGGCAGACGGTCGAACGTGCCGGTCGCCGACAGCTCTATGCCGCGGATGTACCCGCCCTTGTCGTTGTTGACGTAGGTCTGGTAGATGTTCAGGAACGTTCCGGGCGGCAGCGTTACGCCCACGGAATCCGGATCCACGCCGGTGAACTGGTTCGGCCCCTCGACCAGCGATTCGATGTCCTTCCAGAACACGGCCGCGGTCACCGCGCCGCCGTTGTCGAAATAGTGCTCGTAGGACAGGTCGAGCTGATCCGCGCGGAACGGATCGAGGTACGGGCTGCCATCGTTCCAGACGTTGTACTCGACGAGGCCGGTGCCCGGGTCGGCTGCACCGCTCCACGAACCCGACGCGCTCGTCATGTTGCCGACCGGCGGACGGGACATGACCGAGGCGGCCGCGAAGCGCAGGATATCGTTGTCGGTGAGCTCGAACGCGAGGTTCAGTGACGGCAACGTGTCGGAATACTCGGGGCCGGTGCTCACGAATGCCAGGTTGTCCTGGGTCACCCCGATGTCATCGGTGATCGGCGTGCCGTTGCCGGCGCCGACGTCACGCAGGCCGGCCGACTTGACGTCCGTCTCGACGTGGCGAATACCGATGTTGCCTCGCACCGGCACGTCGCCGAGATTGAAGTCGAGGTTCAGCATCAGGTAGATCGCCTCGGTCTCCTCGGTCAGCGTCGTGTCGTTGATCAGCGTCCAGTTGTCCTCGAATTTGTCGAGGCCGGCGTCGTTGCCGGCACCGAAGATCGCGGTGCCCAGGGCGGCGATATCGGTGACCGCGATGTGGTCGGGCACGCCGGGCAGCGACTGGATGCGCACGAAGCCATCGACGGACTGCGGCGCGCAGGGCATCGGGTTGGCGCCCACGAGCGTGTCGTTCGCTTCACACCAGCTTTCGGTCCCCGTGTCGAAGATGCCTTCGCGCCCACCATACTGGAACGTACCGCGATCGGTCGTGAACTCCCGGTCGGAGATACGCACACCCGCCTCGAGGCCGGAGACCCAGCCCCAGTCGAGATCCTGTTTGAAGTCGACCTTGAACGCATCAATCGTGTCGCTGTATTGATGCGGATAACGCTCGTAGCGACCCAGGCGCATCGTGTCGAGATCCGTGAAGTCGACGCCGGAGAACGTGGCCGACGCGAAGCCCGTGCCGTTCAACTGGTAGGTCATCGACTGTCCCGGAACTTCCTGGAACGTGCCCGGGCCGTTCGTGTCGAATTCGTAGGCATGCATCGTGGCGATGCGGTCTTCGCGCGACTTTTCGCCTTCGCTGCGGTAAGCGTCGAAGACCAGCGTGCTGCTGTCCGTCGGATACCACTCCAGGACGATGCCGTAGGTGTCGCTGTCCGCTTTCGTCGTCTGGTCTTCGGTGCGCGCCTCGAACCAGGCATGGTCCCGTCCGCTGCTCGCAATGTTCGGATTGATGGGACTGATCGTCGCGCTGGTCACGATGCCGTTGTTGACTACCGTGTTCGTGACGTTGTTGTTGGCCGCCGCGGCTTCGCGGAAGCCGCTCGCCGTGATGCCGGTGCGCTGGTCGTCACGATCGAACTCGGATCGGAAGTAGTCGAACTGGGCACGGACCTTGTCGTTCGGCTCCCAGACGAGCGTGCTCATCAGGCCGAGCCGCTCATCCGTGCCGGTACCCGCTTGCCACTGGAAAGCCCGTGGCATGTATTCGTTGCCGGCCGAGCCATCGCCGCCATACCCGACCGAGTCCGGGTCGTCGGCGCCAGCGCGCGACATGATGAAGGCATTCGGCTGATCGAGATACGACCCTCCGATGGCGATGCCGAACGTGTCATCGGCAAACTTTCCCTGGTACGACGCGGTGAGCCGGTAGCCGTCCTCGTCGCCACCGAAAGAGTCCGCCGCATCGTTGTGTGCGAGGCGCGCGTTCAGCACCAGGTTGTGCGCCTTCGGCGCGTCCAGCGGATCGGCAGTCTTCAACTCGACGATGCCCGCGACGCCGCCTTCGAGCTGCGAGGCCTTGGGCGACTTGTACACGGCGGCCTGGTTGATCAGTTCTGCCGGGTACTGGTCGAACGACATCCAGCGTGTGCCGGAGGAATAGCCGGCCGTCGACGCCTGTTCGCGGCCGTTCAGCGTCGTCTGAATGAAATCGCCGTTCATTCCGCGAATATTGAGTTCCGAGGACTGCCCGGAATCGCGAACCGTGGTTACGCCGGGTACGCGTCCCAGGGCGTCGGCGATGGAGAAGTCGGGCAGCGACCCGAGGGCGCCTGCATCCACGACGTCGGAAATGCTGTCCGCTTCGCGCTTCGCGTCGATGGAACCCAGGATGCTGGTCCGCACGCCGATGGTGACGATCTCCTCGATCACCTGCTGGTTGGCGGCGTCCTGTGCCTGCGCCAGGTTCGGAATGGCCGCCGCGCCGGGCAGTGCGGCGGCAACCGCGATCGATACGGCGGTGCGACGGATGTTGAGATTGGTATTCGTGCTGTTCGTGTTCGACAGCGCGGAACGTTGCCTCTTCGATGCCATGATTTGCGTCCCCCCAAGGACAAACTGTTCGCGAGCAATGTCAATCGCGAGGTTTTGTATGTTATGAGCCACTACGGAGGGCGGCAATGTCTTGCAATCGTATTCATTCATACGAGTTCGACGACACCGCAGGACATGCCGGTATCACTGTAAGAAGAGGCCATCGTCGATGCGCCGACTCGCCAGTGCCGGTGACCGCAGGAAGAAAACGCGGTACCGCGTAGCATATTCGCTACATGCAGGACCGCGCGTCGCCGAACGACAGGCTCAGGAGTTCAAGGCCTGCAGCAACGCGTCCTGCGAGCGGAAGTTCAGTGCGCAACGGCGGATGAACTCGTCGACTTCCGACATGTCGATCTTGTTTCGAAGCTCGTCGTTGCGGGGGTCCGGTTTGAGCGCCGGGTAGCAGCCATAACCGGCCAGGATGCAGTGCCAGGACCTCGGCGTGTATGACGAGCGCAGCTTCCCGCTTTCGAGTACACCGCTGAGATTCTGCCCGGAAGCCCAGGTACCGAGGATCTCCCTGAGCGTGTCCGACAGGTTCGTGTTCCCGGCATTCTGTAGCCAGTAGTCGGTGTCGTTCCGCGAGTTCAACAGGTAGTGCGCGACGATGTAGTCCCGGATGAGCTCGAACTCGGCGTTGACCCTCGCATTGAACGCATCTCGCGAGTGGCCGTGGAACCCGCCGTCCATGTCGACAGCATCCATGAACCGGTAGACCGTGTTGCAGACGATGGTCAGCGCGGTCGCCTCCAGCGGCTCGATGAAGCCCTGCGACAGGCCCACTGCGAGACAGTTCCTCTCCCAGTGACGCTCGACACGCCCGACCTTCATCCTGAGATGTCGCGCATCGACGCTGCTATCGAGCAGGCCCAGGTGTTCGCGCAACTCGGTTTCCGCATCGTCCGGCGAACAGAATGACGAGCTGTAGACGTAGCCGTTACCGATGCGGTGGGTCAGCGGAATCTCCCAGGCCCAGCCGTATTTCAGTGCCGTCGAGACCGTTTGTGACCCGATGCTGTCCGCCTGCGGCGTCGGCAACACGACCGCGGAATCGTTGAACAGGTTCTCGGAGAACGGCCGGAAAGCCACGTTCAGAGATCCCTGGATCAAGATGCCGCGAAACCCGGAGCAATCGACGAAGAAGTCGGCGTCGACAACACCACCGCCGTCGACCGACACGCTTGCGATAGCGCCGCTTTCCGCAAAATTGACCCCGGTCACCCGGGCCTGGCGGTGCTCGACGCCGCGGCAAGTCGCGATGTCTCTCAGGAAGTCACCGAGTCGCCGTGCGTCGAAGTGATAGCCGTAGTCGCTGACGAACGGAAAGCACTCGTCCGGAATCGGCCCCTGCCGGTTCTCGGACAGGCGTGCCGCCAGTGAAAACCGGTCCGGGTGCGCGTGAACGTCGACGCCGCGGCGCCGCGCCAGCGTGTTGAAGTAGAACGCTGTCGTCGTGAACCGGTCCACTTGCGACGCGAAGGGGTGGAAGTACCGCTCGAAGCCCGGCTTCGTGGACCAGTTGACGAACTGGATGCCGTTCTTGTAGGTCGCCTTGCACGGCAGCATCCACGCCGACTCCTGCACGCCGATCGCATCCATGAACACCTTCAGGCGCGGCGTCGAACCCTCGCCGACACCGACGGTGCCGATACCCGGTGACTCGATCAGTGTGACGTCAACCGTGCCCGGCCAGCGGCTGGCGAATGCATTCGCGGTAATCCAGCCGGCCGTGCCGCCGCCGAGAATGACTACGCGCTTCCTGTCTTCGGGATTCATACAGGCGGCCACTGCGTATTTCGGGCGATGAGGTATAGCACAGCATGAAAGTCCCCGCGAAAGTCGCGACGCGTAACCGTGCGAATGAATACGTATGCAACCTGTTGCGGCAGGATTCGTTCTTGAATTAGCTTTCCCTCAGATGCCCGGGCATGACGCTCTGGTATGGGAATACCCGCCCGAACGCTATGACCGTGTCCAGAGTCGACCCCTTCCTATCGTCTTCCCGCCAGGCCGGCGTGTGTCTTCACGTCACGTCGCTGCCCGGCGCTTATGGCATCGGGGAGATCGGTGCGACGGCACACGCGTTCGTCGACCTGCTGGCCGACGCCGGTTTCAGTGTCTGGCAATTCCTGCCGCTCGGACCGACGGCGTACGGGGACTCGCCGTACCAGTCTCTCTCCACGTTCGCGGGCAACGAACTGCTCATCGACCTCAGCGGTCTCGTCAGCGACGCGTTGCTCGCCGCGGATGAGATCGAGCCGCTGCGCGCCTTGCCGGCCGACACCGTCGACTACGGCAGTCTCATACCGCGCAAGATGCGCCTGCTGCGCCTCGCCGCTGCTCGTTTTGCATCGCGGGCCGGCGCCTCGCTGCGCGATGACTTCGACGAGTATGTCGCAAGTCATGACAGGCTGTGGCTGCACGACTACGCGCTGTTCCGCATATTGAAGTCGCAACACGACGAACGGGCGTGGACCGAATGGGCGCCTGAGTACGTACACCGCGAGGCGCATAGCCTCGCCGCCGTCGAGCGCGACCAGCGCGACGCCATCGACACGATCAAGGTCATGCAATTCCTCTTCGACCGCCAGTGGCGCGCGTTGCGCGAGCATGCACGCCGCCGGGGTGTCACCCTGTTCGGCGACATGCCGATCTGCATTGCCTTCGACAGTGCCGATGCCTGGGCGAACCGCGACATCCTGCGGCTGGACGTCGACGGGCACCCGGACTTCGTCGCCGGCGTTCCGCCCGATTACTTCTGCGTCGACGGCCAGCTCTGGGGCAACCCGCTCTACGACTGGGCGAAGCATGCGCGCGACGGCTACGCGTGGTGGATCGAGCGACTCCGCGCTGCAGCCGAGCTGGTCGACATTGTCCGCGTCGATCATTTCCGCGGCTTCGAGGCGTACTGGGCAGTGCCGGCCGGGTCCGACACGGCCCGGAACGGGTCCTGGCAACCGGGGCCAGGGGACCCCCTGTTCGATGCCCTGCGATCGGCCCTCGGCGGGCTTCCCATCGTGGCGGAGGATCTCGGCGTGATCACGCCTGCCGTGGTGGCACTCAGGGAACGGCACGGCATTCCGGGCATGCACGTGCTGCAGTTCGACGTCGACATACCCGGCTTTCAACTTTCCGACGTTGCCGAAAACACGGTGTGCTACACCGGCACCCACGACAACGACACAACGCTCGGCTGGTTCCGCGGCAGCCCGAACGACATTCGCAGTGCGGACGAAGTCCGCGCCGCGCGCCGGGCGGCACTCGCGCTGACCGGCGGCACGCCGGAAACGATTCACCACGACATGATTCGCACCGCGTTCAGTTCCGCGGCACGACTCGCTATCGCCCCCCTGCAGGACTTTCTCGGACTGGGGTCCGAAGCGCGGGTCAACACGCCGGGCACGTCGAACGGGAACTGGCGGTGGAGAGTGCGGGGAACGCAACTGGACGAATCGCTGAGACGCTGCCTCGAGAACTTCGCGGTCTCTTCCGAACGCAGGCGTTGCCGGGAACTCCAACCGGTGGATTCCTACTAATCGGCGGATCGAACTTGTATGATCATTCGCCTGAACACTGACGCCATGGGGGGATGTCATTGTCCGCTGAAGCATACGATGCCATCGTCGTCGGCTCCGGGATCTCCGGGGGTTGGGCGGCCAAGGAACTGACGGAGAAGGGGCTCAAGGTCCTGCTGCTGGAACGCGGCAAGAACATCGAGCACGTCAAGGACTACGTCAATGCCCGAAAGGCGCCGTGGGAATACCCGCACCGCGGCCGCCGCACAGTCGCGATGGAAGAGGCCTTCCCGGTGCTCAAGCGCGATTATGCCCTGAACGAGATGAATCTCGACTGGTGGGCCTCCGACGAAGATAACCCCTATACCGAGATCCGGCGCTTCGACTGGTACCGCGGGTACCACGTCGGCGGACGCTCGCTGATGTGGGGCCGCCAAAGCTACCGGCTCAGCGATTTCGACTTCGAGGCGAACGCGAAGGATGGCCTCGCCGTCGACTGGCCGATCCGCTACGCGGACATCGCGCCCTGGTACGACCATGTCGAGAGGCATGCCGGCATCCAGGGCTCCATCGAAAACCTGGAACAGCTCCCGGACGGCCAGTTCCAGCCGGCCATGCCGCTCAACTGCGCCGAGGACAAGGCTGCGAACGCCCTGAAGGGCCACTTCGACAATCGGCGGCGCATCATCCCCGCCCGCACCGCGAACCTGACGCAGGCGCTACCCGGCCGCTCGCCGTGCCAGTACCGCAATGCCTGCTGGCTCGGCTGCCCCTACGGCGCCTATTTCAGTACGCAGTCGTCGACGCTGCCCGCGGCCGTCGCGACCGGCAACCTGACGCTGAAGCCCTGGTCGATCGTTACCGAAGTCGTCTACGACAAGGATGCAAAGCGCGCCTCCGGGGTGCGCGTTCTGGATGCCGTCACGGACAAGAGCACCGAGTACAAAGCAAAGATCGTGTTCCTGTGCGCGTCGACGCTGAATTCGACCTGGCTGCTGATGCGCTCCGCGACCGACGTGTGGCCCGGCGGACTCGGCTCGAGTTCCGGCGCGCTCGGCCACAACCTGATGGACCATCACTTCCGCGTCGGCGCTTCCGGTTCGCTGGACGACTGGGGCCTCGACGACAAGTACACGTTCGGCCGACGCCCCGGCGGCTTCTATATCCCGCGCTATCGGAACCTGTTCGGTGACAAGCGCGATTACCTGCGCGGCTTCGGCTACCAGGGCGGCGCTTCGCGGTCGGGCTGGGATCGCGCAGTGCACGAACTCGGCGTCGGCGGTGACTTCAAGGATCGCATGGCGCAGCCCGGCAGCTGGCGCATCGGCACGTCGGCGTTCGGCGAGATGCTGCCGAACCACGAGAACAAGGTCGGCATCGACGAGGCGAAAACCGACAAGTGGGGCCTGCCGGTGCTCAAGATCGATTGTGCCACCGGCGAGAACGAAGCATTGATGCGCGTCGACATGGCAAACGACATGGCCGAAATGCTGGACGCGATCGGCGCGAGCGACGTACACACGTACGACGCCGGTTACTCACCCGGCATGGGCATACACGAGATGGGCACGGCGCGCATGGGCCGCGATCCGAAGTCGTCGGTGCTGAACGGCTGGAACCAGGTCTGGGACGCGCCGAACGTGTTCGTGACCGACGGTTCCTGCATGACGTCAGCCGGCTGCCAGAACCCTTCGCTGACCTACATGGCATTGACGGCCCGCGCCGCGGACTACGCGGTGCAGGAACTCAAGCGCCGGAACCTGTGAGGAGTACGATGAGCGACGACAAGCAATTGCCCCGGATCTCGCGGCGCGAAGCCATTCTCCGCGTTTCCGCGATGCTCGGCGGCACGGCACTCGTCGGGCAAACGGCCCTGCTGGCCGCCTGCTCGAAGGAAGCGGACCGGCCGGCGCCGTCGGCTGAAGCCACGTACTCGAACACCCTGTTCACCGCGACGGATGTTGCGTACCTCGACGAGATTGCGGACACGATCCTCCCCGAGACGGACACGCCGGGCGCGAAGGCCGCCGGTGTCGGCCCGTTCATTGCCCTGATGGTGCTGGACTGCTACTACCCGGCGGACCAGGAGATCGTACGCAAGGGGCTGGTCACACTGAACGAAGAGTGCATGAACGAGACCGGCAAGGCGTTCATGGCCGCAACGCCGGCCGAGCGGCTCGCATTGCTGACGCGCATCGACGACGAGGCACAGCACTACACCTGGAACCGCAAGGACGGCGATCCGGCGCACTATTTCCGCCTCCTGAAGGAACTGACGCTGACCGGCTACTTCACGTCGGAGATCGGCTACACGCAGGCCATGCGCTACGCGGAAACGCCGGGACGCTACGACCCGTGCGCACCGTACGCGGAGGGTGAGACAGCCTGGGCCGATCATGCATAAGCGCATCGCCGCGCTCGCACTCCTGCTGGGCGCGTGCTCATCGCCGCCATCCGACGAACCCCAGTGGGTGCCGCTGTTCAATGGCGAGAATCTTGACGGCTGGACGCCGAAAATCCGCACCTACGAGCCGGGCGACAATTTCGCGAATACGTTTCGGGTCGAGGACGGGCTGCTGACCGTCAACTACGACGGCTACGAGACCTTTGAAAATCGTTTCGGGCACCTCTTCTACGACACACCGTTTTCCCACTACCGGCTGCGCGTCGAGTACCGCTTCATCGGCGACCACGCGCCGGGCACCGAGAGCTGGGCCTGGCGCAACAGCGGCGTGATGCTGCATTCGCCGTCGCCGTACACGATGCCCGCCGCGCAGGACTTCCCGATTTCGCTCGAAGCGCAGTTCCTTGGCGGCCTCGTCGAGGGCGAGCGCCGGCCGACGGCGAACCTGTGCACGCCCGGAACGCACGTGACGTACATGGGCGAATTCGAGGAAGAGCACTGCCTGTGGTCGGACTCGGAGACGTTCTACGGCGACCAGTGGGTGACCGTCGAGGTCGGTGCGCAGGGCAGCGAACACTTCGAGCACTACGTGAACGGCGTGAAGGTCATCGAGTACGACGATGCCGTCATCGGCGGCGGCGTCGTGGCGAATTTCGACCCGGCCGTGAAGGTGGACGGCCTGCCGCTCGGCAAGGGCTACATCTCGCTGCAGAGCGAGGGCCACCCGATCCAGTTCCGGCGCGTCGAGATCATGGTGCTGCCGGGCAACGATTCCAACGTTGACTAGCGCCTACAGCGCGACCAGCAGCTTGCCCGTGTTGCCGCCGGTGAACAACAGGTTGATGCCTTCGATCGCGCTCTCGAGCCCCTGCAGTGTGTGCGCGCGGTACTTGAGCTTGCCAGCGAGCAGGTATTCGCCCACCTTGCGCGACAGGTCCGGCAGTTCGTCCCAATAGTCGGGCATCGTGTAGCCGCGGATCGTAAGCCGCTTGCGGATGATGTTGATCCAGTTTGGGCCCGGCGACAGCTTCTCGGCGTTGTAGTCGGAAATCATGCCGCAGACGACGATGCGGCCGTGCGCGTTCATGCGCTGGTAGGTCGCGAACTGGATCGGCCCGCCCGTGTTCTCGAAGTAGACGTCGACACCGTCGGGCGTGACGGCGGTCAGCTCCTGCAGCAGGTCCGGGCTCTTGTAGTCGATGGCGGCATCGAAGCCGAGTTCGCCCGTCAGCCAGTCGCGCTTGTCCTGGCTGCCCGCCGAACCAATGACGCGCATGCCGACGTGCTTCCCGAGCTGGCCGACGATCGAACCGACCGAGCCCGCGGCGCCGGAGACGACCAGCGTCTCGCCCTGCTTCGGCCGGGCAAGGTCCATGAAGCCCTTCCACGCCGTGACGCCCGGCAACGCGAGGACGCAGAGCACGGCCTCGGCCGGTATCCCGGGCGGCACCTTGCTCAGGCCCTTGCCGTCGCTGACCGCGTACTCGGTCCACCCGATCATGCCCATCAGGCGCGTACCGACGGGAAAAGCGTCGTTGCGGCTCTCGACCACTTCCGCGAGTCCGCTCGAGCGCATGATGCTGCCGAGTTCGACCGGCGGGATGTAGCTGCCACGATCCGCCGACATCCAGCCTTTCATGGCCGGGTCGAGCGACATGTGCGTTTGCCTCAGCAGCACCTGACCGGCCTCGAGCGCCGGCGTCTCGAGCGAAACCACCTCGAAGACGTCCGGCGTGATACGCACCTCGGGTCGCTTGACGAGCTTGACGGCTTTGTACTGCATGGGTCCCCCTGAATCATCCTCGCAGCCAGGAGAGGGAACTTAGCAATTTCCGCGGCCCCGCGCCTCCGTATTGCGTTGCTGATACGCTAGACGGGCCCTAGAGGTGTCAGGTGCCAAATAAATGCCAAAGGTGTCTAAAAGGTGTCAGGTTTATTTCTTGAAAAATAGACCTGACACCTTTTATGGAAAAATAGACCTGACACCTTTTATAGGACACCTTTTATGCAGGCACTGGCAATCTATACTCTCGAGATGAGCAGATCGCGTTGACGGCGAACGAGGTATCGGTGTTTTTCTACGGGCTCTTCATGGATGAGGCATTGCTGGCGTCCAGGGGCATTCGCGTGTCGGGCACGAGGACGGGATTCGCTGACGGTTTCGAGCTGCGCATCGGGGAACGCGCGACGCTGGTGCCCTGCCCCGGCCGGCGCGCTTTCGGCGTGTTAATGGAGGCCGCTCCCGGCGAGCTCGGCTCGTTGTATGCCGAGCCGAGCGTTGCGGATTACGTCGCGGAGACGCTGGAGGTGACGCAAGCGGACGGCAGCGTCGTACCCGTATTGTGCTACAACCTGCCCGCCGCGAACTCGCCGGGACGAACCCGCAATACGCCGCGGCCCTGCTGAAGCTGGCTGCCGGCCTGGGCTTTCCCGGCAGCTACCTGCGGCACATCGAAACGTTTACCTGACCCGGTCACTTATATGTACCAGCAAACCACCATCGAGATACGGACATCAGGCCGCGAAAGCCGCGACATCACGCGTGACGTACAGGACGCGGTCGCCGCCAGCGGCATCACGACCGGGCTCGCACACCTGTTCCTGCAGCACACCAGCGCGTCGCTGATGCTGTGTGAGAACGCAGACCCCACGGTGCGCGCCGACCTCGAGCGCTTCATGCAGAAGACGGCGCCGGACGGCGACCCGATGTTTCGCCACGACGACGAGGGGCCGGACGACATGCCGGCGCACGTGCGCACCGTGTTGACGCAGTCCGACATGACGCTGCCCGTCGGCAACGGACGCTGCCTGCTCGGCACGTGGCAGGGCGTCTACCTCTGGGAGCACCGGCACGCGGGGCACCGCCGGCGGCTCATCGTGACGGTGCAGGGAGATTGAGGGAGAAAAACCATGTTCGTAGGCCACTACGCCGCCAGCCTGGCACTCAAGAAGTACGAAAAAACCGCCTCGCTCGGCATCCTGTTCCTCGCCGTGCAGTTCGTCGACATCGTGTTCTTCCCGCTCGTACTGCTGGGTGTTGAGCGACTCAATGTCGTCGAGAATTTCACCGACGCCACGCATTTCGAACTCATCTACATGCCGTATACGCACAGCCTCGTTGCGTCACTGGCATGGGCGGCCCTGGCGTATGCGCTGTTCCGATGGGTGGTCGTGAAGAGCCGGCGCGTGGCGATCGTCGTCGCAATCGCGGTCGCGTCACACTGGGTACTCGACCTGCTCGTGCACACGCCCGACTTGCCATTGTGGAGCGACGCCTCGCCAAAGCTCGGCCTCGGCCTCTGGAACTATGCGGCGGCGACCTACGTCCTGGAAGCTGCGCTCCTGCTGGCCGGCTTGTGGTGGTACCTCCGCGCGACCAGGCCGACCGGTGCCATCGGAAAATGGGGCATGACCGCTTTCGTCGTGGTGCTGCTGATGATCAACGTCGTCAATCTTTTCGGGCCGCTTCAGGGGGACAGCAAGGTCATGCTGGCCGCCACTGCCTTGCTGTCCTATTTTCTGTTTGCCGCGGTAGCTTTCTGGCTCGACACGAAACGCTCGTGAGCATGGATCACCGCGTCGTGGTGACGATCGACTCGTCGCGCGGCGACGGCACCGACCACCCGAACGCCGGCAGACTTCTTCGAGGAATCAAGCAATGAGGTCGAACCCCAAAGACCCCACCGAGACGGCTCGACAACCCGCAGACAACGGCTGGATCGTCTGGGTCTCGGCCTCTCTGATGGTGTTGTCGCTGGGCATATATGCCTGCGTGATGCTCGCCACGCCCGGGTTCGCGCGTCTCTATGCCGGATTCGGTACGGAATTGCCGGCGATCACCGGATTTGCACTATCTGCGGCCCCGTTCGCGATCGCGTTATCGCTGGTCAGTATCGTGCCATTCGTCAACTTGCTGCGCGCAAGGCGAACAGGAGCCGCCGGCAACGGGTTTGCGTGGGTCGTCGCCAGCGCGGTGCTGGCCGTTGCGATTCTCGGAGCCTGGGCGTACGCGATGTACCTGCCGATTCTCGAACTCGGCGCCGCCGTGTCCTGACCCGCGCGTCAGATCCCCATCTTCGACAGCAGGTCCGCGATCTCGCGCGCGATCCGTTCGGCCGTCGGGTGTGACGCGGCGAATCGCGATTCCAACTCGCGCACGTTGTCGCGCAACGTGTCGTCGTCGTCCGTTCCCGCCTCGCCCAGGCGAACGCCGATGCCCGCGAGGGTATCCCGCGTATCCGCATCCAGGTCGTCGGTCCGGTCGAGTTCCTCGCCGAGTTCTTCCAGCAGTTTCCTGATCCGCTTCTTGCTCATGTTCCGACATCCGGCGAGTTGACTGTGCAGAGACTGATCATCGTTGGTCACCGCCGGCAGATCAAGGCATGCGCGGACGGCGTCAGCCCCACAACGCGGGCTCCGGCGGCGAGATGACGCCGTGCCGGATCAGCATCGCCGGTTCGCGGTCCGATGCCAGGAACGTCGCGCCGTCGAGATCGACGAAACGGCAGCGTTGCGCCACGACGAACTCCGCCGCCGTCGACAACGACGTGCCCATCATGTTGCCGACCATCGCGTCGATGCCGCGCGCTTCCGCCAGCCGCGCGATCTCGAGCGCCTCGGTCAGGCCGCCGCACTTGTCGAGCTTGATGTTGACGACCCGGTAGCGCTGCGCGGCCACGTCGAACTCCGCCGCGGACAGGCAGGATTCGTCGGCACACAGCGGCACCGGCGACGTAAAGCTTTCGAGCTCGGCATCGCCGCCGCGCGGCAGCGGCTGCTCGATCATCGCGACACCGAGATCCGCGAGCGCCGGCGCGAATGACCCGAGCTGCTCGAACGTCCAGCCCTGGTTCACGTCGACGACGATCTCGGCGTCGGGCCGCGCGGCCCGCACCGCGGCCACGCGCTCCACCGGGCGCTCGGCGCTGAGCTTCACCTTGATGCGCGGCGAGTCGATTGCCGTTGCTGCCGCGCCCATCGCTTCCGGTGAGCCGATGCCGATCGTGAGCACGGTCTGCGTGGGCCCGGGCTCGATGCCGGTGAGTGCCCAGATGGAACGGCCCGACATCTTCGCCTCCAGGTCCCACAGCGCGCAGTCGAGCGCGTTGCGCGCACCGCCGGGCGGCAACAGTGCCTGAAGCGCTTCCCGCGAGGCGCCTGCCTCGATCGCCGCGCGCACGCCCTCGAGCTGCGCCACCATGCTGCCCGGCGTCTCGTCCAGGTAGTACACGCCAGCGGCCTCCCCGTGGCCGGCCGCGCCGTCTTCGCGGAGTCGCACGTAGACGAGGTCCGAGGCGGTAAACGTGTAGCCGGTGATCGTGAACGGCTCCCGGTACGCCCAGGACTCGGTCGTGACGATGAGCTCGCGTTTGGGCATCAGGTGGGCGGGCCGGCTGCCGGCGCTGTCGTGATCGGGTTCATCGCGGCATTGTAGGTCGAATGCGCGCCGCGGTCGCACCGCTTGTCGGGAATCGCACTGCCCGTGTACTGTCCGGCAGGTTGCCCGGAGACTCTGCACGCATGACCCGAATCCCCCGCATTCGCCTCAGGAAGCCCTACCTGATCCTTCTCGGCGACGAGCACGACCCGATCAATGCCAAGACCGGTTTCGGCATCGTCCACTGGCGGCGTGCCGACGTTGCCGGGCAGCTGCGCGCGCCCGGCGCCGCGGTAGACCTCGGCGTGCCGGATCTCGGCATTGATGCCGCGGCCGATGACGGCGTCGGCAGCCTCGTCGTCGGGGTCGCGCCGGTTGGCGGCGCCGTGCCCGCGGCCTGGTGGGATGTAATGGTGGACGCGGCGCGGGCCGGTCTCGATATCGTCGCCGGCCTGCACACGAAGTTGAACGACAACCCGGCGCTCGTCGAAGTCGCCGGGGCGCACGATGTGCGCCTCGTCGACGTCCGCGTGCCGCCGCGGAACCTGCCGGTCGGCACCGGGAAGAAGCGCACCGGGCGGCGCCTGCTCACGGTCGGCACCGACTGCGCCATCGGCAAGAAGTACACGGCGCTCGGCATCGATTCCGCGTTTGCCGATGCAGGTATCGACTCGACGTTCCGCGCCACGGGGCAGACCGGCATCCTGATCGCGGGTGAGGGAATGCCGATCGACGCCGTCGTCGCGGACTTCATCGCCGGGGCGGCGGAGGTCCTTTCTCCGGACAACGAACCGGGTCACTGGGACGTGATCGAAGGCCAGGGCTCACTGTTTCACCCGGCGTACTCGGGCGTCAGCCTCGGCCTGCTGCACGGCTCGCAGCCCGACGCGTTCGTCGTCTGCCACGATGCCACGCGCGAGTGCCTGTCGGACTGGGAGCACTTCGCCCTGCCGTCGATCACCGAGTGCATCGCGCTGCACGAGAGGGTCGCGCGCCGGACGAATCCCGCGGCGTGCTGCGTCGGCATTGCCGTGAATACGTCGACGCTGCCGGTGCGGAAGCGCAGCGCTTACCTGGAGGCGTTGGCGGCCGAGCACGGGGTGCCTGCCGTCGACCCGCTGATCGACGGCTGCAGCGACATCGTGGCGTACGTCCGGAAGACTTTCGGCTGATGCGCCGTCAGCGGAGCTGGCTGTCCTTGCTGCCGCGCCGGTTGTAGCCCGCGACGGGCGCATCGGCCTTGTCCCGCTCGGCCTGGCAGGCCACGCAGAGACGCACGCCCGGGATCGCGGCACGGCGCGCCTCCGGAATCACGCCGTCGCACTCCTCGCAACGCTCGCGGCTCGCGCCGGCTGGAAGCCGGCTGCGCGCACGGTTCACGGCGTCCTCGATCGAGGCGTCGATCTGTTCCTGCACCGCTCCGTCTTTGGCGAATCCGCCGGCCATGCCCGGCCCCTTCCTGCAAGCACCGACGCCCAGTCTACCGTGGCCGCAGTCCCGTCGAACAGGTAATGTCTACCCGTCGCTACCTTCCGTCGCGGAAAACGGCGATCATCCACCTCCGGTCCCGCCCACATACCGCCGTCAATGCCCGCGATAAGTCGCAACCCGGACGTCGAACGTTCCCTGAAACACTCTCTGAAGGACGCAGCCGCGTACGCCGCGATGACGGGCGTGGGAGAGACCTACGTGTCGGCTTACGCGCTGTTCCTGAAAGCGACCGCACCACAGATCGGATTGCTTGCCTCGCTGCCGCCCCTGCTCGCCTCCATGACGCAGCTCCTGTCCGCGTGGCTCGGACGTGTGACGGGCGAACGGCAGCGCATCATCATCATTGGTGCGAGCCTGCAGGCCTTTGCCTGGCTGCCGATTCTGTGCCTGCCGCTGCTGTTTCCCACGCATGCGGTGCCGCTCCTCATCATGAGCATTGTCGTGTACCACGCCGGTGCGCACCTGGCCGCGCCGCAGTGGAGCAGCATGATGGGCGACATCGTGCCCGACCGCCGGCGCGGGCGCTTCTTCGGACTGCGCACGCGCATCGTGACGTTCACTTCGTTTTGCTCGCTGCTGAGTGGCGGCTTTCTCCTGCACGCGCTCAGCACGCGCGGCCAGACGCTGGCCGGCTTCGTGCTGCTGTTCATCACCGCGGCGTTCGCCAGGGTCGTCTCCGTGTACCACATCGCCCGAATGACGGACCCGGGCGGCCACGTCGCGGCAATGGACCTGCCAATCGGCCGCGGGTGGTGGCAGCGCCTGCGGCAGTCCAACGCCGTGCGTTTCTCGCTGTTCTTCGCGATGATGCAGTTCGGCGTCGCGATCGCGTCGCCGTTTTTTACCGTTTTCATGCTGCGCGACCTGCAATTCAGCTACATGGCGTTCACGCTGAACTCCGCCGCGTCGGTCCTCGCCCAGTTCCTCACGCTGTCGCAGTGGGGCCGGATCAGCGACGTTTTCGGCAATCGGCGCATCCTGACCGCCACCGGCGTCTTCATTCCGCTGATGCCCATACTGTGGACCGTGTCGACGGACATCGGCTACCTGATTTTCATCCAGGCGCTGAGCGGCTTCTCCTGGGCCGGCTTCACGCTGGCTGCCAGCAACTTCATTTATGACCTGATAGTGCCCGAACGCCGATCGACCTATCTCGCTATTCACAACGTGCTCGCGAACATCGGCATATTCTGCGGCGCCATATTCGGCGGCGTGCTCGCCGCGCTGCTGCCGGCCGACATTACCCTGTTTGGCCGGCACCTCTCCTGGCTCAGCCCGCTGTACGGCGTGTTCGTCATCTCCACGCTGGTCCGCGGTGGTGTCGTCCTGTTCCTGCTGCCGAAGTTGCGCGAGGTGCGCTCCGTGCGCCCGATATCGACATCGCAGGTCATCTTCCGCGTCATGCGCATCAACGCCCTCGCCGGCATCATCTTTGACATTGTCGGTCCGCGGCGCCCGAAGGGCCCGCCTGCGGCGCCGGATCCCTGACGGCCGGCGCCCGCGGCGTCACGTTCCGTGAGATGATGGACGGCGATCGACTTGCGCGGCGACTGACTTGGACACCGACATCTTCAAGGCCCTCGGCATTGCCCTGACGCTCGGCCTGCTGGTCGGGCTGCAGCGCGAATGGGACAAGCACCCGCTCGCCGGCATACGCACGTTTACGCTGATCACGCTGCTCGGCGCCGTCAGCGCGCTGCTCGCGAGGGACTACGGCGGCTGGATCATCGCCGCCGCAGTCGTCGGCCTGGCCGGCCTCCTGATCATGGGCAACTGGATGCACGAGTCCGGCGACGGCGATGCCCCGTCGGGCCAGACGACCGAGACGGCCGCGCTCGTCATGTTCTTCGTCGGCGCGATGCTGATGTCGGGTTACACGATCCCGGCCGTCGTGCTCGGTGGCGCAACCGCCGTCCTGCTGCACCTGAAAGACCGCATGGAAGCCTTCGTGGGCGCGCTCAGCGTGACCGACGTGCGGGCGATCTTCCAGTTCGTGCTGATCGCGATGGTGATCCTGCCAGTGCTTCCGAACCAGACGTTCGGCCCTTACGCCGTGCTGAACCCGTTCAAGATCTGGCTCATGGTCGTGCTGATCGTCGGCATCAGCCTTTGTGCCTACGTTGCTTACCGCATCGTCAGCGTGCGCGCGGGCTCGATACTCGGCGGCATCCTGGGCGGGATGATCTCCAGCACCGCGACCACGGTGAGCTACGCCCGCCAGTCCGCGGACAACGAGAAGGCGCTCGGGACTGCATCGTTCGTCATCGTCGTCGCATCGACGGTCGTTCTCGTCCGTGTCGCGATCGAGATCGCCGCGGTGGCGCGCGGACTGCTCGGCAGTCTCGTGCCGCCGTTTGCCATCGTGTTCGTATTGATGGCCGCGATCAGCGCCTGGCTTTACTACCGGCTGCAGCAGGGTGGCACGCACGCGCCGGAACACAGTAACCCGTCACAGCTCAAACCGGCCATCGTCTTCGGCGGCCTGTACGCGCTCGTTCTGCTGCTCGTCGCCTTCGTTGAGGACCAGTTCGGCGACTCGGCGCTCTATGTCGCGGCCTTCATTTCAGGGCTGACGGACGTTGACGCACTGACCCTGTCCGTCGCCGAGTTGCACAACCAGGGGCGCGTCAACGACAGTATTGCGTGGCGCGCAATCATGATAGCGACCCTGTCCAACCTGCTGTTCAAGGCCGGCGTTGCCGGCGCGCTCGGCGGGCGACGGCTATTCGGCATCGTCGCGGCGTCGTTCGGCAGCGCGATCGGCGCCGGCACGCTGCTCGTCATCTTCTGGCCGTAATCGCTCAGATCAGCTTGACGATCGCGCCGACCAGGATCAGCGCGAGCACGACCCAGAGGCCGATCGCAGCCGGCTCGATATCATCGGGCGATCGATCGTCATTCATGCCGTTCCCCTTGTCTGGTCATTGTGGTCAGAGGTTCCATCCGCCACCCAGCGCCTTGTAGATGGCGACGACGTTCGTGTTCAGCGATGTTTCCGCCGCCGTGACCGCATCCTCCGCGTCCAGCACCGTGCTCTCCGCGTCCAGCAGCCGGAGGAAATCGACCGCGCCCTCCTCGTACTGGATCCGGGCAAGTTCCGCGGCGCGCCGCGATGCCGAGACCTGCTCGACGAGTGCCGCGAGCCGCTTCTGCTCCTCCGCGTACGCAACGAACGCGTTCTCGGTTTCTTCGAGTGCCAGCAGCACCGTTTGTTCATACGCCGCCAGCGCCGCGTCGGTCCCGGCCTCGGTGGCGCGCAGCCGCGCACGGGCGCTGCCCAGGTCGAACGCCGCCCAGTCGAGGCGCGGCGTGACGAACCACGCGTCCGTGCCGCTGTCGCCGAGGTTCGACGAGGTTCCCGACACGAAGCCGATGAAACCCGTCACGCTCAGGCGCGGGAACAGGTCGGCCGTCGCGACGCCGACGCGAGCGGTCTGCGCGGCGAGCTGCCGCTCCGCGGCCCGGACGTCGGGTCGCCGGCGCAGCAGGTCCGCCGCATCGCCGATCGGTATTTCCTCGATCCGCGCCGCAGTGCTCACCGGTGCGAGGTCGGCGTCGAGCGTGCCCGGTCGCTGGCCGAGCAGCACCGCGAGCCGGTAGGCCGCGCGCTTCTCCGCCACGACGAGCGGCGGCAGCAGTGCCTCGGTTTCGGCGAGGCGCGCCCGCGCACTCGCGACGTCGATCTCCTGGCCGACGCCGAGCTCCAGCCGCACGCGCGTCAGGCGCAACACTTCGCGCTGGTTCTCGAGGTTGTTCCTCGCCACGACCAGCCGCCGCTGCGCGCCGCGCAACGCGAAGTACTCGCGCGCGACCTCGGCCGTCAGGCTGACCTGCGCGAACTGGTAGTCGGCCTCGGCCGCCTCCGCATTCGCGCGGGCTGCTTCGACGCTGCGCCGCACGCGGCCGAAGACGTCCAGCTCCCAGGCGGCGTCGAACCCGACGTCGTACACGTCGTAGCTGACCGGCGTCAGCGCGCCCGACTGCGGCACCGGGGAGTCCTGCCGGCTGAATCCGGCATGCGTCGTCACCGCGGGGAACAGGTCGAGCTTGCCTTCGTCGAACACGGCGCGCGCCTCTGCAATGCGTGCCTGCGCGATGCGCAGGTCCGGGTTGCCGGCCAGCGAGCGCGTGACGAGGTCCTCGAGGACCGGGTCACCGAACTGCCGCCACCAGGCCGCCTCGACCGGCGCGTTCGTGAAGTCCGGCCGGGACGCGTTGACGAAGGACGCGGGCGCCGTCTCCGGCGTCTCGTAGTCCGGGCCGACCGCACAGGCACTCAGCGTGAGCGCCAGCGCGGGAACGATGCTGCGGGACAGGCGGTTCATGCGGCCTCCGGTGCGGCGCCGAGCCGCGCATCCTGCCAGCGAACGACGAGACGGCGGATCACGTAGTAGAAAACCGGAGTCAGCAGCAGGCCGAACAGGGTCACGCCGATCATCCCGGCGAACACGGCGACGCCCATCGCGTGGCGCATCTCGGCGCCGGCGCCGCTCGAGAACACCAGCGGCGTGACGCCCATGATGAACGCGAGCGAGGTCATGATGATCGGGCGCAGTCGCAGGCGGCAGGCCTCGACCACGGCCTGCCAGATCGACCGGCCCTGCTCCTCGGCATGGCGCGCAAACTCGACGATCAGGATCGCGTTCTTGCACGCGAGCCCGACCAGCACGATCAGGCTGATCTGCGTGAAGATGTTGTTGTCACCGCCCGTGAGCCACACGCCTGCGATCGCGGACAACAGCACCGTCGGCACGATCAGGAGCACGACCAGAGGCAGGCTCCAGCTTTCGTACTGGGCGGCCAGCACGAGGAACGCGAGCAGCACGCACAACGGGAAGATCCACACCGCCGTGTTACCGGCAAGCTGCTGCTGGTACGTGAGGTCGGTCCACTCGTAGGTCATGCCGTTCGGCAACTCGCGTTCCGCGAGTTCCGCCATCAGCGCCTCGGCCTGGCCGGAGCTGTAGCCCGGCGCCGGACCGCCGTTGATCTCGGCGGTGAGGTAGCCGTTGTAATGCGGTACGAGGTCCGGGCCGGCGCGGTGCTCGAGGGTTACGAAGCTGCCGAGCGGCACCATGACACCGTCCGCGTTGCGCACCTTCAGCTTCAACACGTCCTCGGGCTGCAACCGGAAGTCCATGTCTGCCTGCGCCGTCACCTGGTAGGTGCGGCCGAATCGGTTGAAGTCATTCACGTACAACGAGCCCAGGTAGATCTGCATCGTCTCGTACAACACGTCGAGATCCACGCCCTGCGCTTTCGCCTTCTCGCGGTTCACGTCCACGTGCAACTGCGGCACGTTGACCTGGAAACCCGAGAACAGCCCGGTCAGCCCGGGCGTCTGCCAGGCCTTCTGCACGAGGTTCTGCGTCTCCTGGTACAGCGCGGCGTAGCCGTGTCCGCCACGATCCTCGATCTGCATGCGGAACCCGCCGATCGTGCCGAGACCCATGATGGGCGGCGGCGGGAAAATCACGACGAACGCGTCCTGGATGGCGCCGAACTGCTGGTTCAGGGCGCCCGCGATTGCGCCGGCGGACATGGCGTCGCCGTGCCGTTCCGAGAAGTCCTCGAGCGTCACGAAAACGATGCCGGCGTTCGGCGCATTGACGAAGCCGTTGATGGAGAGGCCCGGGAACGCCACCGCGTTCGCGACGCCCGGCTGCTCCAGGATGATGTCGCCCATGCGCTGGATGACCTCGTCCGTCCGGTCGAGCGTCGCCGCCTCGGGCAACTGTGCGTACGCGATGAGGTACTGCTTGTCCTGCGCGGGGATGAAGCCGCTCGGCACCTGCGTAAAGCCCACCCAGGTCAGCGCGATCAGGCCGGCGTACATCGTCAGCGCCAGCGCGGGCCGCTTCAGGCTCCTGCGCGTGCCCGCGGTGTAGCGCTGCGTCGCGCGGCGAAAGAAGCGGTTGAACGGCCGCAACACCCAGCCGAACGCACGATCGATGCCGCGTTGCAGGCGATCCGGCGCCGTGCCCGGCTCCTTGAGCAACAGGGCCGACAGGGCCGGCGACAGCGTCAGCGAGTTGATCGCGGAGATCACCGTGCTGATCGCGATCGTCAGCGCGAACTGGCGGTAGAACTGCCCCGTGAGGCTGCTGATGAACGCGGTCGGCACGAACACGGCGACCAGGACCAGTGTCGTGGCGATGATCGGGCCGGTCACTTCGCGCATCGCCTGCTTCGTCGCCTCGATCGGCTTGCGTCCCTCGCGGATGTTGCGCTCGACGTTCTCGACCACGACGATCGCGTCGTCGACGACAATACCGATCGAGAGCACGAGCGCGAACAGCGACAGCGTGTTCAGCGAAAAGCCGAACAGGTGCATGACCGCGAGCGTGCCGACGAGCGACACCGGTACCGCGGCGAGCGGGATCAGCGACGCGCGCCAGGTCTGCAGGAACAACACGACGACCAGCACGACGAGCACGAGTGCCTCGAGCAGCGTCTTGACGACCGCGTTGATCGACGAGCGCACGAACGTGGTCGGGTCGTAGACGATCCGGTATTCGATACCCTCCGGGAATTCCGCGCTCAGTTCCGCCATGCGCTCGCGCACGGAACTCGAGATGTCGAGTGCGTTCGAGCCGGGGCGCTGAAACAGGCCGATGCCGGCGGCCGGCTGGTTGTCGAGCAGTGAGCGCAACGAGTAGCTGCTGGCGCCGAGTTCGATCCGCGCGACGTCGCCGAGCCGGACGATCTGCCCGGTGTCGCCCGTCTTCACGACGATGCTCTCGAACTCCGACTCGTCGACGAGCCGGCCCTGCGTATCGATCAGGAGCTGGAACTGCGCCGACGACGGCGACGGCGGCGATCCGAGTTGCCCGGCCGCCACCTGGATGTTCTGCTCGCGGATCGCGCGCACGACCTCGCTCGCCGTCAGGTTCAGCGCCGCGACCTTCTCGGGGTCCAGCCACACGCGCATCGAGTATTCGCCCGCGCCGAAGACCTGCGCCTGGCCGACGCCGTCGAGCCGCGCGAGTTCGTCGCGCACGCGCAGCGTCGCGTAGTTCGACAGGTACAGCATGTCGTAACGCTGGTCGGGGGACACCAGGTGCACGACCATCGTGAGGTCCGGCGAGGACTTCTCGGTCACGACGCCGAGCTGCTGCACTTCGGCAGGCAGCTTCGGCAGCGTCTGCTGCACGCGGTTCTGGACGAGCACCTGTGCCCGGTCCAGGTCGGTGCCGAGAGCGAAGGTCACCGTGAGCGTCATCAGGCCGTCCGCGGTCGCGATCGACGACATGTAGAGCATGTCCTCGACGCCGTTGATCGCCTGTTCGAGCGGCGAGGCCACCGTCTCGGCGACCACCTGCGGGTTCGCGCCCGGGTAGGTAGCGCGCACGACGACCGTCGGCGGCACCACTTCCGGGTATTCACTGATCGGCAGCAGGCGCAGCGACAGCGCGCCCGTGATGAAGATGATCATCGACACCACGGCCGCAAAGATCGGCCGGTTGACGAAGAATTGCGGGAAGTTCATGGGAGGGTGTCCGTGGGTATTCATTCACCCCGGCCAGCGCCGGGGTCCTGTCTAGTTCCGTGTGGCGGCGACGGTCAGGCCGCCCTCGTCGGTGCGATCCGGGGTCCGTGCAAGTGACTGCATATCGACGGCGGTCGGCGTGACCGGCGAGCCGGGTCGAACGCGCTGCAGCCCGTTGACGATGACGACGTCGCCGTCGACGAGCCCGTCGGTGACGACGCGCAGTCCGTCGACGTAGCGGCCGATACGCACGCCCCGGTAGTTCGCAACGTTGTTCTCGTCGACCACCAGCACGTACTTGCGGTCGAGGTCCGTGCCGATTGCCCGGTCGTCGACCATCGCGACGTCACTCGTTTCGTTGCCGACGAGGCGCACGCGCGCGAACAGCCCGGGCGTGAATCGCCCGTCCGCGTTGTCGAGCACCGCGCGGCCGCGAATCGTGCCGCTCTCCGGATCGACGCGGTTGTCGATGAAGTCGAGGCGCGCCGGGTGCGGGTAGCCCTCTTCGTTGATCAGGCCGACCTGCACCTGCACGGCGTCGATACCGCGGCCGCTCACCAGCTCCCGGTAGCGCAGGTAGGTCTGTTCGTCCGCATCGAAGTGCACGTGGATCGGGCCGCTGGAGACGACCGTCGTCAGCCAGCTGCTGCTGTCGACGAGGTTGCCGGCGGTGATCTGTGCGCGCGACGCGCGGCCGTCGATCGGCGAAACGACACGCGTGAACTCGAGGTTCAGGCGCGCCGACTCCAGCGCCGCCTTCACGGCGGCCAGCTCGGCGCGCTGCGTGGATTCGGCGGCCGCGAGGCTCTCGAGTTGCTCGCGCGACGTCGCATTCTGCTCGTAGAGGCGGACGCCGCGCGCGTGATTCGATGCGGCCAGCGCGAGCTGCGCTTCGGCGCGCTCGAGTTCCGCCGCGAGGCGGTCGACGTCGGCTTTGAACGGCCGCGGGTCGATCCGGAACAGCAGGTCGCCGGCCTTCACGGCGGCGCCTTCCTCGAAGTGCACCGACTCGATGTAGCCGCTGACGCGCGGGTGCACGTCGACCGTCTCCACCGCGGCCAGCCGCCCGGTGAACTCGTCCCAGGACTGCAGCGGGCGGATGTCGACCGTCGCGACTGTTACCGCCGGCGGCGGCGGGGGCGCCACGTCGGCATGGCCGGGCTCCCGGCTCGCCAGAACGGTGATGGTCACCACCGCCAGGAAGGCAATCGCGCTGATCAGGTTACGGGTACGCATGGAAAGACCTTTTTTATTCAATGTGTTGTCTGGCAACGCGCGATCGTGTTCGTCCGTTAAAGCTGACCATTCGGAAAACGGCCATTGACAAGCGATCGTTACGAGGACATGATTGAGCGCGTTACGATACCGTTCGGTACCATCGCGAAGATACTGACCGGTCACTCACCTGTCAAGCGAGAGTTTTTCATGACGGCAGACCTGTTCAATCTCGGCGCCGAAGAGGCGTCGCCCGACTCCGCCGGGGAGCGCATCTTCCAGGCGGCCCGCGAGCTGTTTTACCGCCAGGGCATCCGCGCCATCGGCGTCGACGCCATTGCGGCTGCCGCGGGCACGACCAAGATGAGCCTGTACCGGAACTTCGGCTCCAAGGACCAGCTCGTCGCCGCCGTGCTCGAGGAGCAGGACCGCCTGTTCTGGGAGTGGTGGGACGAGTCGATCGCGCCCTACCCGGGCGAGCCGCGCCGGCAGATCGAACGCCTGTTTCGCGAATTCGAAACGGCCGCGAGCGACGACGATTCCTGCCGCGGCTGCCCGATCGCGAACGCCTCGGTCGAGATCATCGACGAAAATCACCCGGCGCGGCTCATCGTCGTGCGGCACCACGAGGAAATCCTCAAGCGCCTGCGAGCACTGGCGGCGGAGATGGGCGCGCGCGATCCCGACCAGCTCGGCGACGCGCTGATGCTGCTGATGGGCGGGTCGTTCCTGTCGCGCCTGTGTTTCGCGGACCTCGGTCCGGTCAAATCCGTTTCCGAGATCGCTCGCCAGCTCATCGACGCGCACACCGCACCGGCCTGACGCGAGGCTCGCCGCCGCAGACAATCGGGCCCGCATGCGCTAGCCTGTCGACGGTTTCCTCACCCGGGGTCTGATCGCGACATGCGGCTAATTCGTTTCCGCCGGCGCCTGCTGGCACTGCTGCTTCTGCCGGCCATCCACAGCGCCACCCACGCAGAACCCTTCGGCATCGAACACTACCTTGCCCTCGGCACCGTCGATGAAATCGCGGTCAGCCCGGACGGCGCCTACGTTGCCTACACACTGAGCACGAAGGACCTGGAAGAAGACGCGTACGCCGACGCGGTCTGGGTGCAGCCGGTCGACGGCAGCGCCGCGTTCCGGGTATCGGCGGAGGGCGCCGGCAGCACGAGTCCGCAGTGGAGCCCCGACGGCCGTTACCTCGCCGTGCTGTCGGATCGTGAGGATGACGTCTCGCAGATCTGGCTGTACGACCGCCGTGGTGGCGACGCGCACGCGCTGACGACGCTGCCGCAGGGCATCGACGCCTACCAGTGGGCGCCAGACGGCACGAAGCTGCTGTTCCTGGCCGAAGACCCGACGCCCGCGGACCTCGACGAAGAGGAACCGCCGAACCCGCGCCCGTGGGTCATCGACCGCCTGCAGTTCAAGGAAGACTACACGGGCTACCTCGACCGTTACCGCGCGCACGTTTACGTCGTCGACCTCGAATCCCGCGCGCCGGTGCAGGTCACGTTCGGCGACTACGAAGACAGTGAGCCCGCCTGGGCGCCGGACAGCCGCCGAATCGTGTTCGTCAGCAACCGCACGCCGGAACCGGACGGCAACCGCAACACGGACCTGTGGATCGTCGATACGGCGGCGAAGCCCGGCACCGCGCCGCGGCGCCTCACGACCAGCGAGTCCGCGGAGGCGAGCCCGTCGTGGAGCCCCGACGGCAAGACGATTCTCTGCACGTCCGGCGTACCGGGTGCGTTGCCGATCTACGCGATCCCCCAGGCCGCGCTCGTCGACGTGGCATCGGGCGCGATACAGGGCTTCGGTGCGCTCAAGGAAACGGGCGTCTACGAACCCCGCTTCTCGTCGGACGGAACGTCGATGTTTGCCTACATCGAATCCCGCGGCGAACAGAGTCTCGTCCGCGTCGACCTGGCGACGGGAACGCTGGCGACGCTCACCCGGGGCGGCGAGGTGGTCGTCGACTACGACATCGGCCCCGGCGATGCGCTGTATGCCATCGTGGCAACGCCACAGGCGCCGGGCGAGATCTTCGCGCTCAACCCCGACGGCCTCGAGAAGCTGTCCCGCGTCAACGACGCGGTGCTTTCCGGGCTCAGTCTGAGCCGCGTCGAGAAACACAACTACCGGAGCACGGACGGGACGCTGCTCGACACGTTCGTCGTGTTCCCGCCCGACTACAAGCCGGGCCGCAGGTACCCGGGGCTGCTGTACATCCACGGCGGCCCGCAAGCGCAGTGGGATGCGCGCTTCGAGGCCGAATCCCGCCTGCTGGCCGGCCGCGGCTACGTCGTCGTCATGCCGAACCCGCGCGGGTCCTGGGGCTATGGCCAGGCGTTCGCGGAAGCGATTTATCGCGACTGGGGCGGCATCGACTACGAGGACGTCATCGCCTCGATGGATGCAGTGATTGCCAAGGGCTGGGTCGATCCGGAGCGTACCGCGGTCTACGGCTGGTCCTACGGCGGCATGATGACGAACCACGTCATCACGAAAACGGACCGCTTCCGCGCCGCGATCACCGGCGCGAGCGCGACGCTGTACGTCGCTAACTACGGGCACGATCAGTACCAGCGCTGGTGGGAAGAGGAACTCGGCCTGCCCTGGCTCGCCGAGAACCGCGAGAACTGGGACCGGATCACGCCGTTCTGGTCGCTGGACAAGGTCGTGACGCCGACGCTGATCGTCGGCGGCGAGGACGACTGGAACGTGCCGATCCTGAACTCCGAACAACTCTATATCGCGCTCAAGCGGCGCGGCGTGCCGACCGAACTGGTCGTGTACCCCGGCGAGGGCCACGTCCTCTCCGTGCCGTCCTACGAGCGCCACCTGTACGAACAGTATTTCCGCTGGCTCGACCGCTACGTCACCGGCAAGGAAGACGGCCGGCTCAGGCCCTGATCCGAAGAGTATCCCCCCATGGAACTGAAGACTTTCGCCATCGTATTCGGCACGGTGTTCCTCGCCGAGCTCGGCGACAAGACGCAGCTCGCGACGATGCTGTTCGCCAGCCGCCCGTCCGTCAGCCTGTGGACCGTGTTCCTCGGCGCGTCCGCGGCGCTGCTGCTGTCATCGGCGATCGCGGTCGCGGCCGGGTCCGTCGTCTCGACCATCGTCGACCCGAAGATCCTGTCATGGATCGCGGGCGCGGGCTTCGTCGTGATCGGCGCCTGGACGATCTGGCAGGCGGGCTGAACGCGTCGATCAGGCGGGCTGGCTCGCCGGGCCGCGCTCGCGCCGCCACTCCAGGGCCGCGACCGTCAGTGCCGGCAACATCGTCAGCGACACGACCGCGGCGCCGAGGATGCCGAACAGCACGATTGCGCCGACGCCGCGGTACAGCTCCGTGCCGGCACCCGGCATGAACACGAGCGGCGACAGACCGCAGATCGTCGTCAACGTCGACATCGCGATCGGCCGCAGACGCACGTCGACAGCTTCCGCAACCGCCTCGCGGGCCGATACCGGGTGTTCCTCGAGGTAGCGCATCGCCCGGTCGACGATCAGGATCGGGTTGTTGACGACCGTGCCCATCAGGATCAGGAAGCCCAGCATCGAGATCATGTCGAACGACTGGTGCACCGGGTTCAGTCCGATGAGCGGCAGCAACGCGCCCACACCGTTCAGCAGCGCCAGCCCGACGATGCCGCCCGCGATGCCGAGCGGAATGCTCGTCATGATCAGCAGCGGGTAGCCCCAGTGCCGGAAGATCGCGACCAGCAGCAGGAAGATAATGACGAGCGCGACCGGGTAGTTCGCGGCCAGCGCGGCCTTCGTCGCATCGAGCTGGTCGCTCGCGCCCGAGATGTCGATGACGACGCCGGCCGGCAACTGCCCGCTGTCGCGCAGGTAGCCGACGACGTCGTTGCGCACGATGTCGACGCCCGACTCGAGCGGCACGGACGGCGGCGGGATGACGTTCAGCGTCACGGTACGGCGGCCGTTGACACGTCGCACGGTACTCGTGTCGACCGTCTCCGCAATGGTCGCAATGGCGGACAGCGGCAGAATCGTCCCCTGCGGCGTGAAGACCGGGACGTCGCCCAGGCGGTCGAGGTCGGCGCGTCCGCCCTCGCTGCCGTACAGGTAGATGTCGATCTTGTCGTCGGCGAGAAAGAATTCGTCGACAAAGGCGCCGTCGGTCAGCGCGGCCACGGTGTAGCCGACGTCGCCGGCGTCCATGCCGAGCTCGGCAGCCCGATCCCAGTCCGGACGCACCTCGACCAGCGGTTGCGCGAGCGACAGCGACGACGGGTTCGACTGGATGCGCGGATTGCCCAGCACGTCCTCGGCGCGGCGGTACGCGGCGAGCGCCGTGTCATAGATGACCGCGAGATCCGGTCCCGAGATGTCGAGGTTGATGCTGCGCGTCCCGCCATCGTTGCTCGAGATGATCGACCCGCGCGCGGCAAACGCGCGCATGCCCGGATACTCCCGGTACTTCGCGGTGATCACGTCCATCAGGGCATTGATGTGGCGGCTGTGTGCGGGCTCGGAGATGATACGCATGCCGCCCGGGTCGATGCGCACGTTGATGTAGCGCAGCGCCGGGACCGGTGATTCGCCGGCGTCGAAACGCGCCGGGTCATCGCCGACGAACGGCAGGAAGTAGTCCTGCACCTCCAGGCCGATTTCGGTCATCGTGTCGATGTTGTAGCCGGGCGGCGCATTCATCGACGCGAAAACCTTCGGCTCCTCGCCTTCCGGCAGGTACTCGGCGGGGGGCGTGAGCAGCAGGACAAAGGCCGCACTCAGCACCAGCGTGACGATGATCGTCGTCAGCCGGCTTCGTGGCGTCGCGATCATAGAGTGCACCCACCCCAGCAGACGCGCCCTGATGGCATCGGCCGTCGCGGATGGCGCGAGGTTTTCGGTGCCGAAGTCGAGACGTGCACTTGCTGTCGGGATCAGCGTGATCGCAACGAGCATGGATGCGAGGATCGACGCCGAGATCGCGATGGCAATATCGGAGTACAGCTGCCCGGCTTCCTCGCGGATGAACAGGACCGGGGTGAACACCAGGATCGTCGTCAGCGTCGACGCCAGCACGGCGGGCCAGACGCCCCGAACGCCTTCCACTGCCGCGCGTACCCGGTCGAGACCGCGGCGGCGCGCCAGCTCGATGCTCTCGATGACGACGATACTGTTGTCGAGCGTCATGCCGATCGCGAATGCCACGCCGGCCAGGGAAATGACGTTCACCGTGCGGCCCGTCGCCAGCAGGCCGATGAACGCCGCAATCGTGCACAGGGGAACGCCAATGACGCCGACCGCGGTCGCCCGCACCGAACGAAGGAACACGTACATGACCAGCGTTGCAAACAACGCACCGATCGCCAGGTTGATCCAGACGTTGCGCACGGATGCCTCGACGTAGCCGACGTCCTCCGCCGTCAGCATGATCTGCATGCCGGCAGGCTCGAGCACTTCCGCCTGGATGGCCTCGACCGCCTCGATCATCGCGTACTTGATGTCGATGACGTTCGAACCGGCTTCGCGGTTGACCGCAAGCTGGATGGACGGCGCGCCGTTCACGAAAGAGAGGTTGTTGACCTCGAAGTGGTCGAACTCGACGGATGCGATGTCTCCGAGGCGGATGACGGTGTCGCCGCGGCGCGCAACGATCAGTTCGCGCAGCGAATCCATGTCCTCGAAGCGCCCGACCGTCCTGAGGAGGTAGCGGCGCTTGCCGCTCTCGATCTCGCCGCCGGACACGTCCTGGTTGCGGCCGCGGACCGCGTCGTAGACGTCACCGATCGTCAGGCGGCGGTCGGACAACCGGGACGCGTCGATAAGGATGCGTATCTGCCGCTCCGCGCCGCCCCAGACGTTTACCTCGGAGACGCCGGGCACGCCGGACATCCGCGTACGTACGTTGTCCTCGATGAAGTCCCGCATCATGTCCATGTCGAGGCCGCGCGGATTGCCCGGCAACGGCACGACGGCGTAATACATGAACGAGTTCGCCGAGAACGAGCTCGCATAGACCCGCGGCTCGTCCACGTTCTCCGGGTAGGACGGTACCTGGTTCAGCGCATTGTTGACGCGGATCAGCGTCTCGGTGATGTCCGTGCCGAACGGGAAGTCCAGCTCGATCGTCGCGCGGCCTCCCGATGCGGTCGCCTCGAGTCGTTGCAGGTTTGGCAGGTTCCGGAGGTATTCCTCCTGCTCTATCAGGATCTCCTTCTCGACATCCTGCGGCGTCGCGCCGGGCCACGAGGTCTGCACGGAGATCGTCCGCACCTCGAGATCGGGAATCATCTGCACCGGCACGCGAAACGCCGCCATCAGGCCGACGACGCCGATGATCAGCGACGCGACCGTCATCAGGATGCCGTTGCGAACGATTGCGTCGAACACCGGTTCAGCTCCTCCGCTGGCTCAGCGTATCGTAACCTGTTGGCCTTCCTGCAGCGCTTCGTTCCCGCGCGTGACGACCAGCGTCCCCGCGGTCAGCCCGGTCAGGATCTCGACCAGGCCGTCGAACGTGAAGCCGGTCTCGACCTGCTGCTCGCGCACGCGCGGCAGTTCGGCCGACCGGTCCACGATCCAGACGACCTGCCGGCCGTCCGGGTAGCGCAGCAGCGCGTCGCGGGACACGACCACGCCGGTCCGCTGCGCGTCGATGTGCAGCAGGCCACGGGCAGACATGCCCGGCGTGACGGTGGGGTCGTCTTCGCCTTCGCTGACGACCCGCACGAGGAACGTACGCGCGCCGGCATCCTTGACCGGCACGATTGCGGTCACGCGCCCCGGCGCCGCGAACGCTGGCGACGCATCCGAGCGGAGCTCGATCAGCGTGTCGGGCGTGACGTTCGGGTAGTACTCCTGCGGTACCCGGAAGTCGAAGCGCAATTCGTCGATCGCGACGAGTTCGACGAGGCCGGTGCCGGGGCTGACCCACTCGCCGATGTCGGCGAGCCGTTCGCTGATGACGCCGGCGAACGGCGCCCGCACGCGGTGGCGCTCCACGACGGCCTGTTGTTGGCGGTACGCGGCTTCCGCGGCAGACAACGCGGCGGCCGCCTGTTCCGCCGTCGATTGCCGTGACTTGATCTCTGTTTCCGCGATCGCACTCGCGCTACGCACCCGCTCGGCCTCGTCGAGGCGGCGTTCCGCATCCGCCAGCGCCGCGCGCGCCTGTGCGAGTTCCGCTTCGCGGCGCTGAAGCTCCAGCCTGGCGAGCTCGTCGTCGAGACGCACGATGCCGTCACCCGCGGCGACACGGTCCCCGGCGTCCACGGCAATCGCGGCGACGAGGCCGCCGACCGACGGCGACAGGACGGCGTTACGCGGCGACGTCACCGTCCCGCTCACGCGGACTGTTCGGACGATCGGGCGCTCAACGGCTTCGCCGACCCCCACGGGTGGCGCGTCGGCGGCCTGTACTGCTCCCGCGGCCAGCAGGAGCATTGCGAGGAAACGAAACCGGGACATTCGAATGAGACTGATTCGCGAAATGCGTCTTTGCCAGTGTCGCCCGTGGCCTTGCGCCTTGCAAGGGGTCCGGTCTCGCGTGGCAGCTCTAGATGCCGACACCGATGGCCAGCAACCACGACAGCATGAGCCAGATGCAGATCTGCAGCGGCAGCCCGAGCCGGAAGAAATCGCCGAACCGGTAGCCGCCGGCGTTCATCACCATGATGTTCGTCTGGTAACCGAGGGGCGTCAGGTAGCTCATGTTCGCGCCGAACATCACTGCCAGCACCAGCGGTTTCGCGTCGAGTCCGAGTCCTTCGGCGATCCCGAACGCCAGCGGCGTCAGCAACACGGCCGTGGCATTGTTCGTGACAACTTCCGTCATCAGCGCCGATCCGAGCATGAGGACGGCAATCACCAGCCCCGGAGGCAGCCCTCCGGCCGCCGTCACGAACACGTCCGCCAGCCACGCGGTGGCCCCGGTCTGCACCAGCGCTTCGCCGAGGGCCAGCGACGCAACGATCATCATGATCAGGTTCGAATCGAGCGCGGACCTGACCTGCTTCCACACGATGCACCGCAGCCCGATACACAGTACGACGCCGACCAGTGCGCTGACCATGATCGGCAGCAGTCCGAGCGCCGCGACAAACACGACGCCGGCCATGATGACGCCGGCAGGCAGCGCCTTGGCGGTCGTGGGCAGGTCGACCGCGCCGGACAACACCAGCGCCTGGCCGCTGCGCTGCAGCGCCTTGATGCCGTCCGTGTCGCCCTGGATGAGCACGATGTCACCGACGCCGAGCCGCCGGCTCTCGAGCCCGTCCTCGCCGTCGGCCTCTTCGTCCGCGTGGCGCCGCGGCGAATGTATCGCGATGGGCGTCAGTCCGTGCTTCGACAGAAGGGTCGACTCGTCCAGGCTCTGGCGGTGCAGCGACGACGAGGACGTAACGACAATCTCCGCGAGCTGTTGCCGCGCCGACTCGCCGATCCACCGTCGCTCGAACGTGCTGGCGCCGCGATTCTCGGCGTTGAGCGGCGTGCCGAGCACCGTTTCGTACTCCTTGAGCTGCGCCGACGGAGCACGCGTATAGATCCTGTCGCCAGGACGAATCACGACGGTCGGCAGCCTCGCGATGAACAGGTCTTCGCCGCGCTCGATTCTCTCGATCTGCATTCGGGAATGCGTCATCGCCTGTACCTGCGCGAGCGTTTTGCCGGCGGCGGCACTCTTCTCCGTGACATGAAGCACGCCGCGGTACACCCGTGGTGACGACCGCGAGCTCCGTTGCTCACGGTCCGGCAACAAGCGGGGCGCCAGCAGCCAGATCAGCACGATGCTGATGCTGCCAGCGATCAGCACCGGCTCCGCGAACTCGAACATTCCGAAGCGCGGCATGCCGTGATCGGCGACCAGGTCGGCAACCAGCAGGTTCGTCGACGTGCCTATGGTGGTGGCCATGCCGCCGATGATGGTTGCGAAGCCGACCGGCATCAGCACACGGGCCGTCGACGTTTGCGTCTGCCTGCAGACGGCGACGAGTACGGGCAACGCCATCGCGACCAGCGGCGTATTGTTCATGAACATGCTCGCGCCGGCGACGATGAACATGGTCGCGAGAAGACCGAGCCGCGGCTGCGTCTTCCAGATGCGGGCGAGCAGGCGCGTCGTCGCATGCAGCGCGCCGGTCACCTCGAGCGCCTTCGAACACACGAGCAGCGCGACGATCGTTATCAGTGCCGGGTTGCCGAACCCGGCCAGGAAGTCAGCCGGGCCCAGTCGGCCCTGTTCGCCGGAATAGGGGAACAGCTCGAACACCACGACGAGCAACGTAAGCACTGCGAGGCTGGACGACTCGAGCGAGAGGTGCCGGCTGCTGAAGAGAAACAATGCAACCAGTGTGAGGGCCATCGCGACGATGGCGTGCGCGTCGGGCGCGCCGGAAAAGGCGTTCAATCGGGACCCGTTGTCAGTTCCCGGATAGTATACGGCTCCGCGCGCGATCCGGAATCATGAACTCGCGCAGGTCTTTCTCGTCGCCGCTCTTCTGCCAGTCCTCCGGGAACGGCGCCGACCTGGAGCGGTCGCGGTGCCGGTATACCGCGCCCTTGGAGAACTTCTTCGTGAACGGCACGGCGTGCCCGCCATCGCGGTCTTCGAGCCTGGCAAACAGTCGATCGCGCAAGTCAGCGACGACGGCAAGATACCTTTCATCGTCGATGAGGTTGTGCATCTCGCGGGGGTCGTTTCGCATGTCGTACAGCTCGTCCGTGTCCCACACGCCATGATACTGGATGAACTTGTAGTCGGGCGTGCGCAGGGCGAACGTGGTCGGTGTGCTGGGGTAATTGAACTCCCAGTAGTACTCGTAGAGCAGCTCGTCACGCCAGCCGGGCTGCGGCTTTCCCTGTGCGATCGCGTAGAAGCTCTCGCCGTCGAACTGCGGACTCGGCGCTACGCCGGCCATGTCGAGAAACGTCGCCGCGATGTCGATGTTTGCGACAATCTCGTCGGCAACGTGTCCCGCCGGCAGCGACGGGCCCCGCATCAACAGGGGCACGCGCATCGACTCCTCGTAGGCGTTTCGCTTGTCGATCAGGCCGTGCTCGCCGAACAGGAAGCCGTTGTCGCCCATCAGCACGACGACCGTGTCGTCGAGCCTGCTGGTCTCCTCGAGCCATTCGAACAGGCGGCCGAGGCTCTCGTCGACGGCGGACAGCGCGCGATGGTACTGCATCTTGTACGACTGGACGTCGAGCGAGCTGTGATACGGGAAGTCCACGCCGTGCCAGCTATTGCGCTGGTTCTGCACCCAGAGCGGCTTGCCGCGCCGGTTCTCCGGCGTGTCGGCCTGGCTGTCCGGCACCGGCACGCTGCGGTCCGCGTACCGTTCGCGGTGGCGTTCGGCCGGCGCGAAATCCGCGTGCACTGCCTTGTGCGACAGGTACAGGAAGAACGGCGTCGCGTCGTCCCGCTCGGCGAGCCAGTCCAGCGCGTAATCCGTTAGCTCGTCGGTGATATAGCCCCTCTGGTCGACGCGCTCGCCGTTCACGTTGAGCTTGTTCGACCATCCGTCGCGCCGCACCGGGTAGTAGTGGCCCTGGCCCGCAAAGCTCACCCAGTGGTCGAAACCCGGCTGCGGCTCGTCGTGCGTGCTGCCCGAAGTGACCGCCTCGCCCATGTGCCACTTGCCGATGAACGCGGTGTCGTACCCGGCCTCCTGCAGGAATTCCGGGAAGTAGCGCAGGCCCTCCCGCGGTGGTGCGTTGTTGTCCACGACGCCGTGGTTGTGCATGTACTGGCCGGTGAGGATCGACGCACGGCTCGGTGAACACAGCGCAGTCGTGACGAACGCATTCGCGAAATGCACCCCTTCCGCCGCGATGCGGTCCATGTTGGGCGTGTCGATCACCGGGTTCATGAACCCGAGCTCGTCGTAACGCTGGTCGTCCGTCAGGACGAAGATGATGTTCGGTGCTCGCGGGTCGGCCGAGGCCGAGGCCGCGAGAACGAGCGTGAATGCCACCCAGGTGGCCAGGATGATGTGTCGCGTCACGCTTCCCCCGCTGAGCAAACAGTGCCTGACAATCGTCGCCGACACTCTAGCAGACGCGCTACGGGGCGTCCGGCTGCGCCTCCGGCGCCGCGCGGCGGAAGGCGTCGAGTTCGTTGCAGGCAGCATCGATCGCGACGAGTCGCGGAAAGTCGTCCAGCGGCAGCTCGAAACGGCGTGCGTTGTACATCTGCGGCACGAGGCAGGCATCCGCAAGCGTCGGCGAGTCGCCGAACGTAAACGGGCTGTCGCCCGCCGCCAGCACCTCTGCCGCCTCGAAGCCGGCGCGAATCCAGTACCGCACCCAGTCCATTCTCGCGACCTCCGAGATCTCGAGCTCCCGGTCCAGGTACTGCAGCACGCGAAGATTCTGCAGCGGCTGGATGTCGCTGCAGATGGCACCGGCGAACGCGCGAACGCGGGCGCGCGCGGCGGCATCGTCCGGCAACAGCTTTGGGGCGGGGTGCGCCTCGTCCAGGTACTCGATGATGGCCTGCGACTGCCCGGTCGCGACGCGCCCGTCGTCGAAGAACGGCACCAGCATCTGCGGGTTGCGGGCGCGGTAGTCGTCCTTGCGGTGCTCGCCGCCGTCGGCAACCAGCGATACCGGCACGATCTCGTGCGCGACACGTTTCACGTTCAGCGCGATACGTACCCGGTAGCTCGCCGAGGACCGCCAGTAGCTGTACAGGCGCGCGGGCATGGTTCAGGCGCCGTAGCGCACGACCCGCTGGTCGATGCGACCGAAGATCGACGCGCCGTTCGCGTCGTTCATCTCGATCGCGACGCGATCGCCGAAAGCGAGGAACGGCGTGCTCGGCTTGCCGTTCTCGATCGTCTCGATCGTGCGCAGCTCGGCGACGCAGGAATAGCCGACGCCGCCCTCCGCGATCGGCTTGCCCGGCCCACCGTCCAGCTTGTTCGACACCGTGCCGGAGCCGATGATCGTGCCGGCGACCAGCGGCCGCGTCTTCGCCGCGTGCGCGATGAGCTGGGCGAAGTCGAACGTCATGTCGACGCCCGCGTCCGGCCTGCCGAAGGGCTTGCCATTGACCGCGGACTCGAGCGGCAGGTGCAGCTTGTGGTCGCGCCACGCATCGCCGAGTTCGTCCGGCGTGACCGCCACCGGCGAAAACGCGCTCGACGGCTTCGACTGGAAAAAGCCGAAGCCCTTCGCAAGCTCCGCCGGGATCAGGTTGCGCAGCGACACGTCGTTGACGAGCAGGACAAGCCGGATGTGGTCACCCGCGTCTTCGGCCCTGACGCCCATCGGCACGTCGCCGGTGACGACCGCGACCTCGGCCTCGAAATCAATGCCCCAGGCCTCGTCCCCGACCGGGATGTCGTCGCGCGGGCCGAGGAACGCGTCCGAACCACCCTGGTACATCAGCGGGTCGGTCCAGAAACTCTCCGGCATCTCCGCGCCGCGTGCCCGGCGCACGAGTTCGACGTGGTTGACGTAGGCCGAACCGTCGGCCCACTGGAACGCGCGCGGCAACGGCGACGCACAATCCGCCTGGTCGAAGACCTGGGCATCCGCGCCGTTCGCAATTTTCTCCGCGAGGTCCTCCAGCGCGTCGCTGGCCCACGCCCAGTCGTCGAGCGCGCGCTGCAGCGTCGGCGCAATGCCGTCCGCGGGCAGGCATCGGGTGAGATCGTCGGACACGACCACGAGCCGGCCGTCCCGGCCGTGCTTCAGCGAGGCGAGCTTCATTCGATGTCCCCGGTGAACTCCAGTTCGTGCAGCCACGCGGCATGCCGCGGCGCCTTCTTCGTCCGGCTCCACTCCTCGAGCATCGCCGGGGCGACGCGTTTCAGCTCGTCGAGCTGTTCCTGTGTCTGTGTGTTCGCCACGAGCTCCAGCCGATGACCGTTCGGGTCGAAAAAGTAGACGGACTGGAAGATACCGTGATTCACCGGGCCGATCACGTCGACGCCCTGTTCCTCCACGTGCGCCTTGGCGGCGACCAGCGCGGCGTAGTCCTCGACTTCCATTGCGATGTGCTGCACCCACTTCGGCGTGTTGTGGTCGCGGTCCATGTCGGGCTTCGTCGGCAGCTCGAAGAACGCGAGCACGTTCCCCATGCCGGCGTCGAGGAACACGTGCATGTACGGGTCCGGCTCCTTCGTCGACGGCACCCGGTCCTCGGCGAACGCGAGCAGGAACTCCATGTTCAGCACGCGCTCGTAGAACTCGACGGTTTCCTTCGCGTCCTTGCAGCGGTACGCGACGTGATGAATGCGCTTTACCTGCATGTCAGGCCTCCCGTGCTGTCTTTCCCACGACGCCGCGCGCAACCTGGTCCCGCTCGATCGACTCGAACAGCGCCTTGAAGTTGCCCTCGCCGAAACCCTCGTCCCGCTTGCGCTGGATGAACTCGAAGAATACCGGCCCGATGAGCGTCTCCGAGAAGATCTGCAGCAAGAGCCGCGGGTCCCCGTCCTCGGTCGAGCCGTCCAGCAGGATGCCGCGGGACTCGAGCTCGTCGACCGGTTCGCCGTGCCCCGGCAGCCTTTCCGCGAGCATATCGTAGTAGGTCTCCGGCGGCGGCGTCATGAAACGCATGCCGCGCGCCGCGAGCCTGTCGTAACAGGCGTACAGGTCGTCGCAGGCGAGCGCGATGTGCTGGATACCCTCGCCGTTGTAGGCCATCAGGAACTCCTCGATCTGGCCGGTCTCCTTCGAGGCCTCCTCGTTCAGTGGAATGCGGATCTTGCCGTCCGGCGCGGTCAGTGCCTTCGACAGCAGGCCCGTGTACTCGCCCTTGATGTCGAAGTAGCGGATCTCGCGGAAGTTAAAGAGCTTCTCGTAGAACTTCGCCCAGAACGCCATGCGCCCGCGATACACGTTGTGCGTCAGATGGTCGAGCGTGTGGAAGCCGCAGCCCTCGGGATGCCGGTCGACACCGTCGAAATACTCGAAGTCGATGTCGTAGATCGCGCTGCCCTCGGCGTAGCGATCGATCAGGTACAGCGGCGCGCCTCCGATGCCCTTCAGCGCCGGCAGCCGCAACTCCATCGGCCCGGTCGGGATGTCGACCGGCTGCGCGCCGAGCTCGAGAGCCCGGTAATACGCCTTGTGCGCGTCGCGCACGCGGAACGCCATGCCGCAGGCGCTCGGCCCGTGCTCCTGGGCGAAGTACGCGGCGTGGCTTTTCGGCTCGGCGTTGAGGATGAAGTTGATGCCGCCCTGCCGGTACAGCGTGGCGTTCTTCGAGCGGTGCTTTGCGATGGCGGTGAAGCCGAGCGCGTCGAAGACGGGCTCGAGGACGTTGGGCGTGGGTGAGGCGAACTCGACGAACTCGAAACCGTCGAGGCCCATCGGGTTGTCGAACAGGTCGGCCATGGCGTGCGTCCTCGCTGGGTGATCCACCAGTATGCGCGGCTTCCGCGGATTTTCTGCCCGATATCTGTCGGACGAGCTCAGACTATGAAACAATTGTTGCATACTTGTGCATCTGGCGAGCGAGCCGCCCATGAAGTTGTCCACGACAGACGTCCGCATTCTCGATGCGCTGCAGCAGGACGCGACGCTGTCCCAGGACGAGCTCGCGACCCGCGTCGGCTTGTCCCGCACGTCCTGCTGGCGCCGCATCCGCGAACTGGAGACGGCCGGGCTCATCGAACGCCGCGTCGCGGTGCTGAACCCGAAGCTCGCCGGCATCCGGCTGCAGGTCCTGCTCGCCGTGGCGCTGACGGAACACACCGACGAGAACCGGCAACTGTTCGAGGGCCACATCGCCCGCCTCGACGAGGTGACCGAGGCGTTCTCGGTGTCGGGCGAGCGCGACTACGTGCTGCAGGTCGCGGTGCGGGACATGGAGGCCTACAACACGTTCCTGAACACGCGCATCCTGTCGCACCCGGCGGTGCGCTCCGCGAGTTCGACGTTCGCGCTGCGGCGCGTCAAGTACACGACGCGCCTGCCGCTCGGCAGCTAGCCGGCCACCTCGGCGATGCAACCGGCGAGGACTGTCATGCCCTCGTCCAGGATCTCGTCCTCGATCGTCAGCGCCGGCAGCAGGCGGATGACATTGCCGTTGATGCCGCAGGACAGCAGCACGAGGCCCTTGTCGTACGCCTTCGCGACCAGCGCCTTCGTCATGTCAACGAGCGGCTTCGAAGCGTCGCCGTCCTGCACGAGCTCGATCGCGATCATCGCGCCGCGGTCCGCGCGAACTTCGCCGATTACGCCCGGGTGCTGCGCCTGAAGCTCGAGAAGTCGCGCCTTCACACGCTTGCCGATCTCCGCGGCGCGCTCGACGAGCCCTTCTTGGTCCATGACATCGAGGACCGCGAGCGCCGCCGAACACCCGACCGGCGAGCCGGCATAAGTGCCACCGAGCCCGCCCGGCAGCGGCGCGTCCATGATGTCGGCCTTGCCGACGACGGCGGCGATCGGGTAACCGCCCGCGATGCCTTTCGCCGTCGTCACGAGGTCCGGCTCGATGCCCGCGTATTCGCTCGCGAAGAATCGCCCGGTGCGGCCGAATCCGCTCTGGATCTCGTCCGCGATCAGCACGATGCCGTGTTCGTCGCAAAGCCTCCGTAGCGCCTGCATGAAGGCGTCCGGCGCCGGGTAGAAGCCGCCCTCGCCCTGGACCGGCTCGACGATGATCGCCGCCGTGTCCTCCGGTGCGAGATCCACCTTGAACAGCATCTTCAGCGCGTGCAGCGAATCCTCGATGGACACCCCGTGGTACGGGATCGGGAACGGCGCGTGGTACACCTCGCCCGGAAACGGGCCGAACAGGTTCTTGTACGGCGTGATCTTGCCGGTCAGCCCCATTGCAAGCAGCGTGCGCCCGTGGAACCCGCCGTTGAACGCGATGACGCCACGACGGCCCGTGTGCGCGCGAGCGATCTTGATCGCGTTCTCGACGGCCTCGGCGCCGGTGGTGACGAAAATCGACTTCTTCGGCGTGCTGCCGGGCGCGCGCGCGTTCAGTTCCTCCGCGAGGCGCACGGCCGAATCGTAGGGCGTGACCATGACGCAGGTGTGGCTGAAACGCTCGACCTGGTCTTTCACCGCGGCGACGATCTTCGGGTGGCTGTGACCGGTGTTGCAGACGGCGATGCCCGTGCCGAAGTCGATGTAGCGGCGGCCCTCGACGTCCCACATTTCCGCATTGAGCGCACGCTCGACGTAGACGGCGGCGGCGTTGCCCTGGCCACGCGCGATGGCGGCGACCTTGCGGGCCTGCCAGTCGGCGTTGGACTGCGCGGCGGGACGGGAAGCGGGAACGGTGCTCATGATCAACTCCAAAAGGAATGCCGGCGGACGCCGGCGGTTGACACCTATTCTAATAGAGCGCCACAGCGCGCGACACGGTTCTCAGGGTGCCGGCGCCGGTTCGACCGGCTTCGGGTTCCATTTGAAGACCACGAACTTGAGCGGCGTCTCGCCGGTATTGCGGATACCGTGCTCGTCCCAGGGCGCGGCGTACAGCAGGTCGCCGGCCGTGGCCGGAAACTCCTCACCCTCCACCGACCAGGTGCCGGCGCCCTCGAGTACCATCAGGTACTCCTCCTCGGCGTGCACGTGCGGCGGGTGGATCTGCATGCCCGGGTTGATGACGGCGACCGCCGCCAGGGCATCCTGCGTCGAGTAGGACTCGCCCGCGTAATAAGTAATGAGCCGGCCCCATTCGAAGGTCTCGACCTGCGCCTCCGCGCCGGTGACGACGGACGTGTCGATGAGCGCGGGATCCGCGGCAACGGCGTGCCCGGCGAAGATGGCGGCCGCCGCGGCCGCCGTGAACAATCGCTTCATGGTTTCTCCGGAAAGAAGATCGTTTCGACCATCGAGCTTAGCAGCCCGCCGCGTCCGGCGTCCCGCGCGGGGGAACCCGGCTTGTCAGGGAACCCGCCGGGAAGCCACAATGACTGACACCGGTTACCTTTTGCCCCTTCCAATCGATTTCGAGGACGACCCGTTGCCCGACGCTAGCCCCATACCCGTGTCACCACCTGCCAGCATCGACATCCCGGACGGCGTATGGCCGGTCATGATCACGCCGTTTCGCCACGACGGCGCGATCGACTGGAGCGCGCTCGATGCGCTGATCGAGTTCTACCTCGACGCCAGCTCGGCCGGGCTGTTCGCCGTGTGCCAGTCCAGCGAGATGTTCGACCTCGACGGCGGCGAACGTATCGCGCTCGCGAAACACGTGGTCGACCGGGTGGCGGGGCGCGTGCCGGTCGTGGCGAGCGGGACGTTCGGCAGCGACGTGGCCGCGCTCGCCGACACGACACGCCGCACCGCGGACACCGGCGTCGATGCCGTCGTCTGCCTGACGGCTTCGCTCGCGGCCGAGGGCGAAGACGAGGCAACCTGGCAGCAGCGCGCCGAGCGCTGGCTCGCCCGCACCGGCGACATCCCGCTCGGGCTGTACGAATGCCCGAAGCCCTACCACCGCCTGCTCGAGGCGGACACGCTCAGGTGGGCCGCGGCGACCGGACGTTTCCTGTTCCTGAAGGAGACCTCGTGCCGGTTGCCGTCGATCGAGGCGAAGATCGGCGCGGTGAGCGGAACGCCCGTCAAGTTCTTCAACGCGAACGCGGCGACACTGCTTGCCAGCCTCGAGATGGGCGCCCGCGGCTTCTCCGGCATCTCGCTCAACTTCGTTCCGGAACTCTGGGCCTGGCTGTGCGACCACTGGCAGGACTACTACGCGACCGCGGCGCGGCTGCAGGCATTCCTCGCCGCCGCGGAAAACGTCCTGTCGCGGCACTACCCGCTGTCGGCAAAACATTTCCTCGCGCTGCGCGGGCTGCCACTCACTGACGTCTGCCGGGTGTCCGTCGATGCGTTGACCCCGGCAGCGGCGCAGGACCTCGCGACGCTCGCGCGCGACGCGGCGGCGTGGCGCGAGGAACTGGACATCGCGCAGGACACGGGCCGCGGGTGACCCTGCACCCGGTCGACATCGCCGTCCTGCTGGGCTACCTCGCCGCGATGGCGGCGATGGGCCTGTGGTTCTCGCGCCGCAACGTCAGCACCGAGGAATACTTCGTCGGCGGCCGCTCGTTCAAGGGCTGGGTCATCGGCCTCAGCATGGTCGGCACGTCGATCAGCTCGGTCACGTTCCTCGCGTACCCCGCGGACGCGTTCAAGACCGCGTGGCTCCGGTTCCTGCCGAACCTGGCCATGCCGATCGCGGTACTGATCGCGGCGTGGGTGTTCCTGCCGTTCTTCCGCCGCGGGCGCATCACGTCGGCGTACGAGTACCTCGAGGGGCGATTCGGCCCGTCGATCCGCGTGTACGCGTCGCTCGCGTTCATCGTCGGGCAACTCGTGCGCGTCAGCCTGATCCTGTACCTCGTGTCGCTGGTCGTGCACGAGATGACCGGGCTCTCGTCGACGCAGTGCATCCTCGTCAGCGGCCTGTTTGTTGCGGCGTATACCGTCGTCGGCGGCTTCAAGGCGGTCATCTGGACCGACGTCATCCAGACCTGCGTCCTGCTGCTCGGCGGGATCATCTGCGTGACGGTCATCGTGTACCAGCTTCCCGGCGGCCTCGCGCAGATCTTTTCCGTGGGCGTCGCCGAGCACAAGTTTGCGTTTGCCGAGCTCACGAACGGGCAATTGAGCCCCGTCTCCTGGGGCTTCTCGTTGAGTGAGAAGACCGCGACGATGATGCTGCTGCTCGGGATGACCGCCTGGCTCACCGAGTACAGCAGCAACCAGAACGTGGTGCAGCGCTACTGCGCGTCGACGACGGCGCGCGAAGCGCGCAAGGCCATGCTCGTGTGCGTCGGCGTGAGCATCCCGACCTGGGCGTTCTTCATGTTCCTCGGCACGAGCCTTTTCGTCTTTTACCAGGTGTTCCCCGCGGATGCGGCGGCCGAGATCCTGTCGGGTGTGCGCAAGGCGGAGCAGATACTCCCGTACTTCGTCATCCAGGAACTGCCGCCGGGGATCACCGGCCTGCTGATCGCCGCCGCGCTGGCAGCGGCGATGTCGTCGCTCGACTCCAGCATCAACGCGATCTCGACGGTCGGCATCGTCGACCTCTACCGCCGGCACCTGGTACGGGGCCGCGACGACAGGCATTACCTGCGCGTGGCATGGCTGATTGCCGGCGGTGCGGCACTCGTCATGATCGGCGGCGCGATCATCCTCGCGCGCAGCGAAACGAAGACCTTGCAGGACACCGGCACGATCCTGGCATCGCTGCTCGGCGGCGGGCTGCTCGGCATGTACCTGCTCGGCTTCCTCACGCGGCGCGGCGACGCACGCGCCGTCGGCGCCGGCATCGTCGCCACGATGCTGTTCACCGCGTGGACGGTACTGTCCAGTTACGGGATGTTGCCGGAGGCTCTGCTGTTTCCGTTCGACCTCTATTACACCGGGCTGATCGGCAACCTCGTGATGTTCGCAGTCGGCTTCGGGCTGGGGTCGCTGCTGCCGGCGCGCCCGCGCGAGCTCGCGAACCTGACGGTCTGGGACCAGGACGGGAAGGCACTGGACTGAATCGTGTCGCGTCACACCCGCGATTTGAACGGCCGCGCGAAGTGCGCCACCAAAGTCGCCAGCAGGACAGCCAGTGATATCCACAACGAGATTCGCCAGCCGCTCGTCGCCGGCCGCAGGTTCTCGAAGGATTCGACGTAGATCGTTTCGCAAGCGCCGTCGCCGGTGTCCTCCCGGGTCGTGCTCGTGCCGCGACGGCTGCCATTGCCGCTGACATAGCTCGCCAGCATGCCGCGCACGCGGATCTGGTCGCCGACGCGGAGCTTCCGTACCTGCCGGCGGATCAGCGGGTCGTCCGACAACAGGTGATTGTTGGACACGGCGGCGAGGTCGAACGCGTCCCACGCGGCCTGATCGCGCGTCTTGAAATTGCAGGTGAAGATGCCGTTCCAGAAGTCGAACGCCTGCAGGTGGCCGTTCGACGCGTTGCTGCCCCAGACGACGCAGACGTCGAGCATGTTCAGGTGGTCGTCGGCTCGCAGGTGCATGCGGCTGTTGCCGTCGTGGTGGCGGAACGACACGACGAGGCCGTGCAGTTCGTAGTCGTACTCCGGCTCGACCCGGTAATCACGACCGTCGAAGCGCAGGTCGAACGGCGCCTCGGACGTCGCGGTCTGCCGCGGCGCATCGGCGAGGTCCGGCAACAGCTCGATGCCGCCGGGCAACGCGTTGCGGTTCCAGCACGAGACGAGCAGCACCAACACGCTCGCGAGCATCAGCAGGTTGTTGATTTTCATGGCCATCATCACGATAGCCGAGCGCGAGCCGCGCGGGCGTGACACTGGTCACGGCGAGGACACCGGCGCAGGTGCCGAGCGCCGCCGGTCCCGGCTCGGTGATCCCGGAGAGGACACCGCAACCTCGGGGACCGGCGGCGACGGCCAGGAGCGCGTGGGCCCGGCGCGCTAGAACCGGTAGGCCAGCGACGCCACGACCTCGCGGCCGACCGCCGGGTAACCCACGTAGGTATTCGCGTTGCCGCCGAGCCACGTGTACGTGGCGTGGTCGTAGTAGAACTCGTCAGTCAGGTTGTTGACGGCGAGCGCCAGCGTGAAGGCATCGGTTGGCGACCAGTCGACGTACGCGTCCGCGACGAAGTAGGAGCCCTTGGCCGGCGCGCTCGGTGCGACACTGTTCGGCTCGGCTTCCACGTAGCGCATCTGCGTGCCGGCGGTGAAGTTCCGGGCACCGAAGTACGTGTACTTGCCGAGCCAGGTCCGGCCAATCGACGTGCCGAGACCCATGTTGCTGTCCGCCAGCGGTTCGCCGTCCAGGCTGTTGTCGGCCTCCCAGACCCCGGCCGTTGCGCGGTAGGTCTCGGTCTCGAAACCGACCTCCAGCTCGTAGCCCTCGACTTCGGCATCCCCGATGTTGCGCCAGTAGCCCCAGACTGCTCCGCCGACGTACTCGGTGTCGATGAAGTTCTCTATATTCTGCCGGTAGACTGTTGCCGCCACGTGCAGCGGTCCGCGTTCCCACGCGACGCTCAGCTCGGCGTTGTCGGCAGTCTCGGATTCGAGGCTGCCGTCGTGCACGTAGAGGCCGCTGAAGAAGGCCTCCCGGATCGCGACGCCGCGAAAAGCCTGTGCCCAGGTCGCGCTGAACGTCAGGCCGTCGACGGCCTCCCAGCTCACGCCGATGTTCGGGCTCAGGCCGTCGTCGCTGATGTCCACGCCTTCGCTGACGCCGCCGGTGCCTTCCAGCGTGTAGTCGTCGTAGCGGAGTCCCACGGTGACGGCGACCCGGTCGGTGAGCGTCCAGTTGTCCTGCACGTAGGCGCCGACAACCTGCGCCTCCTGGCGCGTGTCGCCCCACGCGAAGGGCGGCGTCGCGTTCTGGGCCGAGTTCAATTCGTCCGCCCGGAAGTCCAACCCGTAAGTCAGTGCGTGCGCGCCGGCGACGGACGTGTTGCGCACGTCGAAGCCCGTGCTGTCGAAATCGCCCTCGCCGTAGATGATGTCGGCGTTCAGGCGCTGGACGCGGAAGTCCGTCGTGTTCGCAAACACGGTGACCGCGAGGTCGACGGCGTCGCTGCCGGGACGGTACGCGTAGTTGACGACACCCGTTTCACGGTTCATTTCCTGGTCGGAGAGCTGGTAGGCGCCCGAGAAGTTCGTCAGGTTCGGGCGCTCGTAGGTCGTCGCGTCGTCGGCCAGCGATTCGAGCGTCACGCTGTATTCGTGCGCGCCGGTGCCGCCGTCGAGTTTCGCGAACGCATGCAGGTGCTCGAACGGCGTTGCCTCCTGCAGCGTGCCGTTGCCGTCCTCGTACTCGTCGCGGTCTTCCTTCGTCACGGCGAGGATCAGGCCGGTATTTTCGCCCAGGCGACCGTAGGCCGCCGCCGAGTAGCGGCTGCCGTCGTCGCCGTTGTAGATGCCACCTGCCTTCATCATCGCGCCGAGATCCTGCCCGTCGCGCAACATGTCGTCAGCGGTGACCAGCGTCGCGCGGAGCGCGCCGGTCAGGGCGCCGGAGCCATTGGTGGCAACGCCGGCGCCGGCATCGAGTTCGATCGCACGAATGAATTCGGGTTCGAGCTGCACGCGGGCCTGGTGGTGGTAGAGCTCGCCGGGGCTCTGCGCGCCATCAATCGTCACGTTCAGCATGACGTCTTCGAACCCGCGCACGTAGATCTTCTGCGCGGTCGAAGAGCCACCGCCGACCGCGACGGAGGATTCGTCGGCGAAGATGTCCTCGAGGCTCGACGCCTGGCGCAGCGCGAGATCGTCGCCCGTGACGATCATGTTGCCCGGCTCCCGGCGCTCGCCGATGACGAGCACGTTGTCGATCGGTGCGACGTCGTCAGCGTCGGCGGTGGCGGTGGGCTCGTCGGCGTGGGCAGCGCCGATGGCGATCGCGGACAGGACAGGCAGGAACCAGGGGCTTTTGCGCATTGGCGGCAGTCTCGGAAAACACGGGTTGTCGGCGGTGCCGCGTCTGCGAGGCGGGCGCGACCAGCGTTTCCCGGAGCCTAGGGGAATCTTGATCGAAATGCAACTGAGAATGATTCGTATTTATATACATTCCCGGCACAGGACGCGATGCGGGGCCACCCGGCGCCCTGCCCGACGCTCAGCCGGCGGCCGGGTCGACCCAGGCCTCGAGCCCGAGCGACGCCAGCACGCCCGCCAGGTGGCGAAGGGCTTCCGCGGTCGGCCCGGGGTAGTCGCCGGCGATGGCTTTGCCGCCCAGGTAGCCGAGGTCCGCACTGCCCTCGGGCGTGCAGTAGAACGCAGCCACGATGACGGACCGCAGACGATCGAACGCCTGGGCCGGCCGCCGATAGATTTCCTGCGCATCGAGCCAGGCGATGTCGTCGATGATCGCCACGCGCTGTGCGTCGGTGGCATCGACGAACCGCTGATCGAAACGGCGTTCCGATTCGGCGTCGAGCCAGATCAGCAAGGACACGATCGGCACACGGTCGCGTTGCTGCGCCTCGTAAGGTGCGCTGACCCACTCGTCAACGACGTCTTCAACCTGCAGTTCGGCGGCCGACGGCACGTCGCCCTCGCGTGGCACGAGAATGCCGGCGACGAGCCGGACGATGTCCAGTTCGCCGGCCGACAGCGTCCTCGGCCAGGGTCCGGCCGTCATCGCCACGAGGTCCGGGTCCTGCCCGTAACCGGGCGCCGTCACCGGCGCGAGCTTCAGCATCGGCCAGTGGTCGTCGCCGACCACGACGGATGCCGCGGCATCGGCCGGGTACGGCGTCAGCGCGTTGCCGGCGAGCACCATGCCGAACCACTTCAGCGACTCGCGGCGGGTGATGCGCGGCAGGCGATCCCGTCCTTGCTTGCTCATCACGCTGCCCCCTTTGTCAGTTCGCCCGCCAGGTAATCCGCGTTGCGCATCGCGAGCGTCATCAGCGTCAGCGTGCAGTTCTTGTGCGGGTTCGACGCGAACACGCCGCCGTCGGTCACGTACAGGTTGCTGAGGTCCCACGCCTTGCCCCACTGGTCGGTGACCGAGTCCTTCCGCGACGTGCCCATGCGCGTCGTGCCGACCTCGTGGATAATCTCGCCGCCCTTCCGAATCGCCGCTTCCGGCGACGGCAGCGCCGGTGCTTCGCCGCCCATCGTCTCGATCAGCGCTTTCATCGTGGTCAACCCGTGCGCCACCTGGTTGAGCTCGTGCTCCGCCCAGCGCCAGTGGAAGCGCGGCACCGGGATGCCCCACTTGTCGCGCACGTCGTCGTCGATGTCCATGTAGCAATCTCGGTTCGGCAGCATCTCGCCGCGCAACGCGAAGTAGACACCCGCGCCGTAGGTTTCGCGCACCCGCCTCTTGAGCGCCGTGCCGTAACCCTGCACGCCAGCGCCGGTCCAGGCGTTCGGCGCATCGAAGCCCGAGCCGATCTCCAGGTGATAGCCGCGCGGGAAGTCGAGCTCGCCCTTCGCCTGCTGCTCGTGGCCCCACCACGGAATGAAGATGTGGTTCGCCGTGTGCCCGTCCTCGTTGTAGCGCGGGCGGCCGACGAGCGCCGGGATCATCGCGCCGAGGCCGGCGCCCGTCGAGTCCATCAGGTTGCGGCCGACCTGCCCGCTGGAATTCGCGACACCGTTCGGGAAGCGCTCGTTGCGCGAGTTCAGGAGTATCCGCGCCGATTCGCAGGCGCTTGCCGCGAGTACGACCGCACGGCCGCTCACGGACTCCGTTTTTCCGGTTTTCCGGTTCACGTAACGAACGGCGGTCACCTTGCCGTGCGCATCGACGTCGACCGCGCTCACCATCGCGTCGGTGCGGATCGTGAGGAGGCCGGTCTTTCTCGCGAGTGGCAGCAGGGACGTGGTCGTCTGGAACGCCGCGCCGATGGAACATCCGTGGCCGCAGGGCGTCGCCCAGAAGCAAGGCGCGCGATCGTCGAGCGGCCGGGTCAGCACCGCGCGGTGCATCGGCGCGGCGGCGATGCCGAGCTTCTGCGCTGCCGCCGCGATCAGCAGCTCCGGCACCCGCGCCTTCGGCGGCGGCTGCAGCACGCCGGGCGACGAGTCCGGCATGTCCGGGTGGCCGGTGTTCGCGCCGCACACCCCGACCAGCGCCTCGGTGCGGTCGTACCAGGGCGCGAGTTCCTCGTAGTCGAACGGCCAGTCCGCGCCGAGGCCGTCGCGCGAATACCCCTTGAAGTCGTGTTCGCTGAATCGGAGCGAGTAGCGGCCCCAGTGATTCGTGCGGCCGCCGAGCATGCGCGAACGCCACCACAGGAACTCGCTGCCTTCCGCGGTCGTGTACGGCTCGCCGGGCACCTGCCAGCCGCCGTCGACGGTCGCATCGAAGTAACCGAAATTCTTGTCCGGCGTGCCCGCGCCCAGCAGCGGGGCATCCGCGCTCGTTTGGAACATCGGCGTCTCGGTCTTCGGATCGTAGTCCCGGCCGGCCTCGAGCATCAGCACACGATGCCCCGCCTGCGTCAGCACGTAGGCCGCCATTGCGCCGCCGGCGCCGGAGCCCACCACGACAACATCCGGATGCTCGGCCGCCATCAGTCGAGCGCCCGGATCTTCAGGTTGCGGAACCAGACCTTGTCGCCGTGATCCTGCAGGCCGATGTGCCCGCGGCTGCTCGCGCCGAAGCGCTTCCAGTCGGCGAACTTGCTGTTCTCGAGTAAGGTATTCCATGTCGATGAGCCGATGACAATCGTCGCCGTCGGCACGCCGTTCTGCCAGACGGCGAGCAGTCCATCATCGAGACGGATCCGGACCGTGTTCCACTCGCCGGCCGGCTTGCGCGCCGACGGGTGCGACGCGACCATGTCGTACAACGAGCCGGACCGGTGCGAGTCGATCTCGCGGTCGCTGTGGCGCTCGTCGTCGAGAATCTGGATTTCCGGCGCGCTGAAATAGATCGGCTCGTCGGCCTCGGCCGCCAGGATGAAGATGCCGCTGTTGCCACCCTCGGAGATGCGCCAGTCGAGCATGAGTTCGAAGTTCTCGTACTCGGCGCGCGTGACGATGTCGCCGGCGCCGGCTTCCGCGAGCACGAACGCATCGCCGTCGATGCGCCAGCCGCCAGCAAGATCCTCGCGGCCGTAGGAGCGCCACTCGCTCATCGACTTGCCGTCGAACAGCAGCGTCCAGCCGGCGTCGGCCTCCGCCCGCGACAGCGTATTGGTTTCCGCGCCGTGCGAGGCGCCGGCGATTGCCATTGCGAACAGCACGCTGGCCTGGCGATTCCAGTTCATTGATCCCCCTTTGCAGGCCCGGGCGGGCCGCTACATTGCCGACGTCAATGTACCCTTTCAACGGGGGATTCGCATGCTCCGGTAGCGGCCGGTCATTGGCAGCGCCTTGCGACGTCCGCCTGGAGCGGCAGTCCGACGTAATTCTCGGCGATGCTTTTCTGCGCCGCATCGCTGGATGCGATGTATTCCAGCTCGGCGACCTGCATGCGCCGCTCGAACGGCCCATCGTCCGGGAAACGGTGCATCAGCTTCGTGAGTTGCCAGGAGAAGCGTTCCGATTTCCACACCCGGGCTAGCGCCCGTTCCGAGTAGGCATCAATGCCCCCGGTCTTGCCGTCACGGAAGTATTCGATCAGCGCGTCGGACAGGTAGGCGACATCCGATGCAGCGAGGTTCAGGCCTTTCGCGCCGGTCGGCGGCACGATATGTGCCGCATCGCCTGCGAGGAACAGGCTGCCATGGCGCATGGGCTCGAAAACGTACGAGCGCAGCGGAGCGATCGACTTCTCGAGCGCGGGGCCGCGCGTAATGTGCGGGGCGACCTCGGCGCCGAGCCGTGTTTCCAGTTCGTTCCATAGCCGGTCGTCCGGCCAGTCCTCGACCCGCTCGTCCATCGACACCTGCACGTAGTAGCGGCTCCGTGTCGGCGAGCGCATCGAAGCCAGCGCGAAGCCGCGCGGGTGATTGGCATAGATCAGCTCGTCGTTGCACGGCGGAACATCGGCCAGGATGCCGAGCCAGCCGAACGGGTACACGCGCTCGAAGTGCTTGCCGGCCGAGGCCGGAACCGCCTTTCGCGACGGCCCGTGGAAGCCGTCGCAACCGGCCACGAATCGCGCGTCGATGCGACGGGCGTTGCCGCCCTCCTGGAACGTCACGTACGGCGCCGCCGTGTCGACGTCGTGCAGTGCCACGTCGCTCGCCTCCCACAGGATGTCGATCCCCCGTTCCGGCGCGGCCTTGATCAGGTCCTGCGTCACTTCCGTCTGGCCGTACACGGTGACCGGGCGACCCGTGTGTTTCAGGACGTCGATGCGGATCAGGCGCCCGCCATCGGCGAGGCTGAAGCCGGTGTGCGGCAGCCCCTCACGCTGCAGGCGCTCGTCGAGGCCGAGCCGCCGGAGAAGGTTCGTGGTCGTGTCCTCGAGCACGCCGGCACGAATCCGGCCCTCGACGTGCGCGCGGCTCTGGCGCTCGACGATGAGCGCGTCGACGTTTGCCTGCCGCAACAGGTGGCCGAGCAGCAGGCCGGCCGGTCCCGCGCCGATGATGACGACCTGGGTCTTCACCCCGGCGCCCGGTCGGTATCCGTACCGAACTCCTCCGTGTCGATCTCCGTTTGCGTCGCCGCGGGGTAGCGGGGCCCGCTCACGGTCCTCGGGTTGATCAGCGCATCGAGCCGTTCCGCAATCGCGTCGGACAACGTGACGTCCAGCGCCCCCATGTCGTCGTCGAGGTGCTCGACGGACGTCGTACCCGGGATGGCGTGCACGTTGTCGCCCTGCCGCAGCACCCAGGCGAGTGCGAGTTGCGCCGGCGTGCAGCCGGCATCCCGCGCAATGCGCCGGAACTCCCCGAGCCACGCCCGGTTCGCCGAGAAGTGCGGTTCGTTGAAGCGTGGCATCCCGCGCCGGATATCCTTTTCCGCGAACGCCGCGGGATCGAGGTCTACGTCGGTCAGGAAGCCGCGCGCGAGCGGCGAGAACGCGACGAACGCGATGCCGAGTTCGCGGCAGGCCTCCAGCACGCCGATTTCGACGTTGCGGCTCCACAGCGAGTACTCGGATTGCACGGCGGAAATCGGGTGCACAGCGTTCGCCCGTCGGATCGACGCAGCAGACACCTCGGACAGCCCGATCTCGCGCACCTTGCCCTGCTCGACGAAGCGCGCAAGCTCGCCGACGCTATCCTCGATCGGTATCGGCGTCTTCCGGTCGTAGCGGTGGAGGTAATACAGGTCGATGACGTCTGTCTGCAGGCGCTCCAGGGAATGCTCGATGTCCTCGCGCAGCTTCGCGGGCGTCGCGTCGATCGTGCGAACGCCGTTCTCGCCCCGCATGCCGCCCTTGCTGACGAGGACGATATCGTCACGATAGGGGCGCAGGAAGGGGCCGACCAGCTCCTCGTTGCGGCCGAATCCGTAGAGCGCGGCGCTGTCGAAGTGCCGGATGCCGAGTTCGATCGCCCGGGCCAGCACCGCCAGGCCCTGTTCGCGCGGCGGCGGCACGCCGTAGGCGTGCGACAGCACCATGCAGCCCAGCCCGATGGGCGGTACGGAGAACGAGCCGAGCTGCCGTGCGCCGGTGCTCATCGATCAGCGACCGAACTGCTGCTCGACGTCGTGTAGCACGCGGTAGCAGTCGAGAACCTGCGCGACCGAGGAGTTCGGCTCGCGGCCTTCCCGGATGGCCGCAAAGAACTCGCGATCCTGCAGCTCGATGCCGTTCATCGACACGTCGACGCCGGAGACGTCGATCGGCTTCTCGTGGCCGTCGACCAGGTCGTCGTAGCGCGCGATGTAAGTGCCGTTGTCGCAGATGTAGCGGAAGAACGTGCCGAGCGGGCCGTCGTTGTTGAACGACAGCGACAGCGTGCAGATCGCCCCGCCGTCGGTCTTCATCTGGATCGACATGTCCATCGCGATGCCGAGCTCGGGATGGTGCGGGCCCTCGATGCCGTTGACCTGGACGATCTTCTGGCCGGTCTGGTACTGGAACAGGTCGACGGTGTGCGCGGCATGGTGCCAGAGCAGGTGGTCAGTCCACGAGCGCGGCTCACCTGCCGCGTTGATGTTCTTGCGCCGGAAGAAATAGGTCTGCACGTCCATCTGCTGGATGGACAGCTCGCCCGCGGCGATCCGGTTGTGCACCCACTGGTGCGAGGGATTGAAGCGGCGCGTGTGTCCGCACATGGCGACCAGCCCGGTTTCCGCCTGCTTCGCGACCACGGCCTGCGCGTCGGCCAGCGAATCCGCGAGCGGGATTTCCACCTGGACGTGCTTGCCGGCATCCATGCACTGGATCGCCTGCGCGGCGTGCATCTGCGTCGGCGTGCACAAGATCGCCGCGTCCACGCCCGGCTGCTCGAGCGCATCGGCGAGGTCCGTCGTCGCGTGGGGGATGCCGTACTCGTCGGCAACGGCCTGCGTGGGCGCCAGGTCCCGCCCGACGACGGAGACGCACTCGACGCCGTCGATCTTTTTCATGCCGTCCAGGTGCTTCTTGCCGAACGCGCCTGCGCCTGCCAGTACTACTTTCATGAATTGCTCCGGGATTCCTTGTTTTCGAGAATGAGATGGCCGACGGCCGTGTTCGACGCCGGCACGTGATAGAAGCGATGCCGTTCGAGCACCTCGGCGTCGAGCGCGCCGCGCATGATCAGCCACATGATCAATTCGACGCCTTCGGAGCCCGCCTCGCGCATGTACTCGACGTGCGGCATGTCGGCGAGCCCGTCGGGGTCCGTCACGAGCCGGTCCAGAAACGCCGTGTCAAACTCGCGGTTGATCAGTCCGGCGCGCGGCCCCTGGAGCTGGTGGCTCATGCCCCCGGTTCCCCAGATCTGCACGTTGAGATCCTCGTCGAAGCTATCGACCGCCCGCCGTATCGCCCGGCCGAGCTCGAAGCAGCGTCGACCCGACGGCTGCGGGTGAATGACGACGTTGACGGCGAACGGAATGACGGTGCACGGCCACGCGTCCGGCTGGCCGAACATCAGCGACAGCGGCACGGTCAGGCCGTGGTCGACTTTCATTTCGTTGATGATCGTCAGGTCGAAGTCCTGCTGGATTACTGAGTGCGCGATGTGCCAGGCGAGGTCCGGGTGGCCGATCACGTCCGGCACCGGGCGCGGACCCCAGCCCTCGTCCGCGATGCCGTAGCGCTCGCCACAACCGATCGCGAACGTGGGGATCATCTTCAGGTCGAACGCCGACGCGTGATCGTTGTACACGAGAAAAATCACGTCCGGCTTCTCGTCGGCAATCCATTGCTTCGAGAAGTCGTAGCCGGCGAAGACCGGTGCCCAGTAGTCCTCGCCGGATTTGCCGAGATCCAGCGCGGCGCCAATGGCGGGCACGTGCGAGGTCGCCACGCCGGCGCTAATCCTGGCCATTGCCCTGCTCCTTCGTGTAGCGGTTGCCGTCGGCCGGACGCCCGCCGGACAGCATCATCCGGCGATACTCCGCGGGCTCCATGCCGGTCATCGATGCCGCGCCGATCTCGAACGACTGCTCGTCGGTGAAAAACAGCTTGGCGAAGAAATACACGTTGCCGCCGAGTGCGATCACGCGATTGTAGTCGCGGTCGAGCACCGCCTGCTTCTGCTCGGGGGTGATCGGCCACTCGTCGAGGTACGCGTTCTCGTCGGCCAGGAAGCGCTTGCGGTTCTCGTCCTTCATCAGGGAATAGAAGAACTGGTTCAGGTGATAACCCTGGCGCGCCTTCGTCGAATCGAAGATCGTCGTTCCCGGGATATCCGCGTAGGGCCTATCGAGCGCCATCGTCCGCCTCCTCCGGCCAGTAGAGCCTTGTCGGGTTGTCCACCAGCAATTTTCGTTGCAGCTCCGCGGTCACCGCGATCTGCGGGACGTAGTCCACGAGCTGTCCGTCGTCCGGCATGTGCGACTTCAGGTTCGGGTGCGGCCAGTCGGTGCCCCAGAGCACCCGGTCGGGGAACGACTCCACAACCCGGCGCGCGAACGGCACGACGTCCGCGTAGTCCGGCGGGCCGCTCACGGTCAGCCGGTCGGGGCAGCTGACCTTCGCCCACATACCCGGGTTGTCGTCCAGCAGCCGGATGAACGCGTCGAACGCCGGACCACGGGGGTCCTTGCTGACGTCGGGCCGCGCCATGTGGTCAAAGACAATTGTAACCGGCAGCGACGCAAAGAATCCCGCCAGCTCCGGCAGGTCCTGCGCCTCGACGTAGATCACGAGGTGCCAGCCCAGCGGCTGCACGCGTTCCGCGATCTCGACGAGCGTGTCGTGCGGCAGCACGTCGACGAGCCGCTTGACGAAACTGAAGCGCACGCCGCGCACGCCGGCCGCGTCGAGCGTGCGAAGTTCCTCGTCATCGACATCCCGCCGCACCGTCGCCACGCCGCGCGCGCGCCCGTGCGCGTCCTGCAGCGCGTCGACCAGTGCACGGTTGTCCGCGCCATGGCACGTCGCCTGCACGATGACGTTGCGTTCGAAGCCGAGATGGTCGCGCAGCGCCCAGAGTTTCTCCTTGGGGGCATCGCACGGCGTGTACTTGCGCTCCGGCGCGTACGGGAACCGGTCGCCCGGCCCGAAGACGTGGCAGTGCGCGTCGACGGCGCCGTCCGGCACGGCGAACGCGGGCCGCGACGGGTTCGGGTGAAACTCGAGCCAGTCCTCATCCATGCGAAACGCGGCGCCGCTCATCGTCCCTGCGCCTTCAGGTGTGCGTCCAGCCGCGGGAATACCCGCCGGGCATTGCCCTCAAAGACCTTGTGGCGATCCGCGGGCGCCAGGTCCAGGTGATCGACGTAGCGCTTGGTGTCGTCGAAATAGTGGCCGGTCTGCGGGTCGATGCCGCGTACCGCGCCGACCATCTCCGACGCAAACAGCACGTTGTCGACGTCGATGACCTCGAACAGCAGGTCGATGCCCGGCTGGTGGTAAACACAGGTATCGAAGAACACGTTCTTCATGACGTGGCCGGACAACGCCGGCTTGCCGAGCATGTCCGCGAGCCCCCGGTAGCGGCCCCAGTGGTAGGGGACCGCGCCGCCGCCGTGCGGAATAATCATCCGCAGGGTCGGGAAGTCCGCGAACAGGTCGCCCTGCAGCAACTGCATGAACACCGACGTGTCGGCGTTGATGTAGTGCGCGCCGGTCGCGTGAAAGCACGGGTTGCAGCTCGCGGACACGTGAATCATGGCCGGCACATCGAGTTCGACGAGCTTTTCGTACAGCGGGTACCAGTAGCGGTCCGTCAGCGGCGGCGAGGTCCAGTGTCCGCCGGACGGGTCCGGGCTGAGGTTGCAGCTCACGAAGCCGAGGTCCGTGACGGCGCGCTCGAGTTCGTGAATCGACGCATCCAGCGGCTGCCCGGCGACCTGTGGCAGCTGTGCGCCGCCGACGAAGTGCGCCGGGTACAGGTCGACGACACGCCGGATCAGGTCGTTGTTCGCCCGCGCCCAGTCCGCTGCCGTCGCCGGGTCCGCAACGTGGTGCGCCATCGCGGACGCGCGAGGCGAGAAGACCGTCAGGTCCGCACCGCGCTCGCGCAGCAGGCGCAGCTGGTTCTGCTCGATGGAGTCGCGGATCTCGTCGTCGCTGATCGCCGCGGGCGCCGGCAACGGTAGCCCCGGGTCTTCGAGCCGCGCAAGCTGCGCCTTTCGGTACGCCTGGTGCCCATCAGGCGCCGTCGTGTAATGGCCGTGGCAGTCGATGATCAGCATGTCCGGGCTCCAGGTACGTACACGTGGCCGTCCATCAGCTTTCGGGCCGTGCGCAGCAGCAGCGAGCGATTGACCTGAAGTCGCTCACCGTCTTGCTGCAGGTCAATGTCGACCGTAAAACGGCCGGTCGGGTGTTCGATGTCGAGTGCGCCGGCACTGCTGCCCGACGCGATGGCGTTCGCCACGCTGCCGGGAATCCGGCACGCGGCCGCGACGCTTGCCGCGCCGAGTACGCCGATGGCCTCGTGCACGCGATGCGGGATAAACGTTCGCGTGCCGATCGCGCCGCCGTGGCGGGGTGGTGCGACGAGCGTCATCTTCGGCACCGTTTTCTCACGCACGTCACCGAGGTTCATCCATTGGCCCGCCGCGAACCGAATCTTCTCGAGCCGGGTCTTCAGCGTATTGTCCGCCTCCAGTTCCGCCGGCGACTCGTCACCCGAGAGCCCGAATTCCGCCGCAGACAGGATGACGACCGGCATGCCGTTGTCGACCAGCGTCGCCGCGATGCCCTCGATGACGTCCACGGCGTTTCCCGTCGGCAGCAGCGCCCCGCAGGACGAACCGGCGACGTCGGCGAAATCGATCATCACCGGGGCAGCGGTGCCCGGCACGCCGTCGATGGCCGCATCGCCGTCGTAGGTCACCTGGCCGCCTGGCGTCTGCACGGTCGCGATCGCCATTGCGCCGGTGTTCAGCATCCGGATGCGAACCCGGGTCTCGCCGTCCTGTGCCGGGACCAGGCCGCGTTCGATCGCGAAGGGCCCGACGCCGGCCAGGATATTGCCGCAGTTCTGCCCGTCGCTGACCACCGCCTTGTCGACAACGACCTGGAGAAAGAGATAGTCGACATCGGCGGCCGCGTCGTCGCTCTTTGCGACGACGGCGACCTTGCTCGTCAACGGGTGCGCGCCGCCGGCGCCGTCGATCTGGCGCGGGTCGGGCGAACCCATGGCCGCGAGCAGCAGGGCATCCCGCGCGGTCACGTCGCCCGGCAGGTCGGTGCGAAGGAAATACAGCCCCTTCGACGTGCCGCCGCGCATCATCATTGCCGGGATCGCCGTCTGCATTGCCGACCGATACTCAGTCGATCTCGCCCGACTCGACGTAGCGCAGTCCTTTATTCGCCAGCCGGTCGCGCATGTCATAGACATCGAGGCCTAGCTCGCCGGCGGCGAAACGCGCCCGCTTGGCCTCCTCGTTCGCCACGCGCGCTTCTGCGGCCTGCAGGACCTGCCCGGCGGTTCGACGCGGCACCACGACGACCCCGTCGTCGTCGGCAATAACCAGGTCGCCGGCCTCGATGCGCTGCCCCGCGCACAGGATCGGCGTGTTGACGTTTGCAATCGTCTCCTTGACCGTGCCTTGTGCAGATACGGCGCTGGACCAGACGGGAAAGCGCATTTCCGTCAGTGTCGCGATATCACGAACACCGGCGTCGATGACCAGGCCCTGTACGCCGCGCGCCTGCAGCGAGGTCGCCAGCAAATCGCCGAAGTAGCCGTCGGAGCAGGGACTCGTCGGTGTCACGACCAGTATGTCGCCGGGTCCACACTGCTCCACGGCGACATGGATCATCCAGTTGTCGCCCGGCGCGACTTCGCAGGTAACGGCGCTTCCTGCAATGCAGGCCGGCCGGTATATGGGGCGCAGTCGGGATGCCAGCAGGCCGGTGCGGCCCTGCGCCTCGTGGGCCGTGGCGACGCCCAGTTCCGCGAACCGTGCTGCGACGGCCTCCGGCACGCGCGGGATATTCGTGATAACGATGCTCATTTCGATTTCGCTATATAAGGCCGACTTCAAGAACCCACTATTCTGGCAGTTTCCGTTTACACAATTGCGCTGTTTCCCGCCTGTTGATATAAGTTTTTGCTATATTTTTTCTTGGAGCAGCCGAAATCCCGCGCCCTGACGTCAATCTCAGGCACTTCCTGGCCCTGTCCGACGTGGCCGTGTCCGGCCGCGTGAGCCTCGCCGCCGAACGCCTGTTCCTGTCGCAATCGGCGCTCTCGCAAGCGCTCAGGAAGCTCGAGTTCACCGCCGGCACAGCGCTCTTCGACCGGCGGGGCTACGGCGTTGTCGCAACCGATGCGGGCCGCCTCCTGGTGCGGCGCGCCCGCCGGGCCGCCGAGCTCCTGTCCAGCGCCGAACGTGACCTGCGATCGCGCCGCGCGGATGCATCGCCCGGCCCGGACCTGCGCCAGCACGTGACCGCCGCGCAACTCCGCGCGTTGATCGCGGTTGCCGAGACCGGCGGCTACAGCACGGCCGCGCGACGGCTGCAGCTCGCCCAGCCCACGATTCACCGCGCCGTCGCGGGCCTCGAAGAACTCGTTGGCGTCCCGCTGTTCCGGCGCGCGGCGCGCGGGGTGGATCCCACGGAAGCCGCCCAGTTCCTCGCGCGCCAGGCGTCGTTGCTGTTCGTCGAGATTCGGCAGGGATTCGAGGAAGTTCGGGAGCTGCAGGGCAACATGAGCGGCCGCGTAACGATCGGTTGTCTTCCGCTGGCACGCTCGGTATTCCTTCCGGAGGCCGTTACGCGCTTGCTCGCCACCTACCCCGATGCCGATGTGCGAATCCTCGACGGGCCGTACGTGGAACTGCTGCACGGCTTGCGCACCGGCGAGATCGACTGGCTGATCGGGGCCTTGCGGGAGCCGGCACCGGCTGCCGACGTGGAGGAGTCACCGCTGTTCGAGCAATCGCTCGCCGTTGCCGTGCGGCCCGGCCACCCGTTGCTGGCCGACGCGCCACCCGATGCGACCGCCCTGTCGCGTCTCGCCTGGATCGCGCCCCAGGCACTTGCGCCAGCACGCTCGATGTTCACCGCCTACTTTGCCGGCAACGGAGTCCCGGTGCCCGAGCACATCATCGAATGCAGCTCCGTGATCGCCGCGTGCGGGCTGATTCGCCGCAGCGACCGCGCCGCCCTGCTTTCACCGATGCAGATCCGGCCGTTCGTCGAATCGGGACAGGTTGCAATCCTGGTCGACTCCCTGCCGAACACGCGGCGGTCGATCGGCGTGACCGTCAGGAAGGCCTACTCGCCGACCGTTGTGCAGGCCGCATTCGGTGACATTCTTCGCCAGCTGGCAAGGGAATCGCTCGACGGCTAGCGTCGCCGACGGGCCGGGTACGCTACACTGAAACGGCGCGTCCGTACCGCTCCCACAAAACGCTGACGACATCATGAATATCGACGACATCATTGCAATCGACGTACACACGCATGCGGAAGTGTCGTGCCGGCAGCCGGCCGACGAAGTCTGGCAGGCCTTCGAGGCGGCGGCGAGCAGCTATTTCGGCGCAGATCGCCGGCCGACGATCGAAGAGACCATCGCCTACTACCGCGAGCGCAGGATCGGCTTCGTAATGTTCACGGTCGACAGCGAGTTCGAGGTCGGCAACCGGCGAATCCCGAACGAGGAAATCGCCGACGCGGCACGCGACAACAGCGACATCATGATTGCGTTCGCCAGTGTCGATCCGCACAAGGGCAAGATGGGCATCCGCGAAGCACGAAGGCTCGTAGAGGATGGCGTGATCCGCGGCTTCAAGTTTCATCCGACACTACAGGGCTTTTTCCCCAACGACCGCATGGCCTACCCGCTGTACGAACTCATCGCGGAGTACCGGCTGCCGGCAATCTTCCACAGCGGGCACTCGGGCATCGGCAGCGGCATGCCCGGTGGGGGCGGACTGCGGCTCAAGTACTCGAATCCGATGCACCTCGACGACGTCGCCGCGGATTTTCCGGACATGACGGTTATCATTGCGCACCCGTCCTGGCCGTGGCAGGACGAGGCTCTCTCTGTGTGCCTGCACAAGCCGAACGTGTACATCGACCTGTCCGGCTGGTCACCGAAGTACTTCCCGGAACAACTCGTCCGCTACGCGAACACGCGGCTCAGGGACAAGATGCTGTTTGGTTCGGACTTCCCGTTGATTACCCCGGATCGCTGGATCGAGGACTTCGACGCCGCGGCCTTCCGACCGGAAGTCCGCGACCTGATCCTGAAGGACAACGCGATCCGGGCGCTTGGGCTGGAGCGCTAGTCCCGCATCTGCGTCAGGCGCGCTCGCCGTCCGGCAGCAGGAAAAGCGCGACCGCGGCAACCACCGATCCGAGAGCCATGACGAAGGCAACGGCGGCGAGGCCGAATCCGGCCTCGAACAGGAAGCCCGCGAGTATCGGCCCCAGCGCCGCACCGGCCCTGCCGAAACCGATGGCGAAACCGGTACCGCCCGCGCGCAGGTGCGTTGGGAACGACTGGGCGAACAGCGCGTACAATCCGACGACCGCGGAATTCGTGAAGAAGCCCGCGATAGCGGCGATCAGCGCAAGTTGACCGAGGCTGGCCTGCCCCTGGCCGAACACATTGATCATCACGACGGCGCCGACCATGGCCGCGATGACCAGGACACGCACACGGACGAAGTGCGTCAGCCACCCGAGCAATAATGAACCGGCTGCACCGCCGACGTTCGCCCAGACGAGGACGCCACCGGCCAGTGACGCGCTAAAGCCCATGTCGACGACGATCTTCGGGATCCACTTGAGGATGAAATAGAACGTCATGATGTGGGCGAGATAGCTGACGGTCAGCAGGATCGTCACGCGCGCCAGTCCGGGCGAAAACAGGTCCTTCCAGCGCGTCTTCGGCGCGTCGGCCGGCACGTCGGGCAACGCTTCAAGGGCCGAGTGCCCGAGCCACTTCAGCGTTCGATTGATGTCCTGGAGCGCTGTCGGCGACCGCCGGTGCGCGAGATAGGACACCGACTCCGGCATGAGGAACCAGACGATCGGGAACAACGCCGCCGTCAGGCCCGCGCCCAGTATGAACACGGAGCGCCAGTCGAAGTGAGCGAGAAGGATGGCCGCGATCGACCCGCCCACGATGACGCCGAACGGATACCCTGTCGCCATGATGGCCACGTTGAAACTGCGTCGCCGCGCGTTCGAATACTCCGCGACCATCGCGTTCGTCGTCGCCAGCATGCCGCCGATGCCGAGCCCGGTGAAGAAGCGGACCACGAGCAGCGACGCGATGCCGCCCGACAGCGACGCCAGGTACATGCCCGAGGACATGACCACGAGGCAGGCAAGTATGACCGGACGCCGACCGTGGCGATCCGCCGCCGGACCCAGCAATACCGAGCCGAACGACATGCCGACCAGCTCCATCGCCAGCACGATGCCGAGCTCCGCGCGCGAGATGCCCCATTCCGCCGCGATGCCCGGGGCCGAGAAGCTGATGGCCAGCACGTCGAAGCCGTCGAGCGCATTCAGAACGATGCAGATTGTGACCGCGACGACCTGCAACGGCGTCATCGGCAAATCGTCCAGTATCTTCGCTGCGCTCATTCTTGCTCCGTATCGAGATTCCTGGCGGCAAAACTCCGCAGGTCCGGCTTCAATACCTTGCCCGCCGCGTTACGCGGAAGGGCGTCGACAAAGCCGACGTACTTCGGTCGCTTGTAGCGCGCGATCCGGGAGTCGAGAAAATCAAGGATTGCGTCCGAGTCGATGCCTGCATCCGGCTTCGAGACGACAAACAGGTATCCAACCTCCCCCCAGCGCTCGTCAGGCACACCCACGACGGCACATTCAGCCACCTCCGGAAGCCGGCAAACGACGGCTTCGATCTCGGCGGGATACACGTTCTCGCCGCCGGAGATGAACATGTCTTTCTTGCGATCGACCAACCGATAGTACCCGTCCTCATCCCGGATCGCGATGTCGCCGGTGCGAAACCAGCCGTCGTCGGTCATTGCAGCGCGATAGTCCTCGTCGCGCCCCCAGTAGCCACGGAACAGGTTTTCCCCGCGTAGCTGCAGCTCGCCGGCGACGTCTGCCGCGGTCTCGATACGGGCGTCATTTGCGATCCGGGCCTCGACACGAAACGTCGGCACCCCGACGCTCCCCGCTTTACGGTCGATGATGCTTCGGTCGACAGGCATCCCGAACACGGTACCCGCCTCGCTCATGCCGAACCCGTCCACGATCGGTATGTCGTCTTCGAGCCACTCTCGAATCCGTGCCTCCGGATGCGGCGCCCCGCCCGTGAATATCGCCGTCAGGTGGCGCAGTCGCGATGCGTCGAACGTCGCCTCCATCCGCAGGGCCTGTGCCATCTGCGGCACGCAGAAGTAATGGGTGACGCCGAGTTCGGCATCCATCAGCCGGTGCAGGGTCCGTTCGGGAACGAACCCGTCCGACACCAGTACCGTGCCGCCGTTGAGCAGCGGCGGGCGAATGTTCGTGACGAGGCCGATGACGTGGAACATCGGCGCATCGCAAAGAAACGTGCTGCCGACGCCGACACTGCCGAGTATCGTGAAGTTGATCGCGGTCTCGGTGAGATTTCGCTCGCTGAGCACGGCGCCCTTCGGCCGTCCGGTGGTCCCGGACGTGTACAGGATCAACGAAGGCCGGTCGGGATCAGCCGCGCATGCCATATCCACAGGCAACCCGGCCACCGTCTCCGCGAGGCCATCGATCGGTTCGCCGTCGAAGCCAGCCTCCGCGGCGCCTTCGTCACCGAAGAGCAACCGCGGTTCTGCATCGTCGAGCAGGTACTTCAATTCGGCAGGGGACAGCCGCCAGTTCAGCGGCACGAAGATCGCGCCGAGCCGCGCGCAGGCGAGATGCAGCACCACGATTTCGGCACGGTTCCGGGACAGGCAGGCGACGCGGTCGCCGATACGCGTACCACGGTCGGCGAGGAAAGCTGCACTGCGCGCGACGTACTCGTCGAGCTGCGCGTAGGTCCAGGTGCGGCCGGATGCCAGGTCGGCGATCGCGGCCTTGTCCGGCCGTAAGCGCGCCTGCATCGAAACGGAATCCATTCGGCGCGATTACTTCTTCTGCTTCGTCTTGTCGTACGCAGCCAGGCCGGGCTTGTAGGACTTGTCGTCGATGAACTGGCGAATACCTTCCTTGCGGCCCTCGTTGTCGAAACTGTTGGCAGCCTCTTGCGCCCGCACGAGGAAGTCCTCTGCATTGTCGTAGGTCATGTCCATCACGCGGCGCACGGCATCCTTGGTGGCTTTCAGCGCAACCGGGTTCTTTTCGAGCAGCCTGGCGGCGATCTCGGCAACGCGGTTTCGCAGCCCGGACAGCGGTACGGCCTCGGTCACCAGCCCCCATGCTTCGGCGGTGCGGCCGTCGATGTTCTCACCGAGCATCGCGTGGTACATCGCCTTGCGCATCGGCATCAGGTCGGACGCCACTTTCGTGGCGCCGCCGCCGGGCAGGATGCCCCAATTGATTTCACTCAGCCCGAACGTCGCCTCTTCTGCTGCAACCGCGATGTCGCAGGCATACAGCGGCCCGTAGCCACCGCCGAAACACCAGCCGTTGACCATTGCAATGGTCGGCTTCTGGTACCAGCGCAACCGGCGCCACCATCCGTAGGCCTCACGCTGCGACTGGCGAATCGCACCCATGCCCTTCGCTTCCGTTTCCCGGAAGTATTCCTTCAGGTCCATGCCGGCCGACCAAGCGTCGCCTTCGCCGGTGAGCACGAGGACGCCGGCCGCATCATCGAACTCCAGCTCGTCGAGAACCCGCATCATCTGGCGATTCAGTTTCGGGCTCATGCAATTGCGCTTCTCGGGCCGGTTGAAGCGCACCCAGGCGATGCCTCCCTCGACCTTGTAGGCCACCGTGTCCTTTTCCGCTCGTTCTTTGCTCATGTATCAGGTCCTGTCGCGTTCGCGGCAACAGCGCCGCAGTGCCGCTAGATCGGGTAGTGGCCGGGCTCGGTCTCCACTGTGATCCAGCGAAGCTCCGTGAATTCCTCGATGCCGGCCTTGCCGCCGAAGCGGCCATAGCCGGATGCGCCGACGCCGCCGAATGGCATCTGCGCCTCGTCGTGCACGGTCGGTCCGTTGACGTGGCACATGCCGGACCGGACTTGCCGCGCCACTTTGAGGCCCCGCGCCGTGTCGCGCGTGAACACCGCGGCGCTCAGCCCGTATTCACTGTCGTTCGCGATCCGGATCGCATCGGCCTCGTCCGCCGCCCGGATCACGGCGACCACCGGCCCGAAGCTCTCGTCGCGGTAGATTCGCATGCCGTCGGTGACGCCGTCGATGACCGTGGCCGGCATCAGGACCGACTCGCCCTTGCCGCCGACGACGACGCGGGCGCCCTTGTCCACCGCATCATCGATCAGTGCATTCACCTTGTCGACGGTGTGGCTGTCGACGACGGCGCCGAGCGGCGTCTTGCCCTCGCGCGGATCGCCGGCCGGCATCGTCCGGACTTTCTCGGTGAACTTCTGCACGAATTCGTCCGCGACCGGGCCGACCGCGATGATGCGCTCGGTGGACATGCAGATCTGCCCCTGGTTCATGAAGGCGCCGAATGCCGCGGCTTTCACGGCCTCGTCGACGTCCGCGTCCTCGAGGATCAGCATCGGCGCCTTGCCGCCGAGTTCCAGCAGGCAGGGCTTCAGGTTCTCGGCCGCGCGGCGGGCGATGATCCGCCCGACCTCAGTCGAGCCGGTGAAGTTGATGCGGCGAACCGCCGGGTGATCGATCAGCGCGCCAACGATGTCGCCGGCATCCTCCGGCGCGTTCGTGACGGCATTCACGACGCCGTCCGGGAAGCCTGCCTCGGACATCGCCTCGATGATCAGCGCGTGCGTCCGCGGGCAGACCTCCGAGGCCTTGAGAATGACCGCATTGCCACAGGCGAGCGCGGTTGCGATGGCCCGAACCCCGAGAATGATGGGCGCGTTCCACGGCGCAATGCCCAGCACGACGCCGACAGGTTCGCGTATCGCCATCGCGAGGCAGCCGGGCTTGTCGGAGGGGATCACCTCGCCGCCAATCTGCGTCGTGATGGACGCCGCCTCGCGCAGCATCGACGCGGCGAGCATCAGGTTGAACATTGCCCAGCCCTGGGTCGCGCCGATCTCGGTCATCATCGCATCGACAAAGTCATCGCGCTTCGCCTCGAGCGCCGACGCGGCGGCCATCAGTACCGCGCGCCGCGCATTCGGGCCGAGGCGCGACCATTCGGCGAAGCCACTCTGGGCTGTCTCGGCGATCGTCGTGACGTCCGCCACCTGCATCGCCGTCGAGCGGCTCGCGACTTCTCCGGTCAGGGGGTTCTTTCGTTCGAATTCCATATTCAGGTCACCTCAATTCGTAAACCCGGATGATCACGGCGCGTGGCGACGCAATCGAGGTAATCGTCCCGACGAACAGGCGCTTGTTCAGCCAATCGTACTTCCCTTCCGGCGCGTGAAACTTCGGTATCGTCAACTTGTAACTCTCGTCGACGATGGCCCACGTGATGCCGCGGTTGTCGACGACGATCACCTGCCCGTCGTCAGTTCGGATCGAGTACAACGCGGTGATCGTCTTGACGCCGTCTGCGCGGACGACCTGCCAGTCGGCGCCACCGGGCATCACTTCCCCGGCGATGTCCTTGCCGGTGAAGTGGCCACCGGTGATCGGCACAATGTAGCGCTCGCCGTCATCGCTTTGCCCAACTTCCACCTTGTCCGACAGCGTAACGTAGAGCTGCAGCACCGGCACCCGGTCGACAAACGGTGCCTCCGACGGATGCGTGTCGAAGACCGAATCGGCCTCCGCATCGGCCAAACCGGCCAGAAGAAGCGCTGCGGCAATAGATACGATCGCTGATCTGAGCGTCATTCCGGGTCGACCCGTGGTGGAGAACGAAGCCGCATTGCCGGAAACACCGGCAATGCGGCCAGGGCGAGCTTGGAGTCAGAACCTGGCTCTCAACCCCAGGTAGTACGAGCGTCCGATGGCGTCATAGTACCCCTGGTTGGTATCGGACCAGGTATTGCCAACCGGTTCGCCACCGATTTGCGGCGGCTCCTCGTCGGATAGGTTGTAGACGCCGCCGTAGACCTCGAACTGATCCCCAATGAGCACACGCCCATTCAGGTCGAAGTAGTCGTACGAATCCGCGCCGGCGATGTCCGGCGCGCCGGATACGTCATCCATGTCCGAGATGTGGCGCCACATCAGCGAAACCGTCACGGGACCCGTCTCAACGGCGAGCGTGTTGAACATCTTCAGCTCCGGGTAGGCCAGCGTGGGGCTGACCGTGCCGGTGAAGTCGGCGAACTGCTCATCGACGAAGGCCTGAATCTCGTAGTTATCGAGGAAGTTGGCCAGGGCAGTGAAGCTGATGCCACCACCACCGCCGCCCCAGGCCAGCGCGTCGACTGGCAGGTCGAACGTTGCCGAAACGTCGATGCCGGAGGTCTTGATGCCGCCCAGGTTCAGGATCGGCTGGTTAACGGGGTCCAGGTCGAACGCCGTCGTCTCGGGTGGGACGATCGGGCGGCTGATCTGCTGGCACGGCAGGTAGTTGTTGTCGTAGGTCGGGTTCGACGTACCGTCGAGGTTGAAGCACTTCGTCATGATCTGCTGGGCCGAAAGTACCTCGATGGCCTCGTCGATCTCGATGTCGTAGTAATCGACGGTCAGCTGCACGCCAACGTTGCCGAGATCGAAGTTCGACACGAAACCGACCGTAAACGTGTCAGCCTCCTCGGGCTCCAGGTCCGGGTTGCCGTTCGTGATCGTCGGGGCCGACGATCCGCCCTGCGTGTAGCCCGGGTCTGCACCCTGTTCCGCGCACAGCGCTTCTTCCTCGGCTTCGTTGACGTGACCGCTGAAGCGCGAGCTGCACGGATCCAGAAAGGCCTCGACCCGCAGCAGGCTGGCACGGAAGAATTCCTCGACGTTCGGCGCGCGGACCGCGTGCTGGAATCCGCCTCGCAGCATGAAGTTTTCGTTGATCTGCGAGTCGACTTCGATCTTGTACGTGTTGGTCGTGCCAGACGGGTCGTAATCGGAGAAGCGGTACCCGAGCGACAGGTTGGTGGACTCGTTGATCAGCGGGAGCAGTACCTCTGCCGCGATTTCCGCAACGTCGATATCACCCCGGGTCGGCGCCGAACTTGCGAGGTTCGCCAGCTCACCGGCGGCGATATCCGGATCCGGGTCGAACTTGTAGGTGTTTTCCCGGTAGCCCGCCGTCAATGCAAACCGGGCCTCGCCAGCCGGCATGTCTGCGAGCTTGCCCTCGAGCGTGCCCTCGATGATGGTCTGCTCGAGCGTGGTGTCGTTGACCGGCGTGCGCGACACATATGCGAGGCAGTCGGGGGACAACGGCGTGGTGCCGCCGAATGGGTTGAAGCCGCCCGAACACAGGGGGCTCACACCGGTCGCGGGGTCCGTCGTATTGACGATCTCCTGGACGGCCGCGAAGTTGACCGATCCGGACGTCGTCCGGTCCGTCGTGTCGGTCTGCCCGTAGGAGACGTACACGTCCCAGTTCAGGTCGCGGTCGCCGATCTGTCCGTTCAGGCCGGCGATGACCTGGATGACGTCGTTCTCGGTGTTGTAGACACGCCCCCCGGCCTGCGCGAAACGCCGCTGATTGTCGCCAATACCGTTCGGGAAGATGGCAGCGAGCTGCGGAATCTGCTGAAGGTAGTAGTTGTCGGCCGGTATAGACACGCCCCAGATCCCCGCGGAGTTTGGCGCGGCACCTTCGTTGTAGGCCGTCGAAGACGCGTACAGCAGCTGGCCGTAGGCGGTAATGCCGTTGTCAAGTTCGAAGTCGGTCTTGCCGAACAGCGTCGTTTGCTCCAGTGGCACCTGGATCCAGTTGTAGTACTGGCCGTGCGTTCGCAGGTCGTCATCGACGATCATCAGCGGAAGCTCGATCGGGTCCGTGAACAACCCCGTTGTGGCATCGTCGATGTCGCCCGCGTCAAATACGTCGCCGTTGTTGTCTGCCGACCAGATGCTCGGGCCGCTGCGGCTATGGCCGTACACGATGAACGTACTGTGCTGCGGGTTTACGTTGAAGAAGTCGCGCTCGAGGAAGCGAACGCCACCACGGTCCATGTACTCGGCGGACAACAGCAAGTTGCCTCTGCCACCGGCGTACTGCGTTCCGTACGCCAGCCCAATCTTGTAGCTGTCGTCGCCTTCGTCGTCGAGCGCCGAACCCTGCGCGTCGATTTCGAATCCGTCGAGGTCCGTGCGCGTTTTGAAATTGACGACGCCGGAGAGGGCATCGGAACCGTAGGTCGCCGAGGCGCCCCCCGTGATGACCTCGATGCTGCCGATGGCGAGTGACGGAATCGTGTTGATGTCGATCGCCCCGTCCGTGCCAGACGACATCAGGCGACGGCCGTCCATGATGACGAGGTTGCGTTTTGCGCCGAGGTTTCTGAGGTTCAGCGTCGCGCGACCGGCGGTGCCGCCGTTGCTGTCGTTGCTGTAGTCACCGGTGCCTGGCGCGAACTGCGGCAGGTCCTTGAGGTAGTCGTCGACACTGGGTCGGCCAGAGTAGACGATGTCATCCATGTCGGTCGTCGCCAACGGACTCGGTGACACGTAGTCCTTGCGCGCGATGCGCGAGCCGGTGACGACGACTTCTTCCACGGCGACTTCGGCATCATTGTCCGACGTGGACTGCTGTGCGAGTGCCGCCGGCGCACCGGAGAACAATCCGGCGACCGTGAACCAATACAAAGCCGTGCTTCTGAAAAGCGTTGCAGACATGATGCCCCCCTTAAGCGCTGTCTATGTCGGCCGAAGCGGTTCGGCCTGCTCATTTAGGTTAGACGGGGTCGAGAGGATTCCACTGTTACCTGCATTTATACAATTTTGGCGAATAATTCGGCAGGTGCGCATGCCGGTCCGCGACGCCAAACTGCCGCGCCGTTCGAGTGGCGTGCCCTTGCAGGTGGCGGCGTGGCTCTAGGAACCAGACGCCTTGATGCGTGCGGCATGCCCTAGCGCGCACTCGCGAAATACCTCGAATCCGCGAGCGACTCGTGCGGGCGACATGACGAACGGATGCGCGTCGGTTGCGCCGCGGCCAGCGAGGAGCGGAATTTTCTCGTGCGCGAGATCGCGGTTCGCATGATTTGACAGCAATACGTCAATATCACGATCGAGCACCTCGATTCGCATCGCTTCCGCGGATGCCGCATAGGTCTCGAGTCGGCCGGGATGTTCCCCGAAATTGAACCCGGTGCCCCCCCAAAGCACGGCCTCGTGCGCGTTGTCGCCATCCGTTACGGTAAACAACGTCGCCAGCGTGCCTGGCGTGTGGCTCGGCGTCACGACCAGTTCGATCGTGGTGTCTCCCAGGGTAACCGTCTCGCGATCTGCAATCGTGCGATCCGGCTCCGGCACGTCGAACCAGCCCGGCGCATTTATGCGATTATCCGGATCCGCCAAAGCATCCCAATCCGGCTGCCCCATGATGACCTCGGGGTTGTACTTGCCGACCAGGTAGGGGGCACCGCCATAGTGATCCCCGTGCCCGTGAGAGATGACCAGAATACGAATGTCCTCGGGATCGAGCCCCAGCGCGCGTAATCCGTCCTCGATCCCGGCGCGTGCCTGCTTCTCGCTCGCGAGCGCGTCGATGAGGATGATGCCGTCGGACGTATCCAGGGCCCAGGCCGAGATCCCGCGATTTCCGACGAACAACAAGTTGTCGAAGACGCGCGCCGGACCGAGCGGCGGCGGTTCCGGGCGTCTCCCTTCGTTGCCGACCACACGCGCCTCGGTCACGGCAGGCGGCATCGCGTCGCACAGCGTCACGAGCCCGGGGAAGTCCGGCTCCGCGGCTGCTCGACCCGCCGCAAAATGCGCTTCGCTTGGGGACGGAATCGCTGCACCATCCGCGGTACCGGATTCCGCGCAAGCGGCGATTCCGCAGAAAAATGCGACCGTCGTCGCCGAAAACCAAAGGGCTCGTCCTGCATTCATTCGGGTTGCTCCGGTAACCGTTGACTAGTCCGGCCGAGTCTAGGGGAAAGCATTACCGCCGCGACGCGCGCAAGCGTTGTACAAATATTTGCACCAATCAGAACTCAGCTCGAATAGCGCTCAAGATTTGCGCGCAGCAAGGCGATCAGCTCGTCGCGAAAATGGTCGTGCGTTCCCTTGAGCCACGCCGCGGACAGCGGCAGTTCCCTGATGCGCCGACCCGACAAGTCGACCAACGGTCGGTAGATCACTCCCTGTACGGCGCTGCGACTTGTCCAGTAGGGCACGATCGCCGCGCCAATTTCTGCGCTGACCATGTTGACGATCGTCTGCTTTTCCTGAGCACGTTGCGCGATCATCGGTTCGAGCGACGCGTCGAGAAACAGCTGCATCGTCAGATTGTAGCTGTGCGGCCGGCTTCGCGGCGACGGTACGATCAGCGGAATCTTGTCGAGATCGGAGATGCGAAGCTGCTCGTGCTTTGCCAGCGGATGATTCGCCGGCAACGCAACGACCGTCGGTTCGTTGAGGAGAAATTCGAATTCGATGGCTGGCTGCGGAGACATGGGCGGGCGTACGATCGCGACATCCAACGAGCCGGATACGAGCTTCGGTAACAAGCTCGCGCTTTTCTCCTCGATCAGCAACAGCTCTAGCTCCGGCTGGATCTCGTGAAAATCGTGCACGAGCTGGGGAATCAGGCCGGTCGCCGCGCTGTCCATTGCGCCAATGCGAAAGACCCGTTCTTCATTGCTTGCGGCACTGCGGACGTCGTCCGCCACTTCATCCGCGAGGGCGAGCAGCTTCCGCGCATCCCGTTGCAGAAGCTGTCCACTCCGCGTCAACGTTACCTCGCGGGTTGTTCGCGTCAGCAGGCGCAAGCCCAAGTCCTTCTCGAGCAGGCCGATATTTCGGCTGAGGGAGGACGGCAGGATGTTGAGTCGGCGTGCCGCACGGCCGAAATGCAACTCGTCGGCCACAACCGTGAAGCATCGCAAGAGCTTCAGGTCCATTTCACCCCCTATTTTTCAAAATATTTGTATATTCTTCGCGACCGCGTGCGTCAACCGTAAATCCGACTACCGTACAGTCACGAGGCGCCTTCTTGCGTCGCAGGAACCTACAAGCTGACTGAATTCATGCCGGATTCGATCGAAAAGCGTGTCCTCCGGAAAGTTACCCGGCGAATAGTTCCGTTCGTGATGCTGCTGTATTTCATCGCCTACCTCGACCGGGTCAACATTGGCTTCGCCGCATTGACGATGAACGAGGACATCGGCCTGTCGGCGGCCGCGTTCGGGTTCGGCGCCGGAATCTTCTTCATTGGCTACTTCCTGTTCGAAGTGCCGTCGAACCTGATACTCCATCGCGTCGGGGCGCGCGTCTGGATCGCCCGCATCATGCTGACCTGGGGCCTGATCTCCGGTGCAATGGCATTCGTGCAGGGACCTACGAGCTTCTACGTCCTGCGCTTCCTGCTCGGTGCAGCCGAGGCGGGCTTTTTCCCCGGCATCATCCTGTACCTGAGCTACTGGTACCCGGCGCGACACCGCGCCGGCGTGACGGCCCTGTTCATGGCCGCCGTGCCGCTTTCCATCGCGATCGGCTCGCCCATTTCGGGCGGCCTGCTGTTGATGGACGGCGTTCTCGGCCTGCACGGGTGGCAATGGCTGTTCCTGGTCGAGGCGGCGCCCGCCGTCCTGCTCGCCGGCGTCGTCCTCGTCTACCTCACCGATCGACCCGAGAAAGCAAAGTGGCTCGACGACGAAGAACGAGAGTGGCTGACGGCTGAGATGCAGGCCGAAGAGAAGGAAGTGGCCACCGAACATGGCACGCAATCGGCGTTGCGCGCCCTTGCGAACCCGTGGGTCCTGTCGCTGGCGCTCGTTTACTTCGGCACGTCGGCCGGCCTGTACACCGTCGGCATCTGGTCACCGCAGATCATTGCACAACATGGCGTAGGCCCCTTCGCGACCGGTCTCATCAATGCCGTGCCGCCAGTTCTCGCCGTGCTCGCCATGGTGCTCTGGGCCAGGCACTCCGACCGTACCGGCGAACGCAACTGGCACGTCTTCGCCGCGTGCCTGGTGGCGGCGGCCGGCCTCGGCATGGCGGCGTTCACAAACAGCCTGTTGGCGGTCGTGCTGGCACTGGTCCTGGTCAGCGCCGGCGTCAGCTCGGCGAAGCCGCCGCTGTGGAGCATACCGACCCAATTCCTCACCGGGGCCGCCGCGGCGACCGGCATCGCGACCATCAATTCCATTGGCAACCTGGGCGGCTTTGCCGGCCCGTTCATCATCGGCTGGATCAAGGAGCAGACCGGCGGCTACCGTGGCGGGCTATTGGCCGTCGGGGCCGCCCTCGTCTTTTCGGCAGCACTCGTGATCCTGCTTGGCCATCTCAGAAATCGAAGAACCACGCCGGGTGCGATTGCGGCGGCAGACAGATCGGGGAGTTAGCATGACGAAGCGCAGTTATACCATCGCGGCGATACCGGCGGACGGCATCGGCATCGAGGTCATTGATGCAACGATCGAGGTGCTGGAAGCGCTGCAGCAACGTTTCCCTGACGTCAGCTACTCGGTCGAGAAGTTCGACTGGGGATCCGACTACTACAAGAAGCACGGCCGCATGATGCCGGCTGACGGCCTGGATACGCTGAAGCGATTCGACGCAATCCTGTTCGGCGCGGTCGGCGCACCCGACGTGCCCGACCACATCACCTTGTGGGGTTTGCGCCTCGAGATCTGCCAGGGCTTCGACCAGTACGCCAACGTCCGGCCGAGCCGCGTGCTGCCCGGCATCTCGTCGCCGCTGAAGAACTGCAAGCCGGGCGATCTCGACTGGGTCATCGTGCGCGAGAACACCGAGGGCGAGTACTCGGGTCATGGCGGCCGTGCCCACAAGGGCCACCCGGAGGAAGTCGGCACGGAAGTGTCCATTTTCACCCGTGCCGGCGTCACGCGCATCATGCGCTATGCTTTCGAACTCGCACGTTCGCGTCCGCGCAAACTGCTCACGGTCGTTACCAAGTCGAATGCACAGCGGCACGGGATGGTCATGTGGGACGAAATCGCGGCCGAGGTCGCGAAGGATTATCCGGACGTCACCTGGGACAAGATGCTCGTCGACGCGATGACAGCCCGGATGGTTCTCAACCCGAAGAGCCTCGATACGATGGTCGCAACAAACCTGCATGCCGATATCCTGTCGGATCTCGCCGGTGCGTTGACCGGGAGTCTCGGCGTCGCACCGACCGCAAACATCGACCCGGAACGGCGCTATCCTTCCATGTTCGAGCCCATACACGGCTCCGCGTTCGACATCACGGGAAAAGGTATTGCCAATCCCATCGCCAGTTTCTGGACGGCAGCACAGATGCTCACGCACCTGGGCGAGACGTCGGCCGCGGACGCCATACGTTCGGCAATCGCCGAGACAACCGGCGCCGGGTACCTTACGCCGGATGTCGGCGGCACCGCGCGGACCCGGGACGTGACCGATGCGGTCACCCGGGCGATTCTGGACTCCGGTGCGCAGCGCAAATCCACTGGATAATTCCCGGGCCCGGGAGGCCCTTCGCCGGATATTCGACGCCGCCGTTGCGAGTGCTGCGCCCGGGCCGGCGGTAGAACGCAACCTTCCCCGGAAACCCCGCGGGCGCTGCGTCGTCGTCGGCGCCGGCAAGGCCTCCGCCGCGATGGCGGCGGCGCTCGACGCTGCATGGCCCGACGTCGAGCTATCCGGCATCGTCAGCACACGCTATGGCCACGCGGTGCCCGCCGGGCGGATCGACATCATCGAGGCCGGCCACCCGGTGCCCGATGCGGCCAGTGAGCGAGCGGCGCGCCGTATCCTCGAAGCCGTATCCGGACTGACGGCCGACGACCTCGTCATCGCGCTGATGTCGGGCGGCGGCTCGGCGACGCTGGCTCTGCCCGTCGCGCCGCTGACACTCGCGGACAAGCAGCGAATTACGAATGATCTGCTCGCCAGCGGCGCCGGCATCGGCGACATGAACACGGTGCGCAAACACCTGTCCGGCATCAAGGGCGGAAAGCTCGCCGCTGCCGCCGCGCCCGCCCGCGTCTGCACGCTGCTGATCAGCGACGTGCCGGGAGACGACCCGTCGGCGGTGGCATCCGGCCCGACCGTTCCGGATTCGACGACGCCGGCGCAGGCGCTCGACATACTCGATCGTCATGGCATCGCGATTCCCGCAGAGCTTCGCGACCGCCTCGCGGCCGGGGCGGCTGTCGCGCCGCCCGGCGGCGATCACGAATGCCGCATCATCGGCAGTGCGGCACTGGCGCTGGGCGCGGCCGCCGATGCCGCAAAAAACATGGGATATGCCGTCGTCAACCTGGGCGACGCGATTGAAGGCGAGAGCCGTGAGCTGGGGCGGGTGATGGCGGGCATCGCCCGTTCGGCCCGCACGCATTCGGAGCCGGTCGCGCCGCCTTGCGTGATCCTGTCCGGCGGCGAAACCACGGTGACCATCGGCGCAGAGGGCGCGGGACGCGGCGGACGCAATACGGAGTTTGCGCTCGCGTTCGCGATCGCCCTACGGGGAGCGCAAGGCACCTGGGCGCTGGCGTGCGACAGCGACGGCATCGACGGAACCGAAGACGCCGCCGGCGCCATCGTCACGCCGGACACGCTGGCCAGGGCGGCAGCCGCCGGGTTCGAGCCGAGCGCCAGCCTGAAGAAACACGACAGTTACAGCCTGTTCCATGCCACGGGCGACCTCGTCGTGACCGGGCCCACGCTGACGAACGTCAACGATATCCGCGTCGTATTGCTCGGCTGACGCGGCCGGCTTCGGCGCCGGTCAGTACGCGCCATGGAAAGCGCCCTGCATTCTTTGGTTGCGAATGATTCGCATTTGCATTATTGTCGGGTGGAGGAGCTTCGGGCTCGATCGTTAAACCCGGGATATCGGCAGGGAAAGGCGTATGCGATTGAAAAGCCGGGCAACCGAAGGGCCGCCGATCGCCATCGGTGACGGGGAAACGGGCGTCGTCAGCTTGTCCCCGGCGCAGCGGTAGGCGTCATGGCATCGATTCGGTCCTGCAGCAATACCGTTCGATCCCGCTTTCTGCTGCGGGTGTGCAACAGGGGCAGCGTCGGCTCGTTGTCGATATGCATCGACGACCTGTCGCGAAACACCGTCCTGTTCGACTGGCGCGGTGCGGAGGCCCGCTGCCTGCTCGAGTCGCACGACCTGCTGCGCCGGCACGCGATGGACAGGCGTGCCGGTTATCCCGGCATTCCGATTTCCAAGACCTCCATCTGGCACCTTGCCCTGCACGCCGCAGCCATTCGTTGCCTGCTGAACCGCAGCTACGACGTCGACATGCAAGAACGATGGGGAGCCGCCAGTACGCCAACGACGCCGGCCACGTCCGACGGCAAGCTCTACGACAACCTGCCTTCGAGGATTCTGAGACTTCTTCGCGCAGACCGCTGCAATGCGCTGTCGGCCCACGACATCACTTGCCTCCTTGCCCTCGAAGGTTTCGCCTGTACACCAACCTGCATTCGCCAGGCCCTCGATGACCTCGTGCGTTGGGGCTTCGTCAATCGAACTGCCGGTGAACCGGACGACGAGATGTTTACGCTCGTCCCAACGGCGTCGGCCAGGCAGAACGGGCGCGGGGTCGATCCGTCGCCGGCCCGAGAGGCGATACGACCCGCGTGGCTTATTCCCGTCATCAACTGACCGGCAAATACCTGGCAGGCATGCGTGCAAACGACCGATCGCGGCGCGTAACATGAATTTTTTTTCATGTTATTGACATCCCCCGGGAATTGTGTATTGTTTCGAACATGAAACATTGTTCGCATTAAAAGCAAATGACCGGCACGGGTGGACGCCGGTCGTCCTGCAAAAAGAAGTCCTGTCCGCAGAAGACCGACCCAGCAGGGGGAAGACGTGATGCAAAACCCGATTCTCAAGGCAAATCGCAAGACAGCTCTGTCGACCGCAGTATCGCTTGCGCTCTTTTCCGTAAACCCTGCCATCGCACAGGAAAACGACGAAGAGTCGACGGAAATCCTCGACGAAATCGTCGTGCGGGAGACGTTCCAGCAGTCCTTGATCGACCGCATCCCCATCTCTCGCGAAGAGCTGCCGTTTTCCGTCGACTACATCGGTCGCGACCTGATCGACATGCTGAATTTCAGCCGGCCCGTCGACGCGCTCACCACGCTGCCCAACGTGGCCATCATCACGGATCGCCAGGGCACCGGCACACCCCAGTTCCTCGCTCGCGGTTTCGAAGCGCCTCTGCTGGTCGACAATCGCCAGCAGAACGCCTTCCGCGGCGCCGGCGCCCGCGACGACTCGTTCGTCGAACGCTACGAAGTGCTGCGCGGCCCGGCGTCCATCACGCTCGGCCCCGTCGGCAGCGGCGGCGTATTCAACACCGTCACCAAGTCGCCGCAGGCCGAGAGCTTCACCGACGCCAAGCTGCGCGTCGATGGCTACGGTTCCGTCGGCGTCGAGCTCGACTACAACGCCGGCTACCTGGGCGACTCGGACGTCGTCTCCGGCCGTATCAGCGGGGCCTACCGGGACTGGAAGTTCGATGCCGATCCGACGGGACGGCAGACCACGGCCGTTCGGCCGGTATTGATCTTTGACTTGGCAGAGTCGACATCGGCCAAGGTCAGTGCCGCTTACACGAAACACGACGTTCAGCCGAACAAGGGTTTCCCCCTGTATTCCGACGGCACCGTGCCCGCCGAGTTCGACACGTCCACGTTTACCGGCTTCTGGAACGGCGACGGCGAGGTCGAGGACATCCTGACCGACGTGGAAATCGTGCACGATTTCCTCGACAACCTGAAGCTCACGGTTCGCGGCAGCTACCAGACCACCGACTTCGACTACGAAAACACGGCAGCCATGTACAACTACCTGTACGACGATGGCGGGCCGGGCATCGGGCTGAACAATCCCGTCGTCTACCTGTACGACTATGCCGGACTCACCGAAAGCGAGAACAAGTTCTTCGACGCGCAGCTCGCGACGGACTGGGAATGGGGCGGCCGGCGCCAGGACCTCGTCGTCGCGGCGTCGTGGACCGATGACTATTTCTATCGCCAGTTCACGCCTTACGACTACATCGCGGTTCCCCTGGACGATCTCGATACCCCCCGTTACGCGCCGAACCGCAGTGACTACGCGCCGAGCGTGCTGTTCGAGGGCGAGCTGGTTTCCGTCCTCAGCGAGGTGGCGTTGCGGCCCGCTGACTGGGCGACCGTCGTCCTGGGCGTGCGCTACGACGATGTCGACCAGACGAACGTCCGCTGGCGGCGCGGAACGCCCATCGAGTCCGGCGTGGACGATGATGCGACGACGTTCCGGGCCGGCTTCACCTGGCACATGACGGACACCCTGAACGCGTATGCGAGCTTTGCGGAATCCTTCCTGCCCCAGTTCGGGACGGACCGGAACGGAGACCCGGTGTCGCCGGAAGAATCCGAAGGCTCCGAGATCGGCATCAAGGGCACCTTGCTCGACGACAACCTGCTCTTTACGGCGGCGCTGTTCCGCACGGACCGTCAGAACGTAACGGTCAGCCAGTTCGACCCCAGCGATGGCGGCGTGTACACGGAGACCATCGGCGAAGTCCGGGCCGAGGGTTTCGAATTCACCAGCACCTGGCGCGTCACGGACGGCTTCGACGTGTCCGCGAACTATGGCTACACGGACACGGACATCATCGAGGCCGGCGATTTCGAGGAGATCACGGCGACCGCATTCCCGGAACACACCGGCAGCCTGTACCTGACGTACCGGCTCCAGGGCGCGAGCACGGACGGCCTGTGGTTCAGCGCGGGTGCCCGGTTCAACGGCGAGCGCGAATCGGGCGTGGTCCCCGGCATCACGTTCGACAGCTACACCGTGGCCGACGTGAAAGTCGCCTACGGGTTCAGGAACGGCATGCAGCTGTCCCTCGACGTGCTGAACGTGACGGACGAGCAGTACCTCGAGAGCACCGGCGGTCTCACCGGGCGACTGACCGGGTCCTCGAACTTCGGCCAGCCCGTGACGGCCGTCGTTACGCTGACGGGCCGGTATTGACGGACCGTTAGCCGACGATTGCCTGCCCGGTGCGCGAAGGGCAGACCCGCCGTCTGTTCGCGGAAGAATCGGCAGTGCATAGTACCGGGTAATGAATGACAGGCGAGCGCAAGAACCCGTTACCGGCAAGGAATGGTTTGAACGAGGTTACCAGTGCATGCGCGCCGGGGATTTCTCCGGCGCGCTGGATGCCTTCAAGCAGTCCCTGAAGATCAACCCCCGCCTGGCGGCGCCCTGGATCGGGCTGGCCCAGGTACTGGAGCGCAACGGCCAGTTTGAAGACGCGCGCGCGTGCCTGGAGCGTGCCGCCGCCGCAGAACCCGACCACCTCGACGCTCGCCTGAAGCTGGCGATGGCCTGCAAGAACCTGGGGCACGTCGAGGCCGCCCGGCAGCAGTACGACCGGGCGCTCGCCATCGACGCCGGCGCGGCCAGCGTGCATGTCGGGATCGGCCAGCTCATGGAGGACCTGGGCGACCCGGAGGCTGCCGCCGCGGCCTACCGAACCGCGATCGAGCTCGATGCCACGCGACACCAGGCGATGGCCAATCTGCTGGGACTGAGCCGGCATGTCGACGTTTCCCGGGAAATGGAAACCGCGACGGAAACCCTTCGGCGCGCGGGCGACCGCGAGAAGGCACTGATCGGCTACGGGCTCGGCAAGGCACACGAACAGCAAAAGAACTATGACCTCGCGTTCGAGGCATACGCGGCGGCAAACGCGGCGCGGCGCGCCGAAGCCGGTGCGTTCGACCGCGATGTGTTCGACCGGCGCATCGACAAGATGCTGACGATCTTCTCCCGGGACTTCTTCGACGCACGGAACACCTGGGGAATCGATTCCGCGCGCCCGGTCTTCATCGTTGGCCTGCCACGCTCCGGCACGACCCTCACCGAGCAGGTCATCGGCTCTCACCCGGAATGCTTCGGCGCGGGCGAGCTGTTCGCGTTGACGGATCTCGCGACGGCGACGCCCGACAGGCTGGGCAACAAGGACACGCATTGGCCTTTTGCGGCGCCGGACCTCACCGGGAAACACGTCCGTGCACTGGCCGCCGACTATCTCGTCCAGTCGAGTACGCGTGCGCCGGCATCCGTGCTTCGCGTCGTCGACAAGCAGCCGCTGAACTTCTGGCACCTGGGCCTCGTCGCGATCGCCCTGCCGAACGCGAAGATCATTCACTGCACCCGGGACATCCGTGACTGCGGGCTTTCGATCTACTCCCAGAATTTCAACCCGCAACAGGCCTGGTCAACCGACCTCGGCGACATCGCGCACTACTGGCGCGGCTACCGCCGGCTGATGGCTCACTGGGCGTCCGTGACCGGACTTCAGATCATGGACGTTGCCTACGAAGAGACGGTATCGGACCTGGAGGGACAGGCCCGGCGCCTGCTCGAGTTCCTCGAACTCGAGTGGGATCCCGGCGTGCTGAATTTTCACGAGAACGAACGGGCCGTTCAGACCCCCAGCCGCTGGCAGGTGCGCCGGCCGCTGTACCAGAGTTCGAAGGCGCGCTGGCGGCGCTTCGAAGCGCATCTCGGGCCGTTGCTGCAGGCCGCCGGGCCCGGCTAGCGCCGGGCGATCAGCGGGCGGCGCTCGACGCATTGCCGGCGTTCAGCCAACGGCCACCGACGCGCCTCACGAGCATGATCCACGACCACGTGGTATCGAACGGCGTTGCGTCGATTCGCGACCGCCCGATCGCGCGCGGATTGACCGCGATCCAGCCGGTGTCGCCCTCGGCGTGCACAACAGGGCGTTGCAGGTCGATGTACTGTTCGTAATCCACGTTGGCGAACACGCCGACAAACCGCTCGTGCACCTCGTCGCGCGCGACCCACTGCAGCGCGCCACGGTTCGCCGACAGCGAGGACTCCGCGGACAGCTCGGCCATCCGGCCGGCGTCGCCGGCACAATGCGCGAGCAGCAACTCCCGGTGCAGGCGGTAGATGCCGACTTCGTCGAGCGCAGGCGCCGGAACGGCGGACCAGAACCAGTCGGGCGTCCGGGCGGCGGTTCGAATCAGCGTGTATTGGTAAGTGAAGCGGCGCTGCCCGTCGTCGAACACCGCGACATGCGGCAGGTCGGTGCCGTCGACCGGGCGCCAGTCGCGAAACTTAATGCCGATGGATTGCCCGTCCGGGGTCGTCGCCGCCAGCGCAGCGACATTGCCGTTCCTCTCTTCCCGTACTTCGATGTGCGTGCCCGCAGGTAACGCTATGCGGCCGGCATCGTCCCCTGCACCGGGTGCGGCGAGCGTTTCCGGGGCCAACAGCATCGCGTGCAGTTGATGTCCGAGCACGAAGTCGCCTGCAGCGTCCGTTGCGAGCGCCTGGTCGTCGTCACTCACCGACCAGGTGATCGGGCCGTCGACGACGAGCCAGCCGGTGTCCGGCCGGAAGTAGGCAGCGGCGTCCCTCGACTGGTACAGCGTTCGCACAGAAAACGACGTGCCGTCCGAGACCGCGACCTCTGCCGAGGTTTCGATCGCACGTGTTGTGCAGGCGTCGCTTGCGAAAGCGGCCGGACAGGCGACGAGCAAAGGCAAGGCTGCACGAAACATGCGAACTAGGACATCACGGGAACCGGAGCGTTCCGTTGGCCGTCGTCCAGGCCGCCGTCCAGCGAGCACTCGACGCCGGGTCGCCGGCGAACGTTATAGCTCGCCGTAAATCACTATCCCTTCCATGATCACGGCCGCGGGTTTCACGTCGTGAATGGCGCGCGGATCCAGGTCAAACAGGCTCTCTTCCAGAACGACCAGGTCCGCGAGCTTGCCCACTTCGATTGAACCGAGTCGGTCTTCCTTGCGTAACGGGTAAGCCGCGTTGATCGTGTAGCCTTCGATCATCTGCCCGAGTTCGGGCTGGTCGAACTTCACCGGCAACGGCCTGGATGCCGCTGGCGAATCGGTCCCCGGCGCGCCGCTTTCCGACGCCTTCTCCACCGGGTCCCGCCGGGTGTAGCCGACTTCGATACCGAGAAACGGGGTCAGCACATCCGGGCGCCAGTCGTCGCTGGAAAACGTGACGTTCGCGCCGGCGTCCAGCAGGGGCGTCAGTGCAAACGACCGGCCGTAGCGCTCCTCGCCAAGCGCCGGGTCGGTCCAGCTATCATCGGCGCCGTGCCACCACGGCGTGAAGTTGGCCGACACGCCCAGCTCGGCGAACCGACCGTAGTCCTCCGGCTCGACGAGTTGCAGGTGCGCGATGCTGACTCGCGGGTAGAACTCGCCGGCCACGGCAGACCGGGCGGACTCGACGGCATCCAGCACGCTCCGAACGGCGAGGTCGCCGATCGCGTGCACGTGGAGGTCGATTTTCTCTTCGTGCAGTTCAACCAGGAAATCGCTCAGGTCCGCAACCGTCAGCATCGTGTTGCCATAGTGGCCAGAGTCGTCCGCGTAAGGCTCCAGCAGGGCACCGGACCGGTTCGAGTTCACGCCGTCCATGAACAGCTTGATCGTGTTGAAGCGCAGCCTCTCGCCACCGTAGGCGCTGCGCAAACGCTTCAGTTCAGCGATGGCCTCGTGGCGCGCGTCCGGCACGTAGATAGCGGTGGTGCCTTCGTAGCGAATCGCGAGCTCTCCATTCTTCTCTAATCCCGAGAGATAGGCGTACACCTCGTCCTCGTAACCGAAATTGCCGGCATCGTAGACCGTCGTGACGCCATGCGACCGCAACATGCGGAGGAACAAGTCCATCCCGTCCTGGTGTGATTCGGGGTCGGCGGCGAACAATTTGGCGAGATGTTGCCAGCCGGCGCCCTCTTTCATGATGCCGGTCAGCTCGCCATCCTCGTCGCGTCCGTACATCGCGATACCGGTTCGGGGATCCGGTGTATCGCGGTCCACGCCCAGAAGCTCCAGGCCCTTCGAGTTCACGTAGGACGTGTGGGCGTTGCTCGTCACCCACACGGGCCGGTCCGGCGCAATCGCATCCAGGTCGTGCTTGTGCAAATCCTCACCGCCATCGAACGCAAACCAGTGCGGCCAGCAGCAAAGGTACAGCCAGCCGTCGCCGGGCTCGCTCGCGATCCGTTCTTCGAGGCCGGCCAGGAAGTCTTCTCTGCTGCTCCTCGGCAGGGTTTCGCCGTACTGCGCGACGCCCATCAGGCCGGGGTGCGTGTGGGCGTCGATAATGCCGGGCATGATGAATCGCCCGCGCATGTCGATGTTGACGGTCGACGCGCCGACGTAATCCATCGCCCCATCGGTGTCGCCCACGTAGACGAACTCGCTGCCCCTGATGGCGACGGCGTCGGCCCAGGGCGTTCCGTCATTGACGGTATACACCCGCGCATTCGTGAGCACGAGATCGGCGCTGCCGACCACGCCGGATTCGCAGGCCACGACGAGAAACACCCACGCGAGCGCAGTCGATACTCTGAATAAGGCCATCTCTACCCCTGGTTTCTGCTGATCGTTGTTACCCCGGCCGAAAGTTGTGCGCGGCGGTGAGCAGGGTCGTGCTGAGCCATGCGCGCCGCGGCTCGCCGAAGCGCGCCGTCGGACCGCAGATTGACAATGCGCCGATAACGTCGCCGCCGGCTCCGCGCAGTACCGTCGCCACGCCGGAGAAACCCTCTTCGAGTTCGTCGACCATCTCCGCGACGCCGGAACGGCGAATCTGCTCCAGCTGGCGTTCGAGGTCGCGGCGGGCCAGCGTTCGATTCGTCAGCGGCGGAAGGTCGGCCCCCAGCCGTTCCAAGCCCGATGCATCGAACGCCATGAACGCTTTGCCGGTCGACGTTGCGTGGATGGGCCACCGCGTACCGATGTTGGCGGCGGCGCCGACGACGTGCTCGCCGGTGACCTCGTCGAGAATCAGCATGGAGTCATCGACAGGCACTTCCAGTGTTGCCGTCTCGCCGGATCGCTGCGCGAGCTGCTTGAGCATCGGGCGAGCCCGTCGACGCAGCTCGTCGCACATCAAGGCCTGCACGCCGAGTGCCATCAGCGACGGGCCGAGGCTGTACGTGCCGTTGCCGTTGCTGTGTGATACCAGCCCTTCGCTCTGCAACGCCCGCAACAGGCGGTGCGCCGTACTCTTCTTGAGCCCGGCAAGACGAGCGACCTCGGTCAACGTCAACGCCCGCCGGCTCGGCGTAAACAGTTTCAACAGGCGTACAGCGCGGAGAGCGGCTTGTGCGCCGGGCGGTGGCGACATCGCGCTGCCTGGCATGAACTCACCATTTTATGAATAATTATTCATATTATGGGAATTTGCCGGTCTGCTGTCCAGCCCCGGGCCCGACCGCTACGGGCGGTCCTTCAGCCGGTCATTCGATCATCCCCAGCGCAAGCAGCGGGTTCGCGTGCCAGCGCCCGCCGGGACTGCCCGCGCTGCGCGCGGCATGCAACAGTCGGCTTGACGGCGGTCGGACACCCGTGCGCTGCCACATGCTGAAACGCGCGCTGGCCGGCGTTCCACCATGTAGAACCCGGCATCCACGGGCGGCGTTCACGACTTGTCGCGTCGCAGCGTCCGCCTTAGGCTTTGGACCGGTGCTATGACGACGGGCAGGGTGCTCCATGACGGCGAATCGCGCGAAATCCCAGGCGGTCCTTGATCGCGGAATCAAGCTCTTCCGCAACGGGCTCAGGTACGACGATGAACGCCGGCGAAGCGCCCGCCGCGGTTACCGGCAACCGAGCCAGATCATCATCGACCGGGCGCAGGGCGATTTCATCTGGGACCTCGATGGCAATCGCTACATCGACTTCCAGAACGGATGGGCTACGAATCCGATCGGCAACGCGCATCCCGAGATCATCGAGGCGGTGGATGCCGCGCACCGGCGTTTCGGTTTTCACTACGACCATCCGCTGCGCTACGAACTCGCGGAAAGACTCGCAGAGATCATGCCCGCCGGGGCATTGCCCCGGTTCAGCTACGAGGTGTCGGGCACCGAGGCCGCCGAAGCGGCCGTCAACCTGGCACTGTGCTTCAAGCAGCGCCGCTACGTGATCACGTTTGCCGCCTCCTACCATGGCAACAGTCTCGGCACGAAGCTGCTGAGCGGTCTCGACAGCGGCAACCTGCGCTACATGGAGGCGTGGAATGGCGGCGCCATCAAGGCGCCCTACCCGTATTCGGACGTCGTCCCGGCCGGCATGACGCATGCGCAGTATGCGGAATTCTGCCTGTGGTACATCGACAACCACATCCCGGCATCGGTGGCACCTCGCGACAACATCGCGGCCATCATGGTCGAACCGGGACTGGCCGAAGGCGGGAACTGGATACCGAGCACGGACTTCCTGCAAGGGCTACGCCGGCTTTGCGACAAGAACGACTGGCTGTTGATTGCCGATGAAGTGCTGACAGGACTCGGGCGCACCGGCCGTATGTGGGCGGTGGAACATTACGATGTCATCCCCGACCTGCTCGTCGTCGGGAAGAACCTGTCGGGTGGCATCGCGCCCTGTGCCGGTGTCGCCGCCCGTGACGACATCCTGGGTGACAACCCGGATTCGTCGTCCGGATCGACGTTTGCCGGAACGCCGGCGGGCTGCGCCGCCGGACTAAAGACGCTCGAGATCTATGAACGCGACAACGTGGTGGCGCAGGCGGCGCACCTCGGAGAGGTGGCCGCGGACGTCATGAGCGGCTGGCGCGACTACGGTGTCGTCAACGAGGTTCGACAGAACGGCCTGCTGATCGGTGTCAGCTTCCAAAGCCCGAACGATGACGAAAAAGACGAATGGATCGCAAAGGCCATTCGCAGCCGCATGCTCGACAACGGCGTCTGGGCCATCAGCGACCGGGAATCGAACGTCCGGCTGTACCCGGCACTGAACATGGACGAGGGCACTCTGCGCGAAGGGCTGGCGCGCATGGAAGAGGCCATAGCGCACGTCGATCGCCACGGCCAGGATCTCGGCGATGCGCCGAACCTGCCGACGGGAACGATCTGACCCCGGGCCTGCCGCGCGTCGGCCAATGGCCCTTTCATCCGAACCGCATCTTGGCAATACTGCACGGCAATCCACGCGGCGCGACAGGCGACGAGACCCGATGACTCGCAGGAACATCCACGGACGGTGGCGACTCGCGCTCACGGCGCTGATCCTCCTGCCGTTGTGCCTGCGCTTGCTGACGCCGGCCGGCTACATGCCAGGGTCGCTGGGCGATGGCACGCCGTTCACGCTGTGCCCGAACAGCACGCCCGGTGCGGCGCAGCTGCTCGCTCTCCTTTCCGGATCGGGTGAGCAACACCACCATCATCACCATGGCAGCAGCGAAGAGTCCGCGGAAAGCCCGTGGGAATTCTGCGGGTTCGGCGTCGCGTTCACGGCGACGGCGACGGCCTTCGAGTCGTCGTTCGCGATCCGGCACGAGCCGGGCGCCGTCGCGCCGCTGCGACCGCCGGTCATTTTCCGACCGGGCTACACGCGCACGTTTCACGCCCGTGGCCCGCCTCTCATCGCCTCGTAGACCCCCGATGCGGCAGTGACGCCGCCTGAGAATCCGATTGCCGGCGCCGGGCCCTACGGTCGTGCGCGCACGGGCAATCCACAACGAGGCATGACATCATGAAATCCCCGTACACCCGGGCAGCGCGCTGTGTCGCGACTGCCCTCCTGCTGTCGCCGGCTGCCGGCATGGCCGAATCGTCCGGCGCCGACAACGGCACGGCCAGCGACGACCGCGCGATGGACACGATCGTCGTCACCGGAACGCAGACCAGCATCGAGTCGGCGCGCATCGAAGCGGCAGCCACGCCCGGTGGCGTCGACGTGATCGACATGGATAGCTTTCGCGAGCGCAACGTCTCCAATCTCGCCGACGTCCTGCAATACGCACCCGGCGTGTGGGCGACCAGTGCCACCGGCGACGAAGGCATCTTCTTCACGAGCCGCGGCTCCAACCTGGACGCCACGAACTACGACATGAACGGCATCAAGCTGATGCAGGACGGCCTGCCCGTCACGACGGCGGACGGCAACAACCACAATCGCATCGTCGACCCGCTCGCTGCGCGCTACGCGACCGTGGCACGCGGGGCGAACGCGATGGCGTGGGGTGCGAGCACGCTGGGTGGCGCGATCAATTTCGAGTCCGTCACGGCCCGTGACAGAACCGGCGTGTCCGCCGAGCTCGGCGGCGGCAGCTTCGGCGAGGCACAGCTGCGGCTGACCGGTGCCGGCATCGTCGATGACACGTTCGACGGCCTGGTCACGATCGAGACCCGGACCTGGGACGGCTACCGCGATCACAATGCGCAGGAACGCGTCGGGCTCTACGCGAACGGCGGCTGGAAAATCGCCGACGACCTGGCCGCGCGCGCCTACGTCACGTGGATCGAGAACGACCAGGAACTGGCGGGCGCGCTTTCCCGGGAGCAGGTGAACGACGATCCCGACCAGGCCGGGGATGGCGCCGTCAGCGGTAATTACCAGGTCGACGTCGACACGCTCCGCCTCGCGGGCAAGCTGAGTTGGCAACTTGCCGGTGACGCGCAACTCGAGGCCGGCGTTTCCTGGGAGCAGCAATCGCTGTACCACCCGATCGTCGACCGGATCATGGTCGATTTCGACGGTCCCGGTCCCATGGAGCCGGTCGAGGTTTTCAGCCTGCTGATCGACACCGACCAGGACAACGCCGGCGGCACACTGCGCTACCGCCGATCCTACGGCGAGCACGAAGTCACGGTTGGTGCGAATCTCGGCTGGACCCGCGTTCAGGGTGGCAACTACCGGAACCTCGGCGGCAACAAGAACGGCCAGACGACGGTCATCGACAACGACGCGACGGCGATCGAGGTTTTCGTCATGGACCGCTGGCAGCTCGCAGACCGCTTGACGCTCACGGCCGCGTTACAAGGCGTGCGCGCCGAGCGTGACGTGAAAAACGTCGACACCGAATCCGGCGCGCTGAGCAATCCGTCCGACACCTACGTTGCGCTCAATCCGCGCGTCGGGGCAATCGTCGACGTCTCGGACGACATCGCGCTGTACGCGAACGTCAGCCGGTTGTTCGAGCCGCCCACGAACTACGAGCTGCAGGACAACGTCGCCGGCGGCGATGCCACGCTGGACCCGATGGACGGATCGGTTTTCGAGATCGGCACGCGTGGCGGGTCGAGCACCGGCACGACAGACCGCTGGGGCTGGGACGTGTCGCTGTACTACGCGGCCATCCGCGACGAGATTCTGTCCGTGGACGACCCCGCCGCCCCGGGCACGAGCCTGTCAACGAACGTCGACAGGACGGTTCATGCCGGGCTCGAGTTGCTCGTGAACGGAAGCTGGCGCATTGGCGACGGCGGATCGCTGGAGCCCCTCGCCAGCTTCACGCTCAACCACTTCGAGTTCGACAACGACGCGGTTTACGGCAACAACCGGCTGCCGTCCGCACCGGACTTCGTGCTGCACGGTGAATTGATCTACCGCCACGGCTCGGGGTGGTACGCCGGACCGACCGTCGACGTCATCGGCGACCGCTACGCCGACTTCGCGAACACGTATGCCGTCGACGACTACGCGCTACTCGGATTGCGCGGCGGCTGGTCGACACAGCACTGGAGCGCCTACGCGGAGCTGGGCAACGTTCTCGACGAGGAATACATTGCCTACAGCGCGGTGCGCAATGTCGCGGCCGAGGATGCCGCCATTCTGTACCCCGGCGCACCGCGGTCGATTTACGTGGGTGTGAGCTACCGGTTCTGAGCGGCGACACAATCCAAAAAAAAGCCCGGGCGCCCCGTAGGGTGCCCGGGCCTCGTCGTTGACGCTACGGTCAGGGGCGACCAAACAGTTTGAAAATGTTGCCGAGCCGCAGGAAACTCGTTTCCCCCGACCAGTCCTCGACACCGTCATTGTCGGTGACCAGGTAGAGCACGCCACGTCCCGTCACGGCCACGCCCTCCGGCTTGTCCGAGATCCATCCGCGGCTCTTCTCCAGCGCCGGCAGCGCATCAAAGACCGTCTTGTCCGCCGTTCTGACACTGCCGTCGTCCAGCGCCGAAGCCCTGACGGCCACGAGCGTCTTGAGCTCTGCCCACTCACCGGTGCGATTGTCGCGCTCGATGAGCACGAATCGCCCGTCGGCCGTCGTCGTTATCTCAGACAGGCCAACCCAGGAGGCATTCGGCGGCAGTTCGGCAAGTTCCCACGCGATGTGACCCCAGTCGCCGGTGGCCGGATCGTAGGTCCAGATCCGTGTCAGAAGTGGCTGCCCGGCTGCATTGAGGCCGGCATCATCGTCATCCAGCATTTCGCATTCATCACTGGTGGAAAAGTCCCACCCGCGCTGCTGCGCAACGAGCAGCCGGTATGCACCATCGCCGGTCTCCTGGACGGCAACGCCCTCGAAGCCGGAGCCCAGCGTACCGGTATTGCCATCGGCTTCGTTCTCGGCGCGACGGCAGGCCTCGATGTCCGCCGGCAGGCCGATCTCCTGCAGCACGGAACCGTCAGCTGCGACCTGCAGAAGGCGGTTCGGCCGCGAGCCCGACGCGTTACCCTCACTGGCAATCCAGTAACTGCCGTCCGGCGCGATCGCGATGCCTTCGGGATCGAGATTGTCCGCCCCGGTGATCGTGATCGCCGACGTGATCAGTGCCGGTCTACGACGCAGGTTGCGCGCGTCTATCGTGAAGATCTTGCTGGCGCTGTAATAGGAATCCCAAACGCCGAGCATTTTCCCGTCTTCGCCGGGGATCGACACCAGACCCGACATCGCGCTCCAGCCCAGCGGCGTGCCGTCGGCATTGTCGACCGACATGATCTCCGGGTAGGCCGGCTTCTCCGCCTGGACGCGGCGGTAGATCATCATCGTCGAGCGAACGCCGAACTCCGGGTCGTCTTCCTCACCCGATACCACGAGCAGACCGCGCTTTGGAATCGTCAGTATGCCTTCCGGTCCGAGCGGTGCGGGCAGGAGTTGCACGAATTCCGGCGTGCCCGAGTTGACGTCGTATACGGCCACAAAGCTGCCGCGCTCGGACCCGACGAACACCAGCCGATCACCGCGATAGCGCCCATAGGCGATTGACTCGGGCTCGGATCCCTTGTTTTCTGAACGGTCTTCCGGGTAGTGCCCGTGACGCACCGCCAGGTGCTCGAAGTCGGACCCGCTGTCGTACGTGATATTGCCTTCCGTGTCGAACAGCGAGAACCCTCGGCTGCCGCCGTCCATATCGCCTTCGTTCGCGGTGCCGATGAGGTACTTGCCACCGCGTCCTTCTACCCAGGTGACCGCATCGGGTTCGCGGGGCACGCCATACAAGCTGTCCTCGAACCTGAGATCGCCGTCCTCATTGTCGTCGACGTTGTCCAGATCCACGGTGCCGGCCGAGAAATGATGAGTCACGGTTCCGGACGGAAGGTCGACGAGGACGATGTGATTGTTCTCCTGCAATGTAACCACGGCCTGGTTCCCGTGATTGATGTCGACGAACTCCGGTTCCGGGTCCGTCGGGGCGATTTCCGCCAGCCCGGTCATGTCCACCTTGCGAACGGTCCAGTTTGTCGGCCGGCCTTTCACATCGACGATCGCGAGGTAACCCGCGGGATTGCCGATATCCGTCTGCGGCACGATGCCGACCACGCCACCGTCCGCCTCGCACTGGTCCTCGGTGATATCGCCGGCGTCCTCGGGCCCGTCCTCCGGCACCGGGGCGCCCGCGGACGCGCCGCCCACGCAGACCTCTTCGTCACGCTCGTTCTCAATGGCGACGGCAACATACCTGCCGTCGGGGCTGATCTTGACGGAGTCCGGCTGGCCGCCCAGGTCGATCATCGCGACGAACTTCATCCGGCGAAGGTCGAACACGGCAAGGTGGCCGCTGGTATTCGTGAAGGACTCGCTCGTGTTCACACCCACGAGCGCAAAGCGGTTGCCGAGAACGTCCACGGACGTCGGGTCACCACCAACGTCGAAGCTGCCGAACGGGAACGGCTTGAACGGCCGCTCGATATTGACGACGCCAATGCTTCCCGACGACGCATCCGTGTACACGAGAAGCTTGCCGTCTTCGGTCGCCGCGACGATCTCCGATACAGTCTCTTCGCCAAAATCCGCCAGGTTGCGGAAATTGGGGACGGTCGCAATGCGATTGAAGTAGTACGACTGCCCGCCGCTGGCGGCAGACGCACTTGAAATCAGGCCGGCTGTCAGCGCTACGGCGCCAACCGCCAGGCCCGTTAGGGCTCGGGACATTGTCTCACTCCTGGTCGTTGTATTTCTGGGGTCGCCCGCAACGCCGATGCGGTCGCTGCATGACGGGGACCCCCGGAGCGTAGGGTCCGCAAATGACCGGAACGTGAGCGCCAGTTTTCGATCAGGTTTCGAATCGGACCCGCTACGGCTCCGTCGATGCAACCTCGAGCTGCGCCAGCGCCGCGATGGCACGCTGCGCGCGTCGGTCGTTGCGGCCCTGGAGAATCCCGGCCGCGTCGAGTATCAGGTCCTGGGCTTCACCGCGTCGGCCGGTCTCGAGCAATGCTGAACCGAGCTCCAGCATCGTCGCCGCGGTGAGCACGTTGTCATCCGGGTAGTCGAGTCGGCGTATGCGCAACGCTTCGGTCAGCAACGGGACGGCGTCTCCCGCATCGCCGCGTGAGACGAGCACGGCTCCGAGCTCCGTCAGTGCGGAGGCAATGTACTGGTGATCGTCATCCAGCGACACCGCGTAGATCCCGAGCGCCCGCCGCAACGTCTCTTCGGCTTCGTCCAGGCGCCCCATGTCGTGCAGCAGGATCGCGAGACCCGTGAGGTCGTAGCCGACGTACGGGTGTGCCGGGCCGCGTCGCTCGCTGTCGATCGCGAGCGCCTCCCGGTAGGCGTCCTCCGCCTCGGCGAACGCGCCGCGCTGGTGCAGCAGCCCGCCCTGGATGGACCGGGTCGTCGCGACGAGGTCGTGCTTCTCTCCCAGCACGCGTCGCGTCGTCTCCAGCGATTGCTGCAGGGCCAATTCCGCCGCGTCGAACTCGCCCTGCGATTGCAGCAGGACGCCGAGATTCTGCAGGTAATAGGCCAGCAGGGGGTGATCGCTGCCACCGGTCGCTTCCACGATCTCGATCGACTCCCGCAACAGGCGTTCCGTGTCGTCCAGCTGCCCGCGCACCTGCAGGATCCGCGACAGCGTGTTCTTGGCCTCGGCCAGCTCGATGCCGTGCGCGGTGCCGAGCGGCACGTAGATTGCGATGCTCTGGTTCGCCGCCGCTTCGGCCGCGTCGAGCTCCCCCGTCGCGAGATGCAGCTCGGCCAGGTTGTACAGGTTCGTCGCGACTTCCGGCGACGACGCGCCGCGTTTCGCGCGGTTGATTGCGAAGCTCTGCTCGAGCAGCTCCCGCGCCCTGCCGTACTCGGCCTTGCGGATCAGCGCCTCCGCCAGCTGGTTCCGCCCGCGCGCCACGTCCGGATGATCGGGACCGAGCGTCGCCAGCCGCAGCGCGAGCGACGCCTCCAGCATGTCGATCGACGGCGTGTACTCCCCGAGATTGAGATACACGCGGCCGATCGTCTCCATGAGCTCGGACTGCACCTCCGGACGATCGCCCAGGTCCTTGCGAATCCGCTCCGCGCCGACGGCGAGGATCTCCTTTGCGGTCTTGTCGAGTCCGCGCGCGTTAGCCGGATCGGGCGTCGTGAAGATCTCCTCGAGGAAGCGGCTCACCGCGACCGCGTGATCGCGCTCGGCCGTGATGCGTTCGTTCTGCACGCTCAGCACGATCGCGAACACCAGCAGCGTGACCAGCGCGCCGGTCGCGGACGCAACGCCCAGCGCATGCCGCTGTACGAACTTGCGCGCCTTGTAGAGCTGCGAGTCCGCCCGCGCCTCGATCGGCAGGGACTGAAGATGGCGGTGAATATCGTCGGCCAGTTCCAGGCAGGACCCGTAGCGTCGATGCGGCTCCTTGCGCAGCGCCTTCATCACGATCGTATCGATGTCGCCCCGCAGCAGGCGCGCCAGTGACTTCACGGGGCTGCGCCGGTCCGCCGCGATTTCCTGCGCGAGCGTGGCATCGGCCCGGGCAAGTTGCGTGAAGAGCTGGCTCGGCGGCGTCGGCGGGTGTTCGCACACGATCCGCGCAAACTCTACCGGCGCGCAACTGGTAAGCTCGAACGCCGGTGTGCCGGTGAGCAGCCGGTACATGAGCAGCCCGAGTGCGTAGGTGTCGGTCGCCGTGGTGATGGCCTGCTGCCGGATCTGTTCGGGCGCGGCATTCGCCGGCGTCAGCACGGCCACGCCTTCCCGGGTCAGGCCGTCGTCGACGCGACCCTCGTGGTCGATGAGTTTCGCAATGCCGAAGTCGAGCAGCTTCGGCACGCCGTCCTCCGTCACGAGCACGTTCGCGGCCTTGATGTCCCGGTGAATGACCAGGTTCTGGTGCGCGTAATGGATCGCATCGCACACCGTTCGCAGCAGTTCGAGCCGCTCGGCGACGCTCAGCCGGTTTGCATCGCAGTACGCGTCGATCGGAACGCCGTCGACGTACTCCATCACGAGGTACGGCACGCCCTCGCTCGTCGTACCGCCATCGAAGAGCTTCGCGATGTTCGGGTGCGCGAGGTTCGCGAGGATCTGGCGCTCGGCCCGCAGGCGGGCCTGCGTCATCGGGTCGACCAGCCGCTGTGCCCCGACCTTGATGGCGACCTGCTGTTCGAACTGGTCGTCGGCGCGATGGGCGAGATAGACTCGGCCCATGCCGCCCTCCCCGAGAAGGCGATCGATCTCGAATGGCCCGATGCGGGAGCCGCGTATCGACATGCCGGTCGGCTGGCCGCTCCCGGCCGGCTGATCGAACACGCCTTCGACGGTCGCTTCCACGGATGGATCCACGCGCAGCAACGACTGAACGTAGGCGGCCAGCGGCGGATCGTCGTCGATGGCGGTGGCAACCCAGGCTTCCCGGGACTCCGCCGGGCGCTGCATCGCCTCGGCGAATACCTCGTTGACGCGCCGCCAGCGAGCGGCAGTCAGTTCCAGCTTGTCAGGACTCATTGACGCGCCCGGCGACCCTGCAAATGAACCCGCTCGCTCTTACTTCCCGAGCGGTGCCGGGATAACGGGTGAAGTTGGTGTCACTAACTTACTACAATGCAGATCGCAGGATAACCAGTTGCTCAACCCCCAAAGGAGACAGATCATGGCTGAAGGCAGTCGCCCTCCCCACGTCGCAATGATGGCCGCCGCTGGCGGCGGTGGCTTTATCGGCAGCATCCTGGCCATTGTCATCGCCAAGATTCTCATGGGCCCGTGCTGCTGCGCGCACTCAGTCGAGATCGAGAAGGAACGCGCGGCGCAGGTCGCGCCTGCCGAGACGGCTGTCATCGTCGCCGACGCTGCGCGGCCGGCGGACTGATACCGCGCGTCCCGCGACACGCTGAAGAGGGCCCCTCACGGGGTCCTCTTCGTCCTGTGCCTGCGGCTCCCTGGTAATAGTCCCGGATTACAGCGAACCCGGACCCGACAGCAGTTTCACGAGGCGGTACCAGTACTCGGTCGCGCGCTCGAATGCGTCGATGCGGATGCGCTCGTCCTTCCCGTGTGCCCGGATGTCCGCCGGATCCTCGGCGATCGCGGACACCGCGTAGACCGGAATGCCCGAGTTGCGCACGTACAGGCCGTCGGTCGCCCCGGTACTCATCTCGGGCATCACCGCGATGCCCGGCCAGAATTCCTGCGCGACCGCGGTCACCGGGCCGACGACGGACGGCGTCATCGGGCTGGGCGGGCTCGCCAGGTACGGGAAGATCTTCGTTACGGTCACGCCGTTCGGTGACGCGAGTCCCTCGATCACCGCGTCGACGGCCGCCTCCGGCATCTGCGGCAGCACGCGGCAGTTGATCACCGCCGTAGCCGTCTGCGGGATGGCGTTCTCCGCATGGCCACCTGAAATCTGCGTCGCGATGCAGGTGGTCCGCAGCAGGGCATTGAAATACGGCAGCGCGTCGAGCCGTGTCGAGACCTCCGCGTCCGGAACGCCCGACAGCACGTCCACTATCACGTCCGCCGTTTCCGGCTCCAGGGTCGGCAACCCGATTTCGAAGAACCGGCGCGTCGTTTCGTTGAGGTCGATCGGGAAGCGGTGCTCGTGCAGTCCGACGAGCGTGCGCGCGATGCGGGAGATCGCGCTGTCCGCGCGCGGCACCGAACTGTGGCCACCCGGGTCCGTTGCCTCGAGCCGGTAGCTGACATAGACCTTCTCGGCGGTCTGCATGACGAACGCGGCGGCCCTGCCGTCGCGCTCGAAGACCGCGCCACCGTCGGTGTTGAGCGCAAACTCGGCGTCGATCAGGTCCTTGTGCTCGTTAGCCAGCCTGATCGCGCCATTGCCCGTTGTCTCCTCGTCGGCGGTCAGCATGACGATGAGATCCCGGTCGGGTCGGTAGCCCTCCTGCTTCAGCCGAATGAAGTTCGCGACGAGCATCGCGGCACCGGCCTTGTTGTCGGTGGTACCGCGGCCGTAGTAATAGCCGTCGTCCTCGATCAGCTTGAACGGGTCCTTCGTCCAGTCCTCGGGCAGGGCCTCGACGACATCGAGGTGCGCCATCATCAGCAGGGGCCTCCGCGTCGGCGCGGGACTGCGGTACCGGACGACGAGGTTCGGCAGCTTTTCGCCGCTGTAGATTATCGAGATGTCCGTGTCGCCGAAGCCGGCGGCGCGGAGGCGCGCTTCGAGTGACGCAACGGTGGGCCGAAGATCGTTGCCGCCGCTAGGCGCGGTGTTCTGCGCAATGATCTCGCGAAGAATGTCGGTGGCCAGGTGTTCTTCGGCGGCGGCCGCGTTTGCGCAGAAAGTGAGCAGCGCGAACAGTGCGCATCGGATGGGGGTGTGCACGGGATATCTCCTTCGTCCGGAATGGCGTCCGCGGTGCTATGCTGGCAGGCCACCACGGCGCGAGTATAGCGAGTTGGTCCGGACGGTAGCGAAGAAGTTCTGCGGGCCGGCATGGGCACTGATGGGGCTCGCGCTGGTCTCGGCCGGCAGCGCGCGCGCAGCGCTCGAACTCTCGAATACGCAACGCCTGGAACTCGACAACGGGCTTACGATCCTGTTGCTGGTCGACCGGAACTTTCCCGTGGCGAGCGTCCAGATGCTGTACCGGGTTGGCGCGCGCAACGAAGTCACCGGCAAGACCGGGCTTGCGCATTTCCTCGAGCACATGGCGTTCCGTGCGACGGAGAACTTCCCGGACACGGACGTCGTCAGCCGCATCTACGGGCGCGGCGGCGAATGGCACGGCTACACGTGGACCGACCAGACCACGTACTACGCCACCGTGCCACGCGAGGACCTCGACCTGTTGCTGCGCATCGAGGCGGACCGTATGCACCGACTGGTGCTCGACCCGGCGTCCGTCGAGGCCGAACGCGGCGCCGTGCTCGCCGAGATGCACATGTACGAGAACTGGCCGTCGTCGATGCTGATCGACGCGCTGCTGTTCACGTCGTTCCAGGCGCACCCGTACCGCAACAACACGATCGGCTGGGAACCGGACATCGAGAACCTGGCGCACGCGGACGTCGTCGCGTTCTACCGCGAGCACTACCACCCCGCGAACGCGGTGCTCGCGGTCGTGGGCGACTTCGACGCGGCCGCGGTCGCGGCGCGGATCGAGGCGCTGTTCGGCGGCCTGCCCGCGCGTGCGCCGACGCCGTTGCCGCACACGCGCGAGCCCCTGCAACAGGGCGAGCGCCGCGTGTCTGTCACCGGCACGACGCCGGGCCGCCGGTTCATGATGGCCTGGCGCGCGCCCGGCGCGGCGCACCCCGACTTCGCCGCGTTCCTCGTACTTCAGGAATTGCTGTCGGGTGGCTCTGGCGTGAGTTTCCTGCAGAACGACTGGGGCACGCCCGCCCGCGAGGGGCGCGTGCTGCACGGCGCCGTCGACGGCCCGACGAGCTGGTACCCGCCGAGCGAACAGGACTTCCTGTTCGTCGTTGGCGGCAGCCCCGGTGGCACGGTCGACGAGGAGAGTGTCGAAGCCGCCGTCGACGAGCGGCTCGAACGTTTCCTCGCGAGAGCGCCGTCGGCAGACGACGTCGCGGCGGCCGTTGACGCAATCCGCCGCGAGCTCGTCTTCGACGTCGAGACCACCGAGGACGCGGCGCACCAGCTCGCGTTCTTCGAGGGCATCGGCGCGCTCGACGTGCTGCTGACGCTTCCGGAACGTCTCGGCACCGTATCGCCGGACGACGTGCTGGCCGTCGCGCAACGCTACCTGGCGCCCGAACGGCGCACGATCGCCTGGTACCGTCCCGGGGCGACCGGGGAACCTGCGCCCGCCGCAACGTCGCCCGCGGCGATCGCGCCGCCGGCTCCGGGGCCGGTCGACGAGACGCCGACCGCACCGCCGGTATCGGCGCGGCTGCGCGGCGGCGTACCGGTGGTACTGCAAGCCTCCGACTTCTCGCCGACGGTCGAGGTCCGGGTGCTGGTCCCGGGCAATGCGCTGTCGGCACCGGGCTTCGTCACCCCGGAGCCCGGCGTGCTGGCACTCACGGCCCGCGGGTCGGCGAGGGAGTTCGCGCACCTCGTGCGCCAGGCGGGCTCGACGCTGTCGGGCGCGCGGCACGTCGACACGACGTTCACACCGGCATCACTCGACCCCGAGACGCGGCTGCACGAGGAATTTGCAGCAATCATGCAGCCGTGGTCGCCCGCCGCGGGCAGCAAGGCCGCTCCCGCCGTGATCGCCGTGGCCGGGGACGTGGACGCCGAAGCCGCCGTCCGCCAACTCGACAACGTGTTTGGCGACGCCGACGCGTCGGCGCTGCCGAAGATCGAACGCGTGGCCGCGCCGACCGGGGTGCGACGAGTCGCCCTTGGCGTGCCCGTCGCACAATCACAGCTCGGCTATGTCGTTGCCGCGCCGGGGCCCCGCGACGACGGCTGGCTTGCGACTCGACTGCTGCTCTATATCTTCGCGCACGACTACGAGGGCCGGTTCGGCAAGGAAGCGATTTCCCGTCGCGGGCTCGCCTACTACGTCGATGCGCGCTACACGTCGAACGGCGGCCCGGGCTGGATCACGCTCGGCGTCGGGGTCGACCCGCCGAAAGCCGCCGCCCTGGAAGCACTGCTGCGCAGCGAGTTGGACCGGCTCGGCACGGAACCGCCGACGGCACAGGAAATCGCCGACGCCCGGCAGCACTTCCTCGGCCGCGCCGCCAGCGCCGCGCAAAGCAACGGCGAGCTGGCCGGGAAACTCGCGCGCCACTGGCTGTGGCACGGCGAACTGCCGTCCGTCGAAAAGCTCGACGCCGAGCTCGCGGCCGTCAGCCGCGACGACGTGCTCGCCGCGATCCCGGCGTTCGTCGACGGCCTGGTGCTGACGGTCACGCCCTAGGCGAACAGGTCCGGCCGTTCCTCGTGGCCGTGCCGCGTGGCCAGGGATACCGCGACGAGCACCGGCAGGCCGATGGCCCAGCCCGCCCATGACGCGGCGATGCCGAACGGCTCGTCGAACAGCGACCACGCGACCGCGGCCGAGCCGGCCAGCAGCATGCTCCAGAACGCCCCCGCCGCCGTCGCTCTCGGCCAGAACAGCAGCGCGAGCATCGGGAAGAACAGTCCGGCCGCGCCGAACGTGTAGGCGTACAGCATGAGGTCCAGCACGTTCGGGACGAGCCAGGCCATGCAGATGCCGAGCGTGCCGAACACGAGCGTCGCGATGCGCGCCACGCGAACGAGCTGCGCCTCGCTGGCGTCCGGAGCCATTCGTTTGCGGTAAATGTCATTCGTGAAGATCGCAACCGGGCCCATCAACACCGAGTCGGCCGTCGACATGACTGCCGCGATGTAGGCCGCGATGACGACGCCGGCGATCCCGACCGGCAGCAGCTCCATGATGACCATCGGCGTCGCGAGCTCGGCGTCGGCAATGTCCGGCAGCAGCATGCGCGCGATCATGCCGATCAGCGTGCTGCCGATTGCGAACAGCGGCCACTCGATCGGTACGCCGGTGAGCAGGAACGCGCGTCGCGCGGTGCGCTCGTCGCGGGCGGCGACGATGCGCTGCATCGCGGCAATCGAGATGAACCAGACGGGGAAGATGCTGAAGAACCAGCCGAGCACGGTGCGCCACCCGACCGCGCCCCAGTCGACGAGCGACGCCGTGGCCGTGTCCGCTTCGAAGTGCGCGACGATGCCCTCCCAGCCGCCGACCTCCCACAGGCCGATCGGCACGGCCAGGAACACGATGCCGATCATCAGCACGACCATCTGGAAGACGTCGGTATAGATGACGGCCTTGAGCCCGCCGAGCGCCGTGTACGCGAGGATGATGGCGCCCGACAGAACGATGGCAACGGCGAGGCCCAGACCCAGCGTCGCCTGCATCAGTTTCGCGCCGGCGACGATCTGCCCGCCGACGAACGTGAACCACGCGATCCCGATGACGACGGCCGCGAGCAGCCCGGTGCGCCGGTCGAAGCGCGCCTCGAACAGGTCGCCCGTGGTCAGCCCTTTCACGCGATCCGCCCAGCGCTTGACCTTCGGCACCATCAGGAACGAGACCATGACGATCGACAGGCCGGAGATGGCGATCAGCCACGAGCCGGAGATGCCGAGCGTGAAACCCAGCCCGCCCATCGCGATGCTGAAGCCGCCGCCGAGGTCGGTCGCCGCCGTCGATGCCGTCGTCTGCACCAGACCCATGTTGCGATCGGCCGCGAGGAACGACTCGGATTCGCCTGCGCCGTGCTCCCGGCGCGCAACGCGCAGGCCGATCCAGATCAGCACGACGAAGTAGACGACGATGGCCGCGATGTCGAGCCAGTGCATCAGCCGGCACCGCGACCCGGCCGGGCGGCCGGGTCTTCACGGTGGTGCGGTTCCGATCCCGATCCCATAGCACAGCGGCCATTGCGCGATTTCGGCGATTCTGGGATCGTAGCAACGGACTCCATCGCTATCCAAGAGCCTCCGGGAGCAACGCCCCTGCGTAAACATTCGAGGACCCTTGCCGGCATCGCGCTGCTGTCGCTCGCCGGCGGCGTCATGGCCGAACGAGAGCCCGTTCTGTCGCAGATCGCGGTTCCGCACGACTACTACTTCCGGGAGATGTACCTCCCGCAGCTCACGACCGGGCCCGGCTCCGTCGCCTGGCTGCCCGACGAGAGCGCGCTCGTCTATTCGATGCAGGGCAGCCTGTGGCGGCAGGCGCTGGACGAGGACCGCGCCTCGCAGTTGACCGCCGGGCCGGGCTACGACTACCAACCGGACGTGTCGCCGGACGGACGCCATGTCGCGTTCGTGCGCTACGACGGCGCCGCGGTCGAACTCTGGCTGCTGGATCTCGAGTCCGGCGAGTCGCGTGCGCTCACGTCGGGCGGCCACGTCAACCTAGAGCCGCGCTGGTCCCCGGACGGTTCCCGCATCGCGTTCGTGTCGACGAGCGGCACCGGGCGGTTCAAGGTCCACGTCGGCCGCTTCGACGGGAACGCGTTCACGTCAGAGCAGCTCCTGCCCGACCGGAGGAGCGAGACGCCCCGCTACTACTACAGCGAGTTCGACCACGAGCTGAGCCCGGCCTGGACGCCGGACGGCAAAGCACTGCTGCTCGTCATGAACCCGGAAACGCCGTACGGGACGGGCGAGATCTGGCACGTCCCGCTGGACGGTGGCGAGCCCGCGCTCGTGCGACGCGAGGAAACGAGCTGGAAAGCGCGGCCGGATATCGCGCCGGACGGCAAGCGCATCGTGTACGCGTCCTACCTGGGGCGCCAGTGGCACCAGCTCTGGGTGACGCGGCTCGGCGGCAGGGCCGAACCGTTCCCGCTGACCTACGGCGAGTACGACACCACCGCACCGCGCTGGTCGCCCGGCGGGCAGCGTATCGCCTATATCGTGAACGAGAACGGCAACACGGCGATCCGCATCCTGGACGCGGTCGGCGGCAGGACGACGGGGCTGGTCGCGGAACGGCGGGAGTACCTGGCACCGCACGGCACGCTCGACCTCCGCATCGTCGACGGGGACGGCAAGCCGTTGCCGGCACGCGTCTCGATCGTCGCGGCCGACGGACGCGCCTACGCTCCGGCGTCGGCCTGGATGCACGCGGACGACAGTTTCGACCGCGACGTCCTGCGGGTCGAGACGCAGTACTTCCACACGCTCGGCGAAGACAGCCTCGCGCTGCCGGCGGGCCCGGCGACCATCACGGTGTGGCGCGGGCCGGAATGGAACATCCGCACGCACACCGTGACCGTCAAGGCCGAGGGCAGCAACGCGGCGACGGTCCGCCTCGAGCGTCTCGACCTGCCACGCGACTGGGCGGCGTGGGAAAGCGGGGACGTCCACGTCCACATGAACTACGGCGGCACGTACCGCAACACGCCGGCCGGGCTCGTCGGGCAGGCCCGCGCGGAGGACCTCGACGTCGTGTTCAACCTGGTCGTGAACAAGGAACAGCGCATCCCGGACATCGCGTATTTCCAGCCGGATCCGGATGCCGCGTCCACGGATGACGTGCTCGTCGTGCACGCGCAGGAGTTCCACACGAGCCACTGGGGCCACCAGGGCCTGCTCGGCCTCGACAGCCACCTTCTCATCCCGGACTACGTGGCCTACCCCGACACGGCGGCGGCCAGCCTGTACCCCGACAATTCGACGATCGCGGAACTCGCCCACGCGCAGGGCGCGCTCGTCGGCTACGTGCACCCCTACCTCGCCCCGGCGCCGGACCCGGCGAAAGACGCCCGCCTGAGCCACGCGTTCCCGGTCGACGCGGCGCTGGGCCTCGTGGATTACTTCGAGGTCGTCGGCTTCGCCGACCACCGCGCGTCCGCCGAGGTCTGGTACCGCCTGATGAACTGCGGCCTGCGCATCCCGGCAGCGGGCGGCACGGACGCGATGGCGAACTACGCATCACTGCGCGGGCCGCTCGGCATGAACCGCACCTACGTCCGGGTCGACGACGCCGCGCTGCCTGCGGAACGCCGTGACGCCTGGCTTCGCGGTCTCGCGGCGGGCCACTCGTTCGCGACCAACGGCCCGCTGCTCGGGTTCACGGTGAACGGCGCGGGCCCGGGCGAATCGCTGGAGCTCGCCGCCGGCAGCCACTCACTGCGCTACGAGGGCTTCGTGCGCTCGGCCGTACCGATCGATCACGCGGAGGTCGTGCTGAACGGCCACGTGATCGACACGCTGGATCTCGGCGGCGACGAACGCGGGCGAAACTTCGCTGGCCGCGTGACGGTGTCCGGGAGCGGCTGGCTGTTGCTCCGGGCCTGGAGCGAGGGCTCGCACCCGCTCGTCTTCGACCTTTATCCCTATGCCACGACCACGCCGGTCTGGGTGTCCGTGGACGGAAGCCTGCCGACCGCCGCGGACGACGCGGACTACTTCCTGGCGTGGATCGAGAGACTGCGCGAGACGGCGGCCGCCCACCCCGACTACAACTCGGACGACGAGCGCGAACGCGTGCTGGCCCGGCTCGATGCCGCCACGGAACGCTTCGAAGCCTGCCGCTGAGCGGGCGGTGAATCGCCTTCCGGGACGCACGTCACGGGACCCGAAAAAATTAATTGACAAGGAACCGCGCGGGAATATATTAGCGCGCCAATAGGCGGGCACATTCCCGCACGACCCGAAGGGCCGGGCCGGTTTTCACTTGCAGGTCGCCCAACTGCATCTTGGAAGTAGGATGAAAACCGCGCTACCCGTAGCGGAAGAACCTCCTCAAGCGGTGGTCCGCCACCGTCCCCTCGCCAAAAAATCCGTCACCCCCAGCATTGCCCCGGCCATCAAGGTCGAAAATTCGCGCACGCGAAGAATCGGGCCGCGCTTTGTCGTGAGCGAACGCTCCCGCGAGTTCCTGCGCCGCCATTACCCGGACGCGACGCTCGAGAACTGGACCGACTGGCGCTGGCAGAACAGCAACCGCGTGCGCACGCTCGCCATGCTCGAGCAGATGATCGTGCTCTCGGACGACGAGCGCGAGGCCATCAAGCGGCATACGGGCGCGCTGCCCGTCGGTATCACGCCGTACTACGCGAGCCTCGTCGACCGGGACGACCCGAACCAGGCGATCCGGCGCACCGTCGTGCCCGTCCTCGGCGAATACGTGACCTCGCGCGGCGAGGGCGACGATCCGCTGGGCGAAGACACGCACAGCCCGGTGCCGGGCCTCGTGCACCGCTACCCGGACCGGGTATTGCTGCTCGTGACGAACTTCTGCTCGGTGTACTGCCGCTACTGCACGCGCGCCCGCATGGTCGGTTCGGCCGGCGAGCGCAGCGTCAAGAAGGGCGACATCGAACGTGCGCTCGAGTACATCGAGGCCACGCCCGTCGTCCGCGACGTGCTGATTTCGGGCGGCGACCCGCTGAGTCTCGACAACGACCGCCTGGAGTACATCCTCGGGCGGCTGTCGAAGATCAGGCACGTCGAGTTCGTCCGTATCGGCAGCAAGCAGCCCGTCGTGCAGCCCATGCGCGTCACGCCGGAGCTCACGCGCATCCTGAAGCGCTACCACCCGCTGTGGATGAGCCTGCACTTCACGCACCCGGACGAGCTGACGCCGGAAGTCGCCGAGGCCTGTTCGCGGCTCGCCGACGCCGGTATCCCGCTCGGCAGCCAGACCGTACTGATGAAGGGCGTAAACGATGATCTCGATACGCTCAAGCATCTCGTGCACGGCCTGCTGCGCAACCGCGTCAAGCCGTACTACCTGTACCAGTGCGACCCCATCTCCGGTTCCGCGCACTTCCGCACGCCGGTGTCGAAGGGCGTCGAGCTGATCCGGGGCCTGCGCGGCCACACGACCGGCTACGCGGTACCGACGTTCGTTGTCGACGCGCCGAACGGCGGCGGCAAGATCCCGCTGTCGCCCGACTACGTCGCGGGCTACGACGGCGACTACCTGTTGCTCCGAAGTTATGACGGCGGCACGTACCGCTACCCGGATTCTGGCGAGCGCGTGCGCGTTGCCACGGAGAATGCGTCATGAGCAAGGGCAAACTGCGCGTCGGCCTGACCTACGACCTGCGTGACGCCTGGCTCGCCGAAGGCTACAGCGAGCTGGAGACGGCCGAGTTCGACCGTGCCGACACGATCGACGGCATCGAGGCGGCTCTGACCCGGCTCGGCTACGCCACGGACCGCATCGGCAACGTCCGGCAGCTTGCTGCCCGGCTCGTCGCCGGCGACCGCTGGGACCTCGTGTTCAACATCTGCGAGGGCATGCACGGCATCGGCCGCGAGGCGCAGGTGCCGGCGCTGCTCGACGCCTGGCAGATCCCGTACGTGTTCTCGGACGCCCTCGTCTGCGCACTGACGCTGCACAAGGGCATGACGAAGGACGTCGTCCGGGCGGCTGGCGTCGCAACGCCGGATTACGCGCTCGTGAGTGAGCTTGCGGACCTGAAGCACGTCAACCTGCCGATGCCGCTGTTCGCCAAGCCGGTCGCGGAAGGCACGGGCAAGGGCGTCACCGCGAAGTCGAAGATCCGGTCCAGCATGGAGCTGCGGCGTGTCTGCGCGCGCCTGCTCGCGGAGCACAAGGGGCAGCCCGTGCTCGTCGAGCGCTTTCTGCCCGGCCGGGAGTTCACGGTCGGCGTGCTCGGCACCGGGAGCAAGGCCAAAGCGCTTGCAACGATGGAAATCGTGCTGCTCGACGGCGCCGACGCCGACGTCTACTCGTACCGGAACAAGGAAAACTGCGAGGAACTCGTCAGGTACGAGCTGCTGCCCGCGGGCACGCTGCGCACCGACGTCGAGAAACTCGTGATCAAGGCGTGGCGCGCGCTCGGCTGCCGCGACGCCGGCCGCATCGACGTGCGCCTCGACGAATCCGGGCAGGTGAACTTCATCGAGGTAAACCCGCTTGCGGGCATCCACCCCGAGCATTCGGACCTGCCGATCATGGCGAACATGGTCGGCATGCGCTACGAGACGCTCATCGGCCACATCATGAAATCGGCCGTCGCCCGCATGAAGGCCGGGCAACGGGAGAGCGCACTCGCCGCCTGACGGCGACGCGGACCGCATCATGAGCAAATCCCGGCTTTCGGTGCTCGTGCTCCACGAAGCACTGGCCGCCGACGCACGCCCCGACGAACTCGATGCCCTCGTGCAGGTTCGCGAGGTCCGCGCGGCGCTGGCGTCGCTCGGCCACGACGTGGACACGCTCGCGACGAACCTCGATCTTGAGTCGCTTCGCTCGGCCATTGCCGCGCGCCGGCCCGACTGCGTCTTCAACCTCGTGGAATCGCTCGCGGGCGAGGGGCGTCTCGTGCACCTCGTGCTGTCCGTGCTCGAGGCGGCGTCACAGCGCTTCACCGGTTCCGGCGCCGACGCGATGCTGCTGAGCTCGCACAAGCTGCTGGCCAAGAAGTGGCTGCGGCTCCACGGCATCGCGACGCCGGACTGGTTCGAACCGGGCGCCGCGCCGCAGAGCGGCAAGGGCCGCTGGATCGTCAAGTCCGTCTGGGAACACGCTTCGTTCGGCCTCGACGACGGCTGTGTCGTGGACAGTGCCGAAGCAGCCGAAGCACGCATCCGGCATTCCGCCGGCCTGCACGGCGGCGACTGGTTCGCCGAGAGTTTCGTTGACGGCCGCGAGTTCAACGTCGCCGTGCTCGAGATCAACGGCCGTCCCGAGGTCCTCCCGATCGCCGAGATGACGTTCGTGGGTTACCCGGACGACAAGCCGCGCATTGTGGGCTACGCGGCGAAGTGGGACGCGGCGGCGCCCGAGTACCACGCGACGCAGCGCGATTTCGAGTCCGTGTCGGAGCGGGACCGGAAGCGGCTCGCCAACGCGGCACTGGACTGCTGGAACGCGTTCGGCCTCGCGGGCTACGCGCGCGTGGACTTCCGCATGGACGCGGAGGGCGTCCCGTGGGTGCTGGAGGTCAACGCGAACCCCTGCCTGTCCGCGGACGCGGGATTCGTCGCGGCGGCGGCCGAAGCCGGCCTGCCGCAGGTCGACATCGTCGACGCCGTGCTCCGCGCCGGCGTGGAGTAGCGCATGTTTCGCATACACAAGATCTTCGACGTCACGACGCCCACCAACAAGCAGTTGCTTGCGCAGGTGCAGGCGATGCTGCGCGTACAGTTCAATGCGCTCAGCGAGAAAGACATCGCCAAGCTGCCGCAGCAGCTCGCCAACCCGCTGAAGTACCGTTTCCGGTCGATGTTGCTGGTGGCCGAGGACGGGGACGCGACCGTGCGCGGCTTCGCGATGCTGCTGCACGCGCCGGACCTCGACTTCTGCTACCTCGACTACATCTGCGCCGGCCGTGGCGAGACGGGCGGTGGCATCGGTGGCGCGCTGTACGAGCGTGTGCGCGAGGAGGCGTTCCAGCTCGGCGTCGTCGGCATCTTCCTCGAATGCCTGCCCGATGACCCAGCGCTGTCGCCGGACCCGGCAATCCGCAAGCAGAACGTGGCACGGCTGCGCTTCTACGAGCGCTTCGGCGCGCGGCCGCTCGCCAACACCGCGTACGAGACCCCGCTGAAGGAAGGCGACGCCGACCCGCCCTACCTCGTCTACGACAACCTGGGCCAGGACAAGAAGCCGCTCAGGCGCGGCATCGCTCGGCACATCGTCCGGGCGATCCTCGAGCGCAAGTACGCCGGCGTCTGTCCGCCCGAGTACATCGACCGGATCGTCAAGTCGTTTCGCGACGATCCGCTGCAACTGCGCGAGCCGCGCTACGTGAAGGCCAGCGAAGCACCGGCCGAGCACACGCCGCGGCAGCGCCGGATCGCGTTGATCGTCAACGACCAGCATTCGATCCATCACGTGAACGACCGCGGCTACGTCGAGGCGCCGGTCCGGATCGCATCGATCACGAAGGAACTGGCCAGGACCGCGCTGTTCGAGAGGATCGAGCCGACCCGCTTCGGCACGAGCGTCATCGAGGAGGTGCACAAGCCCGAGTTCGTGCGCTTCCTGAAGCAGGCCTGCGCGAACGTGCCACCGGGCAAGTCCGTCTACCCGTACGTGTTCCCGGTGCGCAACCGGGCGCGGCCGCCGCGCGAGCTGCCGCTGCGCGCCGGCTACTACTGCATCGACACGTTCACGCCGCTGAACGAGAACGCCTACAAGGCCGCGCGCCGCTCCGTCGACTGCGCGATGACGGGTGCCGAGTGCCTGCTCGACGGCAGCCGCGCCGCGTACGCGCTGGTTCGCCCGCCCGGCCACCACGCGGAGATCGAGGCGTTCGGCGGTTTCTGCTATTTCAACTCGGCAGCCATCGCCGCGAACCGCCTCAGCAAGCAGGGCAAGGTGGCGCTGCTCGACATCGACTACCACCACGGCAACGGCGCCCAGGACATCTTCTACCGCCGCAAGGACGTCTACACCGTGTCGATCCACGGGCACCCGCGCTACAGCTACCCGTACTTCTCGGGCTTCGAGGACGAGACCGGCGAGGACGAAGGTAAAGGCTACAACCTGAACCTGCCGCTCGCCGAGAATCTCGACGGCGAGGCCTACCGCAAGGTCCTCGGCACCGCGCTCGAGAAGATCCGCAAGTACCAGCCGCAGTTCCTGGTGCTCGCGCTCGGCCTCGATACGGCCAAGGGTGACCCGACCGGGTCCTTTTCGCTGATGACGAAAGACTTCCGCGAGAACGGGCGGATGATCGGCGCGCTGAAACTGCCGACGCTGGTCGTGCAGGAAGGCGGTTACAAGACGCAGACACTGGGGCAGAACGCGCGGCACTTCTTCACGGGTCTGTGGGAGAGCCTGTCCGCCGAAGAGCCCGCCGCGCCGAAGAGGAAGGCCGTCTGATGCGCTGGCGAACGGAACTGAGGGACTCCGACCCGCAGGCGATCTGCGATCTCGTCGCGGCGACGGGCTTTTTCACCGACGACGAGGTGGCGATCGCGGGCGAGCTCGCGACCGAGACGCTCGAGCGCGGCGACGCCGCCGGTTACCGCTTCGTCATCGCGGAACTCCGGGGCCGGATGACGGGCTACGCCTGCTTCGGCCCGATACCGGCAACGGCGTCCAGTTACGACCTGTACTGGATCGCCGTGCACCCGAAACACCAGGACGCCGGCCTCGGCCGGCAGCTCATCGAGGCCGCCGAGGAAGCGGCGCGCGATGCCGGCGCCACGCAGATGTTCGTCGACACGGCCGGTCGCTCGCAGTACCGGCCCACGCGACGTTTCTACGAGCGCATGGGCTATCACGTCGAGGCGGAGCTCCGGGACTTCTTTGCGCCCGGCGACGACAAGATCATCTTTGCGAAGCGCCTGAACCCGGCGACCCGGCACTAGGCCGCGTCGCCTCGCCTACTGGACGCGCTCGACCCTGATCGTGCGCCCCATCTCGTTCAGCCTGAGCTTGTGGCCGCCGAGAAATGTGCGCGAGATGTCCACCGTCGGATTGCGCTCGGCGTCGATGCGGATTCGCTGGGTGTCACCCTTGATCTGCTGCCAGACCTCGCCGTTCTCCAGCGTTACCTGCAGACGATCCTGCGACACCGTCGCGAACGTGGCGACCCGCAGGCCGGTCGTCGGTTCCGGCTTCGGTTTCGGGGGCTCTGCCGGCTCCGCTGCGGCGGGCGCCGCTGCCTGCGGCGCTGCTTCTTCGACCGCCGGTGCATCTGGCGGTGCGGGCACGTCGGCGTCCCGCCCGAGCAGCGCCGCCTCGAGACAGGCGATGCGATCCGCATCGCTCGACGTCTTGCGACAGTGATCGATCACCGATTGCTGCGCGGATGCGAGACCGGCCATCAGCAGGAGAGGTAACAGCGCCGCGGTGCGACGATTCTGCGCATTCATCATGAGGCGTCGGCGAATTTTCTTGCGGGATGACCGGCGCAGTGTAATGGATTTGATGCCAGAGGGACTACGCCGGCGCATCGGCGCCTCAGCCAGCGTCCTCCAGCACCCGGATCGCATTGTCGGCCCGCTCGATCAGCCGGCTCGTACTGGCGTCCGACACCTTGAGCTGCGAGAGCCGGCCGCGCAGCGCGTCCTGCACTTCGCGGTCGGCGCGCAGCGACTCTGCGGCGGCGCGGATGAGCAGAGGGTCGTCGGGCGGCGCACAGCGCACGAGCTCGAAGCGATAATCCGTGCCGCCTTCTACGAACACATCGGCCTGGCAATTCGCGTCCCAGATGTGCGCCTGCAGCGGCCACGGCATCCGCTCCCGGATCAACGAACGGTATTTTGGAAGACCACCGGTGATGAGCTCGTAGTCGTAGGCGGAAACATCATAGAAATAGGCGAGCGTGACGATCGCCTCCTGTCCCGCAACGAGGCCCAGCCCTCCGGCACTCTGGGCCTGCCGAAACGCGGGGCCGTCCAGCCGGTACGGCCAGATCTGCCCCGCCTGGAACGCGCCCAGCACCATGTCCCAGGTCTCATTGTCGTCGAGCGCCGCATCGCTGAGCAGCAACTCGAGCGACTGTTCCCCGAAGGCCAGTGCCTGTGAGTTGTAGGTCCTGCGCCCCTCGAGATCGAAACGCGCCTGCCGGAGGTCGGCCAGTATCTGGCGCCGCCAGTCCGCCGCCTCGGCCCGCGCCTTGCGTTCGTCGTTCCAGTTCTCAACCTGCAGGGCGATCAGGATACCGGCGACGACGATCGCCACCTCGAGCACCACGGTAAACCAGTCCTGGCGGCGGATGGCACGGGCGAGTCGTTGCAGAATCATCCGCGCAGTGTAATGGATTTCAGGCACGCGTCACGCCGGTCACTGCCGGCGACACTCGCAAGCGTTGCGAATCTGTCGGCCACGTCGAAATCAGGCCTTCGCCCGACGCGCAACGTCGTGCGATCATGGCCGGATGACCGACCCCGCCCTGCAGACCCTTCGCGACGTCTTTGGCTACCAGCGATTCCGCGGCCACCAGGCCGCGGTTATCGACGCCGTGCTGGCCGGCCGTGACGCCCTCGTCCTGATGCCGACCGGGGGCGGCAAATCGCTGTGCTATCAAATCCCGGCCCTCGTTCGCGATGGCGTGGGCATCGTGATTTCCCCGCTGATCGCACTGATGCAGGACCAGGTCCGCGCGCTGCACGAGCTGGGCATCGAAGCGGCGTTCCTGAACTCCACGCAAGACCGCGAGGAACAGGACGCGGTTATCCGGCAGCTCAGGGCCGGCGAGATCAAGCTGCTGTACGTCGCGCCGGAGCGGCTCGTGCAGGCGCACACGCTGGCTATGCTCGACGGCATACCGCTGTCCGTCATCGCGATCGACGAAGCGCATTGCGTGTCGCAGTGGGGCCATGATTTCCGCCGGGACTATTTGAGCCTCGACATGCTGGGCGAACGCTACCCCGGCGTGCCGCGCATGGCGCTCACGGCGACCGCGACGCGGGTCGTCCGCGAAGAGATCGTGCAGCGGCTGTCGCTGGACGATCCCGGCATCTTTGTCAGCTCCTTCGACCGACCCAACATCCGCTACCGCGTGCAGCCGAAGGCCGACACGCGCCGGCAGCTCACCCTGTTCCTCCGGGGCCACGAGGGCGAAGCCGGTATCGTCTACTGCCTCTCGCGCAAGAAAGTGGAAAGTACCGCGGAGATGCTCCGCGACGAGGGCTACAACTCCCTGCCGTACCACGCCGGCCTGGACGCGGACGTGCGTGCCGACCACCAGCACCGCTTCCTCACCGAGGAGTCCGTGATCGTCGTGGCGACGATCGCGTTCGGCATGGGCATCGATCGGCCGGACGTGCGCTTCGTCGCGCACCTCGACCTGCCGAAGAGCATCGAGTCCTATTACCAGGAGACCGGCCGTGCCGGTCGCGACGGCGCGCCCGCCGAGGCCTGGATGGTCTACGGCCTGCAGGACGTGGTTCGGTTGCGGCAGATGGTCGACGACTCGGAAGCCGAAGAGGACCGGAAACGTCACGACCGCGAGAAACTCGACGCGCTGCTCGGCTGGTGCGAAGTCACCTCCTGCCGCCGCCGCCCGCTGCTGGCGTATTTCGGCGACGAGTTGCCGGCCGACTGCGGCAACTGCGACAACTGCCTGGACCCGCCCGCGACCTGGGACGGCACGGAAGCCGCGCGAAAGCTGCTGTCCGCCGTCTACCGGACCGGCCAGCGCTTCGGTGCCGCGCACGTGGTCGACGTGCTGCTGGGCAAGACCACCGACAAGATCACGCGGTTCGGGCACGACCGGGAGTCCGTCTACGGCATCGGCACCGAGCTCGCCGCGCCCGCCTGGCGCTCGGTCGTGCGCCAGCTCATCGTCGAGGGCTACCTGAACGCCGACCAGGAGCGTTTCGGCGCACTCGTCCTCACCGGGAAGAGCCGGCCGCTCCTGCGCGGCGAGATCGAGCTGCAACTCAGGAAAGACCCGAAGCTCGCGAAAGAAAGAGCGAAGCGCAAGGCGTCGGTGACCACCCTTGCCCCGGCGGACCAGTCGCTGTTCGAGGCGCTCCGCCAGCGCCGGAAGGAGCTGGCCGACCGGCTTGACCTGCCACCCTACGTCATCTTCCACGACGCCACGCTCGAGCAGATGGCGGCGCACCGGCCGGCGACGGAAGACGAGCTGCTCTCCATCAACGGCGTCGGCGAAGCGAAGCTCGCACGCTACGGGGCGGCGTTCCTCGAGGTTATCGCGGCGGCCTAACGGTGTGCGGGGCCGGGCGCCCTGATTGCGACGTTTTCCTCGCACGAATCATCCAGAGGATGTACGCGACTGTGCATGCACTCTAATCACGAAAGGGGGGCCGTGATGAAACTGACTTACTGTATCGGGATCTGTGTCTTCCTAGTCCCGTGGACGCAAACGGCGTTCCCGATGGAGGGCGATCCGCCGGTCGTTCCCGTCGAAGAGCGCCTCAATGCTTTCATGCAACAGGCGGCGAACGAGGGGTTTACTGGCGGCGTGATCGTCTCGCGCGGTGACGACCTGCTGTTGCGTGCCGCCTACGGCGAGCGAATTCCCGGCACGGACGAACCCGTGCAGCTCGACACGATATCGACGGTCGGCTCGATCACGAAGCAATTCACCGCGGCCGCCGTGATGCTACTGCAGCAGCAGGGCAAGCTGTCGGTCGACGACTCACTCGCGGACTGGTTTGACGGCGTCCCGGCCGACAAGGCCGGCATCACGATCCACGAGTTGCTCAGCCACCAGGCGGGATTCGCACCGGCGCTCGGCCCCGACGACGAACGCATCGGGCGGGATGCGTTCCTGGCGCAGGCCTTTGCGTCCGAACTACTGTTTACACCCGGCGACGGTTACGAGTACTCGAACGTCGGCTACAGCGTCGCCGCCGCTATCGTTGAGCTGGCCTCGGGCACGGGCTACGAGTCGTTCCTCAGGAAAAACTTCTTCGACCCGCTCGGCATGAACGACACCGGCTACCGGTTCGCGGATGACGTCCGCGGCCGACTCGCGCACGTCCGCAAGGACGACGGCAGTGACTGGGGCAGCGTCTACGAGAACTTCATGGCCGACGGCGGACCGGGCTGGCACCTCGTCGGTAACGGCGGCATCCATTCGACGCTCGACGACATGCTGCGCTGGCACCGGGGCCTGCAGGACGGTCGCATCCTCGACGAGGCATCAACGGCCCGGCTGTACGGCAGGTACGCCGACGAGGGCGGCGGCACGTACTACGGCTACGGCTGGTCGATCGAGGAGACGCCGTGGGGCGCGACGCTGATCACGCACAACGGCGGCAACCCGTACTACTTCGCCGACTTCCTGCGCTTTCCCGACGACGATATCGCGATTTTCCTGTGGACGACGAGCCGCGAAAGACGGCTGAAGGACCTCGGACGCCCGTTGGCGAGCATCGTCTACGGCGGCCCGGCACCGTCGATCGAGCCGCCGCCTCCCGAGCTCGTCCGCGTTGGGTCCGCGCCGACAGCGCCGGCAGGCTCCGCCGCGGCCCGGTGGCAGCTGCCCGCGACGCCGGTCAGCGAGATTTCCGCGCAGATGCTGAACGTCATCGACGCCGACGATGATGACGCACGCCGGGCGTGGATCGAGAAGACGATTCATCCGGCATTGCTCGAAAAGCACGGCGCCGAGGCCATCGCCGAACTCGCGCAAAGGGTGAAAGAAGACCTCGGCGACTACCGGCTGCTCGGAATCCGACCGTTCCCCGACAACCGCGTCGATATCGAATTCGATACGGTGCAGGGCATCATGGCGATCGAGTTGGGACTGGATGCCGATGGCGGTGACCTGAAGGTGCGCGGCATCGGGGCACGGGTTGGTGACTAGCCGGCGCCGGACTTTCCCATCCCCGGGGGCTGCCGCTCGCTTTCGCGGGCGGCAGCCCCCGGGCACGCTACCTACTTGAAGTACCTGGCGACGAGCGCATCCAGGCTCGCCTTGCCGGGTCCGTTCAGGAGCAACGGCAGTAGCATCAGGAAATAGATGAGCGGAAGCTTGAACCCGTTGCTGCAAACATTGTAGCCGTTGTCGGCGTGAACACTGACGAGGGCCACGATGTCCAGGATGATCAGCGTTGCCGCAGCGTATCGCGTGCCGAGGCCAACGAACAGTGCCGCAGCACCGATCAGCTCGGACCATGTCGCGATGGCCCAGCTTATGTCGGTCGGTATGACGCTGAAGGGGAACGGAAAGTCGTCCTGTATCCGTTCGAACCAGTTCTGGCCGTTGAACTTCTTGACGCCCGCCGCCCAGAACTCCCAGGCGAGCAGCAATCGTAATGCGAGCATCGAGACATAGTCTCCAATACCGTTCAACAAGGTGAACGCCTTTTGCGAAAGTTCGATGAGAGGTTTCATGAATGCTGTCTCCAGGTTGTCGCGGTCTCGCCGTATACATCGCTGAGAGGTACCGAGCTACCGTTTTCAGTTACGATTCTTGCGTGGTGCCGCTTCAGGTCCCGCGCTTCCCGTACGCCGCACGAGTGCGCGATGACGCCCACTTCGTACACCATGTTTTCTACGTAGTGCCGGACACGCTCCGCCTTGTCTGTCGCGTCCAATCCCTTCTGTAAGCGCTTTTTGTGGGTCGTGATCCCCGTCGGGCAGGTGTTCTTGTCGCACTGCAGCGCCTGGATGCACCCCAACGCAAACATGAAGCCGCGGGCCGAGCAGATGAAATCTGCTCCCGCGCACAATGCCCAGGCCACTTCCGCCGGGGTGACCAACTTTCCGGAGACGACCACCTTGACGCGGTTCTTCAGGTCGTACTCGACAAGCTTGTTCACGACCATCGGCAGGCTCTCGCGAACGGGAAGGCCCATGTAGTCGATGAGGCTCGTCGGCGCCGCTCCGGTCCCGCCGTCCGCACTGTCTATCGTGATGAAGTCCGGGGCGCTCTCAATGCCTCGTTCGTTGATCGCCTGGAAGAGGCGGTCGATCCAGTCCGATGCGCCGATGACGGCCTTGAAGCCAACCGGCTTCCCCGTCACCGAACGGACTCGCTCGATCAGGTCCAGCAGGTCGGACTCCGATTCGATTTCCGGGTGGCGGTTCGGGCTGATCGAGTCCTTGCCTTCCGGAATTCCACGTATCGCCGCTATCTCGGCTGTAACCTTGTCGCCCGGCAGGATCCCGCCCTTGCCGGGCTTCGCGCCCTGGCTCAACTTGATCTCGAACATCCGGACCTTCTCGTGGGCAGCCACTTCGCGCAGACGATCATCGTCAAGTTGCCCGGCTTCGTTGCGGACACCGTACTTCGCCGTTCCTATCTGGAATACGATATCGGCCCCGCCCTCGAGGTGATAAGGCGAGAGGCCACCTTCGCCGGTGTTCATCCAGCACCCGGCCATTCTCGCGCCGTTCGAGAGCGCCAGCGCCGCTGGTTTGGAGATCGCCCCGTAGCTCATCCCCGAGATGTTGAACAGCGAAGCGGTGGTATAGGGCGTGCTGGCATACGGGCCTATCGTGACCTCGGACGCTGTCGCCGCATCAACGTCAAGCGTCGGGTACGGACAGTTCACGAAGAGGACCGTGCCCGTCGAACGAAGGTCACGCGTCGAGCCGAAGGGGGTTACGGTACTGACGTTCTTGGCCGCCTTGTAAACCCAGGTTCGCTCGGCACGGTTGAACGGCAACTCCTCGCGGTCCATTGCGAAGAAGTACTGACGGAAGAACTTGCCCATCTCTTCGAACAAGTAGCGAAAGCGACCAATGACCGGGTAGTTTCGGCGGATGGCCTGCTTGGTCTGGGAAATATCGAGGATGAACATCAGCACCACGGCCATTGCTACCAGGCCGATGACGAACACGAATGTGTACGTCATTACCTCCAGTACGCTGACGACGAAGTCGGGGTTCATGGTCGTTTACTCCTCATCTACAGTGCCTGCGACCGCAGCACTGTCATCTTTTCGATCTGCATGTCATCGAACGTATGGGGGATGCCACCGGTTCCGAGGCCGGATCGTCCAAGGCCGGCAAACGGCATCCAGTCGGCCCGAAACGCGGTGTGATCATTTACCATGACTGCGGAGGCATTGATTCGGCGCGAGACATCGAGAGCGGTATCCAGATCGCGCGTGAAGACCGCGGCCTGAAAGGCCATCGGCAGGGCATTGGCGCGCGCGAGCGCCTCATCGAGCTCGTCGTAGGCGTAAACACAGACGACCGGGCCGAAAACTTCCCGCTGAGAAACTGCAACGTGATCCGGCGGATTGAGCAGGACCGTCGGGGAGTAGCAGCTATCCGTCAGCGTCCTGCCGCCGGTGAGTACTGTTCCGCCAGACCGGCGCGCCTCGAGCACCCACTCATGTACGCGATTTACCTCGCTGCTCCGAATCAACGGACCAACGTCAGTGGTCTCCAGCAACGGGTCACCGACATGGAGATTCCCTGCCGCCTCAGCGAGTCGCGCGGCCATCTGCTCAGCAATGCTCGCGTGACAGAACACCCTCTGCACGGATACGCAAACCTGCCCGGCGTGGTAGAAGCCGCCTTTCGTCAACAGTGGTATTGCCAGGTCGAGATCGGCGTCGGCGGCTACGATGACCGGCGCGGCGCCGCCGTGCTCGAGTGCGCATCGCGTACCCGGTGCCAGCTTCGACCGCAGCATCCATCCGACGTCGCTGCTGCCGATGAAGCTGAAGAACGCCACCCGCTCGTCAGTCACGAGTCGCGTTGCCAGGCCGATGTCCTTCACTACCAGCGCCTGGCACCAGGCTTCCGGAAGGCCGGCCTCGCGCAGAATCTCCACGAACCGGTAGCATGACAGAGGCGTGTCCTCTGCCGGCTTCACGATGACGGGGTTGCCGGCGGCGATCGCAGGCGCAACCTGGTGCACGATGAGATTCAGCGGGTGGTTGAAAGCGCTGATGGCGACAATCGGCCCTATCGGCTCATGCGTGGTGAACGCGACCCTGCCCTCAGTGGCAGCATCCAGACCCATCGGCACCTCGTGGCCAGCCTGGCCCCGCAATGCTTCCGCGGCGCTGCGTACGCCGTCGATCGCGCGGCCCACCTCTATCCGGGAGTCGAGCAGCGGTTTCCCGCCCTCCTCGGCCGCCAGCCTTTCGAGCATCGGTGCCTGGTGCCGCATGATCTCGACCGCTCGATCGAGGATCTCGATGCGACGGCGTTTCGGCAGCCAGTTGCTGCGGTCGTGGAACAGCGCGTGTGCCGTTCTCAAGGCACGCTCGATCGTCTCGCCGTCGGCAGCATCCAGGGTCGCCAGGAGCTTGCCATCGTACGGTGCACGTACTTCGACGACGTCGTCGACGCTCCGAGCGTCCTTTACCATCGTTGGCAGATTGGGAGTCATGCGAGGCTCGTCAGATAGGGCAGACGAGATTGCCGAGTTGTTCGGTGAGCTTCATGTTCTCGCGATAGTCGACAGGGCAGTCGATGACAACGACAGTATCGTCTTCGATTGCCTGCTTGATCGTCGGCAGAAGGTCGGCGGCGGACTCGACGCGATAGCCTTTTGCGCCGTAGCTCTCGGCGTGTCGGACCAGGTCCGGGTTCGTGAACCGGATGTTGCTCTCTCTTCCGTAGCGCCGGAGTTGGTGCCACTTGATCAGCCCATACTCGCTGTCGTTCCAGACCAGGACGACGATCGGCGTGCCAATGCGCAGGGCCGTCTCCAGCTCCTGGCTGTTCATCAGGAACCCCGCATCTCCCGTTACGGTCAGCGCAGTCCTGTCCGGGTGCGCGATCTTCGCGGCAATCGCGCCGGGAACACCGATTCCCATTGACGCAAACCCGTTCGAGATGATGCAGGTATTTGGCTTCTCGGCCTGGTACATGCGCGCCATCCACATCTTGTGGGCGCCGACGTCCGACACCACGATGTCATCCGGCTGCAGCGCCTGCCGAAGGTCCCAGATGATCTTTTGCGGTTTCATGGGCATTGCCGTGTCGTCCTTGTACGCCGCAAACTCTTCCATGATGTGCGAGCGGAGCCCGCCTGCCTGGAAAGAAGCCTGGGGAGACGCCAGGCCGGCGATGCCGTTCAGGGACCGCGCGATATCGCCGACAACACCGGCTTCCAGGATGTAGTGCGCATCGACCTCAGCGGGTGTCGCATCGATATGGACGATTCGCTGATCACGATCCGGGTTCCACAGATTCGGGTGATACTCGACCATGTCGTAGCCGACGCAGATCACCAGGTCCGCGCGATCAAACCCGCAGGCGACATAGTCATTGGCCTGCAGCCCAACCGTTCCGAGGCTACAATCGTGTGACGACGGAATGGCACCCTTCGCCATGAACGTCGTCGCGACGGGGATTCGCAACTGCTCCGCGAATGCGACCAGTGCCTCGGAGGCGCCAGCGCGAACGACGCCGTTACCGGCCATTACCAGCGGATACTTCGCGCTCGATATCAGCTCGGCGGCCTGCCGGATCTTGTCCCGCGGTGCCTCGGGGACCCTTGCGCTCTGCCTTCTCAATGGAGGGATATCCGGCGCCTCCATGTCCGCGATGTCCTCAGGCAACTCGATGAATGCTCCACCCGGCTTCTCCGATTGAGCGTCCTTGAATGCCTTGCGCACCACTTCGTTCACGATGCCGGGGCTTCGGACTTGTGCACAGTACTTGGAGATGGGCTCGAACATGCTGACCAGGTCGATGATCTGGTGGCTTTCCTTGTGCAAGCGCTCGCTGGATCCTTGCCCGGCAATGCCGACAATCGGCGCGCGATCCATGTTTGCGTCGGCGAATCCGGTAATGAGATTCGTAGCACCGGGTCCGAGCGTACCGAGACAGACGCCTGCCCTGCCGGTCAGGCGTCCGTACACGTCGGCCATGAACGCTGCACCCTGTTCGTGACGGGTGAGAATGAAGCGGATGTTGCTGGACAGCAGCGCATCCATGACCGCAAGATTCTCCTCCCCGGGAATACCGAAGATCTCGGTGACGCCCTCGTTCTCCAGGCACTCGACGAACTTTTGTGCGGCATTCATTGTTACGTCTCCTTCGTTGGCGGGCCGCTTAGAACTGGCCCCCGCAGGACCCTTCGCCGCAGGCACCTTCCGCCTCGGCCTTGTCTTCGGCGGCCCCGCAGGACCCTTCACCGCAGGTACCCTCTGACTCGCCCTTGTCGTCGGCCGCTCCACAGGACCCCTCGCCACAGGCACCTTCCGACTCGCCCTTGGCGTCATCGCCGCCGCACGACCCTTCGCCGCAAGCGCCCTCGCCCTCATTGCCGGAGTGGTCGCCACTGACCATGTAGCCGGCGGACAACTCCTGAAACGCGAACGGCGATGAGTCGGGAGCTGCTCTCGATGCAGCGCTTCCGGCCGATGCCGCCAATGCCGCACAAATGCCCAGCGCAATTGCTGTCTTGTCTTGGACCTTCATTGCATTTCTCCTAGCTGTTGATTGACTGTCTGCCGGCGGAGCGCACTCCCGACCCGGCGAATTCGCGAGCTACCTTACCGGCGTGACGACGCGGTCAATAACCCGTGCCGCCACGTAGTCCCTCTTCGGTTTCCGTGTATTCAACTCCCGATGACGCAGACATAAGTTGCCCGTATTGGAGATTCCCCACGAGGAACCAGCGGTGACGGGAAAGCGAATAGTCATACTCGGCGGCGGCTTCGCCGGAGCCACGCTTGCAGCAAATCTGCAGAAGAGCATTCCGGCAGGCTGCACCGTCACGATCGTGAGTAAGGAGAACCACATCACGTATAGCCCGCTGCTCGCGGAAGTCGTGGGTGCGTCTATTCTTCCGGGTCACGTGGTGGCGCCGCTGCGCCAGATCGCCGGGCGGGCAACGCTGTGCATGGTGCGTGTCAGTGACATCGACTTGCAGGCACGCAAGATTCACTACCTGGGCGAAGGGCCAGGGACCATCGAGTACGACGAACTGGTACTCGCGTGTGGTGTAGGCGCCAATCTCGCCCTGGTGCCCGGGATGGCCAGGTATGCTCTGCCACTGAAGACGGTCGGCGACGCGCTCTTTCTCCGCAACCGGATTCTTTCGCGGCTGGAGCAGGCAACGCTGCAGCCGAATGTCCGGCTACGCCGGTGGCTGACGACGTTCGCCGTGCTGGGTGGCGGTTTCAGCGGTGTCGAGGTTGCCGGTGAGATCTCGGACTTCCTGCGCTCGAGCCTCAGGTACTACCCGACCCTCGACCCCGAGGACTGCAAGGTTTGCCTGGTGCATTCGGGCGACCGCCTGTTGCCTGAATTGCCCGAGGGGCTCGGGGATTTCGCGTTGCGGAAGATGACGCGTAGCGGCCTCGATATTCGCCTCAACGCGCGGGCGGAACGTATTGACGCACGCAGCATCGAGCTGAACAGCGGCCAACGAATCGCCGCCGGCACGGTCATCTGTACGATAGGTACTGCTCCGAATCCCCTGATCGAGTCTTTGCCCGTCGACAAGATTCGCGGCCGTGTTGCGACAAACCCGGACATGTCCGTGCCCGGTGTTCCGGGCCTTTGGGCGCTGGGCGATTGCGCTCATATCGAGAATGACTGGAGCGGTCTACCGGCACCGCCGACCGCGCAGTTTGCGACGCGCGAAGCGAAGCAGCTTGCGCACAATTTGTGCGCGGCGATCCGGGGAGAGGAGACGCAGCCCTTTCGCTTCAGGCCGCTGGGGGCGCTCGCGACGATCGGCCACAACAAGGCGGTCGCGGAGGTCTTCGGCATCCGTCTGTCAGGGTTTGTTGCGTGGCTGCTTTGGCGCGGAGTCTACCTGCTTCGAGTGCCCACGCTGGCGCGAAAACTCCGCCTGTTTCTCGAATGGAATTGGGGAATGCTCTTCCCGGCAGACATCGCACACCTGGGTTTCTCCCGGACCCGGCGCCGGAGTTGAGCCGGAAAGCACGATGCGCTCACTGCCGGTCCGGCTATACCGCTTACCAGCTAGCCTGCTCAGTCAGCGCATTGCTGTCCGTGCGTGGCTCGAGGCGTTCTCGCTGCACCGTGCGCAGGCAGGCGTTCCAACGCAGGATTGCGTCGTCGTTGCGTTCCGGCCGACAGTCCATCGCCTGGCGGTATAGCTGCATGGCTTCGCGAAAATATTCCCACGTGAACGAGCGCGACATGCTCTCCACCAGCATGGCACGTGCCCGCCGTTCACAGATCAGTGCCCGGTAATAGAGAATTTCGTAGGCGTCAGTCAACTGGCTGGTCAACCGCGATGCACGTTTCGGGTTGAGCATCTGGCCACTTCTCGAGAACTGGTCGGTTACCGCAAGAATAAGAAGAATCAACGCATCGTGGTGCCGGCTGTCGATCTCGAGTATGTCCAGGCAGATGCTCTCTGCCTGCTCAGGCTCCTGGAGCATTCGAAACTGCCGTGCCTGCTCGAGCGCACGCGGTATCGTGGCGAACGTGATTCGCATGGGTTTCATGTCACGCATTGGAACCTCGGTATCTCTCAGTAGTCAGGGCTGTACATCTGCGCCCGTATCGCACGCTCGATATTCTCGGGTTCCCCGGCCCTGGCAAGACCCTGCTCCCAGGCCTTTCGAGCGACGGCGGCGGCAATCGCCAATGACACATCCCTGATGTTCCGAAGCGGAGGATAGACGGCCCCCTCGGCCAGGTCGTCCCGGCTGACCATGCCCGCCAGGACGCGTGCGGATTCGAGGAACATCTCGTCGCTGATGGCCCGGGCCCCGCAGGCGATCGCGCCGAGGCCGATCCCCGGGAAGACGTAGGCGTTGTTGCCCTGGCCCGGACGGTATCGCCGGCCATCCAACTCGACTTCACCGAACGGACTGCCGCTCGCAAAGACGGCTCGTCCTTGACTCCAGGCATAAGCCTGTTCCGCCGTGCACTCTGCCTTCGATGTTGGATTCGACAGTGCGAAGATCACGGGACGGTCATTGAACTCGGACATCAGGCGCACGACGTCCTCCGAGAATGCACCTGCGGAGCCAGTTGCGCCAATCAGCACGTTCGGACGAACCTGGCGGATCGCCTCGGTAAACTCGACGTTCGGTACGGGATGCGCATAAGGCAGGTTATGGGGACGAAGCCCGGCGCGATTCTCTACGACCAGGCCACTTCGATCGACGAACCACAGGCGTTCCCGGGCTGACCGTTCATCAAGCCCGGCCTCCTGCATGGCCGAGCAGATAAGGTCGGCGATCCCGGTGGCCGCGGAGCCGGCTCCGAGAAACATGATCCGGAGATCCTCGAGGCGCTTGCCGACGATTCGTGTCGACGCCAGGACGCCGGCGAGCGCGACCGCAGCGGTGCCCTGGATGTCGTCATTGAAGCAGAGCACATTGTCCCGGTACCGGCCAAGCAACGTGTAGGCGTTCGGTGTCAGGAAATCTTCGAACTGGATCAGCGCGTTCGGGAAAGCGCTCTGAACCGCGTTCACAAACTCGTCGACCAGCGAATCGTACTCGGGTCCGCGCAGCCGCGGGCGATCGATGCCGAGGTAGAGCGGATCGTTGCGCAGCTCCTCGTTGTTGGTACCGACGTCGAGCATGACAGGCATGCATTGGCTGGGCGAAATCCCGGCGCACGCCGAGTACAAAGCCAGCTTCCCGATCGGGATCGCCATGCCGTTCGCGCCCAGGTCGCCCAGCCCCAGGATTCGCTCGCCATCGGTCACGACAATCATGCGAACGTCGCGCTCCGGCCAATGGTCGAGGTGCTCTCGAATGCGTCCACGGTCGTCCGGGGTGATGTAGAACCCGCGCGGCTGTCGAAAGATGTGGGCGAACTCCTGGCAGGCCTGACCGACCGTCGGCGTGTAGATCAGCGGCATGATCTCGTCGATGTTGTTCGCGACAAGTCGATGGAACAACTTCTCGTTGCGGCCTTGCAGAGCGAGAAGATACACGTATCGCTCGATATCAAATGCCTTTCGGCGCAGATTCGCCAGCGCACGCTGTTCCTGTATGTGTGGGTCGGATATGGCGGCCGGGAGCAACCCGCGCAGCTGATACCGATCGCGCTCTTCAGCGGTGAACGCCGTTCCCTTGTTGAGAGCGGCACTGTTGAGCCGGTCAAAGCCCGTCACGCGCTCTGCATCCTGGCCCATCGTCCGCGCCATCAGAATGCCTCCTCTTCGACAAACACTTCTTTCAGTTTTGCCAGGCTGAAGCCCCAAGCATGTGCCGCATCGATCTTGGGCGGAAACAACAGCTCGTCGGGGTTGACCTGTACGTCGAGAACACAGGCCTCTCGTGCCCGGTACGCCGCCCGAATCGCGTCCTCGAGCTCGTTCGGGTCGGAAACCGTCTCGCCCATTGCGCCACAGGCGACCGCGACCTTCGCATAATCCGGGTTCTGCAGCTTCGTTCCGAAGCGCGGGAAGCCTGAGGCTTGCATTTCCACTTCGACGAATCCGAGTTTTCGGTTGTTCAGTACGATGAACACGATCGGCAGTTCGTACCGAACGGCGGTTATCAGATCCTGCATCATCATGTTGAAGCCGCCATCGCCTGCCAGCGCCACGACTTGCCGGCGCCGATCCAGCAGTTGCGCGCCGATTGCCGCCGGTACGGCGACGCCCAGGGAGCCATGGTTGAATGACCCCAGCAGGCGCTGCTTCCCGCGCAAGCGAAGATGCCTGGCCGCCCAACCGGTGATCAGGCCGACATCGGCAACGAAGATCGCGTCGTCGTCTGCCAGGTCGCAAGCCAGGCGCGTTACCGCCTGTGGAGGAACACGGCCCGTATTCCCCCGCGAGACACTCGCCTTCGCGTCCATGCGCGAATCCCAGTTCGCGCGCTGTTGCTGCAGGCGGCGCAGAAATCCGGTCTCGGCGTTTGGCTCGACCTTGGCCTGTAGCGCCTGCAATGTCGGTTTGACATGTCCGATGAGACCGACGGTCACACGACAGCGCTTGCCAAGCCGCTCGGGCTTGATATCGACCTGGATGATGTCCTTGTTCTTCGGCAGGAACACGCTGTACGGGAAGTCGGTCCCCAGCATCAGCAGCGTGTCGCAGTCGTCCAGCGCAGCCAGCCCCTGGGGCGAGCCGAGCATGCCGGTACCACCGATCCAGTATGGATTCTCATACTCGACGACGTCGGTGGCTCGGAGCGTCCGTACGATCGGCGCGTTCAGCCTTTCGGCCAACGCCAGCAGCTCCTCGCGAGATTCGCGGCAGCCGTCGCCAGCCAGTATCGTGATCTTCCCACCCCGGTTGAGCAGATCCACCGCTCGTTGCAACTCGTCGGGGCAGGGCATGACGTGCGCCTTCGGCACGAATACCTCGCGCGCAAGCGGACTATCCGGCACGGTCTGTGCGATCACGTCTGTCGGTATCGAGAGGTGAGCAACACCGCCGCGGGTCAGCGCCGTCTGCACCGCCTGTTGCGCGACTCGTGGAAGCTGAGCGGGGCTGTTTATGAACTCGTTGTAGGTAGCGACATCCTGGAACAGGTTGAGGATGTCGACCTCCTGGAAGTAGTCGGTACCCTGCTCCGATAGCGGCACGTGGCCGGTGATGGCCAGTACCGGCGCGTGATCCCGCTTCGCATCGTACAAGCCGTTGATCAAGTGAATCGCACCCGGCCCTACGGTTCCGCAGCAGACCGCGAGGCGCCCGCTTATCTTTGCCTGTGCGGCTGCGGCGAATGCCCCCGTCTCCTCGTGGCGAACACCGATCCACTCGAATCGCCCGTCGCGGCGAATTGCATCGAGGAACGGGTTCAACGCGTCGCCGGTCATTCCGAAGATCTGCTGGACCCCGACCTGCGCCAACGTATCCAGCAACGATTCACATACATTCTTGGCCATCAGCTGCACTCACCAGGTCGGATTTCCGTTCAACCGGTTCCGACTCTAGGGAATGGACATGCTGATGTGTACGCGTGGCGCTACGTAAGAACTCTTCGGTTTGCGAGCCGGTATGCCACGGGCCTGCCGTGCCTATTCCTGGACGAATTCGACGTGGGCGACGATCTGCATTAGTGCCGACAGTGATCTCGCCTCCATTTTCTCCATCAGGTTCGCTCGGTGAATCTCAATAGTTCGCGTGCTGACGTCGAGTTCGGCCGCAATCGTCTTGTTCAGTTTGCCTGCCACGACACCGGAGAGAACCTGGCGCTCCCTGCGCGTGAGGCGATCGTAGCGAGACTGCGCAGCTGTCGCGATATCATGGTTTTCGCGGTTCTCCTTATCGAGAGCAAGCGCCTGTTGGACTCTGTCGAGTAGCAACTGGTCATTCACGGGTTTCTGCAGGAAGTCGACCGCGCCGTTCTGCACGGCCTGGACCGCGTTCGGAATCTCGCCATGGCCCGAGATCATGACGATGGGCGGGTGCAGGCCCATCTGTCCGAGCCGTTCCTGCAACTGCAGGCCGCTCATTCCCGGCATGCGCATATCCAGCACGATACAGCCGGCACGTTCAGGGTCGTATGACTCCAGGAAGTCCCTGGGCGACTCGAAAGTCTCGACGCGCAGCCCGATTGAACGTATCAGCATGCTGATCGACGCTCGCACATCCGGCTCATCGTCTACAAGGAATACGGTTTGATCGTCACTCACGGTTCACCTCGTTCGCAGTCGGTATGGAGCACAAACCTGAACAGAGCGCCTCCAGCCAGACGATTTTCGGCAATCAACTCACTGTCGTGAGCCTCGATAATCGACTTGCAGATCGAGAGGCCAATACCCATTCCCTCCGGCTTCGTCGTAACGAACGCGTCGAACACCTTCTGCGCTACGTCCTTGTCGAGCCCCGGCCCTGTGTCACTGACAGCCAACTCGATAGCTCCGGGATGGACGCGGCGCGTCGAAACCACGATGTTCCGCTCGGCCGAATTGCCACCCGAGATGGCCTCCATGCTGTTGCGGACAAGATTGAGTATCACCTGCTGTATCTGCACCGGGTCGACCGGCACGTGCGAAAGCGACTCTCCAAGCTCGAGCGCGCATCCGATCTCGCGATGGTGCAACTCCGAGCTCACCATCTCGATTGCCTCGCGAACCAGCTGGTTCACGTCGGCAAGCTCCGTGCGGGGTTCTTCCTTGCGAATGAACCCGCGCATATGGCTGATGATGTCTCCAGCCCGTTTTGCGTTGACGGCGATACGTTCGAGTGCAAACTCCAGTTCCTTACGATCGAAGTCCTGCCTGCCAATGAAACGCTGACTCGCCTGGGAGAAGCTCAGAATCGCGGTGAGCGGCTGATTCAGCTCGTGCGCCAGCGTCGATGCCATCTCGCCCATGGACTGGAGCCGGCCCGCGTGGGCCAGCGTATACAGGTTCTTCCTGGCCTGGTCTTCGGCCTGCCGTCGGGCGGTTACGTCGCGCCCGACACCGACTATTTCGACGACGTCACCGTGTTCATCCCGAACCGCGCGCAGCGCCCAGCCCAGCCAGCACTCCCCGCTCGCGCATCGCGCCCGATGTTCGAACTGGGCCACCCAGGGGTCCGAATGCAGCTTCGCCCATTCCTGCTCGACTCGAACCCGATCTGACGGGTGTACCCGGGCGTGAAAGACGGTATCCAGCAAGCCCTCCTCCGTGAGCGAGAACTTCTCGCAGAATGAAGGGCTGACGAACTGCAGCCGGCCCGCGCGATCGAGCTTGACGACCAGGTCGGTCTGATTGTCGACAAGCAGCCGGTATTTCTCTTCACTGGCCCGCAGCTCTTCCTGGATGCGTTTTCGATTGAGCTCAACGCCCACCCGCGTTGCGAATATCTTGAGGATCGACTCCGCGTGAGGAAGGTGGCTCATGTCGGTCTTGTCGAGTATCGCAAGATGGCCCAGCACCTTGCCCGAGACATCCACGGCGGGCACCCCAAGATACGACTGGAACCCGGCCTCGACCGGGTACTGCTCCTCCAGCCCGCTGGTGATATTGCACATTTCCCCGCCGACGACTCTTTCGCACGGCGTGCCCGCCACGTCATACTCGAAGTTCTCGCCAATGTCGCCGTTGTCGAAGAAGGCCAGTGTTCGTACACGACGATTGTCCGGACCCACGCACTCCGAAACGAGAATGCACTTGACCTGCAGTGATTGGGCCAGGCTCTGCACAAGCGACAGGAAGAAATCTTCGCCCGTTACCGAAGACGTTCCGGACGCGATGACACGCAGTGCGGTTTCGACCTGGCGGCGCTCCGCAATCTCCTTGATCACGTCGCTGTACAACTTCGCATTGTTCAACGCGATCGCCGTCTGGGCCGCCAACGCCTGGACCAGCAAGACCCGATCTCGGGAGAACGCGTTCGGTATCAAGTTGTTCTCAAGGTACAGCATCGCCGACATCTGGTTGCGATGCACGATCGGAACACACAGCACGGACTTCACCGGGTTCTGTCGGAAGTACGCGTCGCCAAGCAACCTGTCGTCGTTCTGCGCATCGTCGCTCAGCAGGTACTCTTGCGTCCTGGCCACGTAGTTGATGACTCCGCTGGACCGCGGGGTCTCATCGAGGCCATCGGATGCCACGATTACCGAAATTTCGCCGGCATCCACCTCTCCTGTCGCGTCGACGCCCCACGCGTCGCCGTCAATGGAGAGCAGGATCGCGCGCTCGGCCCCGGCGCTTTCGAGCGTAATTCGCATCAACCGTTCCACCAGCCGATCGACAATCATCTCACTGGCGATCGCCTGGCAGGCCTGCAGGATTGCAACGGCGTCAACGGACTCGCGTTGCTCGTTCGTCGTCTCGGATGCTCGCGACGCGGCGCTTTCGCGGCCTCCGTCACCGGAGCCGACGATGCTGGTGGCAACGGCGTGCGCGCCCCATTCACGGTACTTCTCTGCCGCCTCCTCCAGGTAGGCCGCCCCCGGCGCTCGCCTGCCTCGGCCGAGGAGGGCTCGCCCGGCCAGCGCGCCGGCAAGCGCTTCGATATCGGCGAACCCGTGGATCCTGGCCGATTCGATCGCCGACTCGTAGCATGCCTGCGCGCTGGCATGCTCACCGCGAATGCGGTGGATTTCCGCCCGTACCAGGTCTCGCTGATGGCTGAAGTTCTGCGGCGAATTCTCGGCCCACGCCTTCATTCGCTCCAGGAACGCATCCAGCTTTGCCGAGGCATCGTGCTTCTCACTTTCGTCCAGGGACTCGAACACTGATGCCAGCGCGAGAGAATGATAGAAGCAGTGAAGTGCTTCCCAGATCATTCCACGCACGCCATAGATCACCGTCTCGGCTGATTCGGCATACCGCAGCGCCGCCTGGTGGTCTCCCGTCAGGCAGGCCACGTGCAGCTTCGCGACATAGTAGAACGAAATGAAGAACGGTGAGTCTTTGTACGCAGCGTGGTAGTTCTGTTCCGAGAAACCGCATCCATCGAAAGACCCGACGACGTCAGTGCTTCCCTGCAGACATCGGCCCCATTGCAGCATCAGCTGGTGCGCATCACCGATGCTCTGGTACTTGTACCCGGAGAGGAACTGCAGCTTGACGCTGTATTCCTCCACGAATCGATCAAGCGGCATCGCACTGAACAGCGCATGCCAGCTCTCGTGAAACCCGCTGTATCCTCCGTAGGTGAAGTCACCGGACTCGATACCCGCATCGTACCCCGCACGAGAGTACCTGAAGCAATCCTTGATATGGCGACGCCACAAGGCGATGTAGCAACTGAACATATGGTTCACTTTCGCCCTGGCTGTCAGGTCTTCGAGCTCCTCGTTGACCCGCAACGCCAATCGCCCGAACTCGTAGGCCCTGGCATAGTCCCCTGTTCGTGCAGCCACGTTAATGCCGTGCGTGATGTACCCGTATGCGGATTCACTGGTGTTGCCGTGCTGCAGCGACAACCTGACCATGCTGGCCGCAATCAGCATTGTCATAGGAATGTCGCCCGAGATGTAGTTCGGTGCCCACATCGTCATCAGCAGCTTCATGAGTATCCGGACATCGGCATCTCGCATGCTTTGCATCTCTGCGAGCGCAGATACACTGCGACCTCCGAGCATCTGCTGAATCAACTCGATTTCCCGGTCGACCCGCTCGAGCTTCTCCTCTTCGGCGACCGGAAAGCGAATACCGAACAAGGCGACGGCATCCAGGCCCAGCGCCGCCGCCTCGGGAAACCGGGACATGTTCTCGTACTGGACCATGCGCAGGTTGTAGATCACCCCCTTGTCTCGATTGCTACGAGCCCGTTCCATCAGCTGGCTGAATCCGGCCTCTGCTTGTTCGAACTCACCACAGAGGTACGCACACTCCGCCTGCTCCCTGTGCAGGTCGAAGGCGAGATCGTAGTCGCTTTCCCAGGCATCTTCGCTTAGCAGCGACACACCGGTAGTGAAGTAGTCATAGGCAGAACCGTACGCCGTTGACAGCTTTGCCTTGAGCCCGGCTCGCAGGCCGAGCGCGGCCAGTTCCCGTCGCTCAGCCGCGCCCGAGATCAGAGGCTCGCCGAGATTCAGGTGGTTGACGACCTCGAACAGGAGCTCCTCGAGCTCATCATCATTCGCATGTGTCTTGAGGAGCGTGCCGATCTGGTAGTGGAGAGGAGCGCGATCCTCATCATGAATCAGCCCATAGGCGGCCTCCTGCACTCGGTCGTGATAGAACGACAGGGTACCGTCGCGTCGCCGCTCAATGAGGTTGCGCTCCATCGCCGGGTCGAGAACTCGCAGCGTCTCCTCAATGTCCCTCCCATACGCCGTGGACAGGGTGCGCGGCTCGATTTTCCCGCCAATGCATGCCGCGACCTTGAGAACGTCGCGCGTGGGCTCCGGGAGCTGTTCGATCGTGTGCGCCATCAGCTCGACGACATTCTCCGCCGCGCGAAGCGAGTTGACAGCCTCGATATCCCAACACCATCCGGAGCCCTCACCAAGAGTGAGGATGCCTTCTTCATACAATGTACGAAGGAACGCTCGCGCAAAGAAGGGATTGCCATCGGTCTTGGTGTGGATGCTCCTGGCAAGTGGCAGGCAGTCGCCGACAGGCCTCATTACCGTATCCCGCACGATGCTGCCAATGCTGTCGATGTCGAGCGGCTGAAGCGTGATCTCATCCTGCACGTCACCACTCTCGCGTAGTTCGCGAATAACGGCAGTCAGCGGATGTTTTGCATCAACTTCGTTGTCACGGTACGCGCCGATCACCAGGAGCCCGGCAACCCGGGTGCCGGTGACCCAGCTCTGCAGCAACCGGATACTGGCGACGCTGGCCCATTGCAGATCATCCAGGAACAGGACGAGGGGGCGCTCGGGCCTGGCCAAGGCACCGATGAATTTCTGAAAGTAGAAGTTGAACCGGTTCTGCGCCTCGACCGGCTTGAGCTCCGGAACGGCCGGTTGCGCTCCCAGGATCAGTTCGAGCTCAGGAATGACCTCGATCACCACCTGCGCATTGACGCCAAGTGCCTCCAGTATTCGATCGCGCCACAACTGAATTTCCGTGTCGGGCTCCGTCAAGATCTGGCGAACCAGCTCTAGAAAGGCCTGGAGGATCGCACTGTACGGATTCGAGCGTTCCAGCTGGTCATACTTGCCGCAAACGAAGTAGCCGCGCTGGCTTGCGACGGGCTCCCGTATCCGGCGGATTAGCGAAGTCTTTCCAACACCGGAGTATCCGGCGACTAGCACGAGCCCGGGTCCTCGGTCGCGCGAAGCCCTGAATGCCTGCAGCAGCAGGTTGCTCTCCTGCTCCCGGCCGTACAGCCTTTCGGGAATGTTGAACTGCTCCGGCCGGTCGTGACTGGCAATGGTCAGCTCGCCGATAGCGCCGGTTCTCCGAAACTGGGCACGGCACTCATGCAAGTCGGCCAGCAATCCCCTTGCACTGAGGTATCGTTCGTCAGCCCGCTTTCGCAGTAGCCGCATGACGATGTCCGACAGCGGATCGGGAATCTCCGGGTCCAGCTCCGATGGACTCTTCGGTACGCGAGCCAGTTGGCAGTGAATCAGTTCGAGCGGGTCGTCAGAGATGAACGGACGCCTCCCCGTCAACATCTCGTAAAAGATGAGGCCGAGAAGATACAGGTCGGTCCGGACATCAACGCTCGCATCGATACGGCCGGTTTGCTCCGGTGCCAGGTACACGCGGCCGGCATCGGTAACCGAGCCATCGACGTTCCTGGCGGCGGTGGAAGGGCGTGCATGCTCGAGCCCCGAAACCCACACGCTGTCGCTGTTGGCAGCCAGAATGAATACATCCGGTCGCAGCTGAGTGTGGACAATCTCTCGCTTGTGAAGATCCGCGATAACGCCCGCCATCTGGACCGCGGTGCGGAGGAATTCTCCGATACCGAACCGGCCGGACGCCAGCGAGGCACTAAGGAGTTGTCCACCGGGGTCTTCGAGAACCATCGCGGCTGCTTCGACGCCAAGCAGCAGATCATGTGCCTTCAGTACGCCGGGAATGCGGAGGCTCTGAAGCGTTCCGAACTCCGATTCGAGCTGCGCGGAGAGACCGGGCCTGGGCGGCTGTGATCGCGCAGCCTTGATCAATACAGGTAGATTGTCCCTGGTGCGCACGCCGCGCAGCAACTGCCAATCGTCATCCTGCCTGATCGGTTTGCCTATCGAATATCCTGGAATCACGCCTTGCTACCGCGTGTACTCTGGCCATTCAGGGTGGAGACTATAGCGCTTTCGGCGCCGAGCCGCGGCACACGCTGCTACGTAGAGAAACTACGTAGAAACCGAAAGTAGCATGGCGGGGACCGCGCTGGTCGTCGTGTCCAGCCGGTATGCTACGACGAGTCCACGCGAATGGTGTCCGATGAGCGTCGTCTCAGCAACAGGGTGACAAGGAACCAGAGCAGACTTGCAACGGAACCGGTGACTACCGCCTCGGCGGCGACCGCCCAGAACGGACCGGAGTGGATGAAGAAGTCGGCAATTGTCGTCGCCATGCCGAGCACGATAGCGCCGAGCCGTCGCGACAGGTGTCCGGAGAAAAGCGACAACGTAGTGGCGGCAGCACCGGCGATGAGCCCTGTTTCCAAAGCAACCCCGAGGTGCGCCACGGTCAACGCGACAACATTCCCCTGGACCATCGTGACCAGGCACGCCGAAGTGGACTCCAGCGTACTTTCCGCGAACAGCGCCGTCTTCTTGCTTTCGCCGACCATTTGCCAGGACCCTTGTTCGAAAGCCCTGAACTGTAGCGCGTCAGCTCGGATCATCTAATGCGCGCTGCTACGGAGGGATGATACGTAGCGCCCACATTATTCGGCCGGCCGACGGCCGTATCCGGAGATTACCAGCCGCTCCGCAGCCGGCACGATACACACGATCGCATTGATGCTCGGAGCGGGCCTGATGCCACCGGCACTCATCCGCCAGGTGCCAGCGCTATCCGCCCGTAGTCTCCCCACAACTCGGTGTACATTGCCTCGACCGGAGTCCCATCGCGCTCCGCGGGGATGTACTTCGCGTTGCGGTGCAGCCGCTGCAATGCGCGGGTACAGCTTCCGTTCGAAGCGGATTCTTCTGCGAAATCGACTTGCGCTTCCTCACCAGGACGTCCCGCGACATCGACTGTGACGGTGACGCGGGCGACGATGGTACGTACGGTTCCAACGCAGCTCGACGGGTACTCTCGCATGGCGCTATACCGCTGGGGTCCGAGATAGTGGTCGCCGAAACGTGGCACATCGTAGCCCCAGTTCTGAAAGACGCGAACGTCCCTGGCGTCTCCCGCGCTCAGGAACAGGACCCGGTAATTCATTCTCGCGGGGACCGGCTTGCCGTTGACGATAGCCGGCTGCAGCCGAAGTTCGCGCACCGCAGTGTGGATCGCGTTCTTGAACCAGGCGCTGTTTTCCCCGTCGGCGAAACACCAGTTGCCGCGCATTTTGCCGGCCGCCAGGACGATAGCTGTGCAGTTAATCCATACGGCAAAGTCACCCGACAAAGGCGGAAAGACGATGTTCGCCTCGAGCGACTCTGCATCCGGAAGAAACCTGGCAGGCGATTTCCCCGGCGGCTCCGCCACGGATACCGTGCACACGAAGAGCAACACCGCTGGCCACGCCGCCGAATGCACTGCGCGCCGGACGCGGTGACTTCGCTCCCGGACGGCTGCCCTGTTGCTTTCCCCCTCCATGGCCGAGACTCTACCACTGCCCGGCCCTCGCAAAGAGGACAACGCGCCCGACAGGATTCGAACCTGTGACCCCTGCCTTCGGAGAACAGCGTTCAGTTGTCCCGCAGCTGGTGACGCAGGGCCTCTTCCAGTAATTCGAGCATTGCCCTGTCTTTCGGCCTGTCTGCCAGTTTCTTCTGTCGGATCAATTCTTCCAGCTCCAAGACACGCATTGAACCGACAGTCATGGGCACTTCGGATGAGCTTTCAAACAGATCTTCGTATCGCAGTTTATCACCAATGAAGCCCAGCAGGTCCAGCGGTCCTGCCCATGTCAGAAGCAACAGGTGTCCGCCTGCCAGAATATCCTCTCTTGTGGGCTTGACTACAGATTGATGCTCACGATAGCGGGCATCGAGTTCTTCCAGGGCGTCGGAGATGCGTCTTACGTTTTCCTCGGTAATCCGAATCAGCGCGTCCAGATCGAAGGTTGTGACAGGGGCACCCCGAAGAACTGCGGCTACGCCTCCGACGACGATATATTCGACTTCGTGCCGGTTGAGAAGCTCAAGTATCTCGCGAAAGCTGGGTTTCATTGACCGATCGCAAAGACTCGAAGAAGCCAACCCTGGATTCCAGCTCGGCCAGGCGCTGCTCAGGCGTGAGTGACGCAAACCACTCGATTAGCGACCTGTCGTGCTTTTCGCCTGACGATACTTTGGATGCTGCTTCCGACATCGCTAGATTCTATAACGAAAAATGGCGCGCCCGACAAGATTGATCGAAACAGCCTCAGGGCTGTTTCGCCCCCTGCGGGGCGCCCTGCGGGCGTCCAAATCGCTGGCGCGATTTGTCGAACAAACTTCGATCTTGATGCGACACACCAGTTCAAACAAATAGAGCCCCGCGAGGGGCTCTATTTGTTTGTATGGCGCGCCCGACAAGATTGGACGGCGGCTCCGCCGCCTCGTCGCCTGCGGCGACGCCTGTCGCGCGACCTGCGGTCGCGCTCGGATCGAACAAAGCCCGATCTTGATGCGACACACCCGTACAAACAAATAGAGCCCCGCGAGGGGGCTCTATTTGTTTGTATGGCGCGCCCGACAAGATTCGAACTTGTGACCCCTGCCTTCGGAGGGCAGTCATCGACCCCATAGTTCTGAGGCGGCACGGCAAAACTCGTTGATTTGAAAGCGTTTGGGTTCCCTAGCGTTCCCTCTGGTTCCCTACGATTCCTTGAATGAGTGTCCCAATATTGTCCCCTGGCGTCTACCGTTAACTGAACATGGTTGTTGAACGATCGATTTCTGATCTTCGCAAGCGCGCCAAATAGCCTTCAATCCACCACTCCGGCTAAGGAAAAAACCACATCTCAATGGCGTAACCATCCTTTATGTCGTCGAGATCCCCCGTACCTACAAACGAGTTTCCTGTCCATAGATCAAAATGCCCTGTGGCGTTGCCCCAATCTGCATGGTAAGCCAGAACTCCAGTCCTCCTTGGAAGATCATCCATCGAGACGCTTCCACCAACGGGTTTGCTCATTCCCCAATCAGACTCCCCGTACTCCTCTACAAGGAATCTTTTGAACGTCTGAACCTTAAGTATGATCGGATTGCCATCGCCGTCTTGAGCCTCTTTGTATCGAGAGGGTATGGCTTTCCCCGACCTGTAATGCGCAACGGAAATCCTAATCGCACAGGTGTTCTCAAAGTCCGGATTGCCCACCAAGTCCGGCCATTCGCCGCCCAGCGATCTAAACAACTCCGCTTGACTCTCGTTAGGGTAATTCTCCACAAGGTCCTCAAAACTCACTCGCGGCATACGTTCTGTCACTTTGTCGGAGGTATTTTCGGCCATATGGCAAGTCTTATTCCCTCAAGTTGCCATGTGTTGGATACAATTTCTCCCGCTTTGAGCGTTGAGGCTGGCGTGTTGCCAGCGATTGCAGTATCACCGTACTTGTTCCCCGCATGGCCCTGATACTCAATAAAGTAAGCGCCTCTCATAGGGCCCTCAAGCTCGAATGCAATCCCCTTCAGAAACGCCCCCTCGTCTATAACTCCTGCATCCGGATCGGCAACTCTTTCGATGGTGTGACCATTTGTGAACAGTGCTCTTAACGTTAACCCTAGTCCTGCGGGCATTGGATCAACCCATACTTTGAACTTCCTGATCTCTAGGCGCCCGCCGGAGTGATTGGGCATCCAATGCTTTCCAGCACCCGGGTTGTCCATCGCTACCTTATATTGGGTGCTTCGTTCCAAGATGCCGCTTCCGGATGCCGGATCTCTTTTTATTTGCTGGAACCATCCCTTGATAATGGGTATTGAAACAGGTTTTCTTGCCGGCGTTTTTTCATACTTCGAAAACTCAGGCTGCTCAAGATGGTGCTCGGCGAAAGGACTCGCTAACAATTTCTTGTAGTTGCTTTCAATTCTGGTTTCGTCTTCTTCTATCTCGCCTAGCAAACTTGCCGAGTGGTCCGACAACGCCTGGTGATCTTCAACTATGTACCGTTCGCTATGTTCGTTAATTTCTTTCCATGTATGCCTGTACTCAGACAGTTCATCTAAGTGCTGTGCCATTTGAACAATCGAACTAAAATGCGCGGAGAGGTCAAGATCCGGCAATTCGTTAGACCAGTTGGATGTGCGCGTAACAGGGCGTGTCTTTACTAGGATTACTTCCTCAACGCCACTGTTAAACACTCGACTCTGAAACGATTCAAAGTAGTCCAATAACTTGTCAACGTCCGTGATGAGTTCACCCTTGGCATTCTCATATTGAAAAAAATCGCGGTCTCTCTTTTCTCCCGGCCTAACACCGGTCTCTTCAATCTTTAGTTCGGCCTTTTGGAATGTCTTTATCAGATCACGTCCTGCGCTTATGTCGATTCCGCCACTAGCCGTACCATATTTCGCGCTGATTGATAGGGCGAATCTCTCCCTCTCGAACTCACTTTCGAAAGTGGTCTTTAGCAGAATCAATAACTCCCCGCCAAGGTTCACCTCGTGAACAAACCGATCCCCCCACGATTTGTATACATCTTCGTCCGACTGACCGCGCGCCTGAGCAATATAGTCGTCAGCCAGTCGATTTTCGGCTAGCTTGAGTACGTGAGTTCGGTATGTGCTGCTTAACCCCAACACAATGGAACGGTAGTCTTTTCTTTGTTCGTTGTAATAACTTGCCTTAGCCTTCGCCGAGCCAGCTCCATACGAACCTTCAGCCCTTGCATCAATTTTGAGGAATGTGCGAAGTTGCTCGCTATTGACGCAAATTCTCGCGTCACTGGCTTCTTTGGTTCTATGCTCAGAAATTAGTCCGACAGACCGGTCTACTGGATATATCCCCTCAACCGCCGATTGCAACGTGTCGTATGCGGCACCAACATAAGAACTGGTCTTCTCACTAACGGTCTCGTCTTTGGCAAATACAACGTGCGAGATTGATTCGTCGCCATTCTCAACAATTTCAATATCCGGCATCTTTTTCGCTCCTTCTTGTTCGTTGTTATTGCGGACGAACCATCGGCAGCTCGATCCACCTAGTATGGCTGCTGCAGCGAGCAAGGTCGTCTGCCCGTAGAGTTACAGTTGAAAAACCTACCACACAGAGACCCACATGTGGGACCACACGACCAATTTCTTTGGTAGCATGCTGCAGATGTAGTGACGAATTTTTGAGCGAATGCTGTTGCCGAGCGAGAATCGACGCTCGCCAACTTCTTTTGCAGCGCCGACGCGGGCGGCGACTCTTTACCCTTACTTTCGGCGTAACTATGCCGGTCGACTAATCGGTCTTTGTGCGAGGAAACAGGTAGTGGCAACGAAAAGTTACCGGCGTTATACGGACTTACCGGCACTGGTCCATCTACTTACAAATAGAGAGCTTACTCTTCTCGATCCTTCGTCATGGGACGACAAGAACGATTCCTTTTTTCTTTCGACGTATAAGGAAAATAAGAATCTAAGCTCTGTGCTGGCCCTGTGTTTTACGCGGGAGTCTGAGACCTATCATCATTGGCGCGTCTTTTCCTCAGGGTCTGCCGGTGCCTGTATTAATTTCAATGCAACTGCCCTGGAGAATACTTTTCGAAAAGCGAAAGGTGTGCAATTCAAACCGGTCGAATACCTCAAGGTTAAGGAGCTTCGAAAAAGGCGCCCAACAACGGCCCAACTTCCGTTTATTAAGCGAATTCCATACAAACATGAGAACGAGTTCAGGGCTATCTGGGAATCAAAGACTGAGGAGGTCTTCTCTCTTGGTATTCCGATTGACTTATCGTCGATAACCCGAATTACCTTGAGCCCCTGGATGCATCCGAGTCTTCGGAAAAGTGTTGTTGCCGCGTTGAAGAGAATCGACGGTTGTAAGAGCATACATATGTGGAGATCAACGTTAACAGAGAACGAAGATTGGAAATCCTATGGTGCGAGCGCAACATAGGTATAGAGAGGGGGCTCTCAGTAAACCTCACGTATGAACGACAGTTTGTCCCGGACGGTGGATACAAGTGGCAGATCAAAAAAGATGCCCTCGCTTGATACAACCCCCCTGGGATTCCGCCGCTTGCCAAAACAATTTCGTGCACCAATCACATCGCGTTCACTCAATTCGTCATACGAGAAGATTGCTTCATGGCTGTTGATGCTCTGCAGCGCGTTTAGTCCGCCTACATCTTCTTTCGTGAGACTTGTTTGCTTGGCCCGTACATAGTCCCGGTGATACACAACCGACAACCGATGCGATGTGAGCGGCATTATCGATAGCGCGGCCAGTTGCTCATCATTTGACTGAAATACAACGACCGGATTGTCCGACGTAATCAGTGATTCGCTAGGACTCTTGAGAACAATGGATCTGTAGTTTTCATATACGTACGTCTTGAGGGCATCATCAAGTATGTGAAGAACTGGCTTATTGTAGAAGTAGTTTGCCAACAGCATATTGGCCGCCATGTTGTAGGCACCGAACTTCGTTACCTCGCTTGAGTTCTCGATTGCTTCACCCCGGCTAAACATGAACGCGTGCTGTAACGTCAGAAGCCTTAGCGTGCCCTTATTCGGCATCCCATCGAGACACTCTTTGGTAATACGCTGGAGAGCGTCCTCTAGGTGTCTCAGATCATCTTCTACGCTCTGCACATCCTCCTCTTCGTAATAGAACTCCTTGACGCACTGTGTATCGACCGCCACCGGTCGGTTCGCAATCCTGCTGTCTGTGCGCAGAACGCGCCGCTTACGTAGGTCGCCGGTCGTCTGCGGGCTGAATCTGGCTAGATAACTGCACGGCACGTAGTGCTGTTTCTTGGGCTTGCTTGCGTTCATCGACCCTACGATAGCACCGGCTCGGACGATGATTTTCAAATTTGTCGTAAATTAAAGTTGGATTTTCCCGCCTTCTGAATACATTGTTATAGAAGGGGGCAATAGATCCTCTTCGCTTGGTCGCAGCTTGCGGCCCGTACAAAGTGAGGAGGCTCCAAATGGACCCGTATCTCAACGACCAGCAGGTCGCCGATTTCCTCGGCATTCGACTCAAGACCCTTCAAAACCGAATCTCAGACGGTGCTGACGTGCCGCCGTACATTCAGCTTGCAACGCTCAAGAGACGCTTCTATCGCCTTTCTGACGTGCATGCGTGGATCGACGAACAAAAGACAAGCGGCGGCGCGCCTAGCGCAGGGAGGGTGCGCTAATGGAATTTCAAGTTTGCAGCGTATTTTCCCAGTTGTCCTTGCTCGAGCCACTAATTGCGGCGGCTTATCGCGCCCTTCTTGGATGGTTCTGGCTAGTCAGTATTGCTGTCGGCGCGCTCATACCACTCGTGCTAGCAAATGAGGGCCTGCGTAGAGGCTTCCGGTTGTTTGTCATTCTTGTGATCTGGCTTGGACTGTTCATATTCCTTTCTGGTCACCTGCTAGCTGAATGCCTGTACTCAACAACGCCTCCTGGAATCACGTTTCTACTCCTGAGCACACCTATTTGCGTTGGGTTCGGCTTAATCGTCGCGATTGTCTTTACGCGACTTTTTGGCCCCTCAATCGAGCGGTTTGTTGACTGGCTGACAGGACGATCTCGACATCGCCAAGATGGGCTTTCAGACATTCGAGCCGTTGATGAGGAGATTCCGAATCGGCCTAGGGACTTCGACCCTCGGGAGTTCATAGAGGGGGACGAGACATGATTGGTAACTCGAGGAAAGGTGATTCAAAGCTGTTCCTTGGCTTGGGAGATAGGGGACAGCCAGTAACTGTCCCTCTGTCCTTCCATGACAATGGACACACTCGTGTGAAAGGGCCCACGCGGTTTGGCAAGGGCCTCATTCTCCAGGTTCTGTTGTACCAGATGCTGATTCTGATGAGGACCGTCATGGTGATCGACCCACGAAGGGACGACTGGCTACCGCATGTCCTCGGAGAGTATTGCCGGGAACACTCTTTGCCGTTTACGTACCTGGATGCTGATGCGAGCGTCCCTCAGTGGTGCCCGCTTCATGGGAAGAGCCGCAATCAAGCCCTGTCATTGATGGCGACTGGATTCGACATTGAGCCGCACGGCGACATGAGTGACTTTCACAAGCTCAAGGATCGATCAGTAGCGGAGCTTGTCGCAACGGATTCTGAGCTTCGGAACCTCTCTTGGCCAGCACTCTACTCGCGATTGATGTCCCACCATGAGGACGACATCGAAGGCGCGGAAGGATTTATGTATGCACTTCGTGAGTACGCCGCAGAGAGATTCGTTCAGACGGCTGGAGGCATCGATCTACCTTCTGCAATCGAGCAGGGAGGCGTTATCTACGCGACCGCTGACCCCTTCTCCGATATTCAGATGCGCCTTCTCAAATTGCTCGCGCTCTCCGTACTACAGACCACTGTTGCCAGAGGGCAAGGACGAGGTCGGCGTGTCGAGTTGGTTCTTGATGAGTTCAAGGAATTGGTCTCCGAGCCGACATTGAAGTGCCTTTCTCTCGCTGCAGGAAGTAATACACACGCGTACGTCGTTCATCAGTCACTTGGGGACATATCCCAGCCCGTTGGCCGGTTGACCGCGGAAGCAGTCGAGAATGTCATCGCCTCGAATTGCCGGACACGAATCGACTTTCAGGCTCTTGATCCGGCGACAGCCGAGTACACGTCAAAGATGTCCGGGACTATTCGGATAATGCGGGAGACGGTCCAGCTGGATCGAAACATAGTGCTCAATGAGACGAAAGCCTCAGGCGCTACGTTGATCGAGGATGAGGCCCCTTTCATCCACCCGAATGTCCTGCTGTCACTTCCGGAGCGATGTGCGCTGCTCTCGACGCGCGGCGCACCGGAATTCCTATACGTTGCCCCAATTCCGACGATCAAACGCTCCTGCCACACGACACCAACGAGCTTCGGCATCGGTGCCGATGGTCATCTGTTCTCTGCCAGCGAGATGATCGATGTTGATAAGTAACTACGAGGAAAGGGAGACCAGGAGAGAACGCAACAGGCAACGCGCAATATCTTTCCTGGCCTCTGAAACGTGGACGACACCGCGAATGCTGCAGTTCGCGATGAGTTGCTCCAAAGGGTCTGTCTACAAGCTGCTCAAACAGCTCAGGCGAGATGGTCTAGTACGTGATCACAAGATTAACGACCTCAGATTGAGCATTGTTGGGGCGACGCCGCATTGCATTGCGATTGCCGCGAGCCAGTACGGTCTAGCTCCGACCCTGCCTACGTTGCAGCCTGCCAAGGTGAAGCCTTTGTCCGTGGCGCATAAATTGGATCTGCAGCGAGCACGAATCCTGGCCGAGTGCGCAGGATGGGACGAATGGACGTTGGCACGAGATTTACCACGACGCTGGACAAAGTACCCTGAAGCGACGGCTCTCGCATCAGGCGGCCACCGAATCGCCATCGAGCTTGAGCGAACAGTAAGACTCGCCGAAGGTACGAGTCAATAATGTCCGCGCATCTTCAAGCCATCACGAGAGGCCGATATGTGGCGGTGCACTATGTTTGCAATAACGACGTTACCGCAAACGCGGTTGCCCGAATATTCGGGTCGATTTCGCGTGTACCCGTTGCCGGTAAGCGGATCACGCTCCACGAAAGGCACCGAGCCCGGCTTCCAGTTTTCGTTCTCGAAAGCTGGCCACCTCTCGCCTAGATGGTGAACCATGTTGGAACCCGTGAGTCTTCCAACTCAGTTCACCAATTAGGCGTGCCTTAGGAAGGCGCTGCGATGGGCGCATTGCACCTTCCGAGGAGCCATCCTCTCAACTCTCACGGGCGCTGGACGCGGCCTACTTCGTTGATTCACCACGCGTTCTTTCGCTGGACGCTCCAGTCCTTGGAGGGCTGTGCCCTCTGCTAGCAGCCTTCGTCCTGGACGTCCTTGCCTTGGCTGCATTCACCCGCCGCCGTCGCCGCTGCCGCGCGACTCACGACGCCAAAGGCGGCGTCCGCACTCTGCGGAGCAGAGTGCGAACTTGCCCTGCCGGTTCCGCTGAACGCTTCACTTTGTCGTCGTGAGTCGCGCACCAGCTAGTGCTGGTCCTCGACGGCGGCACGCCAAGCGGCCACTGATCTCGTAGGCGATCCCAGTGGCCTCTCCGCCGCTTGGGCGACGGAGTTGGCGTTCGGTCGATGCTCTGAACGAGCATCGATCCTGCCCCCTGATGGGGCCAGGACGAAAACGACTTTTACTCGCTGGGGCTCGTGTCAGCCTCGCCCGGCTGGGGCCGGGCGTTTCGCCGGCGGCACGTATCGGCACGACTACCTCAAATTCGAAGAATTGTGACTCCGGCATTAGCCACTGGCGCCCTCATCGAAGAAGAACGCAGACTTTGCAGTGAGCTCCAGCTCGTCAAAGTCACGCTCTCTGTCCCACGTCCGGAAATTTACAAACCACCCGAGCATCTTCTCCGCAGAGTCATCACCGACAACTATTTGATTTGGATCAATGCATGTCATCATCCCGCAACGCGTACGACCATCTTTCGGGTATAGAGGAGTCCATTGATCGTGCCAGACGACCCACTTGGCAACTGCACCAGACTGGGATTCGAGGGCTATGTGGTCAGAATAGCAATTGACAACGCCAGGCTCCTTAATTGCGTATGAAGCTGGCAAAGCAATTCCTGTCTGAAAATAGTCGCTGTGCCAGAACCCACTCGGCATCGGCCAGTAGTCCAAACACACTGGTGCGGCGACGCCAGACTTTCCTTTGGTTGAGTTTTCTCCCAAGTTTTCCGACGGCATGTCTCCCCCAAAGGTCAGTCCATCGGACAAAACCCACGGCGAGCCACGATCGATCAAACTGCTTGAGTGATGCTCACTCTGGTCGACTGTGAAATCGGCACTAACCAGCGCTGCCGATATCGAGATTTCGCCAAATTCTGCGATGTCGCGTGGGACAGGCACTTTTGCCGATACAATCTGACTAGTTGGTCCAGGAAATCTCTGTCGCACAAACTCTCTTGCGCATTGCTCAATCTCATCAAGATTCTCATTCAACTCACCCAACAAGTGCGCAACAGACATGGGTCGCTCAACTGGGGTCAGATTGGCCAATCCGAGATTCATCGGCAGGCTTTCCAATGCCCAAGGGCCCGCAACATTTGAAGGCAGCCCCCACGCATCCGCAGCGAACGAAAATGTACGCAAGTAAGCTGACCGATATACATCGCATTGTCGTTGACTAAACTGACCATTGACGCCAGAGCGGCTGTCCGGCGATTTCACGAAATGATAGGGAGAACCCGAGTATGGGCTGTTCGTTGTCTCAGTGAGGCATTCCCACTCAAATGCCCATTGCCGAAAAAACGGAAAGCCCGTTTTGGACTCAAGTCGGTTAATGTTGTTCTCAATAATCGGCGGAACATGAGCGCCCTTGTACTTTAGAAAATACTCCTTTGCGCGATATGTCGATGGTGCAGGCCCGGAGTGACCAGACAACCAAGAGTCGCGCGTATCTCTCTTGCCATAAAGGGAGCTAAGAATCAGCTCGCTGAGTACAGATGGGCGGCGAATACCGTCGCGGATTCTTTCATAGTCTGGCCTATCATCCTTCGAACAACAGAACAGCACCGCTAGAGCCGACACCACCTCGCTCTCAAATTGGCGGGTCGACAGCCAGTCAACGAAAACATCGCAAGCATCTTGACGAAGCGCCGAGTTTGAGAAAAGAGCCCCGTACTCTTGGGCAACACGCCAACGGACCATTCTTACCGGCCACCCGAGTCGGGCAATCAATAGTCGGAGAGTTTCTCGCTCAGTCACTGGCTTATCCACTGCACAGGTTCAATTGGCTGATCACACACGTCCGCTAACAAGATACGAACGAACACGTCGGTGCAGCGTTCTGCGAGTTCATCCTGATCGACCAAAACGAGATATCGAATCAAGTATTTCATGCCAATTGAAAAACCCGTACCTCGTCGCTGCCAGTATTTTGCTGGCACGGATGTTTCTGTTATGAACTGCGCCCAGTTGTTCTTGTAGTTTCTGGCCGCCCAATTTAAGCGCCTCAGTATGTCTTCTTCAGAGGACCAGTAGCTTTGCCAACCATGATTGTGTACGTGCGCTTTCACCAACCACTGGAATGCGGCCTTACGTCCATCCTGTCGTAGAACGACTTGGAACACCATGTCGAGCAGGGTTTCGGCATGCCGGGAGTATTGTTCAGACTCGATAACTTGATTGACACATGCAACAGCGTCAGCGTGCCTACCGTCTTCTTCCCAATGCAACAGCCAGCTCTGCAGTAGAGCACGAAGATCTTTGTAACTAACAGACGACTCATCCAAATCGCGCAGAAGCTCGGAAAAATTCGATGGGCCGAAACTCGCCACATCGAACGTGCCGCCATCTTCACTGTGTTCCTCGGGTTCTGTTGTTCCGCGCTCCCGAGCAGGTCCAAATCCTCCAACGAATCGGGCGATCTCCTCCCTTACCGTCTCCGCACCATCCACGTCCTCAAGCATGATGTGGTCTTTGCTTTCAACGAGGGACTTTGCCAGCGCTCTTCCAGATGCAGTATCGAAATCAATTGTCTCACAGGACGATCCAAGCACCTTTTCCGCTACGCTGAACTCGTCCTTCGCAATGAAGTGCTGATACATGTCAGGCAATCGCTCTGGACACACTTCGGCAGTGACTGTCACCAATTCGGCAGGCGCGTGATTGGTTTCGTCTCCGTCAGTAAACTCAGAGATTGCCTCGACAACTGGCGCGACCGCCTTCAGCCAATCCTGTGCGGCCACCCGGTTCCTTTCTCCGACAGCCCTGATTGACTCCAGCACGTCAAAAATCCAAAGATCTTTGTGCCAGCCGTATCCGATTGTGCAGCTAGCGGCACGTCGCAATAGTGCGTAATCGGAGGGCAACTCATATAGACGGGCCAACCTGGCTAGCTGAGTCCAAAGCTCGGCTCTTTCATTGAACGGACTCAGACGGGCAGTCTCAGCATTTGTCACGTTATCAATAAAGACCTGTGCCGCCTCTTGACTGAGAAATAGAAGCTGCTGGTCGAGGATCTCTTCAAGAAAATGATGTTCATTCCAATGCTGAGAACTCGCTGCGATCTCGAGTTCATCCTTCGACACTTCGTCCATGCTGGCGCCTGACTTGATCCCTAGAAGCTGAAGATCAATTCCTATACGCAGGACAGCCCGCCTAAGCGCTCGGTAATACGCACTAATGGAGTCTGACGGATGTCTATCTAAGGTCGGATCAATACTCGCAATTGCGGAAAATGCAGCTGAAAACCTCATCTTGGACGGATCTGTAGCGCAAGAGTCTGCTAGGTCACTCATCGCAGCGACTGCTTTTTCTATCCACCGAACTCGCTCTGAATCAGCGTCACCGTGCAGATAGTCAGTTGTTTCCAGATCCCATGAACGAACAGCAAGGGCGTAGAAGAATGCCTCATAGAAGAACCACTCCAAATCGATATTCCTACCATAAGGATGGTCCTCCTTAAGGAGATTCTTTGGAACGTTCGGAACACTGATTTGAACTGACGTTTCGCCATCTTCGAATCTCAAATGACACGCAACCAAGGGACTAACCGATTTCACTTGCGAAGAAACTTCGCGACCAATCGGCGCCGCGTCCAGAGCCGCGGTGCGACATATAGCGTCATGGACTATGGGCAACAAAGTACGCTGTTCGGTATCGGCGATTTTTCGAGACAATTCGCGAAGGACTGCCAAACACCTTTGCTGATACAGGCAATTCACGAAGTATTGAAAAACTGACTCGCTATCCCTGAATCCCTCAACGAACCTGATGATTCTGTCGAGGTCAGGATTTCCCTCTATCGACAAGATCTGAACAAACTTCCTCGAAAGCTCGACGAACTCGTCACCTGGCCGATGTCTTAACGACACCCACAAGTTCACTCGTCTGCGACCTTCGGCAACGCATTCTGACAGAACATCGGGGAATCGATTTTTGGACAACCTAGCTAAAGAAACCAGCCGCTCTTCTGACAATGTCGGCAATGCATCCACCAAAGCCATAATACGTTCGGTATTGGCAGCGCAATCTATCGCGGTTTCCTCAAATTTCGAATAAGAAGTAACCTGAAATTCCGGGCCGTTCATTACACGAGTTTTAAGCGCGCGAAGTTCCAGCGTTCTGGGCAAGTCGAGCTTCTGAAATGTAAGCTCCTCAGCAGCAGCGAGAATCTTAACTATTTGCTCGTCAGGGAATCCGCTTGCGAGAGATTCCTCCACCCACTCACGAGTAGTTTTCTCGATCAGGTTGGTGTTGTCGCCCAGCTGCGCCTGTACTAGCCAAAGCCAACCCCAGCGACGAAAGCGTCCTGCATCATTCTCGAGCCATTCAATTACGGTTGGCAACAGAGCGCTAACAATAGACCCGTGGTCTGCTTCTTCTCTTGCAAATGCGAGCAGGCTCCCGTGAAACGGAATCAACCCAGTTCTTCTGTGCTCAAGTAGATGACTAATCTCGTCTATCGGGCCAACGCATCGCCTTAGGCCATCTGGGGACCAGCGAAAGTCTGTCCCGGCGATAAGGTGCGCGATCTCCTTTGCACTCGGAGAGAGCCTTGACCAAAGCCCTCTGTAGTATCGTCGAATGTCACCTTCCGGGCACTCAGGTAACATCTTGACCTCATCCGTCGTGACTACTGCCCCGCGTCGCACAAGCTCCTCGAACGAGTAGATAAGGTGCAACGGATGCCCCTTGGACAGTGAGAAAAACTCGGATCCGATAGCTCCAAGCTCCACATCCTCAGATGACGCAGCCCCGACGTAGGCCGGGAGAAGTAGACGTCCAGCCTCATGCTGTTTTCGGATCCAATTCTGAACAGCATGCTCGTCCATATACGGAATCTCTTTCCAGTCGCCGTCATCTGCGTGAATGTTCAACTTTTGCGGCAGCTGGGACGTCAAGACTTTCTGCGTTCCGACGACGATTGAGACGTTTGGTGGTGCGGGCAACAAATAGTTGAAAAGGTGCTCTAGTTGCGCCGTATTCGTTAGCTCGCGCCATACATGATCAAGACCATCAATCACAACGACAAATGGCTGTGCATCCTTAGCAAAATACTCCCCACATGCGGTTACCCACTTCCGCAATTGATCTGGCGACTCATTCAGTCCTTTTATTGCTTCCGGATATCGGGCGACGATTTGGTCCATGAGTGAGCTGGATATGTCACTAAACGAGAATCGATCGTTGGTCGTATCATCGAGTGACAAGAAGTAGTGATGCCGAACTACGGGAATGTCCGACTCAGTCAGCTTTTTCACGAAATAGCTGAGAAACGTACTCTTGCCTTTGCCTGGCCCGCCCCATAAAACCGTAATCGGCGAACCAACATTCAGAAGCCGACTCTGAATATCGTCTAGAAATTTCGTGTCAGGCAGACAATATGTTTCTGGGATTTCAAAGTCTTGCGGGATCGGCTGAGCGCGCTTTTTCGTAATTATTTGGACAAGATGCTTGTGGAGAATTCGACCGTCCGGTTCCGGCTGCATCTTGCGACTCGCCCAACGTTGCACTTGGTCTCTTAGCGCGAACCACCCTCCTACATCCGTATCTGTAGGAATCAACTCGGCTTTGAGCTGGTTCTCCAGATCATCGAGTATTTGTTCCGAATGGGAGAATTCGAACCGGGAAAAGAAATCCTCCATTGTCGCCACGTCGCCGAGATGTTTTTCAATGTCGCGTCGCCGACTGGGTCTAATCTTTTCGATTTCTACTCGACGGTCCTTGTTAAGGGCTTCTCCGAATTCGGTGTCCGGTACTCTATTGGTTCTGAGCATTGCCGAACGAATTGGTCCTAAGGCACGTGCCTTGGTCAGAGAGACCGACCATTTTTGGAGGAAGGACGTGCCAGTCTTTTTGTGCGACAAGAGCCAGTCCCAGCTAAGAACGTTCGTTTCGGAATCCGGCGTGAATTTTACCTGCACCAACTCATAGGTATTGTCCGACCGCGCAGCGACCACATCATCTAGAGAGCCGACGCGCTTGTCATCCGAGTCGAGTTCAACCCAATCGTATTTGTCGGGATCACGGTAGAAATCAATCAGAAGCTCAATCCCAATCAGGTCTTGATATTGAAATGCGCTTCTAAGTATCCCTGGCGTTTTGAAATCGTGTCCTGGCAACCTTTCTTCCACGCTTGTTCGAAAGAGCTAAGATCGAAAGCCTAATATTACTACCAGGCAACCACCTATGTTGCCGACTGCATTCGAATTTTGTCGCCTTCTCTAGGAGCATTCTTCGAGGCTATAAATTGCGATTGCTGGTATTGCCGCAAGATCGACTGGGCCAAGTTAGCGCGCTATAGCGTCAAGTTTTGGTACCAAGTCTTCCGCGCGTAAGTGCGTGTATCGACTCAACATTGCGGAATCCTTGTGACCCGTTATACACGCTACTTCCATGATCGATAAGCCTTGCTCGAAGAATCTACTCGTCGCCTCGTGACGCAGGTCATGAAACCTAATGTCGTTAACACCAGCCCGCCTGCATATTCGTCGAAACCCTTGGGATACAGACGACGGGCGCAGCATGAAAACCCTCCCGCGAAGCTGTCGTGGCATGTCTCTAAGCGTGCAACAAGCCCTTATTGATAGAGGAACCCGTCGGTCTTCGCCATTCTTCGTGTCCCGAAGCAGAACGGTTCTCTTCGCCAAATCGACGTCATCCCACTTCATTCTTGTCAGCTCAGAACGTCGCGCAGCTGTTTCGATTGCCAGAACGATCAGGCTATACATTTCTCCTCCATACTCTTTGGCAATTTGTAGAATTTCCTCTTCCTCGAAACTGTCCAACCTGCGTTGACGATGAGGTCCTTCCTTAGGAATGGAAACTCGGCTGACGGGGTTCCCATGCGGAAGAAAATAGCCCCATTCCTTGCTGGCTTTCTCAAGCATTCGACGAAGAAGTAAGACCTCTTTTCGAACCGATGCCCCTGAAACAATTGCTAGCCGTTTGTCCCTGAAAGCGCTTACGTCTCGTGACAAAATCGATGAGAGTGCCTGACGTTCAAATTCGGCTCTAAGTGTCGCCAGCCTGTATGGTGCCTCGTTAATTGACCTTTGCTTGAGCAGGACTTCCTCCAGATACCGGTCGGCCAACTCCCAAAAACATGTTGAATCAGACTTTCCGCGGTCTTGAAACACCCTGCTTTCCATCTCAGTTTCGATCCCCCGCGCCCACCGTTCGGCCCGAGCTTTGGTGCGGAAGGTTTTCGATACTGGCTTGTAGCCTTTTTTTCGGATTTTCGCCTGCCACTGCTGGTGGCCGCGCTTAGTGATGGTTGCCACAATTCTTCCTCCATATTCCTCGGAACAGTGTCCCAACACTGTCCCAACTGTTCGAGGAACGGGAAGGAACGCCATGGAAGAGGCTTAAAAATCAAGGAGAAAGTGGCGCGCCCGACAGGATTCGAACCTGTGACCCCTGCCTTCGGAGGGCAGTACTCTATCCAGCTGAGCTACGGGCGCTTTGATTGGTCGTGCTGAGTGATATTACCTGTTCTGACACCCGTCGCGCTTCGCGCGACGCAGTACTCCCCTCGGCGCTTCGCACCTCGGGCCCGGCCGCTCGCGAGCACGCTCGCGGCGTTCGCACCTGGCGAAGCAGTGCTTTGCCTTGCCGCGTTCCGCGGCAACCGTTGCTCACCCAGCTGAGCTGCGGGCGCTTTGGTTGGGCCGGGTATTCTACAGTCCATACCCCGGAATCGAAACTACCATGACGGCGCAATTTGCGGCGGGAACGGGGCCGGCTATCTTTCCATGGGCTCCAGTAAGCGTTTGATTTCAGGGAGAACGCGGTCGACGCACTCCTCCCCGACCGCGATCGCTTCGGCGGCCTTGCCGAATTCGAGCAGCCCGACGTCGCGGAGCTTCGGGGAAATGACGACGTCGGCCGGGTCGCCGGCCATGCGGCTCCGCGTGATCCGGTCCTGGAAGATATTGATCGAGCTCGACACCACGCCGAGCAGGCCCGGCGGCGCGGGCTCCTTGTCGCCCGAGTTGAACAGCGAACCGGAGACCTCCTTCGCCTGCTGCTTCAGGGAGTGCAGCCACCCGTCGTCGTCTTCCGCGGCCGAAGCGATGTCCTGCCTCAGTCCCTTGCCGACGATGTCGGAGTTCAGGTTGACCGCGATGACGACTTCCGCGCCCAGTGCGCGGCAGGCCGACACCGGGACCGGGTTGACGAGGCCGCCGTCCACCAGCCACCGTTCGTCCTCGCGCACCGGCGGGAAAAGCCCCGGCAGCGACATCGACGCACGCACCCACCGGGCGGCCTTGCCTTCGCGCGACCAGATCTCCTGGCCCGTGTTGAGGCAGGTCGCGACCGCGATACAGGGCTTCGGCAGTTTCCCGATGTCCACGTCCTTGTCCACGACGTAGTCGTGGATGAACCGGTCGAGCCGCCCGACGTTGACGAAGCCCGACTGCGTGAACTTGATGTCGAAGAACCGGTAGACGTCGGAGCGGCTGGACTTCAGCACCCATCGCTTCAGGTTGTCGAGATTGCCCGTGAGGTAGGACACGCCCACCATCGCGCCCACGGACGTGCCGCAGACGATATCCGGCTCGATGCCATCGGCGACCAGCGCGTCGATGATCCCGACGTGCGACCAACCGCGCGAAGCGCCGGACCCGAGGGCGAGGCCGATTTTGCGTTTGTTCGCCATGACCGGCCCAGTGTGCCCCGAACCCGGCACCACGTCCAAGGGCCGGCATGTTTCGGCACCGCCATTCCCCTACAATGCCGCCATGAGCCTGCTCGGCAACATCCTGTTCTTCGTCTTCGGCGGATTCGTGATCTTCCTGGGCTACATCCTGGGCGGGATCCTGCTGTGCCTCACGATCATCGGCATCCCGTTCGGCATCCAGTGTTTCAAGATCGCGGGCGGCGTGCTCGCGCCGTTCGGTCGCGAGGTCGTCGAAACCGAACCGCCGGGCGGCGCCCTGTCGATCATCCTGAACATCCTCTGGATCATCCTGCCGGGGCTCGAGCTCGCCGTCATGCACCTCCTGCTGGCGCTGTTCTTCGCGCTGACGATCGTCGGGATCCCGATTGCCGCACAGCACGTGAAGCTGCTGCCGCTCGCCCTCTTGCCGTTCGGCCGACGCGTCCGGGACATCGAGTCGGGCCGCACGTACGCCTGAGCGGGGCGCGGCCTGGCCGGCAGTTACCGGATCAGGTCATCCCGCGCCACGGCGCGGACGATGGCCTCGGCCTCGTCGACGAACAGCTCGTAATCCATCCCGAACTCCATGTCCTGCTCCATCGAGAAGTCCGTCTCGATGGCCCAGACGCGCTGCTCACTCGCCACGGAGTAAGCGGCGGCCGACAGCTGCACCGAGTCGGTGAACTGGATGTACTCCGGCTCGACGTACTCGGTCAGCTCCACCTCGAACACGTTGTACCAGTAGGTCGGCCAGTAGTTGTACGTCGCCTCGGGGTTCGCGTCCCGGATCTTCGCGCGCGCCTCGTAGTCCACGAGCTGCATCACGAGGACGGCGTCGGCACCGGCCTGCGCCACGCGATCGACGACCGTCTCCCGGTTGAGCACCGTGCGCGTGTCGGTCATCGACGTCATCGCCACTGCTTCCGCACCGCGCGCCTCCAGCGCCTTGACGATCTCCTTCTCGAGGAAACGGCGGTAATCGAAGTCCGCAAACAGCGCGGCGACGAGGATCCTGTCATAGGGCGCGTCCCCGGCCGCCACGGCCTGGGTACGGGTCACATCCGGAGATCCTGCGCACGCGGCGAGGAAAATGAACGGAAATAGCAATTTCAGCGACTTTTGCACGGCGGGCACCAACAGCTTGCGGGGCGGACATTCTAGCCGTTTCGCACCGCTCTAAACCCATATATTTTCTTAAGAATCTGCGGGTTCTGCCGATAATATGAGGGTATCCCGGCGTCGGGGCGGCGACCGGGCGGCCCGCCATTGCCCGAGGTGACCCAGCGGAGCACACCACGATGGTCGCGGAACCCTCACAACCGGCACCGAATCGCGTACTCGTCGTCGAGGACAACGAGCACCTCGCGTTCATGCTGCGCTTCATCCTGGAGCGCAGCGGTTACGATGTCATCTGGGCGCCGAACGGTCGCGACGCCGAGCGGGCGATCGCGAACATCGAACCGGTGTCCGCGGTCCTGCTCGACCTGATGCTGCCCTACGTGTCCGGCTACGAGCTCATCCGGATCCTTCGCGACGACCCGCTCTGGCGCTACGTGCCGATCATCGTCCTGTCGGGCAAGGTCATGGAAGAGGACATCGTCAAGGCGCTCGACCTCGGCGCCAACGACTACGTCACCAAGCCGTTCCGGCCCGAGGAACTACTGGCGCGCATCCGCCGACTCGTGATCGACAACGAACGACTGCAACGACTCCGATGAACGGCGGCATCACTCTCCAGTGCCTGGCCGTGATCGGGCTGCTCGTGGCGCCATGGGCCGGGTCGGCCGCGGAATCGGCCGACCCGGCCGGGCGCTTTGCCGTCGGCCGGAACCTGCTCGACGCCGGAGCGCCGGCGCAGGCCCTGCCCGTGTTCGACGATCTCGTGCAGCGCTACCCGGACAACGCGGACTACTGGCTGGTGCGCGGCATCACGCTGGCGCGCCTGGGGCGCGATACCGAAGCGCTCTCCGACCTCGACCGTGCCATCGTCCTCGCGCCTGACTACGAGGATGCGTGGCAGTGGCGGCACCGCGTGCTCGTGCGCAGCGAGGACGCGGCGACGCTCGAGCGGCACGCCTCGCTGGCTGCCGACGCCGCGGAGCGCTTTCCCGATGCGACGTGGTGGCTCATCGCACCGGCCGCTGCCGAGGCGCCGCAGACGTCACTGCTCGTCGGGGCGGGGTACGACGCGCTCAGCAACGACGCGCCCTCCTGGAACCAGCAGTTCGTCGAGCTGTCGCGAGAGCGGCGCGGCGAGTGGCGCATGTTTGCGAGAGCCGGGCGCGACGAGCGCTTCGACCAGTCCGACACGACGGTCGGGTTCGGCGGCGATCTCACGGTGCTCGATGCCTGGACGATCGGCGGTGCCGTGGCGTTCGCGGACGACCCCGCGTTCCAGCCGGAGACGGCCATCGGCCTGCATGCCGGGCGACCGTTCGGCGACGGCTGGGTCATCGACGTCGGCTACCGGCAGCGAGACTACCCCACGACGAACATGACCGGCTGGACGGCCCGGCTCGAGCATTACACGGGCAACTGGCGCTTCGCGTGGCAGACGGGCCTGAGCCGGCTCGATGGCTCGTCGTACGAAGGCGCGAACAGCCTGACGGCAGACTGGTATTACGGCAACGGCGCGAACGTCGGCACGACGATCAACGCGGGCACCGAGGCGGAGGCCATCGCGCCGGGCAACATCCTGGAAACCGACGTGCAGGGCATCTCCCTGCACGGCCGGCATCCGCTCGCCGGCCGCTTCGCGCTGCACTGGTGGCTCGGCGTCCAGGACCAGGGCGACTACTACCGGAGGCGCTACGTTGGACTGGCTGTATCGCTACGACTTTGACACGCTCACGCTGATCGCGGTGTGGTGTCTCGCGGGCGTGCTGGTGACGACCGTGGTGCTGTTCTTCTACGCGATCGGCCTGCGCACCGCCACCCTGATCCGCAATCGCCGTCGCGGTGCGTTCATCCGGCGCTGGCGCGAAGTCTTCGCCATGGCCGTCATCAACCACGACGCGGCCGCCGCCCTGCCGCTGCCCGTCGTGCACCGGCACGACGAGACGGACCTGCTCGAAGAATGGAACCGGGTGCGCAGCCTCGTCGACGGGAAGGCGATCGACAACCTCATCGTGCTCGCGCGGCGCACCGCCATCCGCAAAATTGCCGTTCGCAAGCTGCATCACGGTCGCTTGTCGTCGCGGATCCTCGCCGTTCACACGCTGGGCCACCTGCGCGACGAAGGCTTCCGGGACGAGTTCCTGGAACTGGTCGATCACCCGCACACGGTCCTGTCGATCACGGCGGCCGAGGCGCTGATCGAGATCGACCCGGCCCTCGCCGGCAGCACGATCGTGCCGATGCTGGCCCGGCGCCGCGACTGGCCGCGCGACCGGGTGTCCGTCCTGCTGCGACGCGCCGGCAGCGAGCGCATCAGCGAACCGGTGTACCGCGCGATTCGCTCCGCGACCGACGCGGACAAGGCCTACCTGCTGCAGTTCACGCGCCTCGTCGAGCCGGAGGTCCTGGACGCGCTCGTCAGCGACCTGCTTCGGGAGAACAATGATCCGGCCGTGCTGAACGCCGCGCTGAAGCTCGTCAACGGCTTCAGCGGCGTGCCGCGCATCGCGGCCCTGCTCCGGCACGACGTGTGGTTCGTCCGCATGCAGGCGGCGAAGGTTCTCGGCCGCGTCGGGCAGCAGGAACACCTGTCGTTGCTCTTGGAGCTGGTCTCCGATCCGGAGTGGTGGGTGCGCTATCGCGCCGCGCAGTCGATTGCCTCGCTGCCGTTCCTCGGGCCGAACCGGCTGCGCCAAATCCGCGCCGAGCAGGCGGACCCGTATGCCTCCGACATCTTGGGCCAGGCCTATGCCGAGGTAGGCATCGCATGACCGTGCAGGACTTCGTGCAGGCCGGGCAATGGGTGTTCCTCGCCTATTTCGTCGGCATCAACGTCGGCTACCTGCTGCAGAACGTCATCGCCGCGCACGGCATACGACGGTACCTGCAGACGGCGGACCAGAGCGAGGCAGAGAGCGTCTTCTCCGCGCTGGACATCCCAATCAGCATCGTCGTGCCGGCGTACAACGAATCCGTGTCGATCATCTCGTCGGTCAAGGCCATGCTGCAGCTCGAGTACCCGCAGTTCGAACTCGTCGTCGTCAACGACGGTTCGACCGACGATACCCTCGAACGCCTTATCGACGGCTTCGGCCTGCAGACGTTTCCGGAGGCCTACCGCGCCCGGGTTCCCTGCAAGCCCGTGGTGAGCGTCTACCGCTCGACACTGGTGCCCAACCTGCGGGTCGTGGACAAGGTCAACGGCGGCAGCAAGGCGGACGCATCGAACGCCGGCATCAACGCTTGCCGCTACCCGCTGGTCTGCGTCGTCGACGCCGACTCCATCATGCAGCCCGACAGCCTGCGGCGCATCGTGCGTCCGTTCCTCGAGGACGCGACCACCGTCGCCGTCGGCGGCACGGTGCGCATCTCGAACGGCTGCGTGGTGCGCCGCGGCTTCCTGGAGAAGGTCGGGCTGCCGACGAACTTCCTGGCGCTGGTGCAGGTCGTCGAATACCTGCGCGCATTCCTGTTCGGCCGCATGAGCTGGTCGTCGATGAACGGCCTCCTGATCATCTCCGGCGCGTTCGGCCTGTTTCACAAGGAGACGCTGATCGAGGTCGGCGGCTACAACCCGGAGGCGGTCGGCGAGGACATGGAGCTCGTCCTGCGCCTGCATCGCAAGATGAAGGAGAAGCGAAAACCGTACCGCATCGCGTTCGTCCCGGACCCGGTGTGCTGGACCGACGCGCCCGAAAACCTGCGTGACCTGCGCGGCCAGCGCATACGCTGGCAGCACGGGCTCGGACAGGCCTTCGCGTTGAATCGCTCGCTGATGACCAACCCGCGCGGCGGCGCGGTCACGTGGATCGCGATCCCGTTCTACGTCATCTTCGAGCTGTTCGGCCCGATCCTCGAAGTGGCCGGCTACGTCTTCATCCTGCTCTGCGCGCTCATGGGCTGGCTCGCGTGGCCGGAGGCCATGATCTTCTTCGCGCTGGCCGTCGGCCTCGGCATGCTGCTGTCGACCAGCGCGATCATGCTCGAGGAGATGTCATTCCACATGTACCCGCGTTTCGGGCAGCTGCTGGCGCTGTACGGCGTCGCCATCATCGAGAACATCGGCTACCGCCAGCTGACGTCGTTCTGGCGCCTGCGCGGGCTGTTCCGGTGGCTGCTGGGCAGGAAACACGCGTGGCAGACGATCACGCGCAGCAAGAACCTCGCCGGGGGGACGACGAGCGTGATCATGCCGGCACCGGCAAAGCCCCCCGCACCAGGAAGTTCGTCCGCGGAAAGCGGTGAAGCTCCCCGCCAAGACGAAAGCTGACCTGTTCCGGCGACGCCTCGCACAAGCCCGGCCGGGGATTGCGGTGCTTTCGTGAGCGGAGCGCGTCGGGCGAGACGAGCGCCACGTTGAAACAGCGCGCTGTCGTTCGCGCAGACAGGTAGACGATCGCCTGCCACCCACGCTGCCGAATCGCGGTGCCGAGCGCCTGGCACGGCGCGTTGTCGGCCGGATGTCGCAGCACGCTCTCAAATTCCCGGAACGGCGCGCGCGACAGGTCCACCCCGGCATCGGTCCGGTAGGCGGCCTCGAACACGGTGAACTGGCTGATGACCCGGTCCGCGAACGGCGACTGCATGCCGGCGAGGAAGACGAAGCGGTAATACGCGGCCTCGGCGAACAGCGAATCGTGCGACAGTGCGCCGTAGAACAGGCTCGGCTCGAAGCGCCTCCCGAACCGCGATCCCCACGGCAGCGGCGGGTAACGCCACGACGTGCGCAACAGGTAATCGAACTGCGCGAGCCGCGGGTGCGTCCCCGCCGGCGGTTTGGATTCCTCGAGCAGGGCTTCGAGCACGTCGTGCTCGGCGAGGTCGTCGGTCAGCCGCAGCGTGACTTTCTGTTCCTGGCTCTCGACCAGCCGCTCGAGCGTGCCCATGAGCGCCTGCCCGCGTACGCGGTCGAGGATGCCCGGCCAGAACGCCTCGTCAAACCTTGCCACGTATGGCGTCCAGGTACTCGCAAACGGTCACGAGGCCGGCCACCGACTGTAGCTGCTCGAGAGGCACGCCGCCCGTGTGCATGTTCGGCGATGCGAGCCACTCGCGTATCTGCGCGTCGTTGTCGTCGACGAGCACGGCCAGCGAGCGGTAGCAGCGCAGCAGCAGGCGGGCGAGCTCCCCCGCCTTGCTGTCCGGGTCCACGCCGGCGCGCGAGATGCTCGACCGGTCGCGGCCGAGGACGCGGCCCAGCGCCGCACGGGACAGGCCCATGCTCTCCGAGGCGCGCAGCACCGCCTTGCCGAGCACGGCACCGGGGTCAGGTTGCGCTTGTCGTCCGGTCTCTCGCATGGACCCATGATACGGCGCGGACAGCGTGGTGTAAATGCACGAATATCGATCTATTCGTGCAAATGCGCCACATGCCCCGGGTCGGGCAACCGCGCGACCTCGGCGTCGAATCGCGCACGCAGGTAGTCGGCGTTCTCGGTCGGCGAACGCAGATCTTCGTCCGCCACGCCGGCGACGTGCGCCAGCGCCGCGACCCGCCCCTGCCCGAGGTACAGCGTGTCCGGTTCGTCCGCGGCAATAGGATCGTCGAAGGCATCCGTCGCCCGGATCACGCGAAAGCCGGCACGCCGCAGGGCGGCAACGGCATCGTCGATGAATAACGCCGCCAGGTCGTTCTCGTGCAGCAGCAGCACGTGCCGGGGCGACCGGCCCAGTGCCTGCCGCGCCAGTTCATCGTAGTACTCGGCACTCGTCACGAAGATGTCCACGTACAGGTCGCGAAGCGCGTCCATGCTGACGTCGATGCCCTGCGACTGCGCTTCACTGACGAGGCTCACCAGGAACCAGTCCCAGGTGCCGACGGTAACGTAGCCGTTTCGCAGGCCGCGTTCGGCCAGCGCCGCACGCAGGCGATCGCGCTTCGCAACCTCGCGGCCTTCGTCGAGGTACGGGAACCGGAAGTAGGGCTGCACGTTGTCGAACCTGGCAAGCCGGGCGATCGCGCGGTCGAGATCGGCGATGTAGTCGTCGGCGTCCTGCTCGTGCAACCACAGGTGCGAATGCGAATGATTGGCCAGCGCGTGCCCGGCTTCCGCGTAGGCCCGGATACGGGCATCGCCCGCCGGTCCCGCCTGCTCGACGTTGCCGGTCGTGACGAAGAACATCGCTTCGTCCACGCCGGCGTTGGCCAGCGCATCGATCAGCATGCGGGTGCGCTTCTCTCCGTCGAACAATGGCCCGTCGGGCAGCGTTGTGTCGTCGATCGTGATGGCAATCTCGCGTACCGGCGTCATTTCCCGGTCCGGCGCGCATGCGGCGACGATCAGCGCCGCGACGGCGACGAGCAGGTGTCCCGGGGTGGGCGGGGCCGCTCTCAGGTAGAGATGACGCATCGCGGGATTGTACGATGTGACTCCTGGTACCGCACTCGGAAACCCGGGAGGATCCGATGAGACGATTGGCCCCCATCATCCTGCTCGCGGCCGCGATGGCGCTCGGCGACGCTGCTCGTGCCGAAGCCGCTTACAACGGCAGCTATTTCGCCGTGATCGTCAGCGACATCGATGCGTCGGTTGCATGGTACGAAGCCCACCTCGGCGTGACGGTAAGCACGCGGCTCGCCGATGCGGGCCGCTACGAGATCGTCAACCTGGTCCGGCCCGGCCTGTTCGTCGAGCTGCTGGAACTGGCCGATGCCGCCGCCCCGCCGGACGGCAGGGTCCGGGGCCCGTTCAAGCTCGGCGCGCTGGTCGCGGACCTCGATGCCGTCGTGGCCGCGCTGCCGGCGGTGGCGGACGCGCCGGGCATCGTGGAGGACGCCAACAACGGGCTGCGCCTGTTGCAGTTGCGCGACCCGGACGGAAACGTCGTCCAGCTCATGCAGTTGCTGAACTAGACCGTTCCATTCGAGCACCGCTCAGGCTACCCTTTCCCCATGACTTATTGCCTCGCCGCCTGCGTCGACGCCGGCCTCGTCTTCCTGTCGGACTCCCGGACGAACGCCGGCATCGACCAGCTCGGGGTGCACAGCAAGATGCACCCGTTCACCGAACTCGACGGCCGGTTCTTCACGCTGCTGAGCGCCGGCAACCTCGCCACGACCCAGGCCGTGGTGGCGCGGCTGCGCCGGGACATCCGCGAGAACGCGGAGGTCAACCTCTCGAACGTGAAGCGCATCCGCGATGCCGCCGACTATGTCGGAACCGTCAACCGCGCGATGGTGGAAAAGTACGGCAGCGACGATGCGGAGGACTCCTTCACGCCGACCGCCGACTTCATCTTCGGCGGCCAGATCGGCGACGACCCGCACGCGCTGTTCCAGGTCTACCCGCAGGGCAATTACTTCTCACCGACGTCGCTCGTACCGTTCCTGCAGATCGGCGAAAAGAAATACGGCAAGCCGATCCTGGACCGAATCGTGCAGATGCGGTCGAAGCTCGAGACGGTGGCGCTGTGCGGACTCGTGTCGATGGACTCCACGATGCGCAGCAACGCGAGCGTCGGGCCGCCGATCGAGGTCATGCTGTACCGGGCGTCGAGCAATGCGCCCCCGGTGCACATCGTTTACGACGAGGATCACCCCTACCTGCGCACGATCCGCGAGTCCTGGGCGGTCAATTTGCGCCGCGCGTTCGATGAGCTGCCGCCGCTGTCGTTCCCGGAGGCGAACGTCCGCGTGGTGGACCGCGGCTAGGTACCGGCCGTCGCCCGCGCGATCGCGCGGTGCACGAACTCGATCTTCTTCGCCACCGGCGCTGTCAGCACGAACGGGTACGCATCGGGCAGCCCCAGCGCCCGCATGATTTCGTTCAGTGCCAGCACGAGTTCGACGAAGCGGTCGTACCAGTTGCCCTGCCGCGAAACCTTCAATACGCCGGAATCGACGGCGACTTCGAGTACCGACCGAATGTGCAGGTAATGCGCCCAGCACTCCGCCCAGTCCTCCGAGGGGTGCGCCGTCGCGTACGCCGAGATGAAGTTGGCGCTCCAGTCCGGCAACGGCCCGTCCGCATAGTAGTGCTGCAGCGCCGCGTCGTAGTTCGCCGATTCGTCGCCGAACAGCCGGCGCGCCTCGTCGCGGTTCGTGTCGTCGACCACGAAGTGAAAGTAGTGATGGCCCGACTCGTGACGCAGGTGGCCGAGCAGGGTGCGCCACGGCTCGTTCATCGCCTGGCGCATTTCCTCGCGGAACACCTCGTCGGCCTCAGCCGCATTGATCGTGATCACGCCGTAGGCGTGGCCCGTGTAGACGTGCTGCTCACTGACGTGCGGGTTCGTGCGCCGGTCTTCCTTGAACTCGAAGCGGAGTTGCTGCGGGTCCACCGGCAGGCCGAGTCTCAGGAGGTCGTAGACCAGCCGGTGTTTCGCCTGTTCCAGCTTGCGCCAGCGTTCGTGGTTCTCCGGCTTCTCGAGCGACGGGATCACCCGGCTCATCGAGCAGGACAAGCACAGGCCGCCGGCCGCGCCGGTCGCCGTCAGCCAGTTGCAGCGGATCGCGGATGCGCGGTTCGCGCAAAACGGCAGGCCGGCGCCGGGCTCCCGCTCCGCCCGCATCGTGAGCTTGCCGCTGTCGAACCCGAGCCGGCGCCCGCAGTTCACGCAGGTGTGGTTGTTGAAGTACACCGCCTGTCCGCAGCGGCAGCGCATGCCCTTCATCGCGATGCTTCCTCAGGCGGGCGGGAACCAGGTGCCGACGACGACCTGGTGCACGCCGGCCAGCTCGACCTGCAGCTTGTCCATCAGCCGCGACACCTCTGCACCGGCCAGCTCAGTCGCCAGCGTAGACGGCAGGAAGGCCAGCAACTCGTCCAGCGAGCCACGCACGGCGTCGCCATGGGGCAGCGCCCCGGCATTGGCCCGGGCCCTTTCTATGCAGGCGCCAATCGCGCGCGGAAACGCCGTGTCATTGACGAGAAAGTCGATGACGGCCATGCCCTCGACCTCCGGCTGGCAGTACTGGCGGTACATCTGGAAACCGCTGACCGACTTGAGCACGTTCGTCCACAGCGTCGACCCGTAGCGCATCACGAGCGCTTCATTCTGCTGCAGGTACGCGGCGGCGACGTCGATGATGCGGCTCGTCATGTCGGCGCGCTCGATGTTCTGTCCGAGCGACAGGAAATGAAACGGGCTCGCGTGGCTCATCGTGCCGATCAGGATGCCGTTGATCTGCTGGCAGCGCCCGATGCAGTCCGACAGGATCTCGAAGCGGTTCCGGCCCTGCGACGCGGACGACAGGTGCGCTTTCGCGTACTGGTGCAGCTCGTTCGCGTTCTCCCACGCCTCCTGCGGCAGCAGGTCGCGGGAGTTCCGGATGTTGTCGCGCGCCATGCGGATGCTGTGCGCGAGCGAACTAGAACTCAACGGGTCGGCCAGCAGGAAGTTGAGGATCGTCCGCTCGCGTGCGCCCGCCGACGCGGCCTCGACATTGTCGTCGGCACCGAAGATCGCCACGAGGTCCTGCCACTCGACGCCCACTTCCTCGGGCAGGTCGAGCAGGAGCTGCGAGTACTGCTGCACGATGCGCGCGGTGTTCTCGGCGCGCTCGATGTAACGCCCGAGCCAGTAGACGCGTTCGGCCGCGCGCGACAGCATCAGAGGTCGCCCTCCACGACCCACGTGTCCTTGCTGCCGCCGCCCTGCGAGGAATTCACGACGAGCGAGCCCTTGCGCATCGCCACGCGCGTCAGTCCGCCGGCCGTCACGGTGATGCGGTCGCCCTGCAGGATGAACGGCCGCAGGTCGAGGTGCCGCGGTTCCAGCCGGTCACCGCACAACGTAGGCGCGGTCGACAGCGACAGCGTCGGCTGCGCGATGTAGTTGCGCGGGTCGGCCTTCAGGAGTTCGCGGAACTTGCGGTGCTCGCGCCGCGAGGCGTGCGGCCCGACCAGCATGCCGTAGCCGCCGGACTCGTTGGCCGGCTTGACCACGAGGTCCGCGATGTTCTCGATGACGTGGTCCAGGTGCTTCGGGTCGGAGCAGCGCCACGTCGGCACGTTCGGGATGATCGGGTCCTCGCCCATGTAGTACTCGATGATCTCGGGCACGTAGGAGTAGACGACCTTGTCGTCCGCGACGCCGGAGCCCGGCGCGTTCGCGAGCGCGACATTGCCGGCACGCCAGGCGCGCATGATGCCGGGCACGCCGAGCATCGAATCCGGCCGGAACGCCTCCGGGTCGATGAACGTGTCGTCGATGCGGCGGTAGATCGTATCGACGCGCGTCAGCCCGTCGATCGTGCGCATGTACACGCTGTCGTCGTCGCCGACCACGAGGTCACTGCCCTCGACCAGCTCCGCGCCCATCGTGCGCGCGAGGTAGCTGTGTTCGAAGTACGCGGAGTTGAAGACCCCCGGCGTCAGCACCACGACCTCCGGCTTCGCGTTCGGGCTGTCCGGCGCGATGGAGCTCAGCATCGCCGACAGCGCGGACGGGTATTCGCTGACAGGCCGTATACGGTAATTTCGGAACATCGAGGGAAAGACGCGCTTGATGACGTTGCGGTTCTCCAGCATGTAGGAGACGCCGGACGGTACCCGCAGGTTGTCCTCCAGCACGTAGATCGTGCCGTCGCCGTCGCGCACGAGGTCGGACCCGCAGATGTGCGCCCACACGCCGTGCTTCGGCCGGATGCCCCGGCAGGCCTCGAGGTAGTTCCGCGAACTGTCGATCAGCTCGGCCGGCACGACCTTGTCGCGCAGGATGCGCCGGTCGTTGTACAGGTCGTCGATGAACAGGTTCAGTGCCATGACGCGCTGGACCAGGCCGCGCTCGACCCGGTCCCACTCGCTCCCGGTCATGATGCGGGGGATCAGGTCCAGCGGCCACGCACGATCGATGTTGTCGCCTTCCGAGTAGATCGTGAAGCTGATACCCATGTCCATGATCGTGCTGTCGACCGCGTGCTGGCGGTCGACGACCTCGTCGGGTGTGAGGCCGGACAGGAAATCGGCAATCAGCCGGGCGTGCGGACGCGGCTCTCCGTCTTTCCCGACCAGTTCGTCGTAGAAGTTCGCACCGTCGTATTGCCCAAATACTGACGCCATGCCGTCGAGAGTACCCTCCTTCAGAGGCGTATGGGGAGATCCCGGACCCGCTTGCCCGTCGCCGCGTAGACCGCGTTACCGATCGCCGGCGGCACCGCGATGAGCGGCGGCTCGCCGAGTCCGGTCGGGAACTCGGTACTCTCCATGAACTTGAGATCGAGCTCCGGCACGTCAAGCATGCGGAGCGGCGTGTAAGTGTCGAGGTTCGTATCGCGAACCTGGCCGTTCTCGAACGCCGTTCCCTCGTGCAGCGCGAGGCTCAGGCCCCAGAGCGTCGCGCCCTCTGCCTGCGCCATTGCGCCGTTCGGGTCGACGACGGTGCCACAGTCGATCGTCTGCCAGATCTTCTTCACCGTGATCTTCTTCGACGCCGGGTCGACCGCGACGTGCGCGACACAGGCGGTCCACGTCGGCATGCCCCGTTCCTGGCCATGGCTGACGGCGACGCCCATGCCCTCGTTGGCCGGAAGCTCGCGGCCCCAGTTCGACCGTTCCGCGACGTCCTCGAGCACGGCGGCCAGCCGCTTCGCGCCGCCCACGGCCTTCGGCGGCCCGCCGGCGTTCTTGCCGGCGCCGTCGAGGCGCGCGAGACGGAACGCCACCGGGTCCTCGCCGAGTATCCCGGCCACTTCGTCGTTGAAGCTCTCGACGCTCCAGCCGATCCAGCCGGGGCCGACCGCCCGGAGCCAGCCCGGGAGGAACGTCTCCTGCGCGAGCGTGTTGTTGATCGCGCGGACGCGGTGCGTCGGCAGCGTATACCAGTGGTCCGCGCCGCTGATCGAAAACGTATCGAACTTGCCGTTGCCGTCGACGCCGTCCGCGAGGAAGCCCGGCGCCATCGCCAGCGTGGGCCAGCCGGCCGCGGCGGCGTGCTCGACGCCGGTCAGTTTGCCCGCAGCGTCGAACGAAGCATCGAGCCTCGCGACGGTCGCGGAACGCACGCAGTCGAAACGGCTGTCCGCCGGCCGCGAGAACACGAGCTTCACCGGCTTGCCGAGTTCCCGCGCGGCGAGCGCCGCCGGGATCATCTGGTCGCCAAACAGCCGCCGTCCGAAACCGCCGCCGAGGTAGTACTGATGCAGCACGATGTCGGACTCCGGCATCTCCAGCGCCTTCGCGAGCGCGGGGAGGATCAGCGACTGCCACTGGTTGCCGGCGTGCACGTGGCACTTGCCGTCACGGAACTCCACCAGCGCGTTCTGCGGCTCGAGCGTGAAGTGCAGCGCCGTCGACGTGCGGTACGTCGCGGTGTGCACCTTCGCCGCGCCGGCTCGCGCGCCAGCAACGTCGCCGTCGTCGACCACCAGCACGCCGGTATCGCGGGCGTCGACGAGTGCCTGCCCCTCGGCCAGCAGGTCGGCCTCGGATACCGACGCCGTCGGCCCCGCTTCCCAGTCGACGACGACGGCCTCGGCCGCCCGCATCGCCGCCGGGAAGCTGTCCGCGACGACGACCGCCCAGCCCTGGAACAGCTCGCTCGGGTCGGTCAGCGCCAGCGTCTGCCGGTATCCCGGAATGTCTTTCGCGGCCGAGTCGTCGACCGAGCGGATGCGGCTGCCGTAGCGGGTTGGCGGCACCAGCGGGTGCGCGTACACCATGCCCGGGAGCTCGACATCGAGGCCGTACACGGCGGTGCCGCGGCTTTTCGCTGCGACGTCGAGCGAGGTCACGGGCTTGCCGATGAGGTCGCGGTCCGACGGCGCCTTGATCGGCAGCGCGGCCAGTTCCTCGTCGGAGAACGCACGGTCGAGGCCACCTGCCGCGACGATCTCCGCGAACGGCACCGAGCGGCCGCCGCCACTGACCGCGCCATCCGCGGCCGTGCAGTCGGCCGCGTCGACACCCAGCAATGCCGCGCCGGCATCGACGAGGACGGTGCGACCGGCGGCGCCGGCCCGCGAGAACTGCTCGAACGTCGTCGACACGGACCACGATCCGCCGGTCACCATGTAGCCCCACTTCGGGTCGCTGTCGACATAGGTGATGGACACGGTGTTCCAGTCGGCGCCGAGCTCGTCGGCGAGGATGCGCGCGAGCGCGGTGCCGACGTGCTGGCCCATCTCGGCCTTGGCGATGTTGATGTGCACGCGGCCATCGGGGGCGAGCTCGAACCACACGGTCGGCGCGAACGCCGTCGCCGGGCCGCTCGCCGCCATCTCCGTCGCGGCCTCCTCGCGCGTGCAGCCCGGCAGCAGCACGCCGAGCCCCATGACGGCGCCGGCGCCGGCCGTGCCGGCGATGAACGTGCGGCGCGAAATCGGCAGGTTTTTCTTTGCGGCAACCATGATCACACCTCCCCGTCGGCGACCGCCCGGATCGCCTTGTGAATTCGTGCGTAGGCCATGCAACGGCACAGGTTCCCGTTCATGTGCTCGGCGATCTGTTCATCCGACGGCTTCGGGTTCCGGCTGAGCAGGTCCGCCGCGGCCATCAGCTGGCCGGACTGGCAATAGCCACACTGCGGCACCTGGAGCTTTTCCCAGGCGGATTGCAGCGCCTTGCCTGCCGGGGTCTCGAGGCCCTCGATCGTCGTCACGGACCGGCCTTCGACGCCGCCGAGCGGCAGGACGCAGGACCGCGCGACCTCGCCGTCCACGTGAATGGAACACGCGCCGCACTGCGCGATGCCGCAGCCGAACTTCGTGCCCTTGAGCTTCAGCTCGTCGCGGATGACCCAGAGCAACGGCGTGTCGGACGGACTCTCCGATGTCACCGTGCGGCCGTTCAATGTGAATTCGATCATGCTGCCCCTCCCGTCAATGCCGGCAAGCGCCGGACTCGATGTTCGTGATGCGAGCCGGCGCCACGCGCCGGCCGTTTACAACTGGCTGCGGATCGGCAGGATGCGCATGAAGCCCGCGAGAAACCGGTCCCACCAGCTCGTTTGCGGCTCCTTGTCGTAGACGACCTCCGCGCCGTCATCGTACGCGCGCCATCGCAAATCCCCGTCGTCCAGGTACAGCTCGTAAGCTTCGCTCGGAATATTCTCGAAGACGGTATCGGCGGCTTCCGCCGCGAGCACCGGGTCCTCGATGAGGACGCCCATCTCCGTGTTCAGGAACGCCGACCGCGGATCGAAATTGAAGGACCCGATAAAGGTCTCCGTCCGGTCTATGACGAACGCCTTGGTATGCAGCGTCGCGGTCGCGCCGCTCGCGGCGACGAGCTCGGCACCGGCGAGGTCCGAGTCGGCTCGCGCCTCGTAGATCTTGACGCCCGCCTCCAGCAGCGGTTTGCGCGCCGGCGCATAACCGCCGTGGACCGAGAACTGGTTGTTGGCCGAGAGCGAGTTCGTAATGACGATGACTTCCACGCCCTTCTCGCGAATCGACTTGAACCGCGCGATGCCCGCCTTCCGCGGCACGAAGTACGGCGAAACGATGATCATCTGATGTTCCGCGTCGACGAGTTCCTCGAGCAGACGGTAGGCCATCAGCTCCGTCTGCTCCTTGTTGTCCTTGATGCCCTTGTCCGGGGAGTCGTAGACGAGCCGGTACGGTGACCACGCGAAGATGTCGTTGTCCGCGCGGGCGAACTCGGTGTACCGCTCGAGCACGGCTTCGCGGTACTCGGAGTGAGGCACGTTGTCGTAAGCATCGGAGAGCGTAGCGCGCAGGCGCTCCATGTCGCCCTCAGGGTCTTCGGACTCCTCCCTGTAGAACGCCGCGACCGGCAGGGCCGTGGGGTGATTCCAGTATTCATCGAACATCGTCGACACGTCGCGCACGACCGGCCCGATGCCGATGACGTCCAGGTCGCCGAAGTTGACGTCTTCGCGCGCGGCGAAATACTCCGACGCAATATTGCGGCCGCCAATGATCGTCACCTGGTTGTCGACCGTGAACGACTTATTGTGCATTCGCCGGTTCACGCGTCCGAAGTCCTTGAGCGCGCCGAGCACGCGCCCCGCCGAGCCGCGGTTGAACGGGTTGTAGATGCGGATCTCGAAGTTCGGATGGTGCTGCAGCGCGGCCATGCCGACGTCGTAGCCCTTCGTGAACACGTCGTCGAGCAGCAGGCGGACGCGGACGCCACGATCGGCCGCCCGCACGAGCGCGTGCAGGAAAGCCCTGCCGATCAAATCGTTCTTGATCAGGTAGTACTGCAGGTCGATCGACTTCTCCGCACGCTCGGCGAGCAGGAGCCGCGCGGCAAGCGCGTCGATCCCGTCCGGCAGCGTGTGAAACCCCGACTCGTTCGGCGCATTCGCCGCTATGGCCGGCGCGTATTTCTGGCCGAGCAGCGTCTCGGCCGTGTCAGTCAGCGCCGTGGACGGCGTGCGCGGGTAGTCGAAGTCGATCGATGCGCAGCCGCTGACGAGCACGACGAGGAGAAGTAACGACGTTATTCTGCTTATACCGTCCACCTCGCCATCATACGGCGAGGCCCCTGCCGTTCCAACCGGGCTGTCCGGCCGTATCGACGCCCAGTCGATGGCGCTCGGAACGTGGCCGTCAACGGTGTTATCGTGCTCGGCGGGTCCCGGATCGCGGGGCGGAGAAGGGGCACATGAACGGGCAATGCGCGGGTCATGACTGACGCGGACGGGCGCGGCGGGCCGTCCGGCGTCCTGCGACGCCACGCGTGGATCGTCGTCCTGCTGTTCTGCATCGCAATCGGCATCTACGCCGCGCGGCGCGAGCCCATTGCCGGCGAACACTACGGCTGGCTGTCGATCCTGCCGGCGCTGGCCGCGCTCGCGATCTGCTTCGTCACGCGCAACGTCATCCTCGCGCTGTTCATGGGCGTCGTCATCGGCGGCCTGATCACGACCGACTACAACATCGTCCAGGCGTTCCTGATCCCGAATATAGGCACGCCGCGCTTCGCCGAGATCCTGCTCGTCTACCTGTGGGCGCTCGGCGGACTGCTCGGCCTGTGGAACCGCAACGGCGGCGCCTGGTACTTCGCGAGCTGGGTATCGGAGCGCTTCGTCCGCTCCCGGCGCTCCGCGCTGTTCTTCAGCTGGCTGATGGGCATCCTGTTTCACCAGGGCGGCACGATCAGCACCGTGCTGACCGGCACCACGGTGCGGCCGGTCGCCGATCGCGAGGGTGTGGCGCACGAGGAACTCGCCTACGTGGTCGACTCGACCGCGTCACCGATCGCCACCGTGATCCCGTTCAACGTCTGGCCCGTGTACGTCGGCGGCCTGATCACGATCCCCGCGCTGGCCGCCCATATCCCGGACCGCGACGCGGCCGTCGGCTGGTTCCTGTCCGCAATCCCGTTCAATTTCTACGGCCTGTTCGCCGTGCTGTTCACGCTGCTGTTCGCGCTCGACAAGCTGCCTACCATCGGCGGTCCCATGCGGCGCGCGCGCGAACGGGTGCTTGCGACCGGCGAGCTCGACAGCCCCACCGCGGAGCCGATGATTGCGAAGGAACTGACGACCGTGAACGTCGCACCGGGCTACACGCCGTCGCTCGTCGACTTCTTCGTACCGATCCTGGTCCTGATGGGCGTCGCGATCGTGCCCTACTTCGTCGCGGGCCGGCTGATGATCTTCGAGGCCTTCGGCCTCGCCCTGGTCGCGTCCATCGTCGTATCGGCACTGCGCGGCATGCGCGTGCGTGACGCGTTCGACGGGCTGGTCGACGGCATCAAGGGTGTCACGGTCGGCGCGATCATCCTGGGCCTCGCCGTGACGCTGGCCGGCGTCTCCGACACACTCGGGGCCTCGGCCTGGGTCATCGAGATCAGCGCGGCCAACCTGACCGCGGTCCCATGGGTGTTGCCCGGCGTGCTGATGCTCCTGTGCATGCTGGTGTCGTTCTCGGTCGGTTCGTCGTGGGGAACCTATGCCGTCGTGTTCCCGATCGCGCTGCCGCTTGCGTTCGCCGTGTCCGCCGAACCGACCTACGTACTGCTGTGCTTCGCCGCGATCATGGGCGGCGCCGTGTTCGGCGACCAGTGCTCGCCGATCTCGGACACGACGATCCTGGCATCACTCGCCTGCGGCGCCGACCTGATGGACCACGTGCTCAGCCAGCTTCCGCTCGCGCTCGGTGCCGCGGGCATTTCCATCGCGCTGTACACCGGGATCGCCCTCGCCATTACCTGACCGCCGGTGTGGAACCCGCCAACGGCACTTGTTATATAATGCGCCCTCGCCGCGGCTGACCAGGCCCCGGCATCCGCAAGTGCCCGGAGCAGACTCTTGAACCGCGACCAGAAATTCTTCGACATGTACTCGCTCGTCATCGGCGGCCTGGTGGCCATCGCGGTCGCCATTTTCGTGGTCGCGATGAAGATCTCCGACCTGACGCAGGGCGTGTACACGCAGGAAACCGGGGAATACCAGGCCGCGGTCAACGAGCGCATCAAGCCGCTGAGCGACGTCTACCTGCCCGGCGAGGAGCAGGCTGCGCCCGGCCCGAAGCTCGCGCCGGCACCGCAGCCCGAGCCGGTCCAGACCACGATGACCGGGCCGCAGGTCTACAACGCCGCGTGCAACGTCTGTCACGGCGCCGGCATCGGCGGTGCGCCGGTCGTCGGCAACGCCTCCGCCTGGTCCGAGCGCATCGCACAGGGCACCGATATGTTGTACCAGCACGCGATCGGCGGATTCTCCGGCACCGCCGGCGTCATGCCGCCGAAGGGCGGCAACGTCGGGCTCTCCGACCAGGAAGTCCGCGACGCCGTCGACTTCATGATCACCGAATCGCAGTAGAGCCCCGTTATCGCGCGGCCTCGCTGAAGCCGCGCAGACTCAAAGCCTCGGCCAGCTGCCCGGTGCTCACCCCGCCCGTGCCGGCGAGGTCCGCGATCGTGCGCGCGACGCGCAGGCAGCGCTGGTAGCCGCGCACCGACAGCGACAGTTTCGCCGCCGCGCGTTCCAGCAGCGCCCAGCCTTCCTCCGGCAGCCCGCAACAGCGCTCGAGCGACGCGCCGTCGAGCCGGGCATTCGGCACGCCGCCCCGGCGCGACTGCCGCTCCCGCGCCGCGATGACGCGGTCACGAACGACGCAGCTCGGCTCCGCGTCGTGGTCCGTTTGCCGCAGCAGGTCGGGCGGCGGACGCCCGACCTCGACCTGCAGATCGATCCGGTCCAGCAGCGGCCCGGACACGCGGCCGCGGTAGGTCGCGACGCGATCCGCGCTGCAGGCACACCGGCCGGTGCGGTCGCCGAGGTAGCCGCAGGGGCACGGATTCATCGCCGCGACGAGCTGGAACGCCGCCGGGAAGTCGTCCTGGCCCCGCGCACGGGAGATCGTGATCCGGCCTGCCTCCATCGGCTCGCGCAGCACCTCGAGGACGTGCCGGCTGAACTCGGGCAGCTCGTCGAGGAACAACACCCCGTTGTGGGCGCGGGACACCTCGCCCGGCCGCGGATCGGAACCGCCGCCGACCAGCGCCGCGGCCGACGCCGAATGGTGCGGCGCCCGAAACGGCCGTCGCCGCCAGTCATGCAGGTCGATCGGACGGCCGAGCACCGAGTTCACCGCGGCGGTCTCCAGCGCTTCGGCCTCGCTCATCGGCGGCAGGATGCCCGGGAGCCGTGCCGCCAGCATGCTTTTCCCGGTGCCCGGCGGACCGACGAGCAGCAGGTTGTGACCGCCGGCCGCCGTGATCTCGAGCGCCCGCTTCGCGCGCTCCTGTCCGCGCACGTCGGCGAGGTCGGGCTGCTCGCCGGCATCGTGTGTCGGCGTGTGCCGCGCCCGGCGCTCGAGCGCCCGTGACCCGGTAAGGTGCGCCGTCACGTCCAGCAACGAGGCGGCGGGATAGACCGAATCGCTGACGAGCGCCGCCTCCGCCGCGTTCGCGAGCGGTACGCACAGGCACTGCCGTTCGGCCGACGCCTTCAGCGCGGCGGGCAGGACGCCGGGGACCGTGCGCAGATCACCGTTCAACGCGAGCTCGCCGTAGAACTCCCAGCCGTCGAAGGCGGCACGCGTGAGCTGGTGGCTGGCCGCGAGAATGCCGAGCGCGATCGCAAGGTCGAAGCGCCCGCCGGTCTTGCGCATGTCGGCCGGGCCGAGGCTCACGGTGATGCGCTGTCGCGGCATGTCGAAGCCCGAGGAGATCACGGCGCCGCGGACGCGGTCCTTGCTTTCGCGGACCGCCGTCTCCGGCATGCCGACGATATTGAAGACCGGCAGCCCGCCGGAAAGCAGCACCTCGATCGTGACCCTCGGCGCCGCGGTGCCGATCTGCGCCCGGCTCGCCAGTATCGCTACGCTCATCGCCGCCCTCCCTGGCCGGCTCGGCGAGGTCGCGACGCCCGCGACAGTCTACGCCGTCGGCGTGTCGGGCCCCTGCGCCTCCAGTTCCGCCACCCGGGCCTCCAGGGCCTCGAGTTTCGCGCGGGTCCGTGCCAGCACCGCGGCCTGCACGTCGAAGTCCTCCCGCGTCACGAGTTCGAGCCGCGCGAGCCCGGCGCGCAGGATCGCCGCGAAGTTCTGTTCGACCTCGCCGCGCACCGACCGCACGCCGTCCGGGACGGCGTCGGCAAGGCGGCTCGCCAGTGCCTCGATACCGTCCTTCATCGGTGCCCTCCGCACCCCGAAAGCCCCAGCATGACCGGCCGGACGCCGGGGCTTCCAGCCCCAAATGGGGTCGGTTGCACTGGTTTCGATCGCAACTCATCGAAACGGGGCAGCTGCCGACGCACGGTGCACCAGGATCGTGCAGAGGGCGCGGCCGCAAATCCATAAATCGTTGTTTTTTGTGAACTAATCGAGGTTGGCACGAATGCTGCTCTATAGGAGACGGGAACGGGGCGATACAGCCCACCAACTTAACGGGAGCATGGAAAAAATGAAAGTAACGACGAAAGCAAGCCTTGCGGCGACCCTTCTGCTCGCCAGCGGGCTGGCACAGGCCGACTGGTCCGCCAACATTGGCTACGCCAGCGAGTACTACTACCGCGGCATCTTCCAGAAGAACTCGTCCGCCAGCGGCGGCCTGGATTTCGAGTCGGGCGGCTTCTATGCGGGCACGTGGGCCGCGGACGTCGGCGACGGCCTCGAGGTCGACGGCTACTTCGGCTACGGCTTCGACCTCGGCGAACTCGGCCTGTCGGTCGGCTACACCGGCTACTTCTACACCGGCGACTTCGACGACACCTACCAGGAGATCAACCTGGGCGCCGGCTTCGGCGTCTTCTCGCTCGACGTGGCCGTCGGCGAGTACGAGAACTTCGACGGGCCGACGCAGGACTACACGTACTACTCGCTGACCGCGGAGCACAACGGCTTCTACGGCAAATACGCCGGCTTCGACCAGGACTTCGAGGGCAGCTACTTCGAGTTCGGCTACGGCACGACGATCGCCGAGATCGATCTCGGCGTCGTGCTGATCTTCAACGACGAAGACCTGAACGGTACCGACGGTACCGACGAGGCCCTGCTGTTCACGATCGGCAAGTCCTTCGACCTGTAATCGGGCACTACAAGGGGGGCGGGCAATCCGCCCCCCAACGATGCAATACACGACCTTAGGGGAAGCAACATGAAAATGATCACTGCGATCATCAAGCCCTTCAAGCTGGACGACGTGCGCCAGGCGGTTGCCGACATCGGCATCCAGGGCATCACGGTGACCGAAGTCAAAGGCTTCGGCCGCCAGCGGGGCCACACGGAGCTCTACCGCGGCGCCGAGTACGTCGTCGATTTCCTGCCGAAGGCAAAGATCGAGCTGGCCGTCGACGACGCCATCGCCGAGCAGGTGATCGAGGCGATCTCGAACACCGCGCGGACCGGCAAGATCGGTGACGGGAAGATCTTCGTCTCCGAACTGACGGAGGCCATTCGTATTCGTACCGGTGAGACCGGTTCCGAAGCTGTCTAACGTATTCCATAGGGAGAACTAACGATGGAAGACCAGATTGCACAGGTTTCGGCGTCGGTCACAGAACTGGCTTACGCGCTGGATACCTTTTATTTTCTCGTCATGGGCGCGCTCGTCATGTGGATGGCGGCGGGCTTCACGATGCTCGAGGCCGGCCTCGTCCGCGCCAAGAACACGGCCGAAATTCTGACCAAGAACGTCGGCCTATACTCGATCGCCTGCATCATGTACATGCTGTGCGGTTACACGATCATGTACCCCGGCGACTTCGAGGGCGGCATGTTCCAGAGCCTGTCGACGATCGGCTCGGGCCTCCTCGGCAGCGGCGACAATTCCGTCGAAGACGTGCTCGCGAGCGGCGGTGACGTGTACTACTCCGGCCTGTCGGACTTCTTCTTCCAGGTCGTGTTCGTCGCTACCGCGATGTCGATCGTGTCGGGTGCCGTGGCCGAGCGCATGAAGCTGTGGTCGTTTTTCCTGTTTGCCGTGATCCTCACCGGGTTCATCTACCCGGTACAGGGTTTCTGGAAATGGGGTGGCGGCTTCCTCGACGCGAACGGTTTCCTGGACTTCGCCGGTTCCGGCGTCGTGCACATGACCGGCGCTGCCGCGGCACTGGCCGGCGTACTGCTGCTCGGGCCGCGCAAGGGCAAATACGGCCCCGGCGGCCAGGTCAACGCCATCCCGGGCTGCAACCTGCCGTTGTCGGCTCTCGGCACCCTGATCCTCTGGCTCGGCTGGTTCGGTTTCAACGGCGGCTCTGAGTTGATGGTGTCCAACGTCGGCGAGGCGAACGCCGTCGCGCTGGTGTTCGTGAACACGAACATGGCCGCCGCCGGCGGTCTCGTCGCCGCGCTGCTGCTGTCGCGCCTCTGGTTCGGCAAGGCCGACCTCACGATGGCACTGAACGGCGCCCTCGCCGGCCTGGTCGCGATTACGGCCGAACCCCTGACGCCGACCCCGCTTTCCGCGACGCTGATCGGCGGCGCGGGCGGCCTGCTCGTCGTCGGCTCGATCGTGCTGCTCGACAAGCTGAAGATCGACGACCCGGTCGGCGCCATCTCGGTGCACGGCGTGGTCGGCATCTGGGGCCTGCTGGCGGTCTGCATCACGAACGGTGATGCGACGATCGGTGCCCAGCTGATGGGCATCGGCTCGATCTTCGTCTGGGTCTTCGGCACCAGCCTGGCCGTGTGGTTCGTGATCAAGCTGGTACTGGGCATCCGGGTGTCCGAGGAAGAAGAGTACGAGGGCGTCGATATCTCCGAGTGTGGCCTCGAGGCCTACCCGGAGTTCGCATCGGCGTCGGACTGACCCCCCCTCCGGGGGCCTGCCGGACATTTGCCATAAGAGTGAATGCCGGCAGCCCCCCGGACCTTTTGCAAGAGCGCTTTTTCCCCCGAGAAAGCAAGATCTTAGCGGGCCTTCGGGCCCGCTTTTTTTTGGCCTGTACCGAGTGGGTAATTCGCGGAATCGGCTGTGATCGCTGTCACAACGTGGGCCCACTCTGCGTGTTCTAATGGGCATCCGAGCGACCCCATGCACCAATACCGTTTTCGGAGGCGGGAGTCCGATGAAACGCAAACTGATCCTGGCCGCTGCCGTTGCGGCCGTCCTGGGCGCCGCCCCGGTCCTCGCGAGCGACATCTATCGCTACACGGACGCGGAAGGCAACGTGCATTACGTCGATCGTCCGACCGGCGCGAGTGACGAGGAACGCCTCGCGATTTCGTCGCGCCCCACCAACCCGCAGCAGGTACAGGCCCGCGCGGCCGCCCGCTACGGCGATCGCAACGACGACACGAACGAGGCCGCCGACGCTGGCGAAAAACCGGCGACGCGTGCCGAGCGCGCGGCAGCTGCGAAAGAACGCGCGCAGCAGTGCCAGAAGTTCCGCGATCAGCTCGAGACCTACGTCACCTCGCGCCGGCTCTACCGCGAAACCGAGAACGGCGAACGCGAGTACCTGGACGACGAGGAAGTCCAGGAGGCCCGGTCGAAGACCGAAGAACGGATCGTCGAGTACTGCAACTAGCTCCGAGGGCCTCCCGGAGGCCCGGTACTGCCGTTCAGGTTGAGCTCCGCTCATGGTGTAAAGTGCGGGCTGGCGAGTAGCGGACACGCGGCTTGAGCGAAACCCCCGACGTCAGGACCAGGATCACCCCGGCATACCTGCCCGACTTCTGCGCGGCCGGTACCGTGTTTGTCGTCGTGCTGGTCGCCGAGCTCGTGGCCATCGTCCTTGCGCTCGCATCACACGGCCCGGGCCGGTTCTTCGTCGACCTGTACAAGACGTCATTCTTCGCGCTCTGGTTCGCGCTGCTGGGCTCGGCGCTGATGTGCCAGCTCCGTGCGCGTCTCGAAGGCGCGGGCAAGACGCGCGCCTTCGTGTTCGGCTTCTGCATCCTGTTGCTGCTGTGCCTCGTGCTCGCGGAGATCGGCTGGCAGCTCACGCAGCGCTTCAGCGATCTCTGGGTCATCGAGAGCAGCCACTTCGCGTTCGTCGGCCGGACGTTCGCGATCGGCGCCATCGTCATCGCGCTCGCCATGCGCTACCTGTACGTCGCGAGCGAGTGGCGGCGTAGCGTGCAGCTCGAGGCGCAGTCGCGCGTCAGCGCGCTGCAGGCCCTGATCCGGCCGCACTTCCTGTTCAACAGCATGAACACGATTGCGTCGCTGACGCGGACCGACCCGCGCCAGGCGGAGGAAGCCGTCGAGGACTTGTCGGACCTGATGCGGGCCAACCTCGGCGGCGCGAAGGACCGGACGACGCTGAAACAGGAACTGGAACTCGCCGCGATCTACCAGCGCATCGAGAAGCTGCGTCTCGGCGACCGTCTCCAGGTCCGCTGGGACGTCGGTGCACTGCCGATGCGGGCGCTCATCCCGAGCCTGACCATCCAGCCGCTGCTCGAGAACGCGATCTACCACGGCATCGAGCAACTGCCGGACGGCGGCCGCATCACCGTGACCGGACGCCGCGACGGCGATCGGCTGAGCATCGAGATCAGCAATCCGGTGGCGGCGCAGACGGCCCGGCGGACCGGCGGCAACCAGATGGCGCTGTCGAACATCCGCCAGCGCTACGAAATCGCGTACGGTCACAAGGCGGACGTCGACGTGCAGGCGACCGACGACCGCTACTCCGTCACGTTGCGGTTCCCGCTTGACGAGGGCGACGCGTGAAGGTGCTTGTCGTCGACGACGAGGAACCGGCGCGCGAGCGACTCCGGCAACTGCTGGATGACATCGACGGCTACGAGCTCGCCGGGCTCGCGGCGAACGGCGACGAGGCGCTGGCACGGGCCAGCGAACATCGGCCCGACATCGTCCTGCTCGACATCCGCATGCCCGGCATGGACGGCATCGAAGCGGCGCACCACCTGAACAAGCTCGACCGGCCACCGGCCATCGTGTTCGCAACGGCGTACGACGAATATGCGATCGACGCGTTCGACGCGCGCGCGGTCGGCTACGTGTTGAAGCCGGTGCGCCGCGCACGGCTCGCGGCGGCCCTGCAACAGGCATCGCGGCTCGCCGCCTCGACGCTCGCAGAACTCGGCGGGGACGAGCGCCTCGCCGAGCCGCGGCATCACGTCTGCACAGGTTCGCGCGACCGGCTCACGCTCATCGCCATCGATACGATCAACTTCTTCCGTGCCGACCAGAAGTACGTCGCCGTGCATCACGACGACGGCGTTAGTCTCATCGACGATTCCCTGAAGACGCTCGAGGAGGAGTTCGCGAGCCGCTTCGTTCGCATTCACCGGGGCGCGCTCGTTGCGGTCGATCGCATCGACTCGATCGTGCGGTCCGGCGACGGCCGCTACCGCGTCGCGCTGCGCGACGGTTCGCATCGCGACGACGAAGAGCTGATAATCAGCCGCCGTCACGTCGCCGAAGTCCGACGCCGCTTGAAAGGGGGCCCCTAGTGCAGATTCGAATCGCAACGCGCCGCAGCGCGCTCGCGTTGTGGCAGGCAGAGCATGTCGCCGCGCAGATCCGCGGCCTGGACGGCGTCGACGGCGTCGAGCTCGTGCCGCTGTCCACGCGCGGCGACGAGGTTCTCGACCGCAGCCTGCAGAAGATCGGCGGCAAGGGCCTGTTCATCAAGGAACTCGAGGTCGCGATGCAGGACGGCCGCGCGGACCTCGCGGTGCATTCAATGAAGGACGTGCCGGCGGTCCTCCCGGCCGGGTTCGCCATTGCCGCCGTCTTGCCGCGCGCGAGCAGCGCCGACGCCCTGGTCGGCCGCGACGGCATGCGCCTCGAGGCGCTGGAGCACGGCGCACGCGTCGGCAGTTCCAGCCTCCGCCGCCAGGCGCAGCTCCTGCGCCTGCGGCCGGACCTCGAAATCCTCCCGCTGCGCGGCAACGTGAACACCAGGCTCGCAAAGCTGGACGACGGGGCATTCGATGCCATCGTTCTCGCGGCGGCGGGCCTCGAGCGCCTCGGCTTCGATGAACGAATCACGCAGCGATTCTCGCCGGAGCAGTTGCTGCCGGCCGCCGCCCAGGGCGTGTTGGGCATCGAATGCCTCGCCGACAACGACGCGATCCGGGCGCTGCTCGCCCGGCTCGACGACGAGGCGACGGCAACGACGACACAAGCGGAACGCGCGATTGCGCGCACGTTCGATGCCGGCTGCCATTCGCCGGTCGCGGCATTCGCGAAGATCGTCGCCGGCGAATTGACGATCACCGCCATGGTCGCGTCGCCGGACGGCCGCGAGTACCTGCGCGACAGCCTGTGCGGCCCGGCGTCGCGGGCGGAAGCGCTCGGCGAGTCGCTCGCGGAACGCATGCTGGGCCACGGGGCGCGCGACATCCTGGACCGCGCGACCGCGGCAGCCGATGGCTGACGCCTTCCCGGCCGGCTTCGGGGTGCTCGTCACGCGCCCGCGCGAGCAGGCGGCGGCACTCACGGCCGCAATCGAAGCGCGAGGCGGCACCGCCATCGTGTTCCCGGTGCTCGACATCCGCCCACGGCCGCCGGCCGAGGTTGCCGCCGACGCGGAGCGCCTCCCGGACCCCGACTTCACCGTGTTCATCAGCCGGAACGCGGTCGCGCACGGCGCGGCCCATTCGGGCGGCCGGATCGCCGCCATCGGGCCGACGACGGCGCAGGCGCTGCGCGACGCCGGCCGGCACGTCGATATCGTGCCCGCCGACGGCTTCGACAGCGAAGCGCTGCTCGCCAGGCCCGAGTTCGCGGACCTGCGCGGCCGGACCGTGCGCATCGTGCGCGGCGACCCCGGCCGCGAGCTGCTGGCCGGCGAGTTCGAGCGCCGCGGTGCGCGCGTCGACTACCTGCAGGCTTACACCCGCGGGTTGCCCGAGGTGTCGCGAGACGACCTCGACGCGCTGGCCGCTCGCTGGCAGGCCGGCGGCATCGGTGCCGTCGTCGTCATGAGCGTACAATCGCTGTCGAACCTGCGTGAACTGGTACCCGCCGGGTGCCGGGCGCGGCTCGCCGCGACGCCGCTGGTGACGCCCGCAGCTCGTGTGTTAAAAGAACTCGAGCGGCTCTCGCCCGGCGCACCGGCAGCGCTGGCGCCGGGCACCGGCACGGCAGACATCGTCGAGACGCTCATCGCACTCGCCGGAAATCCGACACCGACGGACTGACAGCATGACGGAAACCGAGAAAGCGGACCCCGGGTCCGACATCGTCGATGCGGACTTCGACGAGCCGGCCGTCGAGGCCCCGGAGGCGGCGACGCCGCCGAAGCGCGGCGGCATCGCCGCGAGCATCGCCTGGCTGGCGCTGTTCCTGGCGCTGGTCGCGACCGCCGGCGCGGGCTACCTGTTCTTCGAGGGCTGGCGCGAGGGCAGCCGAGACGCCGACTCGGCGGACGCCATCGCGTCGCTCCGCCGCGCGCTCGAGGATCTCGACGAGCAGACCGGCGACGACCTGTCCGGACTGGACGAAGAGCTCGCGGAACTCGCCGCCGCCCGCGAACGCGACGCCGATGCGCTCGACACGCTTCGCAACGACGTCGAAGGCTTTGACCGCGCGGCGGAGACGCTCACGTCGCTGACGCCGCGCGTCGCGAACCTCGAGCGCTCGCTCGCCGCGCTGCAGGGCGTGTCGATCGAAGCCCGCAACACCTATCTCGTTGCCGAGGCCGAGTACTACATGCAGATCGCAAACGCGCAGCTCCTGCTCGCCGGCAACCCGACGCTCGCGTCGCTGGCACTCGAGCAGGCCGACGACCGGCTGACACAGCTCGGGGACCCGGCGCTGACCGACGTGCGGCGGGCGCTCGCGAACGAGCGTGCCGCACTCGACGTCATGGAAAAACCGGACGTCGCCGGCGTCACGCTGACGCTCGCGAGCCTCGCGCAGGTGGCCGAGTCGCTGCCGGTCTTCGACGCCGACAGTGCCGACGAAGCCGACGCCACCGAGGATGATGCCGAGGCGAGCGGCCCCCGGCGTGCATGGAACGCCGTCAAGGGCGCATTCAGCGGCGTGTTCACGTATTCGCCGCCGTCCGACGTCGACCGCCCGTTGCTGACGCCGGGCGCGGAGCCGCTGCTGCGCGGCAACCTCGCATTGCAGCTCCAGGCGGCAAGGCTCGCGCTGCTGCGCGGCGAGCAGGAGCTGTTCCGGCAGAGCCTGGACGACGCCGACGCGTGGCTCGGGCGCTACTTCGACACGTCGGCCGCCCCGGTCTCGGGCATGCGCGAGACCCTTCGCGAAATTCGCGACGAGTACCAGCACGTCGCACCGCCGGACATCTCCGGTTCGCTGCGCGCCTTGCGACAGTACCGGGCACTGACGGACACGGACGGCGCGCAATGAAATTCGGCCTGATCGTCGTGATCGTCGCGCTGGTCAGCGCGATCGTGTTCCAGGCGTTGCTGTCCGATCCCGGCTACGTTGCGATCGAGATGCGCGGTCACGTCCTCGAGATGTCGGTGCCCGCGCTGCTGCTGCTGGTCGTCGTCGCGGTTGCGGTAATCCTCGCGATCCGCTGGGTGATCCTCGCGCCGCGCCGGCTGGGCCAGGCGGCCGGACGCTACCGCTCGGGCCGGGCCGGCCAGAAGCTCACGCAGGGCATGATCGAAGTCGCCGAGGGCAAGCTCGCCCGCGGCGAGAAACTGCTCGCCCGCGCCGCCGGCAGCAGCGACTCGCCGCTGTTCAATTACCTGCTCGCCGCGCGCGCGGCACACCTGCAGGGCGAGGACGAGCGCCGCGACGAGTGGCTGCGGCTCGCGTATGCCGAGACGCCCGCCGCGACCAACGCGGTGCTGCTGACGCAGGCGGAATTCCAGCTCGACCGCGGCCAGTACGAGCAGGCGCTCGCGACGCTGCGCAAGATCGAGGAGAGCGCGCGGGACCACAGCTACGCCGCGAACCTGCTCGGGCGCATCTACTACAAGCTCGGCGACTGGGACAGCCTCGCCGAGCTGCTCCCGCGCCTGTCGAAGAAGAACACGGTAAAGCCGGAGACGCTCGAGCGCTGGACGGTGAGCGTGCACCGCGAGCTCCTGAACCGGGCCACGGACGGTGAGTCGGTCGTCGCCGCATGGAGCCGCGTCCCGAAACCGCTCAGGAACAATCTCGACGTGCTCGACGCCTACTACCACGGTCTGATCCGCACCGGGATGAACGAGAAAGCCGAAAAGGACCTCGTGCAGGCGCTGAAATCGGAATGGCGCGGCCCGCTCGTGTGCCTGTTCGGCCTCGTCGAAGGCACGAACGCGAGCAAGCAGCTGAAGCGTGCCGAACAGTGGCTCGCCGACCACGGCAACGACCCGGACCTGCTGCTCGCCGCGGCCCGCCTGTGCCTGCGGAACGAGTTGTGGGGCAAGGCCCGCAGCTACCTCGAGGCCGTGATCAGCGTGCGTCCGACGCCGGACGCCTACCGCGAATACGGCAAGCTGCTCGCGAAACTCGGGGAAACGGACGCAGCGGCCGAGGCGTACAGGGACGGCCTCAATCTCGTCGCCGGGTCGGGCGCGACTGCGTTACCGCACCTGGCCGATTGACCGTCGGGCGCGCTACGGCTGCGAGCGCTTCGAGCGCAGCCAGGCGGTGAGCGGCTCCCACTCGTCCCAGTCCGGCCAGGCGAGGTATTCCGGCAACTCGAAGATACCGAGGCCGCGCGAATACGCACGAATGTAGTTCTGCGCCTCGCGCAGTGCCGCCACGTACGGCACACGCGTCTTCTCGAGGTACTCGTCGAGCTCGTCCCAGATCAGCGTGTTGTCGCGAACACGGTTCGCCACCGTTGCGATCTTCGCCTGCTTGCGCTCGACCTTGCCGACGCTCTTCAGCTCTTCGAGAAAATTGGACGTGGCCTGCATGTCGATCGTGGACGGAAGGACCGGCACGACGATGGTTTCGGCGTGGTTGACGAGGTCGGTGAGCTCCGGGCCGTGCGAACGGGCCGGCGCGTCGATGACGAGGAAGTCGGCCGTGCGCGGGGCGCGCTTCAGACCGTCTTCGAAGCCCGCGACGGCGTGGATTTCCGGGCGGTCGGCAGGCCGCCGCTCGAGCCAGTCGAGGCTGGAACGCTGCGGATCGTAGTCGGCGAGCGCGACGGACGCGCCCTCGTTGGCGAAGTAAGACGCGATGTTCGTCGCCAGCGTGCTCTTGCCGCAGCCGCCTTTCGCGTTCATGACCATGATGTGGCGCATAGTTACCTCGGGCTCTTATCGTTGTTAGACGGGTAATTTATGTAAACTACCGTCGCGGCATCCAAAAGTCCATCCGCCTCACTCGGCCGCGCTTGAGAGCACTTCGCAGGGCAACCCGAACACTCGATGCGAATCCATTACGCGAAAATGGACGGCGCCGGCAATCGCATCCTCGTCGTCGACCGGCGTGACGATGCATTGCCGCCACCCGACGCCGAACGCATCCGCGAGCTCGGCGACGAGCGCACCGGCCCCGGCTTCGACCAGATGATGTGGCTCGGTCCCGGGCGGACCGATGGCGCCGTGGCGAGCTACCGCGTCTTCAACCGCGACGGCGGCGAAGTCGGCCAGTGCGGCAACGGCGTACGCTGCGTCGCGTGGCTGCTGGCGGGTGACCGGGCGCCGGGCACGGCCCTCCGCCTGGACAGCCCAGCGGGCCTCATCGAGGCCCGCGTGACCGGCGACGGCCAGGTGTCGGTCGCGATGGGCCGGCCGGAGTTCGACCCGGAAAAAATCCCGTTCGTCGCCGATCGTGTCGCCAATACCTACGATCTGGACGTGAATGGCACCATCTACGCCATCGGCGCGGTCTCCATGGGCAACCCGCACTGCGTGCTCGCCGTCCCCGCCGTGGCCGACGCCCCGGTCGCCGGGTTGGGCCCCGCGATCGAGCGTCACCCCCGGTTTCCGGAGCGTACGAACGTGGGCTTCGTGGCCCGCCGCGGCCGCGACGAGATCGACCTGCGCGTCTTCGAGCGCGGCGTCGGCGAAACACTCGCCTGCGGCACCGGCGCCTGTGCCGCCGTCGCGGTCGGCATTCGCCGCGGCGAGCTCGCGGGCGAGGTCCGCGTGAACCTGCCCGGCGGGCAACTCGTGGTAAAGTGGCCGCAGGTTTCCGGCCCTGCCTGGCTGACCGGCAACGCCGAACTGATGAGCGAAGGATCCATCGATCTATGAGTACACAACGAAACCCGGACTACGCCGATCACGGCGTCTCCGAAGACGTCGTGCACGACTACCTCAAGCTCCACCCCGATTTCTTCGAGCGACACCCGAAGCTGCTCGGTACGCTGCACCTGCCGCACGCCTCGGGGGGTGCCGTGTCACTGGTCGAGCGCCAGGTCTCGGTATTGCGCCAGAAGGACCTGAGGCTCGAGCGCCGGCTCAAGGACCTGATCGAGGTCGCGCGGGCGAACGACGTCCTGGCCTCGAAGATCCACGCGCTGTCCCTGCAGCTCATGGCCGCGCCGGACCTGCCGACCACCGTGTCGGCGGTCGAGGAAGCCGTCCGCTCCGGATTCGGCGCGGACCACTCCGTGCTCGTCGTGTTCGGGGACCCGGCCGATTTCGCCGCGGCGCCCACCGGGCGCTTTTTCCGCGCCATCGACCGCGAGGATCCCGTCCTCGCGCCGTTTTCCACGTTCCTCGCGAGCGGCAACCCGCGCTGCGGCCAGGCGCGTGACGCGCAACTCGAGTTCCTGTTCCGGGACGACGCCGGCGATGTCGGGTCGGTCGCCCTGGTGCCGCTCGGCACGCAGTCGGAGACCGGCTTCCTCGCGATCGGCAGCGCCGACTCGAACCGCTTCCACCCCGGAATGAGCATGGACTTCCTCGCCCGCGTCGGCGACCTGGTCGCCGCGTCGCTCGCGCGCTGCTAGGGAGCATCCGCGGGAGCGCCGGGAATGGACGCCGCCGAGCGCGACTGGATCGAGCGTTTCTCGCGGCACCTGTCGCTCGAACGACGGCTGTCGCCGCTGACCTGCACGCACTACCGCCGCGACATCGACGCGCTCGCCGACTGGTGTGGCGCCGCCGGCGTCGGGCGCTGGCGAGACGTCGACAGCGAGCACATGCGCTCCTGGGCCGCGTCCTGCTACCGGCGCGGGCTGTCGAGCCGCAGCATCCAGCGCCGGTTGTCCGCGGCACGGACGTTCTTCCGGTTCCTGCAACGCGAGGGCTGTATCAGGAAAAGCCCTGTGGACGCGGTGTCCGCGCCGAAAGCGAAGAAACGCCTGCCGGGCAACCTCGATGCCGACACGATGGCGCGCCTGCTGGACATCCAGGGCGACGGCCCCGTCGTCGACCGCGACCGCGCGATCCTGGAACTGCTGTATTCCTCGGGGCTCCGGCTCGCCGAGCTGACCGACCTCGATGTCGGCGACCTGGACCTCGCCGATGCGACGGTGCGCGTAACCGGCAAGGGCAACAAGGACCGGATCGTGCCAGTCGGCCGGCATGCGCTGACCGCCGTCCGCCGCTGGCTCACGGTCCGGCCCGACCGGGCGGCTCCCGGGGAGCGCGCAATGTTCGTCAGTAACCGCGGCACGCGGCTCGGCAAGCGGGCCGTCCAGGCCCGCGTCAAGCACTGGGCACGCAAGCAGGGTATCGACACGCGGGTGTACCCGCACCTGTTCCGGCATTCGTTCGCCACGCACCTGCTGGAGTCGAGCCATGACCTGCGCGGCGTGCAGGAGCTGCTGGGCCACGCGAACATCTCTACCACGCAGGTCTACACCCACCTTGATTTCCAGCATCTCGCCCGGATATACGACCAGGCGCACCCGCGCGCCCGTTCGAAATCAAAAGATTAGCGTTCGCGCCCCGAACGCCAGGACTCACGCCATGGAACAGTTCAGAGGGACGACGATCGTCTCGGTTCGCAGGGACGGCAAGGTCGCGATCGCCGGAGACGGCCAGGTCTCGATGGGCAATACCGTCATGAAAGGCAATGCCCGCAAGGTACGGCCGCTGGCCGGCGGGCGCGTCATCGCCGGCTTTGCCGGGGGCACCGCCGACGCGTTCACGCTGTTCGAATTGTTCGAGGTGAAGCTCGAGCAGTACGGCAACCTGACGCGCGCCGCGATCGAACTCGCGAAGGACTGGCGCACGGACCGGCGCCTGCGGCGGCTCGAGGCCCTGCTCTGTGTCGCCGACAAGGAATCGTCGTTCATCATCACCGGCAACGGCGACGTCATCGAGCCGGAGAACGACCTGATGGCCATCGGCTCCGGCGGGCCGTTCGCGCAGGCCGCCGCGCTGGCGCTGCTCCGGAACACGGACCTCGGCGCGCGTGACATCGTCACGAAGGCGCTGGAGATCGCGGGCGACATCTGCGTCTACACGAACCAGAACGTCGTCGTCGAAGAACTGTAGGAACCGGCGCCGGGCGCGCCGACCGATACCAGGATTACCCATGTCGCAAATGACTCCCCGCGAGATCGTCCAGGAACTGGACAAGCACATCATCGGCCAGAACGAGGCCAAGCGCGCGGTTGCCATCGCGCTGCGCAACCGCTGGCGGCGCGTGCAGGTCGACGAGCCGCTGCGCAGCGAGATCACACCGAAGAACATCCTGATGATCGGGCCGACCGGCGTCGGCAAGACGGAGATCTCTCGCCGCCTCGCGAAGCTCGCGAGAGCACCGTTCATCAAGGTGGAAGCGACGAAGTTCACCGAGGTGGGCTACGTGGGCCGCGAGGTCGACTCCATCATCCGCGACCTGATGGACGTGGCCATCAAGCTGTTGCGCGAGGAGGCCATGACGAAGGTGCGGACACGCGCCGAAGACGCGGCCGAGGAGCGCGTGCTCGACGCACTCCTACCGTCGGCGGACACGTTCGGCGACGCGCCTCGCGACGACGGCGACACGCGGCAGAAATTCCGCAAGATGCTGCGCGAGGGGCGGCTCGACGACCGGGAGATCGAGGTCCAGGTGCAGGCCGTCCCGATCGGCGTGGAAATCATGGCGCCGCCCGGCATGGAGGAGATGACCAGCCAGCTGCAGGGCATGTTCCAGAACCTGGGCGGCAACCGGAAAAAGACGCGCAAGCTGAAGGTGCGCGACGCGCTGCGGCAGCTCACCGACGAGGAGGCCGCGCGCATGGTCGACGAGGAGGAACTCAAGGCCCACGCGCTCGAAGCCGTCGAACAGCACGGCATCGTGTTCCTCGACGAGATCGACAAGGTCGCGCGCCGCTCGGAAACCGCAGGTGCCGATGTGTCCCGCGAGGGCGTGCAGCGGGACCTGCTGCCGCTCGTCGAGGGCTCCACCGTGAACACGAAGTACGGCATGGTGCGCACGGATCACATCCTGTTCATCGCCTCCGGCGCGTTCCACGTGTCGAAGCCGTCGGACCTGATCCCCGAGCTGCAGGGCCGGTTCCCGATCCGCGTCGAGCTGAAGTCGCTGAGCGTCGACGACTTCGTCCGCATCCTGACCGAGCCGGACGCGTCGCTCGTCGACCAGTACTCCGCGCTGCTCACGACCGAAGACGTCACGCTCGAGTTCGCGGACAGCGGCGTCCGGCGCATCGCCGAGGTCGCGTTCCAGGTCAACGAGCGCACGGAGAACATCGGTGCGCGCCGCCTGCACACCGTCATGGAACGCCTGCTGGAAACGGTGTCGTTCGAGGCATCGGACAAGAGCGGCTCCCGTGTCGTCATCGATGCGGACTACGTGGACGCACACCTCGCGGAACTCGCGAAGGACGAGGATCTGAGCCGGTACATTCTCTAGAATGCCGGCATGATCCCCAGCGAGATACGCCTGCGCAGGCAGGCCCGCGTGCTCCACGTCGCCTTCGAGGACGGGCAGTCCTTCGACCTGCCGTTCGAATACCTGCGCGTGCACTCGCCGAGCGCGGAGGTGCGCGGCCACGGGCCGGGGCAGGAGCGCCTGCCACTCGGCAAGGAAAACGTCGTCATCACGGGTGTGGAGCCGGTGGGCCACTACGCGGTGCGCCTGACCTACGACGACGGCCACGATTCCGGCCTCTACACGTGGGCCTATCTCCGCGAACTCGGCGAGCAGAAGGCGGCGCGCTGGCGGGCCTACCTCGACCGGCTGGAGGCCGCGGGGTATCCTCGGCACAAGGACGACTAGCCTCCCGCCATGCCTGACCAGGACCCCTCCACCGACCAGACGCACTTCGGCTACCGCAACGTCGCGGCCGACGAGAAGGCCGGCCTCGTGCGCGGCGTTTTCGACTCCGTGGCGACGAAGTACGACCTGATGAACGACCTGATGTCTGCGGGTCTGCACCGGTTGTGGAAGCGCTTCACGATCGACGATGCGGCGGTGCGGCCCGGTCACGTCGTGCTCGACCTCGCGGGCGGCACGGGCGACCTCGCCCGCGCGTTCGCCGGCAAGGTCGGGCGCGAGGGGCACGTGGTTCTCGCCGACATCAACCACGCCATGCTGCAGCAGGGCCGCCGGCGGCTCGTCGACGCCGGCGTCGCGGGCAATCTTTCGATCGCGCAGGTGGACGCGGAGAATCTGCCGTTCGCGGACGCGACGTTCGACCGCGTCACGATGGCGTTCGGCCTGCGCAACGTGACGAACAAGGAACGCGCGCTGGCCTCGATCCACCGCGTGCTGAAGCCGGGCGGCAAGGCACTCGTGCTCGAGTTCTCGAAGCCCTACGAGATGCTGCAGCCCGCCTACGACGTGTATTCCTTCAAGGTGCTGCCGGCGCTCGGACGGCTGGTCGCCGGCGATGCCGACAGCTACCAGTACCTGGCGGAGTCCATCCGCATGCACCCGGACCAGGAAACGCTGCTCGAGATGTTCCGGGCGGCCGGCTTCGAGCGCTGCCGCTACCACAACATGACCGGCGGTGTTGTCGCGCTGCATACCGCGTACCGCCTCTGAGTTTCCCGTGAACCCGCTCGAAGCCCTGCTGCGCCCGACCGCGCGTGTGCTCAACGACACGATCGCCGACACCACTCCGGCGCGCGAGTTGTGCCGGGAGCTTGCCGGCACGCGGGCGACCGTGCGGCTGCGCGGAACGACGGTCGCGGTGACGTTCGAGGTCGGCGATGACGGCCTGGCGCTCGTCCCGGGCGCCGCGGACGACCCCGATATCGCCATCACCGGCGCATTGCCCGATTTCGTCCGCGTGCTGGCCGGGAGTGAAGAGGACGCGATCCGCGACGGTTCGCTGGAACTGCGGGGCGACGCGGAGCGCGCGGCGGCGTTTCGCCGGTTGCTGCGCTACGCACGGCCCGACGCCGAGGAACACTTGTCGCGCGTCGTTGGCGATTCCACGGCACATGCCGCCGGCCGGTTCGCACGCCGGCTCGGCCGCTGGGCGCGCGGCGCCCGTGAGACGATGACGGACAACGTCCGCGAGTACCTCCAGGAAGAACGCCGCGTCGTGCCCACCCGCTACGATGTCGAAGATTTCGGCGGCGACGTCGATCGCCTGCGCGACGACGTCGACCGGCTGGCCGCTCGCATCCAGCGACTGGAAGGCGGCGCATGAGGGCCGGCGGCTGGCGCACGATCCGCCGCGCGCTGCAGATCCAGCGCGTGCTGGTGAAGTACGGCCTGGACGACGTGATTTCCGAGACGCACCTGTTCCGTCCGCTGCGATTCCTGTTCTACGCGCTTCCCCGCCGGCGGGACCGCTCGGCCCCGCTCGGCGAACGCATCCGGCTCGCGCTCGAGGAACTCGGGCCGGTCTTCGTGAAGTTCGGCCAGGCGATCTCCACGCGCCGCGACCTGATCCCGCGCGACATCGCCGACGAACTCGCGAAGCTGCAGGACGCGGTGCCGCCGTTCCCCGCGGACGAGGCGGAGGCCATCATCGCCGCGGCTTACGGCCAGCCGGCCGAAGCGGTCTTCGCGCGCTTCGACCGCGAGCCCCTGGCCGCCGCGTCGATCGCGCAGGTCCACACCGCGGCGCTGCAGGATGGCACCGAGGTCGTCGTCAAGGTACTGCGGCCGGGCGTGCAGGTGCAGATCGAGCGCGACGTGGACGTGCTGCGCTGGATCGCCGACCTCGCCGCGCGCTACTGGCAGCACGGCAAGCGGCTGAAGCCGCGCGAGATCGTGGACGAGTACGAGGCCACGATCCTCGACGAACTCGACCTCATGCGCGAAGCGGCCAATGCCGCGCAGCTCAAGCGGAATTTCCACGGCAACGACATGCTGTACGTGCCGGAAGTGTACTGGGACTACTGCCGGCCCGAGGTGCTCGTGCAGGAGCGCATCTACGGCACGCCGATCAGCGACATGGACGCGCTACGCGAGGCCGGCACGAACATCCAGCGGCTCGCCGAGAACGGCGTCGAGATCTTTTTCACGCAGGTCTTCCGGCACAACTTCTTTCACGCCGACATGCACCCCGGCAACATCTTCGTCATCACGACGGACCCGGAGCGCCCGAAATACGCCGCAGTCGACTTCGGCATCGTGGGCACGCTGAACCCCAGCGACCAGCGCTACCTGGCGGAGAACTTTCTCGCGTTCTTCGACCGTGACTATCACCGCATCGCGAAGCTGCACCTGGACTCCGGCTGGGTGCCGGCCGGAACGCGCATCGACCAACTCGAGTCGGCGGTGCGCACCGTCTGCGAGCCGGTGTTCAACAAGCCGCTGGCGGAAATTTCGTTCGCGCAGGTGCTGATGCGCCTGTTCCGCGTGGCACAGCGCTTCAACGTCGAGATCCAGCCGCAGCTCATCCTGCTGCACAAGACCTTGTTCAACATCGAGGGCCTCGGCCGCGAGCTGTACCCGCAGCTCGACCTGTGGAAGACCGCGCACCCGGTCATGAAACGCTGGATGGAGGACCGCGTCGGGCCGAAGGCGATACTGAGCGACCTGCGCGGCAACCTGCCGCACGTGCGCGAGGCCCTGCGCGAACTGCCCGGCGCAATCCACCGCTTCGCGGAGCAGGCGGCGAACGGCGAGGTGCGCGTCCGCATCGACAGCAGCGAGCTCGACCATCTCTACGCCGAGCTCGTGCGCGCCCGCAAGCAGCGCCTGTGGCTGGCCGTCGGCGCCACGGCCGTCTTCATCGCGTCCGTCGTGTTCGTGCTGCTGGCGACCTGAGCATGCTCCGCCTGGTCGCGCACGGCCTGCTGAAGCTGGGTGGCTGGACGCCGGTCGGGGGCGACATCCCCGTGCCGAAGGCCGTGATCATTGCCGCGCCGCACACGTCCAACTGGGACGGCATCTGGGGCCTGATCTGCCGCGTTGCGCTGCAGGTCGACGTGCACTTCTTCGCCAAGGACAGCCTGTTCTGGTTCCCGCTGGGCGCCGTCCTCCGCGCGCTGGGCGGCGTCCCGCTGGACCGGCGCAAGCCCGGGGCCGCGGTCCCGACCGCCGTCGCGGCGTTACGCGACAACGATACCTACTATTTTGCGCTGGCGCCGGAAGGCACGCGCAGCCGGAAGGAGTACTGGAAGTCCGGCTTCTACCGGATCGCGACGGAGGCACAGGTCCCGGTCGTGCTCGGCTTCTTCGATTACCGAAGCCGGCGTATCGGGACCGGTCCGCTCGTCGAACTGACGGGCGACGCCGATGCCGACATGGCCCGGATCCGCGCGTTTTACGAGACCTGCGAGGGCCGCCATCCCGAGTTGGCGACGCCAGCGTTTCTGCCGCCGGCAAAGTCCGCGCGCCGCTGAGCCGGCCGCGCTGGCCGGCTCAGCGGCGCGACCGTCAACGGTACTGCCAGCTCACTTCGACGCCGACGGTGCGCCCTTTTTGCATCGGCCCCGCGGTCCAGAGGCCCGCGATAGACGTCAGGTTGCCCCAGTTCGCCTCATCCGTGAGATTGCGGCCGTACGCGGAGATGCGCCACACGTCGTTTGGCGAATACCAGTTCACACTGGCGTTCACGCGATCCTGGTCCTCGAAGTTCTCGGTGTTCGCGTCGTTGTACGGGTGGCCCTCGCGAAATGCGTAGTTCGCCGCGAAATTCAGCAGGCCCGCAGCTTCGAGCGGCAGGTCCCAGGAAAAGCCGGCGCTGTAGTTCGACGGCGCGAGACGCGGCAGGTCGGGCCCGATGATCGTCTGGCCGTAAGCCTGCTCGAGCTGCATCACGAACGGGTCGATGCTGTCGTACTCGCCGTCCTGCCAGCCGCCCGAGGCGAACAGCGACAGGTTGTCGATCGGGGCCCAGACGATGTCCACCTCCACGCCCTGGATCGTCACGTCGCCCGCGTTGATCGTCGCCTGCAGCACGATGACGTCGGGGTCGCCGACGTTCAACTCGCGCTGCATGTCGGTGATGTCGTTCTGGAACGCGGCGACGTTCAGGCGCAGCCGGCCTTCCGCCAGGTCCGACTTGAAGCCGAGCTCCCAGGTGCTGCTTTCCTCCTCGCGGGTCGGGCCCGGCGGAATCAGGTTCGGCTTCGCGTTCCGGAAGTTGAACCCGCCGGTTCGGTAGCTCTGGGCCCAGTAGCCATAGAACTGGGCCTCTTCGGCGACGTACCACTGGAAACCCACTTTCGGCGTCAGGTTGTCCCAGTCGCCCTCGAGGTTGTCGAACTGGCAGTTGAACGTCGCGTTGTCGGAGCACGTGCCGGTGATGATCCGCGCCGTCTTCGTCTCCTCGGAATAGCGGAGGCCGGCCGTCAGGGTCAACGCGTCGTTCAGCCGGAAGTCGTTGTTCCAGAAGATGCCGAGATTGTCCGCCGACATGTCCCCGCCGAGTGCGCGCTGCAGGTTTACGCCGATCGGTGCCGGCCCGAGCGGCGGCGGCAGCCAGATGTAGCGGGCCTCGCGGTACTCGATGTCCTGGTCGAAGTAGTACAGCCCGATCGTCGCGTCCCAGCTGTCCGTGAAGCTGCCCGCCCAGCGCAACTCGTTGCTGATCTGGTCCTGGTCCGTGTAGCCCGGCGCCGCAAAGATCGGGTTCGACGTGCCGTCGATGTCGGCCGCGGAGTCGGCGTCGACCTCGCGCCAGCCGAGAATGTTCGTCACGGTGCCGTTGCCGACTTCGGCAATGTTCGTCTCGAGCACGACCTGGTTCCACGAAAGATCCGTGAAGCCGATCTCGTCGGAGGTCGTCGAGAACTCGTCCAGCGTGCCGGCCCGCTGCTCGGTGACGTTGGCCCAGGTCGCGCCGTCACCCTCGCTCTTGCCGCTCTCGACGATCAGGTTCCAGTCCTGGTTCTCCGTCGGCCGCCAGACGAGCGTCGGGCGGATCAGCGTCGTGTCCATCTCGCCGACCTCGCTGCGCGTCGCCGGGTTGATATAGAACGGCTGCAGCGGGTGCGGTGCCGGCGGCACCGTCGACTGGTTGATGTTTTCATAGTAGCCAGGGTCGTTGCTCTGGTAGACCACGAGCTTGGCCGCGAGCGTATCCTCGACCAGCGATCCCTCGATCGCGCCGGCGATCGACATCATCCCATCGTCGTCGTAGCCGGCACGGGCTTTCGCGCCGAACTCCCCGGTCGGACGCTGGTTGCGCAGGATGACCGCGCCGCCGGTCACGTTGCGGCCGAACAGCAGTCCTTGCGGGCCGCGCAGCACCTCGACGGACTCCAGGTCGAACGTGTCGATCACGACGCCGAATGTCGTGCCCAGGTAGATGCCGTCCACGAAAACGCCGACCGTCGGGTCGACTGACGGGATCGAGCTGTTGATGCCCTGGCCGCGGATGGAGAAGTTCTGCACGCCGGGAAACGTGCCCACGGCTTCGAGCTGGACGTTCGGCATCAGGTAGCTCATGTCGTCCAGTTTCGTGACGAACATGGCCTCGAGCTGGCTGGCGCCGTAGGCGCTGATCGCGAGCGGCACATCCTGCGCCGCTTCGGCCTCGCCGCGCTTGCGCGCGACGGTGACGATTTCCTCGAGCAGCGCGCTGGCGGAACCCTGCTGTGCCTGGGCCGGCACCGACGCGGCAGCGGCAAGCAGGCCGCCGCAGGCGAAGACGGCCAGCACGCCCCGTTTGAAAAAGGCAATACTAGAGATCATGAAGCACCCCCCGGTAGCTGAAGACGCTAGCATAGCCCCCTGAACGAGCTTGGCAAACAGGAAATGGTACTTTGAGCGCAGATACCGGCGACAGTGCAGAGCCGCGCAAACACCGCAGCATCCGCAGTTTCGTGCGGCGCACGGGGCGCCTGACGGCATCGCAGCAACGTGCACTGGACGAGCTGTGGCCGACATACGGCATCGAGGTCGACGCGGCTCCGATCGACATCACGGCCCTGTTCGGCCGCGATGCGCCCCGTGTGCTGGAGATCGGCTTCGGCAACGGCGACTCGCTGGCGACGCAGGCCGCGGAACACCCGGAGCGCGACTTCCTCGGCATCGAGGTCCACGAGCCCGGCGTCGGGCACTGCCTGATTCGTATCCGCGAACTCGGCATCAGCAATCTGCGGCTGATCTGCCACGACGCCGTCGAGGTGCTGGACCGGCAGATCCCGGCGGCGTCGGTCGATCGCATCAACCTGTACTTCCCGGACCCCTGGCCGAAGAAGCGGCACCACAAGCGACGCATCGTCCAGCCGGCGTTCCTGGCAGCCTGTGCCCGCGTCCTGAAACCGGGGGGGACGCTGCACATTGCGACCGACTGGGCAAATTACGCCGAGCACATCGACGAGGTGCTCGCGGCCTGCGACCTGTTCAGCTGCCGCGAACGCCGCGAGCACGACGGATCGACGCCGCTGGACCGCCCGCCCACCAAGTTCGAGCAACGCGGCCTGCGCCATGGGCACCGCATCGTCGACTGGATTTTTGTAAGCGGACAGTAATTCGCGTCGTCCTTGCGGATCGCGTTTTCTCATCTATAACTTAAGGAGAGAACCCGACAACTGCGAGGAGAATCGATGTGGCCGTTCCCTACCCCGTGATTGGACAGTGGTTTCGCCGCGCGGGCGGCGCGCTATTCGAGGTCGTTGCCATCGACGAGGAATCCGGAACGGTCGAGATCCAGCAGTTTGACGGCACGATCGACGAGCTCGACATCGAAGCCTGGCCCGACCTGCTGCTGTTCGAGGCGAGCGCGCCCGAGGACTGGTCGGGATCGGTCGACATGGAGCCGGACGACATCGTCGCGTGCAACAACAAGGACCTGCCGAGCGGCTTCCACGATCCGCTCGCGTTCCTGGACAACCTGTAACGCCGAATCGCTACGCAGCGACCGTCACCCACACGTCGCCGTTCCGGACCTCGCAGGCGACGCGCCGCAGGCTGTCGCCCTTGCACGGACCGGAGAAGCACTCCCCGGTGTCGATGGCGTACAGCGCCCCGTGGGACGCACAGACGATCGCGGTGTTGTCCCCGGTCAGAAACTTCCCCGGCACCCAGTTCAACGGGTGGCCGACGTGCATGCAATAGTTTTCATAGGCGTAGACGGCAGCGCCGCGCCGCACGACAAAACCGCGAAACGGCCAGTCGCCATCCCCGACCGTGAACTCGCGGCAGCCCGGGTCGTCGATCTCGGCCAGCGCGCCGACGCGCACCTCATTCATTGTCGGCATTCCATGGTGCGACCTTGAGCAGGAGCAGCATGCCCGGCATCGCGAACAGGAAACACAGGAAGAAGAACTTCGTGTAGCCGGTCTGCTCGATGATCAGCCCGGTCACGGCGTTGGCCGCGGTGCGCGGCAGTGACGCAAGCGCCGTGAACAGCGCGAACTGCGTGGCCGCGAAAGCCAGGTTCGTCTCACGCGCGATGAACGCGGTCAGCGCCGCGGTACCCAGGCCGACACCCAGGTACTCGAACGCGACCGTCAGGCCCAGTATCCACGGATTCGCCCCCGACACCGACAGCCAGGCGAAACCCAGGATGCTGACGACCTGGACCACGCCGAACAGCCAGAGCGCCCGGTTGATGCCGGTGCGGATCATCAGCACGCCGCCCGTCAGCCCGCCGACGACAGCCGCGACCAACGCCGAGAACTTCGCGATCGACCCGATCTGCACCAGGCTGAAGCCCATGTCGACGTAGAACGGGGTCTGCAGTGCGACCGCCATGTTGTCGCCGAGCTTGTACAGGACCATGAAGGCGAGGACCAACAACGCCGCCCTCCAGCCCTTGCGACCGAGAAACTCGCGGAACGGCTCGATGACGGCCTCGGCCAGCGTGCGCGGCGGGCGCGGTTCCCGGATCGCCTCGTCGATCACGAGCGTCATGACGATGCCCACGAGCATGAACCCCGCGACCACGACGAACACGGTCTCCCACGGCAGGAAGTCCGCCAGGATGAGCGCGAGCGAGCCCGGCACGAGGCCGGCCAGGCGGTAAGCCTGCACGTGTATCGCATTGCCGAGACCGAGCTCGGAATCCGGCAGCAACTCCCGGCGGTAGGCGTCGAGCACGATGTCCTGGCTGGCACTGAAGAACGCGACCGCGCCGGCCAGGTAGGCGATCGTCCCGATGGACATCGCCGGCTGCAGGAAGCCGAGCGCCGCGATGGACAGCAGGAGGCCGACCTGGGTCACGAGTATCCAGCCGCGGCGACGCCCGAGGAATGGCAGCGTGTAGCGGTCCATCACCGGCGACCACAGAAACTTCCAGGTGTACGGGAACGTGACGAGCGTGAAGAACCCGATCGTCGCGAGGTCCACGCCGCTGACCCGCAGCCAGGCCGGCACAAGCTGGATCAGCACGTACAACGGCAGGCCGGAGGAGAAGCCGGTGAACACGCAGATCAACATGCGGCGGTTCAGTATCGCTTCGCGCAGCGAGGGCTTTTGCATCGACATGGCCGTCGTCAGTCGTTCAGCCGGAGGCCGGCCAATCGTAGTCCATGATCAGCGGCGCGTGGTCGGAGAATCGTTCCGCCCTGTAAATCTCCGTGCGCAGCACGCGGCCCGCGAGGCCCGGCGTCACGACATGGTAGTCGATGCGCCAGCCCACGTTGTTGTCCCAGGCACGGCCCCGGTTCGACCACCACGTGTACGAGTGCGGCTCCTGCTCGAGCGTCCGGAACGCATCGACGTAGCCCCACGGCCCGAACACGTCATCCATCCACGCGCGCTCTTCCGGGAGGAACCCGGAATTCTTCCGGTTCTGCTTCCAGTTGCGGAGGTCGGCCTCCTTGTGGGCGATGTTCCAGTCGCCGCAGATGATGTACTCCGCGCGGCGGCGCCGGAGCTTTGCAAGGTGGGCCGCGAACGAATCCATGCACCGGTACTTCGCCTCCTGCCGCTGCTCGCTCGACGACCCCGACGGCAGGTACAGCGAAACGACGTTCAGCCCGCCGAGCTGCACCTCGAGGTAACGCCCCTCGTCGTCGAACTCGGCGTCTCCGTAGCCGCGCACGACCTTCTTCGGTTCGTGTTTCGTGTAGATCGCCGTGCCGCTGTAGCCCGGCCTGGTCGCGTCTTCGTAAAAGCAGTGATAGCCGGCCGGATGAAAACTCTCATCGGTCAGCTGCTGTATCTGCGCTTTCGTCTCCTGTATGCAGACGACGTCCGCCGACTGCGACGGCAGCCACTCGAAGAAGCCTTTTCGCGCGGCCGCACGGATTCCGTTCGCATTCAGGCTGATTACTCGAAACATTTTCTCTCCGTGGTCACTTCGCACCATTTGTAGAAACGGGCACCTTCGCTTCCGTGGCATACTGCGCCTGCTGGAAGTACGGCATCATACTGGAACCGGTCTACACACCTAAGCCATGCATCCTTATCAACGCGAGTTCATTGATCTCGCTCTCGAACTCGGCGTACTCACCTTCGGCGAATTCACGCTGAAGTCCGGGCGAAAGAGCCCCTACTTTTTCAATGCCGGCCTGTTCAGCACCGGCTATGCCGCGGCGAAGGTCGGCCGCGCCTACGCATCGGCCGTCGCTGCCTCGAAGGTGGAGTTCGACATGCTGTTCGGCCCGGCCTACAAGGGCATTCCACTGGTCGCGCTGACGGCCGCGGCACTCGCCGAACATCATGGCATCGACGTCCCTTACTCGTACAATCGCAAGGAAGCCAAGGACCACGGCGAAGGCGGCACCGTTGTCGGCGCGCCGCTGGAAGGACGCGTGCTGATCATCGACGACGTGATCACCGCGGGCACGGCGGTTCGCGAGGCTTACCAGGTGATCAACGGCGTCGGCGCCGATATCGCCGGTCTCGTCATCTCCCTGGACCGGCAGGAACGCGGCGAGGGCGACCAGTCCGCGGTGCAGGAATTGCGGAGCTCGCTGGGGATCCCGGTGACCAGTATCGTACGGCTGGACGATCTCGTGGAGACGCTCGAAGACTCCCCCGAGCACGGCGAATTCCTGGAATCCGTGCTGAACTACCGCCGGGAGTACGGAGTGGCGTCCTAAGTGGTTGAAATCCTGCGTACGGGCCGCGTTTACAGGCTCTGCCACAGGCTTTAAGCTGTGTTTTCGCGAACTGTGTCGCGCTTCACGCTCGACAAAACGTGGCATATTTGAGCAATGCGCATTCCTTACCTCGCAATCGGGCTGGTCGTCGTCTCGTTCGCCGCACACGCGGCGGAACGGGAAAACCGCCACTACAAGGTCGTCGACGAGGACGGTAACACCTACTACGGCGACAGCATCCCGCCGGAGATGACGGACCTCGACAAGCAGGTCGTGAACGACCATGGCGTCACGGTCGGCCACATCGAGGGGCGCAAGACCGAAGAGGAACTCGAGGCGGAACGGCGCGCCGAGGAAGTGCGCCTGCAGCGAGAACTACAGCGCCGTGCCGACCAGGCCTTGCTGGCCACCTACCAGACCGTGCAGGAAATCGAACTGCACCGCGACCGCCGTGTCGAGCTCTTCCAGGCCCAGGCCCGGGTCACCGAGTTGTATCTTCGCAACCTGCAGCGGCAACTCGAGAAACTCGAGCGCGAATCACTGCGTTACGCACCGTATTCGTCGGACCCCGACGCCGAGATGGTCGACCCGGAGCTCGTGGAAGACATCATCGAGACGAAGGACACGATTCACCGTCACGAACAGAACCTGCAGAAGTTCAAGGACGACGAGGCGATGATCATCGCCCGCTTCGACGGCGACATAAATCGCTTCAAGTCCCTCAAGGGTATCGAGTAGGCGCTCAGCCCGTGCCCGAGTGGCCGAAGCCGCCCTCGCCGCGCTGACTTTCGTCGAAATTCTCGACGACGTTGAACCTGACCTGTTCGACGGGCACGAAGACCATCTGTGCGATGCGTTCCCCGGGCTGGATCTCGTAGGCTTTGCTGCTCCGGTTCCAGCACGAGATGAACACCTGCCCCTGGTAGTCGGAGTCGATGAGCCCGGTGAGGTTGCCGAGCACGAGCCCGTGCTTGTGGCCGAGCCCGGAACGCGGCAGCAGCACCGCTGCCAGTGACGGGTCGCCGATGTGGATCGCGATGCCGGTGGGGATCAGCGTGGTCTCGCCCGGCGCCACGGTTTCGGGTTCGTCGATCACCGCACGCATGTCGAGGCCGGCGGAACCGTCCGTCGCGTAGTGCGGGAGGTCGATGCTGTCGCCCAGGCGGGGGTCCAGCACCTTGAGGTCGATCGTGCGCAAGATGTCTTCCTGTCAGTTGCGGTCGCGGAACGGCAGGACCGCCAGCGCGGGCTCCGTGTCGGCGCCGTGAGTTTCGTCGTACCGCGATGCTATCAGGCTCACGAGTTCCGCCGCGAGCGTGGTCTTCGCGGCCAGCGGGAATGACTGCTCGCCATCGGGCCAGAATACGTCCACGGAGTTGTCGTCACGGTCGAAGCCGCAGTCGCTGCCGACACGATTGGCCACGATCATGTCGAGCCGCTTGGCCTCCAGCTTCCCGAGCGCGTATTCCCGCACCTTGTCGGTCTCGGCGGCAAAACCCACCGTGAATGGCGGCGCCTCGAGCGCCGCTACCGACGCCAGGATGTCGCGCGTGCGCACGAGATCGACGCTCATCTCGGACGCCTTCTTCTTGATCTTCATCTCGTGCGCGCGAACCGGACGGTAATCCGACACGGCGGCCGCCGCGACGAAAATATCCACGCCGTCGAGATTCTCGTGCGTCGCGTCATACATCTCGTCGGCCGTCTGCACGCTGACCACGTCGACGCCGCGCGGCGGCGCGATCGACACCGGGCCGCTGACCAGGACGACGCGCGCGCCCTCGGCGGCGGCCGCGGCGGCCATCGCGTAACCCATCTTCCCGGAGCTGCGGTTCGTGACGTAGCGCACCGGGTCGATCGGCTCGCGCGTTGGCCCGGCCGTGACGAGCACCGTCTTGCCGGCGAGGCGCCCGGTGCCCGAGCCGGGCACGAGCCCGGCGACGGCCGCCGCGATCTCGTCCGGCTCGCTCATGCGGCCCGCGCCGGTCTCGCCGCAGGCCTGCGAACCGCTGTCCGGGCCGATGATGACGACGCCCCGTGCCTCGAGTGTCTCGCGGTTCGCCTGCACGGCCGGATTGTTCCACATGACGTGGTTCATGGCCGGGGCGATCGCGATCGGCGCCTCGGTGGCGAGGCACAGCGTCGTCAGCAGGTCGGGCGCGCCGCCGCCGGCGAGCCGCGCGATGATCTCGGCGGTGGCCGGCGCGATCAGCACGGCGTCGGCCCAGCGGGCGAGCTCGATGTGGCTCATCGCGCGCTCCGCTTCCTTGTCCCACAGGTTGTCGCGGACCGGCCGGCCGGACACGGCCTGCAGGGCCGTCTCGGTAACGAACTCGGCGGCCGACGCGGTCATGACGATCTGCACGTCCGCGCCGCGGTCCCGAAGCCGGCGGACCAGCTCCGGTGTCTTGTAGGCGGCGATGCCGCCGCTGATGCCGAGCACGACGTTCATGCGATCAGTTTCTTATGAATCGGCCCGCGCCGTCCAGATTGATTCCTTGTATGGATATGCCCGGCTGGACGATGCTCCATGGCACGATCCGCTTGGCGACAGGGAGGGGCCATGCAGCGCGACGTCAAAACGGCCAGCGACGCGGAACTGCTCGCCGCCTGCCTGCGCGGGGGCAGCGGCGGGCGAGATGCCGCAGCACTCGCGAACCGCCTGCTCGACCGCTTCGGCGGCCTTCGCCCGCTCCTGCACGCCGACGCGCGGCGCGTCCGCGAGGAGCCGGGCGTCGGCGGCGTGCGCGCGAGGGCCCTCGCCTCGCTGCCGGAGCTCGCCCGCCGCTACTTCGAGGCATCCCTCACGGTCGGCGAGCCCATCCGCAGCCCGGCGGACACCAGCGCGTTCCTGCTCGCCAGGCTCAGGCACCTCGAGCACGAGCTGTTCGGCTGCCTGTACCTCGACAACCGCCACCGCGTGCTCGCGTTCCGGGAACTGTTCCGCGGCACGATCGACGGCACGTCGGTGTACCCGCGGGAGGTGGTCAAGGAGGCGCTGGCCGTCAACGCGGCGGCCGTGATCCTCGCCCACAACCACCCGAGCGGCGTGGCCGAGCCCAGCCAGGCCGACGAGCGCATCACGCGCCGGCTCAAGGCGGCGCTGGAGCTGGTCGACATCCGGCTGCTGGACCACCTGATCGTCGGGGACGGCGGCACGACGTCGCTCGCGGCCCGCGGTGTCCTGTAGCTGCCGCCGGGACGGCGACGGGCCGGCTTGAATTGGCCGGACGAGGCTGGTATAAAGTCTCGCTCTTTGCCCGCCACTCGCGGGCAACTTTTAATAAAATCAGAGACTTACGCGTCATGTCCAGAGTTTGCCAGGTCACTGGGAAGCGCCCGCAGACCGGGAACAACGTTTCTCACGCCCACAACAAGACCCGCCGCCGGTTCCTGCCGAACCTGCAGTCGAAGCGTTTCTGGCTCGATTCCGAGAACCGCTGGGTACGCCTGCGCATCTCCCACAAGGGCATGCGCATCATCGACAAGCACGGCATCGAGAAGGTCGTCGCCGACCTGCGCGCCGCCGGCCAGCGCGTCTAGGCGCCGAGGAGCTCACCATGGCCAAGACCAACCGCGAAAAGATCCGGCTCGTTTCGAGCGCCGGCACCGGTCACTTCTACACGACCACGAAGAACAAGCGCCTGCATCCCGAGAAGATGGAGACGAAGAAGTACGACCCGACGATTCGCAAGCACGTCGACTACAAGGAAGCGAAGATCAAGTAATTCGCCTGCCTTGCAGGAATCCCCGAAAGCCCGCCTCCGTTGCGGGCTTTTTTGATGGAGCAGGCCACGCCCATGCCCGAACTGCCCGAAGTCGAGACGAGCCGCCGCGGCATCGCGCCGTTTCTCGAAGGCCAGGCGATCACGCGCATCGTCATCCGCGACCGGCGCCTGCGCTGGCCGGTGGAACCGGGCTTCGAGCGCAAGCTCACCGGCACGACGATCGAGTCGGTCGACCGGCGCGCGAAGTACCTCCTGATCAGGACCGGGCGCGGCAGCGTGATCCTGCACCTCGGCATGTCCGGCCATGTGCACATCGTCGATACCGGGACGCCGGCCGGCGTGCACGACCACGTCGACATCGAACTGGCGTCCGGGAAGGCGCTGCGCCTCCGCGATCCACGGCGCTTCGGCTCGCTGCACTTCAGCGCCACGCCGCTCGAACACCCGCTGCTTGCAGCGCTCGGCCCGGAACCGCTGGGCCCGGACTTCTCAGGCCGGCACCTGTGGGAGCGTTCGCGCGGCCGCCGCGTTGCCGTCAAGCAATTCGTCATGACGCCGCAGGTCGTCGTCGGTGTCGGCAATATCTACGCGAGCGAATCGCTGTTCCTTGCCGGCATCCACCCGAAACGCGCGGCCGGCCGAATCGCGGAGGCACGCTACGAGCGTCTCGCGGACGCCGTCCGGACCGTTCTCAAGAAGGCGATCCGGGCCGGCGGAACCACTTTGCGCGATTTCTACGGCGGCGACGGTGAGGCCGGCTACTTCAAGCAGGAACTCGCGGTCTACGATCGCGAGGACCTGCCGTGTGTCAACTGCGGGGACCCGGTGCGGGCCGACGTCATTGGGCAGCGAATGAGTTACTACTGCGTGCGGTGCCAGACCTAGGTATCGGGCGGCTCAACGCTGACCGATGCGATCCAGCAGTGCCTGTTTCACCAGCGGCGAGACGAATTCGCTGATGTCGCCGCCGAGTTCCGCGACCTCACGGACGAGGCTCGACGAGATGAAGTTGAACTTCTCGGTCGGCGTGAGGAAGGCCGTTTCCACCTCGTCGGTCAGGTGCCGGTTCATGTTTGCGAGCTGGAATTCGTATTCGAAGTCCGAGACGGCACGCAGGCCGCGGACGATGACGCGCAGGTTGCGCTGGCGAGCGAAGTCGACGGTCAGGCCGTTGTAGCGGGTGACCTCGACGTTGTCGATGTCGTCCAGCGCGACGCGGGCCATGTCGACACGCTCGTCGACGGAAAACATCGGCACCTTGCTGCCGGTGTTCGCGGCGATGGCCACGACCACGTGATCGAACAGGAGAGCGGCGCGCCGGACGAGATCTTCGTGCCCCAGGGTGATGGGGTCGAACGTGCCCGGGTACATCGCGTTGACTGGCATTCGCTACTCCTCGCTGTCGTCGGTGCCGCCTGCCGGTGTGGCCAGAGCATAACGCACGTTGCCGGCCGTTTTCTCCCTGAGCACCTGCCAGCCGGAGGGCAGTCCCGGCAGCGCGTTTCCGCGATCCATTTCCAGGTATACCCGGCCACGCGGTGCCAGCAGGCCGCGCTCGTCGATCTGCGCGCACAGCGACTCGAGGCTGCCGTCAGCGAACGGCGGGTCGAGGAATATCACGTCGTACGCGCCCGGGTCGGCGCCCTGCAGGAACGTGCCGGCGTCCGATCGCAGCAACGTCGCGCCAGTGGCGCCGAGGCTGCGGGCGTTCCGGGTAAGCGCCTCGAACGCGACCGGCGATTTCTCGACGAACGTCACCCCGCGGGCGCCCCGGGACAGAGCCTCGAAGCCCAGGGCACCGGTGCCGGCGAACAGGTCGAGGCAACGCGCGGTCGCGATGCGCGGCGTCAGCCAGTTGAACAGGGTTTCGCGGATCCGCTCCGCGGTCGGGCGCAGGCCGGGCACGTCCGCGATTTCCAGGACGCGGCTGCGCCACATTCCCGCTACAATACGCAGCCGTCCCGGTGGCGTCGCCGGGGATTCGCGCTTTCGGTTCCTGCCGCCGGCCCGGCGTGCCGCCATTTGCCCGATCCTTACGCGGTGACGTCGAGCGGACAGTGTAGGTGAAGCACACTCACGGTTCGAGCCGGCAATGTTTGGAAGGAAGACCAGGGACAACACGGACGACGCACCGCGGGACGGCTGGTTCTCACGGCTGCGCAAGCGGATCAATCGCGGCGACAGCTGGCTCACGACGGACCTCGCCGACCTGGCGCCGGGCGGCAAGATCGACGAGGACACGGTCGACGAACTCGAGTCGCTGCTCGTCATGGCGGACGTCGGCATCGAGACCAGCGGGCGCATCGTGGGCGAGCTGCGCTCGCGGCTCAAGCGCCGGCAGCTCGCGGACATGGCGGCGCTGCGCCAGGCGTTGCGCGATGCCGTCGCCGACACGCTCGCACCGGTCGAGCAGCCACTCCACATTCCCGAACAGGACGAGCCATTCCTGATCCTGATGGTCGGCGTGAACGGCGCCGGCAAGACGACCACGATCGGCAAGCTCGCGCGGCGCTTCCTCGACGAGGGCCGCAGCGTGATGCTGGCCGCCGGCGACACGTTCCGTGCCGCGGCCATCGAGCAGCTCCAGGCGTGGGGCGAGCGGAACGGCGTGCCGGTCATCTCTCAACAGCACGGCGCGGACCCGGCGGCGGTCATCTTCGATGCCTGGCAGGCGGCAAAGGCGCGCGGCATCGATATCCTGCTGGCCGATACCGCGGGGCGCCTGCAGAACCAGCAGGGCCTGATGGACGAGCTCGGCAAGATCAAGCGTGTCGTTTCGCGCCAGGCGGAGGGGGCGCCGCACGAGGTCATGCTCGTCCTCGATGCGAGCCAGGGTCAGAACGCGCTGGCGCAAGCCGAGAAGTTTCACGAGGCGCTCGGCCTGACCGGCATCACCGTGACCAAGCTCGACGGCAGCGCGAAAGGCGGGATCCTGCTCGCGATCGCCGGCCGTCTCGGCGTACCCGTGCGTTTCATCGGTATCGGCGAGTCGGCCGCGGACATGCAGCCGTTCGTCGCGTCGGATTTCGCCGATGCGCTGACGGGGGTACGCGCCGATGGCTGACGCCGACGCCATGATCCGGCTCGAGCACGTCAGCAAGCGTTTTCCCGGCGGGCAGGAAGCGCTCTCCGACCTGAGCCTCACGATCGAGCGTGGCGAGATGGTGTTCATTACCGGTCACTCCGGGGCCGGCAAGAGCACGCTGTTGCGCCTGATTGCGCTGATCGACCGGCCGAGCGGCGGCCAGGTGATCGTTGACGGCAAGAACACGCGCCGCGTCGGCCGGCGCCGAATCCCGGCCTATCGACGGCAGATCGGCATGGTGTTCCAGGATCACAAGCTGCTGTATGACCGCAGCGTCGCGGACAACGTCGCGCTGCCGCTGATCATTGCCGGCGTGAGCCGGCGCGATGCCGGGCGCCGCGTGCGCGCGTCGCTGGAGCAGGTCGGCCTGCTGCACAAGGAAAACCGGAACCCGGAACACCTGTCCGCGGGCGAGCAACAGCGCGTCGGCATCGCACGTGCCATCGCGACCCGGCCGAAGCTCCTGATCGCGGACGAGCCGACCGGCAATCTCGATCCCGACCTGTCGCTCGAGGTCATGCGCGTGTTCCGCCGCTTCAATGAGTTCGGCGTCACGTTGCTGATCGCGAGCCACGACATTGCCCTGATAGACAAGCTGGGTTGCCGTCGCGTGTCGCTCGCGGACGGACGGCTGGAGCACGACACGAGCGACGTCGATTCGGAGCAGGCGTTCGTCATCGGGCGCCCGGATGACGAGCGATGGCTGTGAACAGGCACGCCGATGCGACGGCGCCGCTCCGGTCCTCGGGCCCGCTCGCGACGTGGTTCGGCCGCCACGTCAGCACCGCGGGCGGTGCGCTGTCGCGCCTGCTGAAGCAGCCATTCGCGAGCCTCATGATCGTGCTCGTCATCGGCGTCACGCTCGCGCTGCCCGCCGCGCTGAACCTGATCGTGAAGAACGCGGCGGCCATCAGCGGCGGCTGGGACAACGCGATGGATTTCTCCGTGTTCCTTCGCCAGGACCAGTCGCTCGAACAGGCGCGCCAGCTCGGGCGGCTGATCGAGCAGCGCGCGGACGTCGACGCGGTGACGGTGATCCCGGCCGACGACGCGCTGGCCGAGTTCAAGGCGCAGTCCGGCTTCGGCGCCGCGCTCGACCAGCTGCGCGAGAATCCGCTGCCGCACACGCTGGTCGTGCGGCCCAGCGCGCAGAACACCGGCGATTCGATGCTGCTGCTGCGCGAGGAGCTGTCGAATCTTCCGGAGACCGACCTCGTGCAGGTTGACACGGACTGGGTGCAGCGCTTTCACGCGATCCTCGACATCGTCCGGCAGGGCATCGTCATTGGTGCCGTGCTGCTCGGCGCCGCGATCATCGTGATCATCGGCAACACGATACGTCTCGACATCCAGAACCGGCGGGAGGAGATCGAGGTCACGAAGCTGATCGGCGCGAGCAACGGCTTCGTGCGGCGCCCGTTTCTCTGGACCGGCTTCTGGTACGGCCTGTTCGGCGGCCTGCTCGCCGTCGGGCTGGTCGTCTACGGCACGTTCCTGCTGCAGGCACCGATCGGCCGGCTCGCGGGCCTGTACCACAGCGGCGTCGACGTACTCGGCTTCGACCTGCGCGAAGTCGGCGTGATCCTCGGCGTCGGGACCGGGCTCGGGCTCGTCGGTTCGTGGCTCGCGGTCGCGCGGCACCTGCGGCGCATCGAGCCGCGATAAGCCGTCGTCACCCGCGGTGCGTGAGCGCCTCGAGGATGCCGTCCACGACGGCGTCCAGCGTCTCCCGGTCGGTGCAGCCCCGGCAGGTCACTCGCATGCCCCAGAGGTTGTTGACGAGGAACGCCGACAGGGCTTCCGGGCTGCGGTCGGGTGCGATTTCACCGTCGGACTGCGCGCGGGCAATGACCGAGGCGAAGCTCCCGCGCACGCGTTCGTTGTGCTCCGCCAGACGGCGCGCGACGTCGGGTTCGTGCGCGGCGAGTTCGAGCAGCGCGTTGACGGCGAGGCAGCCCTGCTGGCCGCGCCCCGAGACCGTCGCCTCGACGATGCCGGACAACAGGTCGCGTATGCCGTCCAGAGCGGGTCGGCCGTCCCGGCCCAGCGCGCGGATGCGGTCGACGAAGGCCCGGTTGTAGGTGTCCAGCACCTCGAGGAAAACGCCCTTCTTGTTGCCGAACGCGGCGTACAGGCTCCCCGGCTGCAGGCCGGTGGCGTCCACGAGATCACTGACGGAGGTCTGGCCGTAGCCGCGGCGCCAGAACACGTCCAGCGCTTTTTCGACGACCTCGCCGCGATCGAATGCAGGGGTTCGTGCCATGGGCAGCCTCCGGTAAAGAATCGGCAGATCAACCACTTGGAGATCCGCCGCCGGCTATTCTAGCGATACTTGAATAATCATTCAAGATTTGCTAACGTGGCGATCACGCTGGCGGGAGGCCGGCGTTTTTTGGCCCCCAATATTGAACGGACATTCAAAAAAGGGCTCGAACAGGGCACGATTTCTGTCGCCACAGGTCTTAGCACTCAGAGAAGCCGAGTGCTAAAATCGGGCCCGGCTAAGGGAGGAACCACTTGATGACAACTGCGCTTGCCACGAAGAATCGCGACCTGATCCTGGCCGGACCGGTCGGCAGTCTCGACGCCTACATCCAGGCGGTCGGCTCCGTGCCCGTGCTGTCCAAGGAAGAAGAGCGCGAGCTCGCGATCCGTTTCCACGAGGAGGAGGATCTCGACGCTGCTCGCCAACTGGTACTCGCGCACCTGCGCTTCGTCGTGCACATTGCGAAGGGCTACCTCGGCTACGGCCTCCCCCTGAACGACCTCATCCAGGAAGGCAACGTCGGCCTGATGAAGGCCGTCAAGCGCTTCGACGTGAGCTACGACGTGCGCCTGGTGTCCTTCGCCGTGCACTGGATCCGTGCCGAGATTCACGAGTTCGTGCTCAAGAACTGGCGCATCGTCAAGGTCGCGACGACCAAGGCGCAGCGGAAACTGTTTTTCAACCTGCGCAAGTCGAAGCAGAGCCTCGCGTGGCTGTCCGCCGACGAGACCCAGGCGGTGGCTGATGACCTCGGCGTTACCGCAGCCGAAGTCACCGAGATGGAGAAGCGGCTCAGTTCGCGTGACACGCTGTTCGACCCGGCGCCGGATGCCGACGACGATCACCAGTTCACGCCCGCGGCCTACCTGCCGGCGGCCAACGCCGACCCGGCCACGCTGGTCGAGGACGAGGACTGGCACGACGACGCCACCGCGCGCGTGGCGAGCGCCATCGACACGCTCGACGAGCGCAGCCGCGCCATCGTCGAGAGCCGCTGGCTGACCGAAGACAAGAAAACTCTGCACGAACTGGCGGCGGAGTACGGTGTCTCGGCCGAGCGCATTCGCCAGATCGAAGCCGCAGCCATCAAGAAACTCAGGACGGCGGTCGCCGCCTGATCACCCGGGCGCGAGCCCTCAGGAATAGGTGCGGGTACGGTACTGGACGTACCCGCCTTTCTCGTGGCCCATCGGGTCGTCGTGCGTCCAGTGCACGAGGCCGCCCAGGTCGTTGGCCTCGTACATCCCACGGAAGCGGATCCGGTCACCCATGCCGAGCGGCACTCGCGCGGCGAGATCGATGTTGTGGGCGATCAGCAGCGTCTGCCCGTTGCGCAGCTTGATAACGAAGCGCTGGTGCGCCGCGCCGTCGCGGTCGTCCGACAACAAGCGGACGACGTAACCGGAGTCCTCGATCCAGTTGCCCGAATCGGCCTTGCCGTAGAATCTCGCCAGGAATCCGTCTCAAAAAAAGCGCAACGGCCCGTCCCTGGGCCGCTGCGCCGTCTTCCGTAGCTATGCCGGACCTCAGCCGGCGGAAATAGGTACCAGCGTCAACTCGACGCGCCGGTTCAGCTGCTGCCCCGCCGCGGTCGCGTTGTCGGCGACCGGGCGCGATTCACCCATGCCCACGATGATCATGCGTTCCGACATGACATTCCGGGAGCGGAGGTAGGCGGCGACCGAGTTGGCACGGCGCTCGGACAGCTCCTGGTTGTACGCGTCGGTCCCGCGGCTGTCCGTGTGGCCGGCAACCTCGATGACCGTTTTGTCGAACTCGTTCAGCACCAGGCTGACCGAGTCCAGCACCTCGTAGAAGCTGGCGTTCAGGTCGGCACTGTTCGTGGCGAACGTCACGTTGCCCGGCATGTTCAGCGTGATCTGGTCGCCGTTGCGCGTCACGCTGACGCCGGTGCCCTCGAGCTGGGCCCGGAGCTTCATCTCTTCGCGGTCCATGTAATAGCCGACCGATCCGCCGGCAAGCGCGCCGATACCGGCACCGATCATGGCGTGCTGGCGGCGCTCCACGGCGTCGTCGCCGGAAATGAGCCCGATGACGGCGCCCGCGGCGGCGCCGATCGCAGCGCCCTTTGTCGCGGAACTGGTCTTTTCCTCGCGGGTGTACGGGTCGAGCGTCTCGCAGCCGGTGGCCAGCACTGCGAAGCCGGCGAGACCCAGGATGAGTTTGCGCGGCATGTGGTTCATGGTGTGTTTCCTTTGTGTGCTCAAGCGAGCCCTATTTTGACAGATGTAACGCATCATAGTGGCGCGGCGCCGACCCATCCGGCACTGCGTCACGTCTGGCGCCTATTGGGGCATCGCGCGTCTGAACGTACGCTTAACGATCCCTTATGTAGAATGTGCGCCGGACTGACGAATGCCAACATCACCGATATGCAGAGCTGGCTCGACCGCTACCAGGCGCACCATCGGGACCTGACCTGGCCCTGGATCTACTGGGCCGCCGTGCCAATGGCGGTGCTGGGGACGGTCGGCCTGCTGTGGTCGTTGCCGGTGCCGGCGGAGTTCACGGCGATCTCCCCGCTGCTCAACTGGGGCAGCGCGTTCCTCATGGTGACCGTCGTCTACTACTTCATCCTGTCGCTGCCGATTGCCATCGGCCTGCTGCCCCTGGTCACGGGCATCGCCGGCCTGATGAACTGGCTGTCCGGTTCTGAATGGTCCCTGCTGCGCATCGCCGGCGGAGCGATGGCCGCCGGCCTCATCGGCCTCTGGCTCGGCCATCGCAACAAGCCACCCGTGCGCGCCCTCGCCGAAACCCTGCAGACGATTATGATTGGCCCCGTGTGGGGATTGTCTGTAATCTACCGCCGCCTCGGCATCCCCTATTGATTGACGGCCGGCAGACGGCCGCCAGGGCAGACCTGATGAACACCCGCAATACCCGCCTGGACCCGCTGGATCTCTTCGACGTTCGCTCGGAACTCGCGGACGACGAGCTGCTGGTCCGGGATACCGTCGCGCGTTTCGCCGACGAGGAGGCCATCCCGCTGATGCGCGAGGCCTTCGAGCAGCATAGCTTTCCGCGGGAGCTCATCCCGAAGGTGGCGGAGCTCGGCCTTCTCGGCAGCTCTATCGAGGGCTACGACTGCGCCGGCATGAACAGCGTCTGCTACGGGCTCATCTGCCAGGAACTCGAGCGGGCGGACTCCGGGCTGCGGAGTTTCGTGTCCGTCCAGTCGAGCCTGGTCATGTTCCCGATCCATGCCTACGGCAGCGACGAGCAGAAGGATCGCTGGCTGCCCGCCATGGCGCGCGGCGAGGCCATCGGCTGCTTCGGCCTGACCGAACCTCATGGCGGGTCCGACCCGGGCAACATGAAGACACACGCGAAGCGCGACGGCGATGACTGGATCCTGAACGGCGCCAAGATGTGGATCACGAACGGCACGATCGCCGACGCGGCCGTGGTCTGGGCCCGCACCGATGACGGCATCCGCGGTTTCATCGTCGAGAAGGACATGCCGGGCTTCACGGCACAGGAGATCGAGCACAAGTTCTCGCTGCGCGCGTCGATCACGGCCGGGCTGTTCTTCGACAACGTCCGTGTCCCGGCGGCGAACGTCCTGCCGGGCGTCAGCGGCCTGAAGGGGCCGCTGTCGTGCCTGACACAGGCGCGCTACGGCATCACGTGGGGCGTCATCGGCGCCGCGCAGGCCTGCCTCGACGAGGTGCTCGGCTACACGCAGGACCGCGTGCTGTTCGGCAAGCCGCTCGCGCACACGCAGACGATCCAGATCCGCATGGCCGACATGGCGCGGCGCATCACCACGGCGCAGCTCCTGTCGCTGCGGCTCGGCCGCATCAAGGATGCCGGTCGGCTCAGCCCGTCGCAGGTGTCGCTCGCGAAGTGGAACAACTGCCGCGCGGCAATCGACATCGCGCGCGACGCACGCGACATCCTCGGCGGCGCCGGCATCAGCGCCGAGTACGTGCCGATCCGCCACATGCTGAACCTGGAAAGCGTGATCACGTACGAGGGTACCGAGACGGTCCACCAGCTGGCCGTCGGGCGCGAGCTGACGGGCGTCAACGCCTTCGGCTGAGCCGGTGACCTCCCGGGAGGTTCCCACCGACCGCGATGTCTGGCGCATCGCGGCGCCGATGATCCTGTCGAACGTCTCCGTCCCGCTGCTCGGGATGGTGGACACGGGCGTGACGGGGCACCTCGACAGCCCGGTCTACCTCGGCGCCGTCGCCGTCGGCAGCATGATCTTCAGCTTCCTCTATACCGGGGTGAACTTCCTCCGGATGGGGACGACCGGCATCGCCGCGCAGCGTTTCGGCGCCGGGGATGACGACGGGCTCCGGCTCGCACTGGGCCAGGCGCTCGCGGTGGCCTTCGGCATCGCCGCGCTGCTGCTCCTCCTGCAGCTGCCGATCGGCGAGGCGGCCGTCCGGCTCGCCGGCGGCAGCCCCGACGTACAGAAGGAGGCGATCACCTACTTCTTCGTGCGCATCTGGAGCGCGCCGGCCACGCTCGCCAACATGGTGCTGATCGGCTGGTTCATCGGCCTGTCCAATGCGCGCGTCCCGCTGCTGATCTTTCTCACCGTCAACGTCACGAACATCGTGCTCGACATCGTGTTCGTCGTACTGCTCGGCATGGAAGTCCGCGGCGTCGCGCTGGCCTCCGTGATCGCCGAGTTCGCGGGCCTCGCGGTCGGCGGCGCGTTCGCCGCGCGCGAGCTTTCGAAACGCGGCGGTCACATGGCGCTGTCGCGGCTCGCGAGCCTGCGTGACTATCACGCGTTCCTGGCCGTCAACACGAACCTGTTCATCCGGACGCTGGCACTGATGTTCGCGATCGCCTTCGTGACCGCCCGCGGCGCGCGGATGGGCGAACTCATCCTCGCCGCGAACGCGATCATGATGAACTTCCAGAACCTGACCGCGTTCGCCCTGGACGGCATCGCCCACGCCGCCGAGGCGCTCGTCGGCAAGGCGATCGGCGCCCGCGACCGGCACTCGCTGGAAACGGCGGTTCGGCTGTGCCTGAAGTGGTCGCTGCTGTTCGCCGCCGTGTTCTGCGGGCTGTACGCCCTCGGCGGGCCCTTCCTCATCGCGGCGCTCACCGATCTCGACGCGGTGCGCGGCGCGGCACTCACGTACCTGCCGTGGATGGTGATCTCACCGCTCGTGTCGGTCTGGTCGTTCGTCTACGACGGCGTCTACATCGGCGCCACCCGCTCGCGCGAGATGAGGAACGTCATGCTCATCGCCACGTTCGCGGTATTCGTGCCGGCGTGGTGGCTGCTGCAGGGGCTCGGCAACCACGGCCTGTGGCTCGCGTTTCTGCTGTTCCTGGCGGCGCGTGGCGTGGGCATGCACGTGGGTTATCGTCGTGCGGTCCTGCCGATGGCCGGCGCCCGTGCCTGAGGACTATCCCGCGCCGGCCTCGGCCGCGCACAACCGCCGCACCGAACCGCGCGCCCAGGCGTAGGCGCCGAAACCGGACACGACGTTCGCAATCGCGTAGGCACCAAACACGCCCGGTATGCCGAACATCGCCGCCCCGGCATAGGCGAGCGGCACGTACAGCACCAGGATGCGCGCCACGCTGATCCAGACGGCCGGCATCGGGTTGCCGAGCCCGTTGAACGCGGCGTTCATGATCATGACCATGCCGTAGGTGCCGTAGCTGGCCGGCACGATCAGCAGGAACAGGCGTGTCACGCCGGCAACCTCCGCGCTGTCCGTGAACAACTGCGGGACCAGCCCCGACGAGAGGCCGAGAACGACCGCGTACACGACGCTGCTCGCGAGGCTGAACGCGGTGCACAGCCAGAGCGCCCGGTGTATCCGGTCCTCCTTGCCGGCCGAGAAGTTCTGGCCGACGAACGGTCCGATGATGGCCGACAGCGCGTAGAAGACGACCAGCAGCAGCGACTCGATGCGGCTCGCGACGCCGAAGCCCGCAACAGCATCGGGCCCGAAGCGCGCGAGCAGCGCGGTGACCAGCGTGGCACCCAGGGGCACGATCACGTTCGTCCCGGCGGCCGGTATGCCGACGTGCAGGATGTCACGCCACGATGAGCGCAGCTCGGACGCGACCGGCTTGTTGAACGTGACGAGGTCCAGCCGGTAGCGCAACAGGTACAGCGTGCCGAAGAAGATCGTCCCGCGCGCGAGCAGCGCGGCCATCGCCGCCCCGTTCAACCCCATTGCCGGTACCGGGCCGAGGCCGAAGATCAGGATCGGGTCGAGCAGCACGTTCAGGACCGCGGCGATGATCATCAGCATGCCCGGAAGCCGCGTGTCGCCCGTCGCGCGCATGCTGGCCATGCCGACCATGCCGACGACGATGAACGGTACGCCGATGTACAGGATGGTCATGAATCCGCCGATCAGCGGCAGCATGTCCTCCGGCGCCCCGAGCAAGCGGAACAACGGGTCGATCGTGAGGATGCCGACCATCGAGATGGCGAACGTGGTGAGAAACGACAGCAACAGGCTGTCCGTCGCCAGCCGCCGCGCGCGCCGGTGGTCGTCGCGGCCGATGGCGCGCGCAACCACGGACGACGTGCCGGCGCCGAGGCCGATCGCCACACTGGTCACGATCATCAGTATCGGGAAGCCGAAGCCGAACGCCGCGAGTTCCCGGTCGCCGACGCGGCCGATGAAGAACGTGTCGACCAGGCCCTGCGCCATCATCGTGGCGATGCCTGCGAGGACGGGCACGGTCATCGCAACGAGGTGCCGACCGACCGAGCCCTCGGTGAGCCGGGTTCTGGACTTGTTCATGGCAAGGGCCGCAAGTTAGCACGATCCGCGAGGCGCGGGTTGCGGCGCGTGGCGTCGACCGGCATGGTCGATACGGCTAGAGATCTTCGTACGGTATCTCGAACGTGTCGCCGTCGCGAATATCGCCACTCTGCAGGCCCCGCTGGAACCAGCGCATTCGCTGCTCGGAGGTGCCGTGCGTGAAGGCATGCGGCACTACCCGGCCCTGGGTGCGTTTCTGAATCGTGTCATCGCCGATCTGGTTCGCCGCCCGCATGGCCTCCTCGATATCGCCCCGGTCCAGGTAGCGCTGGTTGTGGTTCGTCCAGACGCCGGCGAGAAAATCCGCCTGCAACTCGAGCCGCACCGAGTACTGGTTGTATTCGGGACGCCCGCGCATCTTCGCCACCTGCTGCGATATGCCGAGCAGCGTCTGGATGTGGTGACCGACTTCGTGCGCGATCACGTAGGCCTGCGCGAAATCGCCCGGCGCCTGGAACTCCTGCTCGAGCGCCTGGTAGAAGCCGAGATCGATATAGATCTTCCGGTCGGCGGGACAATAGAACGGCCCCATGCGCGCGTCGCCGGTACCGCAGCCCGTGGGGTACTGGCCGCGGTACACGACCAGCTCCGGTGCCCGGTACTCATGGCCGATACGGCTGAATTCCTGCGTCCAGACGTCTTCCGTGTCCGCCAGCACGACCTTGACGAAGGCCATCTGCTCCTGCTCGGCAGGCGACGCCTCGTACTGCACCTCGCGGACCTGGCCGCCGCCCATCAGCGCCATCGGGTCGATGATGCCGAGCGTCCAGCCGACGACGCCGAGACCCAGCAGGACCAGGATGCCCTTGGTGCCGAACATCTGTCCGACGAAGCGCAGCAGGAGGCCGAGCGACGCCCCGCCGGCCACCATCTTCCGGCCGCGCGCATCCTCGACGTTCGTGCTTTGCCTGCGTCCTTTCCACTCCATGCCGTTTCGCTCGCTGTCCCGCTCCCGAGGCCGCAACGCAGGGGAACTGTGAATGTCCTTTCCGGGTCTTGATTCTATGTGACGCAGCGCCGACTATGTTCGCCCAATCGCCGGAGGCAGGCAAGGCAGCTGCCCCGACGTCGGGCGAAGCTTTTGTTCAGGCGCTAAATAGTGGCAGCGCTCTTCAATAACAAGGATTGACATCATGCAAACGTTTATCAGGCGCGCGGCGGCAGGAGCCCTGGCCCTCGTCATGCTCCTCACAGGGCTGACGGTCAGCGCCCAGGACCGTTCACAGACCTGGGAGTTCACCGCCGGACTCGTCTGGTCGGATTCGCTGAATCTCGAGGGGCAGCAGGGCACCGGGCTCGATATCGACGACGATCTCGGCTTCTCGTTCGGCGGCAACTACAACTTCACGAACCGCCTCTCCGCGGGCTTCAGCTTCGGCTGGTTATCGCCGAGTTACGAGGCGACCTACCTGCCCGACGACGGCCCGCCGTTCGAAACCCTGCGCGCGTCAATGGACATGTTCACCATCGCGGGCCGCGGCACGTTCAACTTCCTCGAGGGGCCGCTTACGCCCTACGTCGAACTCGGCTTCGGCTGGACCGCGGTCGACTCGAACATCGCGGACGGCCCGCCGATCACCGGCTGCTGGTGGGATCCGTGGTGGGGCTACATGTGCGCACCGTTCTACGACACGTACTCCGAGGACGTGACGTCCTGGTCGGGTGCGCTCGGCATTCGCTGGGACATCGATCGCACCTGGGGCCTGAAGGCGTCCTACGGCATTCTCGAGGTCAACACGAGCAGCCGGACCGAGGACGCCTCGATGGACATGATCAAGGTCGAGGCGTACTGGCGCTACTGAGTTCCGCCAGCGTCGTCACCGCCGCCTCGAGGCGCGCGGTGACGACGTAGCGCAGCGGCCCGCCCGGTTCGTCGGCATCGAACGGGTAGCAGGTGATCAGGCTGAGCAGCGCATCGTCCGTATCGAGGAGGACGCTCGAACGACGTGCATCGACGATGTCGAGGTCGATGATCCGGTAGCGGTAGCGGGTCCCGTCGGCGCCTTCCACCCACAGCGCTTCCCCGATCGCGACGTCCTTGAGGAAGCGGAAATGCGTGTCGCGATGCCCGGCGATGACGCTGTTGCCGCGCGTGCCGGGCATCGGGCTGGCGCTGAGATGGCCGGGCCCGAACGCCAGTGTGCGCCCCGAACCGCCGGCCAGCACGATCAGGTCGATCTTCCCACCCTGCGCCAGCAGGCGCGCAACCGGCCAGGTGTCGGCCCAGGGCCAGGGCGGCGGGCGATCGACGCCGGCGCCCGCGCGGTCCCAGGCCTTCAGCATCAGTTCCTGGGCGAGCCACGCTTTCGCCGGGATATAGGCGGCCTGCCCGAGCTGCCAGAAGCCGATTCCGAGGATGCACGCCACGGCGATGCCCCGGGCGCGCCTACTGCAGCGCCACACGACCGAGACTCCCGCGCCGCCCCGCGAGCCACACCGCGAGTCCGAGCAGCACGACCAGCGTGCCGGACTTCGCGAGTTGTGCCGCGTTCGTCGCGGTCGCGGGCAGGCCGAAGATCGCGTTCATGCTCTGCCCGTACGGCAGCGCATTCGGCACCGCGTCGCGGCGCAGCCTCTCTGCAGCGGACCGGGCCGGCGTCCTGTCGACGGCGACGAGACTCGTGAACTCGCTGACCAGGTGATGCGCCAGCGCGGTGCTGACGATCTCGGCACGGACGTCGTCCGCATTGCGCCCCCGACGGCGCTCGTCGGCCAGATGCCCGATGCGCCCGCGGGCCCACAGCGCCGCGACGCCGTTGGCCGGCGCCGTCGGCAGGCCGGCCGCGATCGACAGCTCGCGCTGCCACGCGCCGGTGACCGAATTGCCGCTGATGCGCACCGTGTCGGTACCGGCCGGCCCTGCGGCAAGCTTCGCGCGAAGGCTGACCGGCTCGCCGGCATAGAGATCGGGCACCACCTCCGGGTAGCTCTCGACGACGGCACCGCGCGGCCACTCGACGCGGATGTCCGTCACCTGCGGGCGTGCGATCTTCGCGAGCAGCCGGTCCATGCGCTCGCCCACTTCGTTCTGCGCGCTGATCATCGTGAAGCTGCCGCGACCGGCCTCCGCCGCCTTGCGCATGAACCAGCTGTTCGGCGCCGACCCGATGCCGACCGTGAACAGCCGTGCCGGGCCGAGTTGCCGCTCGATCAGCGCAAACAGCTCCTTCTCGTTGCCGACGGCGCCGTCCGTGACGAATACGACTTGCCGCAAGTGCGATTCGGCCGGCGGAACCCTCAGCGCGAGTTCGAGCGCCGGCCGCATTTCCGTGCCGCCCTCGGCCCCGAGCGTCTGCACGAAGCGCCGGGCGCGTGCCAGGTTTTCCGCGCTCGCATCCACGCTGATCGGGAACAGGCTCGTCGTCGTGGAGTTGAACGCAATGACGTTGAAGCGATCCACGGGGAGCAGCCCGTCGAGTGCGCGCAGCAGCGCCAGCCGCGCCTGCGTGATCGACACACCGTGCATGGACCCCGACGTATCGACGACCAGGACCATCTCGCGGGGCATCGGCGGCACGTCCGGCGCCGGCGCAGTCGGCGGCATGACCATCAGCAGGTAGTAAGGCTCGTCGTCCCGCGTCTGGGCGAAGATCATCGCCTGCGGTGCGTGGCTCGCCTCCGGCCGCCAGACAAGTTCGAAATCGTGATCCATCGGCGCCGCTCTGGAGCTCAGCGCGACGCGATACCGCCCGGCCTCGTCCTTCACGGTGATCGGGTGGTAACGACTCGCGATCACGTCGAGCGGCAGACCGGCATCGAGGTCGATGTCGAACGTCACCGTCGGCGCCTTGCTCGTCGCCACCATCGGCGGCGTGACAAGGGACGCGTCCGGCACGCGCGTCGTGTCCGCCGACCACCCCGACCCCTGCCGGTCCGGCAACGGCTGGCCGGGGATGTAGCGCGGCGTGAGCGTCAGCGGGAACCGCAGGCTGAACATCCCGTCCGCGAAGACGAGATCCTCCAGGTACTCGATCTCGACAACGACGGTCTCGCCGGGTGCGATATTCGCCACCTTCGTCGTGAACAGGTTCGGGCGCTGCTGTTCGACGAGGCTCGTGCGACGGCCTTCGCGCCGTGCCTGTTCGTATTCGCGGCGTGCCTGTTCCTTTTCGCGAATCTCACCTTCGATCACACGTTCGCCGACAAGGAGGCGCATGTGATCGACCGCCGCCTTGTCCGGCAGCGGGAAGACGTAGATGCCTTCCGCCCAGTCGCCGCCGGCGTTCTCGAAAGACTGCCGGACCGAAACGCGGGCGACGAGGCCGTTGATGCGCATTCGCACGGACGTCTCCAGTGCCGTCGCCACCTCGACGCCTTGCGGCGTCTGCAGGACCAGGCTGCCGCTCGCGATGTCGTCGACGTCGGCACCCGTAGCCGCACCGATGCCCGGCCGCAGCATCGCGATGCACACCACGAGCAGCTGCCATCCCCGGCAGGGGCGGTACTCCCGGCGCGCATCGCCGGCCTCTTGCGGTTCGTTCATGATCACAATCCTCTCGGGGCTTTGTGACATTCCAGCGCCCCATTGCGACGGCGGTGCGCGCGCGCCGTGGCATTGCACCGACCGAATGTGGCAAATTGTGTCGTCGTATCGAGGGAGGCTGCGGTGGCAAAGCGAATTGCAATCGTCGAAGACGAAGCCGCGATCAGGGACAACTACACGGCCGCGTTCCGGCGCGAGGGCTACGCGGTGGATGCGTACGATGCCCGCAAGCCGGCGCTGGATGCGTTCGCGAGCCGGCAGCCGGACCTCGTCGTGATCGACGTCAACCTGCGCGACGACGTCGAGGGCGGCTTCGAGCTGTGCCGTGAACTGCGGGCCCGCGCGCCCGAGCTGCCGATCATCTTCCTGACGGCGCGCGACAGCGAGTTCGATGCCGTGTCCGGCCTGCGGCTCGGCGCCGACGACTACCTGACGAAGGACATCAGCCTGCCGCACCTGATGGCGCGTGTGGCCGCGCTGTTCCGACGGCTCGACGCGCTGAAGGAACCGCAGTCCGGCGACAGCCGAATTACGCGCGGCGACTTGGAGATCGACACGGACCGTATGAACATCACCTGGCAGGGCCGGCCGGTCGGCCTGACGCTGACCGAGTTCTGGCTCGTGCACGCGCTCGCGCGCTACCCCGGGCATGTGAAGAACCGCCAGCAGCTGATGGACGCGGCACAGGCCGTGCTCGATGACAACACGATCACGTCCCACATCAAGCGCATCCGGCGCAAGTTCGTCGCCATCGACGACGGTTTCGACGCGATCGAGACGGTGTACGGCATGGGGTATCGCTGGCTCACCACGTCGGGATGAGCCTCAAGCGGCAACTGCTGCTCGTCAGCCTGCTCGCCCTGTTGCTGCCCTGGGCCGGCTGCCAGTTCATCCGCGAAACCGAGTCGGCGCTGCGCGCGAGCCAGCAGCAGATGCTGGCCAGCACCGCGCAGGCCGTTGCGGATTCGCTGACGCGCTACGCCGACGCGTTTCCGCCGGCGGCGCTCACGGTGTATTCGCCGGACGACCAGCTCTACGGCCTGGCGCTCGAACGCGCGCCGGTCGTGGACGGCTATTTCGACGACTGGCCGTTGACGCCGGTCTCGCTTCGGACGATTCCCGGTCCCGACGGGCCCATACGCTATGCAACCGGGCTGCACGCGGGCTTCCTGTACCTGTACGTCGCGGTTCGCGACGACGACATCGTGTACGCGGATGCCTCGGCGCTCGTGCCGTCGGCGCGTGCGCCGTTCGCGGACCGCGTGCGGCTGGTCAACACGACGCCGCCGTACCTCGAGGAACAGATCTCGTTCGCGGCCGAAGCGCCGGGTGTCATCGTCCCGTACGCGCAGAACGCGTTCGGCTTCGCGGCCGAACCGTCGATTCGTGCCGTCTGGCAGGACATGGCCGGCGGCTTCCGCCTCGAGGCCCGCATCCCGCGCAGTCGGCTGGGCACGCACCTCGGGCTCGTCATCGACGACGTCATGGACCGCAACCTGCCCGGCACGGCGCTCGCGTCCTTTTCCGGCGACCAGCCGGCGCCGTTCGTCGAACGCATGGCTGCCCTGCAGCGCGCGGCCGAGGCGCTCGCGCAGCCGGGGCTGCGCGTCATCATCACGGACCCGGGCGGCTGGCGGCTGGCCGAGGTCGACGCACTCGCCGACGGTGATCCCGTCGCGCGTTCCGGCGTCTCGCGCTGGCTGCGCTACGGGTACGACGCCGTCGTCGAGGACGGCACGCCGTCCGGCCTCGCCGAGCCGGACCCGGCGGGCCGGGAAGGCCTGCCTTACGTCGCGACCGCGCTGTCCGGCCAGGCGGACGCCGCCTGGTTTCGCGGCGGTGACGACAGCAACGCGCTGGTCGCCGTCGCCGCGCCCGTGGAACTTTCCGGGCGGCTGTTCGGCGCGGTCATCCTGCAGAAGGGGACCGACGCAATCCTGAGCCTCCGGAACCAGGGGCTGGTCCGGCTGATGAACGTGACGATGATCGCGATGTTCCTGGTCGCCGGCGGGCTGCTCGGCTACGCGACCTGGCTGTCGCGCCGCATACGCCGGCTCAGTGTTGCCGCCGCGAGTGCCGCCGACGACACGGCGCGGGCGGCCCGGCTGCCGAGCGCCGGCGCGCGCGACGAGATCGGCGACCTGTCGCGCAGCTTCTCCGGTGTCCTCGCGCAACTGGGCGCCTACAACGAATACCTGCGCACGCTCGCGTCCAAGCTGTCACATGAGCTGCGCACGCCGCTTGCGATCGTGACGTCGTCGCTCGAGAATCTCGAGCACGAGGCGCTCGACGACGCGCAGCGCAGCTACACGAAGCGCGCCCGCGACGGCGCGGACCGGTTGCGCCGCATCCTGTCCGCGATGAGCGAAGCGAGCCGCGTCGAGGAGCTGATGAACAACGTCGACACGGAGCGGTTCGCGCTCGACGCCGCGGTGCGGTCGGCCGTCGGCGGCTACCGGGACGTGTACGGCGAACGGCAATTCGACCTCGCCGTCGCACAGGATGCCGACTGCGCCGTGCACGGCGCGCCGGAGCTGCTGATCCAGCTGCTCGACAAGCTCGTCGACAACGCGGTCAGCTTCAGTCGGCCCGGCGACACGATCGCGATCGGCGTTTCGTCCGACGACGACGCGGTCAGGCTCGACGTCAGTAACCCCGGGCCGCCGCTGCCGGCCGCGATGCGCGGACAGCTGTTCGACTCGATGGTGTCGGTGCGGCCCGGCGACGACGCCACGCACCTGGGACTCGGCCTGTACGTTGCCCGCCTGATCGCCGCCGGCCACAATGGCCGCATCGAAGCCCGCGACATCGACGGCGGCGTACGATTCACGGTCCGGCTGCCTCGCGCGGCGGCCGGCGGCAATACCTGACACCGGGGAGACCACGACATGCACCGCAGCAAGCTGGCCGGCTTCATCATCGACTGCGAGACCGACGACCTCGACGCGGCCGCGGACTTCTGGAGCGCGGCGCTGGGCATGCCGAAGAACAAGGCCGACGACCCGGCGGAAAGCGCCTACGTGAAGCTCGACACCGACCGCGGGCTGCACATCGAGGTGCAGCAGGTGTCGCACCCCAGCCGCGTGCACCTGGACATCGAGTCGGACGACATCGAGGCCGAGGCCCGGCGGCTCGAGGCACTCGGCGCGAAGCGCATCGGCACGGTGCGCACCTGGGTGGTCATGGAGGCGCCGACCGGGCAGCGCTTCTGCATCGTGCGTCCACAGAGCGAGGGCTTCGCGGACGACGCGAACGCGTGGGACTAGCGCGGGACGCCGCTACGGCCCGTTGCCGAGCCACTGCTCGATACCGAGTGCCTCCATCACAAGTTCGACGGACAACGCCGCCAGAATCATGCCCATGACCTTGGTCAGGATCGCGGCACCGTTCATGCCGATGACGCCGATGATGCGGTTCGAGTTGAGCAGGAGAACCAGCGTGACCAGAAGGATGCCGACGGTGACGCCAGTGGTGCCGGCCTGCACCGCGACCGAAAACTGGTGGTTGTCGGTCAGCAGGATCACGGCCAGGATCGCGCCGGGCGTCGCCGTCGCGGGAATCGCGAGCGGAAAAACCGCGACGTCGTGATCGGGCTCCGGCCGCATGCGCGTGTTGCTGCTGCCGAAGATCATCTGCAGGCCGAACAGGAAGAGTATCGCGCCGCCCGCAACCTGGAACGATACGAGCCGGATGCCCATGCCGGTGAGGATGAGCTGGCCCAGCAGGATCGCACCGACCAGTACCGAGCCGGCGTACAGCACGACGCGAATCGCCACGCGGCGACGCTCGGCGTCCGACAGATGCCCGGTATGCGCCACGAAGATGGCGAGCGTGCCGACCGGGTCGATGGTGGCCCAGAGTATCAGGGCGTCCTGGATGTATTTTTCAAGCAATGGCGTTCGGTCGCAGTGTCAGGAATGAAAAATCCAGACTAGGGAGTGTGGTCACGCCGCGCAAGGGATTTCCGTTCACGTCCGCCGCCATATTTCGCCACGTTTCGCGCACGCGCCGGCCAGCATTCCGGGCTTTCATGGAACCGCTGAATGGGGAGAGCCGGCATGGAATCCATCACCGAGCGCCTGCGCGCGTCCGTTTCACTCAAGATCACCGTCATCGGGATCCTGATCCTGGTGCTGCTGATCCCGGTTGCCATGATCCGCGGCGTCGTCGAGGACCGGGTAACGGTCAACCGGGTTGCCGCAGCGGACATCATGCGAGGCTGGGGCGACACGCAGGTCGTCGCGGGCCCCATTCTGGTCGTGCCCGGCACCGTCGTTCGCGAGGGCATCAACGACCGCCGCACCGTGGGGACACGGCTCAACGTCCTGCCGGAGACGCTCGTCATCGACGCGGCGCTGGAGACCGAGCTTCGTGCGCGCGGAATCCACGAGATCCCGGTTTACCGCTCGACGATCCGCATCAGCGGCACGTTCCACCTGCCCGCCGACATCGCGGCGCAGCACCGGGTCGACAACCTCGACTGGGACGCCGGCTTCATCGCCCTCGCGGTCAGCGATGCCCGCGCCATCCCCATCGCGCCGAGGATTCGCGTCGGCGACCGCGACCTCGGCTTCGAGCCCGGTGGCCAGAGGCTCAACGGGTTGCCGCCACAGATCGTCGCCTCCCTCGAGAACGCGAACGGGGAAGCACTCGCCGGCCGGGACGTGCCGTTCGAGATGGAGCTTTCGCTGAACGGCGCCGAATCGCTGCAGTTCCTGCCGCTCGGCGGATCGACGCGGGTGGACGTGCGCTCACCGTGGACGTCGCCCAGCTTCAGCGGCAACCAGCTGCCCCAGGCCCACGAGATCGGCGAGGACGGATTCACCGCGCGCTGGGAAGTGTCGCAGTTCGCCCGGCCGCTGCCGTCAAGCTGGCTCGACGGCGACGTGCAGATAGCGCCTTCGATGCAGTCCGCGTTCGGCGTCGACCTGTTTACCGGCGTCGGCCTGTACCAGCAGACGCTGCGCGCGACGAAGTACGCGGTGCTGTTCATCGGCCTGACCTTCGTCGCGTGGTTCCTGTTCGAGACGATGGGTCGGCTGTCGTTGCACCCGCTGCAGTACCTGCTCATCGGATTCGCCAACGCACTGTTCTACCTGCTGTTGCTGTCGTTCGCCGAGCAGATCGGTTTCGGACCGGCGTACGCGCTGAGCACGGTTGCGTCCGCCGGCCTCGTCGTCGGCTACAGCCGCGCGGTGCTCGGCGGCATTCGGCCGGCCGGCATGATGGCGGCGCTGCTCGGCGCCCTGTACGGGTTCCTGTACCTGGTGCTGAAGTCCGAGGACTTCGCCATGCTCGCCGGCGCGGCGGGTCTCTGGGTCATTCTCGGCACGATCATGTACCTCACCCGCCACGTGGACTGGTATCGCCCGCGCGGGGCTTGAAATCCGCCGCCCCGGCGACGGAAAATACGCGGCCGGGCGGGCGATTAGCTCAGTTGGGAGAGCGCCGCATTCACATTGCGGAGGTCACTGGTTCGAGACCGGTATCGCCCACCACTTCCTTCCCGGGGAATGTCCGGTATCGGGGCCGTAGCTCAGTTGGGAGAGCGCCGCGTTCGCAATGCGGAGGTCGGGAGTTCGACCCTCCTCGGCTCCACCATTTGAATGCTCATCTTGAATGCTCATCGAAGCGCTGTAGGAGCCCGCTTGCGGGCGATGCGCGGCTGGAGCGTGTGACGCTTTCGTGGGGCTCCTGCGGAGCCCTGCGTCGCTGAATCACCGCTCCTGGCTGGAAGTCGCCGTCCAAGTATTTTGCGATACACTTCCGCTGCTGACCCGAAGCGGTCGCTAATTGTTTGATATTCCGAGGGGACATGTCGTGTCCAGCGACGCTGTAAGAAAGAATCGCGCCAAGGATGGAATCGCCATCTGTTTGGCGGATTTGGGTGATGGTAATTCGCGGTTGGTGATCGACGAAGTAGTTGCTGACGACCCTGAAGCCCAGAACCCGGTCTGGAGACACAAAGTTTTCTATACACAAAACCTCTATCCGAATGATGTGCTGAATCACATGAAGTTGTCGGACGACGAGTTTTGCTCTATTGGCGTGGCGGTTGTGGCGAGGCTTCTGGCGATCAACGGCCGTGTCTACAAGGACTGACCGCTTCTGGCCAGTAGCCGCCAGTCGAGCCGCTGGCACTCACTGGCTGCTTTGGGTGAAAGCCGACTTTCAGACACTCTAGTGTCCGCAATGCAGCTGTTAGCAGACTTTCAGGCGCTATACTCTGGGCGACTGCTACTGACCCATTGCGGTCATTCGAGTTTTGCCAACTCGCTACGTAAAATAACAACTATGCAGTTGCCGCTAACTAACGCACTAAATAGGTTCTCAAGAAAACGTCCGGTTCTTTCTTGGGTAGCGTATTACGTTGTCCTGCTTGCGATGTTTCTCTTATTGAGCTTGGACGAGATACGGGCAAGCGAAAAATCCTTTCACGAGTTCGGTGAAATAGCTGCCGCATCTACTGTATTGGCAACTGTGTTCTACATATGTATCCGAATCTTTGGATCGGAATGAACGACCGCTTCTGGCCGGGAGCCGCCCGCACGCTGTGACGATCCGAACGGCCGATCTGCCCGAAAGCTGACATCACGCACCCGCGTGCGCCGACCCTGACTAGCCCTTCGGTAACCGGCTAATCAGGCCACTTTCTCGTTCCCTGCCAATGACTTATCCGGTATACTGTACACATTCACAGTATATGTTCAGGGGGGAATGTCATGGCTGCCGTCCGCTCCAATCCCGCGCGGGATCGCGCTGAATCCCTCGCCCGCGAACTCACTGAACTGTGTGCCTACCGTTACGCCCTCGAGGCGAAGTTTCTCTCCCTGCTGCGGGAGTTCGACACCGACCGTTGCTGGGAACGCCTGGGCCTGCACTCCTGCGCCCACTGGCTGAACCTGAAATGCGGCATCGGCCTGAACGCCGCCCGCGAGAAGATCCGGGTGGCGAATGCCCTGGCCGGCTTGCCGTTGATCTCGAC